>Ga0308159_1000026_pt1 | contig 729690 bp, 614 predicted proteins | sample PhyCR1_FD_201040 | JGI IMG/M metagenome (GOLD analysis project Ga0308159, IMG submission 201040) | Phyllosphere microbial communities from UC Gill Tract Community Farm, Albany, California, United States - DLSLC.R1 | ecosystem: Host-associated > Plants > Phyllosphere > Unclassified | place... | reverse complement strand
ATCAAACTCTCCATTGTAAATTTTTGTTTGTGGTAATCCCGAAAGATCCCACGTTATCTTCTTAAACGTACTATCTTGTTACTCTCTTCATCATGTCAAAGAACTTTGCTCCGCGTCTTCCGGAACTTGATGCGCTGATCGTTTTCAGCGCCGTACTACCCGATTGGGAGTGCAAAAGTCCTACATTTATTTTTGATATGCAAGTCTTGGAAGAAAAAAAATTAAAATAATTTTATCTTTTTTATAACTCGCTAAGCATCAAAGGTTTATTTGTCAAATTTTTTTATGATTAATAGTATGTTTAGGAAGGGAGGGTTAATATGGTGGGCCTACCGAAAAAACTCGACCGTATGCTCTGAAGCATATTGGTCATCACCTGGCTTTATTCTTTTAACGAAAAAACGAGCCTTTTTCCCGAGCCTGAGGCTTGTGTATTGAAACAACATGCTCCTGTGTACCAAGCGGCTGTAAAGAAGGATACCAAAGGATGTAACCAGGCTTCTCAAACAAAAGTTTTGGTTCTGACCAGTTTTGGCTGTTTGCATCAATTCCGAGATCAGAGTTTTATTAAACGAAATATAAAACCTGACTCCCCTGACATGATTTACCAACTACTTTTGCCATTAACATAATCCAGCAATTCAGATAGGTGTTCCAGCTTACAGATGGCTCCCAATAAAACCCACCCATTGCGGATGATGCGGGTCCTCTTCCGGCTTTTAAGGGAATTTGCAAAGTGCATATGGTTTTCCAAAACTATTGTAAGCTGCACCAAAACCAGTCCCATCCCATCTTTTTTGCTTTACTCTGAAGATTATCCAAATCTTTTAATGCGATACGGGCGACGCTTATGCACTTCCCTCCCCATTCGGTTTCCTTTTTAATAGGTATGTTTATGACAAATACCGGGATAGCCGTACTCTCCATAGAATAGGTAAAGATATTCTCCGCTTGCCACCGCGGATGTATCACCAACGCCAACAGCAAATGTGTTGGTGATGTTGTTAGGTTTTATATCATCCGGGGATTAAGATCTTCGATGAAAATACCTTTGTTTTCCCAGTTTTTACCTCCATTTGTTGATTTCATAATCCCGATCCTGCACACCGCTGCGGGGCTTTCAGGCCCTTTTAACCCCTAAGGCCACTTTTCATTTTAATATCCTTCCTTGGTTATTGAATCGTAGGGAAGTGTTGATAGATAATTTTCGTTATGATAAACGGCATAAAGGGTGTTGCCTGATTTATAGTGCGATTCCTGATAAAAGGTTTCAAACCATACTGCCCCATGCAAACCGGGTTTGCCAACCGGAGCATTTTTTGGTAGCACAGGATCTGAAAATTGACTGGATAACTCTTAAATGCTTCATCTGCATTACTTCCATTGGCAAATTTGAGATCTTTTGCATTGCCCCAAAGAGGATCTTCGCCGTATTTGCCGGGGAAGATTCTGAAGGTATCGCCAATCCAGGCTTCTGCCATATTACAATCCACAAAAGAATTGAATACTATTTTTTCGGAAGACAGCAGTCTGAACTGTGGTTGACTTACCTCGCTCTTCTTGGGAGAACATTCTTCTGAAAAAGCCAACACCAGAGAAATACAGTTCCAGGAGAATATAGAGGAATTGTTCATGATATAAATATTGCAAGATATTGTGTGTGAAAAAGAAGATTCAATATTCAAATAATATTCTGGGTGTACAAAAATATTTTAGGCTTTCATATCATTCTTTATAAACACGTTACCTGGTTTTGAACATATAAGGATCCAAGCAAAATGCTGGTTAGTCATCCTCTACAAGTGGCCAAATACGAGCCGAAGCAGCAGAACATGGATCAAAAACGATAATACCGTCAGCGACATCTTTATGATCATATCCTTTTTTGAAAACAATCCAAGCCGGTTAAGTAAAAGGCCGGAAACAAAACCAATCAAAGCAAAAGCTGGCCAGGGATCCATTTTCCAGATTGAAAAAAAGAAATGGAATGGCTCGGCGGCGAAGAAAAAAGAGCTGGGACGGAAAGGGTATACCAGGGATACGATCTGTAAACTAAAATAGAGCACACAGACTGTGAATTCTATTGTAAGAAGATACGTCAAGAGCTCATGAATTACTTTGACACACCTGGTTTTTAATAAAAAAAACAAGGTCATCAGTATAACCAGCTTCAGCAAAGTAAACCATATAAAAAAAGAAATAGTTGGCGCAGGATCCAAGATTTTACAAACAAAGGCTCTGAGTAAAAGTTGCCGTTTGTAGGAAGGGTGGCGCAGAGTGCCTACCAGAATACGAAGAAAATTGGTATAAAAAACCCATACGGTAAAGGCAAGTAGATAGCCGGACAAAGCTGCCCGGCTAAAATACTTTTGTAGAAACAACGATACAGGATTCATTTGCCAATAGAAAGAAGGATCTCCTTGCGCGACTTACCATTAAACTGATGTAAATCTTTCTCAATCGTTGCAAGCGCAGCTAAATACGATTTATCTTTTGAAAGCCCACGATATGAATTAATAAAAGACTGCGCCTCTTTTCTAAAATCTTCCTTATACACAATCTCTGCATCAGAACCAGATTGGATTTTTTTTGCTATACCGTGAACTTTGACAGCAAAATCGAAATGCTGACCTACGCTTTTTTTGTTTATTGCTTTACTCTGAATGGCAGCCTTGGAAATGGCATAATAAAAATTGATATAACTTCTGCCCTTTTCTGTTTTACTTAAAAAATGATCACGAAAATTGTATGCCTCTTCTTTGTTTAAGGATACAGTTCGGGCGTTGGTTGCACCAATCTGCGCGTTTATTTCGCTTTCTTCACAACCTGAACCAGGATTTAAAACATTACATTTGAAAATATTATTAGAACCATCCCACTCACACATAGCATTACCCGTAGGATCGTTGCAAGACGTGCAATCGGACATAGGGACGAAATTAACATCAGATGCATTTGTGATGGCGGTACCAAGATTATAAGCTGGGTATGTTTCTTCCATCGTTCTGGCGGCATGCAAAGCGGATGTGCTCAGATCTGACATATTGATCATTGTCCATTTGAGAGATGGGTTTTTAAAGATAACTGCCCCTAACCAATTGATTTCTGAAAGACGCACATGTTCCGTATATACGCTAAACCGCTCATCCTTTTTTAAGGAATTCCCATTAACGGTATAAAAGTTGTGGTATAATCCGGAATTTTGAATGGTTAGCGTGCTAATGCCCTGTATATCAGATAATCCGATGTCTGTGGTCGATTTGGTTGTGAATAGGGTAATAAATTTTGGCTGCTGCCCCTTGTAACTAAACGATTGATTGAAATACGATTCCAGCTTCTTGGTAAGTACTCCGGCCATTTCCGTATTAAGGTCTATCCGGACTTGTGAAAAATTTGGTTTTTCCGGATCGTAATCACCTATTTTGGCTTCTGATTTAGTCATATTCAATCCACCAAGTTCGGTATTGTCTACTTTGAAAAGGCTGGACTGGGGTAATTTCTCCGTTGCCGGGGGTGTTTCACAGCCAATGGTTAAACAGAGCAGAAAGCCTGCTACAAGGATTAAACTGAACACACTTGTTTTTAATAAAACGGTAAATAGCGTTTTCATGTTTGAGATGATTTAGGTGGTAGAATATTGCAAAGACAAGATACGTGTGTCATGACTTTACAAACCTATAACTATCCCCTCCCGCAAAAAAGAGCAAAAATACCTCGACTTGTTATAATTTATATATAATAAGTATAATTATTTAAATATGAAATCAACACCATACCAGTCATTATACAACTTCAGCAATTCGTTGCAATGGCGACGGGCAAGGCAACTCAGTACGGAATATCCCTTTACATTCAACTTATCGCCAATCCGGCTGCGATAGTTGTGAACGCTTTTTATTTCAATCGACAAGGTTTGAGCTATATCTGCGTTGGGCAAGTCACGCGCTATTAATATCAAAACCTTCCATTCTGTGCGGGTAAGGCTGTAAAGGCATGATATTGACAGTTGTCCCGTCTCGTATTGTTTATCGCTCATATGACCCCATAGTTAAAGTATGTGGACATTTTGTGACCCATTCGAGTGCGATAGGTTTGATTCGGAAGAGGATTGGTTAGTATCAATACTTCCCAATCTCTTTTGGTAATAGCGTAGAAACAATCATCCGGAAGGGAGATTGGAATGTTGTTTTCGGAAGAAGTATTGTTCATAACTGTGTAAAACAAAATGAATGATTATCCAATCTGTTTTTCACAACGTTGTAGCAATTTTATCCAATACATAGCTAAATAGCTATCGAAGTATTATGATAATTTTGTCACAAAAAAACGAAACTATTCTATAAATGCAAGTAGTATTTCAGAGATTGGCTATATACCTCGGAAATACTCAATCACATGCATTTTTAACAATGCTTCCTGCTTGTCAATGCCTCCCTGCGGCAGAGCCCGGTTCAAGATATAATGCGGCCAGCCCTCTTTATCTCTTTTTTCAAACAGGTAATAAGATGATAAGCTCAGTACCTTACATATGCCTATATGCATCAGGTCCTGCTTCTGCTCTTTCGTAAATCTTTTAGGGCCTTGTCCCAGCTCCTGTACGCCTATTAGAAAAAGTACGCCGTTTAAATCAGCTGGCTTTTTGCCGGTCAGTTGTTCCACAGTATCCAGCAAATGTTCCCATTGTACATCCAACGGCTGATCTTCGATATTTAAAGTATTCATAAGGTTCTAAATCGTTATAATTTCCTGGTTAAGTAAGTATGGCCAAAGGAAACCAAAGCATTCAATTCTATATATAAGGAAATATAACCCGGCACCGGATTTATATCAAATCTCAGGTTTGTTTCCGTTTTATCAAAACCAATATGAAACAACTCAGGTTCTTTTTATTATGATGATTTAATTTTCAAGTTAAATCAATGTAAACTCTTGTGCAGATAATAGAAGAGAAAAGAATCCATTTAAGGGTTTTTCCTAACTTTGGGTTTTGCCTGATAGAAATGAGGCATTTGACGTGAACAATATAATTAAGGAGGAAGATAGATTGAGCAAGCCAGATTATTTAGATACACTGAACGAGCCCCAGCGCCAGGCCGTGGTTTATGGTAATGGTCCTTTGATGATCATTGCCGGTGCGGGTTCAGGAAAAACAAGAGTACTTACTTACCGTATTGCCCATTTGATTGAAAATGGCGTAGATCCGTTCCGTATTTTATCCCTGACCTTTACCAATAAAGCATCCGGAGAAATGCGGAAACGTATCGAAGGTGCTGTCGGGACAGAAGCGAGAAACATCTGGATGGGTACTTTTCACTCTGTCTTTGCAAAAATCCTGCGGATCGAGGCGAGATACCTGGGTTATACAAGCGATTTTTCGATCTATGATACGGACGATTCGAAGTCGTTATTGCGGAGTATCATCAAGGAATACAATCTGGATGATAAGGTTTATAAAGCCAATGTAGTTTATAACCGGATTTCCGGCGCGAAAAACAGGCTGGTTTCTGCGGACGATTATATCAATAATGCCGTGATCCAGGCAGATGATGAGGCGGCCAAAATGAAAGAGATCGGGCGCATCTACAAAACCTATGTGACGCGCTGCTTTCAGGCGAATGCGATGGATTTTGATGATCTGCTTTTCAATACCAATATTCTGTTCCGCGATTTTCCTGACGTTTTGTACAAATATCAGCACAAATTCCAGCACGTGATGGTGGATGAGTTTCAGGATACAAACGTTTCGCAGTACCTGATCACCAGAAAACTGTCTGCTGTCAACCGGAATATTGTGGTTGTAGGTGATGATGCGCAAAGTATTTATGCTTTTCGCGGAGCCAATATTGAGAATATCCTGAATTTTGAAAAAGATTTCCCGGATGTTCATACCATTAAACTGGAACAGAATTACCGCTCTACAAGTACCATCGTAAATGCTGCTAATTCGGTCATTGCCCGGAATAAATCCCAGCTGAAAAAGGAAACCTTCACTGTAAATGAGGAAGGTTCGATGATCGATGTCATCAAGGCAGGTTCTGATAACGAAGAAGGACGGCTGGTGGCCACTGCTATTTTTGAAGAAAAAATGCAGAAATCGCTTAAAAACGAAAACTTCGCCATTCTTTACCGTACCAATGCGCAGTCACGTTCTTTTGAAGAAGCCCTTCGGAAGCTGGGAATCAAATACCGGATTATTGGCGGACAATCGTTTTACCAAAGGAAAGAGATTAAAGATCTTTTGGGTTACCTGCGCTTTACGGTCAATCAGCGGGATGAAGAAGCATTTAAACGTATTATAAATCTACCAAAACGTGGGATTGGCGATACCACAGTTGCGAGAATCACTGTAACGGCTGCTGAAAATAATGTTCCGATCTGGGAAGTTGTAAGTAATATCGGCAACTATGCGACCGGCAGGACGATCACACCGATCGAGCAGTTTGCAACATTGATCAAGAGTTTTATGCTCATGCTCGAAGCCGGAAAAGATGCTTTTGAAGTTTCAGCTCATATCGCAAAAACCTCGGGGCTGCTTCGGGAGTTGTATGAAGATAAAACCGTAGAAGGTCTTTCGCGTTACGAAAACGTCCAGGAATTGCTGAATGCAATCAAGGAGTTTGTTGATAATGAGGAGAATGAAGACAAAACACTTAGTGCTTTTCTCCAATCTGTTTCACTTTTGACCAATGCAGACGAACCAGACGAGAATGAGGATAATGACCGGGTAACGATGATGACGATCCACTCGGCGAAAGGTCTGGAATTCAGAAATGTATTCATCGTCGGTTTGGAGGAAGACCTTTTTCCAAGCCAGATGATGCTGGAAAGTCGCCAGGACCTGGAAGAAGAACGACGTTTGTTCTATGTAGCAATAACGCGCGCAGAACAGAAGCTGTCCTTTTCCTATGCTGAAAGCCGCTACCAATGGGGCCGGCTGAAAATGTGTGAACCAAGCCGTTTTCTATTGGAGGTAGATTCCAAATATTTAAATATCTCTCAGTCTGTCCAAAGGGAGATTGGACGTGAAGGATCATCGTCGTCACCCATGTCTTTTGTTAAAAACCTGAGCCCAAGAAGGCCAACTGAGCCGCGCCCGGCCGCTGCTGCGTCTGCTCATACACCCTCTTCTGATTTTGTGCCAAGTGATACCCATGATCTTGCCGAAGGAGATCAGGTCGAACACGCCAAATTTGGTTTTGGCACGGTTGTTAAGATGGATGTGAACGGCACAGACCGGAAGGCCACTGTAAAATTTGATAAAGTCGGTGACAAAACTTTATTGCTCAGTTTCGCCAAATTAAGAATAGTGAAATAAATCGTATTCGATAGTTATAGTACGATCAACGAAGACTTTACCTAATACACCGACACCGCCACAGGACTTTATTAACCCGTTAATACTCTTGTGGCGATGTTCTAATTAATGTTTGTTTTAACCAATTCAATTATGTTCATCGAGAAAGACCTTCAACAGATTCAGGATCGCGGGAGCGATGCCACAGTAGTAGAGGAACAAGTTCATTATTTTGTGAATGGGTTTCCATTTCTTCATTTGTCAAAAGCGGCTACTGTCGGAGACGGAATTATTCGTTTGACAGAAACGCAAATCGAGGAAGTAATCAAAGCTTTTGACAAAAGTTCTTCTGAAGGCGAAGTTGCTTTATTGAAATTCGTTCCCGCATCCGGTGCGGCTACGCGTATGTTCAAGTCTCTTTTCAGCTTTTTGCAAGAAGATAAAAAAGATAAATCTGTTGATGAGTTTTTTGCAAGGCTTACAGAGTTTGCTTTCTACGAGGATCTGAAGGTTTGTATGGCATCTGACGGGATCGATATCACCTCGGCAGATGAAAAAACGATCGTCTCTTATTTCTTGTTGAACAAGGGCTTGGGTTATGGCGAACTACCAAAAGGTTTGCTGAAATTCCATAACTACGACAGCCGTTCACGGACACCTCTGGAAGAACACCTGGTGGAGGGAGCTCACTACGCAAATGCAGGAAGCAACGTCCAGATTCACTTTACGGTATCTCCCGAACACCGCGACAAATTTGAAAAACTGGTTGTGGAAGTATTACCTACCTATCAAAGCGAGTTTGGCGTAAAGTACATGGTGTCGTTTTCTGAACAAAAAAGCTCGACGGATACGATTGCTGTAAACATGGATAATTCGCCATTCCGTGAAAAAGATGGCGGTTTATTATTCCGTCCGGCCGGGCACGGCGCTTTGCTTGAAAACCTGAGCCAACTGGATGCGGATATCATTTTTATCAAAAATATTGACAACGTTGTTCCGGACAGAATCAAGGCGGATACCGTAACATATAAAAAAGCACTGGCCGGCATTGTGCTGGACTTCCAGAAAAGAATATTCGGCTATCTTGATCAGTTAAACTCAGGTTCGGATGCTTCGCTGCTGGCCGAGCTGGATTCGTTCTTCCGTGAAGAACTATGCGTGGTTCCTCCTGCAACTTATGAAAGCTGGTCAGATGATCAGAAAAAAGAGTATTTCGTTGGCAAACTTGACCGCCCGCTTCGTGCCTGCGGTATGGTTAAAAATCAGGGCGAGCCTGGCGGCGGACCTTTCTGGGCAGAAAATGCAGATGGGTCTTCTTCATTGCAAATCGTAGAATCTGCGCAGGTTGATGTTGATAACGAACAGCAAAATGCCATTTTCAAAAACTCGACCCACTTTAATCCCGTGGATCTTGTTTGTGCGATTAAGAATAAAAACGGAGAATTATATGATCTGAAAAAATTCCGTGATCCGCTTACCGGTTTTATAACATACAAATCCAAAGACGGAAAAGAGCTTAAAGCGCAGGAATTACCAGGTTTATGGAATGGTTCGATGGCCAATTGGAACACACTTTTTGTAGAAGTTCCGTTGATTACCTTTAATCCGGTAAAAACGGTTAATGACCTGTTACGCGAACAGCATCAATAGTACAGACATGATATAAAATAAAAACGTCGAATCCGTTAAGGGTCCGACGTTTTTTATTGGAATAATTTTCCTAATATCATGCTGTCAGGGGCAATATTTCAAGGAATTGGTAAAACCTTACTTTCTTTGAAAGTCGACAAAATCACCATGGTCTGCGTGCTTGCCACTTCTTCAATTTCATTTATTTTTTCCAGCATCAGCTTTTGATAGGTACTGATATCCTTTGAAATTACTCTTAACAAGAAATCTCCTGTACCTGTAATGTGGTGACATTCAATTACTTCTGGTATTGCATGTATTTTTTCAACAAAAGATTCAGTCACAGCTTTTCTATGGCCAACCAAAGAAATCTGTACAAAAGTACTTACGCCTAAGCCAACTCTTTCAGGTTCAAGCTGTGCATGATAGCTTTTGATGATGCCTGATTGCTCAAGTTTTTTTACACGTTCGAGTGTAGGCGCCGGGGAAAGCCCAATTTCTTTTGAAAGTTGTGCGTTCGTTATTTTGGCGTTCGTTTGTAAGATCTCCAGTACTTTACGGTCTATCTGGTCTAATTTAATGATAGCAGACATTGCTTATAACATGGTTTATAGTTAGCCCCACTTTTCAGGACGCTGCAAAACTAATTAGTTTCCCGAAGATAATTGTAACTTTATACTGAAAATTTGTCAAAAAAAAGAATTTTAATAGGTAAAACGGCCTTTTAGTGCTGAATTGTTGGGTGATACTTTTGGATAACCCATTAATGTCAATCTGATTAAACGGAATAAGCCTCTATTTTCTGTAAAAAGTCCTGATACGTTATACGTATACCTTCGTCCAGATCGGTTTGGTGTTTCCAGCCTAACTCATGCAGTTTGCTTACATCCATCAACTTGCGCGGCGTACCATCTGGTTTGTCTGTATTCCAGTGCACTTCGCCCTCATACCCTACTGTTTTCCTGATAAGTTCAGCCAGCTCTTTGATTGTAACATCACTTCCGACACCTACATTTAAGAAACCTGGCTCACTATAATTTTGCATAAGAAAGTAACAGGCATCAGCCAGATCATCCGCATGAAGGAATTCGCGCAAAGGTGACCCGGTTCCCCAAAGCTCAACAACAGGCTTATTTTCTTCCTTGGCCTCATGAAACTTACGGATCATGGCAGGAAGCACATGTGATTTGTTCAGGTCGTAATTATCGTTGGGACCATATAGGTTGGTCGGCATAACAGAGATAAAATCGCAGCCGTACTGACTTCTATATGCCTCACACATTTTTATTCCGGCAATTTTCGCGATCGCATATGGTTCATTGGTCGGCTCTAGTGTGCCGGTCAGAAGTGAATCTTCATGAAGTGGCTGAGGTGCCAGTTTTGGATAGATACAGGAAGAACCCAGGAAAAGCAGCTTTTTAACGTTGACGCGGTAAGCGCTGTCAATGATATTATTCTGAATTTGCAGGTTATCGAATAAAAATTCTGCACGATAAATGTTATTGGCCATGATACCGCCCACTTTTGCGGCAGCAAGGAAAACATATTCCGGGCGTTCGGTTTCAAAAAAATCCTTCACCGAAGCCTGATCACGCAGATCAAGTTCTGACGAAGTACGGAATACAAAATTGTTAAAACCTTCAGCAGTGAGTTTACGGTGAATCGCCGAGCCGACCATACCGCGATGTCCTGCGATATAAATTTTAGCGCTTTTTTCCAATGTGTTATGTAAATTTGTAGGTTGAAAAATCAATATCTTTAAGAACCAATTCGTTACAAAAGTAACAATCTTACCCTGAAGAAAAATTCACTACACATGCAAAGAGTTATTCTGGTCTGCTGTTTACTAACCGTTTTCCTTGCGAAAGAAGTTTGCGCACAGACTGAAACAAAGGAATCTCCTCCGCCATCCTGGCTTCCAAAAGCGGCCAGTCCGGATTCTGCGAATACAAATAAAAAAGGTTCGAAGGATTTAAAATCATTTATTTCCGGTCTTGATCCGGCGGCGACTGCAACACTCCCCGGCGGAAATAGCAAATCAACCTCTGTGAGCTCTCTTTTTGGTGAAACCATTCCGGATCTTGGATTAAAAGTGAAGGAATACAAAAGTCAGAAAGCAGATCGAAAGCTGAAAAAGGAAAAAGCGAGGCTGGCTAAAGTCATGTACAAGGGTGTCCCGATGGTGGCGATGGATATTCGTTATGGCAGCGGGGACCGCACAACGCTTGAAACATTTCATGTGCTGAAGGAACCCAAACCGCTCAATAACTATGCACGTTCGACCGAAACCCGATGGTATGATGCCAAGAGCAAAAAACTGAGTTCTGCGATTATCAAGGATAAGGAAAAGTCGCTTTTACTACATGGTTCTTATAAAAAATATGTTGGCGAAAATCTGATCGAAGAAGGGTTTTATTATATGGGCGTTAAAGACGGCCGCTGGGTGAAATATGATACCAAGTTCAATCTGGTCGATAAAGCAGTTTGGGACAAAGGCTTTCCTGCCGAATCGCGCATAACCTATTATGATTCGGCACACACCAAGGTTAAAGAAGTGATTCCGGTGATGTTTGGAGAAACAACCGGAGAGTTTCTTCAGTTTTATGATGAAGGACAGCTTATGGCAAGCGGAAAACTTGATCACGGAAAGAAGGTTGGGCGCTGGGTTGAATACTATCAGTATCGCCGGCAGCGGAAAAAAGAGATTCAGTATCCCAAAACAAGCTGGGATGAGGAATTTGAGCCTTTCGTTTTGCGCGAATGGGATGAAAAAGGGAAGTTGCTTTACGATTATACCAAAGATCCGCGCGCCACAGTTGAAGAGGAAACTGAAAATTAATAGTTACCATGGATGGAAATTGCCGCCCATCTGCTTTCTTCGTGCCCTGGATTATCACGAGCCAACTCATTGTATGTTTCAAGCTTTCCTAAATTTTGCCAGGACCAAAACCTGGCTTGCAGTAATTCTTTGCATTATCCCTGTACTGATTTATTTTTTGGTATTTAAAGCCATCGCTCTGAATATCAATTATGTAGCTTTTGACGACATCCTGATTTTAGGTATTATTCCGGGTTTTGAGGACGCAGACTGGCCCGATCGCTGGAAACGGCTGACAGAACTTTTTCCGGAACACCGGCTCGTATTTTCCCGTTCAGTGATTCTTCTGCTTCATTCCGTTTTTGGCAGGATCAATATGATCTGGCCTATGATTGTAGCGAATATCTGCTGGACAGCCTGTGCATTTGTTTTCTACAAAGCGTTTCGTCACTTCCGGATTTCGCTATGGTATTTTGTGCCTGTGATGTGGCTTTGGTTTTCAATCCAGTCCTTCGAAAATATCTTTTGGGGTGTGAGTTCGCTATGTAATTTCGGCGTTCTGCTCTTTGTTCTGGCCTCACTTTACTTTGCTACACACCATCCTGAAAAACATTATATCGCGATCTTATTCGCTGTGATGGCCACTTTCACCTATGGAAACGGACTTATGGTTTTTCCCGTGATTGGCTTAATCGCCTGGCTCATGGGGCGTAAAAAGGACTTTGTCATCACCGTTTTTGTTACAGGGATAATTGCAGTTATCTATTTTATAGACTTCACGCCGATCACTCAGAATCTTGATTTTTCAAACCCGCAGCAGGTTAAGGAAGGGTTTCTGGGTTATTTCGGGTTTATCGGATCCATTGCTACCATTTCAGCATACGACGCAGCGAACTTCGTATTGATGACAGCCGTTGGTGCAGGTTTTCTTCTGATCGCAGCACTCATTTATTTATTCAGAAAACAGTGGAGCCTGCTATGGCATGCAGCCTGGGGAAAGACACCCTATCTCAATTCAGGGGCATTGTTCTCCTTAGGCATCGCTGCGTTTGTTGCGATTACCACACTGGCATTAGTATACAAGCGCATCCCGACTGATACTTTCGAAGGGATGTTTAAAGGACGTTACCGGATGTATTCGGCGCTGTGGTGCATTGCCCTTTATTTTGGTTTGTTATCTCTTACGTCAAGACCTTCCCTTCGATTTTCGGTCGTTGCCATTGTACCTTTTGCCATTTTCCTGAATCTGATCATGCTTCACAGCAACTTTGCGCTGGCTGTTAACAACCGTCGCATGGCAATTGTACAGGAATTCAATGCACGTTATAATGCCGACTGGCTGGGTGTTAAAATGTTTTCGATGGATCAGGCGCGGTTTGAAAAAATACGGGCCTATTACAATTCGGAAGATCCGCTGGCAGAAGGCTGGAGCCCTCGCCTTGCAACAGATTCTATATCCTGTACCAGGGAATATGAACCTGATGCTGTTAAAAAAGACGGGAGTTATATAGTAGTAAACTTTGAAAAGGACTTTTTCCCGGCTGAAAAAAATTATTCAGACGGCGCCTATGTGATCCTGAAATCTGCGGAACATACTTATGCCGCTGCGCAAACCCAATACCCGGTTCCGTTAAAAACGACCATTCGCCGGTTTATGTATTTCAATAAAGGAGCTTATGTCAACTTTCACTCGGCTACTGTCGAACCTGGATTATACCGTATTTATTTACTGATAAGGAAAAACGGCGAAAATACGATTTACTGCACCAACAAAACCTGGAAAGAAGAATAAACCGGCTAAAATTTGTTGTGAATTGCTGTCAGTATCCTTTCCACTTCCTTACGGACTTCTGCGCTTGGTTTTGTAAAATTGTTGTTCATAAAGCTGAACACAAGCGTTTTCCCCTTCTTTGTAACCAGATAACCGCTGAGATTATAATTATTGCTAAAGCTTCCTGTTTTGGCGAAAACGAAAGGTTCCTGCCCTTTAAACATGTTTTTCAGGGTGCCGGAAGCTCCGCCGTTTGGCAGGATTTTAAACAAACGTTCCTGTGGAACTTTTGTATAAATTTTCTGTAACAAAGCGGTAATTGTTCTTGGTGTAAAAAGGTTATAGCGGCTTAGCCCCGAACCATCTTTCCAGACCAGACTGTCAGGCATATCACCAAGATAATGCTTCTTGGCATGTTCAATCGCTTTTTGAGTATTTAGCGGCAATCCGTTCGTGGAGGCATAAAGCAACATGAGCTGCTCGGCCAGCATATTGTCGCTCACCATCATCATCCGCTTATATAACGAGTCAGAAGGAATACTTTTAACCGTCTGAAGTTCAATCGTGAGCGGTACCTGAATCAGTTTTATTTCTTTTTTCAGGGCATCGCTCAATAGCTGAACGGTGGTCGCATCTGACATGTGTACAGGAACGTCTCTGGTTTTTCCAGCTGCCAGTGCTTTTGGTCCGTAATGAAATGTGTTTTGAAATTCTTCACGTTTTATGCCGGTAACTGAAGTGTCGGGGCGCAGAGACTTTTCCCAGATCCTTGGTTTTACGCGGAGCTGTCTGTCTGTAAGTCCGGTAAACCGCGCGAAATTGCCATAGATTGGTAATGGCGAAATCTCTGGCTGATAATCATCATTGTAGTCGCTCCACGCCCAGCCTGGCCCGAAACGTTCATTCTGAAAATTGACCGAAGAAAAAAAGATCTCTTCTTTTCTGCTTTTCAAAAAGTCTATGACAGCACTTTTGGGCAGATCTGGATGAAACAAAGACGGATCGCCGGTTCCACGGATAATTAATAGTTCACCCCATTCGAGATATTCAAGCCCAGGCAGAGAGTCACCCAAAGCACAGAGCCCGGCGTAAAAACTGAATAATTTGGTATTGGAAGCCGGATTAAAATATTTGTCCGATTGGTAAGAAGCAATGGCTTTGCTGCCCGTCAGATTATTGATTGATATGCCGGTATGCTGTTGACTTAAAACCGGAGAATTTTTTATTTCACGTTTTAAATAATGAGAAACCGAGCATCCGGATAATGAAAAAATTGTTAATAGAGAGAGAAGCGTGCGCATAGAAATCGGTTAAAACCAGTCTGTAAAGTTAATATTTTCGGCTAAAAAACGAAGAAAGGAACCTCATAGTTTAACGGGCCACAATTTTTTAGAGAAAAATCACGTCTGTGAATTTAGTAATTTGCAGAACTTTTGAAAAAACACATACGATGAGTAACCTTCATGCTGTCCTGAAACAATACTGGGGCTACGACCAGTTTCGGCCTGTGCAGGAAGAGGCGATACGATCCGTGCTGGGAGGAAATGATACACTTTTATTACTGCCAACAGGAGGCGGGAAGTCAATCTGTTTTCAGGTTCCGGTGCTGACGATGGAAGGCGTCTGCATTGTGGTCACGCCGCTTATCGCACTGATGAAGGATCAGGTTGAGCAGCTTAAACGAAGAAATATTCCTGCCGCAGCGATTCATTCGGGTATGAACCGTCATGAAATTGATATCACATTAGATAACTGCATTCACGGGCAGACCAAGTTTTTGTACGTTTCCCCTGAGCGGCTGCGCACTGATATTATGATTGCTCGTACCAAACAGATGAAGGTATGTCTGCTGGCTATTGATGAAGCCCACTGCATATCGGCATGGGGCTATGACTTCCGGCCCTCCTATCTGCTGATCGCTGATTTCCGTTTATTGATTCCGAAGGTTCCGGTAATGGCTTTGACGGCCACAGCTACCGAACAGGTACAGATCGATATTATCGAAAGGCTTGAAATGAAACCCGCCCAAGTTTTCAGGCAGTCTTTTGCCAGGGCAAATTTGTCGTATTCGACATTCTTGGAAGACAATAAGGAAAGGAAACTTCTGCAAATCCTGAAAAATGTTCCGGGAACGGCGATCGTATATGTCCGCACAAGAAAGCGTACGAAGGAGCTGGCGGATTGGCTGACAAAACAGGGTATAAAAGCTTCGGGATATAATGCCGGCTTGCCATTTAAGGATCGCTCAGACAGACAAACGGCTTGGATCAAGAACCAGATCCGTGTCGTCGTTGCAACGAACGCTTTTGGAATGGGAATTGACAAACCGGACGTTCGCGCTGTCGTGCATTTCGACTTACCGGACAATCTGGAGGCCTATTATCAGGAAGCAGGGCGGGCTGGCAGGGATGAAAACAAATCTTTCGCCGTGGCACTTTACAACAAAATTGATCTGGAAGAGCTTGCGGAAAACGTGGAAAGGAAATATCCGCCAATGGATATTTTAAGAAAGGTATACCAGTCGTTAGCAAATTATTATAAAGTGCCGGTTGGCGGAGGCGAATTTTATGGCAACAGCTTCGATATACAACATTTTACAGGCACATTTGGCTTGATCGTAAGTGAAACTCATTTTGCTTTGAAGTTATTGGAGGAAGAAGGTTTTATCCAGTTAAGTGAAAATTTTAATGATCAGGCGCGAATTCATTTTGAAGTGGACAACCGGCAATTATACGATTTTCAAATACGGTATCCGGAGTTTGATTCGTTTATCAAATTAATGTTGAGACTGTATGGCGGCGAACTCTTTACTGAATACGTAAGGATTTCAGAAACTGAATTGGGACAGATCTACTTTGCGCCGGAATCAGAAATTATAAAAAAGCTTTTATTTCTGAAGGAAAGAGGCATTGCGGATTATGAGCCGAGAAGAGATAAGCCACAGCTCACCTTTCTGACGCCTCGTTTTGACGCGACCCAGCTGCCCTTAAATGTTTTTGAGATTGAAAGAAGGCGTGAGCGTGACAGGCAGAAAGCGAGAGCAGTGATCCAGTATGCATCCAATAAAAACCGATGCCGTACAATGCTTTTACTGGAATATTTTAACGAAATGGATGGGCGGGAATGCGGTGTTTGTGATGTATGTATACGCAGGAAAAAGAACGAAGCGAATGCTGGAATCAGTGAGGAATTAGGTAACAAAATTCTGCATTATCTTAAAGACAACGGTTCATTAACGCCGCGGTTTTTGAGCCAGGTTTTTGGAGATGTAGCGGAACCGCTCTTTTTGCAAACCCTCAAATATTTGATTGAAGAAGAAATTGTCCAATATGATAACATTGGGAAACTAAATTTAAACAGCAAATACCATTCTTGAAAAAGCGACTTGTTACTTTAACTCTACTGGCAGGGTTGCTGGCAAAATCTGCATATTCCCAGCAAATTCCCGGACTTGTAGCCAGCAATTATGGCGGGCTTTACAGAGCAACAGAAAATCCATCGGCCATTGCCGGTTCCAGATATAAATTTCAGGTGAATCTGGGCACGATCGGAAGTAGTATCAACCATCGTTATTTTGTATTTCTGGGGAAAAACTCCCTGTTCTATCCGTTGCTTGCGCCGCATTCTAAGGATGAGCTTTATGGCCGTTCAAGAACTATGGGATCGCTCACGGATAAGGATCCTGTTTATCTGGTCAGTGAAATTCGCTGGCCGTCCGCCATGTTTTCAATCGGTAAATATCAGGGTGTGGCTTTACAACTGCGTACACGCGGATTTGTGCAGGGAAACAATGTTCCGGACGATATCAGAAATTTATATTTCAAACGTCTGGATACAGGATTGGACGAAGTGGCCCGGCAGGAATGGGGAAAATTTAATCTTGTCCAGCAAAGTTTTTCAGAGCTAAGCGCTTCTTACGGCGTTCAGGTCCTGGACCTGAACGCCCATAAATTACGCATTGGGACAACTGTGAAACGGATCTTTGGAGCGAGAATCGGATACGTGAATGGTTCGGTTAATGATTTTCAAGTGAGTCGCGTTGCTGGTGGTACCGATGAAAATCAATTAATTCTGAATAATTTTTCCTATGAAAGCGGCTATAGCCAGGCTAACCAGAAAATGAAACTGGGAAATCTTTTCAATTCCGATAAATATGCCGCAGGATGGGCTTATGACCTTGGTGTCACGTATGAATTAGGTGATTATTGGCATAACGAAGACGAGGCATTTGATCAGAGCCCAACATACTTACTTCGTCTGGCAGCTTCTTTGACTGATATTGGTTCGATTAAGTACAAAACACAAAACAGCAGGGTCGTCACCGGATATCAGGAACAGGCCGTTATCGGGCAGAAAGAGCTTGAGGTGATTGGAAACGAAGGCGCAGATGGACTCATGAATTTATATCGCGGGACATCGGATACTACCTTGAATAGGAATGTCCGGCTGCCTCAGGCGATGCACCTGGAAGCAGATATTCAGTTGGTTAAAGGTTTCTTTGTAACACTGGCACAGACAAAGCGTTATAAGCAGCGGATAGATAATCCGCTTGATCTGACGCAGCCCAATGTCTTTTCGATCACACCAAGGTTTGAGGATGAAGATTCTGACTTTGCTTTTCCCATTTCATTTATCAAAGGAAACAAGCGCGTTTCGTTGGGCGCAATGGCTCATTTTGGTCCTTTCTTCATTGGTTTCAGTAATATTAACGGGCTGGTCAAAAAAGGAGGTGCGAGAGGAAGTATGGCTTATGTTGGTTTCTCTGTCTGGAAGCTGAAGGGGTGGAAGAAGGGGTAGTGATTGCAGCATTACAGAAATTTATACAACAAAACCGGAAAGCCGAAAGACCATTAAAGTCCTTCGGCTTTCTTATTATTATAGAAGTCCTACTTGACCGGGTTCTTTTTCCTTCTGAACAAACCGCCGATCCTTCTGAACATCCTTTTTTCAAACGCCCAAAAGAATGTAAATTTCCCCCAGACCCAGCCCCAGGCCAATAAAACAACCTGATAGAGTGGAAGTATGATAAGAATGTTGACGGCCCAAAGCATCCAGGACGGGGATGTTTCTTTGGTAAGCCCGACCAGATCGAAAAGTGCACGCTTGATATAAAGAATGGAAAATCCTGTGCATGCAAAAACCATCAAAATGATTAATACATCCCACCCGTTTTTTACATTCCAGCGCTGCTTTAACTTTTCAATCATAAAGGTTATTCATATAAAAATCCTAAATGTTCGGCTTTGATAGGCTCAGTATCCAGGGGCAGAAATTCTTCCCAGAAAGGATCATTCGGTACGCCGGCCTTGCAAATGATCGGCTCTTTTTTTACGGGATGTTCAAAGAAAAGACGACGGGCATGCAAATTGATACTTGCGTCGGGATTTGCTTTCGGATAGCCATATTTTAAATCACCGCGGATCGGGCAGCCCATAGACGCCAGCTGAACACGGATCTGGTGGGGACGGCCCGTTACCGGGGTTACTTCCAGAAGATTAAATTTATTCACATCTCCCAGAAGCCGGTAACTAAGTTCGGCGCGCTGCGAACCGGGTACCTCATAGTCATAGGCCGTTGTCACGTTTCTCGACTCGTCTTTAATAAGCCAGTGCACAAGTTTGCCTTTCTTCTCAGGAGGACGGTTTTTCACAACGGCCCAGTATGTCTTCTGGACGTCACGTTTTCTGAAAATTTCGTTCATCCGTTCCAGCGCTTTGGATGTTTTGGCAAAAACAACCAGCCCGCTAACGGGGCGATCCAAACGGTGAACGGTGCCCAGAAAAACAGCCCCAGGTTTGTTATATTCTTCCTTAATGTATTCTTTCAGCATTTCAAGCAACGGCTTGTCGCGCGTGGAATCCCCCTGGACCAGTATGCCGGGTTCCTTATTGACAATCAGCAGGTGATTGTCCTCGTATATGATTTGAAATGGGCGCTTTGCCATAGAATTCATTGTTAAGCTTTTCCTCGTAAATCAGGAAAAGAGGTGATCAATAAGATTCTTTCTCGTTAGGGAAAGATTTGCCTTTAACATCTTTAATATAATTAGTAATTGCCTCGTTCATGATGTCATTTAAGTTGGCATACTGACGAAGAAAACGTGGTTTAAAGCCTTTATTAATGCCCAATACGTCGTGCAGCACGAGTATCTGTCCATCAGCATGTGGCCCTGCACCTATTCCTACCGTTGGAATGGATATACTTTCAGAGACCTGCTTCGTAAGCGCCGATGGTATTTTTTCTAAAACAACAGAAAAACAGCCGATTTCATCCAGCATTTTGGCATCTTCCAGCAGCTTTTTTGCTTCAACTTCCTCTTTGGCACGAACGGTATATGTGCCAAATTTATAAATCGATTGCGGCGTAAGTCCTAAATGGCCCATAACCGGAACACCGGCACTCAAAATCCGCATGACAGATTCTTTTATCTCCAGGCCACCTTCCAGTTTTACAGCATGCGCGCCTGACTCTTTCATAATACGTATTGCAGAACGCAGCGCCTCACCCGAATTTCCCTGGTAAGATCCAAAGGGCAGATCGACTACGACGAGGGCCCGTTTGACTGCTCTGACCACCGATGAGGCATGATAGATCATCTGGTCTATCGTGATCGGTAAGGTAGTTTCATGACCTGCCATCACATTGGAAGCAGAATCTCCTACTAAAATCAGTTCAACACCAGCCGCATCCACAATGCCCGCCATCGAGTAATCGTAGGCAGTCAGGCAGGAAATTTTCTCACCCCGCGTCTTCATCTCCTGAATGATGTGGGTCGTAACTCTCTTTATATCAGAACTATGTACAGACATTTTTTTAATTGTTAATGGTTAAGGGTTAATTGTAGACGGTAAATAGTAATACATTAACAATTTACCATTAACAATCAATCATTAAATTACCTTCTGATCAGCCAGCTTTCCGGATTGAGACGTGATGTACTTTTCCAGATCTGGAACTGAAGCTCCGAAGTCCCGTCGCCATCGGTAGCCACCCGGCCAATTGTTTCGCGTGCTTTTACTTTTTGACCGGCACTGACCGTAACGCCCGACATTTTTGCGTAAACCGTCATGTAATTTCCATGTTGAATGGCAACCACATTACCCATTCCTGGCATCTGTGTTACGTCTAAAACTACACCGTCGTAGACAGAACGAACAATTTCACCCGCATTGGTCTGAATATCAACACCAAGGTTATCTACCATAACGCCTTTTAGAACCGCATGCGGACGCTGTCCAAAATGCCCTGAAATAAATCCTCTGGTCGGCCATGACAGACGTGACTGCGAAGCTGCAAATGACGAAGCCAGTGAAACTTCCTCATCACTCATACCACTTGAAGCGACAACCGGTTCTTCTTTCGGTTCTTCTTCCACAACTTTCGCTTCTCCTTTTTTCTCACGTTCAGCATTTTCACGTGCTATACGTTCACGTTCCGCTTTTCTTCGGGCTTCCCTGGCAGCGCGCTCTTCACGTTCTCTTCTCTCCCGCTCTCTTTTTTCACGTTCCGCAATACGCCGGATATTGGCTTCCAGCAAATTGGTTGCTTTTCTGTTTTCTGCCAATTGGTTACGCAGCTCAACTTCCTTCTGCGACAATTCCTGAACAACCTGATCCTGTTTCGTTTTCAAGCCTTCCAGTTTGGTATTCTCAGATACCTGGGTTGTCAAAACAGTTTGCTGCTGTTGTTTTTTAGAAGTGATACGCTGGCGCTCTGCCATCAATTCTCTTTCGAGCACTTCCATTTGCTTGACCTGGCCCTGGCGTGCGTCGGTATATTGTTTTAAATATTTGTAGCGAAGCACAAACTGATTAAACGTTCCGGATGAGAAAAGGAAAATCAACTGATTCATATAGACATTCCGCTTGGAAGCCTCATAAATCATATCACCGTATTCTGCTTTAAGCTTTCCGAGATCATTGGCCAGGATCTGACGCTTTTTTTCAAGCGTCTTAAGTTCTCCATCCAGCAATTTAAGATCGTCCGATAAGAGGTCTATTTTTTTCTTCAGCGTATTGATTTGCTGGCTCAGCGCACGCAGCTGACCTAAGTTGACTTTTTTCTGAGAAGATGTTTGTTTCAGGATACCCTGAATTTCGTTCATCTTGCTCTGGTTTTCACTTTTTTCCCGCTCCAGTTGCTCACGGGTTTTCTGCGCAAATACGCTGATGGACGTACAACACAGAAGAGTCAGTACCAGAAATATTCGTCGATAATACGGTTTGTGAAAGGGCATATTAATTTTTCTTGCTGCCAAAATACCTTAACGGTGACGCAAAGTTAAGCAGACTTCACGTTTTTGCGCCTATAAATGAGTGGACAATCTGTTATTTACCTTTTCGGGTATAACTTGAAGGTATACTAAACGGGAATCCGGGGCTCTGAGATACCATTTCTACTTTGCTGTGTTTGATACGCATGGTAGTTTGATAAAACTGACTATCCTTTTTTGATTGAACATCCAGCCTGATCAGGCTGCTGAAGGGAAACAACATGCTGTTTACCTCTTTAAAGTCTTCATATTCCAGCGTGATCGTATTATTTGTAGGGCCCTCGACTGCTTTTAACCGTTCAAGTTTCAGACTTTTTTCACCGATATAGTTATCCAGGACAATTTTTCCACTGTTTTGGCGGAGAGTGAAAAATTCATTTTCCTTATAAAACCGCGAATCTGCGGTCTGCTGAATCGGCAGATTTCCTATAATTATTGACTGCAGCAATTTGAAGTTAAGCTCAAAATTATATTGTTTGCTAAGCTGCTCGTATGTGATAACAAAATACTCTTTATGAAATTTATCAAGAAAAATAATAGAGTCTGGCGTAATCAGCCCGCGTCCTACTTCAAAACCAACCCCCGTGACTGAAAGCCAGATAAGACTATCTTTTTTTATCCGGATATTCACATTCGTATTCTCGACATCCTGCGTGCTGCTGCGAAGAGAAAATTTGGATTTGGCTGTAAGGTAATCAAACGCTATTTCCTGTACCTTCACCGGAAAGGCTTCCCTATTGTCCGCGATTGAATCCGTTTTCGAAGAATCTATTGATACAAATCCAGAGTCTATCGTAGGTCTGGCTGTGCCTTTTGAGAGATGTTTTTTGTGGCATGAAGTTAACCAAATACATCCGATGGCCAGAAACCATACCGTAATCTTATTGCTCATGTAATGTCCCGGTTGCTATTTTTTTGTCAAGAAGTTCTGTTGTCTCTCCCATTTTTTTTGCCTTTTTCCACTGTAAAACCGCGTTTTCGCGTTCTCCCAGCTTAAACAGTACATCGCCATAATGTTCAACAATCGTGCCACTGACGTTGGTAGAATCGCGCATGGCTTTTTCAAGAGATTCTTTTGCTTTTTTATAATCTTTTCTAATGTACAACACCCACGCATGCGTGTCCAGATACGTCGGATTGTCCTGATGCTGCTGCACAAGCCGCTCGGACATCTTCAGAGCCAGGTCCAGTTTTTCTTTGCGCAGTGAAAGAAAATAGCTGTAATTGTTAAGTACATGATCATTGTCCGGGTTTTCCATCAGCGCAAGGTCATAAGCAGCATCCGACTTAGCATTGTCTCCAAGGCCGTTGTAAGCGTCACCAAGCTGGGCATGAATATAAGGCAGCATGTCCTTTTCGGTCAGAAGTTTCAGGCTTTCCTCAAACGATGAAATGGCTTTTTTGTAATCTTTTTTCATCAGGTGTGCTGTCCCGTTTGAATACCAGAGCAAACCCTGGTTCGGAAATATTTCAAGCGCCTTTTCAGAATGAACCAATAGGCTGTCAACCTGATTTAATTCCCCGTCCAGCTGAATCACTGCACCCCAGACCTTATAGTCAGAACCGTCCAGCATTGTTGCTTTTGCATACCGGTCACGGGCTTCGGCCTTTTTACCGCTGCGCATTAGAAGATCCCCATAGATTACGTTCGTTCTGGCATCATTCGGATGGGTGTCCACAAGCTGTTTTGCCAAAGCGAGAGCCTCCCCTGTTTCCTGGTCCGTTTTCAGCATCTGCAGATATCCGGAAAGCACTCTGATTTTAGGTTCTGCATCAAGATTATTGTTTGCAAAGACAAGCTTGAGTTCCTGGTTGCATTTTTGAATATCACCGTTTCTGCGGTAAATATCGGCTAATAACACATGTGCCTGAGCCTCATCCGGATTGATTTTGAGCGCCTCTTCCAGCGGAGCAACAGCCTCTGCAATTTTATCATTTGCAATGAGCATTTCTGCCAGTTCTATACGATAACTTACTTCGCTGGGCTCATTAGCAATCAGTTTTTTTGCCTCTGCCAACGCTTTGTCAAGTTTATTTTGCCTCAAATAAAGCTGCTCCTTCTGGTGCGTGATTTCTTCTGTGACGCCAATCGACTTTTCCAGGCCGTCATAGGTCTGGATGGCTTTGTCAAACTGTTCGTTAAAAACATACACGGCAGCAAGTTCAATGCCATACTGAATATTTTCAGGGCTCTGTGCTACCAGCAGTTCATAAATTTGTGCAGCCTCAGTATATTTTTTCCTTTTTGCATAAAGTTCTGCCAGCTGCTGCGCGTAAAAGAGGTTTGTTCTTTCAAGCTCGTAGGCTTTTTTTGCAGGAACAAGCGCATCCTCCTGGCGGTCCAGTTTAAGTAGTGCGGTCGCAACAAGATAGTAGCCGGCAGGATCCTGGGGGCTTTTTTGTGTGATCTGCTCAAAGATGGGAAGTGCCCTGGCCGGCTGGTCAGTCATCATATATTTCATTCCTTCGGATGTAAGCGTCTCCTCTTCAAGACGGAAGCCAACGGGTCCCGTCTTTTCCTTTTCACGCACTTTAGGCTTACGCTGCGCGTCTGCAGGTGTGATTTCGGAAGCCACCAGAAGGCCTGCCAGTAAGAATATTTTGAAAAATTCTGTCCTCATATCTTATCTTGTTGCCAATCAGAAATTGAGACAGATCGGCTATTTCAATATAAACAGCAAAGGTATCACTTTTTTTGGGGATGGTCGGGCCAAATGCATGGCTTCCACTGATTACTAACGCATTTTGTGATGTATTCTTGTAACGACTTCAATTATCGTACCGAATATTGTGCTTCCGAAGAACCAGGTATTCCCCAGGCTGTCAAGGCTTCTGCCCGGATGTGCACATTTGTACTGGCATCGGTATTAAAATAACTGAATTTCACCTTTCCATCTTTGCCGGTTCTCAGCAAAGGAGCCCAGTGAATGGTTGTCCGGTAATCTGGTCTGGCATCTTCCGGCCCTTTTAGATCATATTTTGGTGCATAAAATATTTTGGGGATATCAAATCCTGCGATTTTAGTTACTGTTACGCCGGGTGTGATATCCTTTGAATAGTCGTAACTGGAATTTCCTCTTTTCGTCAGTACGGAAATAACGCCACTGCCTCCCCGACTCCCATATATGGCTGCAGAAGCGCCTTTCAGCACATCAATTGATTCCACATCAAAAACAGATAAAGATGTGATCAGGTCTTTGCCGACAGGCATACCATCAAGTAAAAATGTAGGTTCTGTTCTGCTGCCGCGAATTGATACTGTCGCGTTGGAGCCAGAACCGGTTATATAAACGCCTGCGACCCTTCCCTGAAGCATATCCAGAATTGTATTTGCCGTGCCTGTCATCTGTGGAGTCACCTTTATAGATGCATCGGCCCGGCTGTATAGTTTTCTTGAATCCCGCTGTTCTTCTTTTTTGGCTCTGATCGTTACTTCTTTCAATAACTTTTCCCTGCTTGCCCGGATTTTCCGTTCTATTTCCAGATATTCCTCTGCGCGTTTTAAATATTCTGCCATTCTCAATGCATCGACGGTCACGGGATAAAACGGTGCCTTGAGAATTGTGAATTTCGGCGCATCAAATGAGCTCATAATGATATTGAGGCCAGCACTGTTTTTCGTATTCATGCCTTGTAAACGGACGTTCAGGGAGTCATTGAAAATCAGGTTATCAAGGGAGAAATGGCCTGATTCACCGGATTCTGTAGTTAAAAAAGTGTTGATACTGTCATTGCTCAGGAATACTGACAGCATCACCTTATCTGCCAGTTTCTTATTGCCTTTTTTTACCTCTCCCTGAATTGAAAATCCCTGTTCGACAAATCTTGCAGGAGCAATATGGTTTTCCTGCAGAACATCCGGCCAGCTAAACCGGCGCCAGCCTTGCGTCATCATCAGGAGATCAAGCATTATTTTCCGGTCCGTTTTTGCGGTGTCAAAATAGTAAGCGGGGTCCTCAACAGAACCGCGTAGATCTGATGAAAGCAAAAGATATGAAACTATATTCTGCGCGTATGGCTGCTGTGCAATCTGGCCGTCATCCGTTACGGCAACGGACAGGGTCGCTTCTATGGGCTTTCCGGAGGTATCGGTGGCCATGATTTCAATTTCCGTCTTTTCGCGGTGATTATAGGCACTTTTATCCGGGCTGATTTTTAAGCGGATTCTTTCACCATGATCAACAAAGATCAGACGTTCGCAAACCGGATTGTTTTGGCTGTCAAAAAGAGTGATCTGTGTGATACCATCAGGAAGGCCGGATACCGGAACATTAATTTGCAACCCTTTCTTTGATACTTTTCCCTTTGCCGCAAAAGCGATAAGTCCCCGGGTCTGGGCAATAATGTTTACCTCCTTATCGGTTTGATCAGCGAAATGGCCATATACTAAAATACGCATTTTATCTGTCGTTGTTAAGTTATTAATCATCATGACATACCCTTCTGACCTTACTTCCGGGAATTCGAATTGCTGATAAGCCTCTGATTTTTTTCGCAGAAATGCCCTGTATTTCTGACTGACAAGCGGCTCAAATGAAAACCTTCCCATACCCAGATGTTCGCTTTTTAAAGCTGCGACGGTGTCATTCTTCTGATCGAGGATGAAACCGGTGACCTCGGTTCCCTTTCCCGATTCGTCAACGGCTTTAAATCCAACCCTGGAACTCAAACCTGCGACAAGCTGCCCTCCTTCCGGAAAAAACTGCACGTCAAGCGCTGAATTAACCTTTTCAGGGTTAACTGTCTGATCCTGAAAAAGGTAAACATCCTGATGAAAGAAATAATCCTCCTGGAAATTGCGCATCCAGTTTGTATACGCGCGAATGGTATAGGACCCTTCGGGCAATGCATCCCGGAGCAATATTTCTCCATGCCCATACCCTCCGTCCAGTTTGACTCGTTTCAAAGCGATGTTCTTTCCGGTTCTCTTTTCAATCAGATCCACGTACAAAACACGACTCGCGCTGTCAGCGAAATGGATAGAGCCTTCAGCGAGATAGGCGCTGAACCATAAGGTGTCGCCGGCAACATAATATGGCTTATCAGTATGTAAAAATGCTTTTTCCTGAGGAAATACCCGGCGGTATTCCTGAAGTCTGCCGGATATAAATTTTGAAAAGTCATCTTCCCATTTGTACGAGGCTAGAACCAGCATCAGAGCAAAAAGGGAGATTTTAAAGAGGGTATTTTTTATGATCATGGCTGATAAATTATTTGATACTCAAAGGCCACATGTAATCTTTTATCCTGGGTAAGTTATTTATTATTATTGAATTTTAGTATACGATGCTTCTGTCACCCCTTCGGGGTTGAGGTTTGGTTGATTATACTTCTTCTACAATACTACCATCCCTTCGGGATTATCACATTAAATTTCTAATTTTTCGGTTTTATCACATGAATATTTCCAATTCATCGTATTGTTGCACGTGTTTTCAGAATTATTTACCGGATATAAAATCCCGAAGGGATGGTAGTATTATAGCAAACCCGGAAGGAAGATAGACGGGAAAACCCCGAAGGATATTTACCAGAATTAAAATCCCGAAGGGATGATAGTATTATAGAAAAGCCGGAAGCAAGATCGACGTGAAACCCCGAAGGGGTGACAGATGGTATTAGGAGTTACTAAATTGTTCTTCTGTCACCCCCTTCGGGGTTAATGTTGGTTGATTTCTATTACTTCTACAATACTACCATCCGTTCGGGATTATCACATTAAATTTCTAATTTTTCGGTTTTATCACATGAATATTTCCAATTCATCATATTGCTGCACGTGTTTTCAGAATTATTTACCGGATATAAAATCCCGAAGGGATGACAGTATTATAGAAAATCGGAAAGCAAAATTGATGAAAAACCCCGAAGGGTATTTACCAGAATTAAAATCCCGAAGGGATGATAGTATTATAGAAAACCCAGAAGCGAGATCGACATGAAACCCCGAAGGGGTGACAGATAGTATTGAGGATTACTAATTGTCCTTCTGTCACCCCTTCTGGGTTAATGTTGGTTGATTTCTATTACTTCTACAATACTACCATCCCTTCGGGATTATCACATTAAATTTCTAATTTTTCGGTTTTATCACATGAATATTTCCAATTCATCGTATTGCTGCACGTGTTTTCAGAATTATTTACCGGATATAAAATCCCGACGGGATGACAGTATTATAGAAAATCGGAAAGCAAAATTGATGGGGAACCCCGAAGAGTATTTACCAGAATTAAAATCCCGAAGGGATGGTAGTATTATAGCAAACCCGGAAGCGAGATCGACGTGAAACCCCGAAGGGGTGACAGAAGAACAATTTAGTAACTCCTAATACCATCTGTCACCCCTTCGGGGTTTAGGTTTGGTTGATTTCTACTTCTCCTACAATACTAACATCCCTTCGGGAATATCACATTAAAATTCTAATTCTTCGGGTTTATCATACGCTATTCATATAAATTGATACTGTGATATTCAATCCAGTCAAATAGATATTTATCGTCATGATCTATTTCAAATTTATTCAGCATATCAAGATACTCCTCTCGAAATGTACGTTTCTGATGATGGATTTCCTGGTTTTTAATGTAATTAAAAACTGAATCAATTTGAGATTGGCTATACGAAAATGCTCCATATCCTTCTTGCCAGCAAAATTTACCTGCCACATATTTTTTAGAGTTAATAAAATTGGTGGCATTATTCTTGACATCTCGAACCAGATCGGAAACCGACATAGAAGGTCGTAATCCAACAAACAAATGAATGTGATCTCCTACTCCATTTACAATGATCGGCTTTTGCCCTTTTCCCTTGATAATTCCGGCGATATACTCATGAAGATCATTCCGGAATTCCTTTCTGATCAAATTCTCCCTGCCTTTTACGGCGAAGACGATCTGAATATACAGTTGTGAAAATGTTCCTGCCATATTTTTAAGTGTGTGTTAATTGTCAATCAAAAATTTTACCTGTTTAGGCGCTGGACGGCTAAAAAGATGGGGTAGCTTAAAGCCAGAAACAGTAATGCATACTGGCTGCTGGCGATATCCTGGAAAACTGCTGATATAAGGAATGCAATGGAAATGACCAGCATTAAAATTGGTAAAAACGGGAAAGCGGGTACTTTCCAGGGACGAGCTAAACCGGGTTCTTTTTTACGAAGTGCAAGCAACGATGCAAATCCGGAGGCATATCCCAGAACAAAAAAGAAGGTTGCAATATCGGACAGTTTTTCGCAGGCTTCTTTTCCTGCAAGGATCAGGACAATGGCCACAGAGGCTGTGATCGGCATGGCCAGTGCAGGCGTTCCTCCTTTGTTGACATAGGTCGCGGCACGAATAAACAAACCGTCACGGCTCATGGAGTAGAGCACACGAGGATTAAACAACATCTGCGCATTGACAATTCCTAAAATGGAGACCATCAAAAAGATGGTTACTATTTTTCCGGAGCCTTCACCAAATATCAGACGGATCGCATCGGCGGCGGCAAGTTTTGAATTTGCCAGCTCATTCATCGGAAGGATGTATAGTATGGCCAGATTGCATAACAGGTAAATAATGATGATCAGCAAGACGCCGCCGATCATCGATCTTGGAAGATTTTTTGTTGGGTTTTCATCTTCTTCTGTGAAATAAGCCGCGGTATGCCAGCCATCATAGGTATAAAATATAGCCTGCAGTGAGAAAATAAGGGGTCCGATAAAACTGCCTGTCTGGATTATTTTGCTTGTCGTTAAAGTTGCCTGCTCCGAGGTTATTTCCTGCCCGTAGATATAACATACTGCTACGAAAGCAAATAAACCGACTGCTTTTAAAAAGCTCATCACATTCTGAAAATTACTGGCCAGCGCAAGGCCGATCCAGTGTATGGCGGTGAGCACAATCAGAATTGACGCTGCGACATAAGCTTCCAAACCTGAAAGGGACGGAATGAGCAGGGCCATGTATTCACTCATGGTGTACACACCGAAGCCCAGGGCCGCGCAGGTACCAAGCCAGCTGTTGATGCCTACGACAAACCCCGCATAATTCCCAAAAGCGCGCTGAGCATATACATACCAGGCACCCGCTTTGGGTACCGAGGTTCCCAGCTCGATGGTGCAGAGTGTTCCGAGAAATGCATACAAGCTAACGGCAGTCCAGGCGGTCATGATGAGCCAGGGCTCGCCAAGCTGCGCGGCAATGGGGCCTGGTTTTCTAAGTATTCCGGTTCCGATTGTTCCACCGATGGTGACGGCGATACCAAAGCCGACACCTAGTATTTTAAGAAGTTCCTTTTTGGGAGACGGTTGTGTCATAGGAGTGAAAAGAAAGTACTTTTCCGAAAATAGTCAAACTTTTGAGAAAGTAGAGATGACTACACGCCTATTTATTTAAGATGAGGATCTTAAATCATCATAAAAAAAGCAGGGCACAAGCTTAAAAGCCTGTACCCTGCCAAAATTTTCTGAATTTTTCCCTACAAGACCGCCTCAGCCAAAACCAAAACTTTGTTGTTTAGTACCTCAACCACACCACCATCAATCGTGTAGGTTGTTTTGGCGCCACTGATATCGACAACCACCTCACCGCGTTTAAGTGAGCTCACCAGTGGTGCATGGTTGTTTAAAACCTGAAACTGTCCGTCGGTACCCGGTAATGTTACAGCATTTGCCTCACCGGCAAATACTTTTTTATCTGGGGTAATGATGTCTAAATGCATATTTAAAAGAGTTTATGAGTTGATAAGTTCAAAGTTTATGAGTTTCAGCTTTGGACTCATAAACTTTAAACTCATAAACTATCTGTTAGCAGCTTCTGCCATCATTTTTTCACCTTTGATCTGAGCATCTTCAATCGTACCAACCAGGTTGAAAGCCATTTCAGGAAGGTGGTCATATGCACCATCCATGATCTGGTTGAAACCTTTGATGGTATCGTTGATGTCTACCAGCACGCCTTTCAAACCTGTAAACTGTTCAGCCACAAAGAATGGTTGTGACAAGAAACGTTCAACACGACGAGCACGGGATACAACAAGTTTATCATCGTCAGATAATTCTTCCATACCCAAGATCGCAATGATATCCTGCAATTCTTTGTAGTGCTGCAAAATATTTTTAACACGCTGAGCACAGTCGTAATGTGCATCACCTAATGTTTCAGCGTTCAAAATACGTGACACTGAATCCAATGGATCCACGGCTGGATAAATACCTTTTTCAGCAACTTTACGGCTAAGTGTCGTTGTTGCGTCCAAGTGGTTAAATGTTGTTGCCGGTGCCGGATCCGTCAAGTCATCCGCAGGTACGTAAACAGCCTGTACAGAGGTGATCGATCCGCGTTTTGTCGAAGTGATACGTTCCTGCATCGCACCCATTTCGGTTGCAAGTGTAGGCTGGTAACCTACCGCAGATGGCATACGACCCAAAAGAGCAGATACTTCAGAACCCGCTTGTGTAAAACGGAAAATATTGTCGATAAAGAAAAGGATATCACGTCCTTGTCCCTCACCATCTCCATCGCGGAAATACTCAGCAACAGTAAGGCCTGAAAGGGCCACACGCGCACGAGCTCCAGGAGGTTCGTTCATTTGACCAAAAACGAAAGTAGCTTGTGAGTCTTTCAGAGTGTTGTAATCAACTTTGGAGATATCCCATCCACCTTCTTCCATGCTGTGCTTGAATTCGTCACCGTATTTAATGATACCTGCTTCGATCATCTCGCGCATTAAATCATTACCTTCACGTGTACGCTCTCCAACACCTGCAAATACTGAAAGACCAGCGTGTGCTTTGGCAATGTTGTTGATCAGTTCCTGGATCAATACAGTTTTACCAACACCAGCACCACCGAACAAACCGATTTTACCACCCTTTACATAAGGGGCAAGTAAGTCGATCACTTTGATACCTGTGAAAAGTACCTCAGTTGCCGTTGCCAAATCTTCAAATTTTGGAGCTGCACGGTGAATAGATACACCATTTACAGAAGAATCAACAGGTGTAAGACCGTCGATAGCTTCTCCGATCACGTTGAACAAACGTCCTTTGATCCCTTCGCCGGTTGGCATTCTGATCGGGGCGCCCAAAGGTCTCACCGCCATGCCGCGTTGCATACCTTCAGTACTGTCCATCGCAATAGTACGAACTCTGTCTTCGCCCAAGTGTTGTTGACACTCAAGGATTACTCTTTGACCGTTTGATTTGATGACCTCTAATGCATCAAGAATAGCCGGGATGCGTTCGCTGTCTTCAAATGATACGTCTACAACGGGGCCAATTACCTGCGTAATTTTTCCTATGTTTGTCGCGTTTGCCATTATAAGAATTTTAGTATAGTCTATGAGAGGTTATTTCAGACCGCAAAAGTAGGAGATAATTTGGTCAGTACCAATAGTGTCGCACTTGATTTATTGGATATTTTTTAGAAAATCACTTAAAATCAGGTAAAACTGTATAGAAATTATCAGAAATGAGGTAAAACGCGTTCTGAATGGGAACTTTTTGATTCTTGTAAACTCAAATTTTATTAATCCTTTATTTATATATTTTGAAGTACACCACGATGCGTTGAATAACGCTACGAACATAACAATATCAAAACATTATATAAATGCACGGATTATATGCGTTTGTAATTTCCCGATACCGGTTTAAATAATATTTATGAAAGAACTTTTTTTTTGGAAAGTATGGTCTTCGTCCGAGCGGAGGATCACAATAGCCGCCCTCCTCGTTGTTCTGCTTTCCTTACTTTTTTTTATTCTTAAAAGTATTGACCCTCTTTCCAATGTGATCCGCTGGGACGTGCTCAGCGAATTGTCTGAAATTCCCACCGTTGTTGACATTTTAAAATTTGATCAGTGGCAGTACGGTATATCTGTGCCTTCCAGCCTGATAACAGAACAATTCGTAGCCTCTACGATGGAAACCGACTTCCTGACAATTAGGATATTTTGGGGATTCACGCTGATTGGTCTTTCCTTTGTCCTCGCTTCTTTGACGACAATGCCAAGATTCTGGTACCTGACCGGAATGGTCATATTCATCCTTTTACTGGCTTCGGCAAGGCTTGAAACACTGGGCGTTTTTGGCGAGGGTAATAAAGCTTTTTTCCTTATTACCATCACATTATATGCAGGCCTGAGTTATTATTTCCACGCATTCCGGCCTGATATCGGTATCGGTATCCGGATTTTGGGAATCCTGGCTGTTTCAGTCTTCCTTTTCGGATTGGTGGCGTTACTTTCCCCTGTCGCATTTCCTGCGCTTACTGCGGCATCCTATTCTCTGCCGGTTTGGTTGCTTATTTCAATCGCTTTTTTATTGATATCGGCCACAGAAATCGTTGCAGCGTTGGTTTGGCTGAGCACTAGCGGTCAGGCTAAAACCGGAAAATCCGGGCTTACCAATTTTTTGGTTATCAGTACCTTATATCTGGTATCACTGGTGCTGCTCTATCTGAAAAATACCAGGCAGATCGACTGGGATCTTACACTTTTAAGCCCGGTTTATCTGGCTGTTGCTGCTGGAATTCTTGGCATCTGGGGATTCAGGAAACGGACCGACTCTACTAATGGTCTGCTTTCATTTCGCACAAATGGTTTCTGGTTATATATCGGCATGTTTATAATTACGGCAGCGTTTACCGCTTACGCCTGCGGAACAGCAAACGACCCGCTCATTGAGGTGCTTGAAGATGCCGTTGTAAACGGACAGCTTGCTATGAGCATTGTTTTCTTGTTTTACATTCTGGTAAACTTTTTTGCCGTCTTTAAGCAAGGTCTCGCAGTACATAAAGTATTGTATAAACCGATGCGTTTTGGATTAACCCAAACCCGTTTATTCGGATTTGCCGGAGTCGTGATCCTATTTTCTGTACAGCGTCTATTGCCTGTCTACCAGGGCATTGCCGGGTATTTTAATGGACTGGGTGATTTGTACAGTAACACCCGTGAATATCCGCTAGCCGAACAATATTATAAAATGGCGCTGCAGCAGGAATTCCAGAACCACAAATCAAACTACGCACTCGCCTCACTTGCTCTGAATCAGGGTGATAAGGTGGCCGCTGCCTATTATTTCCGCCAGGCGTTGCTGAAAAATCCTTCGCCTCAGGCATATGCAGGATTGACGGGCGTTCTGATGCAGGAAAGTTTATTTTTTGATGCGGTGTTCAGCTTGCAGGAAGGACTAAGAGCATTTCCCGGGAATGGCCAGTTACTCAATAACCTCGGAATGCTCTATGCAAAAACCAATGTTGCAGATTCTGCTTATTATTATTTGGACAGAGCGGAAAGGGCCAGCGAGCGACCAGAGGTACCGGCAACGAATTTATTGGCTATTTGGGCAAGAAGCACAGACTCCGGCCTGCTCGATTCCCTTGCCAACCATAGTAACGCAAAAAAATATCTTTCCTGGCAGGCAAACTGGCTGGCCGTGCAGAATCTTCGCCAAAGTTTTGTTAAGGCGAATTTTCAAAATGAAGCAGTCAAACCAGATTCTACTTTAAGTGTTTCAGGATTGGCTTACCTGGTAAATTATGCAATGAACCAGGCAGCAGAGGATAGTTTGCCCGCATCTTTTTTACCAAAACTTACCGGAAAAAATCAGCTGCTTTCGGAAGACTTATCGCTTGCTGCATTATATCCTGAATTTTACAGCGGAAATAAGTTGAAAGCCATCGAGACCTTATCCGTGTTAGCAGAGCAGGGCGGTGAAAAAAACAAATTGTATCATAAAATCTTAGGGCACTGGCTGCTTCAGCTCGGCTTGTACGAACCTGCGATCAAACATCTGGGCCATGTGGACGGAATCGAAGGAACGTTGGGGCAGGCTGTCGGTTATGCACTTTCCGGACAGCAGGCCATCGGAGGATTATTACTGGAAAGAATGCAGGAAAAGGAGCCGAATCCGGCCCTGCAAAAGCTTCAGAATGTACTGATGTCCATCAGGGCTCCGGCGACCAAAGCAGATTCATTGTTTGTCAAAGCACGAAAATCGCCTTCGGACCAGAATTTTTTGGCAGCTGTTCATGCCAATCCGTTTGATGCAAAAATCGTCTCGGCGGCAGCAAATTATTTTCGTCAGAAAAAGCAGGTTCCGAAAGCTTACCGGTTGGTCCTGGATGCATTAAAGTTTAATGACAGTGCGTCCATTCTTTGGGAAGAGTATACCATTTTAAGCCTGCAGCAAGGACTAACAGGCCAGGCGGATGAAGGGGAAGCACAGGTGAAAGAGCTCGCATCGTCTGCCGATTATCAGGCATTTATAATGCGCTATCAGCCTATGCGCGCTCTTATCGAAAAACAACGGGCAGAGTTTCAGTGATTTTTTATTTTAGCATTTCAGAAAAACTGCCGGACCGTTTAAGATTGATGTAAATTTTGACTGGTTTATACTTTCCCGAAAATCGCAAGGACTATGAAGTTACAGTGGACATCAACGATGAGCGGAAATGAAACGCGTATTTTCAGAGGAAAACTGATTGTCGGATTATTGAAGCGCAGCACCTGGAAAGATGATGCACATGGGGAGCTGAATGGTTATATGGTTCGGTTTAAAACAACAGGTTTCTGGAATCGCAGCACTAAGATCCTGGATATTGAAGGCACAAGAGAGCTTGGACATATCGAATACAATTCCTGGAAAAGCACCGCTGTAATTACCTATGAAGATCAGTCTTATGAATGGGCCTTTGATTCCTGGAAGCGAAATACCTGGAAAATAAAAAATCTGGAAAACCAGGTTAGTTATTCCAGGATCAGCATCTGGAAAAACAAAGGAGATATAGAAGTAGAAAATATTTCGCCGGCCATTACGCTTACCGGTCTCTTTGTTTATACTTATTTTCAAAAAATGGCGGCAGCGGCTGCTGGCTCATCCTGATCAAAAGTAACTTTCCTACCAAACAATAATTTCATTTTATGAAAATCATTGAAACAACGGATATCTCAAGACGCTACGAAATGGGCAGCGAGATTATTCAGGCTTTGAAGTCGGTGACCATTTCTGTCAGCAAAGGAGAATATGTGGCATTTATGGGGCCGTCCGGTTCCGGAAAATCGACATTGATGAACATTATTGGATGCCTGGATACGCCAAGCACCGGCCGTTATATATTAAATAATAAAGATGTCAGTGATATGACGGAAAGTGAACTGGCCGAGATCCGGAACAAGGAAATTGGTTTTGTGTTCCAGACTTTCAATCTATTGCCCAGGATGTCATCGCTGGATAATGTGGCTCTTCCGCTTATTTATGCAGGTTTAAATAAATCTGACAGAACTGAGAAAGCGATGAGCGCACTCAAAAATGTGGGGCTTGAAAACAGAGCTGGGCATAGGCCCAATGAACTTTCAGGGGGACAGCGGCAGCGCGTTGCTATTGCCCGGGCACTGGTAAATGATCCCAGTATCTTATTGGCTGATGAGCCGACAGGAAATCTGGATTCCAAAACATCTTACGAGATCATGGACCTTTTCGACCAGCTGTACAGCAAAGGAAACACGATCGTGATGGTTACGCATGAGGAAGATATCGCCCATTACGCGCACAGGATCATTCGTCTGCGCGACGGTCTGGTTGAATCCGATTCGATAAACCCTAATCCGACAAAGGTTACTCAGCTGGTTTGATTCGAATTTTAATGCTAAGTGCAAATTAGTTAACTTTGATAAAAAGAACAGATAGGCGGCTGTAATGGAATTAGTTACTCCCGTTTTTCGTTTCTTTCGCTCATCAGAGACTTCACTGATAGGTAAAACCAGTCTACAAAATGTTTAAATGGGCTGGATTACAGTACTTAGTTAAATTATGAAAATCAATTTCGCAGACTTAATTTTATTTGAAAACGAGGATTTTCTTCTCGTTAATAAACCACCTCATCTGGCTACGCTGGATGAGCGCACCGCCGATCGTGGCGGAAGCGTTTTGCGCCTGGCAAAAGAATATAATCCTGAGTTACAGGCTGCTCACCGTTTGGATAAGGAAACTTCCGGTGTGCTGGCATTTGCCAAAAATCCTGCTGCTTACCGTCACCTGGCCATGCAGTTTGAGCACCGGGAGGTTACCAAGCGCTATCATGCTGTTACCAATGGTATCCATGACCTGGAAAGTGTTTCCGTCTATCTACCTATTCTAGCCTTAAAAAATGGCACTGCCGTGAAAATTGACCGTGCGGAAGGAAAAGTGGCAGAAACCATTTTTAACACACTAAGGGTTTATCGCGGTTATACCCTGGTTGAGTGCATACCAATTACCGGGCGTATGCACCAGATACGTATTCACCTGTCATGTCTGAAAGCACCAATCGTTTGCGACCCGCAATATGGCGGAGAACAGATTTTTCTTTCCAGCCTGAAACGTAAATTCAACCTGAAAAAAGAAACCGAAGAACAGCCTCTTATCCAGCGGGTTGCGCTTCATGCATTTTCACTTTCCTTTGCTTTAATGGACGGAGAACGTGTGAAAATAGAGGCGCCTTATCCCAAAGATTTTGAAGTCTTGGTAAAGCAGCTGAACAAATTTGGCGTTTAGCCCTATGGCTTTGTACGAAAAGTAAATCCTGAGCAGAGTGCCGGGATTTTATTACCCTATATCTTCCCTTCTCAAAACCTATGAAGACAAATTTATTTTTCAGCAAGAATAATCTTCTGCTTTTCATGTTGATGTTTGGCTTGATCAGTATTTGCAGCGGCCAGACTAAGCGGAAACCGGATATTGTTGTATTGAAAAACAATACTAAAATCGAGGTTACCATCCTGGAGGTAGAGGAATTCGTGATAAAGTACAAGAAAATATCGGATCCCAGCGGTCCGGTTTTCTCAGTTAAAAAAAGTGAGATAGCTTCTGTTCTGTACGGAAATGGTGACGTGGCAACTTTTCCTGAAACTTCCACTTCAGAGTTTTTCAGGGAAGAAAGTAATGTGAAGCCAGTTGAACGAAACCCACAACCCATTTCAGGAAACACTTTTGATGAAACTATTTTTGCACAAAAACCGAATCAGTTGAGGCAGTCGTATCAGTACTATCGGTCAAAATCGAAGAAGGGATTGGTTTCTGGGATTGTCTGGACGGTGCTTGGAACGATCTCGATGGGTGTTGGAAGTGCGCTGATTGCAAATAGCGGATATAATGGTTACGGATATAACTACAATAATGATGAACAGACGGGAGCGATTCTCGTAATCGCCGGTTTGGTCGGTGGTGCTACTTTCGGAACGATCGGCTTTGTGAAAGCAGGTAGAAATGGCTCAAAAGCCACCAGAATACGCAGGGAATTAATGAGAAGAGGCGAACCTCTGGCATTAAAACTTCGCCCTGGTTTCAACCCTGCAACAAACTCCGGTTATTTATCTTTGAAGCTCACCTTTTAGAATCAGACATAAAAAAAGCGGTGAAGCACTAGGCTTCACCGCTTTTTTTATGTCTGTGAGTTGTTTAGAACTTAAACGAAAGTCCCACTTTAGCAGGAATTACATTAGATCCACCGGAAAACTCAGCAAAGGCTCCCATAGCTGGCTTGAAGTAATATCTTGCACCAGCCTGAACACCGATTACCAATGATGTTCCGCTGTAATATTCATTACCATCAATGCTAAAACCTAATACAGGGCCTGCATATAAATCCAATTTGTCAATTGTAAGGAAATGCTTTCCATAGTGATAAGAACCTCTTGCTGCAATTGGAACAGAAATATAATTGTCTTTGTAACCAAACCCGTAACTGTAATTGTAGAAGTTAATGTCAGCTTGACCACCTACACTGATAAACTCATGTACGCCAACTTCAAACGAACCACCAACAGCAAACCCTCCACCGTAGAAGCCATAGCCACCTCCACCGATGCCTACATTTAATATTTTATCTCCTTTTTCAAATTGCGCAAAAGCGTTTTGAGACGTAATTCCCAATACTGCAATAACGAGTAGCGTTGATAGAATGTTTTTCATTTTCATAGACTGATTAAGTAAAATAATGGCACAAATTAAAGCGTTTAATACATCGCTTCAAAACTTGTGCCATTAGTACTTATTAATCGGAAAATTACATTGATCAAAGGGGTTATTGATGCTTTGTACGGTTTGCCCCTTAGGTATTCTTTTTAAGTTTATCGTGGAAAACCTTCCGGAACTTGTCAAGTTTCGGGGCGATTACAAAGGCGCAGTACCCCTGATCAGGATTCTTCGCGAAGTAATCCTGGTGATAGTCTTCGGCCGGATAAAATGTCTGCTCTTTCGTAATCTCTGTCACGATTGGATTTGCGTAAGCACCCGATTTATTCAACGCTGCTTTGGTTTCCTCTGCAAGTTTTTTCTGTTCATCATTATGATAAAAAATAACAGAACGATACTGAGGGCCGACATCATTTCCCTGACGGTTGAGAGTTGTAGGGTCGTGGCCACGGAAGAATGCTTCCAGTAAAGCCGTGTAACTGATCTTTTTAGGATCATAGATCACTTGTATACACTCTGCATGCCCGGTAGTGCCTTCACAAACTTCCTTGTATGTTGGCTTTTTGACATGGCCTCCGGAATAGCCTGAAACAACGTCCTTCACTCCGTCCAAAGTTTCAAATAATGCTTCCGAACACCAGAAACAGCCGGTACCGAAAGTTGCGATCTGTGTATTGGCTGTATCGATTGGAGTAGATACAGATGTTTCGTTGTTCATTTTTTTCTTCTGCTTTTTATCGGATTGTGCGCAAGATATGACCACCATACAGCACAGAAATACGAACGTGAAAAACGGGACTATTGGTTTCATCGAAAGTATATGGTTAATTTAAACTTGTATCAGGTAAACAGATAATCAAAGCATAAAGTTTGTGGCAAAAGATTTTCGGCCGAAGCGGAAGATAAACGTATTAAATTTGTAATCATTGTAGACGAATTCTACAATTTATGACAATTCATATACGATGTAATCGCTGCGGTTGGATCATTTCAAGACATGTTATGTTGTCTTTATCCTATTGATTACCTATTATCACCATTTCAAGAGAATGACCTATTTACATTTCAAGGCGCTTCACATCATTTTCGTCGTCAGTTGGTTTGCCGGCCTGTTTTATATGCCACGGCTGCTGGTATATCATACAGAAGCTCAAGGAAAAGCAGATGTCATAAGAGAGGCGCTGAGCGCAGAATTTCAGAAAATGGAAAAACTGCTGTGGAATGCCATCATGGTACCGGCCATGTGGCTGACACTGATCACCGGCGGAACTATGATCTACCTGACTCCTGACTGGCTTGCTCAGGGGTGGATGCATATGAAGCTCACTTTTGTGCTGGGATTAATCGGCTATCATTTCTTCACAAGAAAGCTCATTCTTGAAATTCAGAAAGGACACTTTCGCTTCAGCTCCATGCAGCTTCGTCTGTGGAATGAAGTAGCCACTATCTTCCTCTTCTCCATCGTTTTTCTTGTTGTGCTAAAGAATTCAGTTGACTGGATCTGGGGCGTGCTCGGGCTGATCGCTTTCGCAGTGATCATCATGTCTGCCGTAAAAGTGGTAAAAAAGTTACGCGAAAATAAATAATTGCAGGCTTTGTCATGTCTGATTGTCATTCATAATGAACGCATTAAAAAGATCCGGAAGATGATACTTTTGGTACGGTTCTTTTATTTCTTAAAATGTTTATTTGTTATATCCAAAACTTGACGATCATGACCTACATAAATAAAGCAATATATTTTATTGCAAAAATATGGTTTGCAATAATCATGGTGTTAGCACTGATACTTACATCTATCCTGTCCTTACCATTCTTCCTTATTGAGTGGATCGACGGTTCACCGTCAAAAACGTCCCTTTTGGTGATGAAAAACAGGAGAATGACCATGGACCGCTCTGGAAGTTAATTTTAGAATATCGAAACAGAAAAGGAGCTCAAAAGCTCCTTTTCTGTTTTATACTTCTACACTTTCATACAAGGCCGGAATGTGAACGTTCCTGAAACCAGCGTTTTCAAGCTTAATTTTGAATGATACCTGTGTATCATATTCACCATGTACGAGGAAAATTTTTGTCACCTGTTCAGGATCCTGGCAAGACAGAAACTGTAACATTTCATTGTAGTCACCGTGTGCCGAAAAAGACTCCATAACCTCTACCCTGGTTTTGACAGCATGCATTTCTCCGAAAATATTAACCTCCTTATCGCCGCGTTTCAATGCACCAGCCAGGGTATTTGGGGAGGCATATCCTACCAGCAGAATCGTTGAATCAGGATCCCCGATATTATTTTTGATATGGTGTTTGATGCGTCCCGCTTCCGCCATACCCGACGCTGAAATGATAATACATGGCTCTTTCAGATCGTTCAAAGCAATGGAAGTGCTTACATCTGAGATATAATGAAGATTTGGGAAGGCGAATGCATCACCGTCTTTTTCAACATAGTCAAGGATCTCGGGATTAAAACACTCTTCGTGCTCCTTCATGATTTTAGTAGCCCGGATGGCCAGCGGGCTGTCAATGTAAACGTCAATTCTGGGAAGTTTGCCCGAGCTGGAAAGCTGATCGAGTGCATAGATCAACTCCTGAGTCCGGTCGATGGCAAACGCGGGAATAATGACCTTGCCTTTCCTTTCAACACAGGTTTCCTGTACAACTTTCAGCAGATGCGCCTGCATATCCGTCTCTTTTTCATGGAGCTTATCCCCATAAGTTGATTCGCAGATAATAAAATCGGCTTGCGGAAAAGAATCTGGTTTCCGTAGAATGTTATCTTCCGGCCGGCCGATGTCTCCCGTAAAAGTTAGCTTTTTGAAAGTTCCATGATCAGGAATGCTTAAATGTACGGCTGCACTTCCAAGAATATGTGCCGCATCTGTGAAGAAAACGGCCACTTCATTGTCAGCACCAAGATAAAAAGTCTGGGCATACTGGACAGGGTGCAAAAGACTCAGTGCTTTTTCGGCATCTCCCGCGTTGTATAATTCTTCGATAAGTTCCCTCCCCTGTTTATGTCGCCTGCGATTGATACGTTCAAGATCTTTTTCCTGGATATGCGCGCTGTCCAGCAGCATGATGCGGCACAGGTCGGCTGTTGCCGCCGTGCAATATATGGGGCCGGAAAAACCTTTCCTGACGAGTCTTGGGATCAGACCTGAATGATCGATGTGCGCATGGGAGAGAACCAGATAATCAACTTCGGCCGGCTTAAAGCCAAATTCCTGATTAAACTCATCGGTCTGAATTCCTTGAAATAACCCGCAGTCTAATAATATTTTCGTCCCTTTTTCAGTGGTAACCAAGTGCTTGCTGCCCGTAACGGTGCGCGCGGCACCAAAAAACTGAATTCGCATGTTGTTGTAGCTCGATGGTGAAGATAAAAAATTCAATTTGAGTAAATTCAATCAGAATTAACACAAATCGATTTAAAATTTTCCCAAAAAGATACAATTTAGTATTTTTGTAAGCAGCTTATTCAGGCAATACGTAGAGTGCGTCCAGATTGCGCCCCAGGCCGTCATAGTCCAGTCCATACCCTACAACAAACCGATTTGGAATCTCGAAACCGACATAACGAAGGGCAACCGGCTTTTTAATGGCCTCAGGTTTGTGTAATAACGTAGCAATTTCAACAGAGCGTGGTTTCAGATCGCTGACCTGCTGCATCAGCTGGTGCATGGTAAGCCCGGTATCTACAATATCTTCTATAATAATAACATCCCGATCTGTAAGGTTTTCTTCTAAACCGATGATTTGCCGTACCTTTCCGGTAGATTCAGTTTGAGCATATGAGGATAATCTTACAAAAGTCATTTCGCAGGAAAGAGGAATGTTTTTAACCAGCTCGGAAGCAAAAAGGAATGCACCATTAAGTACGACCAGGAAAAATGGGTTTTTATCTTTGTAATCTGTGTTAATCTGCTCTGCAAGAGATGCAATACGGGTTTCAATGGTCTCCCTGGAAATGTATGGAGTAAATGTTTTATCGTGGATCGTGATCATGTCGAATTTTCTTAAACAGTAATATTAACTCTTTTTTCAAAAACACACTTCTCCGCAAACGTAAAATATGAATCCAACGTTAATATTGACAGATTTTTAAGCTAATTATGAAAAAAGTGCTGGTAAAACCTATTGCTTTCGGCCTCGTTATATTTCTTTCAATCACTTCTGCTGTTGCCCAACTCTATTCTTCAGCCGAACTGGATAAGAATTACGATATGGTTCTTAAGAATCCGGGCGTCCAGATCGAGGCAACAGAGGCGATCAACATGTTATATAATTATAAGTTTGCCGAGGCTGATGCTGAATTCCGTTGGCTGAGATACCGCTATCCGAAACATCCGATGCCGCATTTTTTGATGGGTTTGGCGGAATGGTGGAAAATTGTCCCGAATACGGATGTTGAAACTTATGATAAAAAATTTCTGGCCCATATGGACTCTACCATTACGCTGGCCGAAACTTTATACGACAATGAAAAGAATAAAATTGAGCCTGCTTTCTTTCTTGCAGCCGCTCACGCGTTTAAAGGTCGTCTTTATTCAGAACGTAAACAGTGGACGAAGGCTACTTTTGCCGGAAAAAATGCGTTGAAATATTTAGAGATCTGTAAAGGTAATGGGGATTTGTCTCCTGAATTACTGTTTGGAGATGGGATCTATAACTATTATGCTCAATGGGTGCCGAGCGAATATCCTTTACTGAAACCGATCCTCGCATTTTTCCCGAAAGGCAATAAGAAGCTGGGCGAACAGCAGTTGGAAAAGGTAGGGAACAATGCGTTTTATACCCGGGTAGAGGCCAGATATTTCCTTTTGCAGATTTATAGCATGGAAAATGAATATGGGAAAGCATATGAAATGGCAAAGTATATGTGGCAGACGTTTCCTAATAATCCGTATTTCGAAAGATACTTTTGCCGGACTGCTTTTGTAACCGGAAAAACGGCAGAGGCAGAAAAAGCGGCTCAGAATATTCTGGATAAAATCAGCCAGGGAATGCCGGGATACGAAGGTGTAAGCGGGCGAAACGCTGCTTATGTGCTGGGGTTCTACAATATGCAGTATTACCGGAATTATGACCTGGCGGGCCAGTATTTCAAAAAAGCCATTGATTTTTCTACGCAGACCAACTCGCTGAACGCAGGGTACTACGTTTCGTCGCTGCTGGGATTAGGAAAAATTGCAGAAATGCAGAAAAACTATGATGAGGCGCTCAACTATTACAAACTTGCAGATGACCGGGCCGACCGTAATTCCAGCCAGGATAAGGAGGCAAAAAAACATATTGACAGCCTCAAAAAACTAAAACGGGAAGAGCGCAGAAATAGAAGAAAATAATTTTTATTACCCGTCGGATGGTGAAAAGAGCCATCCAACGGGTATCAGAAAAAGTTAACGCTGCTAAGCCCGCTCTCCTTTCTTCAGCTTTGCATAGTGTTTGAAAAATAAGGGTATCGTCTCAATACCTTTATAAAAATTAAAAAGACCGTAACTTTCATTTGGTCCGTGTAAGCCGTCGATATCGAGTCCGAAACCCATCAAAATACTTTTTCTTCCAAGTTCCTGCTCGAACAAGGCGACGATCGGAATACTGCCGCCCCCGCGTGTGGGGATTGGTTTTTTTCCAAATGATTCTTCCATAGCCAGCTCAGCGGCTTTGTATTCCAGCGAATCTGTCGGTGTTACATAAGGCAGACCGCCATGATGAGGCACGACTTTCACCTTTACGGAAGCAGGTGCTATAGATTCAAAATGTTTAGTAAAAAGAGCACAGATTTCCTGATCCGACTGGTTTGGTACCAGGCGCATAGAGATTTTGGCATTCGCTTTTGATGGCAATACGGTTTTCGCGCCTTCACCGATATATCCGCCCCATATCCCGTTTACATCCAGCGTAGGCCGGACGGAGGTACGTTCAATGGTTGAGTATCCGTTTTCACCTGCAACGTCTGCAATTGACAGATCTCTTTTATATTCTTCAAGGTCAAAAGGTGCAGCATTTAATGCGTCTCTTTCCGTTTGTGACAAATCTTCCACGTTGTCATAAAATCCCGGTATGGTAATGTGGCCGTTTTCATCTTTAAGCGATGCGATCATCTCGCAAAGTATATTGATCGGATTGGCAACACCACCTCCGTACACACCGGAATGCAAGTCTCTGTTGGCGCCTACGACTTCCACTTCAAGATAGGTCAATCCGCGAAGTCCGGTCTCGATCGAAGGTACGTCATTGGCGATCATGCTCGTATCCGAAATTAAGATAGTATCACATTTCAGCATATCACGGTTCTCCTTTACAAATGTTTCGAGGTGTGACGAGCCTACTTCTTCCTCTCCTTCGATCATGATCTTGATGTTGCAAGTCAGAGAATTGGTAGCAAGCATTGTTTCCAATGCCTTTATGTGCATATAAAACTGCCCCTTATCGTCGCAGGCACCGCGCGCGTAGATCCGGTCATTTTTAATTACAGGTTCAAATGGCGGAGAATTCCATAATTCGTAAGGATCAGCCGGCTGAACATCGTAATGGCCATAAACCAGAATGGTTGGCAAGGCCGGATCGACCAGTTTTTCGCCATATACAATGGGGTGCCCGGGCGTCTGAAAGATCTGTACTTTGTCAGCCCCGGCCTGGGCGATACTGTCTCGAACGAATTCTGCGGCCCTGATCATATCATGCTTAAACTTAGAATCAGCACTTACCGACGGGATCCGGATCAGATCTAAAAGTTCATTTAAAAATTTATCGCGGTTTTTTTCGATGTAGTCGTTCATAGTTATGTATTATAATTTTAAAAATCCGTAAGATTTAACGGAGCCGAATATAAAAAAATAACCCCTAAGGTGATGGCCTTAGGGGTAGGTATTTCTATTTTTTTGTTTCTCAGGAATGCCCTTTAGATTTCGATTTTGCGAAAATATTCACACGGCTCTCATTTCCGTTTAACAATCTGACAATGTTTTTCTGATGCGTAATCACAACCAGAACGAACATCACAAAACCAAATATCACCAGTAATGTTTCAGGCTGTCCGAAAACGCCCAGCAGTGACATGACAGGGAATGCCAGCGTAGCCAGGATTGAGCTTAAAGAAACATACTGAGAGGCGATCAATGTCAATATAAAGATGGCTATACTTAAAGCTGCCAGCTCAGGATGAATGGCTAGTACCATACCTAATAACGTGGCGATACCTTTTCCTCCCTTAAACCCAACAAATACCGGGAAAATATGTCCTACAATGGCAATGATACCAAAAATAATCTTGTACATCAGGATATCTCCCTCGGCAATTGTACCCATGTAAAACAACATGGACGCTAGACAAGTAGCTGTCCAGCCCTTCATTACATCAATAAGCATAACGATTGTTCCGGCCCGTTTGCCAAGTACCCTGAATGTATTGGTAGCACCCGCATTTCCACTTCCGTGTTTACGAACATCAATTCCGAAATAACCAATTCCGTACCATACTGAACTCGGTATAGAACCTAATAAATAGGCGGCTATCGTCGTAATTATAAATAAGGCAACGCTCATTTTGTATTATTAGTAGGTTAATTTGAACTTTAAAAGTTTCTTAAAAATACGGCTCTTTAGTCACTTAAGCAAGTAAACGGTATTGAAACATTAAAAGGCAAAAATAGGTTTTCTTTACCTTAAAATAAAATTTCGTTTCTAATGGTTTGACTATCAGAAACCTTCTGCTTTTTCTTCTTTCTTCTTTTTTTCTTCTGCAGTGACAACTTTTTTCTTCACCGTTTTGGTCAGCTTGGCTTTTTTAACTGCTGGCTGGTAGAAGTCGTCGAACCTGCTTATAAACAAATCTTTCTCTTCTACACCGATCGATACCAAAGACATGTCTCTGGATTTCGAATTGGCACCTTTTGATGTGACCAAGTCGTTGAAGTCAACCTGAGAAGACACAACACCCAGTTCTTTTTCTTTGTAATCAAAATAATACCAGACATCAGGTGATGCCTGAATATACATGCTAAACTCGTCACCCAGCTCAGAACGACGGATTTCCAATACGCCTTCCATTTGTGCATTGATGTTATTTTTCCCAAAATGTGAAACCCCAATCGGGCCTTGTGAAAAATAGGCATTATGCACAGGTGACCAATGCAGCTCGACACTTGACAGTGCAATGGCAGCATCAAGAGCCGGAGAGGCATCAAACAGCGGCTTGTATCCTGCGGCAGAAAGTTTCAGATAGGCATCAACACCTTTAGAACCGATCAGTGCTGAAAGTTTCCTGTTCAGGTTTTCTGCGTCGTCGTCGGCTGCAGTACTGTTTTGTTCTTCCAGATTGGTTTCAACAATTTTCGCCGCCAGCTGGGGTAGTACCGGTTCCAGTGACGAAAGTTTCATCAAAAGCATGGAATTGAAAGTAAAGCGCGAGCTGTCAACCTGTACATTGGCAATTCCGGAAGACTGAAGCCATTCAGAGGTCGTAAATTTCATTGGTCCGGAAAACGAGGCAATACCGGTTTTATCATCAAACCTTAATGTATTTCCCTCATCTACCAATCCGTCCGGCCCGGCAGGTGGAGCAACTTTGAATGCCTTACTATCCTCGTCATAATTTAAAGTACCCTGTGCAAGATAAATATCCTGATCGCCATCGGATTCTTTTGGGGACAAAAAGGACATGTACATGCCCCGGCTTTCGTTAAAATGCAGACCAACAGAAAGTGGCATGTCATGCTCATTGCGGAGGCTCTTATCAATTTTCACCCCCACGGTTTCTCCCGGCGTGTCTTTATAAACGATCCAGGAACTCTGAAAATCTTTACGGAACTTAATTACCGGCCTGACAAATCCGTCCAGCTGCAGCGAAGGCTGGTAGGCAATAAGATTGATATCACCTTTGTACTGGATCCTTGGAGACAAAATCAGATTTTCAGCCTCTTTAATATCCGCTTTGGCAGTCGTATAGTACCGGATTGGGCCGGACTCTTTATTTCCTTTTCCCTTTTTACCGTCGGTCGCAGCCTCGATTTCTCTCAGCTCAAAATTCTGCATTTTGATGTTGAATGTATCTTTTCTTGCCGTGATATACTGATAAGTAGCCGAGCCTTCGAAACGATTTCTGGAATCAATTTTGATATCCGCATCACGTAAACGGTGGGAAGCATTCAGGGTATCAATCTCGATCCTGGCTTTTTTCAACGGCGCGATCTGCCCATTGCTTCCGATACTGACAACACCTTTATCCGGAATGATTTTAACATCTGCTGTACGGATAAAAGGCACGCCACGGACATTAAGTGTCACTTTTTCAACATCATAGATACCTTCCGAAGCATCAAACGTCAGACCTTCCTGCTCGGGTGCCAGTGATGTATATGATGACGTTTCGCCAAAACCTTTCATTAAAATGGTCTTTTTCAGGATATCCCATTTTGCAGTCGCAATCAGAGTTTTGTAGGATGCGGCCGGCAGTTCCATTCCGGAAGAATCCGAATCAAATCCGGTAGAATCTGTTACAAAGTTTACGATCGAAGTTTTGATATTAAAATCAATATTGACATTCCGGCCGCTCAGGATGTTCTTTGCCGCTTTCGCCTGACCTCCGTTGATCACAAAGAGAGATCTGTTAGCCAAAAACCCATCCTTATTAAATTTGATATCATCGGAAGTCAGCTCGGAATCAGGCCGTTTCAGCTTGCCATTGCCATAAAGTCCGGATGACCGCAACAGCAACCCACCTTCCAGGCTTGTCGTTCCCTTATAAAACGAAAACGATTTGCCCTGCGTATTGATAAACATACTATCCGAGCTTGGAAACCAGCGCAACGCATAGTCTTTCAATTCTACGGCTGGAAAATATGCCTTCCCGATTGTCGCCTCTTTGATATTTGCAAGTTCACCCGAAGCGAGTAACGAATCAGCTGTCAGCAATACGTTTTTAGCCGTCATGGAAGCTGAAAGATAGCGCATAACTGCCTTTGATCTTAAACCGTTGTTGTCCATGGTCAGCGTGTCTGTAAAACGGGCCATCGCTTTTCCGCCATATAGTTTTAGCTCCGTAACGGGTGGCTTGTATTCAAAACCCAATGAATTGTCGGGCATGCTTTTCAGAATAGTCTGAATTGGAGGAAGTATACCATTGGAATTGAACGTTCCGTCAAAGATGACATCACGCTGATCCAGCCCGTCCATATCAATTTTAGGGATTTTGAAGAAAACTTCACGCGGATATAGAATTGTTCCCCGCTCTGGCTGGTCAAAATAGACGATCATACCATCCGGTACTACAAGCCTTGGCGACTTTTTCCCTTTCTGGATACCAGACTTATTTGCCGGGTCGCTAAGATAAAAGGTACCTCCCTTTTCATATTTTACGTGCCCGCCTACTTCCCCGCCTTGTCCTTTTGCAAATTTCTCTTTTGGTGTAAATGTGATGGAGTCGTTTGGATTTACGTTGACAAAAAATTGTCCATAATTGAATTTAAGATTCTGTCCGCGGAACTGATAATTGCTGGCAACCAATTGTCCGTTTAACGAAAAATCCCTGTTTCGTCCGATAATAAGTTTTTTGTCGGAAGGAATAGCGAATATCTTTAAAGAATCACTGACCACAAAACGGCCAACGCCAAGCACTGTCAATAAGGTGTCTTTTAGAGAAATCGTTGCGTTAGCGGTTTCATCGTTGGAAGCGAACTGGGAACTGACCTGGAAATTGTCATAATCGGTTTTATCCATACTTCCCAGAACGTACAAAATTCCCTTTTTTGATACCGCAAACTCATCCGTCGTTTTATCGTATTTGAAATAACCTTCCAGTGCAAGTCTCTGAAGTGCCCGGCGGATAATGACCGGATCCTGTTTGAACTTCTTGGCGAGATCTTCTGCTAAAAAAGAAGGTTTTTTTTCAGTCTGGACATAGTTTGCTGCCATCAGGAGCGGCTGAAAACCAAATTCCTGAGCAATTCCCCGAAATTTTTCCTTTTTGAAATAATCGAAAGATTCCAGTTTTACAGGAACCACCTGCTTTCCGTCAATACGGGTGAATTCCACTTTTTCATTTGGGAAATTCCAGCGCATCGACTGTGCCCAGATACTCATCTTATGATATGAATCCTGATACGGCAATGGGCCAAAGTCTGTTTTCTCGGCACGGCCAAGCTTGACCAGTCCTTCCTGATCGTTATAACTAAAAGTAACTCCGGGATGATACAGTGAATCCTTTCCCATCGGCATGGTAAAGGAAGCAAGCGGAGCTGATATTACCGAGTCTTTGAGAGAGAACTTTCGGCTGGTTGCAGAAAACGCAGGTTTGCCCTGAAACGAAACCGTAATCTTGGATGGGTCATCGCTAAGTGAGGTACTGTACATTGTGGTGCCGATCAGTGCGAAACCTCCTTTATAAGCGATATTTTTTTTGGATGCTTTCAGCTGCGCATCATTTTTATTGGAAACAAAACGAGGATACTGTGCAGGCTGACTTCTTGATCTTTTGATACTCCTATACTCGAGTGTCCCCTTGATAGGATTGGCTAATTGATTCTCATGGTGCAGTGTAACGTTCTCTGCTACTATTTTTGGTTGGGTAATATTAAAAGAATAAGTGTCCAGATCTGCATAGATAGATGAATCACTCGCCGTTTGCCAATTAAATTTTCCTCCTTTACCGGCAAAAATTCCGTCTTTTAAAGATATGCTGCCAGTGGTAGGTCCAAAAGCGACAGAATCACCGGTAGCGACCATACCCAAAACCGCATTTTGCAGGTCAAGGACGGCACCTGAAACGGGTGGCAGTGGGTTGGATTTCGGGGCAATAACCAGATTGGAATCAACCGGCGTATCCCAGTTGTCTGCGGCCTGCACCTTTTGTGCTTCCACAACAGCGGCGCTTGTTGTATCAAAGCGGAATTTATATGAGCCGCTAAGAAGGTAAAGCGAATTGAAATTTGATGTGTATAGTTTATTGGTCTCCACAGTATTTCTGACCGTTTCGAGAATACGCTGCATAGTTTTTGCATCATATTTGTCGCCTGACTTCGAAGCCAGGTCCAGAAAACCATTGACGTCACCCTGTGTTTTTAATAAGGTTGTCGTGTTTTTGATGAGCAGATGAAGAATGGGTCCGGCCTTCTGACCTTTTGAGAACTGGGTCGTTACGATCGCCATAAATTTATTTTGCTGTGGAGAACTTACAGCGCTCATCCATACACTGTCCAGCTGGGCAGCCGAACGCATGTATACCGGATTTTTGCTGCCATCCATCAGCTTTCTGACTTGGGTCATAAACTGCCCGGGGTCATCGGAGGCTTTAAGATTTTGTGCGGAGAGATTATTTCCTCCGAAAAAAATAATACAGATTAACAGAAAGTAACGAATGATCTTCATGTAGTATTTGGCAGCGTTTGATCTTATATTTGTTTGTTTAAGATACTGACTATGAAGATTTTATTCAGTACCTTAAACTTTGTAACTACTTATTTTTTTCAAAAATAACAGTGGCCCATTGATTGCGCGTATTGGACCTTAGTTTGGTAAGCCCATTTTTAGCACCGCAGTTTTCAATGTCGGCCTGATCCATCTCATAAAATCCACTGGTAACAAGCCATCCCCCTGGCAAGAGATGCGAAACATATTTCGGTATCTCGTCAAGCAGAATATTTCTGTTGATGTTTGCCAGAATGCCACCGAATTTTTTATCCGCAGGCACCTCATTAATTGTTCCTTTAAAAACTTCTGCTTCGGCTCCCAAGCCGTTCATCGCAAAATTTTCTGCTGTATTTTCAACCGCCCATTCATCAATATCAAAGCCAACCAAACTGACTGCGCCTAATTTTGATGCAAGAATAGCCAGGATCCCGGTTCCGCAACCGACGTCCATAATAGACAAGCCGGCATGAGGCAAATTAAGCTGCTCATTCATGACAAGCCAGGTTGTTTCATGATGACCTGTTCCAAAAGACATCTTCGGCTGGATCAGCAGGTCATATGTGAAATCTGGATCCGGCTCGTGAAAAGTGGCCCGAACCCGAATGTCTTTGCCTACTTCAATAGGCTCATAACTTCTTTCCCACTCTTCATTCCAGTTCTTCCTTTCTAACGATTTCCATGAACTTGCTATTGCGGTAGTCTCACTGTATTTGGCAATTAGCTCCTTCAGTACAGTTTCATTAAAATCTTCTTCGGGGATATAGGCTGAGAGACCTTCGTCTGTTTCAACAAAAGATTCAAACCCGGCTTCTGCCAGTTCTGCCATGAGTATTTCTGTAAATTCAGAGTCAAGTTCGAGTTGTACTTCTACGTAATTCATGCGATTTTTTATGGATATGCTATGGTGAAGGTCTTGAAATTTTTTAGAAATTCAAGAGGCCGATAGTATTCAAAAGGCCCACAATGGATGGATTTCATTGTGGGCCAGGTTAGTATTCTGATTTTATGGGGAAATGTGCGGTCGTCCTGTTAAGGTTTTCTGCGCTTCGTAGCCAGGTCATGGGCCGTATCATAATACGACCTTAAATTCATCCAATCAAAAACATCGGAGATATTTTCAACGCGGTTCCGCTGCATAATCCTGTCCCTGCGCTGCATTTTGACAAATTTGAAAAGTATATCCGCCATCTGATCCGCGGCCTGCGCATATGTTTGCGACTTACGGTTGATGACATAAATCCCGCGGTTTTCGTAATCCCGCATGATTTGCATGATATAATCACCAAATCCGGATAGATCGCTTGTTACCGTAGGTACGCCGCGAACAACACATTCCAAAGGAGTATAACCCCAGGGTTCATAATAACTCGGGAAAACACCAAGGTGGCATCCACGGACAAACTGGCCATAATCCAAACCAAATAGTGGATTGGTCGACGAGATAAAATCCGGGTGATAAACGATCTTTACACGATCCCTTTCATTGTTTACAAGATTTGCTTTTTTACAAAAATCGGTAATACCATCTTCCTGTTTCAAATCATGCGTAACAAATGCAGGCAACTTGTCTGTCTTCCAGGTTTGGATGGTACGGCGTAAACGAAGGCGCCAGTATTCATCAACAAAACTGTTCAGGTCGGGCATTTTATGATCTGCACCAGAAGCTGCAGCAAGAAATAACTTTTCACCCACCTCTTTTTCGATCGCGGTACAGGTTTCCTGTAATTCATTCAACACCGCCCGGGACTGAAGCACATCCGGGTTCACTGAATAATAGGGCTGCTTCGTAACGATGAACATCACAACTGTCATGTCCATGTTGGCCTGTACCATTTTCCAGTTAAGCCTGGCCAGTGCCTCGAGCGTTAAATCGTATCCCTTATTGCTATACTCATAACGGCCGGAAGTAAAGAAATATAGCGTTTTGTCCAGGTCAAAAGAATAACTCGGGAAAAAGTGGCCAAGCACAAATTCATGAATCCTTTCCTTATACTTTAAATGCAGATTCTGAAACTCGTGCACAGCCTGGAACCGTACAACATTGAGTCCGTTCGGAGTAACAAGATCCGGCATCCGGCCAAGAAATACTTCACATTCCCGGGCGGTTACGTCACTTACCGTCGTCAACACATGAGCACTTAACGCAGCTTGCCGTTCTATGGAAGCCTGGGTTACGATCCCATAATTCCTTGCTTCCTGTTCCCAGTCAAAAAAGGGAAGTTTGCTGTAAAATCCTTCCACATTCTGCGCCAGATACCTCCCCAGCATAGTAGCATGGGTCGTAAAGGTGGTCGCTACTTTTATGTTTTCTCTTTTCAGATCAGGGAGACCGCTGCTGGCCATCCATTCATGGAACTGTGCAGAAATATCCTCTCTTCGCGCATTTTCCTCTGCATATTCTTTCAGATAAAGCCGGACCATTTCTCCGAAACACAAAGTCTGATTTACCAGAGGTTCGGCGTCGATCGTAGAGATGCGGTTTTTTTCCCAAAGGTTATATTTTACAACATCCAGTTCATGGGCAATACTTTCCAGATCAAACAGAACGACACGCGGCTTTCCCGTTACCAGCCAAAATCCATAATGCACGGTATATCCCATCTCACGCATTCTGCGTACAGTCCTTCCAACGTTACAGTCATCCAGATCTGTAATTTCCTCAAACTCGGCAGAGGCTTTTTTCTCAAAATATGGGCCCAGCAAGTAATAATTATCTTCCCACTTTTCTACCATTGCTGGCACTTTGGTTCTGATAACTGTATAAATCCCACCGACCTGATTGCAAACCTCCCAGGCTATTTCAAAAAGGACGTTTTTTTTAGTTGTTTTTACAAATGGTTCCAATATGGGATATGGGTTAAAACGTTATAAGCTGTATTCGTAAAGGGCAATTTCCTGAGGATTAGTCACAAAAAATCCTTGTAATTACACAATAAATATCCAGAAAAATAATTCACAATAACAATATAATGGACATGTTTATTTGACGTTAGGACAAATTAAGCAAGTTCTCGGCTAACTTTGGACTAAAATACGTTACTTTGATCGGATAAACATTTTGCATGCGTTTTATAGTGAAAAAAATTCCAATTATTGCGTTTTCTTTACTGCTGACCATTTTTTTGCTTCAAGGATGTAAAGCTCAAAGCACAGATTTCGAACCTGTATACCCCCCAAAGCGGGAGTTTAGAGCTGTATGGATTGCTACGGTCGATAATATAGACTGGCCAAGCAGTAAAAATCTTGTGCCCGATGTACAACGTAATGAGTTTTCAGCACTGCTTGATTTTCACAAACGCGCAGGGATGAATGCTGTCTTTGTTCAGGTACGTGCAGCCGGCGATGCATTTTATGCAAAAAGCTCCGAACCATGGTCAGAATGGCTGACTGGTCAGCAAGGCCGGAGGCCGGATCCGATGTGGGACCCCATGGAATTCATGATTAATGAATCACACAGGCGCGGTCTGGAATTTCATGCCTGGCTTAATCTGAACAGATTGGTACATAAATCTTCAACCAGTGTTTCTTCTGAAAATATCAGCCGCCTGCACCCGGACTGGATCCTGAGCTACGACGGATATAAATTATTTAACTTCGGAATTCCTGAAGTTCGTCAGTTCATAACGGAAATTGCGGTTAATGTGGCTAAAAACTATGATGTAGACGGAATCCATTTTGACGATTATTTTTACCCTTATGCAGTAGCAGGTCAGATCATTCATGATGATGCTACGTTCAGGCAATATGGACGGGATTTTGCCAGTAAAAATGACTGGCGCCGTAATAATGTAGATCTGCTTGTGAAACAGATCCATGACGCATTAATGCAGGTGAATCCAAAAATAAAATTTGGGATAAGCCCTTGCGGAGTTTGGAGAAATAGAGGGACCGATTCAGAAGGTTCCAAAACATACGGCGCTCTGGCTTCCTACGACGATCTTTTTGCTGACAGCAGAAAATGGGTGCGTGAAGGCTGGGTAGACTACATAGCACCACAGGTGTATTTTTCCTCCCGCTTTGGCAAGGTGCCTTACAGAAATCTCGTCGACTGGTGGACGGAAAACTGTTACGGACGTCATCTATACGTGGGACTTGGAGCATACCGCGTCGGAGGAAAAGAGAAGGATACCCAATGGGCTAACCCAACCGAACTGCCTAATCAGGTTCGTTATTCGCGTGATAATGAAGCGGAAGGAACTATATTCTTTAGCTCGCGGTCATTAAAAAACAATAATCTCGGATTTGTGGACAGTTTGAGAAATAACTTGTTCCGGTATCCGGCGTTGGTACCTACGATGTCCTGGAAAGACGCTATTCCTCCGCTCACGCCCAAAAGTTTGAAAGCAACGCTCCTGAACAACGGACTTGAATTGTTCTGGGAAAAACCGGATCCTGCAACGGATGGCGAAACGGCTACTTATTATGTAATTTATCGCTTCGACCCGAATGAGAAACCTACGGCGCATGATCCGAGAAAAATCCTTGGAATGGCCTACGAAGGAGAAAAATTTGTTGACCTGACCATACAGGTTGGAAAAAGGTATGTTTATTATATCACAGCCGTAGACCGCCTGCACAATGAGGGGCGTCCGATAGGGCCTTTAAAAGTTGAAATACTTGACCAGAAGCTCCAACGCTTTTAGCGGTGTATAAATTTGTTACAAAAATTTCTGCTTGTGACAATCTGGCTCGTAATCAATTCAGTCAAGTTTTTGTTTATGCTACGGGATAAGACTTCCTGACAGATAATATATTATATGAGTAAAGCCATTCAATACGAATATCGTCCCGAATATCTTTCGGTCTCGGGCCCCAATAAATATAACTCCGAAACGCTTCGTACTGAGGAAATGGTGTTAAATATGGGGCCTCAGCATCCTTCAACGCATGGTGTGCTAAGACTGGAGGTAGTGACCGACGGCGAAGTAGTGGTTGATGTGGTTCCTCATCTGGGTTATCTGCACCGCTGTTTTGAAAAACATGCAGAAGCTCTTCCCTTTAACCAGATCATCCCGTATGTGGATCGCCTCGATTATTTGGCATCAATGAACTCCGAACATGTCTACGTTATGGGCGTTGAAAAGATGCTGGGTATTGAAAACGAAATTCCAAAGCGAATAGAATATATCAGAGTTGTGGTAGCTGAGTTAAACAGAATGGCATCTCACTTTGTAGCTTTAGGAACTTATGCCATGGATATCGGTGCATATACCCCATTTTTATGGATGATGCGCGACCGGGAGCAGATCCTGCGCCTGCTGGAATGGGTGAGCGGCGCGAGAATGCTTTATAACTATATCTGGATCGGTGGGCTGTTTTACGATCTGCCGGTAGGATTTGAAGAGCGGTGCGCCGAATTTATACAGTACCTGAAACCTAAAATCATCGAGCTGCAGCAACTTGTGATTGATAATAAAATCTTTGTTCAGCGTACAGCAAATGTTGGGGTCCTGCCTTTGCCGGTTGCGATAAATTACGGCTGCACCGGCCCTATGCTTCGAGGCTCTGGTCTTCGATACGACTTGCGCCGGGTGGATGGTTATTCTGTCTATCCCGAACTTGACTTTGATATACCGATCGGAGAAGGTAAAATGGGGACGGCTGGTGACTGCTGGGACCGCACCTGGGTTCGTGTCGCCGAATGCTGGGAGTCAGTAAAGATTATCGAGCAAAGCTTAGCTAAACTGCTGGGCGAACATAAACGGACACCGTCTTTTGATCCACAAGCGGTCGTTCCGAAAAAGATCCGTCCAAAGGCGATGGATTTTTATATTCGTGGTGAAAGTCCGAAAGGTGAGCTGGGATTTTTCTTCCGGACTGATGGCCGGTCAGATATTCCGGTGCGATGCAGGGCCAGATCTTGCTGTTACCACAATTTATCTGTTATCGGAGAAATGTCAAAAGGCGCGTTATTAGCTGATTTGGTAGCTATTATTGGTTCTATCGATGTGGTGATGGGTGAGGTTGACCGTTAATTCTGCGTCAGCCTGTGTATCAGAATTGTTCTTAATACCCCTCTGACTTAAAACGTCCTCAGGTTTCCTGAATATGGTGCTCACTAAGAAATGATTGAAATTTTGGATCAATGCCCGGGCAGGAACCCCGCCGAGCAATTTCTGCAATATGCCGGTTGATCTTGATATACTACATCCTTTAAACAAGCAAAGAGCGGCCAGTCAGCCGCTCTTTGCTTGTTTAAAATCTACTTTAAAATCTTAAGCTTCCTGCGTAACGCCTACCAAATCATGTTTTGCCAGAAACTCTGCAATCTGAACTGTATTCGTTGCAGCCCCTTTACGAAGATTGTCGGCAACGATCCATAGGTTCAGCGTTTTTGGCTGAGATTCGTCGCGGCGGATACGCCCAACGAAAGTTTCGTCTTTTCCATGAGCGGTCAATGGCATCGGATATAGGTAATTTTTAGGATCATCCTGAATGATAACGCCTTCTGCTTCACTCAAAATCTGACGGACTTCATCCAGATCAAATTCATTTTCAAATTCGATGTTAACAGCTTCTGAGTGGCCACCGATCGTTGGAATACGAACGGTCGTCGCCGTTACAGCGATGCTGTCGTCACCCATGATCTTCTTAGTCTCATTGGTCATCTTCATTTCTTCCTTGGTATAACCATTATCAAGAAATACATCGATATGTGGTAATACATTTAAGTCAATCGGATGTGGGTAAACTTTTGAAACGCTGCTATCGCCTGAACGTTCCGCAAAAAGCTGATCAACTGCTGCCTTTCCAGTTCCGGTAACTGATTGGTACGTTGAAACGACAACGCGTTTGATCTTATATTTCTGATGTAACGGATTCAAAACTACAACCATCTGAATTGTAGAGCAGTTTGGATTCGCTATAATTTTATCTTCTTTCGTCAGGGTTACTGCATTGATTTCAGGCACTACGAGTTTTTTCGTAGGGTCCATTCTCCACGCTGATGAGTTGTCAATGACGGTGATTCCGGCCTCAGCAAATCTTGGTGCTAGTTCCAGTGAAGTACCGCCACCCGCTGAAAATATCGCAATTTCAGGTTTGGCTGCAATGGCATCCTCAAATCCGATTACCTTAATCTGTTTACCCTTGAATGTAACTTCCTTACCAACAGATCTTTCAGATGCAACGGCCAATAATTCCGTCACCGGGAAATTACGCTCTTCGAGCACTTTGAGGATTTCGCCGCCCACCAGACCGGTAGCGCCTACTACTGCGATTTTCATTCTAAAACCAGGATTAATGTGATTTGTGAAATTGTTGTAACTCAACGGATTTGATTAAAGTAACCTGTTCCCGAAAAGTGGTGCAAATTTACGAGGATTTTAATAAAAAATTACGTTTTTATTGTACAAATGCGTTGGATGATAATTTGAGAATTTCAATATATAGGAAAATAAAGTTGTGTGTTCGGTAAAAATATGTCACCCCGTTGGGGTTTTTAACGATGAGAGATCGTAATTTTTCTATAATTATGTCATCCCTTCGGGATTGAGGAAAGGAAATTGTAGAACACAAAAAGATAATCAGATCGTTGAATTCGGAATGAAATTAGATTTCGGTATAAAAACTACCATTTTGATAAAATAAGATTTCGAAAAAAGTTATGATTACAAATATTCTCTCAATTCACAATCCCAAAGGGATGACATTATTATAGAAGCTAAAAATTCGCAATTGTCCTAACCCGGAACGGGTGACATAACCTTTGTGAAATCTGGTTTTTTTCAAACCAAGCTCACTTTAAATTCATTATAGCATACTAAAATTGTACAATCCCGAAAGGCGTAATGCAATAATTCATAGCCACATCAAACGGATCAAGGTCAGTAATTTCTTCTTCTGCCTCAAAAAATGATAGCCCAATTTTAACAACATCTGGCCTGCAATGCGCCAAAAAGCGATCGTAATAACCTCCTCCATAACCAACCCGAAACCCTTTTTTATCAAATGCTAAAAGTGGTAAAAACACAACATCAATATCATTTGGCAAAACTTTAATTGAAGTTTCCGGATCTGGCTCCGGAATTTGCCATTGATTATTGATTAATACGGTTTCGGGGGTTAACTGATAATGTTCCATTTCCCTGGTGCCCGGAATAATTCGGGGAGAAACAATTTTTATCTGATTAAAACTTTGAAGAAAAGAAATAATACGCCAGGTATCAATTTCATTTTTACCTGTTTGGGGTAGAAATATGTGTATTGTTTTTAATGTACTGCTTTTACAAAAAAAAGCAGAGTTTTTCAAAATGGCTTCGTTTTTTTCTTCAATCTCATTTTCCGGAAGCTCTTTTCTTTTTTTTAAATATTCGGAGCGCAGAAAGGATTTATTCATAACTCAGTCTAGAAATTAATGGTCGGGTACATTATAAAGCGTCAATATTAAAAAATTTATCCGGCGATCGTTTACATTTTAAAAGAAACCGGGTAGATCAGCTTTATAGCCGCTTTTTAAAGTACAACGGCGAGGCTTGAGTGTTGCGGAATTTGAAATAAGGAATTATAAATTCAAACTTACTTCCCGTTCTGTTTCGCCTTTTCGGTCTATTATTTGTACTTTCACCGTCGCATTTCAATATCTTTAACTTTCGAATAGTAAATAATAATCATGAGCAAAATCAAAGTTGCAAACCCCGTAGTTGAGTTAGACGGTGATGAGATGACTCGTATCATCTGGAAGTTTATTAAAGAAAAACTTATTTTACCATACCTGGATGTAGATATTAAATACTACGACTTAGGTGTTGAATATCGCGACGAAACCAACGATCAGGTTACGATCGACGCTGCTAATGCGATTAAAGAATATGGTGTAGGTATCAAATGTGCCACGATTACACCAGACGAGGACCGCGTAACGGAATTCAATCTGAAACAAATGTGGAAATCTCCAAACGGAACGATCCGTAATATTCTGGATGGAACTGTTTTCCGTGAGCCTATCGTGATGAGCAATGTACCTCGTTTGGTAACAAACTGGACTGCTCCTATCATTGTTGGACGTCATGCTTTTGGTGACCAGTACAAAGCAACGGATTTCGTTGTGCCTGGAAAAGGTAAACTTACGGTAAAGTTTGAAGGCGAAGACGGACAAGTGATTGAGCACGAAGTGTATCAGTTCCAGGGACCAGGCGTTGCAATGGCGATGTATAACGTGGACGAGTCGATCCGTGGTTTTGCACGTTCATGCTTTAATGTAGCCATGGGCAAAGGTTGGCCTTTATACCTTTCTACAAAAAACACCATTCTTAAAAAATACGATGGTCGTTTCAAAGATATTTTCCAGGAAGTTTACGATGCTGAATTTGCAGGAAAAGTACATTACGAGCACCGTTTGATCGATGACATGGTTGCTTCTGCGCTTAAATGGGAAGGTAACTTCGTTTGGGCCTGTAAAAACTATGATGGTGACGTCCAGTCGGATACCGTTGCACAAGGATTTGGTTCACTTGGTTTGATGACTTCTGTATTGTTGACTCCGGATGGAAAAACATTGGAAGCCGAAGCTGCCCACGGAACAGTGACACGTCATTACCGCGAGCACCAAAAGGGAAGACCAACTTCTACTAACCCGATTGCATCGATCTTTGCATGGACACGTGGATTGGAATTCCGTGGAAAACAAGATGGCAACCAGGAGCTTATCGATTTCTGCCAGACTTTGGAAAGAGTTTGTATCGAAACCGTGGAAAGCGGCAAAATGACAAAGGATCTGGCTGTTTGTATTCACGGAAATAAAGTGAACCACGGAGAGCATTATCTGTATACTGAAGAATTCCTTGAGGCAATCAACGATAACCTGCAAGCTGCATTAGCTTAAAGTTTCTCAGCTCAGCATATTTATGGCCGTCAGTTCTGTTTAGAACTGACGGTTTTTTATTTGGTTTTATCTAAAAATCTTTGGGATTAAGGACTTAGAAAAAACTTAGATCTTTTCTTTCCGGGCACAACATTTGTATTTTGAGTTACATTTGACCTCATTTAACTTCGATTTGTGAACTTGTTAAGAGCCCTTTCATTTCTTATTGCATTTGCGATTTGCGGAGCTTTATACACCGGCGTTTACGCTCAGGCCGTCGTTCCTGCGCAGAATTCGATGCGGGTTGAAACAAGCGCAATGCCTGACAGTTCAGGTGTGGTGGAAAAAACGGAAGAGAAGGATATCATGGATATTCTCGGGCAATTAAAAAGGGAAAGCAAAAGAGAATCCAGCAAGAAAATAGTCCGGACGCCACGGAAGGTCTTGTATTCCATGGTGCCTGCTGTTGGATATACACTTTCCACCGGCTTTGTAGGCTTGCTGAGTGCCAATGCAGCTTTTTATTTGAGTGATTCTGCGTCGACAAATATTTCCAGCGTCAGCACGAGCTTTAACTACTCTCAATACAATCAGATCACGATACCGGTTCAGACAAACATCTGGACGAAAGACAATGGTTATAATATTATTGTTGACTGGCGCTACTTCAAATACCCGCAGAATACCTATGGTCTGGGTGGCCACAGTGTAGTCACAAATGCCGACCAGATAGATTATTCTCACGTGAGGCTGCACCAGACGGTCTTGAAGAAAATCACAGGTGCATTTTTCCTGGGTTTTGGATATCATCTTGACTACCGCTGGAAAATTAAACAGGAAGGAACCAACGAAGATGTCACTCTTTACGGGCTCCCGCCCAAATCAGTGTCCTCCGGAATGGTTGCCAATGTATTATACGATAGCCGCAAAAATTCGATCAATCCACAAGGAGGCTTGTATGCCAATGCGCGATACAGGACCAATTTGAGGGTTTTAGGAAGTGATACACATTGGGAATCCCTTGTCCTGGAATTTCGGAAATATATAAATTTTCCAAGAGGCAGCAGAAATACGCTGGCTTTCTGGGACTTCAACTGGCTGACGCTGAAAGGAAAACCACCCTATCTGGATTTGCCAAGCACAAGCTGGGACCCATCTAATAATACGGGGCGAGGATACATCCAGGGAAGATTCAGAAGTCCTGATATGTTGTATGTTGAGTCTGAATATCGGTTTGCCCTAACGCAGAATGGTTTGTTAGGCGGCGTTGTTTTCGGTAATGCACAAAGTTTTTCCAACTGGCCGACCAAAAAATTTGATAAAATTGCGCCTGGGGCAGGGTTGGGTATACGGATTAAAATCAATAAGACCTCAAGGACCAATATTGCAGTTGATTATGGTTTTGGAGCAAACGGTTCACGAGGATTGTTTGTAAATCTGGGAGAGGTTTTTTAATAAAATTTGTTATCGGTCTGTTCAATTAAACAAACCTTAGTAACATCAATTTGTATCCGGTTCATTATGATTGCTTCCATCGAAATTCAGAATTATCGTAATCTTAAGAATGTAAGTATAGATTTGGCAGGCCAGCTGAACCTTATCATTGGAAAAAACAATACCGGTAAAACGAATTTCCTTGAATCGATATTTTTCTATGCTTCGCAGAAGGAAATTCAAGCTGGGGAAAGCATCATTGTCAATGATCAGGCGTCAGAGTTGCTTTCAGATGATGAGTTGTTATATCCCCAGAATGTAAAATTTATAAAGGCTCATTCGGGTATACAAAGCTTGCTGCGCGAAAACTCATTTGACTGTTTCAATGCTTTAATAACTGAAAAAGCTCTTGGTTTGATAAAGAAGATCGACGACCGAATTGCTGAGGTAGATTTTATCGCAGACAACCTGCGTAATCCGATAGCAACTTTAAAAGATGGGAGAACGGTAGCATTGCTACGCATGGGAAGTGGTGTTCATAGAATTCTTACGATACTTCTTGCATTAGGAACTTCCGGAAATGGTATTGTATTGATCGACGAAGTGGAGAATGGATTTCATTATGATGTTCAGGAGGCGCTTTGGGAATCTATTGCGGCCATCGCTAAGGATCAGCATATACAGGTGTTCGCGGCAACCCATAGTATTGACAGTATCAGGGCTTTTGGAAAAATAACCAATCAGGAAACCGGGCTTTTGACACCTGGCCTTTTGATCAAACTGGAAAATATTGATGGTATTATCGAACCGCTTATTTTTGATCCGGAAGAATTAAAAGTTATTGTAGAAAATTCAATCGAGGTAAGGAAGTAAAATTCTTACAATCAAAATAATATGCCGGATTTTAAACAGTTTATTCCCTCAACGGCATTAAATTTTCTCAGGCATATATTCTTTTTTTTCTTTAACCACTCCTATTTCTTACGCAACTTCCGAAAAACCAGTAACTTTGCGGGCAATTTGTTGATGCAGGTCGCAAGTCAGTGTGTTTCAGCGACCGTATCTTCGAGCCTTTAATTTCATTTAACTTAATTTTTGTTGCAATGTCCGCAGTAGCAGAGCAAAACCAGGTGCTGGCCGACCGTATCAACGCCCTCGAAGAATCTTCGACGCTGGCAATGACGAAAATGGCCCGTGAATTGGCTGCCCAAGGCCACAAAGTGATCAGTCTGAGCGTGGGAGAGCCAGACTTCAAAACGCCCGCATTTATCTGTGAGGCTGCCAAGAAGGCAATTGACGATGGATTTCATGGATATTCGCCTGTAGCAGGTTACCCTGATCTGCGAAAGGCGATTGCTGATAAGCTTAAGCGCGACAATAATATAGATTGGAAACCTGAAAATATTGTGGTTTCAACAGGAGCCAAACATTCTCTTGCCAACGTGATCCAGGTATTGGTTAACCCAGGAGATGAGGTACTTATCTTCGCTCCATACTGGGTAAGTTATTCCGAAATGGTGAAACTGGCGGAAGGGAAATCCGTAATCGTGGAAGGCGCTTTTGAAAATGGTTTCAAGGTTACCGCTGCACAATTGGAAGCTGCAATCACGCCTCGTACGAAAGTGGTAATGTATGCATCTCCAAATAACCCGACCGGCGCTGTTTATTCAGAAGCTGAGTTGAGGGAAATTGGTGCAGTTCTGGAAAAACATGAAGGAATTTATGTTTTAGCTGATGAGATCTACGAATATATCAACTTCACCGAAGAAGGACATTTCAGCATGGGATCAATTCCTGCTTTGAAAGACCGCGTGATTACCGTGAACGGAGTAGCAAAAGGATTCGCTATGACGGGATGGAGAATCGGGTTTATCGGTGCTGCTAAATGGATCGCTGACGGTGTTGAAAAATTACAGGGACAAGTTACTTCCGGTACCAATTCGATTGCTCAGAAAGCGGCAACGGCAGCATTCAACGGCCCTTTGGATACGACAAGAGAAATGACAAAGGCCTATGCCCGTCGCCGTGACCTCGTTGTGGGTTTGTTGAAAGAAATTCCCGGGTTCAAGGTGAATGTTCCCGACGGAGCGTTCTATGCATTTCCTGACGTAAGTTATTACTTCGGTAAATCAGACGGAACTAACCTAATCAAAGATTCAGACGATTTCTGTAACTGGTTGTTAAACAATTCGTATGTTTCAACGGTAGCAGGTTCTGGTTTCGGTGCACCCAACTGTATCCGGATTTCAACTGCTGCATCTGACGAGTCACTGGCAGAAGCCGTACAAAGAATTAAAGATGCGGTTGCAACTTTGAAATAACATAGAATAAATTTATTGCCACGCCTCATGGATTTTCAACTCCATGAGGCTTTTTCTTTTGATAAGCGAATTACCTTCATCTATTTGGTGTTAAAGGTTGAAAGCACCATAAACTCTGAAATATAAAAGGACTGACAGCTGATAGCCGAAAGCCGACCGCCCCATCACCATGAGCAAATATTATTTTTTAAAGGTTAAAGAAATTGAAAAAGAAACAGAAGATGCATCGACAATTCATTTCTGGCATCCTCTGAACGAAGTAGTAACTTACCGTCCCGGACAATTTATTACGCTCCTCCTACCTGATGGAGACAAAAAAGTCCGGAGATCTTATTCCATGTCAAGTTCTCCGTATACGGATGTTTCGCTTGCCATCACGATTAAGCGCGTTCCTGGCGGCTTTGCCTCCAATTATTTACTGGATACAATCAAAGTAGATGACGTGCTTGAAGCCATGGAACCTATGGGGATATTCTTTCCAAAACAGGAAGATGACCAAACCCGTCAGGTTGTTTTTATTGGTGCAGGAAGTGGAATTACGCCTTTGTTCTCAATCGCTAAATCCATTCTGATGGTGGAGCAGGAAAGTGAAGTTGTACTTATCTATGGCAGCCGGAATGAGACTAGTATCATTTTCAAAGATAAGATCAGGGCTCTTCAGGAAAAATATAAGGAACGGTTTAAGGTAGTTTACACACTTAGCCAGCCTGATGAAAGCTGGGAAGGCGAACGCGGCCGTTTGAATAAAAGCCATATCCTGAAAATCATGGAAGGATTGCCGGATTTGAAGGTCAGCGAAGCGGAATTTTTTCTATGCGGACCGGAAGATATGATGGAGGAAGCGAACCGTGCTCTGGCGATACGGGGTGTTACTTTAAATAAAATAAGGCAGGAAAGTTTTCTTACTGCTACTGCATCAAAAGCTGGTGAAGTAACTTTGGAAGAAACCGATGATTCCCCCAAAACGCATGAGATTACGCTATTTTATGAAGGAACGGAATATAAAGTTCCTGTAAAACCTTATGAAACAGTTCTGGAAGCAGCAATGAACATGGATATTGATCTTCCGTATTCTTGTCAGGCAGGAATGTGCACAGCCTGTATGGGTAGATGTGTGTCAGGAAAGGTGACGTTAGATGAAGAAGATGCCTTGTCAGAAGCGGAACTAAAAGAGGGTTTTATCCTGACCTGCGTTGCGCATCCGATGAGTGATGATGTGGTCATTGAGGTAGAATAATGCCTGTTTAAAGCTATTCAAGCAAAGATTAAAAATAAAAACGGCTTATTGCACTAATTTGCAATAAGCCGTTTTTATTTAATGATCATCTTATTTTTTGGCTGGGGCCGGCGGTGCTGCCGGTACTTTTTTTTGGAGAACGCGCAGGAGCTGCCGGGGCAGCAGGTGAAGCGATGGCCGTTTTCGCCTTTATTTTTGGCGCTTTTGGTGGTGCGGGATGTAAGTCTTTAAGTCCTAAAGACGCCAATCCCATATTTTTGCCAATTTCATCCATCTTACCGCTCAGTTGTTCCATTTCTTTCTCCATATCACGGTATGGTTCGCCTGCTTTTTCTGCTTCCTTAAGGTTATTTGCAAGATCCGTATTTAGTTTGGTAATTACCTGTTCCTGCGCGTTTATCTGCTGTTCAAATTCAGCCAGTTGTTTTTCAAGATCAGCCTCATTAAGCTTTGTCTTTGTTTTGCTATCCTGATGCAAAAGATTAGAACGTTTTTCCAGCAATCCCTGACGGATTTCATTCGCATTATCTTTTTTCCAATCAATTTTTTCACGGTCTCTGTCAAAGTGCTCCATCTCAAACTGACGTTTTTCCATTTCAAGTTGAAGCTCATGCATACGGCTTTGCAGCGGCTCCATTTGTTTTTGTAACAAACCCATCTTTTGATGAAATTCATTCATTTTACTTTTAAGCGAATCATTCATAAAAGACAACTCTGACTCATCAAAGTCTTCATTAATATTGATGTTGATATTTTCGTTTATCTCAGGGATATCCACATTGATTTCGGGAATTTCAAAATCTGTTTCAGGTTCAACTGCAACCAAAACGCCGTTTTCATCTCTCATCGAAATAGTTTTAGAACGCTTTGCCGCAGCCTGATGTGTTTTTGCTTTCGCTTTTTTCTTTTTTAGAGTATCCTGACCAACGGCATAAACAGAAACGCCGATCAATGCGGCAATAAACAACATCGTAACAGGCAACCCGCCGAAAATTCTGGTTGACTTGGGAGCGACGCCTAATACGCGTTTTACACGTTGTAATAAAAGTGGTTTTTTAGAAGCAAAAGCCATAGCCAATGAGTGATTTGTTTTAAATTCAGCAATACCAACAAGGGCATGAGCCAATGAAAGGCGATCTCCGCAGGCCTCAATGGCTAAATCATCGCAGCAATGTTCACGCTCAACTCTCACGCGCCCGGATAGCCACCAAAGGGCAGGATGAAAGAAGAAAACGACTTCGACAAAAGATTGCAGCATATTAACCAGATAATCATGGCGGCGGATATGTGCAAGCTCATGCGCCAGAATAGCTTCTATTTGAGCGGTTGGGAAACCCAACAGAAATCCGATTGGAATTAATACCACCGGCTGTAATGTTCCGATTACCATAGGCGTCAGGATCTTCGACGATTCTTTAAGTTCTATGGATTGATAAACTTTTAGTTTTGCAGTCAAAACGCCAAATCTCGCTCTCCATTCCTTATTCATTACCAGTCGTGAATTGTGGCGAAGATATTCTGTGTAAATCCATCCCCCCAGAAACCTTACCACTAAAACGGCTGCTCCGATAAGCCAGCAAATAACAAGTTCCCGGATATGTGTCGTCAGCCAAATCTGCACTTTTGACGTTAATGAAAGTTGATAAGTTAATTTTTTCCAGTCAGCTACGTTGTGTGCCGTATTCTTAAGTGTAGTGCTTAAAACTTTCGGAGTCGCGTTGAAATAATAGTAGAAGAAAGTAACGAGCGATGAGATAACCTGAGAGGAAAGTGTCAGAATTCCTACGGTGTAACGAACCGTTGCCGGACTTTTGCGCAAAAGATATAACGCAACGCTGGCAAATAATACAAGCGCAGCGCCTTGCCACAACGAATGAACCAGCATCCATCCGAAGGATGAAACAAGCGCGTCAGAGAATAAGTTGAAAAACGATTTCATGGCTATTTTTTATTTTCAAGGTTGTTTAACAATTCACGAATTTCATCTAATTCTTCCTTGGATGTCGAGTGATTGCCCAAAGCCTGCATCACCAAACGCGCAGCCGAACCACGGAATGTTGATTCAACAAAGCGTCCAAGCAAATCCTGCTGCGTTTCTTCTTCATCAAGCAAGGCTACGTAAATGTGAGAGCGGCCGTTTTCAGTTCTGTATAAAACGCCTTTGTCATGCATAATCTGCATCAGTTTAAGCGTCGTTGTGTAACCTGTGTCTTTGGATGCGGAAAGGAAATCATGAACTTGCCTCACAGTAGAAGGGCCTTCTTTCCATAAGTAGTTCAAAATTTCCAGTTCAGATTCTGTTGGTTTTATGATCATGGCTAATAAAATTTTATTAAATTGATTCTCAATTCAAAAGGTCGAATTGACTATGTACGATTTAGTTCGTAGCAAATCTCTACGAAAATATTCGTATTTGCAAGAGCCTATTACGATTATTTTCGTACTTGGGTGTTAATTTTTGTATTTTGGAATTTAAATAGCTGATTAACAGATAAATAAAAAATGCCAGCAGGAAACTTCCTGCTGGCATTTTTTATTACTTTAACAAAAATTAAGATAATTGAATATCTCTATTTTGATTGATATATATTCTAAACGTAAGTATTCAACATCACCGGCATAACCAACATCAATATATCTTCATTTTCTTCCTGGTCAACCGGGATAATCAAACCGGCACGGTTAGGCGCCGAAAGTTCGAAAGTGATGGTTTTGCTTGACAAGTTTCCAAGTACTTCGATCAGGAATTTGGCGTTGAAACCGATTTCCATGGCATCACCATTATACTCGCACATCAAACGTTCGTTCGCTTCGTTTGAATAATCAAGATCTTCCGCAGAAATTACAAGATCATTCAAAGACATTTTCAAACGAACCTGGTGAGTGGTACGGTTTGAATAAATGGAGATCCGACGCAACGAGCTCAGAATTTCCATCCGGCCAATTGTCAGCGTATTTGGGTTGTTTGTTGGAATTGCGTTTTCGTAATCCGGGAAACGCTCATCGATCAAACGACAGATCATACGGATATTTCCAAAACTGAAAAATGCGTTTGAAGCAGTGAATTCAGCTTTTACAGGAACATCATCAGAAGGCAGACAAGATTTCAGTAAGTTCAAAGCCTTACGCTGAATAATCATTGATGTGTCAACATCCGATTTGATATCAGAACGGCGGTAGCGCACTAAACGGTGACCATCCGTAGCCACAAATGTTGCATTTTCAACGCCCATCTGAACAAAAACGCCTGTCATAGCAGGTCGAAGATCATCTGTGCTGGTTGCAAAAAGTGTATTAGCAATTGCAGCTCCCAAAGCGGAAGACGACAAATCAACAGATTGTCCACGGTTTACAGACGGTGTTTTTGGGAAATCAATCGGGTTTTCACCAGACAATTTATAACGTCCGTTATCTGAAATAATTTCTGTTCCGAAAGTTTCACTGTTCACCTGAAGCGTGATTGGCTGCTCAGGAAGGCCGCGTAATGTATCCAGCAAAAGTTTTGCAGGAACAGCGATAGCGCCTTTTTCTGTGGATTCCACTTCGATTTCAGTAATCATAACAGTCTGCAAATCAGATGCAGTAACAGTCAGGCGATTACCTTCAAGGGAAAGTAAAAAATTTTCTAATATAGGTACGATAGGGTTCGTTGAAACGACACCATTAATTGCAGACAGTTGCTTGAGCAGTACCGATGACGAAACGACAAACTTCATAATTCGTGACGGAAGTGGTTAAATAAAAATTATAAAAAATCCAGGCAGATATGAAAATCTGTCTGGTAGGGAACAAAAGTAAGAAAAAAAATGTACTCTGCCGCCTTATTTATCAGGCAAATTTGCGCTTGCGGATGTAGTAACGGATCGCTCCGAAAATACCAAGAATTAACAACGGTAACAGGAGGTTCAGGGCCTGCCAGAATTTCTTATCCTTATGCACCGCTATCTTATCCAAGGCGCGAATGCTGATCTGTTTGCTGCGGGAATTGATGATCCCGTTTTCATCCGTCATGTAATCCAGCGCGTGCATGACAAAATCTTTATTGCCAAAAATATTGGTTGAAGCGCGGTCGTAACCTAATGGAAGCGGCGTATTTCTACGGTAATCAAAATCATTCACGACAACGTCGCCATCAGCGCAAATAATAATTTTCCCCTGCCCTGTCGCTTTGAAAGTTTTGGAACGTGGATCGTTTGGTAAAATCCTGTTTTCGAAAAGAGAATTAAATGAACCTTCCAAAAGAACAGCAGCCAGTTTTACACCACCTTTATAATCAGCAGGATCAGGCTGCTGACGCGCTTCATTATAACCCACCAAAGCAGGCGTATTAACCAGATTCGTATAAGGCGAAGTCATCAAGAGTGGAATTTTCTGAATTCCTGGCGCACCTCCTACGGTATCCAGCGAACTTAAAAAGCGGGAATAAACGGCATCCGTATTTCTCGTTATCGGACTGGGTCCAAAGTTGTTAAGCAAAGGGAAAAAGCGCCAGGGAACGGCTTTGATCTCTGGTTTGTCTCCCATGTTTCCAACATTCATTGGAATGGAAGCCGAATTTAAATCTTTGACAAGATTGTTATTGATCCTTACTCCCCAGCGAAAAAACAGATCGTTCAGGTTTAAATCAAGTGGCTGTACATAATTTCCTTCCAGACTCACACTATCCACTTTCGCGCCATCGACGAAAAAAAGTGCTTTGCCGCCACTGATCACATATTGATCCAGTTTGTATTTTTCTTCCTCTGAAAAGGGAACATCAGGTTTTAATACCATCAAAGCGTCCAGTCCTTCGTATGTTTCAGGATCGTTGACGACCATGAATACATCATAACTTTGCTGCATCGTCGCGATCAGGTCGCTTAGTCGTGCAGGCGGGAGTTTTTGCGTATGATTTACCAATAAGCCAACTTTCTTTTTTGCAGGATTATCGAGCACACGAATCGCAGAAGCCAATTGGAATTCTACGTTCTCGTAAGATTGATTCAATTGTTCTTCCGGAGAACTGCTTTTATTACCTTTCAAAAGTTGAACAGGAATCGCAAGCGTATCTGCCTGAACAATCGCGCCTGGAAAAATTAATTTTTCTGTACGTTTTCCATCTTCATTAGCAAAAAGATTCGTTGGCGTAAGGCCACGATCGACAAGGTTTTGATATTGTTTTTTCCTTTCGTCTTCACTTGCCGCGTCAGAGGGATCGGAAAATTGAAAGGATAAATGTCCGTTTGAATAGGTTTTAAATTCTTCAAGCGTTTCGCGGGTAGCACTTTCAAGGCGTTCAAAACCTGGCGGAAATTCACCGGAAAGGTAGACGTTTACGATCACGTCTTTATCCAGATTGCCCAAAAGCTGCTTCGTAGCGTCGGAAATGGTATATCGCTTATCTTCAGTTAAATCCCAGCGAAAAAAGAATAAAGAAGCCAGCCAGTTAAGTCCGGCCAGGATAATCATTACAAGTAAGAACCTGAAAATTGTTTTTTTCATGAAGCAGTAACGCCCGTTTTTCAGCAAAAATATAAAAACTATACGGAGTTATTGCGGCAGGCGGTTATTTCTTGTATTTACAGCTTTTATTATCAGGAGATTGGTAGTATGATTTGTAGTTTGAAGCTTTAGGGTCCATGCAGCCTTGAAGGTTCAGGATTTCGATATCCTTAAAATCAATTGGATGACTTTCAGCCTGTAAAGCAATATAACCACTTGTTAGTGGGGTACCATCTTTTTTGATCCATTCGTCGGCATTGCTGAAATGTCCGGCTTTGAAATCATGGTCTTTTCCAACATACCCACCACCAATTTTAGGTTTGGTGAAGGTGAAAACAACATCGCCATTGATGATATGATGAACAATAGAATCACCTAAAACAATGGCTTCGGCAGAAACCCACTGATCGCCGTCATACGTTTTTGAAGTTGAATTAATACAATGTGCCTGGTCAATTTTTCCGTTAACTTCAACAATGGTACCCGGCGTGCAAAGATTTCCGGTGGTGCGTTCTCCGGCATTCAGTCCGCCCAGATATTGCATTTCCAAAGAAACCGGGAAATCCTGATCAAGCCCTAAGCTGGCAGCAGATTGTGAATGTAACATGATACCGCTGTTACGGACGTTCCAGGATGCCCCTCCCGGAACCTGATTTCCGGTGAAACGATATTTTAGACGTAAACGGTAGTGCGAGTATGGTTTGTTGTAGTAGATGTGGCCATATTCTGTGCTGAACGTTTTGTATTCCTTATAATTCACCCGGATCATGCCGTCTTCGACGATGAAGGTGTTTTTATAATTGTCATTGACCTTATGTCCTGCAATTTTAATATCCCAGTTTTTCAGATCTTTTCCATTGAATAAAGACTGCCACTCTTCTTTGTCAGGATTGTTCTGTGCGAAGGTGGTGTAGGAAAGTAGAAGGAAAAGAGGTAGAAATTTACAGAATTTGGACATAATCGAATATTGTTTGTTTCGAAAAGAGGGTATTGGTAGTTTCCTACTTGATATGTCTAGAATTTGAGATTGTTCTTTTACCGGCTCGATAGAGCCTCCTGTTTATAGAAAAGCCCGTTAATCACTATTTTCCGGGCTCTATCGGAGCCTCCTGCTATTTCAGGAAACTCCGATGGAGTTATGATTGGACAAAACGAATCCTGGCTATAAACAGGGTGCTCCAATGGAGCAAAAAATCGTACAAAAAAGTTATCTTCTTTTTCTCCGCTGTTTATCTTTTCTTCTTTGTCAGGATTGTTCTTTTACCGGCTCAATAGAGCCTCCTGTTTATAGAAAAGCTCGTTAATCACTACGTTTCTGGCTCCATCGGAGCCTCCTGCTATTTCAGGAAACTCCGATGGAGTTATATTGATGCCGAGACATTTTCTGGCTATAAACAGGGTGCTCCGATGGAGCGAAAATCGTACAAAAAAGTTATCTTCTTTTTCTCCGTTGTTTATCTTTTCTTCTTTGTCAGGATTAGGATTGTTCTTTTACCGGCTCGATAGAGCCTCCTGTTTATAGAAAAGCTCGTTAATCACTACGTTTCTGGCTCCATCGGAGCCTCCTGCTATTCAGGAAACCCCGATGGAGTTATGATTGGATAAGACGAGTTCCCGGCTATAAACAGGGTGCTCCAATGGAGCGAAAAATCGTACAAAAAAGTTATATTCTTTTTCTCCGCTTTTATCTTTTCTTCTTTCTCAGTATTGTTCTTTTACCGGCTCGATAGAGCCTCCTGTTTATAGAAAAGCCCGTTAATCACTATGTTCTTGGCTCCATCGGAGCCTCCTGCTATTTCAGGAAACTCCGATGGAGTTATGATTGGACAAAACGAATCCTGGCTATAAACAGGGTGCTCCGATAGAGCCAAAAGTCATACAAAAAAAATTATCTCCTTTTTCTCCGTTGTTTATCTTTTGGTGCTGCCGTTGAAGGCTTGCTCCTTCTCGAAGAAGACGGTTTCCCGGAATCCCTGGAAGACGACCCTCGTGAACTTCTCCCGCTTTTTTCATCAAACCCACCACCATTACGTGAGCGAATGGAAGAGGTTGTATTACCAGCCAAATACAGATCCATACTTCTGCGTGCCAGATTTGTATCTTTTACCTGCACTTTTACGGCGTCTCCAAACGTATATATTTTTTTGGTACGCTGTCCGATCAGACGGTAATTGTCTTTATCATGTTCGTAATAATCATCCCCCAGGTCGTTCATTCTTACCAGACCTTCCGAAGCAGTCTCGGTGATTTCAACAAAAATCCCGAATTCCGTAACGCCTGTAATGATTCCATCAAAAATCACATCTTTGTCCATGGTGGACATAAATTCGACCTGTTTGTATTTGATCGAGGCGCGTTCGGCATCAGAAGCCAGTCTTTCGCGTTCAGACGAATGTTTACATCCTTCCTCATACCGGTCCTTGCTGGCAGATTCTCCTCCATCAAGGTAATGTTGAAGCAACCGATGTGCCATTACATCCGGATAGCGACGAATCGGTGACGTAAAATGCGTATAGTGTTTAAATGCCAATCCAAAATGTCCCAGGTCTTCAATGCTGTACCGGGCTTTCGCCATGGTTCTTACAGCCAGTGATTCAATTAGGTTCTGCTCAGGTTTTCCTTCAACCTCCTTAAGCATGTTATTCATCGATCTGGCAATGTTTTTTTCATCATCCACTTCCAGATTATGGCCTAATTTACCAACAAACTCAGCAAACGTCTTCAAACGGTCCACATCAGGAGCTTCGTGGACACGATAGACCATTGTATTTTTATTTGGCCCTTTTGAAAGCCCATATACATATTCTGCCACTCTTTTGTTAGCTAGAAGCATGAACTCCTCGATCAGTTTGTGCGAGTCATGGCGCTCCTTTTGATAGATTCCAAGCGGTTTGCCGTTTTCATCCAGACGAAACCGGACTTCCGGTGTTTCAAAATTAATAGCTCCTTTTTTAAAGCGTTCTTTCCGAAGCGATTTCGCAATGGTATTCAGCAAAGTCAGTTCTTCAGGATAATCTCCTTCTTTGGTATCCAGCACTTTTTGTGCATCCTCATAAGAATACCGCCTTTCAGAATGGATTACCGTTCTGCCAAACCATTCTTTCAATATTTTACCTTTCGCATCTAAGTTGAAGATCGCTGAAAATGCCAGTCTGTCTTCGTTTGGCCTTAGCGAACAAAGGTTATTAGATAACTTTTCAGGAAGCATCGGTACCGTACGGTCTACCAGGTATACCGATGTGGCGCGGCGGAAAGCTTCTTTTTCAAGTTCTGTCCCCGGGCGAACGTAATGCGAAACATCGGCAATATGAACGCCTACTTCCACAATCCCATCTTCAAGATAACGCACAGAAAGCGCGTCATCAAAGTCCTTGGCATCAACCGGATCTATGGTAAAAGTTAAAGTCGCACGCATGTCACGACGCTTTAAAATTTCTTCTTTCGCAATTTCGTCAGGGATTCTCTGTGCTTCTTTCTGCACTTCCTCAGGAAACTCGTACGGCAGGCCAAATTCGGCCAGGATCGCATGCATTTCCACATCATTCTCCCCTGCTTGTCCTAAAACATGCAGCACTTCCCCTTCCGGCTGGCGCGTTCTTGTCGGCCAGGTAATCATTTTGATAATTACCTTATCTCCATTTGAAGCACCATGAAGTTGTTCTGGTTCCACAAAAATTGGATCAAACAACTTTTTATGGTCTGGCTGAACTACCGCGTATTTCGGCCAGACTTCAATAATCCCAACGATTTCTTTTTGGGATCGTTCAACGATTTCAACAACACGGCCTTCAACCCTGGTTTTTCCGGAATCTCCACGGCTCGTTTGTTGCCTTCTTCCTGATTTGGAAAGAATCTGAACCTTCACGATATCACCGTCCCAGGCGCCATTCAGCAATTCAGTTTCCACATATATATCATCTTCGCGACCTTCAATGATCACAAAAGCAAAACCTTTGTTGACACGGTCGACACGACCGATCAGGCCAGGGTCAGCCTGGGGTTTATTAGGAGCAGCTGTAAAAGTGCCATCCACGTTGGAACGAATCTGGCCGGATTCCTGAAGCTCATGTAAAATCTCGTTAAAAAGCGCACGAACCTTCCGGTCCTCTACGCCAAAGTGCGCGTGTACGTCAAAAGGACGAAAGGAATGTTCACTATTCAGATCGAAAAAAGCTGCAATATCAGCTTTCAAACCATCGATATAGGAAACAATGCCATGCGGCGCTTTAACGATCTGATTTTCTTTATTTTCTTTTTTTGGTTTTTTATCTCTCATCTAATTTTATGAGTAATTGTTGATTATTGAAGGTGAAGTAGTTGTATCTTACAATTATCAGCCTACTCCACTCTTGTAATATTATCAGCCTTGACAGGTCCAAAGGAATGCATTCTTAGATATAACTGTGCCAGAACGACAACGTCTTCTCTGCAATATCGGCAAATTTTTTCTAGATCGTTCTCCTCGTAATAAACGCGCGTAACCTGATCGCCGCTCATTTCGTTTTTACTGCCAGGTATATCAAAAACAGCCGCCAGCAAATCCAGGGAAGTGTAACTCTTGTAATCACCGAATTTCCACAGGTCCATCGTATCCTGATGCAGAATTTCCCACGGTTTTTTACCTGTGATCTGTAATGCTTTTGGAATTTCGATTCCCAGGATCAGCATACGCCTGCAAAGAAAAGGGAAGTCAAATTCTCTGCCATTATGGGCACACAGAATCAGTTGTTCTGCCGGGTATTTTTCAATAAGTGCTTTAAATTCAAGCAAAAGTTTAACCTCATCGTCGCCGGAGAAGCTGCGGACTTTGAAGGCTATCTCATTATTTTCATCCCAATAAAATGCACCGAAGGCGATGCAGACGATCTTACCAAATTCTGCATAAATGGCACTCCGGTCGTAAAAATATTCTTCATTTGAAAGGGTATCATCACCCTTTCTCAGCGTTATCGTTTTCTTGTCCCAAAGCTTTTGCATCCGCTCCGGAAGCTGGTCATAGGACGAGTAACCGGCTACGGTTTCAATGTCAAGAAGGAGAAAGTTTTTTGCTTTACGCCGAAATTCATCTGTCATCGTGTGTGTTCATTTTTTCATTAATCATGCAGGACACCTTCCAGTCCCAGTGGTTCAATTTCGATGATATTATCCTCTACGATACTATCCGGCACGAATATAAATTTTTTATCGTAAATCTGATTTCCAAGGAAATAGCTGATCCAGAATTCGTTATTGAGGTGAAAAACTTCGGGCATGATCGGTTCTACAACCACATGATCCTGCGCCTTAATTTCCGGGAAAAAGTGGCGCAAAGTTGATGTTTTTATCCCGGCATTTTCTCCTGATTCCGTATTTCCATACCCTTTTGACGTAACAAAAACGCCGGTGATCGGCTGGTTATTTTTATTGAGCACAATGACATTCCACTCGGCCTCGTTCAATTCGTTTATTTTACGAACAATAGCAACCTTCACACCTTCCACCGGATGAAATATAATATCCTTCTTCATTCTTTTCCTTTCTGCTTAATTTTCTAAAATATCTGTTTTTGAATAATATGGATTTGTCCACTTCATTTCAAAAAGTCTACCTAAATGATTTTTTATCTGTGCAGAAACTTCATCGAAATCAACTTCATGACCAAGTTCCTGAGCAATCGATGTAACCGCTTTATCTTCTATTCCGCAGGGAACAATGTTTCCAAAATAAGTCAGGTCTGTATTTACGTTTAAGGCAAAACCATGCATGGTGACCCAGCGACTGGCTTTAACCCCCATCGCACAGATTTTTCTTGGCTTTCTTTGGTCAACAAAATCAAGCCAAACTCCCGTTAATCCGCTGATCCTTCCTGCACTGATGTCATAATCGGCGAGGGTAAGAATGATTGCTTCTTCCAGCGTCCGCATGTATTTGTGAATATCTGTGAAAAAATTGTCAAGATCAAGAATTGGATAACCAACCAGTTGTCCCGGGCCGTGATACGTAATATCTCCGCCACGGTTGATTTTGTAAAATTTCGCCTGTTTTTGACTCAGATCGTCTTCATTCAATAATAGATGATCCAGCTTGCCACTTTTTCCCAAAGTATAAACGTGCGGATGCTGACAAAAAATTACACGGTTTGGTGTAAGTAATTGTTCGTCAGCCGGAATTGAACGGTTTTGTGTTTTGATCGAAAGCGTTTCTGCAAACAGTTTTTCCTGATAATCCCATGCTTCCTGATAATCGATCAGACCTAGATTCTGGAATTCTACTTGTTTATTAATGAGGGTATTCATGTCTGAAGGAAATCGATTTGATCACGGAAAATATCAAATCAAATGGTTTGAAACAAATTACGCCTTTTCGGCTGTGGAAAATCAATTACAAAAAAAATGTTGCTTTAATCAAAGATCGATTAAAATGAATAATCGATTTGGGATTTCTTTTACTTACTCTAGAATAACACTATTTTGTACTAAAAATGTTCGAATGGCTATACACAACACGACCGGAAGCTGGGGTGAAACTCAGGCAACAACCTTTTTAGAAGGAAAAGGGTATGAAATCATTGAAAAAAATTACCGCCATAAACACGCGGAAATCGACCTTATTGTCAAGAAAAACAAAACCTTGATTTTTGTAGAAGTCAAAACGAGAAGCGGCACAGGTTTCGGAATGCCGGAGGAATTTGTCAATTATACCAAGGCTAAGTTAATTATGAAAGCCGCTGAAAATTACATTTATACCAAAGACTGGCATTTTGATATCCGGTTTGATATCATCTCCATTTTAATTCTTTCAAGCGGTGGGATTAATATTAAACATATCGAAGATGCATTTTCGTGAGATTATGTGAGTTGGAAGCTGGGATACGGATGAGTTGTTGTGACAGGAGACTCCGATGGAGTCGGAAAGCTCAATTCCAGCACATATGCTAGAAACAGGAAGCTCCTAACGGAGCGGGATAATTCCTGAATAACAATAGCAAAGATGTGGGATTCAAGAATGCTGCTCACATTTAGAATATTCCCCAGCCACTTCGTGGCTTCCTGTTTATAGAAAACGCTGTTAACCACAACAAGTCATGGCTCCGTAGGAGCCTCCTGTCAGAGCGGTAGTATCAACTATTAAATGCGATAACCAAAAGGATAAAGATAAATAAAATGAGCAACTCACCAAAAGAAATTCCTCTATGGACTTAGTATAACGGGCAGTTTCTTTTTCAGTTTGAAGAACAGCTTCAGAAAAACCCAAATAAACTATTTTAGAATTTTTTAATGGCTTCAAGACAGACCAAAATCTTCAAGATTACAATTTTTAACATACTAAAAACCAAACGACAGTTATTCTACTAATGTATGGACTAATGGTTATTCCGAAGGAAATTTGGAAAAGGACAAGTACAAAATTTCAATTTTTAACTAGAAATAAATTTTCATTTAAATCGCCAACAGACAATATTGTTGACACATTAAATTTTCTTAGATTATTAAGGAATTCCTTATCACATGCAAACTTGTTAATTGAAGAATAAAACAAAGACCGATATGATAAGTAAAGATTTAATTAAAGTGATAGGTATTAAGCAATTATAATCTGACAGAATTTAAAACAAATAAAGTATTTTTATGAACACCCGTTCTTTTAAAATGATCAGCAAGTCAAGTTAAACTCAGTTCCTGACGATGAAAAAGTGGCAGTTTATTGGTTTGGGTGCGGCGGTGGTTTTGTTATCATCTTTCTCTTGGTCGGGATTTTTCGATCATCAGGTAGATTATAACGAAGAAGTTAAGCCGATACTGAACAAAAACTGCATGGGCTGTCATGGCGGTGTAAAACAGGCTGGCGAGGTCAGTTTTCTGTTTGAACATGAAATGCTGGAACCTGGAAAATCCGGTAAGATTCCTGTGGTACGCGGTGATGCTGACGCCAGTGAAATGATACGAAGAATTTTGTCCAAAGATCCGGACGAAATGATGCCAAAAGGTGGCGTTCCTTTGAAGGACGAGGATATTCAAACCTTGAAAAAATGGATTGATCAGGGTGCAAAATGGGAAACGCATTGGGCCTATAAAAGAATTGAAAAACCGGAAGTCCCTTCTAACAAAAACCTCTGGAACCTGTTTGGTCTGATCAGCACAGGAAATACCAACTGGCCTAAAAACGAAATTGACGAATTTGTCCTTCAAAAATTAAAACAGGAAAAACTTTCACCATCGCCGGAAGCAGATAAGGCCACGTTAATACGCCGCGTAAGCCTGGATTTAACCGGTTTACCTCCAACTGAAAAAGAAGTTGCAGATTTTGAAAAAGATCAATCGGAAAACGCATTTGAAAAGGTCGTTGACCGGCTGTTAAAATCGCCTGCTTATGGGGAGCGCTGGACTTCCATGTGGATGGATCTGGCTCGTTATGCCGATACGAAAGGTTACGAAAGTGACGGCGGCAGAAATATCTGGCGTTACCGGGATTATGTAGTGAAATCATTCAATGCGGATAAACCGTTTGATCAATTTACGATTGAGCAATTGGCGGGTGATCTGATGCCGGAAAAGAAAACCGGAATGCCATCGGACGAAAATATGATCGCTACGGCTTTTCACCGGAATACGATGATCAACAATGAAGGTGGAACAGATGATGAAGAATTCCGGGTAGCTGCTCAGATTGACCGGGTCAATACTACCTGGGAAGTTTGGCAGGGAACGACTTTCGCCTGCATTCAATGCCACAGCCATCCCTATGACCCGATTCCGCATGAGGATTATTATAAATACATGGCATTTTTCAACAATTCCCGCGATGAAGATGTCTGGGACGAATGGCCAAAACTTCGTTTTTACAAAGGTGATGATTCGGCAAGGGTTGAAAAAGTGAAATCGTGGATCAATAAACATGATCCAGAACAGACACAAAAATTCACGCAGTTTATGCGTGTGATGGAGCCGAAGATCAATGCGCATAGTCTTTTGAAAGGAGATGAATCAACGGTTCTGCTGATTTCTTACTATGGTGTGAAGGATAAGGGAAATGCGAAAATCCCAAATGTCAATCTTACCGATGCGGGAAATCTGGTGATGAATATTTCTACCAAAGCAGAAAATGCGGTGATGACTTTTCATTTAGATAAAATCGATGGACAGGTTATTTCCACAGTGAATGTCCCGGCCCGGGATACGGTTTTGGTAACACCAATCCCCAAAATTTCTGGCAAACACGATATTTTTCTAACATTAAAGAGCACCAAAAATCCAACAGAATGGGTGCGGATTACCTGGCTTGCATTTCAGGAAGCGTTGCCGGGTGCCGGTGAGCCGGAATATCCGCAAATTGTAAATGACTATGCTACGATTCTAACCAAGTCTACGGAAAGTATGCCGGTTGTTTGGGAAGGAACAGGAGATTTTGCCAGAAAAACAAATGTTTTTATCAGAGGAAACTGGTCGGTGAAAGGTGCCGAAGTAAAACCGGACGTTCCGAAATTACTCGCGCCTATGCCAAAGGACTATCCGAAGAACCGCCTAGGACTGGCAAAATGGATGGTGAGCCGTGATAATGCATTGACTTCGCGGGTTATTGTAAACCGTTTTTGGGAGCAGTTATTCGGAAGAGGCATTGTGGAAACGGTGGAAGATTTTGGCTCACAGGGAGCCGAGCCTTCACATCCTGAATTGCTCGACTGGCTGGCTGTAAACTTTATGGAAGAAGATCATTGGAGTGTTAAAAAGCTTCTGAAAACCATGGTTATGTCAGCAACTTATCAGCAAAGTTCTAAATCGGATAAAGTCAGACAAGAACAGGATCCATACAACCGGTTTATTTCAAGAGGTCCGCGGGTACGATTAAGCGCGGAACAGGTTCGCGATCAGGCGATGGCAGCATGCGGTTTGCTTTCCAAAAAGATGTATGGTCCAAGTGTGATGCCACCACAGCCGGAGGGAATCTGGTTGTCGCCATACAGCGGTGAGAGCTGGAAAGTGAGCGAGGGAGAAGATAAATACCGGAGAGCGGTTTATACCTATTGGAAACGTACGGCGCCTTATCCTTCCATGACCACTTTCGATGCACCAAGCCGGGAGTTTTGCCAGTCGCGCAGGATTTTAACCAATACGCCGTTACAGGCTTTGGTAACTTTGAATGATCCCGTATACCTGGAAGCCGCCGAAAAGCTGGCGACCACCATGCAAAAACGAGGCAAAACACCTGAACAGCAACTTCGGGAAGGTTACAGACTTCTGACTTTCCAACCGATCAGCGATAAAAGTTTGCAGGTTTTGGTAAAAATATATGGCGAAGCTTTGAAATCATACCGGTCCAAACCGTCCGATGTGGATAGCATTTTGGTTTATGGAAAAGAACGGAAATCGCCGGAATTAGCCGCGCTGACAATTTCCGCCAACGTGATGCTAAACCTGGATAATGTGGTGACCAAGGAATAACCGGAGAAATTTTCTCTGATTCTAATACTGATTACAGCTATGGAAAAGTTATTGAAAGAATTACAACATGCTGATCTGCACAGCCAGACGCGCCGGCATTTTTTGCAGTCTGCCGGGTTTGGACTGGGTGCTTTAGGCTTAGGTTCACTTTTGGGATCTTGCGGTAATTCAAATGCAGAAACCGGCGCGACAGCCGAAGCGATGGGAGCGAAGATTCCTCAATTTGCACCAAAAGCAAAACGGGTTATCTATATCCACATGGCCGGCGCACCTTCCCAGCTGGAACTGTTTGATTACAAGCCTGAACTGGAAAAATACCACGGCAAAGATTGTCCGGCAGAGTTTCTGGAAGGAAAGAAATTTGCCTTTATTCAGGGCGTTCCAAAAATGTTGGGACCGCAGGGAAAATTCAATCAATACGGACAATCCGGCGCCTGGATGTCTGACTATATTCCTTATTTACAAACCGTTGCAGATGAAATTACATTCATCAAAGCCATGCATACGGACCAGTTTAACCACGCTCCTGCGCAGTTGTTACTGCACACGGGAAGCGCGCGGTTAGGTCGCCCAAGTTTAGGTGCATGGTCGGTTTACGGGTTAGGTTCAGAAAATCAGAATCTACCAGGATTTATTGTTTTGGCTTCTGGGGGCCGTCAGCCGGATGCTGGGAAAAGTGTTTACGGCAGCGGATTTCTGCCCTCGGTTTATCAGGGCGTGCAATGCCGTACAGGCGGAGATCCGGTTTTGTATGTGACGGATCCAAACGGTATGAACCGGAATATGCGGAAACAGACGATCGAAGCGATTAACGAGATTAATAAACAAACATACGAAGATGTAAAAGATCCGGAAATATTGACACGGATCAGTCAGTATGAAATGGCGTTCCGCATGCAAATGTCTGTGCCTGAGGTGATGGATGTTTCCAAAGAACCCCAGTTTATTCTGGATATGTATGGTGTTAAACCGGGCGAAGGAACGTTTGCTATGAATTGTCTTTTGGCGAGAAAACTGGTTGAAAATGATGTGCGGTTTGTACAACTTTTTGACTGGGGCTGGGACGGGCACGGTACGACGGCGGGTGATAATGTTGAAGGAGGATTGAGGAATAAATGTAGACTTTCCGACAAACCGGTTGCAGCTTTAATTCAGGATCTGAAAATGCGTGGTTTGCTGGATGAAACCCTCATTATCTGGGGAGCGGAGTTTGGAAGAACACCCATGCAGGAAAACAGAAATGGTGTTGTGATGCCCTATATGGGCCGTGATCATCATTTGGATGCCTTCACCATGTGGATGGCTGGCGGTGGTGTGAAAAAAGGATTCACACATGGAGAAACGGATGAATTAGGATATTATGGTGTAAAAGACCGTGTTCACGTGCACGACTTACAAGCTACAATTCTCCACCTGATGGGTTTTGATCATGAAAAATTCACCTACCCGTTCCAGGGACGAAATTTCAGATTGACTGATACAGAAGGAAAAGTGGTGAAAAATATTATAGCTTAACAGGATAGAATGGGTCCATCATCGTCTTACCTCTGAAACCAAACTTTTTTCCAATGCAAAATGATACGGTGCTTGCTTTCCGCATGCAATTGAACAAGGGAAACGAAGCAGAATACAAAAAACGACATGATGAAATCTGGCCCGAATTGGCAGAATTGTTAAAAAATGCCGGAATTCAGGAATATTATATTTTTCTCGACGAAGTTACACTGGCACTTTTTGCTTTTCAAAAGCTCTCACCAGATGCTGATACTTCCGGATTATCGTCGCTGCCGATCATGAAAAAATGGTGGGACCATATGGCTGACCTGATGGAAGTGAATCCCGATAATTCACCGAAAGTTGTCACCTGCCCGGAAGTTTTCCGCTTACAATAATTCAATGTTTTAATTTTTCTATGTCAACCCTCTTGCAAGCCACAGACTGGACTTATTTTATTGGGCGTTTTCATCCGGTTCTGGTGCATTTGCCCATAGGGTTTTTGTTGATCGCGGCTTTATTAGAAATCGGGAAGCGAACGGGGAAAATTTCCGTGAGCGATTCTTCGATCACATTTATTCTGTTTTGGTCGGCGGTCGGTGCAACATTGGCTTGTATTGCGGGTTATCTCCTATCGCTCGGCGGAGGATATGATCAGGAATTATTGAGTGATCATCAATGGCAAGGAATTGGCGTGGCCGTTTTTGCCTGGATTGCCTGGTTATTTAAGTCAGAAAAAATTTCGGTTGGTTCAGCTGTTTATCTTCCTGCGTTAGGACTCTCTACACTTTTAACATTTACAGCTGGGCATGATGGCGGTTCCCTGACGCATGGTGACGGATATTTGACTCAATATACGCCTGAACCATTCCGGTCAATGGCGGGAATTCCGCCGAGAACAGAAGAAAAGACGGAAATACAACCCATTAAGGATATTAACCAGGCGGTTGTTTACAAAGATATTGTTCAGCCAATTCTGGAAATGCGCTGTGTGCAATGCCATAATGCGAACAAGCAAAAAGGCGGATTGCGTATGGATAACATGGCGATGCTTGTAAAAGGTGGCGAAGACGGCCCGGTGTTTGTTGCCGGCAATGCGTTGGAAAGCGCCATGATCAAGCGTTGTCTGCTTCCAGAATCGGATGATGACCATATGCCGCCAAAGGGAAAACCGCAGCTCTCAGAATCGCAAATTGTTTTATTGAGCTGGTGGATTGAGCAAGGCGCTTCTGCGGATAAAAAAGTATCTGACTTCAAGATTTCCGAACAGGTTAAGCCAGCACTGGCATCATTAAGTTCTGGTTCAGGAGGCGAAAATTCAAAAAGTGCTGATTCTCCGGTTTTAGGTTTACAAGTTCCTCTACCAAATGAAAAAGCAATGGAGGCTATCAAAAAGGCTGAACTGCTGGTCATGCCTATTTCTCATGATAAAAATCTTTTAGAAGTAAGCGCCGTAAATGCATCGGGTTTTGGCGATGGACAGATCAATTTACTATCCCCATTATCAGAACAAATTATCTGGCTTAAACTAGGTGGTACCAAGGTGACTGATACATCCGTGAAAGAACTTAGCAAGTTAAAAAATCTGAACAAACTGCATTTGGAATATACAGCTGTGACAGATGCTGGTTTAACTGCATTGAAAGATTTGAAATATCTGGAATATATCAATTTGGTCGGAACAAAAGTTACCGACGCCGGTTTGAAAAATCTTGCTTCATCGAAAAGTCTGAGAAATATCTATATCTGGAAATCTGCGGTTACCGAAAATGGCGTTGCCGAAGTACAAAAAGTACATCCGGATCTGCATATTGTCAATGGATTTAATGAGGCAAAAGTTGCTGAGTTTCTTAAAGCCGGAGACTCGATTAAGAAGGAGGAAAAGCCAAGAATTCAATAAGGTATAAGCAGTATTTCGTAATATACAGTAGCAGAGCTGCGAAATATTTTTAGACTAAGATAATTCCTGAGCTAAAAAGGTGCAGCGCACCGAAAAAATTTGCTAACTGCATTCTATCAACGGTTTAACACATATAATTTGTTTTGACAATCTATTACGAAATGAATCGTAGAAAGTTTATGAACACAGCAATCGCCGGATTAGGTACCTTATCAGCAATAGAAACGATCGCGCAGGAATATGCGCCGTCGTTTGAAAAAGTAAATGCCAGCTCTTTAAAAATTCTCGCTACGAATTGGGGGTACGAGGGCTCTGTTGATGCCTTCTGTGCTGCTGCAAAAAAGGAAGGATATGACGGCGCGGAATTCTGGTGGCCGCAAAATAAAAAGGAACAAGATGAACTGTTTGTAGCCCTGAAAAAACATGGTTTAGAGGTTGGATTTTTATGTGGTTCCGGCTCAAAAGATTATGCAGCACATCTGGATTTTTTCAAAAAATCAATTGACGCAGCAACGAAATCAGAAATCAAACCGCTTTATATCAATTGTCATAGTGGACGCGATCATTTCAGTTACGATCAGAATAAAGCTTTTATCGACCATACCACCGAAGCATCTCAAAAAAGCGGAATCCCAATCTACCACGAAACACATCGTGCGAGAATGCTTTTTGCCGCACATATTGCAAGAAATTTTATTGAAAAAAATCCAAAATTGAAGTTGACACTGGATATTTCACACTGGTGCAATGTGGCAGAATCTTTGCTGGAAGATCAGGAAGAAAACATAAAGCTGGCTCTCTCCCGTACCGGACATATCCACGCGCGTATCGGCCATCCGGAAGGACCGCAGGTAAACGATCCCCGAGCTCCTGAATGGGAATCCGCGTTAAAAGCACATTTGGCCTGGTGGGATGTTGTCGTGGAAAGAAAAATAAATAGCGGAGAACAAATTACGTTTTTGACAGAATTTGGTCCTCCGCATTATATGCCAACAGTTCCATACACAAATCAGCCATTAGCTGATCAATGGGAAATTAACGTTTTTATGATGCATTTGCTGAGAAAGCGATACAGCAAATAGCTATAATTTTCTTTCTAGTAACGTTAAAATATTCTGCAAACCTTGCGCATCTGTTTCAGAAAAATTATTTAGCTGGTCGCTATCAACATCTAAAACCATTGCTACTGTCCCATTTCTATGGAAAACAGGAAGAACAATTTCGGATTTTGAAGCAGAAGCGCAGGCGATATGTCCGGGGAACTGATCCACGTCGGGAACAATAATCGTTTTCTGCTGTGAATAACTGGCACCGCAAACACCTTTATGGAAAGGAATACGTGTGCAGGCAATCGGTCCCTGGAATGGTCCAAGAACGAGTTGTCCTTCTTTTGCAACATAAAAACCAACCCAAAAGAATCCAAAAGCTTCTTTCAGTGCCGCAGCGATATTGGCAAGGTTTGCTGTCAGATCGCTTTCTGTTTCGATCAAACCATTGATTTGTGGTAACAAGGCGTCGTAAATTTCTCTACGGTCTGTTCCGACAGGTATTATTAATTCTTCGGCCATTTCTTAGAATGTACTAGTTGCTAAGTTGAACAGTGATTTCTTTTAAAAAGTTGGAATAAAAGGAATAAAAATAAGGGATTAACCTCTTTAGAGTATATCAGATTTATTTTGTATCAGCCAGTTTTTAAAGCACGAGGCGTTCCCATGGAACGCTGGCCGGTATTTATGTTTCGCTTTTTTCTACCAAAGAAATGTGCCTTAGGCACAAGATAAGAGACTTATTGGCCTCTATATTTATAGAAGTTTTGGCCTCTATATTTATTGAAGTTAAAGGTATAAAATTGACTTTCTGGCTTATCTGCTATCAGCAGATTTTGTTGGTAGGAACAAGATTTTCTTACCAATGACTTACGTTCCGTTAGGAACGGTTCGTATTTCTGTTCCGGAATTTCACTAATAATCTCTTGACACCAGGCTTCTAAAACTCAATTAAGCAACGAACAAGCCGGCAATCTTTCTGTTGAACATGAAAAATTCGTTATTTAGCAGAAACATTCAGTATCCATTGAACAAATGAATCACCGCCATATATTGCTGATGGATGGCCCCGATCATAAAGGGTTGATCTATCAGGTAACACGTATACTTTTTGAGCACAATCAAAACATCATCCGCAATGATGAATATGTTAGTCCATCTGCTTATTTTTTCATGCGTACAGAGTTTGAAGGAGAAACGGATGCAACTGAACTGTTACAAATTCTTCAAAAGGAGCTTCCGGCTGGTATCAACCTTCGTTTGAATCCAAAAAAGAAAAAAGACATTGTTGTTCTGGTCACGAAAGAACATCATTGTCTGGGCGAGTTACTGCTTCGTTATGCATTCGATGAGCTGGATGCCAACATTCTGGCCGTGATCAGTAATTACAATACATTACAGCCGCTGGTCAGCAAATTCGGCATACCTTTTCATTTTATCACGCACGAAAACAAAACCCGCGATGAGCACGAAGAAGCAATTTTAAGGACGCTGGATGTGTATCGCCCTGAATATTTGGTTTTGGCTAAATACATGCGGATTATCACACCAGAATTTGTCAACCATTTCCCGGACCGGATTGTCAATATTCACCATTCATTTTTGCCGGCATTTATCGGTGCAAATCCTTATCGTCAGGCTTATGAACGTGGCGTAAAAATCATTGGCGCCACGGCACATTTTGTAAATAATGATCTGGATGAAGGTCCTATCATTGCGCAGGACGTGAAATCTGTGGATCACCGCCAAACGGCAAGTGATATGTCAACCCTGGGAAGAGATACAGAAAAACGGGTGTTAACGTCTGCTTTAAAACTTGTTTTTAACGACCGTGTTTTCATTCATAACAACAGAACCATCATTTTATAAACAAGAAAAAAGCCCTTAGTCAGACTCACCGAGGGCTTTTTGTAATCTGATGGATGTTATTGATTATGTAATGATACAAAAAAGCATTGTAACATCAAATTCATATTCAGGTAATTATCCAAAATGATGTATGAAAAATGTTAGGCGATGACAACCGTACGTGCCAGATCCACCAAATCTTTATCGTTAACTTCTTTCTTTAAATCGGCTACATCAAGGAATTTCTTATAAAGGTCATCCAGGATCGCTTTTTCGAAGGTAAATCCAAGGAGTTCCAAACGGTGCTTCAAAGCATGGCGACCGCTACGAGCTGTCAATACGATATCAGATTTATCAACGCCCACATCCTGTGGATTCATGATCTCGTAATTTAGCGTATTTTTTAAGTGGCCATCCTGATGAATTCCTGACGAATGTGCAAATGCGTTACGTCCCACAATCGCTTTGTTTGCCTGAACCGGCATACGCATCATTTTTGATACCAATTGGCTTGTTGGATAGATCAGCTGCGAATTCACACCGGTTTCGTAACCTAATTCCTTATGTACGTTCAAAGCCATTACGACTTCTTCCAACGAAGTATTTCCGGCGCGCTCGCCAATTCCATTCATGGTCACCTCAACCTGGCGCGCACCTTCGCGGATACCAGCCAATGAGTTAGCAGTCGCTAAACCAAGATCATTATGACAGTGAATAGAAATTGTTGCGTTATGAATTCCTTTTACGTTTTCGAAAATATATTTGATTTTTGCACCGTATTCTTCCGGCAAGCAGTATCCCGTTGTATCAGGGATATTCACTACCGTTGCACCCGCAGCAATCACAGCCTCAACCAATTGTGCAAGAAAAACAAGGTCAGCTCTTCCTGCATCTTCACAATAGAATTCTACGTCTTCTACCTTTCCTTTGGCATATTTGGTAGCAGCAATCGCTCTTTCAATAATCTTTTCTCTTGTCGTATTGAATTTATGCTGAATGTGAATGTCAGAAGAACCAATCCCTGTGTGGATACGGCCTCTTTTTGCAAATTCAAGTGCATCGCCGGCAGCATCGATATCGCCTATAACTGCACGTGAAAGTGCACAAATAATTGGTTCACGAACTGCTTTTGAAATTTCTACTACTGATCTGAAATCACCAGGACTTGAAATAGGAAATCCGGCTTCAATAACATCTACCCCCAGTTTTTCGAGTTGTGTAGCTACAATTATCTTTTCTTCTGTTGTCAATTGGCTTCCCGGGACTTGTTCGCCGTCGCGTAATGTTGTGTCGAAGATTTGAACTCGTTGACTCATTGTGGGTACTTTGATTAAAGATTGAATTACGAATTTACTAATTTTAGAACAATATAAAACCCTTTCCGTGTTAGAGAAAGGGTTTTTGATCTGTTCAAGACAATGCCTTTCTCCTTGTTAAAGGTTACTCTGAATGAGCAGCAAAATGCAGTTGTCAATATGTTTCATCTTGATTTTATCTTGCGAAAATTCGCTGACTGCGATTTTCTTCTGCAAAGTACTAAGAAGATTTTGGTTGCACAAATCATTCTTAATGAAAATTCAAAAAAAGATGTATTTTATAATGAATCCTATTTTTTATATTAAATACGTTTCAAAATTTCTTCTCCAATCGCATCCGTACCAAGGATTAATTCTGGTGCCGTTGTTGAATCAGCAATATCACGGGTACGGAAACCAGCTTTCAAAACCTGGTCAATAGCAGAGATAATAGCATCAGATTCAGCTTTTAAGCCAAAGGAAATGTCAAGCAGCAAAGCGGCGGAAAGTACCGAAGCCATTGGATTGGCAACGCCCATACCCGTAATGTCATGTCCTGAACCGTGGATCGGCTCGTAAACACCGGTGCTGTCTCCTACCGAAGCAGATGCCAACATGCCCATTGAACCTGCAATCTGGCTTGCTTCGTCCGTCAAAATATCACCGAATAAATTCGCTGTTACAACCACATCAAAACGGCGTGGATCTTTGATAAGCATCATGGCAGCGGAATCAACAAACTGGTGTTCTACGGTAATGTCCGGATATTCAGGAGCTAGTGCCTGAACAACTTCGCGCCACAATCTGCTTGTTTCCAAAACGTTTGCTTTATCAACAGAACATAATTTTTTGCCACGCGTACGGGCTGCTTCAAATGCTCTGCGGGCGATACGTTCTACTTCATAACGGCTATACTCAGCGATGTCGTAAGCAGTATCTCCGTCATTTTTACGTCCTTTTTCACCAAAATAGATATCACCAGTTAATTCACGGAAGAAAAGAATATCAGAACCTTTAAGGATTTCTGGTTTGATTGAAGAAGCTCCCAATAATTCATCAAAAAGTTTGATAGGACGCAAGTTGGCGTATAATCCAAGTTCCTTACGCATTTTAAGCAAACCTTGCTCAGGACGAACTTTTGCAGTAGGATCGTTATCATATTTCGGGTGACCTACGGCTCCAAATAAAATGGCATCAGAAGCACGCATTTTTTCCAAAGTTTCGTCCGGAAGTGGATTTCCTGTTGCTTCAATCGCAACGTGGCCCATTAATGCTTCGTCGTAAGTAAATTCGTGTCCGAATTTTTCAGCAATTTTAATCAGAACTTTTTTTCCAACTTCTGTAACTTCCTGCCCGATTCCGTCACCAGGTACTATTAAGATGTTCTTCTTCATTATTATAGTTAAAATTTATAATCCGCTGGCCGGTTAGCTGGCTTTACGGGTTATTATGGTTTTTGATTTAGATTTTATAGAATTCGTTATCGAGGTAATAGGCCGCCCCTACGGGGCTTAAAGTTATTGGGAGCCAATCACTTTCTATAATAATATCATCCCTTCAGGATTAAAATTGCATATTGAAAATCCCGAAGGGATGACATTATTATAGAAATAGATAGATCGAGCTAAGATTTAACCCTGAAAGGGTGACATAACCGAATTAACCTCTTCCAATTTCGTATTCAAATTAAGCGCACTAGGCACTCCTAATAAATTCAACATTTTCTGCGTTGCCTGAATCGCCGAAACCGTTTGGTCAGAATCCAAACCTCTGGTTTTTACATCTTTACCATTTATTTCCCAGGTAATGATCGTTTCACAAAGCGCATCCGTTTTTCCTCCCGGCGGAATGCGCACGGTATAATCTGTCAACATCGGCAAAGAAATTCCTTTTTTCGCATAGATCTTTTTCAGAGCATTCATGAACGCATCATACTGACCATCGCCCTGGGCATTTTCCTCAAAAATCTCATCACCAAAAGTGATCTGCAAAGTAGCAGACGGTTTGAGGTTTTTTGAATGGGTCAATACATAATTCAGAATGACGACCTTCTCTTCAATCGCGTTGCTATCCAGAACGTCAGAAATGATATAGGGAAGATCCTCCGGCGTTACAACCTCTTTCCGGTCGCCAAGCTCAATGATCCGCTGGGTAACTTTTTTAAGGTCCGCATCAGACAATGTGATCCCGATATCTTTCAGGTTATTCTCAATATTTGCTTTTCCCGAAGTTTTACCCAAAGCATAAGAACGCAATCTTCCGAAACGTTCCGGCATCAGATTACTGAAATAGAGATTGTTCTTTTTGTCTCCATCCGCGTGAATACCAGCGGTTTGTGTAAAAACGCTTTCTCCAACAATCGGGCGGTTGGAAGGAATTCTTATACCAGAAAATGTCTCAACGATCTTACTGATCTTGTATAAAGACCGCTCAACAACCGAAGTTTTGACTTCCGGTATGAAATCATTTATAACGGCTATGGTACTCGCTAAAGAAGCATTTCCAGCCCTTTCACCCATACCGTTAACAGTTAAATGAAGCCCGTGTGCACCCGCGCGAATCGCTTCCATCACATTTGCAATGCTCAGATCGTAATCATTATGTGCATGAAATTCAAAATGATTATCAGGATAACGATCAACGATCGATTTCACAAATTCGTAGGACTCGGAAGGCGTTAGAATTCCAAGGGTATCGGGCAGAAGAATCCGTTTTACAGGTCGTTTTGTCAAAAAGTCAAGCGCAGCAAAAACGTATTCACGCGAGGTACGCATACCATTACTCCAATCTTCGAGGTAAACGTTACAGCTTATCCCATTGGATTGTGCCAGTTCGATCACCTGCTCAATATCTTCAAAATGCTGCTGCGGAGTCTTTTTTAATTGAAAAGTGAGATGGTTCAAAGAACCCTTGGTAAGTAAGTTCATCACTTTTGCACCGGAATTGAGCATCCAGTTGATAGAAGCGTCCCCGTCTACAAAAGTAAGGACTTCGATTTTATCAATAAAACCGTTTTCATTTGCCCAGCTTGTAATCTTTTTGACTGCTTCAAATTCACCTTCAGAAACGCGGGCCGATGCGATTTCTATCCGGTCAACCTTAACTTCCTGCAGCAAAAGCTGAGCAATCGTCAGCTTTTCAGATGCGGAAAACGACACACCGGATGTTTGTTCTCCATCCCGGAGTGTCGTGTCCATTATTTCTATGTAGCGTTTATTCATGGGGCGGTCGGCCATCGGCTATCGGCAGTCGGCTATCAGCCCAAAAAGCCAATTGCCGATAACCGACCGCCGATAGCCATTTAATATAGTCGCTGTGCTTCAAATTCCGTGATATCGCTTTTCATAGCCTGCAGGTAATCAATATCATCAAAACCGTTGATCATATTGTGTTTTTTGTAGCCATTGATATCGAACTTTTCGTTTTCCCCAGACCCAACGATAGTGATCGTTTGTTCAGGAAGATTCACCTCCAGTTCCGCGTTTGGATCCGCTTCGATTGCCTGGAAGATTTTATCCAGGAATTCTTCGCTAACCTGAACCGGTAAAATTCCGATGTTCAGTGAGTTACCTTTGAAAATGTCAGCAAAGAAACTTGATACTACACAACGAAAACCGTAGTCATAGATCGCCCAGGCAGCGTGCTCACGGCTTGATCCGCTTCCAAAGTTGCGTCCGCCTACAAGAATTTTACCAGAATAAATAGGGTTATTCAAGACGAAATCTGCCTTCGGAGTATCGTCGCCATTGTAGCGCCAGTCTCTGAAAAGATTGTCTCCAAAACCTTCACGTTTTGTAGCTTTAAGAAAACGTGCTGGTATGATCTGATCCGTATCAACGTTTTCAATCGGCAAAGGAACTGCCGTACTTTTTAATATGGTGAATTTATCGTAAGCCATTTTATTATTTTTTAGGTTACACAGAGGGCCACTGAGGTTGAAAGAGGGACACAGAGATTTTGTTTTTTATCAAACCCAATCCCTGTGGCTCTCGTCTTAAACTCTATGGTTCTCTGTGTCACGGTCAGTTTATAAATCTTTTTATACCGTTTTTTAATACTGAAACATTGAAATTGATTAACAGGCCTGCATTTATTTGTGCGAATTTCATGTATGTCAGAATCTGAGCGGTATGAACATTTGACATTAACTCCACACTTTTCAATTCAACAATCACTTCATTTTCAACAACAAAATCCATTCGGTAACCATATTCGATTTGAATTTCTTTATATCGCACAGGTAGTGATTTTTGTCTTTCAAAATACAAACCCGCATTGCTTAACTCATACGCCAAACATTCCTCATAAGCAGATTCAAGTAATCCAGGACCTAGTTCCTTATGAATTTCAATACAACACCCAATAATCTCTCCGGTAATTTCATTAATTTCCATTATTACTTTGTGGTTATGATTCAACATCATAGACCACAAACCAAAAATTTTGTCACACAGGAATTTTTTATAAACACTATGTATTAAAAACTCTGTGGTTCTCCTTTTAACTCTGAGAACCTCTGTGTTACCTTCATCGATTATAGCAAATCCCGGGGATCAGTAACAACTCCCGTCACCGCCGCTGCAGCAGCAACCAAAGGACTAGCCAAAAGCGTACGCGCTCCCGGGCCCTGACGACCTTCGAAGTTTCTGTTTGATGTACTCACGGCGTATTTTCCAGCCGGGATTTTGTCATCATTCATTGCAAGACATGCTGAGCAGCCTGGCTGACGAAGTTCGAAACCTGCTTCAGTCAGGATGTCAAGAATTCCTTCTTCTTTGATCTGTGCTTCAACGATGTGTGAACCCGGAACTACCCATGCAGTCACGTTATCCGCTTTTTTACGTCCTTTTACGATGGATGCGAAAGCACGGAAATCTTCGATGCGGCCATTTGTACAGCTACCGATAAATACGTAATCAATCTTTTTACCCAACATCGACTCATTTTCATGGAAGCCCATGTAATTCAGAGATTTGTCGTATGTTGCTTTTCCACCTTCAACTTGTTCTGATGTAGGAATATTACGAGAAATCCCCTGACCCATTCCCGGATTCGTTCCGTAAGTGATCATCGGTTCGATGTCCTCAGCATTGAAAGTATATTCTTTGTCAAAAACAGCATCTGCATCTGTTTTCAACGTTTTCCAGTAAGCCAGTGCTTTGTCCCATTTCTCACCTTTTGGAGCTTGTTCGCGGCCTTCTATGTAATCAAAAGTAGTCTGGTCAGGAGCAATCATACCACCACGGGCACCCATTTCGATACTCATGTTACAAACCGTCATACGGCCTTCCATCGACATATTTTCAAAAACATCACCAGCATATTCTACGAAGTAACCCGTTGCACCTGCTGTTGTCAGTTTGGAAATAATATATAAAGTAACATCTTTTGGAGTCACCGCCTTACCTAATTTTCCATTTACGTTTACACGCATTTTCTTCGGTTTCGGCTGCATGATACACTGAGAAGAAAGTACCATTTCAACCTCAGAAGTACCGATTCCAAATGCAATTGCGCCAAATGCACCGTGCGTAGATGTGTGTGAATCACCACAAACGATCGTCATTCCTGGCAGTGTAATACCATTTTCTGGTCCAACTACGTGAACGATACCGTTTTTTACGTTACCAAGTCCCCAGTGCGAAATGCCGTATTTTGCAGAATTTGATTCCAATGCATCCAGCTGTTTTGCTGAAAGTGGATCCTGAACCGGAAGGTGTTGGTTGATAGTAGGCGTGTTATGGTCAGCCGTTGCGAAAGTACGGTTCGGATAAATAACACCAACGTTTCTGCTTTCAAGTCCCAGAAACGCAACCGGGCTGGTTACTTCATGGATAAAATGACGGTCGATAAAAAATACGTCCGGGCCATCTTCAATTTTACGAACAACGTGTGAATCCCACACTTTGTCAAAAAGGGTACTCGCTTGATTACTCATTCTCAATTTATGGTGAATATGTAACTAATATTTTATTTGTAACTGATATACATATTTTATTTGTAACTGATATACAGCTGAAAAGAAGCTACTTAAACCGGTATGTTGCCGGCAAAATAATCAGGGAAACAAATTTCATCAGAATACTTGAATTAAGTATAACGGGAAACGTTCAAAAAATAGTGTTTTTGGTTTGAAAAGGCGGGTTGAGCGGAAATCTTTATTGATTTCTGGGAATTTTTTTAAAATAGATTGGGTGAGTGCTATTGTGAAGGAATTTTGTCCGCAGATACTTTGGAGGTTTAACAGCGAATATTGATTATATTTAAAAGAATATCTTAGTATAAACTACTACTTATCCAAGTTCAAAATAATAGCGCATGTTATAATCTAATATGCTAAATTTGATCTGAGATAGATTTTATGTTATAACATTATGAAGACAAATATTATTAACATTGGCAATAGTCAGGGAGTTATCCTGCCTGCGTCAATATTGCGCCAGTTGAAGTTGTCACTAAAATCTGCTGTACAAATTGAAGAGGAAAATGGAATTATTGTAATAAAGCCTGCACCACGTCAGGGATGGTCTGATGCCGCAAAACAAATGAATGACTCTGGAGATGATTCTCCTCTGTTAGATGAAAGTTTGTCGAATGAATTTGATCAGGAGGAATGGACATGGTAAAAAATCTTCTTCAGTATGAAGTTTATTGGATATCACTGGACCCTGCTCAGGGAAGTGAAATTGCTAAAACGCGGCCGGCTGTTGTGATTAGTCCCAATGAAATGAATCAATTTTTAAGGACCGTGATTATAGTTCCAATTACTTCAACTGTGAAAAGTTATCCTTGGCGTATTGATTGTGTAATAGCGGAGAGAAACGGATCCATTGCAACAGATCAGGTAAGAGTTGTTGATAAAGCAAGAATCGGTTCGAGAATTGGGAAACTGTCAAAAGTAGAAATTTTTCAATTAAAAGAAATTTTGAAGCAAATGCTTATTGACTAATCGTTTATACATGCTTCTTCGGCGTCACCCCAAACTTTTCTTTATACATTTTTATAAAATGTGACACACTTTCATATCCAATTTCAGTACTGATTTCCGTTACGTTTTTCGTATTATTTCTTAACAGAAAGTCAGCGTAATCCAATCGTTTATTTTTCAGCCAAAGCGCCGGGGAAGTTTTGAATTCTTCCTGAAAATCACGTTTGAAAGCAGATAAACTTCTACCGGATAATCTGGCGAGTTCGTTTAACGTAAGCGGTTTGAGATAATAACTGTTCATTAAAAACGACAGATCTACTTTTTCTCCAATATACAAACTATAAAGATTCGCTCTCAGCTGTTTTGATTTGTCCAGTTCCAGCAGGTGCAGCAGTAATTCCTGGAATTTTAGCCGGAGAAAATGGTTTTTCAATTCTGTTCTTGATTTGAAATAGGGAAAAACAGATTGAATAAATTTTTCAAAATTCTCATCTGATTTCAGCGGGAGAATAGGATTTTCGAGGGTATTTGTCGCTTCGTCAGGATTAAAAAGTTCAGGATGGAGATTTACAAATTCTTTAAGCAATTTTTCATCAAAAAAGAAAACCAGACTTTTGTAAGATTCATTGATCGATTCAGACATGAGGTAAAAACCGCGCTGAATAAAAAGGATATCTCCTTTTTCAACATAAACTTCCTGAGTCGGACTGCTGAATTTTTTTTCGCCTTCCAATACCACAATCACTGCATGTTCTTCAAAAAATACTTCGTAACGGGATGGGTATACTTCATTGCGGTAGGCAACAAAAGTCATATCCTGAATCTTCAAGGATTCAAATTCCTGGGAGCTGATGTGGGACGGGACGCGTAGCATTGCCATTTAAACCATAAACTGAAACAAATCCGGCTGGTCATTCAGATATTCATATACCACCCGATTCTCATTCATCCGTTCAATTAACGGTTCAAAATCTTCACGGTTTTTCAACTCAATCCCTACCAATGCCGGTCCTTGTTCACGGTTCGTTTTCTTTACATATTCAAATCGTGCGATATCGTCATTTGGCCCAAGGACATTCAAGAATTCACGAAATGCGCCGGAACGCTGTGGAAACCGGATGATGAAATAATGTTTTAATCCTTCATATAACAGCGAACGTTCTTTGATTTCTTCGGTACGTGTAATGTCATTATTTCCACCACTAATAAGAGCGACTACATTTTTTCCTTTGATTTCGTCTTTTACCATGTCCAACGCAGCAACTGTTAATGCGCCAGCAGGTTCGGCTACGATCGCTTCTTCATTATAAAGTTGAAGAATTGTCGAGCAAACTTTTCCCTCTGGAATCAATATAACTTTATCCAGACTTTTGCTGCAAATCTCGAAAGTGATATCTCCTGCCCGACGAACGGCTGCTCCATCGACAAATTTATCGATATGTTCCAAAGTAACGACATGACCTTCTTCTATCGATTTTTGCATCGTTGGAGAACCTAGCGGTTCTACGCCGATTAATTGTGTTTTTGGAGAAAGTTGTTTGAAGACGGTTGAGATGCCAGAAGCCAGTCCGCCACCACCAATCGCCATTAACAGATAATCAACTCTGAAATTGGCATCTTTAAATATTTCCAGACCGACGGTGCCCTGGCCTTCAATGACTTGTAAATCGTCAAATGGATGGACAAACGTAGCTTTATTAACCGTTTGATATTCAACTGAAGCGTAATATGCGTCGTCGTATGTGTCACCTACCAAATGTACTTCAACCCACTCCTTACCAAATAAACGAACCTGTTTTACCTTTTGTGCCGGTGTCGTTGTTGGCATAAAAATGGCACCTTTTACTTCCATTTTCCGGCACGCATAAGCAACGCCCTGTGCATGGTTTCCTGCACTTGCACAAACGACACCTCCGGCTAGTGCTTCCGCACTCAGACTTGCCATTTTATTATAAGCACCTCTGATTTTGTAAGATCTAACTGTTTGAAGATCTTCTCTTTTTAAATAAATATTAGCTTCATACTGCTCCGATAAGTGAGCGTTGTAAAGCAATGGAGTATGATTTATGATTCCGCGAAGGCGTTCGGCGGCGAGAAAAATATTATCGAGTGTTGGGGATGTCTGAGATGAAGGATTCATTATTTCGGAGTGCAATGACTATTTATTGACCAAAAAACAATTCAAAAATTACTTTTGGGTCTTTATTAACATGTTCTGCAATATCTTTAACGATACCACGTAAAGTATTTATTTTGATGGGTTTGTGATCTGGAATACTGATATGATGCTGACATTAAGAGTAGTGGTCGCTCTCATATGACTGCCTACCTGTCTGGTTTTTTCGTAACCAAAATGTTTGCTGCAAAGTTTTAGTAAATCTCTGCCTGAAATATCAGTTGGAATTTTCATCAGACGATGGCTAGAACTTCATCTTTTACAAAATGAAGATGAGCAATTTTCGGTTTGTCCGCAGGATTGTCAAAATGACATTCAAGAACTTCCTGAATATTACTTTTGAGTTCTTCCATGGTTTCTGCTTCTGTAAAAATGGATATTCCCAAAGCCCTGGCAGTATATCCACCTTCTTCTGCTTCATTGATTAAGAAAACTATTTCTTTCATGATATCGTCTTAGTTGCTTACCAAATATACAATTTTTGAATCAGACATCAATTTGAACTTTCGTATTAATAGCTTTGGAAATCAGTTCAGCAAGTTGCCGCATAAATCCTTTTTCAAAAATTGGTATTGATTTATAAGTAAATCCCGTGATTCGGCATTTACATGTCTTGCCAACATCTGATCAGCAAGACGAATGCTGTTCAGCGTTTGAAAAATTTCAATATGAAGATCTTCCTGAATTTCCATAATCAATTGCAAAATTAATTGATAAAATGAGGAGCGAAAAAACGCATTTCATATCTAAAAAAGTACCCCTGACTCTTAACGAAATCAGGGGTATATATTTTTTCAAATTTCAAAAAAGAAACCTGACTCAAAATCAATGAATTATCCGCGCTCCGGACGAAGGCTACGTACAGTAGCACCTGCCTGCCAGATTTCTGATTCACGAAGTTCAGCCAATTCTTCTTCCAATTTCACACGGTAGTCAGGTTGTGAGTTACGAGTGATTGAAATTGTAGCTTGCTCTCCTGATTTTACTGAGTTGTAAAGTTGTTCGAAAACAGGTTTCGTAGCGTCACGGAATGGTTTCCACCAGTCCAAAGCACCACGTTGAGCTGTTGTAGAGCAGTTTGCATACATCCAGTCCATACCGTTTTCAGCAACAAGAGGCATCAATGATTGCGTCAATTCTTCAACGGTTTCATTGAAAGCTTCCGATGGCGTGTGTCCGTTTGAACGAAGCACTTCATACTGAGCAGCAAAAATTCCCTGGATAGCACCCATCAAAGTACCACGCTCGCCTGTAAGGTCAGAGGTAACTTCACGGTAGAAATCAGTTTCGAACAAATATCCTGAACCAACACCGATACCCATGGCGATACATTTTTCACGCGCTTTACCAGTTGCATCCTGGAACACAGCGAAAGATGAATTCAAACCTTTACCTTCCACGAACAAACGACGAAGAGAAGTTCCTGATCCTTTTGGCGCTACAAGATATACATCTACGTCAGCAGGAGGAACGATTCCAGTCTGGTCTTTATAAGTTACACCGAAACCATGTGAGAAATACAATGATTTTCCGGCAGTCAGATTAGCCTTAACAGTTGGCCATAATTCGATTTGAGCGGCGTCAGAAAGCAAATAGCAAATAATAGTGCCTTTTTGCAATGCTTCTTCAAGTTCGAAAAGTGTTTCGCCAGGAACCCATCCGTCAGCAATCGCTTTATCCCATGATTTACCACCTTTACGTTGTCCAACGATTACGTTAAATCCGTTGTCACGCATGTTTAAGCTTTGACCAGGACCTTGAACACCGTATCCGATCACGGCAATGGTTTCAGTAGATAGTACTTCGCGCGCTTTTTCTAGTGGGAACTCTTCGCGGGTAACTACTTCTTCTTCGACCCCGCCGAAATTTAATTTTGCCATTGATTATTAATTGAATTATTGATTACTTATTTAAAGGACAATATTACTAAAATAGGATTTGATACTTATTGATAAACATGTTATTAAACAGGCAACTCCTACGGAGTTTTGTTTAGTAGCGAATTATTTGGTTCTATAAAAAGGCAGCCCTTCCAGGGCTTTTCTACTCAAAATTTGCTATTTAATTAGCTTAATCCAACGCTTCGGAGAAGCATCCTGTTTATAGCAATCTTGATTGTTATTCTAAAATGGGCTCTGTAAGAGCCTCCTGATTTAGGATAAGACAAAACACAACTCCTACATATAATATTCCCACTCAGCTTCCGGCAGGTAATCCACCAGCGTTTGAGGAGATTTGCTCACGGCAACACGTCCTGAGCGTACAAATTCAAGGATTTCATGTGGTTTGATATAGTTGAAGAATTCAAAAATTTCTTCTTCCGTACCTGTTTTCTGAATGATCACATAAGTCAAATGCCAGTAGACAACCCACGCTTTGTACGTTTTGTTAATCGTTTCAATATCAAGTGGTTTTGCTCCGATTGGTGTTGAAATTTTGAACATCGCAATTTCATTGTAAGCGATATCGTCGTTCAGGTAACCGAAAACGGCAAGCACTTCGATAATCTTCCGGATCTGGCGGACCAGTTTTTCAACAGCTTCGCGTGATTCATGACGAATGACGATGGTAAAGCGTGAAATACCCTTACGTTCCGTTTCCGAAACCGTCAGACTTTCAATATTGATCCGGCGACGGGTGAAAATGGTTGTGATCTTATTTAATATCCCAATCGTATTTTCCGTAAATACGCAAATGGTGTAAGTTGTCATGATTCTTTTAATGTCTAGTGAAAAAATGCAAGTGATTTCTGAAAGCTCCTTTACATTATTCCAGTCTGATATCCGCTACACAAGCTCCTGTTGGCACCATTGGGAATACATTTTCTTCTTTTTCAACCAATACTTCCAATAGATACGGTTTGTCGGAAGCAAGCATTTTATCAAGCGAATCATTAAGGTCTTCTCTTGCACCGCAGGTATGTCCGTCGATACCAAAACCTTTTGCAATGGTGATAAAATCAGGATTTTGGAGCTCAACAAATGAATAGCGTTTTTCGTGGAATAGCTGCTGCCACTGGCGAACCATGCCCAGGAAATTATTATTCAAAATGATGATCTTAACTGGCAAACCGCTTTGTGCAATTGTTCCCAATTCCTGAATCGTCATCTGGAAACAACCGTCACCTATAATCGCAACAACCTCACGGTCAGGAGCTCCTACTTTTGCTCCGAAGGCTGCTGGTAGTGCGTAACCCATTGTTCCCAGTCCACCCGAAGTAATGAATGAATTCGCTTTTTTGAATTGATAGTAACGGGCCGTCATCATTTGATGCTGACCAACGTCCGCAACAACTACTGCTTCTCCTTTTGTTTTATCAGAAAGTGAACGTATCACTTCTGCCATTTTTATTTTTTCAGTTGTTGGTGCAAGTTCAGGCTGTGTGATTTTTTCGTCTTCAATCGCATCGAATTTCTTGAACTCTGCTCTCCACGTTTCGTGATTATTTTCATTCACAAGTGGCAAAAGCATTTCCAAAGCGCGTTTTGCATCTCCTACAACCGGTGCATCGGCTTTTTTAATTTTGTCAATTTCCGCAGGATCAATTTCGATATGGATAACCTTCGCTTGTTTCGCATAACGGCTCAGATCACCCGTAACACGGTCATCGAAACGCATACCGATCGCAATAATTAAATCACATTGATTGGTAAGAACATTGGTACCATAGTTTCCATGCATTCCTAACCAGCCCACATAATTCGGGTGATCAACAGAAATGGAAGAAAGACCCAATAAAGTTGAAGCCGCAGGAACATCCGTTTTTTCAATGAATTGCAGCAATTCTTTTTCAGCGCCAGCGATCTGTACACCATGTCCGAAAAACAAAAACGGACGTTTAGCTTCGTTGATCAGCTTTGCAGCCGCTTCAACCTGATCTTCTTTTGGCGATAAACGCGGACGATAGCTAAGCAGTTTTTCACATTTTTTATGGGCAAACGGCTTAGACATCAATTTCTGCTGCGCATCTTTAGTGATATCAATAAGTACCGGTCCGGGACGGCCAGACTTGGCGATATAAAATGCTTTTGCAATAATTTCCGGAACTTCGTCCGGATTCGTAATCTGGTAGTTCCATTTTGTAATTGGAATGGTAACCCCCATAATGTCTGTTTCCTGGAAAGCATCGGTTCCCAGCAAATGAGATCCAACCTGACCAACGATACAGACCATTGGCGTTGAGTCAATGATCGCATCTGCAATTCCGGTTACCAGATTTGTAGCGCCGGGACCTGATGTTGCCAAACATATTCCAACCTCACCGGTAATGCGGGCAAAACCTTCGGCAGCATGTGCGGCCCCTTGCTCATGGCGTACGAGAATATGATTAATTTGTTCCTGATAATCATAAATAGCATCGTAAACCGGCATAATAGCCCCGCCCGGATATCCAAAAATAGTTTTGACGCCTTCGGCGATCAGTGACTGGATCAGTGCGTGAGAACCGTTGATCAGTTCTGGTGCTGCTACCGAAACTGGCTGCTCAGCGAATCCGGTTGTTTGTGTTTGGTTTTCATTAAATTCCATGACCTCTACTTATTTAGTCGGATGAATTTCAAGCTTTCTGTATTGTAGATTGCGTCTCCGCAACCCTTTATTCTTTAACTACGCTTCGTCAGTAACACATCCTTCACTGGCAGATTTTACCGTGCGGATATATCTTCCCAACATTCCTTTTGTGAATTTTGGCTCTGGCTGTACCCATGCTGCCTTGCGTTCCGCCATTTCGTGATCTGAGATATGCAGGATCAGCTGGCGGGTGTTTGCATCAATCGTGATTCTGTCGCCGTCTTTTACAAGTGCGATCGGACCACCGTCAAATGCTTCCGGCGTGATATGTCCTACCACAAATCCATGTGTTCCTCCTGAGAAACGGCCATCTGTGATCAGTGCAATTTTATCGCCAAGTCCTGCTCCCATTACGGCAGAAGTTGGTTTCAACATTTCTGACATACCTGGCCCGCCCTTTGGTCCGGCATTACGGATTACTACCACGTGACCTGCTTTAATTTCTCCTTTGGAAAGCATGGTAATAATTTCCGTTTCGTGCTCGCAGATTTTTGCTTCGCCATCGAAAGTCAAACCTTCTTTTCCTGTGATTTTTGCAACTGAACCTGTTGGAGCAAGGTTACCGTACAAGATCTGAATATGTCCCGAAGCTTTAATCGGAGTTTCCAGAGGGAATATAATTTTCTGTGTTTCGAAGTCAAGATCCGGTGCTTCGGCTAAATCTTCGGCCAAAGTTTTACCGGTTACCGTCAGGCATTCGCCGTGGATCAGGCCCTTTGAATACAGATATTTCATAACCGCCGGAACACCGCCAATGGCCAGAATATCTTCCATGAAATATTTACCGCTTGGTTTAAGATCAGCGATAAAAGGAACTTTATTTGAAATATCCTGAATATCATCCAGAGTCAAAGGAAGATCTGCTGCACGTGCAATGGCAAGAAAGTGCAATGCGGCATTGGTAGATCCACCCAACGCCATTACAAGTGTCAGGGCATTTTCAAGCGATTTTTTTGTGATAATGTCTTTTGGTGTAATATTCAGTTCAAGCAGGTTTTTCATTGCTGCACCGATTTTCTTACATTCTTCCTGTTTTCCTTCATGCGTTGCCGGGTAAGAACTGCTGAACGGCAAACTTAATCCCATTGCTTCAATGGAAGCCGCCATCGTGTTCGCGGTATACATACCACCACAAGCGCCCTGGCCAGGAATGGAGTTTTGTATTACGCCTTTATAATCTTCATCAGAAATATTGTTGGCGAATTTTTTACCAAGTGCCTCAAACGCAGAAACGATATCCAGTTTTTGCCCTTTATAATGTCCTGAGCGTATTGTTCCGCCATATACCATAATGGCGGGACGGTCCAGACGAGCCATCGCCATAACGGCGCCAGGCATATTTTTGTCACAACCTACAACCGCGATAACGCCATCATACCATTGAGCGGCAACAACAGTTTCGATAGAATCCGCAATGATGTCACGACTTGGAAGTGAATAGCGCATTCCGTCATTTCCATTGGTCATACCATCAGAAACTCCAATGGTATTGAAGATCAGGCCGACCATATTATTAGCCGTGATTCCTTGTTTTACATAAACAGAAAGTCCGTTTAAGTGCATGTTACAAGGGTTTCCTTCGTAACCTGTACTGGCAATACCAATCTGTGGTTTTGCCATATCCTCTTCCTTTAATCCAATGCCGTAAAGCATTGCCTGGGCTGCGGGATTAGTAACTTCCTGGGTTAGGGTTTTCGAAAATCTGTTTAATTCTGTTGCCATGGTGATTATTGTAAGGATAAGAAAACACCTCACTCAGCAGGTGAGTGAGGTGCGGATATGTGCCGTCAACATCTCACTCACACACCTGGTACAGTGACCCGGAGCGTGACTACAATTAGTAGAAAGATGTTAAGCTGGAATGTCATAGTCTAGTTAAACGAAAAATCTTGATTTAGCGAAAATTCGCTGACGTTGCGATTCTGTTACAAATTAGAAGCCTATCTTTTTATTTTCCAAATTTTAGGCCAAATATTTGCGGATATACTTAGATAAATCCCATATTATTTATTTGGTAAAGGTTCGTTCACAGAAAATAATTAATTTTGAATTCTAATTAATGCAACATTCCATGCTAACAACCGAATCGTCGTCGCTATATAATGATCTCGATCAGATGAGTGTCAATGAAATTTTGAGCTCTATCAACCAGGAAGATCAAACCGTTCCAAATGCTGTTCAAAAAGTAATTCCCCAGATCCAAACGCTGATTGAAGAGATCGTCCCGCGTATGAAAAAGGGTGGACGATTATTTTATATTGGTGCCGGAACGAGCGGTCGTCTCGGTGTCGTCGATGCTTCTGAATGCCCGCCAACTTTCGGTGTTCCGTTTGACCTTGTGGTTGGGATTATCGCCGGCGGGGATACAGCCATCAGAAAAGCAGTGGAAAATGCAGAAGATAACTGGACACAGGCCTGGATTGATCTGGCTCCATATAATTTAAACGAAAATGATACGCTGATCGGACTGGCTGCTTCAGGCCGGACACCGTATGTGATTGGTGGATTAAACGAAGCTAGAAAAGCGGGTTTGCTTACAGGCTGTGTGGTCTGTAATGGCGGCTCTCCTATTGCTGAAGCATGCGAATTTCCAGTAGAAGTCGTCGTCGGACCGGAATTCCTGACAGGAAGTACAAGAATGAAATCGGGTACAGCGCAGAAGCTGGTGCTCAATATGATCTCAACTGCCGTGATGATCCGTTTGGGAAAAGTGAAAGGAAATAAAATGGTGGATATGCAGATGACCAATGAAAAGTTGGTCAACCGTGCCATCCATATGATCATTGACGAACTTGGTGTTTCGCCGGATGAGGCAGAATCGTTGCTGGATCAGTATGGTAGTGTTCGTGGAGCGATTGAAGCGGTGAGAAAGTAATTGATGCTAATCAAATCTTTCATAATATATGAATTGTTTGATTAAACTGGATGTAAACGAATGTTTTGAAATATTTGAAGCCTAGTTAATTGTATATTAATCCCTTGTCAAACTATCAGAACGATGATTTGACAAGGGATTTTACTTTTGTAACACACGTTGCTATGGAGGAAATATTAAAAATCGAAATTATTAACTCCCAGAAGAGCAGATACAATCTCGAACTAATAAAAGCAGCAAATGGCATTTCATATGTCTCAATTAGTCAAAGCGTTTTCATTAACTGCCTGGATACAACGGAATCAAGTATCAGGATAAGGCCGGCAGAATTGGACGAAATTATCCAAATATTAGTAAGTTATCAGTTAGAAATCAAAAAAACACGTCCCAGAAATAAATTACTTACTGATTTTAGGAAGAAAGAATTGATAAATAGATATCTAAATAAATGTCTTGAAATTGAGACCTTGGCTGTACAGTTTGATTGCTCTGTTAAAGAAATTAAGCAACTGCTTTTTGAAAATAGTATAGCAATTACTTCTAATTCAATCACTGACGAAAAGCCTGGCAGGAAATTTTGGAGAAGAAAAAAAAGAAGGTTAGGATAATTATAGAAATCTCTATAATTATCCTAACCTTCTTCTCAAATATTATCAACAAATCAAATATCCGAATACTCGGTTGGGAACAAAAATAACTGTACGTTTTTCGAAACGTTGTTTTGATACTCCGGATTAACTTTCAATTTGTTCCACTCCGCATCATCACTGAACGATTTCCAGTGTGCATCACGGTCTGCTTTGTTTTCAAAAGTGGTCATATACATCAGATTTGGCTGATGACTTCCGGCAATAACTTCTCCGTAAAAAACTGCGTTGAATCCAAGTCTTACAAAAAGTGGAACCTCGCCGCCATCATTGAACATTTTTACTTTGTTCTGATATCTTCTTTCTGTATGACCTTCATAGCTGCGTAGTTCATATACACGCTCACTTTTCGGACCACTCAGGTTTGGTTTTGCATGTACCGGCATTGTAGTAAATGCCTGTAAAACAATCGTTTCGTAACGGGTGTATGGTGGCGTTTTAAAGGGAGCGTCCAGATATTCTTTTCCAGCAGCCAGATATTTTGGATCCTTGTCCAGTGTTTTTGGTAAGGATAAAAGCTGATCTAAAGAGCCCAGCGTGGTGAAAACGTAGATCAGTTTTCCATTCATCGAGTCAGAAGGAACTGGTTTAAAAACGCCAACATTTTTAATTCCGGCACGGTGCGCAGCAGGAATGTATGCTTCCTTTAAATAATTTTCAACCGCTGCTTCCTGGGTTTTGTCATTTAAATGATAGATTTTAATTTCATAAAATTCTCTTTTCGGAGGTGCTGCTATCACACCGATCGCTAACAGCGTCATAAAAAGGCTGAAAAGAAATGTACATTTTTGTGGATTGTTCATAAACGGACTTGCTCTTTGGATATATTGGTTTTGTTTATATCGAAAAGAATTCGCTTATATCTTTATACTGTATAAAAAATGCAGACAATTTTAGCCTGCATTAAATATTACGTTTGAATGATCGTGAGCTAGAATTTCGGACAGGAAAGCTGGTGTTTGCTTGCTCTGGAGCGTCTCGGTTTTGGCGTAAGCGGCTCAAAAATATAAGAGAGGGAAATTTCATGTGCTCCGCCGCTGCCAGCCCCCAGGGTTGAGATCGTCAGGTCATAGCTGTAACCGATCGAAAATTTTTCCTGGCGAAACCCGGCAAGGAATACCAGAGACTCATGATTGTTGATAGACGGTTCATATTTCTTGAAAGGAATCCCGCGGTACCACATCCCAAGGACCAGCGGCTCAATAGTAACGTAAAGCCCCATATCGAGCTGATCGTATTTTCCTTGTTTTTTATAGAGAATTGCCGGTGAGATGCTTTTCTCTTTATCAATCTCATTTCCCAAAAACGTATAACCTGCAAACGGTATGCGCAAACCGGCCTGTAAACTTGCCTTAACGGGTAAGCGGGCTTCTGTTACACTGAATGCCTGATTAGGCCTGTTGATATGATGCGCAGCCAATCCAAGCCAGTACCAATCCGAATAAACCATCATACCGGTGGAGAAGTCAGCATAGGAAACATTGGGCCCGCCCTGTGCAAATGGGTCGGAAGATGGGGTGCCGGTATATCCGCCGTTGTTGAACTGATCACCGAATGTCAGACCATAATAATCAAGAGAGCGGGAAGCAAAACCACCCTGAATACCAAGACGAAGTGAGGTTACATCGTTCAGGTTGATCTGGTAAGCATATTGAAGCGATACATCGGTTGCTTTAAGATTGCCCAGGCCCTGGCTGTCCGTGGTAACCTGAACGCCGATACCACTGTTGTAATTAGGTAAAAAAACGTCTGCTCCGAAAGAGGCGGTTACAAAATTTGCAGAAAGTGCCGGCCATTGGTTGCGGTAGTTTGCAGTCAGACGAGGGGCAAGGGCGCCACCTGCCAGGGCAGGATTCAGATATAAGGGATTGGCATAAAACTGCGAAAATTGGGGATCCTGACTCCAACCTTTAAGGCAGATCAGTGTCAATATCATAAGAGGAAGTATACGCTTTATCATATATTATCAGACTTTGTCCGCTAATTACAGCGAATTGAAGATACGGACATAAAAATTACTAAAATATAATTCACAAATTGTCGCCACATTGCGTATTAATATTCAAATTACTATGGTTTTTAAGACATTACCACACAAAATTTTAACATATTATTTTCGTTAGAATGATCGGGTAATAAGAATATTAAATTGGCGGGGTAGGGATGATTGATTTAGTAACGAAACATGAGGCAATTTTATAATACACATCGGAAAATATTTTATTCATTCTTCTTCTTGCTGCTCCTGGGGACGGGTTTTGCGAACGCGCAGACTTTTACTTTCACTTATCAGGATCCATGTGTACCTAGCCCGGCTTGTGCGGAAGATGGTACTGTTTTTAAGGAAGATGAAAATAGTAATGCGACTGCATGGGCTTGGACGTTTGGAGATGGAGGGACTGATAATGTTCGCAATCCGCTACATTCTTATAAAACTGCTGGGCCGTATAATATCAGTTTGATCAGGACTTTCGCAAATGGAAGCCAGACAACTGAAACACAGCAAATAAACATTGGAGAAGTTCCCCCACCTTTTCAGCAGTGGAAAGCAGATACGACAATATGTCCGAATACAAGTGTAACGCTTGATCCTTATCCAAATGGAGCTCCTGCAGGAGCTAGATACATCTGGTACCCAAAAGGCGACACAACTCAAACACTACAAGTCGACAGTTCAGGATGTTACTCCGTGGAAGTGATTATGCCCAACGGCTGTAAACTTCAGGACCGGGTCAATGTCAAGATCTGTATGGAGCCTGCCAATCAGGAAGGCGCTAAATGGTTTTTTGGAGGAAATGCAGGTCTTGATTTTTCAAGTTCTCCCCCGGCGCCCATCACCGATGGAAAGGTTAATACGCCGGAAGGTTCTTCATCGATTGCTAATTCCAAGGGTATACTTCAGTTTTATTCGGATGGGATAAGGATTTATAACCGGGATAACGAAGAAATGAAATGTTCATTTAGCGGAACATGTGAACCGCTCAAAGGAAGTCCCAGTTCTACACAATCGGTTTTGATCGTGCCGCAGCCAACTTGTAAAGGCTGTGAATATCTGTTTAATGTGTTTACTACCACAGAAATCGAAGGAAGTAAATTTTTAACAAAAAGTGTTGTTGACATGCGGCGCAACAGTGGAAAAGGTGAGATCATTGAACAAAATACGACTTTACAACAACCAACTACTGAGCGCATAGCCGCGGTTCAAAACAAACGGGACAGCACCTATTGGGTTATTTCTCACGATTACGGCACAAATAAATTTCGCATTTTTCACGCTACAACCGGCGGGCTGACAGAAACCAGTTCACCCGAACTGGGTATGGCGCATGATTCGCAAAACAAAGGTGAAGGGTATATGAAGTTTTCATCGCCGGATAGTACGAGTGGAGACAGGCAACTGGCCGTTATTATTCCGGGCCCTCCAACAAATTATGTTGAGCTTTTTAAATTTAATGACTCCACTGGTGTTCTTAGCTATAACAAAACTATTAATCTAGGTCCTGCCCCACCCACGGCATATGGTATTGAATTTTCGCCGAGCGGAGAAAAAATGTATGTATCCTTTCAAGGATCAGGAAACACAAAGTCATTTCTCAAACAATACGACCTGACTTTTGCCGACAGTACCATTGTGGAGTCCGCACTTGTTATTGACAGCTCGGCAACTCAGAAATATGGTGCACTGCAAATTGCACCTGATGGCAAAATTTATATGGCCATTGAAGGAAGTGATTTTCTTGCCTCGATTGGAAAACCGGAGCGGAACTCGGTTTCAGCTATTGATTATAAGGAAGAAGGTGTAAATCTGGGGGGTAAGAAAAGCCAGCTAGGTCTGCCAAGTATGGTTCAGGATTTCACTCAGGAAGCATCCGGGCCAGGATTTTCAGCTGATGGATTTTGTACAAATGAGCCAACTAATTTTGAAGCGGGGCCGATTTGTGATCCGTTAAAGGACAATATGTATATCTGGGATTTTGGTGACAAAAGCGGTGGATCATCTAAAGAACCGAAAATTTCCCATACTTATACACAGCCCGGTAGTTACATTGTTTCGCTTTCCCAATCGAATGCTTGTACCAGTATTGTTACGAAAGATACCATCGTAATTTTTGAGACACCGCCACAAATTAATCTTGGTCCGGACAAAGATACCTGTGGTGCTTATGTGCCTTTGGATATGGGCGTTAATGCTGAGATTTATGAATGGTATAACCGGGGCAGAATCATTGGCCGTTCGAAAGCAATTCGGATAACGGCCACGGGGCGTTATTTTGCTATTGCCTATAATGGCCCTAATAGAGATTGTTATTCGATCGACACGATTGAAGTAACACTCCGCAAGCCACCACCATTTAGTATCGGTCCTGATACAACGATGTGCAGGGACAGTTCAATACTGATCACTGCTCCCGGACTGACATGGCGTGAATTTTTATGGAATACCGGAGAAACGACACGGGATATTACGGTCAGACAGCCAGGTACGTACTTTGTGCAGGTCAGAAACGGGAACGATTGTTTCAACTACGATACCCTCCAGGTTACAGAGTTGCCTTCACCGATTTTAAGACTAGCGCCAGAATACTATATATGTGTTCCTGACGGGGGCTCTACAATTCTCGATGCTAATGGAAGCGGTGTTATAAAATATGAATGGCCGCATTCTAATGAAACTACCCAAAGTGTTACGGTTAATAAGGAAGGAACTTATACGGTATTAGCAACAAATCAGGAAGGGTGTATCGCAAGGCAGTCTACCAAAGTTTTGGATCAGTGCGAGCCCCGCTTTTTCATCCCGGATGCTTTCACGCCTGACGGTGATGGGAAAAATGAGATCCTGGATGTTTTCGGTGCTTATTATATCAACTATTCCATTCGGATTTATAACCGCTGGGGAGAAGTAATATATGCCACCAAATCAATTGAAGACAAATGGGATGGTACCTATAAAGGCGTTAAAGTGCAGCCGGGCGTATACCCTTATGTAGTATCATATGAGGCACAGTATTTCCCTGAAAGAAATCCTGTGGTATTGCGTGGCTCCGTGATGGTCATCCGTTAACGTTCGGTTATGCCAGGAAAATTGGTTATTTTTGATTAAAAATCGTTATGTTTTTAATCGGGAAACATAATTTAATAGCAGCAAAAACTTATGCGCCAGGATTATCTGTCCGGAGATAAAGAAACACTTTCCAATACTGACAAAGATATTGACAGGGCCTTACGCCCCTTATCGTTTGATGATTTTACGGGACAGGACAAAATTCTTGAAAATCTTAAAATATTTGTTCAGGCCGCTAAGCAGCGTGGCGATGCCCTGGATCACGTTTTATTGCACGGGCCTCCGGGTCTTGGCAAAACGACCCTGTCGCACATTATTGCCAATGAGCTCGCCGCTGGTATAAAAATCACCTCAGGCCCTGTTCTGGACAAACCGAGCGATCTGGCTGGTCTGCTCACGAATCTGCAGGAACATGATGTGCTTTTCATTGACGAGATCCACCGTTTGAATCCAATTGTCGAGGAATATCTTTATTCTGCGATGGAGGATTACAAAATTGATATCATGCTTGACAGTGGTCCGAATGCGCGCAGTATCCAGATTGGTCTAAATCCATTTACCTTGGTTGGTGCAACGACTAGAGCAGGTATGCTGACCTCACCGTTGCGTGCCCGTTTTGGTATCAATGCCCGGCTTGAATATTACGATGCACAGCTGCTGGCTTCCATCCTAAAACGTTCCGCCATTATTCTGGGAACGCCGCTGGAAGACGATGCTGCTTTTGAGATTGCCCGGCGTAGCCGCGGAACCCCTCGTATTGCTAATAATCTTCTGCGCCGGACCCGGGATTTCGCCCAGGTGAAAGGGACAGGTAAAATAACAGTTCCCATTGCCGAAATGGCACTACTCGCGCTTGACGTCGATCAGAATGGACTGGATGAGATGGATAATCGTATCCTGACTACTATTATTGAGAAATTTAAAGGAGGGCCGGTCGGGCTTTCGACCATTGCAACCGCTTGCGGCGAAGAAGCAGAAACCATCGAAGAGGTGTATGAGCCATTCCTGATTCAGGAAGGCTATATGAAAAGAACTTCGCGTGGACGGGAAGTGACAGAAAAGGCATATCGCCATCTGGGTATTCTTCCACGCCATAGGTCCGGAGAACTGTTTTAACAAAAAATAGAGATCACGAAATTGTTATATTTCAATTAGGCGAAAAAACCAGTGAAGCATTGAAAATCAATTCAATACTCACTGGTTTTTCTCGATTTTTATCTATAATTTTGCGGTAAATTTTTGTGTCACCGTTGGTATGGTCGAAAGTATTGTTGCTGTAAAATTAGCTATCCGCGTTCCTTGCGCTATTATTGAACATCATGGGAAGATTTTAGCTGGTCAGCGCAGCGCTGCACTTTCGTTTCCTTTGCAGTGGGAATTCCCGGGAGGCAAGCAGGAAAAGAACGAGACAGATGAAGAAACGCTTGTGCGTGAGATACGTGAGGAGCTTGACGTTGAAATTAATATAGTTCAAAAACTGCCTGTGACAATCAAAGACCAGGGTTGGAGAGAGATCATCCTTGTCCCCTTCGTTTGCACACTTGTTACCCATGACATTACACTTACAGAACATGAGCAGATCTTATGGCTCTCACCACAAGATCTACCCTCACTGGACTGGACAGAAGCCGACCTTGGCGTTATTAAAAGCTATTTCGCTTACCTAGCGGGAAAACAATAATCTTTTTCCTTTTATACTTTCATCAAAGCTGCCGTTTTCATAGGCTAAATGGCCTGACACAAATGTATGTGTAACAGCAGAATGGAAATTTGTGCCTTCAAACGGAGACCAGCCGCATTTTGAATAAAGGTTGCCTGGCTGAACCGGAGTGGTTTCTTCAAGATCAACCAGTACCAGATCGGCCCAATACCCTTCACGGATATATCCCCGTTCTTTTATCTGAAAACAATCAGCGACGGCATGGCTCATTTTTTCCACCACCCTTTCCAATGGAATTTTTCCGTTTTTGCTAAATTCCAGCATCACATTTAAGGTGTGCTGAATAAGAGGCAAGCCGGACGGAGCCTGCCAGTATGGCTGTGCTTTTTCTTCGATCGTATGCGGCGCATGATCCGTTGCAATGACATCAATGCGGTTGTCAAGCAGAGCCTGGAAAATAGCTTCTTTGTGATGAGGTGCTTTGATGGCCGGGTTGCATTTGATTTTATTCCCTAATGTATGATAATCTTCGGCATCAAACCATAAATGATGCACACAGGCTTCGGAAGTGACCAGTTTAGGTGCACCATTCGCAAGCAGAATCTGACCATCTTTCCTTTCTCCAACTTCAAAAAGAGAGACTTCATCACCCGTTGAAATGTGCAGGATATGCAATCGTGTGCCATGTTTATGTGCCAGTCCGCTTGCAAATGAAGAAGAAATGAGGCAAGCTTCTTCATTTCTAATCAAGGCGTGAATGTTGTATGGAACATTTTCACCGTATTTCTCTTTGTAAAGCTCCATACGCCGGCGAACCGTAGCCTCGTCTTCACAATGTGTCGCAATAAGCATCGGCGCGTTAGCGAACAGTTTTTCGAGCACTTCAGGGGCGTCTACAAGCATATTGCCGGTTGATGATCCCATAAAGATTTTAATCCCGCAGACCTGTGTTGGGTCAGTGCGCATTACTTCATCATAATTCGTGTTTGAGCCACCCATAAAGAAGGAGTAATTTGCCAGCGAGCTTCTTTCCGCAATGTCATATTTATCCTGCAAAAGTTGCTGTGTAAGGGCATTCGGAACCGTATTGGGCATCTCCATGAACGAGGTTACACCACCGGCAACACCGGCTCTCGCTTCTGAATGAATATCCGCCTTGTAAGTTAGGCCGGGCTCCCTGAAATGAACCTGGTCATCGATCACACCCGGAAGCAGGAACTTTCCTTTGGCATCGATGATCCTGTCAGCCGGAAGATGCTGAAGGTTTTTACCAATGCGTTCAATGTGACCATTGCTAATATATACGTCAGATTCCAGGATCGTGTTTTCGTTCACGACGCGGGCATTCAGGATAAGGGTATTCATCGCGTAATTGGGATAGGTACTAAATAATCCTAAGATATTTTGATGGGGTAAAGTTAACAAGTCTCGGCTGACCGGCTAAATAAATCCATCATTCTCTCATCAATCATTCAAATTTATGAGCCTTATTTCCATATGGTCGGATTTTGCCGACTTAATATTTCCAAGAAACTGTTTGGCCTGTGACAAGGATCTGATCGGGAACGAAAAAGTCATCTGCACATCATGCCGGATCGCGTTGCCAAGAGTGCTGCAGGATAGTGTTTCTGCGGAGATGATCGGCCAAAAGTTTTTGAATGTTCATGAAGTAATTCAAACTCATGCTTACCTCCTGTTTACAAAAAAAGGAAAAGTTCAGAAGCTCATGCATGCGCTGAAATATAAGGGACAGGGTGAGGTTGGAGTGGAACTGGGCTTTATGTTTGGGCAGGAAATGCTGGAAAATCAAACGCTTCCCTTTGCGGATTTAATCATTACGGTCCCGCTCCATAAAAAGAAATTCAAGGCCAGAGGTTATAATCAAAGTGACAAACTGGCTGAAGGATTTTCGAACGCCACCCAAATTCCATGGTCCGGAGATACATTGGAACGTATAAAATATACGGAAACCCAGACAGGAAAAACGAGAAACGAACGGTGGGAAAATGTCCGGGGAGTTTTTGTTGTGAAAGGGGATGTAAGGGACAAAAAAGTAATCATTATGGATGATGTACTGACCACAGGAGCGACTATCGAAGCCTGTATTGAAGTGTTAACAGAGGCAGGTTGTAAAACATTTTTTATTCTTACAATAGCTTCGGCACAGCATTAGTTTACTAACAAAAAAATCGCCGTTGCCAAAACTGACAACGGCGATTTTTTATCTGATTTCTAAATGATTCTGATTATTTGTGACTTCCGGTAGCGATCATAGCGCAACGGAAACCAACAGATGCAGTGGCTGAATCCTGATCCATGTAACGACGTGTTCCAGGAGATAACCAGTAGGCTACATCAGACCATGATCCGCCTTTGTAAACACGCAGGTTATCATTTACCAGCGAGTTGCCATTTTTAGCATCGTAGTTTTTAGCCTCATCCTGATAGCCGTCACGGCGGAAAGCATTCAAGTCATTTACATCATTGTTGGAAAGGGGACGGTAAACGTCATATACCCATTCGCTAACGTTACCAGCCATATCATAAAGACCGTTGTCGTTTGGCGGATATGAGCGAATTTCTTGTGTGATAATCGCACCATCATTTGATTTTCCGGCAATACCTGCATAATCCCCAGGTCCGCGTTTGAAGTTTGCAAGCATTGTTCCTTGCTTACGTCCGCGTGGCTGGCGCATTGTAGAGCCGTCCCATGGATAAATACGCTGGTTGGATTGATTTTCGTCAGCATATTGTGTACCGATCATCGCGATTGCAGCATACTCAAATTCTGCTTCGGTTGGAAGACGGTATGGAGGCATGACATAACCACTCTCGATGGTAAGCTTAGCTGGCTCCGCAGAAGCAACTGATTCTGCTTCGGCTGCAGCCGCAGCTTTTTTCTTCTTGCCGATAGAAAATCCTTTTTTAGGCTGTCCTGCTTTCGTCCCGGCAGCATTGTTACTGATACTTACCGCAGCAGTCCTCCATGCACAATAATCGTTTGCCTGAACCCATGACACACCAACAACAGGATATAAACGGAAACCAGGGTGACGCAGGTACATCGTTACATATGAATCATTGAAAGACAATTCATTATACCAAACAGCGGTATCAGGTAAAGCTTTGCTGTAAAATTCTTCAGATGAATCTTTTTGGATAGCATTCAAATATTCAAGATAGTGAACGTTGGCAACTTCCGTCTGGTCCATATAGAACGACTGGATACTTACCGTACGTTTTGGGTTATCACGTCTGTTCATGACATCTTCTTCCAAAGAACCCATTGTAAAACGTCCACCTTCAATATAAACCAAGTCAGGACCGGCAGGTAACGCCTTGTATTGTTTTACCTGGTATCCATCTTTGCCATTATATGCCAAACCTGTTTTAGAACTGGTTTTTCCAGGTTTCAAACTCGTTGGTCTTTTTTTCTTACTACAGGAAGTAGCCGCTAATAACACAATCAGTATCAACGCGATCGACCGGATACCCATCTTATGCATGCAAATCATTGCTTTAAAGTGACTTAGAGTTTTTGGTATTTAATAGTATGCGAAACTGCAAATGTATGAAATCAATCTAACTTATTTGCTTTAAATCTTTTATTGGCACATTTCCGTTAAAATCTTCTGTGCCTGATCGATACTGTGAACATCCTGGCAAGTCAATATCAACTTTCCTTTCTGGTCTTTCAGTGCAATCTGTCTTGGGTGCATTTTTATATAGTCAATGACTTTACCAAACCGCGGTGATTGAAAAAACTCGTCGTTCTGCGATGTAACGAAGTATCCTTTCAATGTATTGCTTTTCAAAGTCAATTTTTCAAAATACAAACTTTCAGCCTCCCAGCGGAGCCGTACGGTTTTAAGCAGATCCTGTACTTCTTTTGGTAACGGCCCAAACCTGTCAGCTACTTCTTTTTCAAAAGCGATCAGCTCAGTATCTGTCTTCATATCATCAAGACGCGTATATAACGAAAGTCTTTCTGAAATATTTTTGACATAACTTTCCGGAATCAAAGTAGCAAAATCAGTTTCGATCTGGCAATCCGGCAATAATTTAGCCGGCAGTCCCAGCGCCGAGGAGAACAAATCTTTAAACTCGTTATTCTTCAATTCAGAAACAGCCTCATCCAGCATTTTATGGTACAACTCATACCCAAGATCGTTTACAAAGCCGCTTTGCTCTGCACCTAACAAATTTCCTGCGCCACGAATATCAAGGTCGCGCATGGCCACTTTAAAACCATCGCCCAGCTCTGAAAATTCTTCCAGGGTCTGGAGACGTTTCCTTGAATCGCTGGCTAAGGTAGACGCATTTGGTGTTAAAAGGTAACAAAATGCTTTTCTGTTCGAACGCCCTACCCGGCCACGCATCTGATGCAGATCCGAAAGCCCGAACATATGCGCCGAATTGATGATGATCGTATTGGCGTTGGCAATATCGATCCCGGATTCAATGATATTGGTCGAAACGAGAATATCATATTCACCCTCAATGAAATCGACCATTACTTTTTCAAGTTTATCACCATCCATTTGTCCGTGCGCTACACCAATCCTTACCTCCGGAACCAGACGCATGATAATGTTCGCGATGGATTCAATATCATTCACCCGGTTATGCACGAAGAAAACCTGCCCACCCCGTTGTACTTCGAAGCTGATTGCATCTCTTATAAATTCTTCGCTGAAAGAATGGACCTCCGTTGTTACCGGCTGGCGGTTTGGCGGTGGTGTTGCGATCACAGAAAGATCACGCGCACCCATCAATGAAAAATGCAGCGTTCTCGGAATCGGCGTCGCTGTCAATGTCAGGACATCCACATTTACACGCATTTCTTTCAACCTGTCTTTAGCTTTTACACCAAACTTCTGCTCTTCATCAACGATCAGAAGGCCGAGGTCTTTAAAATGCACATCTTTATTTAAAATACGGTGTGTACCGATCAGGATATCAATTTTACCTTCCGCGGCCTCTTTCAGCGTATCTTTAATTTGTTTCGTTGATTTAAAGCGATTGATATACCCTACCTTGGCAGGGAAATCTGACAAACGTTCACTGAAAGTCTTGAAATGCTGCATCGCCAAAATTGTAGTGGGGACCAATACAGCCACCTGTTTGCTATCACAAACTGCTTTGAAAGCGGCCCGGATGGCAACTTCGGTTTTTCCAAAACCAACATCACCACAAACCAGACGGTCCATCGGATGTCCTTTTTCCATATCATCTTTCACGCTGGCAATAGCCGTTGCCTGATCCGGCGTATCCTCATACAGGAAGGACGATTCAAGTTCAGCCTGCATGTAGTTGTCGGGCGAAAACTGGAAACCAGGCGCCTGGCGACGTTTTGCATAAAGTGCAATCAGTTCGTGGGCAATGTCTTTAAGCTGCTTTTTAACTCTTGATTTTTTTGCTTCCCAGTCGCCTGACCCCAGCTTGCTCATCGCAGGCGGCGTTCCTTCTTTGCCCGTGTATTTAGCAATTTTATGAAGGTTATGCACACTTACATAAAGCAGGTCATTGTCACGGTAAATCAAACGAATGGCTTCCTGCTCTTTTCCATTCACATCTTTTCGTTCCATCCCGGCAAAGCGGCCTATACCATAATCCACATGGGTAACGAAATCACCCGGATGCAAAGATTTCAGCTCATTAAGGGTAATAGCTTTCGACTTACTGAATTTTTCCTTTAACCGGTATTTATGAAAACGGGCAAAGATCTGGTGGTCTGTATAACAGGCCACTTTCAGGTTTTCATCTATAAAACCTTCCCGAAGCGATATATTAGGTATGGGCTGAAATTTTACGAACGGATCAAGATCTTCAAAGATCCGTTCAAGGCGGTCCAGCTGTTTGGGCTGCTCGGCGACGATCACATTCACAAAACCCTTTGACTGGTTTTCAGAAAGGTCGTCGAGCAGTCGCTTAAAGTCTTTATTAAACGAGGGCTGCGGTTTGGAAGAATAGGGGAGTTTATTTTCAGTTTTGAAATAAAACCTCCGTCCGAATTCCACTGTTTTGAATTTCTTAACCTGATTTAAAAAACCACGACGCGTTTCAAACAAGTCTGCCGGATTGGAAACAATCTGAACTCCACCGCTTGTTACTTCCTGCAATGCTTTTTCGGCTTTTTCAAAACAACTTTCTATTACTTCAAGTGTGAGCTCGGCGTCCTTAAACCACAATGCTGTGTCTTCATCCAGAAAGTCCATAAAAGACTCTCGTGTTTCATGGACAAGCTTTTGCTGGATATCAGGGACAATATTAATTTGCCGGGCTGTTTCGATAGAAAGCTGGGTATCAGGATCAAAGGAGCGGATACTCTCTACTTCATCACCAAACAGCTCGATGCGGAACGGGTGTTCGCTTGCAAAAGAAAACACGTCCAGAATACCACCGCGCACGGAAAACTGTCCGGCTTCGAAAACGAAGTCGGTAATTTCAAATCCGTAACTGTTCAGAAACTCCGTCAAAAAAGACGGATCAAGTTTCTCGCCGACTTTCACAGAAAAAGTGTTGGCAATCAGCGACCTTTTGTTGATAACCTTCTCGAAAAGTGCTTCCGGATAGGTAACGATCTGAAATGGCCCTGGTTTGGCAACATTCAGTTTGTTCAGAATTTCCCCCCGCATCAAAACGTTGGCATTATCAACCTCTTCGTAATGATAAGGGCGTTTATAGGATGTTGGATAGTACAAGACCTCCGTTTTTCCCAGCAAATTCTGCAGGTCATTCTGAAAATAAGCAGCTTCTTCCCGATCGCTTAAAATATATAGGGCCGGACTTTTCTTTTTTTGCTGTATAGCGGCTGCAATAACCGCGTCTACGCTGCCCACCAGTCCTTTTATCTGAACATGCGCAGCATCTTGTTTCTTCGAAGCAATTTGTGAAATGAACAGATCGAGATAGCTGTCACCTCCGTATAGCGTCAATAAGTCTTTTACTTCCAAAAGTATATCCTCGTGATTACAGGGAATCTCCCCAGTTTTATAAACTTCATCAAACACAAAAAGCCGTTCCAGGAAATTCTCCTGTCGGCTTAATAGGTAACAACAGTTTTTCTACTTTTGTTGATACCGGTAATTATTTTTCAAAAATAACAGGTAATTGGATAGCATTTGTAACGAATATGTTAAATTGATAAAATGATCGACTGGCTTAATCAACCCATCACTTTTGCAGGCGTAGGCACGACAGTTCTTGAAATACTGGGTTTTTTGACAGGCGCAATCTGCGTTTATCTCAATACCCGGCAAAACGTTCTGGGCTGGTTTTTCGGGATTATCAATGCCATACTTTATGTGATCGTTTTCTGGCAGGTGAAATTCTATGCTGATATGAGCCTGCAGGGTTATTATTTTTTCACCAGTATTTATGGTTGGTGGATGTGGTTATATGGCGGAAAAAGTCATGACGGCGTTTCCGTAAGTATAACACCTCCAAAATTATATGGAATATTCGCCGTCATATTCTTTGCGGGAACTTTGTGTTGGGGTTTTCTTTTGGGAACTTATACCGATGCGAGTTTCAGCTACGCCGATTCAGCCCTGACCATTGCAAGTTTGATCGCACAATGGATGATGGTGCGCAAATATCTTGAAAACTGGCTTGTATGGATCGTCGCAGATGTCTGTTATACGGTGATGTATTTTTACAAAGATCTGTATCTCACAGCCATTTTATATGCCGTTTTTCTGGCACTGGCTATTTTGGGATATGTTCAATGGAAACGGGATATGAACAAATTGGCGGCAGCGGACCTCTAACAATCACCAAACGGAATTTCTTGTTCTTCCAGGATTGTTCTAATTCTCGGAGAATCCTCAAAAATAATCCGAAGCTCCTTTTTTGCTACATCTTCCTCTTCATCCATCCATTTCCAGTCTTCGGCTGTGGCGTCAAAAATGTCAATCAGTGCAAGGATTTTATCGTCTGTTTTTTCTTTTGAAAGCCAGTCGGCGGAATTGGTAATGTAAACAATTACTTTTTCCTCTGTGATCCATTCAAGATCATTCAGCATTTCGTCAAGCGCGTCCAGATTTTTTCCTGAATAATCCGGAAAATTTAAAGCCTGGCCTATCTGTTCATGAAAATCCTTTATAGAAGTTGCTTTTTGTCCGTCAATGATAGCAATGAAAGCACCGAGAAACGATTTCCGAAGGTCCATGCCCTTTTTTGCAAGAAGGAAATGTGTGTTTTTCATAAAATATAAACTGAAAAATCAGCGAAAAAAATAGATGATCAGACAAAGATAAGTACCTGGAGCGAAATTTTTTACTCGATTTCAATAAATGAATTATAATGATCCCGCGTATACCAGGCGTGTTTATTCTCACTGGTTATAAGGCGTTCAGCACCCCGGTTATGTCCTTTTTTTCTTGGATTGACATCCCATTCACGGTATGCCATGGGCTTTCCGGTATCATCTTTTAACGGAAGATGCTTTTCATAGTTCCCAAACTTTCTACCTCCCTGAAAACCCTCAGGCGCGCGGCCGGTTTCTTTTACATAAGCCAGCACCTTATAAACCTTTTGAGGAACGTTAGGTTGCTTTCTGGCCGGAGTATCGGTACCGGCGGACCGCTTCTGTTTTCCTGAAGTCCTCTTCGCCTGCTCCGATTTTTGTTTCGTCTGAGCCATATCCTGGTTTGTGCTCCCGGAACAGGCAACGGCAAACAGCGTTGCACAAACAAAAAAAGTTTGTTTTAAAAATTTTGAAAAATTTCCGGACATAATATTTGTAAACATGGAAGCACCAGAACGATCTAAAATGAGGAAATAAACATAAAAGAACCTCATTGTCACGACAATGAGGTTCTTAAAAAAGTTATTTTTTGTTAATTCAGCGAAAACATCGGCAGTCGTAATGCCACAACATTGTTAAACATCAGTTTGCAGATTGTCGGATCCATGTAATCGATCAGCGGAAATTCTGACACCAGCGACATTACTTCAAACTCACTTTCCGCTCTTACCACGCACCAGAGCTTCATACGATCTTCTGATAAAGCATAAGACATCAACCGCCCCTGCTCCATCATTTCATTGATTTTCTTTCTCTGCGCCGGTATTTTCTCTGTGTATTCTTCCGTCATAACAGCCGGAAGTTGGATTTCAACCATATATTGACTCATGAGCGAAAGAGGTTAGGTACGTAAAAAGTCCAATTTAATATAACTCTTATAAAAGGATATGCACAGCGTAATAGTTCCTGTGGTGCATCCCTGCCTATCGATTTAGATTATTTTAACATATGGATTGAAACTCTTGAACTTAGGTAAGTTAAAAAAAGTTTTTAATAATCATATGCAGGTTCCAACCCTTTTATAATTATTCGTGTCAATCAGATATTAAGCAGACATTCAGGTTGACCGAGAAGTAACAGGTGGCGGATATTTAATCAGAAAACAGGCTCTTATTGTTTAGGGTAAGGGAAATAATAATATAAACCGGAAGTAGCACCCCTTTGAGCTTCGGATGACTTTTAATGAACAGGAATTGGTGATTGGCTGTCAACAGCGCAACCGTGTCGCCCAGAAACAGCTATATGATGTTTTCGGGGGGAAGCTGTTTGCTATATGCCTGCGTTACACCAAAAACCGTACAGATGCGGAAGATGTTTTACAAGATGCTTTTATAAAAATCTATGAAAATATAATTACGTTCCGAAATGACAGTCCCGTTGAATATTGGCTTCGGTCCATTGTAGTGAACACTGCTTTGAATCATTTGAGGCAGCAGAAGCATTTGAAACAACTCGACGATATTGACGGACATGAAAACGTATTGGCAGGAAAGGAGTTAGTCCTGGCAGATTTTCAATGGCAGCAGCTGATGGAGTTTATCAAAGAACTGCCTGTTGGCTGTCAGACCATTTTTAATTTGTATGCCATCGAAGGTTACCAGCATAATGAAATAGCCCAGAAATTAGGTATATCCGAAGGAACGTCAAAGTCGCAGTATTCACGCGCCCGCACGCTTCTCCAGGAGAAATTGAACAAAGAAACAAGATTCGATGATGGATCCGTCCGAAAAAAATAGCTTTGAAGAACAATGGAAGAAGGTTTTCCAGGAAGCTTCTGAAACGCCTCCTCTTTCTGCCTGGGAGGGCATTGAGGCTCGCCTCGACAAAGAGGAGAGAAAAGTGGTGCCGCTCTGGTGGCAGACACCACGGCTTTGGTATGCAGCAGCATCAGTCGCCGCGATCTTGCTCGTTGGTATCGGTTTGTGGAATGGCTCTGATCATGCAGCCGAGAACAAAACTATCGGGATTGCAGCCAGCAAAACCGACAATATGAGCCCGGAAGTAAGCAGTGAAGATGACGCAGCACTTGCTAAAAAAGATGAAAGTCTATCAAAAGACGAAGAACAAATTTCTTCAGTCCGCCCGGGAGTAAGCAATGAAGACGGCGCAGCACTTGCTCAGAAAGATGAAAGTGCAGCAAAAAATGCAGAACAACTTTCTTCAGTCCGCCCGGACGCTGGTATAACAAGCCCTGAAGGGGTGAGAAAACAAGGAAAATCTGCCAGAGAGCAGCTATCCGGGAAGTTTGACCAGGAATCGCTTGCATCAATTGAAATTGAAAAAGGCAGGATCCCTGCTATAAGTGAAGATTACATCATGGAGCCACCTTTAGATCCAGTTCACGCGGATCTGGGGAGCCGTATTGTTGCAGAAGCACTCGATCCAATCGGATATAAAGATCTGGATGTTTATATTCAGAAACGATATGTGTTTTACAAGCCTGCAGCGGTTCAGGAAAAACCGGTTGAAAAATCCCGGAACGCCCGTGAATATTATGCAGCTGTTGGGCTGATGCCGGCGACATTTAATCCGGATGTAAAAGTTACGTCCGCCCCTGCCGCTTTTGCCAATGCAAACGCTTCGAGACAGTCATTAAGCGGAAATAGCCAGGCCGGAACTTCATATGCCGTGCAGACACAGGGCGGAAAGCGGCTTTCCAAACACTGGTCCGTTGAAACGGGTGTCAGTTATCTTCAGGGAAATTCTACCTATGAAGGTGGCGGATATCTGCTTGATGCGGCAACAAGCCGTTCCCAAAATGTTTTGCAGAGTGCCCTGATGGATAAATCATCAGGTTATCTGGGTTCTAACATGCCCTCATCAAGTCCTCCGGCCAACGCACTTTACATTGATGTGAACAAAGAAGTCCGTAACGATTATCGTTATCTTCAGGTGCCGGTGCAGGCCGGATATACGCTGAACCCGGATAAAAAACTTAGTTATTCAGTCCTTGGAGGAATGATGGCTAATTTTTTCATGAATAATGAAATAGAATCAGCATCAGGCGCTGTGATAACTACCAAAGCAAGCGACGATGTTTACCGTAGTCTGAACTGGGCTGCTACAACGGGGCTTCGTTTCAATTACAGATTATCCTCGCAGTGGAAAGCTACGCTTACGGGCTCGTATCAGAAATCGATCACGTCAGGATTTAAAAGTAACGAAACATTGGAATCGCGCCCCTATTTGTATGGCGTTTCATGGGGAGTGCGGTATTCATTTTAAAAAAATATTCCAGCCGTTCCAACCATTTCAGGGCTAAAATCATCATCCTTTTAAAGGCGTTTACTACAAGCCCCAAGGGAGACATGTTATACGCACATTTTATTTATTAGCCATGAATAAAATACTTAAAATCAGTACGTTGGTTATTGCATCCGTTTGCTTTTCAGCGCTCGGATGCAATGATGACAACGTAGACTCCCGGCCAGATCCGGTTCGGGCAGTGCTTATTCCTGAGAGAATTTCGACTGGAACAAACGATTTTGCCTTCGATTTTTTCAAAAACTTACAACAGGTTGAGCATTCTGACAAAAATTTATTTGTCTCGCCGCTAAGCCTTCATACCGCATTGGGAATGCTTCTTAACGGGGCGGAAAAGGAGACGGCTTCCGAGATTCTTAAGGCACTCAAAATGGAAGGCGTTTCCCTGGAAGATCTCAATAAAACCTATAAAATTTTGCTGCATGAATTGCCTTCGGCTGATTCAAAAGTGACACTCGGACTGGCAAACTCGGTCTGGTACCGTAAAAACTTTTCTGTGGAGGCCAATTTTATGAACGTCCTGCGCCAGTCGTTTCAAGCGGAGGTAACCGGACTCGAATTCAACAATGCGGCAAAGGACAAGATCAATCAGTGGGCAAGAGATAAGACCGATGGAAAAATCAGAAAAGTACTCGAACAGCTCAATGCGGATGACGTTTTGTTTTTGCTGAATGCCTTATATTTCAAAGGCGATTGGGCAACAAGATTCGATCCCAAAAATACTTTAGATAAGCCGTTTCATTTGCAGGTCGGTGGCGATAAAAACGTTAAAATGATGTTTGCAAAGGCTGATTTTGCAACCTCCGGATCTGAAAAATTCGTGGCAGTCAGATTGCCGTATGGTAACGGACAATTTGAAATGACGGCTTTACTTCCCAAAGATCAAAATTCAATTACTGAAGTTCTGAATTCACTGACGTCAGCTGAGTGGAATAAAATAAGATCTGACACGGTCAAAACGAGCGTCAATCTTGGCTTACCGCGTTTTACGATGGAATACTCCGTACGACTTAATGGTGTGCTAGACTTGATGGGCATGCAGAAAGCCTTTAGCGGCGCGGCTGAATTCGGAAATATCAGCAGAGAGCAGCCTGTCAAAGTTAGTTTTGTAAATCAGGATACCTATTTAGGTGTTGATGAAAAAGGTACGGAAGCGGCTGCGGTAACATCAATCGGAATGGTAGCAACCTCTTCTGGTCCCAGAGAACCAGAAAACATTGTTTTTGACCGGCCATTCGGAATCATTATCAGTGAAAAAACATCCAATACGATTCTATTCATGGGAAGAATTATGAATCCGGAGAGCAAGTAGCCGGTGTCGACAAATCGATGAAAGTGTTGATTGGGCCAAATACAGCAATCCAGGGACTGCGTCCACAAGCAGCAATGATATTTAAGAAAACAAACGTTGGTGTCAATCGACGTTTTCGGGGTGCGTTATCGTCCGTAGGCATTGCTTACGGACGATTTTGTTTTAAGAGTTCTCATTTCTGCCAGGGACTGAATCTGCAATCTGGTGCATCATTGGTTTGATATCTTTTCTGACAAATTTGTTTAAAAAGGTTACAACCTTTATGTAAACACTTGTGTCTTAGGATTAAGCCGGGAAAAAATATAACCGGCAGATCTGACTTAAACTTTCTGATCATGAAACCACAACTACTTTCACTGATTGTCATCGTCTTCTCTTTTGGTTTATTTTCTTGTAATGATCAATGTAAGGAAACAAGAGTGATCCGCCGGCTTACACCATTTACCCGATCGCTTTCGGAAATTAGAAGCAGCGTAAAAGCCGAATCAAAACGGGATCTGGTTCATCCCGGTAAGATTTATACCAAAGGGAATTTTCTTTTTATTAATGAAATAAAGGAAGGAATCCACGTCGTGGATAATAGCGACCCTGCCAATCCGAAATTCATTTCTTTCATTACTATTCCCGGAAACGGTGATATCGCTGTCCGCAACAATATTCTTTATGCAGACAGTTATTCCGATCTTGTTTCCCTGGATATCACCGATCCGGCAAATGCCAGAGAGGTGTCAAGGACTGAAAATGTTTTTCAATATGGTCAGTTTGACGGTGTCACCTGGACTTTAATGGGCCAGAATTCTTCGTCCGGCGTTATTTCAATTCAGGATTATACAGTCGATTTTGTAACAGAAACGGTTACTACGAACTGTGAAGAAAATGTTTCGCCAGTCATTAACTGGTTTGACTCCGGCTTCTTAACTTCCAGCTCTTTTAATTCTCCCGGTTCTGCTTCTTCTGCGCAGCCCAACGGACAGGCAGGGTCCATGACCAGATTTGCCTTGTATGATAAATATTTATATACAGTCCTTCAAAACCGGCTCCACTTATTTGATATTTCAAACCCCGCCAGGCCAGCCGATTTTACGACTGTCAATACCAATTTTAGTATTGAAACTATTTTTCCATATCAGAATAAGCTATTTCTGGGTACAACGACAGGTATGATTATTTTTGACAATTCCGACCCCTCAGCACCCCGCCAGATGTCGGTTTTTCAACATGGAAGAGCCTGTGATCCTGTTGTGGTTCAAAATGATATCGCCTACGTGACTTTGCGCACCGGTACAGCCTGCCAGGGCACTCAGAACCAACTGGATCTGGTCGATGTCAGCAATCCGGATGTTCCAAAATTGATAAAAACATATCAAATGGAAAACCCGCACGGACTGAGTATCGATTTTCCAACGCTTTATTTATGTGAGGGCGATAAAGGTCTGAAAGTCTTCGATGTCACTGACAAAATGACGATAGACCAGCATCTGCTCACGCATTATAAAGATATTGATGCCTACGATGTGATCTCATTAGGAAAAACTTTGATGCTGATCGGTAAAGACGGCTTTTATCAATATGATGTCACGGATCCTAGAAACATTCGTCAGCTGAGCAAAATTCAGGTAAACAAAGCGGCGCAGTGAGTGCTAAGTATTCAGCATTTTATTTGGACATCTATCGTCTTCAACTTAAACTTTCCTTGCGATGAAACTATTTTTTTCAATACTTCTCTCGGTACTGATTTTAGATTATGCTTATGCTCAGGATGTTACAGTCAGAAACAGATTCGTGAACCATACCGAGTTTGGCGGGTTGTTCGGGCGCGTCAAATATTCAAATGGCTCATCACAAAACACGGTTGATAGCAGGACAACTTTAACACTTCAGACATTCAACGGTATCCGGCTGGGTAAAAAACTGGATGCAGGCCTGACCTTAGGTGCTGATTGGTATAAAGCTGCTTTGATAAACCCCGTTGCAGCTGGATTTCGCTATGATCTTTCCGGCAAAGCCAATGCACGTTTTTTCCTGATTGCTGACGCGGGTTATGGCTTTACCTGGCTTCATCAGGATTCAGATGGTTATAAAACAAAAGGTGGCTGGATGGTAAATCCGGGTATTGGTCTTAGAATCGGCGATATCCAAAATTCATCTTTTACCTTGTCCCTGAGCTATAAAAGACAGGAAGTTTCGGCTGACAAGCCGCTGCAATGGAATCAGACTGAGCGTTATGAAGAACGTATTTATAACCGGGTTGCGGCCAGAATAGGAATAAGTTTCTAAAAAGACTTTTTGTTGAAAATCAATCAGGAAATAGCCAGTTTTTCGACGATAATCTCTTTTGATCTACTTTTATCAAAAATCTCAATATTATTTAAAAACATGGCATTCCCACGGTGGTACCAGTTTCTGAATTTTACCGACTGGTCCACATGATGCGGAAGATAATCAAGCAGAACCGAGAGATTGAAGGTTTTGGAAGTAACGCCGGCACCGGAAATCACGCCGTCCAGAGCATTACATTCCTGTTCGTAATGATTCGGCACAGGAACCATCATAACTGGTTTGCCCAGGTACATGGCTTCACAAACAGATTCAAAACCTGCAGTTGTCACGAGCGCTCTGCAACTGGCCAGTTTAGTCAGATATTTCTGGCTGTTGATGCGGTGAAAGCTTAGCGTGCTATCGTAAATTAACTCATCCGGAGCATCCGCCTTGTCCCAAAAACAATGTAAACGGATCTCCGGATAGTTAAGATGCCATAAAATAATCTGTTCGCTAAGGCTGTGGTGCGTCATGTACACGAGGAAAAAATCGCCGGTTACAGGATGCAGGTCCTGAATTTCCTTTCTTAAAAGCGGTGGAACCACGATCAGTTTTTCAACAGGCTTCGATTCCATTTCCCGAAACGACAAGGCCAGCCGTTTACTCGCCTTCCAGGAAGCAGCTTTGGAATTAAGGTTGATAAGTATACGGTTGATCCGGCTATTTCCGGGACAAGTAAAATCCGGATGAAGAATGAGGTATTGATGGGCAACACAGATCATCGGTATTTTATTGCCGAAAATGATGTTGTAAATGCCGCTGTATGTTTCGTAAAAACTGATGATCAGATCCGGCCGGACTGCCCGGATCGTTTTGTGTATATAGCGTAAACTTTTAATGTAGGCCGGAAAGTTGGTTACCAGATTTAAAAGTGTCTTTTTGGTATTCATTCCTCCGCCGTTGTAAGCAATACTGGGGGCATGAAAGTAATAAACCGGAGTTTTGATTTGTTCAGCGAAAAAGGAAGGGATCTCACGTCCAACGGCACTTCCTACCATTGCACCCACCATCTCATGGCCGGCGTTCAGTAAAATTTGCCTCATGGAAATGGCCTGTGTAAGGTGCCCGCGACCTTCTCCCTGTACCAAAAACAATATTCTCATGCGTTTCTAAATGATCCGTCTTTTATCCTGGCCGAGTATCATACCTGTGAATGCAACTTGCTTATCCACCGTTGGGAAATTTTCAACAACTGTTTTTTTAACAGCTTTCTGCTCGTTTGGTTTTTCTTCAAAATCCTGCGCATTGTAGTAGACCAGGTTCCAGTTCCCCTCAAAGTCTTCTACCAGAGCACTCAGCGTTTCGACCCAGTCGCCTGAGTTCATATAACTGATCCCATCAATTTCACGGATCGCCGGGTGATGAATGTGCCCGCATATCACACCGTCGCAGTCACGCGAGCGCGCCAGTTCAGTCAGTTTCTCTTCAAAATCAGACATGTAATTCACCGCCATTTTCACGGATTGTTTGATTTTTTGAGATAGTGAGAAGTAAGGCAAACCTCTCCATTCGCGGTATTTATTGTAAAATTTATTAATCCAAAGCAAAAATGTGTAACCGATGTCGCCCAGGTATGCAAGCCATTTCAGATTCGTCGTGATCGAATCAAAGACGTCCCCGTGGGTGACATAAAAGCGCTTGCTCCCTGAGTTAAGAATGTAGTCTTTTCTGATCTGGAAATGTTTACCCAAACGCAGCGGGATAATCTGATCCAGAAAGTCATCGTGGTTTCCACGTATATAGACTACCTTAGTCTTGTTCTCTTCGATCATTTTCAGGACACGTTTAAAAAACATGGTATGTTTCCGTTTCCAGACACCATATTTTTTCAACTGCCAGGCGTCGATAATATCACCGTTCAGAATAAGCTTTTTGCAGGAATAGCTTTTCAGAAAATTGGTAACTTCTTCTGCCTTCGAACCACCTGCTCCGAGGTGTAAGTCAGAAATGATAATTGTTCGAAAATGAGTTGTTTCTCCCATGTTACAAATATTCTCATTTTATGTTACCTGGATATTACTTACAGGTTATCAGTAAGTTAAGAATCGGTGTAAAACTAATGCGACAGGGTATTGAAATTTATTCATCATCGCTGAATAAGTATAATTAAGGTAAATAATAGATTCTTTATATTTGGGAATAAAAAACGCACCCGACACATGAAATTATTGTTATTATTTCTGTTACTTACTGGTTATCAGTGCATAAGCCAGGACATTTATCAGCCACATGAAGTGGAAACGCAGGCGATCCCGACGGGTGGCGTGACGATCTTAAATGAGTTTCTTAAATCTAATATCGAGGTTCCCTTAAAGTCGTCGGTCAGGGGAATCAATGCAAAAGTTTTTGTCAAAGGTATTATCGAACCAAACGGATCAATGACAGGACTCAGCATAATAAGGGGAATCGATTCATTGTGCAATCAGGAGGCAATCCGGGTTCTAGCTTTGTACAAGGCCTGGCAGCCGGCTGTTTTGAAAAATAAAAAAGTCAGACAAGCGGTTGTTTACCATGTGGCTTTCATCAGTGAAGCAAAGGAAAACTTCGATACTTCCCTATGGAGTTATGTCAACTATTACGACTCGAAATACCAGCTGACAAAAGTTGAGAAGGACTATAAGTTCAGAAGTGTCATGCCGGTGGATGACGCGGGATACTTGAAAAGCGATATTTCCTATGAAGAACGGGAAGGCGGCAAATGGAAACAGCTCAATGCCATTCCGTTCAAACGAAAGGAGATGTGGTATAAAATACGTGAAGAACCTGGGGTCGATTCCGTGGAGGCCTATCAATTGTCAGCCGAAGATAATCATGAGAACAATTATGCGCCGTTTTATACATTTCAAAAAAATGGCAAATTGCTTGCCTACAGGCGCAATTCAAAAAACGGTAAACCGCAGCTCACCAAAGAATACTACCTGAGCGGCATGTTGAAAAACGCTGAAAGCTTTGATGACAGCAGCAGCACGCGGGTAACATGGTATAAGAACGGGCAAATTAGCAATGTTCTTAATCTGCAGATTAATCCTGAGCGCTATGACGCCAACAGGGTTGTCAGCGTTTGGGAATGGGATGGCAAACAAACGGTAGCAGAAGGCAATGGGTGGTGGACATATTCCAGTTATGCAGATGATAAATTAGTATTGGAATCCGGTGCCGTAAAATCCGGAGCACAAACCGGAAAATGGACCGGTAGGCTAAGGGACAGTACGCTTTATTTTATTGAGGAATATGACCATGGCAAACTGATAGCAGGAACACGGTTTGTAAACGGAGAAAAGATCAGTTATAAAAGCAAAATAATTCAGCCAAAATTTCAGGGCGGAACCAGTGCATTCTACCAGTTTTTAGGTCAGAATATAAGGTATCCGACAGATGCAGCACGGAAAGGTATCTCCGGAAAAGTGCAGTTGTCTTTTACCGTTTGTGAAGATGGCAGCCTTTGTGATTATAATATTGAGAAAAGTGTGACCAAGGATATTGACGAAGAGGCACTAAGGGTTGTCAAAAAAATGAGCGGGAAATGGGAGCCCGGCGAAATGCGGGGACAGAAAGTCAGAGTAAGGTATAATTTGCCTGTTAATTTTCAACTGCAATAAAGTTTTCAATGATAGCAGTTTCATCCATGCACACACTGATCCGCCGCCCATGAAAACACTTGTTATAATACTTACCCTATTTTCTTTTTCTGCCTGGGGCCAACAGGTTTATCAGGTCCATGAAGTAGAAAAAAGTGCACAGCCTGCGGGAGGAACAGCGTACTTAAATCAGTTCATTGCTGCCAATATCCAGATTCCGATCAAATCAGCAGCCAAAGGAATGAGTGCAAAAGTCTTCGTAAAGGGTATTGTTGAAACAGACGGAAGTATGTCCGGCCTGGAGATCGTAAGATCGGTCGATCAATTTTGCGACTCTGAAGCAATTCGACTTTTAAGTTTATATAGAGCCTGGAAACCTGCGATGCAGAAAGGTGAGCCGGTAAGGCAGCTGACCGTTTTTCCTGTGTCATTCCGGACGGATCCAATACCGGAATTCGATAGTACCCAGCATGCGATCATCGAATATTTTGACAAGAATAATATCTCGGCAAGTGAGCCTCAAAAATATAAGTTCAGGAACGTGATTCCGGTCGATATGCGTGGTTTTGTTCGCGATGACATTCAATATGAAGAACTAAGGCTGAACCAATGGAAGCTGGTGAAAAAAATCCCTTTTGAAAAAAAGCAAATCCGGGCGTATGTTTCAGAAGAGGGAAAACCGGATTCAGTGAACGCTTTCCGGCTTTCAGCCAGAAACGATGAGTATGAAAGTGCCTACGAGGAAGTGATCATACAGCCAGATGAAAAAATTCTCTCACACAACATTTATCCCGGTGCCGGAAAACCACCGTTATCCGCAAAATTCTACTATTTAAGCGGCATGCTAAAACAGAATCGTGCCGACGATGGTGCCGGCCTGATCATAGTTACTGAATGGTATGATAACGGGCAGATTTACAGTGTTTCAGAGGTGGGCGGCGGAAAAGGTAAAGTAATTAAAAATGTGTGGCAAAAAAACGGCGGGCAAATTGTCATAGACGGAAATGGCTGGGGGAAAATCAATGGCAATTATTATAACAGAAGTACGACGTTCGAAGAGGGAAAAGTGGTTAACGGAAACAAATCCGGCCGCTGGACGACCAAGCTGGCGGATAGTACCCTGATCTTTGAAGAATTTTATGAAGATGGAAAACTGATTAAAGGGATTCGCCAGGACAAAGTAGAATATACGGAGCAAGACAACCGGCCTGCACAATTTAAGGGCGGACCTTCAAAGATGTATCAGTTTTTAGGTAACAACATCCAGTATCCTTACGAAGCGTCGCGGCGAAAAATTTCAGGAAGAGTTGTTGTATCCTTTGTTGTGCAGGAAGACGGAACCCTGACAGATTATCAAATTGACAGGAAAGCCGGGCAAGGTTTAGATGAAGAAGCGTTAAGAGTAGTGAAAAAATCGAGTGGTTTATGGGAGCCGGGCATGATGAGGGGACAAAAGGTTAAAATACGGTATACTCTTCCCATAAATTTTGATGTAAAATAGCTCTTTACCACTCATCACATCCCAAAGCCAGTCAAAAGCTTTGGGATTTTTTTATACCTTTTTATAAAAATATTCAGCAGGTTTGCGATAACATTGTGATATCATTTTACTATCACATTAAAGCTATGAATGAAAAAGAATTACGCTCAGTGTCAGGCTTTTTGCTGTTTGCGATCGGTCTGATCATGTTGTTCGGCGGTGCAGTATTCTCTGTGATGGAAGGCCGTCCTAATATCGGTATTCTTGTCTCGATAATCGGTTTTATTATCCTGATCGGTCTGACCGTTATCAATCCTAATGAAGCGGTTGTAACGACATTTTTCGGAGATTACATGGGAACCATGAAACAAAGTGGCCTGCGATGGGTTAACCCTTTGTTCCGAAGGAAAAAAATTAGTCTGCGTGCAAGAAACCTGAATGGGCAAAAACTGAAAGTTAACGATAAGCTCGGTAACCCGATCGAAATTGCGGCCGTCGTGGTGTGGCGGGTAGGTGATACTGCCAAAGCGTCGTTCGAAGTCGATGACTATACCAAATATGTAGAGATCCAGTCGGAAGCGGCAGTGCGGCATCTCGCCGGTGTATATGCTTATGATACCATGGAGGCAGAGGAGGTCGAGGTGCCGGAATTTACCCTGCGGGATGGAAGCGGAAAGATCAATGAGATGCTTGAAGCTGAGCTGACTGAAAGGCTTAGCAGGGCTGGAGTGGATGTTCTCGAGGCTCGTATAAGCCACCTAGCTTATGCGCCGGAAATTGCGGGTGCCATGCTTCAGCGCCAGCAGGCTTCTGCGGTCGTTGCAGCGCGCCGCCAGATCGTGAACGGAGCCGTAGGGATGGTGGATATGGCGCTGGCGATGTTGTCTGACAAAGGAATTGTCGAGCTGGATGAAGAACGAAAAGCAGCCATGGTATGTAATCTGCTGGTTGTTTTATGTGGTGAAAAATCAGTAACTCCTGTATTGAACGCCGGAACTTTGTACCCTTGATATGGCAGAAAAAAAAGCGTTTGTTTTACGGATCAATCCTGATATGCTGAAGGAGCTGGAAGCATGGGCACAGCATGACTTCCGGAGCTTAAACGGACAAATAGAATTTTTACTGAGCGAAGCGCTGAAAAAGCAAAGGCGTGCAAAGAAAGATTTAAAGCAGGATACGGACGAAAATCTAAACTAATGATGACAGGTGATTTGGTAAATCTTCTTTACCAAAAATTGCCTGTTATTATGCTATTATGATCTGTGTATGGGATTTGCAGTTCAAAGTGTTAAAATTGCATTAGCAATTGTTTGTATAAATATTAATTCATATCCATTTTCAAATGAAGCATTTGATCAAAGCACTAGTCTTTGTTATTATTTCTTCTCCTTTATTTGCTCAAATACCTGATAATTTCCAGTGGCTGGCTGACGGCAGCGGGTACAGGGATGTGGCAGAAGGAGAAATCGCGGAAATTAAATTGCCCGGGCAGCAATCCAGGATCATCGTCTCGAAACAGCAGCTTACACCGAAAGGCTCGACTGAGGCTTTGGCGGTACGCAGTTATTCATTTAGTCAGGCTGGTAATAAAGTTTTGATCTATACCAATTCGAAAAGAGTGTGGCGTTACGATACAAAGGGCGACTATTGGGTCCTGGATCTAACCTCAAATACCTTGAAACAACTTGGAAAAGGGCGTCCGGAATCTTCGCTGATGTTTGCAAAGTTTTCTCCTGACGGAAAAAAAGTGGCTTATGTCAGTCAGCATAACATTTTCTCGGAAGATCTTCAGTCGGGTCAGATCAGACAAGTGACGATGGACGGAACTGATCGTGTGATCAACGGAACATTTGACTGGGTATATGAAGAAGAATTTGATTGCCGTGACGGTTTCCGGTGGAGCCCTGACAGTAAGACCATTGCTTACTGGCAGCTGGATGCCAGAAAAATCCGTAATTTTTTGATGATCAATACGACGGATTCTATCTATTCTTACACGATTCCGGTTGAGTATCCCAAGGTTGGCCAAACTCCTTCACCCTATAAAATTGGCGTGGTGGATGTGGTGTCCGCAAAAACGAAGTGGATGAATATTCCGGGCGATCCGCAGAATACGTATGTGCCGCGGATGGAATGGGCAGGCAGCGCAAATGAACTGGTTATCCAGCAGTTGAACAGAAAACAAAACGTCAGCACGCTGATGTACATCGATGCGAAAACGGGCGTTTCCAAATCGTTTTATTCTGAAAAGGACGAAGCATGGATCGATATTAAAAGTCGCTGGGAAAGCAGTCCTGCTGGTTGGGACTGGCTTAATGACGGCAAGGAATTCGTTTGGGTAAGTGAAAAAGATGGCTGGAGACACGCCTACCGTGTAAGCAGGGACGGGAAAAAGGAGACATTGATCACGACGGGTAAGTATGATCTGATCAGTCCTGTGTTGATTGACGAAAAAAGCAATGCTTACTATTTTACGGCATCGCCGGACAACGCAACGCAGGAATATTTATACCGTGCTCCGCTGGATGGAAAAGGAGAACCGCAAAGATTATCGCCGGCTGATCAGTCAGGATCACACGGATATGAAATTTCGCCGCTGGCCAGGTATGCAACGCATCGTTTTTCGAATGCACATATGCCGCCTATGATGGAATGGATCACTCTTCCTGATCATAAATCGATTGATCCGGATAACTCCATCAGCCAGACCATGATGCGTATCAGGCCTGCAAGTATTAATATCGAATTTTTCAAAGTCAAAACTGCCGACGGTGTAGAAGTGGACGGATGGATGGTGAAGCCTAATAACTTCGATCCTGAGAAAAAATACCCGATCGTGTTTTCTGTTTATGGAGAGCCTGCTTCAAGTACTGTTCATGACAGTTATGGCACGGGCAGAAACAGACTTTATGCCGGAAATATGCAGGAGGATGGATACATTTATGCGTCAGTCGACAACAGAGGCACCCCTGCTCCAAAGGGCCGCACCTGGCGTAAAGCGATTTACCGGAATATCGGTATAATCAACATCAATGATCTTGCTGGTGCAGCAACAGCAATGTTTACAAAATATCCGTTCATCGATACGAGCCGGGTAGCGGTTCATGGATGGAGCGGAGGAGGTTCTTCCACGTTGAATCTGATGTTCAAATATCCTAAAATATTTAAAACGGGTATAGCGGTTGCCGCGGTTGGAAATCAACTGACCTACGATAATATTTATCAGGAACGATACATGGGGCTCCCACAAGAAAACCGTGAGGATTTCGTAAAAGGATCGCCGATCACGAATGCGAAAAATCTGGAGGGAAATCTTCTTTATATTCACGGGACCGGTGACGATAACGTGCATTACCAGAATGCAGAAATGCTGGTAAACGAATTGATAAAATACAACAAACAGTTCCAGTTCATGGCCTATCCAAACCGCTCTCATGGAATTTATGAGGGTGAAGGAACATCGCTGCACTTGAAGACGCTGTTTACAGAGTATCTTAAAAAAAATTGCCCTCCGGGCGCGAAGTAAGCACTGATACAACAAAAATGCCCGGCAGTGTAAAAACTGCCGGGCATTTTTGTTGTATCAGTTTATCTATTTTCCATAGAGCTTCTTTGCAGCTGCCTCATATTTATCTCCTGCAATCCACTGAGGAGCGGTTTTCCGGTCGGCTACGAGCCTTACCGTATACGTATAAGCCTGAGAAAATCTTAATAAATAGCCAAAATCAACCGTTTCGGGATTATCAGAAACCTGATGATAATTTTTCATGATATCACCGTTGAATTCTTTAAATCCAGGTGTGAATGTCGGTGCGGGAATCCCTTCCTTTGCAAAGTTTACATTGTCAGAACGATCAAACAATCCTTGTTCCGGTGACGGATCTGCAAAAACCCCTAAACCGAAAGCTTTGCTCGCCGTTTCAATTTCAGTTTTTATACCCGTACGATTCAGTCCCATGACAGAGACAATCGTCGTGTCGTTATATCCTGCCCCATCAGAGTTCAGATTGAGGATGCATTTGTTTAAAGGAAGTAGCGGATGGGCTGCGTAATACCGGCTTCCTAAAAGTCCCACTTCTTCGGCTGTTAATGCTACAATCAGAACAGAGCGTTTCGGTGGGTTTTTGGCGAGCGCTTCTGCGGCAGTTAAAAGTGCAACGACCCCGAACGCATTATCACGTGCTCCGTTGAAAATACTGTCCTCCGGTGTAAACGGCTGTCCGCCTTGTTTTCCAACACCAACGTGATCATAATGCGCGGTCAGAAGAACGTATTCGTCTTTCAGAACCGGATCTGAGCCTTTGATGTAACCGGCTACATTGTAGCTGTTTACAAGCTGAGCTTTACGGCCCGAAGTTTTAAAAGTAACGTTCTGGGCGCCGCGTAATGCGCGGGTTATTTTTGCTTCTTTGCCATTTACCCAGGCATGAGGAATTGACCTGGTATCTATGGCCTCTGCCAATGCAATACGCTCGCCGGCAAAATACCGGTTCACCATATTCCAGGGCATCGGTGCATTGAATAATTCAATAACCGCAACTGCCCCTTTTTCTGCTGCCATTTTTCTTTTTTCAGTAGAAGAAGCGATAATCTCAGAAGGTGTCTGAACGTCAGGTGTACCACTTTGTAACAGCACAATTTTACCTTTTACGTCAAGGCCTTTGTAGTCATCCCAACCTTTTGCAGGATTTTCAAGACCATAACCTGCATAGACCAACGGAGCATTTAAATCTGTCGCTTCTCCATGCATCAAAATCCAGTCTTCGCCGCTTTTGAGTTTTTCAGCATCTGCAATAATTTCCCCCGCGCCATTTGAACCTATTTTTTCAAAAGGAACATTCTGATAATACATGGATGTGCCGGAAGCATTGTTCCCGGGAACCGGAACGACGCCAGATTTTCTGAACTGCTCGGCGATATACCTTGCAGCTACAAAATTTCCCTGTTCGCCTGTTCGTCGGCCGAAAAGTTCATCACCTGCCAGGAAACGGATATGCGCTTCTGTTTCCGATTGTTTGATACTGAATTCCGGCGGTAGGGTTGTTTTCTTTTGTGCAAATGCGGTTGTGTTCAGTAGTAAACAGCCAATCGAACCAAAAAGTAAAAGTTTCATTTTTACGGTCATATTAAGATTTTTAGAATGATCTGCGGATAAGGTTTTTTAACAAGATATCAAAACAACAAAAAAATCAGGCAGCGCTTTTAAAATCTGCCTGATTAATATTCAATAATTCCTCTCAAAAGCGATTAATTACCCGACTTATTTGGGAATTTTGGAATCGCCGGAACGCTCTTCTGACCAGGTTCTGCGATTTTCTTTTTCATTTCTTCAATCGCACGGTCAAGCTGTGCATCATTTCCCAGATATTCCTGATGCGGATCATTGACAACTTCAATATCAGGGCTGACACCTTCTCCTTCAATGATAAATTTAGAGCCGTCCGACGCAAAATGAGCAAATTCAGGTTTACGCAAGTCACTGCCATCGATAAAAGGAAGTGAGCCTCGGATACCAACGACGCCTCCCCAGGTGCGCTGTCCAACCAATTGTCCAATGTTATAGTGTCTGAACTGATAAGGAAAAAGATCTCCATCAGAGGCAGAATACTGGTCAATGAGGCAGATCTTCGGTCCGATCTGCGCGTCCGGCTTCACAGTTGCCACTTTGCTGTTTCGCATCATCGCACCTAAACCTGGCTGACGGCGTAGGCGCTCAATAATCATGGGCGAAACATTGCCTCCCCCGTTTCCACGGTCATCGATAATAAGGGCTTCTTTGTCAAGCTGTGGGTAAAAATAGCGTGCAAACTGGTTCAACCCTTCAGGCCCCATGTCAGGGATATGGACATACCCCACTTTTCCGCCTGATGCCTTGTTTACTCTGGCGATATTTTCCTGCACCCACTGATGATAATACAGATCCGCCTCGTCTGCGATCGGTTTTACAATAATTTTATGGCTTCCTTTTGGCGCAGCGCTGCTGTTTACTTCCATCTCGATCGTTTGCCCTGCCTTACCAATTAAGCCTTCGTAGAGATTTGTGAAGTCTTTCACATCTTTTCCGTTGATGCTGATGATGTAATCGCCCGCTTTTACTTTTACCCCTGGGGCGCGCAAAGGAGATACCAGCGATTTGTTCCAGCTTTCCCCGGAAAGAATTTTTTCTATTTTATAGTATCCACTTTTATCACGGCTGAAAGTAGCGCCCAGTAATCCCATTTTTACGCGTTCAATCTCGGGACGGTCTCCTGGATTTGTATAGGCGTGGCCAATGTTCAGCTCACCAATTAATTCACCGATCAGATAGGTAAGATCGTTGCGGTGGTTGACATATGGAAGCAGCAATGCATATTTATCGTGCATCGCTTTCCAGTTGACTCCGTGCATATTCGGGTCATAGAAATAATCCCGCATCTGCCGCCAGCTTTCATCATAGATTTGTTTCCATTCCGCGTGCAGGTCGGTATTTATTTTCATACCATCCAGGTTCAGTTTATTTTTTGCATCGAGCTTGCCCGTGCCCAGATCTTCAATATACCAGTCAGCCAGTTTTCTGAATAGAATTTTCTTTCCGTCCGGGCTGGTCGTATACCCTCCGATGTCACCGATTTCCGTTTCTTTTTTATCTTTCAGAGCGAAGAATTTTAAGGAACGATCCTTGCCTGCGGAATTCGAAGTGTAATAGACACCTTCAGCCGTTGCAAAAAGGCGGTTATAGTTTCCTGCAGCCACCGGAAGACTTTCGATCCGGTCAGCCAGATTTTCTTCATCCACTTTTACGATGACATCCTTATCCGCTTTTGGACTATCCTTTTTGTCCGTTTCTTTTTTGTCTTTATGATCCGTCTTTGCCTCTGCCTTTTCTTCTTTTGCCGACACTTCGTCATTTTCAGTTTCGAAGGAAGATTTCACGTCTGAGGCCAGTCTTACATAATAAGGTTTTTCCATATTGTTGTAAGCATGATTCCATTCGGTGTTGCTGTATGTGGGATTGAAATCCCGCGCAGAAACGAAGTAAAGTAGTTTTCCATCCGGACTAAAAGCCGGTTGATTGCTGTTATACCAGGAGTCTGTAACCTGTACGATCTTTTTCGTACCCATCTGATATAACCTGATCGTTTCAAATTCGCGGGCTTTTCCGGGTTGTGTGAAAGCAATCCATTTGCTATCCGGTGCGAAAGCATATTCATCAATTTCACGGTAATCGCTGTGCGTTATAACAGTTTTGGCACCCGTTGCAATTTCCATATAATACAAATCCTGGCTTCTGTCGGCCAGTAAAATGTATTTGCTGTCAGGGCTCCAGACAGGATTGAACTTATAACTCCCGCCACCTTTAGTGAGCTGTTTGGCGGGCTCAGAGCCATCCTGCTTCTGAATATAGACTTCATCTTCCCCAGTCCTGTCGGATATATAACTGATCCATTTTCCATTAGGGCTCCACTCCACATTTCTATCATGCGCATTGCTGCTTTGCGTGAGATTACGGGTAACGCCGCTTTTTGCAGGTACAGTAAAAACTTCGCCCCGTGCTCCCAAAACTGCTCGTTTCCCGTCCGGAGATATAGCATAAGAATCCACTGTTTTTCCGGCGTCTACCTGCTTGCTGCGCCCAGATGAAAAATCTTCTGAGATGGTTATCGAAAGTTTATCTGTTTTTCCAGACGTCAGATCGTACAGATATATGTATCCTCCGTTTTCGAAAGCAATGGTATTATCGCCGAGTGATGGGAACTTGCAATCAAATTCTTTAAAATCGGTTACTTTTTTTGTTTGTTTGCTTTGCGTATCGTATTCAAAAAGGTTCATGATGCGGTCTCTGTCGCTCAAAAAGTAAACCTTATTTTGATAGTACATCGGGAAAATATCCTGAGCAGGATTGTTTGTGACATTTTCCGTTTTTCCGGATTTCACATCAAAGATCCATATCTCATCGGCCATTCCGCCTTTGTAATATTTCCAGGTCCTGAACTCACGGAAAACCCGGTTCATGGCCATTTTCGAACCGTCCTCGTTAAAGCTGCTCCAGCTTCCTGCGGAAAACGGAAGTTCTGCGCTCAGATCTCCACTTAACGGTGCCTTGTAAAGTTTTCCTTTGAAGGCGTTAAAAGACGTTCCCCTGCTTCTGTATATAACACTTTTATCATCCGGCGCCCAACCCATTACGACATTGTTCGGTCCCATTCTGTCAGCGACATCATCGCGTCCAAGCGTTGCCGTGTAGGTTATTCTCTTAGGTATTCCGCCACTGGCAGGAATTACAAAAACCTCCGTATTTCCATCATATTGGCCGGTAAAAGCGATTTGTTTTCCGTCGTGGCTGAATCTGGGAAACGTTTCATAACCCGGATGACTTGTTATTTTCCGGCTTATTCCCCCACTTTTTGACACCGTGTACAGATCACCTGCATAAGAAAATACCACCTGATTGCCGTGGACTGCGGGAAATCTTAGGAGACGGGTTTCCTGAGCCTTCATGCTGGTTTGAAAACAAGCCAGGATGAAAAGCATCATGTAAATTTTTTTCATGGTCTGATTTTATGTTTAAAAAAAATAATCACGCTTCGCATCCGGCGGACACGAAGTGTGATTTAAATATGATTGTCTATCCTTATAAAAACTATTTGTTTAAAATAACAGCAGCTTCTTTCGCAAAATAGGTTAAAATACATTTCGCACCGGCGCGGCGGATGCTCATCAAAACTTCCATCATTGCACGATCTCCGTCCAGCCAGCCATTTAACGCAGCCGCTTTGATCATTGCATATTCACCGGAAACGTTATAGGCAGCAATTGGTATATCAAAATTTTCGTCAAGCTGGCGAATGATATCGAGATAGGACAATGCCGGTTTAACCATCAGCATATCAGCGCCTTCTGCAAAATCCAGTTGTGCTTCCAGCAATGCTTCACGGCTATTGGCCGGGTTCATCTGGTAGGTTTTTTTATCACCGAATTTTGGAGCAGATTCTAGTGCATCGCGGAACGGTCCGTAAAATGCGCTGGCATATTTTGCAGAATAAGACATAATACTGATGTTGGTATGCCCTTCCTGATCAAGCACATCACGCAGATAACCGATGCGGCCATCCATCATATCACTTGGTCCAAGGATATCAGCACCTGCTTTCGCTTGGGCTAAACCCATTTTTCCTAAAATCTCGATCGTGGCATCGTTCAGGATTTCTCCGTTTTCAACCAGTCCGTCGTGGCCATCCGAGCTGTACGGATCCATCGCAATGTCGGTCATAATGACCAGCTCAGGAAATTTTTCCTTGATTGCCGTGATGGCTTTCAAATAGAACGTGTCTTCCCTATAACTTTCGGAAGCATGTCTGTCTTTTTTTGCTTCGGCATAATTTGGGAAAAGATCGATTGCACGAATTCCGAGGTCAGTAACCTCTTTCAATTCTTCAAGAATGGTATCCAAAGAAAAACGGTACATGCCGGGCATTGACTTTATCTCAACTTTCTGGTTGGTACCTTCCTGAATGAACATCGGGAAAATAAAATCTGAAACCTGAAGTGTGGTTTCCTGTACCAAATCCCTGATAGCAGAAGATTTTCGGTTGCGTCTTGGGCGACGGGTTAAGTAGATCATTTTATGTGGGCGATCAGCAATCGGCTGTCGGCTGTCAGCTTAATGAATAAATGAATTTCTTACAAAGAAAACCGCGGAGGAATAATTTGAGTTTCACAGAGACGGATTTTCTGCCGGTTAACCCACCATTAATTTAAAACCTTCGCCGTGCAGATTCATGATCTGAATGGAAGGATCTTCCTTGAAATGTTTCCGAAGTTTGGTAATATAAACATCCATACTTCTTGCATTAAAATAAGAGTCGTCTCCCCAGATTGTTTTCAGCGCATAGCTGCGGCTGATCGGCTGGTTGAGATTCTGGCAAAAAAGCTTAAGCAGTTCGGATTCTTTGCTGGTAAGTTTTGTGTTTTTTTCGTCCGCAGATAATTGATGGCGACTGTAATCAAAGGTATAATTGCCAACCTGGAAAACCGGGCTTTCCTCCGGCAGATCAGAAAGCTTGCGGTATCTTCTTAAAATGGCCTCGATTCGTAGGATAAGTTCCTCACGGTCAAACGGTTTTGTGACGTAATCATCTGCACCTGCACGGAATCCCTGCATGGTATCTTCCTTCATGGACTTTGCGGTCAGAAAGATAATTGGCACATCCCGGCCAGTCATTCTTACCTCTTTTGCCAGTGAGAATCCATCTTTTTTTGGCATCATCACATCAAATATGCACAAGTCATATTGGTTATCGACGAAACATTGCCACCCTTTCTGGCCATCTGTCGCCAGGTCGGTTGGGAATCCTCTGTCGATCAGATATTCCTGAAGTAACAGTCCTAAATTAGCGTCGTCTTCAACAAGTAAGAGGTTGGGCATTTTTTCCTGGCTAAAATTATTGAATGTTTATGGCATCCTTTCTTTTCTTAATTGGAATGCAGTATAAAACTAACGAACTTTCGGAGCAAAGAAACCTTCAAAAATCATAATATATGTTAAAAATTATTGTGTGGATCGTGGCAGTTGTGGCCCTGCTCGCCATCGTTTATTTTGTTGGTCCGAAAGTAACAGCCACAGTTCCAGACCCTGTACTTCCTTCGATAACCCAAAATTTACCACAGCTCGAGCAGGAAATCAATGCTTCGGAAGCCGCTGTGAAAGATATGAAAAGCGACAATCAGGCCAGAATTGTTTGGGCCGATACATCAAAAAAGGAAAAAACTCCGTACAGCATTGTTTATATACACGGTTTTGGGGCCAGCTGGGCAGAGGGTGAGCCGATCCACCGAAACCTTGCAAAAAGATATGGAGCGAATTTATACCTGGCCCGTATGCACGATGCGGGTATCAGCGATCCTAATGCGTTCGATGATCTTACCCCGGAAAATTTTATCGCCGGTGCAAAACGTGCATTGGCAATCGGCAAGGCTTTGGGCGACAGTGTGATTGTCGTCGGTACTTCTGCGGGTGGGTTGTTAACGGTTTACCTGGCATCGACCAATCCTGAAATTAAAGGTATCGTGTTGTATTCGCCCTGTATGGCAGTGGCTTCGCCTGCACTGAAACTGATTACCGGTCCGTGGGGCAAGCAAATCTTGAATGGCATCATGGGCGACCGCCGGCAATCTTCGGATAGCATTCCGGAGCGCGCGAATTTTTGGCTGCAAAGTTATCATACCAATGGTCTGATGGCATTACAGCAAACAATTGATGCAGTTGCAAAACCGGAAGTTTATGAAAAGATCAAGATGCCCGTTTTTTTAGCATACTATTATAAAAACGAAGAAGAACAGGACAAAGTTGTTTCTGTGAAAGCCATGCTTGATATGTTTGGCAAATTGGGGACGCCGGCAAATCTGAAGGTCGAGCAGGCATTCCCAAATAGCGGCGATCATGTGATCGGATCTTACCTGCGGTCAAAGGATGCCGAAGGCGTCTATAAGGGTACGGTGCAGTTTTTAGAAGAAAAACTATTGCTGAAACCAGTAGAATCGGTTAAATAGTAACCTTGACTGCTACAAATGCAATGCTTTGTAATATAAAAAGTTTGTGGTTTAAGCAGTCAAAATTTTGTTACTTTGTCGGCCAAAAAAGGCGTTAACTCGTAATTAACAATAAAGAAATCATGGCATACGGTTTATTAAAAGGAAAAAGAGGAATAATATCCGGGGCATTGGACGAAAATTCAATTGCCTGGAAAGTTGCGCTGAAAGCAAAGGAAGAAGGAGCTACATTCACGCTGACAAATGCGCCGATCGCAATGCGTATGGGAGCCATCAATGAATTAGCCAAGGTTTGTGATGCGCAAATTATTCCTGCGGATGCCACTTCTGTTGAAGATATTGAAAAACTATATACCGAGTCGATTGACGTATTGGGCGGGAAAGTAGATTTTGTTTTGCACTCGATCGGGATGAGCGCAAACATCCGCAAGGGAAAAGAATACGGCGACCTGAACTATGACTGGTATTTAAAAAGCCTTGATGTTTCGTCTCTTTCGCTGCACAAATTTTTACAGGTTGCGGAGAAAATGGACGCTATCAACGAATGGGGTTCGGTTGTTGCTTTATCTTACATTGCAGCGCAGCGCACGTATCCGTTTTATACGGATATGGCAGAAGCAAAAGCCATGCTTGAGAGCATCGCGCGAAGCTTTGGCTACCGTTATGGAAAAGCAAAAAATGTTCGTGTCAATACCATTTCCCAGTCGCCAACAAAGACTACAGCAGGTTCAGGAATAGGCGGATTTGATGCATTTTATGAGTTTGCAGAGAAAATGAGCCCTTTAGGGAATGCTACAGCCGATGATTGTGCTAATTACACAATCTCTCTTTTCTCTGATTTAACACGGATGGTAACGATGCAGAACCTGTTCCATGACGGAGGATATTCGTCAACGGGTATCTCGGAAGAGCTGGTGCAGATGATCCAGAATCAGAATAAAGGTTAATCGGATTCGAAGATACTTTTTATAATGAATTAAAAAAATCCCTCCCGGACATATCGTTCTGGAGGGATTTTTGTGTATTTGATAAAATATTTAAACCGTCCATCCCGTTTGGCGTTGTATGGTTATGACGAACTGAGTAGTTTCGTTACGTAAATCCAATGCTATGAAGTTCAATCATCAATCAAAGTCTCCTATGCATCATTCGTTAAAGATAAAATATACAATCCTGTCCGGGTTGCTTTTCTTGCATACGGCCTGCGGTGGTGAAAAAGAAAAAGCTGAAACTATTCCTGATGCTCCGATGCATACCCTGGTATTCCTTGACAAAACCCAGAGTGTAAATGTAAATCGCACATATGTCAATGAGAAATACCGTAAAACGCTCACAGACATCATGGAGAATAACATGAAGAATAAAGGCGATAAGCTTGAAGTTTATTATATCCATGAAAATACTTCAAAAGCGCGGGCGCTTTCATTGATGATCCGAAGTGAAAAGGAGGTCAACGACGGTGCCAATGCGACAGACCGGGAAGCGATCGAAACGGCTTTCCAGCTTTCTCTGCAGCGTGAAAAGAGTATTTTCTTAAGGCAGTTATTGTTGAAACTGAACCAGCAGAATGCAGGCGCATCGAATCAGTCAACCGACATTTGGGCCAGCTTGCCGGTCATTGCAAAGGCGGGGGAAAGTGGAGCACAGGTGAGCGTATACTATTTCAGCGATATGATTGAAAGTGTTAAAGGTGCAGATCGTCGCGATTTCCATAAGCAGCCGCCTGTTTCCGATGCACAGGCCGAAGAGGAAGCAAAATCGGACGCCAGGCAACTCGAAAAATATGCAATAGGCTCACCTCAGGTCACGATCGTTTCTCCATTCGAGGCGACTGCATCTTCCAAGGAAAATAACCCGCATGTAACCCATTACTGGCAGACGCTTTTTCAGGAACTCGGTGGTGTAAGTATCGACGAATTGTAACTTGCCAAACAAAATATTGCTGATGATACATTGGTTTCGGTTGGCCAGATGTTAACCCGCCCAGTTCTCCCGGTCTAAACTCCGGTATTGGATCGCTTCTGCGAGATGTTCCACCCGTATATCGTCACTTCCGGCCAGATCTGCGATGGTTCGTGACACTTTTAAAATTCTGTCATAAGCCCTCGCAGAGAGGCCAAGCCTGTCCATCGCCGTTCTCAAAAGCGCCGTTCCGGCAGTCTCGATCGTGCAGATTTTTTTGACCATTTCAGGTGGCATCATCGCATTGGAATAGATCTCCTTGTTGTCTTTAAAACGTTCTGTCTGTCTTTCCCGTGCTTTAATAACTCTTTCCCTGATCTGCGCGCTGCTTTCAGATTTTCTTGTGGAAGCAATCTGATCAAATGTTACAGGTGTTACTTCTACATGGAGATCAATACGGTCCAGCAGCGGCCCGCTTATCTTGTTCAAATATTTTTGTACCACCCCGGGGCCGCAAACGCATTCCTTGTCCGGATGATTGTAATAGCCGCAGGGACATGGGTTCATGCTGGCGATGAGCATGAAATTTGCAGGAAATTCTACGGTCATTTTAGCTCTTGAAATACTCACCTTTCGTTCTTCCAATGGCTGGCGCATCACCTCCAGAACGGTTCTTTTAAATTCCGGAAGCTCATCAAGAAACAGAATTCCATTGTGTGCAAGGGAAATTTCTCCGGGCTGCGGAAAACTTCCGCCGCCAACCAGGGCAGCGTCGCTGATACTGTGGTGTGGTGCACGATACGGGCGCCTTGATACAAGCGCGGCATTGGTGCCAAGCTTCCCGGCCACAGAATGTATCTTCGTGGTTTCTAGCGCCTCGGGCAAACTCAATGGTGGCAGGATCCCGGGGATCCTTTTTGCCAGCATTGTTTTTCCTGCCCCGGGAGGTCCTATCATAATAGCATTATGGCCTCCGGCGGCGGCTATTTCCAAGGCCCGCTTAATATTTTCCTGACCCTGTACGTGCTCAAAATCAGCATCATACTCATTTTGTGTCGTAAAAAACAAATCGCGCGTATCAACAACAAGTGGTTCTATATTGCTTTTCCCTTCAAAAAAAGCGATTGCATCTTCCAGGGTTTCTACTGGAATCACATCGATATTATTAACAATGGCAGCCTCTCTGGCATTTTCTGCCGGCAGGACAAATCCTTTAAAACCCTGCTTCCGGACTTCGATGGCAATAGGAAGTACACCCTTGATCGGTCGTAACTTACCATCCAGCGAAAGCTCGCCCATGATCACATAATCGTCCAGCTTGTGAACGGAATTGATCTGCTCCGAAGATTCGAGGATACAGAGGGCGATCGGGAGGTCATAAGCCGAACCTTCTTTTCTAATGTCGGCCGGTGCGAGGTTGACAACGACTTTTTGCCGCGGCATTTTATAATTAAAATATTTTAGCGAAGCTTCAACGCGGTGTTCACTTTCTCTGACCGCGCTATCGGCAAGGCCCACGATGTGGAAATGCATTCCCTGCCCAACCTGCACTTCAATTGTAATCATTTTGGCATTGACGCCATATACTGCACTCCCGAAAGTTTTTGCGAGCATAATAACTGATTTTGATGAAACCGTGTGTGTTATAAAAGTGATACCAAAATTAACAGGATTTTGGATAACCACTTGCAATTGAAATGGAGATGAAATAACAATAAAGGGGAAATCGCCGGATTGGAATAAGAAAGTCTTATTCTACGACGGCTGAAACGCAAATGTAGGTTGGAATGATCCCCGTACTTCTTATACGTACCTCCGCGTCGATGGCCTGGGTATTGCCTGTCAGGACCAACGCGGTATCTAGTCCGAACTTATTTCCACCCAGGATATCCGTGTGCAGCGTATCGCCTACCATAAGGATATCTCTCTTGCTGACGTTCGGATAATTTTTAATGTGCTGGTAGGCAAAGATAAACATTTGAGGATCAGGTTTTCCAAATCGGATGAACTGTCTGCCTATTGTATCTTCAATCATTTTTGCCAGTGCTCCCACCGCGATCGAAAGTCTTGTTTTGGAAGCAGGATACGTTTTGTCGGTGTTGGCCACGATGACAGGAATATTCCGTTTCCGAAGTAAATTCAATGTTTTTGTCAAATCCGTGTTCCAGTCAAAACCTTCATCATCCAGAAAAACCAGAGCATTGACGTCGTTGATATCACTTAGGTCTACTTCTCTGATCGATAAAGTCCTGATGTTTTCGGAGCCGATATAGTGGGCCGAATTTTCTGTTCCCAGATAAGCTACAATCCCGTTTCTAACCTTGAGGTCGAGATATTCACGAGCCAGCATTCCGGATGAAATAATCCGGTCCGGCGTCACGTCGTTGATTCCTAATTTTACATAAGATTCTGCAAGCTGCTCCGGGCTGCGGGAAGCATCGTTTGTGACAACATAGAAATCTTTGCCTGTTTCTTTCAGGTAAGCAAAAGTATTTTCAATTCCGGGAATCAGCCCATTATATGTTTTAAGAACGCCAAATGCATCAAAGAAAATAACTTCGTACTTTGAAAGTACGGACTTAAAATTGTCTAAAATCATGTATTTGGCGTCTTAAAATTTACAACTAATCTAAACTCGGTTTTTTCTTTTTCTCCTTCGGCGCCGGGGCAATGTTCAGAACTTTTAGAATTTTTTCCGGATCAAATGTGTCGATGGATGGAAAGTACAGCTCATAAGCTTCCCTCTGCAATTTGGTGGAGTAAGTTCTATGAAAAAAGTATTTTCCATATTTAATTACATAGTTAAGAATAAAAAAGCGATATGCCTCCTTCATAAACCGGACCTCGTTTTCTGAAAGTGGATAAACCTTGTGGTATTCTTCAAGAAAAATCATGAACCGGTCTTCCATCAGCGGGGTGATCACATAACTGAAAACGGTACGGTCACCAACGTTTGAAACTACTCTGCTGAAAAAATAAAAGTCGAGTATCCTCGAAGAAACTCTGAACCAGTCATAATCCCATCTCGAAAATAGATGCTGATCTTCGGTTACTGAAAAATTACCAATATTCCAGTCCACAAAAACAGGCATCATATCAAATGAAATGACATTCAGCTTCTGAACATTTTTCAAAAAGATCTCACATTGTTCCCTAAGAAAATCAACATGCATCCGATGCTCATATTGGCCGGCTTCGGTATCGAGAATATCCAGTAGATGTTGGATATCTGTTCTCAGTTTTTTGGAAGATTTCGGAATTGATTTTCCTACCCGATAACAAGCCTGATGAAATTTTGCCATTTCGCGCCCCAGTTTCCGAATGTGATCCTCATCCAATCGCTTAGGCATCCGGTTCATTGCCCTGATCGGATTGTAAAATACGACCCAGGTATCAAGGAAATCCTCCTGATAGCGGTAGGTGTAAACCTGGTTATTTTTTAGAAGTGATTTGGCCAGAACATTTTCAAACGGATACAGCAGGTTGTTGGATACCGCCTGAATAATTCTGTGGTCTTCTTTGAAGTGCTCGTATTTCCCAAAATAGGAAAGCTTGGCAATAACTATATCGTCGTTGTCTAAGGTTACTCTGAATACGTGGTTGGTTGACACTTTGGCACTTATATCTTCAACCAATTTAATGGATGTGGAATCGTCAAATCCCGCCCAAGCCTTTTCTATAATGGCCGGATAGTTCTTAATTCGCATGAAATTACTCAAAATGATTAGTTCGTTGTTGACAAATCGGGTACTTTTTAATGATAAAGTGTTACAAAGTTAACAACTTCACCGATAGATTACATCTTGCTGCTGCTGCACGACGAAAGCGGATTTTTATAAAATATTGACGATCAAAAGAAAGGGAAATTGAAATTTTGCAATACTTCTTTAAAAAAGAATTTAGCATTAGTTTTGTGACGAAACTTACCTTAATATATTTTGTATTTTTTCTACTTTTCCCGATTTCTGATCCGAATGGCGCTGCCTATTTTCCTGCGTCGTCTGCTTGTTGTTAATTTTGAGCAAGTACCAAATAAGGGACCTTTATTACTCGCTTCTAACCACCCTGACTCTTTTTTTGATGCCCTGGTGATCGGAGCGACATTAACACAGCCGATTTTTACATTGGCCCGAGGTGATGCATTCAAAAAGCCTGCCATCGCCTTCTGGCTCAGACAAATAAATCTAATTCCGGTTTTCCGTGGTTCTGAAGGAAGGCTGGCGGTAAAGAATATTGATATTACGATGAAGGAGAGTCTCGACGCAATGGGTAATGGCGACGCCGTGATCATTTTTTCAGAAGGCGTGTGCGTGAACGAGTGGAAACTGCGTCCGTTGGGAAAAGGAACTGCACGTATGGCACATCAGGCCTGGTTTGGTGAAAGGAATCTGAAAGAAATGCAGGTTATTCCGGTTGGAATGAACTATGAACATTACCGCGGAACAGGCAAGCGTGCCGCGATCCGCTTTGGTGATGCGATTCACTATTCAGATATTAAAACTAATCCGGACGACTATGAAAAATGGCTGCGTGAATTTAACGACATATTGTTCGTTAAGATGAATCAGGAGATATTGACGATTCCGGATGATGCATCAAAGGCTGAGCGTATCTCGGCTTTTAACCATTTTTTCGGCCCGGATTCGATCCCATCAAAAGGTAATTTTCTGCTTCGTGCGCTGGGCTGGGCCGGCCGGCTGATTCACCGTCCGATCTATCATGCTTTTCATAAAAAAGTGGCGAAAATTACTGCCAGAACTGTTTTCTATGATTCTGCTTTATTTGGATTATTATTATACATCTATCCGGTTATCGTCCTTTTGATTTCCACAATCGTCGGATTTTTTGCCGGTTTTAAAGTAGCTCTGGCAGTTTTTGCTGCATTGCCCTTGTTGGCGTGGATGGGTAACCGTTACCGTTAAAACATAAAAATGGCATCTCCGGAGTCAAAGATGCCTTTTGATTAAGAACTTTATAAATCTAGTTTTTTACCCTGTTTAGTCCCATCATTTTCAACATCCAGTCAGGAAGCGGTCTCTGATGTTTCCTTTTTTGAATATCTAAAAACCAGCCGATTTTTTTGAGTATCGGTAGTTTATGTGTTTCCACCATTTCAATAAGTGTCCCGTCCGGGTCTTCTACATAGGCAAAACGACCAGCTGCCGACTCCATGCCAAAAGAAGATTCACTGTCAACTGTGAATTTATAACCCTTGGCCTGCATGTTGGTTTTCAGCGTGGCCAGGTCGAGTGCGTCGAAGCATAAATGAATATAACCGCAATCGCCCCAATACCTGTTCTCAAAAACTTTTTTAGGTATGCGGTCCAGAGCCTGAATTAATTCTATCTGGATATTTCCGAGAAGCTTACTGAAAGCGCCTACGGGAGTAAAGTTTTTTCTAAGCAATACTCTCCTGAAACGCTGACCATTAACCGAAGTTGGCAGATCATCAAAAACCCCGGTTTTGTCATAAACGACTTCCAGGTCCTGAATCAGTGTCTGATAAAAGAAAATGGCTTTTTGAACATCGGAAACGCCTACGACTACCCCGGCGACACCACCTAGTGGTTTTCCGGTATTCTGGAACCATGATGTATCGCTGGTGACCTGGAAAATATTACCATATGGATCGTTGGCCCAGAAACCTTCACCTTCCGGAAGAGATACCAAAGGCCCAACTACTTCTCCAGACTGTGATTTCACCCAATCATGCGCTTTTTTGACATCAGGTGCCTTAAACCGGATCGCATTGATACCGAGATCCCCAAGTTGTAGTTTGAAATCTGCGGGCTGAGAAACGCGGCTTGTGAATGACCATATTTCCAGTCCGCCACCGCCTGCCAGGTTAAGTGCAAGCGCTGCATGTCTTTGGTGCACTTTCCCGCCTGTATACGGGGTCATCAGAGGAGCTTCCGCCTTGTCGTCAAAAACCGGGACATCAAAGCCAAGGATCCGGCGGTACCATTGCCAGGCTTCGGGTACATTTTGAACACCCAGACCAACTTGTTGTATTCCGGAAATAAGAGCAGCACTCATGAAGTACGTATATTTTTTTTAGATATAAGACAAAAATATTTTATCCGTAGATCGTAGTTACGCTACCGTTAATCTAAGGACCCGCAATTTTACAAAATAAACGGCATAAGGATATGGTGACGCAATAAATATTGACCTTTAAGCAACCGCTTGCAGCTGTAACTTCGTATTTTACGTAAAAATTAAGGTCGTTTTATGCTGGAAAGTAATTCCAGACATTTGCAGAATGCATTTTGATGAAGTGGAACTAACCCGGCAGTTCGCTGTTTTTGTTTAAAGACTTTTAAATTACGATAAATATGATTTCACTCGTTTTCGTATTTCTGATTCAATTTTTTCCTTCATTTCCAACAGCTGATATTTTGAATCCGGGTATTACACGGATAGAAAAAGGTGCGGTTTCCAGAAATAAGTTCATCGTTTTTTCGGGTTCTGACTGGTGTAAGGGTTGCATACAGTTCAGAAAAAAAGTACTGGACGATCCTTCATTTGAATCTTTTGCTAGGCAGAATCTTGATATCGTAGTCGCAGATTTTCCGCAACGGGCTAAACTTGATAAAGCACTTGTTGAGCAAAATGAGGCATTGGCAGAAAAGTATAACCCCAAGGGTATTTTCCCAAATCTTGTGCTGCTCTCTGACGACGGCTCGCAGTATGAGATCATAACGTACACAAACCAGTCGCCCCAGGAATTTGTTACTGAAATAAAAAACCGGCTTCAGCACCTCAATGGATGAGTTTCACCTGGTCGAGAAGTTAATGGGATCCGCTTTTGAATTAATCATCCGTGATGATGACAGATCAAGAGCGGAGGCATTTTTAAATGAAGGGCGTGATGAAATCAAAAGGCTGGAAAAGCTTTTGACTGAATTTGATACGCTGTCTTTCACGTCGTTGATAAATGAAAATGCTGGTGTAAAGCCGGTTCGGGTAGACATAGAAGTATATCAGCTCATTCAGCGCTGTATCGGGCTCTCAGATTTTACCCAGGGAGCCTTCGATATATCAGTTGGTCCTCTGAAAAAATTGTATAATTTTAGGAATGAACAATTTGTATTTCCTGAAAAAGCGGCTGTAAAGAAAGCGCTTCAGTCCGTTGGATACAAGCATATATCACTTTTGCCGGATCAGCATGTTTTTCTTTCCAGGAAAGGAATGCATATCAGTTTTGCAGCCGTTGGCAAGGGATATGCTGCCGACAAAGTCAAAAAAATCTGGCAGGAGAAGGGCGTTTTGCATGGGGTCATCAATGCCAGCGGTGATCTGACGGTCATTGGAAAAAAGTCGGATGAAAAGCGCTGGCAGATCGGCATCGCAGATCCGGATCAAACAAGTCAGGTTTTATGTTTTTTACCGGTTGAGAATGCTTCCGTTGCTACTTCAGGAGACTATGAGCAGTTTTTCAAACGCGGCGGGGCGCGTTATGCGCATACGATCGATCCGCGGACAGGTAAGCCGGTGAGTGGAATTAAAAGTGTTACCGTAATCAGTCCGGGTGCAGAGCTCTGTGATGCGCTTGCTACAGCCGTTTTTGTCATGGGTGTAGACACAGGACTGCACTTCATCAATCAGCTTCCACAGACGCATTGTTTGATTATTAACGATAAAAATGAAGTGTTTCCCTCACGAAACCTTAACTTTAAAAATGCGGAGATTTAAAATTTATCATTCAGCAGCAGTCCTTGTGTGGGTATTGGCCTGCTGTGGATGTCAGGCTGTGAAGCCTTATCAGCGTGTATACATCAACGATCCGGAGATGCAGATGAGCAGCAATTCCGGGAAAAAGTTTGAGGACTATGTGCAGTCGATCCGGGAAGGAGCCACACCGGCTGCAGGTACGAAATCAAGCGGAGGATGCGGATGTAATTAGCGAATTATGAAAAAAAGATTTTTACTCGCAGGATTGCTAAGTGCGTTTTTATTTAAAGCCAGGGCCCAGAATCCGGATAGTTCCTACCAGAAAAGCACACTGTCAAAAACGGAGGTAGAACTTGTTTATAACCACTACATTCAGGATGGACACAATTCTGCAGTTACCGGAGGGATCGGAACTGAAAAGCTGACTGTTTATTCACCATCATTTCGTATTAACCATACTTTCAAAGAATATCATTCGGTGCGTTTTGTGGGAGGCGTTGATATCATTAGCTCTGCTTCGGTAGACAATATTGATTTTATCAAGTCGTCGGCTTCCAGCCGTGACGCACGGTCGTATGGCAATCTTAATTATCAGCGCCAGTTAAAAAAGAAAGATTTAAAACTGGGTATTGGTTCCGGTTTTTCAATTGAATCAGATTATTTGTCAATACCTGCCCTGGCATCAGCAGAATACACCAATCCTGCAAAAACCAGAACTTATTCTTTTGATTTTCAGGCTTATTTTGACGATCTGCGCTGGGGACGGCTAAACCCGGATTACCACCGCCCGGTCAGGCTTATTTATCCAGTTGAGCTGCGAAATAAAAAGTGGTTTGATACCTACAGACGTGATTCCTACAATTTCAAATTCGGTTTTACCCAGGTTATCAATCCGAGGTTAGTTCTCGGTATTTTCCCCGAATTTTCTTATCAGAAGGGGCTGCTGGCAACTCCTTTCCACCGTGTTTATTTCAAGGATGATTCTTTAAAAGTAGAGAATTTGCCGGGGGAACGTTACAAATTTCCGTTGAGTATCAGGCTGAACTATTTTATGGGAAGCCGCACCATCCTGAAATTAAATTATGGTTTCTATTACGATAGCTTCGAAATTCTTGGAAACAGCCTGGAACTGGAGGCGGCAGTAAAAACATCTCCCCAATGGACTCTTTCTCCTTTTTTCAGATTATATAACCAATCAGCTTCGGAATATTTCAAACCATACAAACAGCATGACATTGCCGAAAAGTTTTATACTTCCGATTATGACCTGTCTTCGTTTCAAAGTTATAAGGCTGGAATTAATGTAAGATATTTGCCTTCCGCTTATCTCACAAAAAGAATTTCATTCGATGAAGTGAATCTGAGATATGGCTACTATCACCGATCCAATGGGCTGAATGCTCACATGCTCACATTGGCGATAAAGTTTGTACGGGAGAAACGTTGAATAGACAGGAAACTAACGCTTGTTAAAGTATTGATTGTTATGCTTAGTATTCTTTTTTGTATACTAAACCCAATAATAGACGCGTCAAATAATAAAACTCGAAATAATATATTAAATTAAATAAATTTTCACGCATCCAATTTGCCCTCATCATCGTATATTTGATGAGCATTGTATTTTTTATTGAAATAATTTAGAATGACTCAGTCCGTAGTTTTAGCACCCATTACTGAAAGTTTACCAGCATTTATTAGTTCTGCACAGTATTCAAAAGTTTTTGTTATTGCCGATACCAATACGCGTAAGTATTGTTATTCACTGATCAAACCGCTTTTGCCGAAACATAAACTGGTGACGGTTCCGGGTGGAGAAAAACACAAAGTGCTTGCAACTTGTGAGACTATCTGGGAATCTATGACTGCTGCGGAGCTGGACAGGCATGCTTTGGTGATAAACATCGGAGGTGGTGTGATAGGAGATATGGGTGGATTTTGCGCGGCGGTTTATAAGAGAGGAATTGATTTTATTCAGATACCTACGACGCTTTTATCACAGGTGGATGCCAGTGTCGGAGGAAAGTTGGGTGTTGATTTTCAGGGGTTTAAGAATCATTTGGGTGTATTTAACATCCCGGCCAGCGTTTTGATCGATCCGTTTTTTCTGAATACTTTGCCGGAAAGAGAAATCAGGTCAGGTTTTGCTGAAATAATTAAGCACTGCCTGATTGCTGATGCTGAAAAGTGGAAGACAATTCGCCAGAATGATTTTGAAGAACAGAATTGGGGAGACCTTATCGCGCATTCTGTGAAAATTAAGCAACAGATTGTAGATCAGGATCCTACGGAAAAAGGCCTCAGGAAAATTTTAAATTTCGGGCATACATTAGGCCATGCTGTTGAAACGTTTTTCCTAAATAAGGGAGAAAATGAGAGGCTTTTCCATGGAGAGGCAATTGCGGTCGGGATGATTATGGAAAGTTATCTGTCTTTCAAAAGAAATCTGATTGATAAAAAGACATTAAGTGATATTGAAGAGTTTTTGTTTGCCACATATGGCAAGGTTTTAATAAATGCGGGTGACGTTGACGAAATTATAGCGCTGACGCGCCAGGATAAGAAAAACCGGGGAAGCGAAGTTCGTTTCTCTCTTTTAGAAGGAGCAGGAAAGTGCGGTTTTGACATTGCAGTTCCGGTTTCAGAAATGCGTAAAGCAATAGCTTATTATATGGGGTAGTTCCGGTTTGGGAGAAGCAGCATAAGCTATTGATGAGTGGGTTTTCAATATTAGAGTGACTATATCTATTTATAACCTGACAAATTAATTACTTATGCCAAAGTCTATTAAACCTTATGCCGCTTTATTAGTGATATTGATTTTAGCGGGTTGCTCGAGTGGTCGTAAAGTATTTGTGGAACATGACTATAGTTATGAAACAAACTTTAAAGATTATTCTTCCTATACATTTCTGGAATGTGAGCGGGATACTAACAATCTGTGTACAGAAATTTACGAGGCAATCCGTCGTCAGATGCAGGTGAGAGGTTACAAACTCACTGCCGAAAAACCAACTTTATTAGTCAACTACGGTATTTTTTACGATAATCTTCGTTACCAGGGTTATATGCAGCCGGTTATTAAAAACTGGGTGGATACTGAAAACGACGGATTCCGTTATGAACCTATTAAATATGCCCTTGATAAAGGTACCCTGATCGTTTCGCTGATCGATGCAGAAAGTGACCAGGTAGTCTGGCGGGGATATGCTTCCGGAATTTTTAAAGGTGTCGAAAACTCCAACAACCATTACCGGAGTGTAGTACGGCGAATTTTTGATCAATATCCGCTGTTTGCTAAGGGATACGATCCTAGACGATATAGTGAGGCGGTAGGAAGATAGTCCGGCGAAAACTAAAACAGGCCTGCTGATATTTCAGCAGGCCTGTTTTATTATCTTAATTTCAGCGTGGCCAGTGTCATGATCGCGAGAATAATGCCGACAACCCAGAAACGGGTGACAATTTTCGCTTCATGGATACCTTTCTTCTGATAGTGGTGATGGAGCGGCGACATTAATAAAATCCGCCTGCCTTCACCAAACTTCTTTTTGGTATACTTAAAATAGCTGACTTGCATAATAACGGAAACGAGCTCCGAAAGGAACACCCCGCAAAGTATAGGGATCATGAGCTCTTTGCGGATCGCCAGCGCTACAACAGCAATTACGCCGCCAAGCATCAAACTTCCTGTGTCGCCCATAAAAACCTGTGCGGGATAAGCATTGTACCAGAGGAACCCGACACAGGCCCCGACAAAGGCAGCACAAAATATCACCAGCTCCCCTGAGTTGGGGATATACATGATGTTGAGATACTGCGAAAATTTGGTGTTACCTGAAAGATAGGCAAGAACTCCTAATGTCAGGGCAATTATACCGGAAATACCGGCCGCGAGACCATCAATTCCGTCCGTTATATTTGCCCCGTTGGAAACCGCAGTGATAATAAATATGGCCAGGACGGTATAAATAACCCAGGTATATTCTTCGGGCAGCCAGCCAAAAAGCAGCGTCCGGTAGTCAAATTCATTATTTTTGAAAAATGGAAGTGTCGTAACCGTCGGATGCACGATGTCTTTATAACGCTGCACTTCTCCCAGTGAAGAACTAAGCAATGGCTGTTCGTAAATGCGGATTTTTACATGATCATTGAATGAGAGCGTCAATCCGACAATCAAACCAAGCCCGACCTGACCTACGATCTTAAACCGTCCGTGAAGTCCTTCTTTATTATTTTTAAATTTTTTCAGATAATCATCAATGAACCCGATCAAGCCTGTCCAGACTGCCGTGATGATCAAAAGGACGATGTAAACGTTTGATAATTTTGCAAAAAGGAGCACTGGAATCAACAGCGAGGCCAGGATAATGAATCCGCCCATGGTAGGAGTTCCGGTTTTTTCCATCTGACCTTCCAAACCCAGATCGCGTATGGATTCACCTACCTGTTGTCTGCGCAAAAAGTTGATGATCCATTTTCCATAAGTGGCAGCAATGAACAAAGACAGTACCGTCGCTCCCAATGCACGGAAAGAAATATATTGAAATACACCGGCCCCGGGTATGTTGAATTGCTTGTCTAGGTAATCGAATAGATAATAAAGCATGTAAATCGTGATTAGCGCCTGCAAAGTTGCCTTTTTCTGGCAGACTACGCAACGGGTCCTGAATTTTTATTCTTTGTGAGAATGAAAACTGGAAAATGCTTCTCTCAACACCTGCCTGTCATCAAAATTGTGTTTTACACCCCGGATTTCCTGATAAGTTTCGTGTCCCTTTCCAGCGATCAGAATAATATCTTCAGGATTCGCCTCTGCTACCGCTTTAAAAATAGCTTCATGGCGGTCTGGTACCACAACCGTGTTTTTAAATTTTAAAGGCGGCACGCCTTTCAGCATCTGTTCCAGAATATCTTGTGGTTCCTCATATCGGGGGTTATCAGATGTGAGAATTACTCGGGTGCTCAGGTTACAAGCAATTTCAGCCATTTTGGGTCTTTTGGCCGCGTCCCGGTTTCCTCCACATCCTACAATTGTGATCACCTGTTCGTTACCGTGACGTAAATGCGCAATCGTCTGTAATACATTTTCCAGAGCGTCCGGCGTGTGTGCATAATCAACGATGCCAACAATATTGTCAGCCGAATGAATCTGCTCAAATCTTCCGGGAGGGCTGTTCAGGTTGGAAAGGGCTGTCAGTACTTCCTCGGCTGATTCGCCCAGTGCTACCGCCGCCCCGTATACAGAAAGCAGGTTATAACCATTGAAACGGCCGATCACCCGGAACCATACTTCCTGGTTATTGATTTCCATATGCATGCCGGTAAGCGTGTCGGAAAGAATTTTTCCGTTGTATGTGGCAAGCGTTTGCAGAGAATAGGTCTCAATACGGGCCCTCGTATTCTGGACCATTACCGAGCCGCGGCGATCGTCAATATTGACCAAGGCAAAAGCACTTTTCGGCAACTGATCGAAAAATCCTTTTTTGGCTGCAATGTAGTTGTCAAATGTTTTATGAAAATCGAGATGATCGTGTGTAATATTGGTGAAAATCCCTCCTGCGAAATGCAAGCCGGTAATACGATGCTGGGCCACTGCATGAGAACTGACCTCCATGAAAACATGTGAGCAGCCTTTTTCATGCATCAGAGCAAGAAGTTCATTAAGGGCCACTGCATCTGGCGTGGTATGCGTGGATGGAATGACTTCATCTTCAATTTGATTCTGAACAGTAGACAATAACCCGCATCGATACCCAAGCGCTCTGAAAAGCTGGAACAGAAAGGTTGCCACTGATGTTTTTCCGTTTGTTCCAGTGACGCCAACCAATGTTAATTTTTTAGAAGGCTTGTCATAAAACGAGGAAGCAATATGCCCCATCGCCGATGCTGAATCCTGGACCTGAATGTAGGTGATTCCCTCCCTCCGATGTGTGGGCAATTCTTCGCAAAGGATCGCCGAAGCACCAAGGTCTGACGCTGTATCGATGTATTGATGACCATCCGTTTGGGTTCCCCGCAACGCTACAAACAGACTTCCCGGCAAAACACGCCTTGAATCAATGATCATTTTATTAACGATAACATTTTCCGATCCGTGTACGGTTATGCCCGCGATCCCACTGATTAAGCTGTGAATTGTTTTTTGAATACTTCCCATGAATGGATTTACTGTAATGTTAACAGGATCGTTTTAAGTCCGCTTTTGTTTGTTCCCGGAGGCAATGACTGGTCCACCACTTTTCCGGATCCTTTAAATGTCACTTTAAAACCTTTGTTTTCAAGAATAAATAAAGCGTCGCGCATGGGCATACCCTGCAAATCAGGAATTTCAGAGGTTTGAATACTGCGGGCTTTCCAATTGGTTTTTCCTTTTGAAATAATAGAGCCTGATAGATATTCAGTTTCTTCTTCGGTAACCGGTGTCAGTTTTAAATGTTGGCTGATGACTTTCAGGTCCGATGTTCTGCCTGCCCATTTTACCTGTTTTTCTTCGCCATGAGTTGTATCCTTCACCATTTTTTGAATGCTCACATCATAGGCATAGATACGGTCTGCCACTTCCTTAAAAACCGGAGCTGCAACGCTACCTGCATAAAGCTGATAGTTTTCTTTTGCGCCGCGAGGTGTATCAATGATTACAATGCAGCTGTATTTTGGCTTATTGGCCGGAAAATAGCCGGCAAATGAAGTATAATACTTGCCGGCTGTATGAATTCCATTAATCAATTTCTGAGCAGTTCCGGTCTTTCCGGCTATTTTGTACAGATCAGTCCTGATATTTCTGGCTGAACCATGTTCTACCACACCTTCGAGCATGCTTTTGATCTTTTTTAAAGTCTCTGGCGAACAGATCGGTTTTTCAGAAACATAAGGTGGAATTTTGTCTTCTACCTTCTCAGCACTCCTTATCTCTTTCACCACCATCGGCCTGACCCAGTAACCATCATTTGCCACGGCGTTATATAATGCAAGGGTTTGCAATGGCGTCATACGCATTTCGTACCCATAGGACATAAATGTAAGCGAATAATTATTCCACTGTTTGGAAGACCGGTCTTTGATGTAGGGCGGATTTTCTCCCTTCATATGGATACCGGTTGGCTCCGTCACATGAAACTGTTTCAGATATTCCAGGTATTTATCAGGTTTTGAAAAGAAATACCGCTGCATCAGCAAATGCACTCCGATATTAGAAGATTTTTCAAAAACCTGAGCCGCAGTTAAAACGCCATGCCCTCCTCGTTTGGAATCGTTGATTGAAAGTCCGCGAAAACGAACTGAACCTGTTCCGGTATTCACCGTAACTTTATTAGGATTCATTTTTGTTTCTTCCAAAAGGGCCATCATGGTCGGAAGCTTGAATGTTGAGCCGGGATCCGTACTTCCCGCCAGGGCATAATTAAATACCTCTTCATATTTGTTGTCGGGCCTTTTGGTAAGGTTCGCCATGGCCCTGATTTCGCCGGTTGCCACTTCCATGATGACAACGCATCCAAATTCTGCATTCGCTTCAGTAAGTTTTCTCCTCAACGCGATCTCTGCCATATCCTGATAGTTCATGTCCAGGGTTGTATAAATATCTTTCCCGGTTTCGGGTTGGATATTTAGCGCATCTCCCACCGGAATTTTGATACCGCCTTCCACCTGTTCAACCAGGTTAACACCTTCTTTGCCTTCCAGGTCTTTATCAAAACTTGCTTCCACGCCAATATATCCCCGTCCGCTTTTAGGATCAGTGCCGCCGATGGTTCTGTCAGCCATCGGGCTGAATGGTTTGTAGCGTTTGTAGATCATCTCGAACTTTCCGCCCCCACCCTTTTTTTCTTTGTTAAAAAAAGGCCATTCCTTAACTTTTTCTCTTTCGAGATATCCAATTTCCTTATTTTTCAGTCTGAGATATCGTTTATTTTTACTGACACGATACCGCATGATCTTGTTGCGGTAACCTTCAAAGGTATTTTCACCGAAATTCTTAACGAGCAAACTTGCGAGCTGATCAATGTTATTGTAGAAATAGGCAGAATCCGCAACTTTGGTATCAAAGCCTACATAATAATAGGGCAGCGAGGTAGCAAGCAAACTGCCGTCATTTGAAAAAATGCTACCGCGCATGGCCTGGATAGTGTCCAGCTTCAGGTCATTTTTTACGGCATACTCCGACCATGTTTTGCCCTTGTGAGAGGCATAATACTGGACGTGTAAAAGTTTGAAAAAAACCATTACTGCAAAAACAAACAAAACCACAGCCACCATTCTGGCTCTGGTAATCAATGCTTTTTTATTATTTTGGCCGCTGTCTATATCGATTTTCATGGGTGTTATTCAATACTCAGAGTTTGAATTCTACTCTTCTTTTTTGAGAACAATCTTTTTCGGCGGATTAAGATTTTCTTCCAGTCCGTCTGGTTTTACTTTTTCAATAACGACAGATTGTTTTCCGCTTTTCATATATTCAGCCTGTATCGATGTGTACTCTGCCCGCAAATCGTCTACCTCTTTTTTCAATTTAATACTATTTCTTACATATTCTTCAGACTGAAATCCAATTCGTTCATAAACAACCAGAAGAATAATGATCCATCCGAAATAATAGAAGTATTTAACCGGAACCCTTTCTTCCTGGCCAGGTACTTTATCTCCAAAAATCTTGTCAAGAGGTAAAAAACGGTTAAGCCAGTTAAATAAACTGTATTCACGTGGTGGCTTCGGCGGTTTTTCTGGTGCTACTTTTGGTCTCCGTTTATTTTCAGCCATGTTTTTTACAACAGAAGTGGTATCAAAATTATTTATTCCAATGTGTTTTCCCAACCTTTAGCTGGTAGTTTTCCGTTTATTCTGTCATCCCTTCGGGATTTGTCCTTTCGGCAGTTTTCCGGTTTTTCTACAATACTATCATCCCTTCGGGATTTTACCGGTAGCGGTTTTCCGTTTTTTCTAAAATACTATCATCCCTTCGGGATTTTACCGGTAGCGATTTTCCGTTTTTTCTACAATACTGTCATCCCTTCGGGATTTTACCGGTAGCGATTTCCCGGTTTTTCTATAATACTATCATCCCTTTGGGATTTTACCAGTAGCGATTTTCCCGGTTTTTCTATAATACTATCATCCCTTCGGGATTTTACCGGTAGCGATTTTCCAGTTTTTCTACAATACTATCATCCCTTCGGGATTTTACCGGTAGCGGTTTTCCGTTTTTTCTAAAATACTATCACCCCTTCGGGATTTTACTGTTGGTAATTTTCCCGTTTTTTCTATAATACTATCATCCCTTTGGGATTTTACCGGTAGCGATTTTCCAGTTTTTCTACAATACTATCATCCCTTTGGAATTTTACTGTTGGCGATTTAACCGGGTTATCTACAATACTATCACCCCTTCGGGATTTTACTGTTGGTAATTTTCCCGTTTTTTCTATAATACTATCATCCCTTCGGGATTTTACCGGTAGCGATTTTCCGGTTTTTCTACAATACTATCATCCCTTCGGGATTTTACCGGTAGCGATTTTCCGTTTTTTCTACAATACTGTCATCCCTTCGGGATTTTACCGGTAGCGATTTCCCGGTTTTTCTATAATACTATCATCCGTTTGGGATTTGAACGTCAGCCGTTTTACCTGATTTTCTACATTCTCTAATCCCGAAGGGATGATAGTATTATAGAAAATGCAACAATGACCGAATTAAACCCGGAACGGGTGACAGAAGGCTGCCGCCAAATTCTTGCGACCGGCACGAAATCCGTCATTCCGGCTTTTCGGCAATTCTCAATTTTGCGCTTCTGGCGCGTGGGTTCCTTTTTACTTCTTCCTCTGTCGCTTCGATCGGTTTTCTGGTAATACTTTTCAGCGGCTTGATTTCATTTCCATAAAAATCTTTTTCTACCTCGCCATCAAATTTCCCCTTTTGAATGAAGTTTTTCACCGGCCTGTCTTCCAGCGAATGATAGGACATTACCACCAGTCGTCCACCAGGGCTTAAAACTTCGGGTACCTGCATCAAAAATTCTTCCAGCACTTTCATTTCATCGTTCACTTCAATCCGTAAAGCCTGGAAAACCTGTGCAAAATATTTGTTTTCACGATGTTTCGGCGCATAACGCATCAAAATCCCTTTTAAGTCGTCGACGGTTTCGATCGGGGCATTGTGTCGTGCAGAAAAAATGGCTTCCGCAGCAGTCCGTGCATTGGTTACTTCGCCGTATCTTCCCAGGATCGATTGCAATTCGGCAGCAGACCGGACATTTAACACTTCGCGGGCTGTTTTTTCATTATTTGGGTTCATACGCATATCCAGATCGGCCTGGAAACGCGTCGAAAATCCCCGTTCCGGTGTGTTGATCTGATGAGATGAAACACCAAGATCTGCTAAAATACCGTCAACTTTTTCAGCCTTATGCAGTTTAAGATATCTTTTGATATGCCTGAAATTAGCCGCTATGAAGGTAAATCGGGGATCGTCCTTCCATTGTTCTGCATTTGCCACGGCGTCCGGATCCTGGTCGAAAACCAAAAGCCGTCCGGTCGTTAATTTTTCTAAAATCGCCCGCGAATGTCCTCCTCCGCCAAACGTAACATCCACATAGATGCCGTCGGGTCGGATATTCAAGCCATCCAGACATTCGGACAGCATTACGGGTTCATGATAAGTACTTGGAAGATCCATTTATTAAAAGCAACGTAGATAGGAACTATTTCTTGCCAACAGGCCGTTACAAACTTAGCAATTTTCAATGGTACGAGTTGCGCCCGGGTAATGATTTAATTTTTTTGAGAAACCTGTAATTCTATATCAATAAATTGAATATGAGAGCAATAAAATTAATAATTGCAGTATTTGCGATAACCGGCTTCTGGGGCTGTAATTCGTCATCTGAGACAAGTCTGAAGACGGGAACCTGGAGGGCTACGCTGACGAGAGACGGACAGGTCCTTCCTGTCATTTTGGAAATTGCCAAAAATCCGGATGGTAAAACTTATACGGTTTATTCTGTAAATGCCGGGGAACGCCTTAAAATGGATACGGCTTATTTTGAAAAAGATTCGCTGCATATCCCTATGCAGCTTTTTGATTCTGAGATCACCGCAGCGCTTGACGGTGACAGACTAACAGGAGTATATAAAAGGCTTGATGGTGACAAAGTAACCGGTTCACTCCCTTTCAACGCTTCATTTGGAGTTAATTACCGTTTTTTTAAGGAGGAGCCGGTTGAAGGCGTTAAAGATGTGACGGGAAAATATGCAACAATCTTCAAAAATGAGATAACCAAAGATTCGACCGAAGCCGTAGGTAGTTTTGCCCAAAAGGGAACCACTGTTGAGGGCTCTTTTCTTACTCCAACCGGAGACTACCGTTATCTTTCCGGAAACGTAAAAGGAGATAGTTTGTTTCTGTCCACTTTTGACGGTTCAAATGCCCATTTGATCAAAGCAGCTATTTTGAAGGATGGCGTTCTGAAAGGTTCTATGTGGTCAGGCATAAAAGGTTACAAAACGTTTACAGCGATTTTGAATGAACAAGCCAAACTCCCGGATGCTACGAAACTGACCTATCTTAAACCTGGTTCTGAAACGGTGGATTTTACCTTTCCGGACGCCGACGGGAAATCGCTATCTCTGAAGGATCCGCGTTTTAAAGATAAACCCGTTATCATCCAGATCATGGGCTCATGGTGCCCGAATTGTATGGACGAGACAAATTTTCTGGCACCCTGGTATAAGAAAAACAAGGATCGTGGGGTGGAAATCGTTGGGCTTGCATTTGAGCATTCTGACGATCTTAAAGTAGCCGCACCGAAGCTGAAAAGAATGGAAAGCCGTTTTGGAATTGAATATCCGATATTATTGGCAGGCACCAATACGAATGAAGCGACGGCGAAGGCACTACCAATGCTGAATAAAGTAATGTCCTACCCGACGACAATTTTTATCGATAAAAAGGGAAAGGTCAGAGAGATACATACAGGTTTTTCCGGACCGGGAACAGGTAAATATTATGAAGAGTTTGTCGCCGATTTCAACCAGCTGATGGATAAGCTGATCAGCGAAAAGTAGATATAAACAGACACATCGGATATGGGAATTGTTCGATGTGTTTTTTTATGGAACAAAATTAGTATGCTTGCATAATATTAATTTGATTTCTTACATTTGTAAACAGAGATCACTGACCGGATTAGGAGAAAAAATGCGCAAGGAAAAGACAATAGACTTCCAGATCAAGTGGGCATGGCATTCAATATCAAGAATGTATAACGCCTACGCTGCACGTTTTGACACAACGATGGCGGTCGGTTATGTGCTGCTCAATATAGATATTGAACACGGTACGCCGGCCACAAAAATAGCGCCGCTTCTGGGTATGGAACCCAGAAGCCTGGTTCGGATGCTTAAAAATCTGGAAGAAAAAGGTTTGATCCGCCGTGAAGTAGACGACAGCGATAAGCGCTTTGTCAGGATCGTACTGACTGATCTTGGAAAAGAAAAAAGAGAACTTTCCAGGGAAGGTGTCTTGTCATTCAACACGATGATTCGTGATAAAATACCGTTGGAAAAACTGGTCGTTTTTTTCGATGTAATTAAAGATATAAACCGGCTGGTCGAAGAAGAAAACCAGAAGTTAAAAGCCGGGGATATAACAGACGAATTTTGAACCAGGACGAATAACTCCGGGAAAAGAAGATATTCAAAGGCCCGTTCCGCAACCAGTAAAAACCAAACTCTTAAATAATGAATCGTTCTATTCGTAAAGTAGCCGTATTAGGCTCTGGTATCATGGGTTCACGCATTGCGTGCCATTTTGCCAATATTGGTGTAGAAGTGTTGCTTCTGGACATTGTTCCAAAAGAAGCCAGCGATACAGAAAAAGGAAAAGGATTGACAACGGATCATCCGGCCGTTCGTAACCGGATCGTAAATGATTCTTTCCAGCAAACCTTGAAAGCAACCCCAGCTGCGTTATACAGCCCTGGATTTGCGTCGCGGATAAGGCTTGGAAACTTTGAGGATAATCTGAAAGATATTAAGGATTACGATTGGGTCATTGAAGTGGTTGTGGAGCGCCTTGATATTAAAAAGAGTTTGTATGAAAAAGTAGACGCGCTTCGCAGGCCCGGAACGCTGATCACTTCCAATACATCAGGAATTCCGATTCATCTGATGGCCGAAGGCCGTAGTGAAGACTTCAGAAAGCATTTTTGCGGAACCCATTTTTTCAATCCGCCGCGTTATCTGAGGTTACTTGAAATTATCCCTACGTCAGAAACAGACCGCGCTGTTGTTCAATTTCTGATGCATTACGGGGATCTGTTTCTGGGCAAAACCACGGTTCTGTGTAAGGATACACCAGGATTTATAGCAAACAGGCTGGGGATTTTCGCGCTGATACAAACGATTCGTACAGCCGAGGAAATGGGATTGACGGTAGACGAGGTGGATAAACTGACCGGACCGGTCATCGGTCGGCCGAAATCAGGTACGTATCGTTTGTCGGATGTGGTAGGACTGGACACAACCGTTCACGTTGCCAACAATTTATATGCATCGGGCGAAGGTAGTGACGAGTCACGCGATGCGTTTAAGTTACCTGTTATCATGCAGAAATTATATGATAACAAATGGCTGGGCGATAAAACAGGCCAGGGGTTTTATAAAAAGATAAAAGACGAAAACGGTAAATCCGTTATTCTGGCGCTCGATTTTGAGAGCCTGGAATACAAAGTTTCTGAAAAGGTGAAATTTGCGACCCTGGAAGGCACAAAAGCGATAGGTGAGGTTGGGAAACGATTTAGTGTGCTTCTGGCAGGAAAAGATAAGGCTGGAGAATTTTACAGAAAAACTTTTTCTGATTGTTTTCAATATGCCACTTACCGGATCCCGGAGATTTCTGATGAGATATTTAGGATCGATCAGGCAATTTGTGCCGGATTTGGATGGCAGCTGGGTTTGTTTGAAACCTGGGATGCTGTTGGAGTTAAGGAAATGCTGGGTATTATGGAAACGCTGAATACAAAACCGGCTGCCTGGGTCTATGAAATGCTGGAAGCGGGAAATGTTTCTTTTTATAAAGTTGAAAACGGCAAAAAGTTATATTATGATATTCAATCAAAGTCATACAAAGTTATCCCGGGGCAGGATGGTTTTATTATTTTAAGTAATCTGACGAACAATATTGTCTGGAAAAATGCCGGCGCGAACCTGTATGATATCGGAGATGGCATTTTGAACCTTGAGTTCAAATCAAAAATGAATACCATGGGTTCCGAGGTTATCGAAGGGATCCAGAAAAGTATAAGCCTGGCTGAGAAAGAGTACCGCGGACTGGTCATAGGTAACGAATCCAGTGAGGCCTTTTCTGCCGGAGCAAATCTTGCCATGCTGTTTATGTTTGCCATTGAACAGGAGTTTGATGAAATTAATATGGTGATCGCGCAGTTCCAGCAAACTATGATGCGGGCGCGTTATTCATCGATTCCGGTCGTTACCGCACCGCATTCGCTTGCGCTGGGCGGCGGATGTGAATTAAACCTGCATGCTGATAAGGTCGTTGCACATGCGGAAACATATATTGGTCTGGTGGAATTTGGTGTGGGGATAATTCCGGCTGGTGGCGGAACAAAAGAAATGGCTCTTCGCTGCTCAGACTTGTATCAGGCCGGAGACACGGAGTTGAATATTCTTCAGACAGCCTACATGAATATTGCACAGGCGAAGGTTTCAACGTCTGCTTACGATGCGAAAGCGATGAACTATCTCCAGGAAAAAGACCAGATTGTACTCAACAGAAGTCGCCTGATCGCCGAAGCGAAACAAGCTGCGATCGACCTGGCCGATAACGGATATACCCAACCCAAACAACGAAACGATATCAAAGTCCAGGGAAAGGCTGGTATGGCACTTTTCATGACAGGTATCGCCCAGATGAGAACTGCTCATTACATCAGCGAACACGATGCGAAAATTGCTAACAAACTGGCTTATGTTATCAACGGCGGTGATCTGAGTTATCCACAAAATGTAACCGAACAATACCTCCTTGACCTTGAAAGAGAGGCTTTCCTGTCACTTTGCGGGGAAAAGAAAACACTGGAAAGGATGCAGGGATTGTTAAACGGAGGAAAACCACCCAGAAATTAATCAGGATAACCAACGGGAAGGAGTGCCTGTTTTGTCAAAGAGCGTATTTGAAATCTGTCCGAGATACAGGGTGGTGTCATCCTCAAAAGAACGGTCTTTTAAGATCAGCAATACTTCTTCTGTGGTCACTTTCCTGAATTTTGGGTTCATCGTACCGCCGAATTCACCGGGGACAGCCAGCGGATTCCATTGAAATTGAGGATCTACCAGGCTTCCTCTTGGTGCCATAACTGGCGGTGGCGTACCGCTTCCCCGGAAATCTAAAATCGGAGGATGGTCGAGGCCAAGGCTATGGCCGAACTCATGGGCTGCTGTTGTGGAAGTACCTAGCTGGTCTGTTGTAAGCCAGTGCCCGACATTGTCTCCAAGCCCATAACCCATGAAAGACCGGGTGATATGATTGGCATTTTCGATCCTGATAAAGTTACTCTTAAAATTGAAGTTTACAGATGCTCGGAGCATCGCTTCTCCGGCAGAGATAATCCTGAAGGTTATATTAAAAAAGACTTTGAGCTGCTCACCTTTAACGTCAACATAAGCTTCCGGCTCATTATACATGCGGTTGATTTCTTCCGTCACAGCAACGCCGACATCTTTTGTCGCTTCTGAACCGTACAAGTACAGTTTCGATGCAATCTCAATCCGGCGGTTTTCAATTTGTAAAGTAGCAATAGCAGCCATAATGTGTGTAAATGATTGAAGTTCGGATTTAATATTTGTATTTATTACAAATTAGTTTTAAAAGTCTATAAATTAGTAGAGTAAGTAGAATATTTTATAAAATTGTACTTACTTGGTCACTTCATTGAAATCAGATGTTCTGATACACAATTCAGTAAGTGAATAAAAACTCGATAATTTTTGTTATTAAAACAAATGAATCAGTTTAAGAGATGAAACACAGAATGATATGATCAATCTGTGAGAATTGGGTATTGGCGAAATTTCAGTATACTTATCAACAATGATATCAAAAAAAGCAAAGTACGCTCTAAAAGCGCTTAAAGTATTGGCGGAACAGTTCGGCAAAGGGCCAGTTCTGATTTCGTATATTGCTGAAAAAGAAAGAATTCCTAAGAAGTTTCTCGAAGCTATTTTGCTTGATTTGAGAAACAACGGAGTGCTTCAGAGTCAGAAAGGAAAAGGAGGAGGTTATTTGTTAAGGATACCGCCTGGAGAAGTAAGTTTTTCAAAAGTTTTACGGATCATTGACGGGCCAATTGCACCTGCCCTTTGTGTATCCATGTTCTTCTATGGAAAATGTGATGACTGTAAAGATGAGGAAACATGCAGCCTTCGTACCGTCCTGGAAAAATGGAGAGATGCAAACCTTGCCGTCCTGGATCAGACGACACTCAGCGACCTTTTACTGCAAGGATCGGGAGAACAGTTGCTTGCTGAGTAATTAGCCTGTCTTTTCGTACGTAAAGCGTAACGTCGTCTATTACTGACACCAAAGTATAATGCTGATGAACGTAATCAGCCACCGCAGGGAAATTATCAATTCCCTGCGTTTTTTTATCCTGCACCCATAAGCTGTATATCCCGACAGCATCCAGAATCACTGCTGGTTTTGTTCTTTGCAAATCGCTTACGTAACGCGCAAGATATTTTTCCTGCATCGGATGTTTGAAAATCGAGCGTTCTGAATGGTTCTCAGCGGTGCCCTGTGCAAGTTGTGCTTCTACATAATATTTACACTGCCATCCCCATACGACCAGATAATCACCGGATTTAGTAAACTTTTTTAAAGCCAGAACGATTGGACTTTGGTCGAGCTTGTTCAAGCCGTTGATTGATTCGTAGGCGTTAAGACGGTGCTCGCGTTTATATAAAACGGCATCATTTCCGGCAAACCAAAAAACCAGTAAAACCGGCGCAAGGATGAGCCATTTGTAATGTGCCTTCATACCATATGCCGCCAGCAGGATCCAGGGATAAATGCAGAAATTCAGATAATGAATAAAGCTGTTTCCCGATTTTGTAGCGGAGTATATTCCGGTCAGTATCAGCAAGATCATGGTAACAGAAACCATCCTATCCGTTGGCCTTCGCCCAGGTGCTGAGGGACGAAACGACTGGAAAAGTCCATAAAGGAGCGGAATAAGCAGCACAAAGGAATAGATGCTGAAATCTGAGCTGAGCGCTATCAGTTTAATGAATTGTGAAGGTATTTCTATAAAACTGCTTCCTCCCGCATAGATAGCATTTCCAAGAATATAAAAATCAATGAAGTCCTGAAAAACATCATTCGAGAGAATCCAGAGTAAGAGTAATAGGGGAAATGTTAAACCTCCAATGACTAAGTAAACCAGCGGTTTGATCATCGCCGTCCGGTTGTAAAACTGATAAGTTAACCACAAAGCGGCGAATACCACAACCATTGCCTGTGGAACGGACTGAAGTTTTGCAAAAGGCATCATGCCGGCTGCCAAACCGAGCAGGAAGGTTAACAGGGGCGAAATCTGCTTGTTGTCGGTAAGTCTGGAAAGAAGCCATATGGTAAAGGCCAGTAGCAGAACGGGAAGCTGTTCGCTGGAATAATGGACGAAATCGCTTTCTTGGGTAAAGGCCAGAAAAATAACAGGTGCTGTAAAAGCGACACGTGCGGTCTGTTCGCCAAACCATTTTTTCATCGCTAAAAATATGAAAAGCAATGCTCCGATACAGCATAACAAACCCATTACCCGGCCGGATGTATAGTTAATCTGAAACCCGAGTATTTTTGGAATGACAAGCAGATAATTATCCAGAGGACCGATGGTCGTCCCATCGACAGAGCGCCAGTAGACAGGATCCTGATAGAGGGTAATGGCATGACTGAGCATCTGGCTTTCGTCCGCATTGATTTCCCGGTTAAATACAATTGCCGGCATTCTCATAAAGGCCAGCAAGCCAATGCAAAGAATCAGAAAAACCCTGGCAGGTACTTTTTTGTAGATACTGGCCAGCGTTATTATTCCCGCAAGCAGGTATCCGAGAAACCAGTAAACTGTCGGGGAATTGTCGAAAGTGAGCATACGACCTTAGTTGATTGTATCTACTTTTTCAACAAAATCACGGTAATGTATGGCAGGAATAAAGTGTTGCTGAGACCGATACTGCAAGACCATAAACACCAGAAACAAAGAGATCAGAAAGGATTGGAGCATCAGGATAATTAAGGTGCTGCCCAAAGTAGATGCCCAGCCCGGGGTTGCGTTCCCTATCAGTTTAAGAAAAACGATGATGCCGATAAATGCAAAAGCAAGGCCCGACATAAACATGGAAAAGATCAGGATCCGGACAGCAGTGGTATCAACCAACACCGAGATCGCACTCAAACCGTGTAATACCAGAGAAACAAAATTCATCTTGCTCTCTCCGGCCAGCCGTGTCGCCCGGTCTGTGAGTACGGAATCGTAAGGTATCCGTGATTTTATAATTCCTCCGGGATAATTGTTCCAGATCTCAGACACACGTACAAGATTTTGTAGCCTGTTCTGAGGAATGATACTGAAATTTCCGAAAGTAATTACTTTCCCTGTAAGCAGCTTAAATACAGACTTGTAGATAACATAGAAAAATCTGAAAATAAAGTTCTCAGTGCGCTTATTCCTTTGCGCAAAAATGATTTTTCCGGGTATTTCCAGAGATCTGGCTACCAGCTTGTTAATATCGGAAGGCGCATCTTCTCCATCGGCATCCATGACAATTACTTTGTCGCACTGGATATGTTCAGCGACGTAGGAAAGTCCTATGGCGATTGCTTTTTGATGGCCGAGGTTGCGATAAAGGCGAAGTACCTGTATTGTTTTTCCTCCAAATGGCACAAAAGGCTCTGTCCGGTCTTTTGCAGAACAATCATCAACCACAAGTATGGACGCATTTTTCAGCACGGAAGGATTCAGATCTGTGTTTATCTTGGTAATCAACAAATTGAGTGCCTCCCAGTCGTTGTACTGAGGTATAATAATTACAAAGTTTTCCGGCATAGTGGTGAAGAAAATAACCTCCGAACAAGTATAAAGGATTTAACTGGTTCGGAGGTTATAAGGATTACATATTATTTTACACTAGCCAAACGAGATGAAATTCCGTCATGGATTTGCGTTAAAGTTTCAACAAGACCATATTCCCAGTTCCAGCCCGGATAGTGTTCTTTAAATTTCGAAAGATCACTCACATACCAGATATGGTCACCGATACGGTTGGTTTCTGAATATGAATGTGAAAGTTTATTTCCTGTAATTTTTTCGCACAGGTCAATTGCTTCGATCATCGAGCAATTTGCAAAACGCCCGCCGCCGGCATTGTAAACCTCGCCCGGACGTGGATTCTGGTAAAAATGCCAGAACATGTTCACAAGGTCATGACTGTGGATGTTGTCACGAACCTGTTTTCCTTTGTATCCGAAGATCGTGTAATGGTTTCCGGTAATTGCACATTTCATCAGATAGGCCAGGAATCCGTGCAGCTGGGCACCGGAGTGGTTAGGCCCTGTAAGACATCCGCCACGGAAAACTGCGGTTTTCATACCAAAGTAGCGGCCGTATTCCTGCACCATAATATCCGCAGCTACTTTCGAGGCGCCAAAGATAGAATGTTTGGTATGGTCGATGCTATGCTGTTCGTCGATACCATTTTTGAAATACGGGTGGCTTTCGTCAATTTCCCAACGGGTTTCCAGCTCCACAAGAGGCAGATAGTTAGGGTTATCTCCGTAAACCTTGTTGGTTGACGTGAAAATAAATACCGCCTCAGGGGTATGAAGGCGTGTCATTTCCAACATGTTCAATGTTCCAACTGCATTTACGCCAAAGTCTGTAAAAGGCTCGCGGGCCGCCCAGTCATGGCTAGGTTGTGCAGCAGCATGAATGATCAGCTTGATATCGTTTCCGTATTCTTTGAAGATCGGCTCCAGCTGGCTTACCTCACGGATGTCAGCAGAGTAATGTTTGTAATTAGCGTAAGCAGATTCAATCCGGCTTTTATTCCACGCCGTGTTGCCGTCTGCTCCGAAGAAATATTCACGTAAATTATTATCAACTCCAATAACCAGGTCAAACTTATCAGCTAAGAAAGCAACAGACTCACTTCCGATCAATCCGGCCGAGCCGGTAACTAGTGCTATATTCATGCTAAATGTAAAAATGAATTTAATAATGTATTAAAATAATACTATATTTCCCTGTGTGTACTTTAAGGATGTAAAGTAAAATAAAAACAAACAATTATCCCAACCGGTTTCTTCAGTGGTAGTTAAAAACCCCTGATTTTCATCGGATGGGTGTCTTTAATTTCCAATTTGATGTAAAAAATTAACCTTTTGAGAAATAATTGCCCTATTTCCTTGAAAAATTTCTATTCTACTTCTTACTTATATAGTTTTACAAAATATTCGCCCTCCTTGTTAGATGCCTGTTCTTTTCCTGCTTTTCAGGAAATGAACAAAGCTTACATCATAAGAAATATTATAACACACCTGACAGAAAAGGCGAACGGTGTCTGGCGGTTTTACTTTTAAAACCTCATTAAAAGACATTCATCATCTTTGTAAAAGGCGGTAGGCCAACAGATTTTTATTGTGATTGTTTCTAATTTATGTTCGGACAAATAACGGCCGCTTTCTCAAGAGATAACTTTTTAAGTTATTTATTGGGTGCCGGTATCTTACTCAGGATCTTTCTATACATTACATTGCCTGGCTTCGGCGTAGATGCTCACGGTGAAGTCATTAATTTTATTCTCGAAAAAGGAAGGCTGCCATTGACGAGAGAGGTTTTCTGTGCCATGCACCCTCCCCTCTACTACTTACTTTCGCTTCCGTTTTTTTATTTCGACAACATACACAGCCAAAAAATAACCCAGGTTTTTTCTCTGCTGCTTGCCTGCGGCAATTTATACCTGTTGTACCTGTTGTGTAAAAACTTGTTGCAGGATACAGTCGTAAGAAATGTTGCTTTCCTTTTAGCTGTTTTTCTCCATTCGTTCGTCACATTTTCATTGTATGTTTCAAATGATACGCTTGCGTACTTTCTGGGAACATATATTTTTTATTCGCTTCACCGATACATCCAAAACCCAACCTTACGTAATGAGGTGATGATTGCGGTTCTGCTTGGACTTGGCTTACTTACAAAAGGAACTTTTCTGGCTTTCGGACCGTCGCTGGGACTCGTCATTATATTGTCTCTCTGGAAAAGAAACTTGTCACCTCAGCTGATTCTGGGCCGTCTTGTCCTTTTTGGGATTATCACACTGGTATTAGGGTCTTACAAGTATCTGGAAAATTACTATGCAGAACACCGTCTGATCGCGCACAATATCGACTTCTTTTTCTACATGCCTGCCAATACATTTATTGGTATTAAAAGCATACTTTATTTCAACCTGAAACAGCTCGTTAAATTCCCGACCTATTTCCAGGGCGATCCTATGCTGGAACATGTCTATCCGATTATCTTTTATGCCACCTTCTGGTATAAATTCTGTGAGCCTTTGAATGGGTTTGAACTCGGGTCAAGGACGTCATTTAAATATATCGGCAGCGTTATTTACATCATCGGACTTTTACCGTCCATACTGATCCTGCTTGGTGCATTACTAAAATCGATATCTGTTTTTCAGTTTGCCGGCAGGTTAAAATCCAGCAGCCGGGAAAGTTTTACGAAGGGATTGGAAGAGGCAGCATGGCTCAGTATTTTATTCATGAGCATATTACTGGTTATCATAGCCGGCTGCAAATACAATGTCTGGGTATGTTTTCAGTCGCGCTTATTTCTTCAGGCCTTTTTTCCAATCATCTGGATCCTGTATTCCGGATTGAAGTTTGTAAAAGAAAAATCGACGATCGCATTCCATGTGAGCGCATTTTCGATGCTGGCAATTTCTTTTCTATACCTGATTTATTATTTCACTGAGGGTATCCATATCCTGCTTACGTAAGGGAAACCCAAATATCAGGCACAAAAAAAAGATATCCTCATCAAATGAGGATATCCCGGTATAGATCTTAAACTGTTAAGAGACAGTATTATTGTTTTACTACTGCACTGCCGGATCCGCTGTATAACTTAGCGCGGATAGCCTCAACACGTGGTTCAAGTTCAGGATTTGCCTCGTATTTGTTAGCCATCTGGCGTGGCAAAGAATCCGGGCTTACTCCGTACACATCCTGATTGTTTGCATTAAGGTCCTTTTGTTCTTTGTGGTTATATTTTTGATAATCACAAGAAGATAACAATGCTACACATGCCACAAGAGCGGCTATTTTACTGAATTTCATCTCTCTGCTGTTCATAGTAATACGCACAAAAATAACCGCCTTTTCCATAACCACCAAATGGTTAGGAAATGAATTGCTAAATTTTTAATAGTTCCAGCTCGTTATGGACAAATTCCATAAGTTCTGTAATATATTTTTTAGAAAAATCGAATGGAATATTGGCTGCCGCATAGATCTCTGTAATCGGCGCTGTGTATCCTAATTTTAAGGCGTCAAGGTATCCTTTTAATCCTTTTTCAGGATTTTCACGGTAATTTTTCCATACACCAATAGCGCCGAGTTGAGCAATGCCGTATTCGATGTAATAAAAAGGCACTTCATAAATATGAAGCTGACGCTGCCACAGGTATTTGCGGAATGATTCCAGACCTGACCAGTCCAAAATCTGATCTGTGAATTCCTGATAAATCCTGACCCAGGCTTCCGTACGTTCTTCGGCAGTATGCGACGGATTTTCGTACATCCAATGCTGGAATTTGTCCACCGTTGCTACCCAGGGAAGGGTTTCGATAATGGATTCCAGATGTTGGATTTTTGCACGGCGAAGATCGTTTTCGTTATCGAAAAACTCGTCCCAGTAATCCATCGTGATCAGCTCCATGGACATGGAAGCCAGTTCTGCCACTTCAGATGGCGTATGCTTAAATGAATTGAGCGCTAGGTCGCGTGTTACCAGTGAATGAACGGCATGCCCGCCTTCATGCAGCAGCGTGATCATATCCCGAAGGTTGGAAGTTGCATTCATAAAGATAAACGGAACTCCGATTTCCTCAAGCGGATAGTTATAACCGCCGGGCGCTTTTCCTTTTCTGGATTCCAGATCCAGATGTTTCATGTTTTTCATGATCTGGAGGCAGTTCCCAAGAAAAGGATCAAGACGGCTGAAGCAACGGATCGTTTTATCCAGCAATTCTTCCCCGCTGCTGAATGGCTTCAACGGAGCAAGGCCTTTGGGGTCAACTTTTGTGTCCCAAGGACGCAGCTGATCTACTTGCAGAGCTTTTTTCCGGCCATTGGCCATATCATTCAATAACGGAACGACTGCCTCCTTCACCGAATCGTGGAAGTCAAAACAATCCTGAGGTGTATAATCAAACCGGCCCATTGCGGCAAACATGTAATCACGGTAATTGGCAAATCCGGCATTTTTCCCAACCCTATCGCGCAGTGTCACAAGCTTGTTCAGCAGTTCATCCAGCGCTTCATGATCCTGAAAGCGTCTTTCAGCCACGGCACGCCAGGCTTCTTCCCGAACTGATCTGTCGGCAGACTGCAGGCGGTCGGAGGCCTTCTGTAATGTCATTTCTTCACCGTCGAGCGTGACGGTCATAGCGCCTGCAATGGCACCGTACCTGCGTTCTTCGGTTTGCATTTCTGTCTGAAGTGGAATATTTTCTTCCCGGAACAGTTCAATGGCTTTTTTCATACCGCGTATGGTTATTGAAAATCCCTGATCTGTCAATTCGTTCAGATACTTACTTTCCACGGCTTTCTTGTCCAGCTCATTTCCGTATTCCGCAAGCTTTGGCTGAATTTCTGTAATGAAAAATTGTAAAGCGTTTATCAAACCCGTGTTAGCGGTATCGCAGGTCTGACGGATATATCTCCACGCAAAATTTTCGGACAGGTAAGATTCAAGCTCACTTCTGTCTAAAAACCACTGACGCAGATCTGAAACAGAATTAATTTCTCTCGTTCTTAAATTATCATAAAACGGCTGAAGATCTTCCCAGCTTTTCAGATCAAATTCTTCTCCTATGAACACCCGTTCTGAGCGGGCCAATGTGCTAGTTTCCTGATTTATCATCTTTCCTTTGCTTGTGATAATTAGATTTTCAAAGGTAAGGTGGAATTGCCTGAAAGTGAAACTGAGTTATTTCTTCTATTTCAAAAGAGCCGATAATTTTATCTGAAAGGATCATAGAAAACACGCCGGACCGAATGGAGTCGTCGGAAAGGTCATTTTGAACTAACCCATAGATAACAGGAATCGGATCGCAGGGCCAGATGATTATGTCTTCATAGGTTTCATCATTATTGATTGCGAGCAGACCAAGCTCAAAACGCGCTATTACGGACGGCAGACCAATGGTGTTTTTCGAAACCCACCTTAAAAAATGCGTCCTTTTTTTCTGGATCAGCGAAGAATGATCATTGGCAAAAAGATAACTGTTGGTAATTGTATTTAACTGACCGGTTTTCCTTAGAAACCTGGAGGTGAAAAAACAGAAGGTATCGGGCAGGGGTCGGCAATTATTTCTCATATACGGTCCGCTTTGGATTTTGTTCTTATCAGAATCATGTATGGGTTACATGGTGGATTTGTCGTATTTCTCATAGATCAGGGTAACAGTTTGACGAAGTTATTTTACATAATACGATGGTATCAGTTTTCTTCCTGATTAACAGCTTAAAAGTTGCCGGAAACTCGTGTTTTTATGTATATTTCAAAACCGTATATGTAATGAACCATGCCTTTCTTTCAAAAAAATATTTCTGACAATGACCTGATTGACGGCATCTTATCCGACAATGGTCAGCGGCGCTATTGCGAAAACCGTCTTTATGAGCGGTATGTTTATCTGATACGGTCAGCGGAGTGGAAACACAAACTTTCACACGACGAATGTTCAATGGTATATTCTGATACTATCCTGACCATCATAGAAAATATTCAAAATGGAAGCTTTAAGGGGAATTCTTCTTTGAAGACGTATCTGAATCAGATTTTTTCTAACAAATGTGTTGACCTCCTGCGTAAAAATGCGACTAACAGGCAACAGGTCCATCAGGGCGAAACTTTGGACGACTATGTGAATATGCTCCCGGACGAATCGCGCGGTATTGTGCAGACACTTATTGATCAGTATGATGTGGAAATTTTATACAAGCGACTACGTGAGCTTGGAGAAAAGTGCCAGCAAATGATCAAAGCCTGGGGCGAAGGGTATATGGACCAGGAAATAGCGGCCGAGATGGGTTACCAGTCTGCTGCTGTGGTCAAAACAAGTCGTTTGCGCTGTCTTGAAAAGTTACGGGAACTATATAAGGGATGGAAATAAGATCAGTGGAGAAAAAATATTATGGAAGAGCGAATAGAAGATTATTTCAGGAGAAATCTCACAGCATCTGAGAAAAAACGGTTTGAAGATGATTTGAAAGAAGATCCTCAGCTGGCAGCATCTGTTGCATTTTATCTGGTAGCTCAGGATGCTGCCAAAACAGATGCCCGTGAGAAAGAGCTGTCCAGGAGACATTCAGAATGGCAGAAACTGGGATCGGAAAGGGCCAGCGTGGTGAGCAGAAAAATGATTTATTATGCATCTGCAGCGGTACTTTTTATCGCACTGGGTTTGGGGTGGTTTTTCTTAAAATCGGAAAAACCGGACAGGGAGCTTCTGGCGGATGCCTATGTTGAAAAGAACTTTTCTACACTGAGTGTTCAGATGGATGCCAACGCCGATAGTCTGCAGCAAGCGATAAATGCCTTCAATCAGGGTGAATATATGAGGACGATACAATATACAGATGCAATCCTTGCACGGGACCCGGATAACGCTGAAGCAAGAAAAGTTGCAGGTATTGTTTCCCTGAAACAGAAAGATTACGACAAAGCCATTACCTGCTTTCACCAACTTGGCGAACAAAAAAATCTGTTTTCCAATCCGGGAAAGTTTTATGAAGCCATTGCACGTATTCAGAGAGGGTTGCCGTTGGATAAGAAATTGGCAGACAGCTTGCTACGTCAGGTAATTGATGGTAACTTGGAGGGGAAGGATGAGGTTGAAAAGTGGGTGAAATGACCGAATTCATACATAACCTAATCCATAATCCAGATCATGACTGCAAAACCTTTAAGACCCGCCGTCCCCAAAAATCTGTTGTCATACCTCAATAGTTTTGAGAATGACAGAAATCATTACATACCTGACCCTACAGACGAACGTAGAATAGCTGTCGCAAATCAAAAGATTTTTAACGCTTCCGGCAGCTCGCTGTTAAAAGACCCCATTAAGATTGGTGACAAGATCAAAGTTATCCCGGTTGACCCGAACCGTAAACGAGGTCAGGAAATCGCAGAAGATCTGATCAGGGAGGTTTTGGTTATCGGTAAAAGTTTCTGGAACCCGGATCTGCTTTTGCTGGAAGGTGATGATCTTTTGGAAAAAGGAAATGTAAGTAAAGACTGGCAGTCACCCGACCGGGACCTGATACTCAGTACAATTGCCACGAATTGTGTGACAATGACGTCACCAGATGTTACTCAGGACCATGACCCGACGCGTACCAGTGACGGTTCTTCCAGAAAGACGCCCGCAATTTCAGGTGATGAGGATAAGAATAGCCACCCGGCTTTTGCACCGTTGACAGAATATTGGCTTGGAAAAGCTTTTCATCATAACCAGACCTACCCCGACGCGCCCGTTGTTGCTATTCTGGATACGGGGATCGATTTTCAGTTTGACTGGACCATGCGTACGTTGCCCGATGCCTCATGTCAGTTATGGTTTAACGAGGGAAAGGCGACTGAAAATAAAGATAATGAAGTGCCATTTCAGAAAGATCTTATTGGATGGAATTTTGTTGGAAGCGGCGATTTGCTTGGCCTGACGCAGCACCAAAATCCGTTTGATGACGACCGGCATCATAAACATGGTACACGGATTGCGGCTATTGTGGCACATCAGTGCAGGCAAAATAAAAAACAATGTGCGGAACATGTGAAAGATCCAAACGTCAGGATGATGATCTTAAAAACGCATGATTATCGGGGCGTCGGGCTGCTGTTTGACATATTTTGTGCCTTTGACTACATTCTTGCACAAAAGAAAGTGAATATAATCAACGCGAGCTGGGGATTTTATGGATCGGAAATACCTGCGTTCAAAGCCTATCTTGACAAATTTGAGGAAGCTGGGATCTGGTTTGTGACAGCTGCAGGAAATAGTAATGACTTTGAAGATGAATTCAGAATTCATCAGCTGAGGAAAAATTCGCCGACCGGACGTTATCCTGCCTGTTACAGTACACCGGGTAACAAAGTGCTTACCGTGACCACAGCTACCCACACCAGAAGCTTCGATTCCTGCCATGAGATTTCTCAGCTTGAAATTGAGTGTTCTGAAAATTACTCCAACGAGTTTGTAGATATAGCAGTAGCTGCTGGCCGGGACGGATGTTTTCCTGAGCCGCTCTGCAGGACAAATGATACGGTTAGAGGCACATCTTATTCCACTGCCTATGTCATTGGTAAGTTGGTGCGGTCCGGAAAAATGGCAGGCAAGGCAGATTTTCTCGATGATAATAACAAATTTATTCACTACGATAGCAGTTTACGAGATTATGTGAGGGATGGGCACTACATATTTTCAGACATTGATGAGAAAACCGAGCATTTCTAATCATTTAATTCGCATTGTTTGTTCACTACTCATACTGCTTCCAGCGAAGCAACTGGCAGCGCAGTGCCCTGATTTTAAGAAAATATGGGGCAATGTGAGTCAGCCGCTGGACGCCAACATCGACGATGCCGGACTGGCAGTTCAGGACAAATTATTAAAAGATTGGCATCAGCAATGGAAAAACTGCGGAGCCAGGCCGGATTCAATTTTCGGCCTGCTCTTGCAGCGGCGTGGCGTAGTCAATTCCTGGACAAACCGGAAAAAAGAGGCGCTGGAATTTTATGAAATGGCAAATGCTGTTTTTTCAAAACCGAATGGTGACACGAGGATAAGCTCGAAGCCGAAGATCAAGTTTTTAATCGGCGAGTGTTATCTGTACGGTAATGATTATATAAAAGCAGAATCGATTTTTGAAAATATTGTCAGAACGAGAACCAATAAGTTTCACCAGAATTTTCAGGTGAAAAGTTATTTAAAGCTTGCCTATATTAACAACGCCTCCGGAGACTATGAAAAAGCACTTTCAGCGCTTGAAAAGGGATTAATGCTTGCCAATGAACTGCAAGATCCTTTTTCAGTGCTTGAACTGTCCCTTGAAAAAGTCTGTTCGTACCAGCATTTGAAAAAGTACAACAAGTCTAATGTGATTGCTTATGATGCGATCCGGCTGGCGCAAAGCCTGAACCGTTCAAACGAACTGATCGCTGCCTACGAATATCTGGCGACGAATTACAGTGCGGTCAGCAAGAAAGACTCGGCGCTTTATTTTTATGAAAAAGTGATACGGATCTGTGAAGAGCAACAGCGGAACGTCCCGGTTTATTTGTATACAAACATGGGCATTATGTATTTTTTTGCAAAACAATATGACCAGGCGATCGCCTATTACAACAAGTCTCTGCCATTGCAGGTAGATCCTTATCATAAAGCTTTGGTCCATTATGAAATTGCCATGGCAGCCTCAAAACAGAAAGATTGGGCCAGATCGTTAAGTTACTTTGACCGTGCATTTCAGTTGTTGAACCTCAATTCATATGGTGCACCAGCCACAAACCCTCCTGCTGCTTCGATGAAAATCGCAGCCAGAAAACAGTATCTGCTATCGATGGTGATCGATAAAGGAAACACTTTGCTTGATTATGCAAAAAGTAAAAAACTGTCAAAAGCGGAATTAAAGTATGCGCTTAAGACCTATATGCTGGCAGATACGATGGTCGACTACATGCGGTGGGAACATGTAGGAAAAGTATCAAAACTTTTTTGGCGGGATAATACGAGAAAGATGTACGAACATGCTATTGAGACCTGTTATCTATTAAACGACCCGGTAAACGCTCTTCACTTCTTCGAAAAAAGCCGCACAGTATTACTGAATGATCAGTTGAATGAGCTTGGTGCGAATCAGCAATTGAGTGAAAGAGATGCTGAAAATGAAAAAATAATAAAGCAGAAGTTAAATAATCTCCAAAATAAACTAGGTGAAACGAAGCCTGAATCAAGGGAGTATTCAGCCGTTCGGGATGCATTGTTTAAAGCTCAGGATGAGCAGGAAGCATTTATTCACCGGTTGGAAAAAGAAAATCCGCAATATTATGCTTACAAATATGACAACAGCGTACCCGATATAAAGGAGATCAGAGAGAAAGTAATCCCGGAAGGGCAGACATTTATTTCTTATTTTACCGGAGACAGTGCGGTTTATGGATTATGTATTTCTTTGCAAAATATTGTGTTAAAGAAATTTAGTATCCAGGATTATACGATTAACACGCAGGCCTTTCAAAAGCTGGTGGCCAGTAAACAGGCGCAAAATAGCGCATTCAATACCTATCTCACTGTTTCAAACCGTCTCTATCAATTATTGATAAAACCCTTTGCTATTCAATCCGACCGCGTTATCGTGTCTCCCGATGGTAACTTTTTGCCTTTCGAGAGTTTCAGTTTTTCCCCTTCAAAGCCGGATTTTCTGGTACGTAAATTTGCATTTAGCTATACTTATTCCGGTGGTTTTATCTCAAAAATGATGCGACAGAAAACTTTTCTGCCTTCGGCAAATACCTTTTTGGGTATGGCGCCGGAAGGGTTTTCTTCAGGACTCGGACAAGCGTCATTGCCAGGCTCGAAAGCTTCGCTGAAGGTAATCAGCGAACATTTCTATTTCCCAAAAACGCTGACAGGCCATGATGCTTCCCGTAAAGCTTTTCTGGACGAACTATCAGGTTATAGGATCGTTCAGCTTCTGACGCATGCAAGCGCAGACAGTTCCGAAAAGGAACCAACATTGTTCTTTGCCGATTCGACGTTAAAACTTTCTGAGCTTCCGGCATCCGGTCTGTCAAAAACGCAGTTGATGGTCCTTTCCGCATGCAGGACCGGTGTTGGGAAGAATCAGAAAGGCGAAGGTGTGTTCAGTCTGGCGAGGGGTTTTGCAGGAATCGGCATCCCTTCAACCCTGACAACGTTATGGAGTGTTGAAAACAAAGCTATTTACGAGCTCACTGAGTTATTTTATAAACATTTGGATCAAGGCGTTTCACTGGACCTGGCATTGCAGCAAGCGCAGATCGAGTGGCTGAACAGGGCATCCCGAAGCGACCAGTTACCATATTCCTGGGCCGGAATGGTTTTGGTCGGTAATACAGAGCCGGTTCAGTCAGGCCTGGGAATGGAAATTATTTTCGCCCTTATTGTAGCCGTTGCTGCGGTTGTAGCGATGTTGCTATATTATTACCGGCAACGTTTTGTAAGGATCAAAAGGGATGTTAAGGCAGAAACCGTTACTCACTGATGTTATTTTGCAGATTCCTGTGTCGCATCAGTCAGATTATCTGTAATAATATTTTCAGTTGCACTTACATTTGCAAACGCCAGGTTCATTTTCTCTCTGTCAAATTCTTTTTCGTTATTAGCCAGCCAGATCGTTGCCACGCCATTTCCGATTATATTGGTTATTGCACGTGCTTCGGACATGAAGCGGTCAACGCCAAGCAATAATGCCAAACCTTCCAATGGTATCACTTTTATAGCAGTCAGGGTGGAAGCGAGGACTACAAATCCGCTTCCTGTAACACCAGCCGCTCCCTTTGAAGTAACCATAAGAATACCGATAACCGAAAGAATCTGTCCCACAGTCAGATGCACATTAAACACCTGTGCTAAAAAGATGGTGGCCATTGAAAGATAAATGGTAGTACCATCCAGATTAAAAGAATACCCTGCAGGAACGACCAGACCCACTACTGGTTTCGAGCAACCCATACGTTCCAACTTTTCCATAATCGAGGGAAGCGCCGCTTCCGACGATGAAGTCCCTAAAACGATCAGCAGTTCTTCACGGATATATTTCAGATAATTCCACAGGCTGATTTTGTACATGCGAAGGATCAATCCCAAAACACCAAAAATAAAGATGGCCATCGTGAGATAAACCGTCCCCATTAGTTTTGCGAGTGGTAATAAAGTATGAATTCCATATTTTCCAATCGTAAAAGCCATCCCGCCGAAAGCGCCGATGGGAGCAAAAATCATGACAATATGAAGAGCTTTGAAGACGTATTTGGACGCAAAACCAAGCCATTTTACGATTGTTTCCTTACCTGAATATTTGCTCAGCACAGTACCTACCACCAGCGAAACGACAAGTACCTGCAGCGTTATGTTATCCAGAAAGAATTGAAGCCAGCTAAAATCATGAACTTTGGCTGCATATACCGAAATATCCCCTTTCTGAAGATTTTTCGTCACCACTCCGTCGCCGGGGCGCAATACGTTTGCGACGATTACCCCCACAATAAGCGCCATGGTGGTCACTACTTCAAAATATAAAAGTGCTTTTGCACCCACTTTTCCCACTTTCTTCAGGTCACCCATTCCGATGATACCCAGTGTAATGGTCAGGAAAATGATTGGATTGATGAATAATTTGACAATTGAAATAAAACCTTTACCTAAAACATCCATTTTAACAGCAGTCTCAGGATCGTAGTGACCGAGCAAAGCGCCGGCTGTTATTGCAGTAAGTACCCAAAAAGTAAGGTTCGTAAATAGCTTCTTCAAGTTATGCTCAGTTAAGGAATAAGAGGTTGCAGCCTGGAAAGTTTGCCGCAGTAATCAGAAAAGTAGTTGGATGTTAGTCAAGTTACGATATAAAAGCACTTTTACTCAACCTGATTTAGAGAAAACTATTTTTTTATTATTGTTTATACTTGGTCTAAATAAAATTGTATATTTGTGCGAAGCGATTGGCGGCAAAATCGATTTCCGGATATAAAAATTCAGCTCAGGGCATTCTATCCAAAATACTTATGCACGGTTCCACGCACGAACATTCTTCTTTACGGATTTTAAGCCAGTCGAAAAACGGGTATATCGGGCAGTGCAGCTGCTGCGGGCATTACAATTTTGTGTTCGGTAATGTGCTTTTCATGCTCTCGGAAGACGGGTTGAACGGGTTTCATGCTGTCCTGTATGACGAAAGCCAGTTTTGTACAATCGATACCGCCCTGCCTCATGGCCGCAACCACCTTTTGCCTTTGCCGATACCAAATCTCATGCTCTCTTTCAATGATGAGGAAGTCGAAGAAATGAAGGGTTTGTTCCAGGAAGCACTGCTGGCGCTGGAAATTGATCAGATTTTTTCACGAAATTGATAATAATCACAGATGAATTGGAAAGTTTTATTCAATAGAGTTCCGGCGTTATTCTTAGGCTTACTACTGCTCTTAAACACTGAACTATGTGCAGCCGGAAAAACGCAGCGTATCGTTTCAGTCAGCGGGACACTGAGTGAAATTCTCGTTGGTTTGGGTTTAGAATCACAAATCGTTGGCGTTGATGTTACAAGCACTTATCCGGCTTCCCTCGAAAAATTACCTAAAGTCGGGCATAACAGGAATATCTCAGCAGAAGGTATTCTGGCATTAAATCCGGATGTGATCGTTACGAGTGATCAAAGCATGATCGCGGCCAATGTCCTTAAGCAATTGAATAGTACCGGCAGGAAGGTAGTGACATTCCGGCAGGAGTTTTCTGAGGAGGGTACGATTCATTTAATCCGGGAAGTAGGTGCCTATTTCAATGCAAAACCCCAGGCCGAGAAAATGGTGAAAGCTGTACAGGCAGATTTGGCAAGACTTCCCAAAACTACATCACCGAAGAAACTGCTATTTATCTACGCAAGAGGAACCGGCACTTTGATGGTTTCCGGGAAAAACACATCGCTGGACAAAATGTTCATATTAATCGGCCATAAAAATGCGGTAACTGACTTTACAGATTTCAAACCCTTAACCTCTGAGTCACTTTTAGCAGCCAATCCCGACGTTTTGGTCTTGTTTTCAAGTGGTTTGGAAAGCGTTGATGGTATCGACGGACTATTAAAAGTGCCGGGAATTGCTTACACCAATGCCGGAAAAAATAAAAAAATTGTGTCGATGGACGGCCAGTATCTTACCGGATTCGGTCCACGGCTGGGTAAGGCGGCGGCGGAATTAGCTCAAAAGGTTAAATAGATGATCGAAGAAGAAACGATAATTCAAGCTGACCGCAAAGCGCAAGAGAAGGCCGGTCAGGCTTTCAAACAGCCACTTTCTCCGGGTTGGGTTATTCTGATCCTGTGCGTTGCATTGTTGGCATGCGGATTATTTTCGGTGCGTACGGGCGCACTCCGTATCTCCTACGCCGATATCGCCGGAATTGTGGCCCATAAAATGAGCTTCACAGAAACAATGCGCTATGAGGAGCAGAAGGAAATTATTTTCTGGGTGATCCGTTTACCAAGGGTTTGTCTGGCCATACTGGTCGGCGCGGGTTTGGGCATTGCCGGGGCAGCATTGCAAGGTTTGTTCCGTAATCCTATCGCCGATGCCACACTGATCGGGGTTACCTCAGGCGCCTCGCTTTTTGCCGTGATCGTGATAATGTTGAACATCCGGTTTTTTGGTATAATCAATGAATATGCAGGTGCTTATACCCTTTCCTTTGCAGCATTTACGGGCGCAGCCCTAACGACTATGCTCGTTTATCAGCTTTCAAAAATGACTGGCGATGGCGGTGTTACAACCATGCTTTTATGCGGAATTGCAATAAATGCCTTCGTAGGTGCACTTACGGGTTTGATGACTTACATGGCAACCGATGAACAATTGAGAACGATCACTTTCTGGACCTTGGGGAGCTTGGGTGGAGCAAACTGGACCACCGTAGCCGCTGTTGCGCCGTTTGTCTTCGTGAGTATTTTATTCATGCCCTATCTTGCCAAATCGCTGAATTTATTGGTGCTGGGCGAAAGTCAGGCCGGGCATCTGGGGGTTAACATGAAGGTTTTAAAAAGATCAATCATTGTATTAGCCACGATGGCCGTAGGCGCCTCAGTCGCCGTTGCGGGAACGATCGGTTTTGTAGGGCTCGTAGTGCCTCATATAATCCGCAGTATTTTTGGGCCTGATAACCGATACCTTCTCGTGGGTTCAGCCCTTGGCGGTGCGATCGTGCTGACATTGGCTGATACGATTTCAAGAACAATTGTTGCTCCTGCGGAACTTCCTATCGGTATCCTGACGGCACTTTTAGGTACTCCGTTTTTTCTTTATCTTCTCTGGAGTCAAAAACGTAACCGGGTATGATGCAGGTAGAAAATGTGCAGTTCGGACTGAAGGGTAAATCTCTTTTGCAAAATGTAAGCTTCATAGCAAACACAGGTGAATTCCTGGCCATTGTGGGTGCGAACGGTGCGGGGAAATCTACTTTGATGAAACTTTTATCAAAAGAGTTGTCTCCGACGTCCGGGCGAATTTCTTTCAGGCAAAAGGATTTAAAAGAATACAGTTTAAAAGAACTGGCTCAAAAAAGAGCAGTACTTGCACAGCAAAATGTTGTTACGCTTTCCTTTACTGTCCAGGAAATTGTTCTGATGGGCCGTTACCCATTTTATGATTCAAAACCTTCTGCGCTTGATTTGTCGATTGTGGATACTTGCCTGCAAAAGGTAGGGATCAGTCACTTTAAAGGCAGATTATATCCGACGCTTTCAGGTGGGGAACAGCAAAGGGTTCAGTTGGCCAGGACTTTGGCTCAGGTATGGAACGTGGAAAATGGCTTTATTTTGTTAGATGAACCTACTTCCGGGATGGACCTGCTCCACCAATTTGAGACTTTCCGGCTTGCCAGGGATATGAGTCAAAAGGGTTATGGAGTTGTTGCCGTTGTTCATGACCTCAATTTTGCCCTTCAATATGCAGACCGTGTTTTAATGTTAAAAAAAGGCAGCATATTTTCGATCGGGACGCCTGATAAAGTCCTGACCAGCGAGCATATTAAAGAGGCCTTTGGTGTCTCAGTCAGAATCATTCAACCGGATGATACGCCTTTCCCTGTAATTATTCCCAAGGCTGAACCAGTCGCTGTGGCCTAGAAAAATATGATCTAGTAACTTAAATAATACATCTCCGAATCAAACAGCATTTCATATGAAAACAGTATTAGCCAACAATCGTGCAGCCCTGAAAGAAACCTGGGCAGCATTTAAAGCGCTGAATCCTAAAATACGCATCCGTGACGCAGCCAGAGAGCTGGAGACTACGGAGGCAGATCTGTTAGCAACAGGCCTTGGTGACAATATCATTTTGCTGGAAGGAGATTTTCGTGAGCTGTTAAAAGAAGTACAATCACTGGACTATGTGATGGCGCTTACCCGCAACGACCATGTCGTGCATGAGCGCAAGGGAGTCTATGAAAACGTTTCATTCAACAACCATGTTGGTCTGGTGTTAGGTGCAGATATCGACCTCCGGTTATTTTTAGGGGACTGGAAATTTGGTTTTGCGGTGCGTGAAGCGGATCGATTTAGTCTTCAGTTTTTTAATAGTTATGGAGATGCGGCGCACAAAATTTACCTTACTGAGCAAAGCAATAAAGAAGCATACGATGTTCTGGTTGAAAGATACCGTGCTGCGGACCAGCAAACTATGGCTTTGACTGCTTCAAAACCGGAGAAAAAAGCGGAGGAGCCAACAGGTGATATCGATACAGCTGCCTTCCAGGCTGAATGGTTGAATTTAAAAGATACGCATGAGTTTTTCGGACTTTTACGTAAATATAAATTATCAAGGAAAGAAGCACTTCGTCATGCGCCGGAAGGATATGCTTATCAGATCAAACCGGAGAGTATGAAAGCTGTTTTTGATGCGGCTTCGGAAGATGAATTGCCGGTTATGGTATTCGTTTCCAATCCTAATTGTATCCAGATCCATACAGGTCCGATCAGGAAGATATTTGTCATGGGGCCCTGGCTGAACATCATGGATCCTGCTTTCAACCTGCATTTGCGTGAAGATGCGATCGACGAAGCCTGGGTGGTTAGAAAACCAACAGAAGATGGAGTCGTCACAGGGATTGAGCTGATCGATAAAGAAGGTGTTATGTTCAATCAGTTTTTTGGAAAACGAAAACCCGGCTCGCCGGAACTTGCCGCCTGGCAGGAACTTGTTGAGAAAGCGGTGACAAAAAAATAGTGTTTAAAGACAATATATAATTTCGCCATAGTGATTCAATTGGGCCGCCTCGTTTCGGGGCGGTCCTTTTTTGTTTTTAGCGAGGCAATAATTATAGAAAGGATTATCACCGGTCCCTAATCAACCTTAATCTTGCCTCCACCGGAATAACTTCTGAATTCGCCCTGGTACATCGCATCTGCTGACGAAGGACCCGCAGAAAATATCCCTTTCGAAACAACTCTGACCTGATAATAAAAGGATTTCACCCTATTGTCAGCTGTTGTAAAAAAGTGAATCCGGTCGTCACGGATGTCGAAGTAAGCTGGTATTACTGCGTTTCTGATCCAGGGCATATCTCGTGGGTCGGTAATGCGGGGATTTTCGATTTCAAAACCGGCAGGAAGCAAATCGGTAACAACGACATTATTAACCGGCAATCCATTCGTGCTCGAAAGTGATAATTTCACAATAACCAGATCGTTCTGGTGGAACACTCCGGCAGGTTTTCCATCACGGTTCAGATATTGCCTTCTGATACTTAATCCTTGATCTTCCTGTGTAAAGGTGCCTGTTGCCGACATTCCCTCAGACTGTGCAAACCAGTATAAATCACCTTTTCCCTGGGTCGAAACTGCCAATTTCTGATTAACAATACCCTTCGCCAGTTTTAAGTCCTTGCCATCAAAATCTGCAATTTTCCTGCCATTGATCATCACAGAACCCATAACCGTTGAAGAGGAGATTTTTTTCGCGATTTTCCCCAAAGCCAATATGGCAAAACCTGCCTCCTGCGTATTGATATAAGAAGCCGCCTGTAGCGCAGCTGAAAGTTGGCGGGCCAGCGGCGTGATTTGTAAATTGTCTCCATCCGTTTCTAACATCGTATTTAAAACGAGTCCCAGGTTTCGGAGAGGAGAAGAATAGCTGTCATCGAAAACGATACTGGCATTTTGGTAAGCATAACTTTTAGGCAAGATCGTGCTGAAACTTCGCGCATCACCGATTAATTGAAATGCACCTGCAAGCAGGTACCTCGAATCAAGCGTAAGCAATTGTGGGTTTTGCTTGTAGTAGTTCATCGCAGCGCGGTTGGGCGAACCTGTTAGCGCAAGAACATACAAAGAATAGATCGCTTCCCGGCGGGCAACTGTCTTCCGAACCTGAGTCACTGATTCTTTGCCTGGACTGTTTTCCGTACTGGCAATGGCAATTTCTCTGGTAGCTGTCGTGCCTGTTTTGGACGTAAGATAATCGATTGCTTTGCTCATCGTTTTTGCATTTATTTCAAAACCTGCCCGCCGCGCCTCTTCCATAAAGTGAACAGCATAGGCGGTCGTCCACCAGTCTTCAGATACCCCGCCTGGCCACATGACTGCACCACCATTAAATAATTGCTGCGATTCTATTTTGCGAATCGCCTGTTGGACATTGGTGAGCGGGTTAAAATCACTTTCTCCTGATTTTACCAGGTATACCGGCGTTGCCATTGCTTTAGAAAGATCCGGGAAATACAATTGTGGAAATGCTTTCGAGATCGTTTGTTCAAGGCACCCGTAAGGATACCCTAATAAAGCAGCTAGCGCTTTTCCTCCCCTGCCAACCAAGGGTGAGCGGCTCAGTACAACCTGGCCGCTGCTGGTCGCAGGAATAAAATTATTGATAAGATTTATTGTCCCTTGCTGTCCGCCGGCGATCAGCCCTGAGCTGCTCGTTTTCAATAACGGCGACGCCGGACGAACCGCGATGTCCGTCTGTTGTATAAACGTTTCGCCAAATGCGTTCACTTTTACAGTCACGTTGCCAACGCCAATCGCCTGCAAAGCTTTTACAGAAAATACTGCTCTGATTTCTTTACCAGCCGGGATCATAATCTTCTGCACTGTCGGAATTGCTCCTGTATGAAGAGGGCCGCTTACCTGCAAGGCAACTGTCGCATCCGTTGCTTTCTGTTCAGTATTGCTAATATTAACGGGAAGAACAAGTTCGTCTCCCGGACTTAAAAAACGAGGTAATCCGGCACTGATCACAACCGGGTCGGCAACCTTGATATTTTTCGATGCAGATCCAAAAGCGTTATCCTTGTATGCAACAGCCATCACCCGCAGGTCCCCGCTGAATTGTGGAATGCTGATTTCGAAACCCGCTTCTCCATTTCCATTCGTCATCACCTGGCCGCTCCAGAAAGAAACCAGTTCCGTTCTTCCATTGCTCAATGGATTGATACGTTTTTCCAGATTATAACCATCACCTCCGAAACTGGATATGCCGGAAACGTTCAATTCCGGAAAAAGTAAAGCATATAAGTTATGGCTGCTAACTTCAAGTGCCCGTTTCTGGTAGAAATAACCATAAATATCCGGTGTCCTGAAATTCTTAATCTGCAAGATCCCTTCATCAACAACCGATATGGTGACTTGTGTATTGGGTTGTGTCTTAATACGGATATGCTGTTTACTTTTTGATCTGGACTTTTCAACAGATGTGATCGAGACTGCAAGATTTCGGCTGGGATCTTCTACCAAGACAGGCATAAAGCCATTAGCGACCGTTAAGGGAAGATCAGAATTGTCAAGCGGGCGAATCAACGTCGCTGTTACAAAAACGTTTGGTAAATGTTCTGCTTTTAAACTTATTTTCAATTCAGCAGCCTTCTTTTCTGTTTTTAAAATGTGGTGCTCCAGAACATGGTTTCGCTCTACTGTGACCAGTAATCTTCCGTCAAACGGCGTTTTAAATAATATTTTTGAAGTTTCACCAACCCTGTATTTAGGCTTGTCCGTTTCCATCAAAACCCTTCCTTCATTGCTTACTTCGAATGAAGAGTATTGGGTATATCCGGAACCATAGGCATAAAAACCGGCTATGCTATAATGTGCAGCATCAGGCCGGCGGATTCTGACTTCATATTCACCTGAAACTGTCGGCACATAACGAAATGTATTTTTGCCGTTTGCCAGATTCAACAGGTTTGTATAAACAATTTTTTCACGCTTTTTCGAAGTATAGGTTAGCTGCTCATTTTTCTTTTCAATAACTGTCTGATATTCCAGCCTAACTACCTCCACTTTTGCCTTGGCACCATTTTGCAGCATTCCTTTGTTGTTAACGCCAACCACTTCGATAGGAACCGCTGCATTTACACCAACGTAAGAATCTGGCAGATGAATTCCGAAAAATGTATTCTGGGTAAAAACATCAAAATGGTGCAGACGATTGACAGGCCTGCCATTTTCGTCAAAAACGGTCACGTAGATTTTTCCTTCCAGAACTCCTACATCCTTAAGGCCCGCTGCCAGCGTAAATTTTTCTGTCGCTTGTCCATATTCGTTGGTCACACCCTGTCGCCGCTCTTTTTCAAAAGCAGCTTCCGCAGCAATATTAAAAGTGAATTCAGGAAAGCCAGCCGCGGAAAAAGACTTCCGTTTTAACTGAGATTCCATTTCATAGCTACGGTTGCTCGCAGGAGGGCCGAATAAATTTAATGCGGTAGCAGTCAGGGAAATGGTGGATCCGGAAATATATTCTTTTTGCGCGCCACTTAAGTCCACCTTAATCCTGTCCGGCATGAATTCCTCAACATTGACTGGCTGCGACGCCAATAAAACATCATTGGCATTATAAACTTCAAATACATAAGTTCCTGTAAGCGAAGATGTTTCGGTTGCGACTTCCGTTTCTACCGCCCCATATTTGTTGGTGCTTTTCCTCCAGGTACGGTACTCTCTGCCGTTCGGTGTGACCAACCTTATTTTCAGCGGCATTTCAGCTGCCGTTTGCCAGTTATGATTTCGGAGCACCGTATTGAAATGAAGTGTTTCACCTGGCCGGTACATGTCGCGTTGCCCGTAAATAAATGCCTGAATACCAGACGTATTATCGCGTTGGCCGTCTACCTCGAAGCGGGAAGTTTCAACCCGGGTATCATCCAGAAGTAAATAATTAAAATCGTCGTTGTTGGCTGCTGTAAGCATGGCCAGTTTAAATCCGGGCGCTTTTTCACCTAACTTTTCTACATGGACAATGCCGTCTCCATTGGTAGTCGCCGTGTAGACCGACTGATTATTGCTGCTGATCAGCGTGATTTCCAGGTTTGTTAAAGGTTCATTGGTTTTAATAGAATTGGCAAAAACCCATAACTCATCTTTTCCCTGTTTCGCGATCAAGCCGATATCGGACAGAGAAACCAGTTTGGTTGCGCCTAGATATGCTTCTTCTTTCGAGTTTACCGAGACAAGATAGATCCCACGGCGGCCATTATCATCCGGGAGTGCAATGTTTAATGCAGAAATTCCCTTTGTTTTTGGGAGGTTTTCGGTATCAACTACCTTATTTACAACTACATCGCTAAAATTACCCTGCTCGTCACCATTATAATTGAAGGTTCCGGTAGCTTTCCATTCCTCACCCACATATCCATATTCTTCCCAACGATTTGATCGTACATAGTTGAGAATATTATTGGCGTAGAGTTTAGAAATTTTAACCTGCACTTGAGGGACGTTGATAATCTGGACACCCATATTCCGCGATCCTTTTGGTGTCATGTAAAGCGCCTTTTTATTTGCGAAGGAGATCCCTGCCGGCATTTTGCCAAAGAAAAGATCCCGCGAAAATTCATCTTCAAGACTTTTACCAAGAATACCTTTCAGATTTTTATTGATCAAGAGCGCGTATGTATCTGTCTCGTTAAAATCGCCGCGCAGGATAAACCCATTTTCGGTTGTTTCTGTGGTTATAGCCGCTGCAGGGTTAATTGAAAAGCCGGTTTCAATACTTTCTTTGACAATCTCCTGAGTTGTAATGACGCTTACAAAGGCTGCATTATTCTCAAAACCAGTCTTGATTTCTGATATTTCCAAATGAAGCGGAGAAGGCAGAGACGTAGTCCTTTGCAGTATTTCGCCAGTGACATACGTTGTATTCTGTGCTTTCAAACCTTTGTCCAGCTTTATGGTAAGCGGCATGGGGTTATTGTCTGCAAACCCGTTGCCTGACAACGCCAGCGTGATATTTTTGCTTTCAGCCAACGGTAAAATCTTATAGGAAACAGGTTTGCCCTGGATAAACAATGTCAGTCTTTCTGCCACATGCTGCGTATTGACTGGATAGTTGAAAATCAATTTTACACGGGCTTCCTGGCGGCCCGATTCCTTGGATAGTGTCCACCAGCTTTCCGTTCCTATCAACTGAAGATAGGGCGTGTGAAAGTTGATCGCTTCCACCGAAACTCCATACTTCTTTTCGGTTTTTGATTGTTTTAGCAAGGCGTCACTGAGTTTGGCCTGGTAATTTGTTGCAGAGCCAAAACCGGCGATTGGTGAAAAAACAAGTTCATTTGGAGCAGACCATTTGAACTTCCCTTTTACCGCCGGCTCAAAACGAATATATTGTGTCGAATCCCAATCATTGAGCTGACTTTCAGGGACAAGATCTTTATTGAAAGTAAATACCAGATTCTGAGACTGACCAATTTCATCTTTGAAGTTCGTTCCCACGATCCTGACTTCGTTGAGGGAGGAACAGCCGTTGAAAAAGTACGTCAGAAAAAGGATAACAGATAGTGCGGCAAATGAGTATTTTCTCATGAAGAAGGGAACGAAATTTTCAGACCAACAGGACTTTGTTACCGGCAATAACGATTTTTTATTCGAAATCAGGATATAAAAAACGGATGATTTTTTATGATAAAAAACCATCCGCCGAATTTAAGCTTATTCGTATGAAAAATGCTGTTGATCCGTTCGTCAATGTGTAAACGGCATCGCTATCTTTCAGCAGTTTAAAAAGCCTGCATTACTTCTTCAATCGGTTTTGCATCTTCAAAATAGGATAGAAGCCGGATCAGAATCCCTTCTACAACAGCATCGGGACAAGAGGCTCCGCAAGTCAGCATTATTTTCACCGGAGCTTTTTGAGGAAGATAATTTTCTGAAACGACTTCCTCCTTTGTATGCAGATTGAAATGACGGATTAACTGTTTGTCCAGGATCTTGTTAACCGATTCAATAAAATAAGTTGGCAGTTTTGCCTCGCAAAGTTCTACAAGATGAGATGTGTTCGAACTGTTATAACCGCCTGCAACGATCACCAGATCAGCCGCATGTGTCAGCAAAGCATAGGTTGCATCCTGGTTGTCGTTCGTCGCGTAACAAAGCGTGTCGCGGGTATTGGCAAATCGTGTCTCCACTTCTTCCGGCCGGAGTTTGTAATGTTTGGTCATTACATTCTTTAAATAATCCGCAATGCCTTGTGTATCCGAAGCGAGCATCGTCGTTTGGTTCACAACACCAATTCGCTGCAAATCTTTTTCCGGATTAAATCCTTCGGAAAACTGGCCTTTAAAGTCTTCGAAGAACTGTTCTGCTGGCAAATTGCCTGTTATATAGGTAGCCAGTAGAGTGGTTTGCGCCATGTCCTCAACAACAATCGTCGGCGCGTTTTCTTTACTATGTGAAAAAGTCGCACGGGTTTCTTCATGAAACGGTTTTCCATGCACGACGATCGAATAATCTTTTTCACCGATCTGCGCGGCACGGTTCCAGACTTTTTCTACGAACGGACAAGTGGTATCATAAACATATGAATCGATCCCAAGTGCATTTAGTTTTTTCTGATTCTCGACGGTCGTACCAAAAGCAGGAACGATAACAATGTCAGCGGGCGTAAGTTCTTCCCATGGGATCAGCTGTTTTCCTTTGGTATCCATGATGAATCTGACTCCGCGGTCTGTCAGGTCACGGTTTACATCCGGATTATGGATCATTTCACTTAAAAGAAAAATCCGCTTATCACGGTTTTCAGAAATCGCTTTATATGCGATATCAATGGCATTTTCAACACCATAACAAAAGCCGAAATGACGCGCAATCAGAAACTGGACCGGCCCGAAATCGAGTACAGTGGGCGTATAATCACGTTTCAGTTTATCGTTTTTACGACGGAACTCCTTGATCGGTGTGATAATTTGGCTCCGGTAAAAATCGGGTATATTAAACGTCTTCATTTACAGTTTCAGTAGATTTTAAGTAACAAAATAGACCATTTTTGTGCAATAGTCAAAACATCCGCCTTTTTGAATAACAAATGAGCGATTGTCTTTGTTCAAAAGGCAGTCCGCTTTCGGCAGTCGGCTTTCAAGCTGTTACTGAAAAAGGATTTTAGTGGTATAAGTTGATTGCTGACAGCGATCACCGACTGCAACCAAATTATTTTGTAAGTTGATGCAACATCTGCATGTAATTTCCCCTCTTTAATGCAGAACGTTCAAATCCAAACCTTCTGCTTGAAAACGAAATTGTACACCGACCAGCATGTCGAACTGGTAGAGCGTTGTAAACTCGGAGAGCGCAAAGCGCAGTATGAGTTATACAAGTGTTACTCTAAAGCTATGTTCAACATTTGCATGCGGATCATAAACCATATGGGGGAAGCAGAAGATGTCTTGCAGGAGGCGTTTGTGGATGCTTTTACCAATCTCCATCAGTTTCGGCAGCAATCGACATTCGGAGCCTGGTTCAAGCAGATCGTCGTTAACAAATCCATCAACCATCTCAGAAGCAGGAAGGTAAAATGGGTTGAAATGGATGAATTTAATGAAACCATAGAGGACAGCGAAGAAATTGAGAAAACCTTTGGCTGGTACGAAAATGATACAACCCTGGAAGTGGAGCGCATCAGAAATGCAGTTTTGAGGCTTCCTGACGGATACCGTGTTGTTGTTAGTTTGTATCTTTTTGAAGGATACGATCATGAGGAAATCGGAGAAGTGCTCGGGATCAGTGAAACGACATCAAGAACACAGTATATGCGTGGAAAACGGAAACTGACGGCATTGCTTGGGGAAGTTTAACGGTGCGGACTGCAACGCTGACATTTCAAAAAGAAGTAAACACAGATAATATATCAAACTAAACAATAGTATCATTTGAATCAAAACTTTACACTTATATGTTAATGATCAATGAAAAAGTTTTCTGATAAAAAAGATCGTCTGGAGAGGTTTGTGCGGGATAACAGGGATGGATTTGACGCTTTCTTACCTCAGGATTCTTTATGGGACCGAATCGAGGCAGGTATGCCCCCGGCGCCCGCAGCACCGCATCAAAAATCTAAACATCTGACTTCGAACCATTATTTCGACTGGCGGATCGCGGCTGGCGTTCTGCTTGCGCTGGGTGTTGGCTATTTATTCTATCTCAACAATGAATATGGTGTTACCCGCGATCCCGGAGTAGCGCTCAAGGTGCCCGCTTATGCACGTGAATTCAATCAATACAATACGCTGATTGATGAAAAAAGGAACGAGATTTTAAAACTGGCCAGTAATAATCCGGAACTTTATAAGGATTTTTCTGCTGATCTTAAAAGTCTTGAACTGAGTTATCAGAATCTTAGATCGGATCTGGGGAATGCACCTAACCAGGAGGCATTGGTTCGCGCCATGATTGAAAACCTTCAGTATCAGGTGGATTTGCTCAATCGACAGTTAACTATTCTACAACGCATCAACAAGGCAACCCAAAGGCATGAAAAAGATCATTCACCTACTGTTTAGCTTTTCTATGATATGGCCATTACTCGGGTTCTCAAGCGATCCGGAGCCATTTGTCCGCATAGAAAAACGAAGGCATGTCGTCAAAGTTTATGAGGTGACCGACCGTGATCAACTGATGGTTGACAATCAATATGGAGAAGTTAAAGTCAATTTGTGGGAAAAAAAAGAAATAAAAGTTGAAGTAATCATCACAGCTTCTGCACCAGGCGAACCTCAGGTCTCGGAATATCTAAGTTCAATAAGAATCGGAGAAACCCGTATGAAGAACCTGATCAGCCTCCGTACTACGATTGATAAGAACAGTTTCAGCAGAACAGGATGGAGCAATATGAAGTGGAAGCCAGGTGAGAAAAATTTCATTCAGATCGATTACACGATCTATATGCCGAAAGAGAATGGCCTGGTCGTAAAAAATCAGTTTGGTGATACCAATATTCCATCTTTTGAAGCCCCGCTGACCATTAATTCCAGACATGGGAACTTCAATGCCAATGTGCTTGGAAATGCACAGAATGTGATCAACTCTCAGTTTGGCCAGGTAAAAATCGGGAAAATGGAAGGGGGGAATCTGGAATGTGAAAATTCAGATTTGAAAGTGGACAAGGTCAGGACACTTATGCTGAATATCAAAAGTGGAGAGCTTTCGATCGGTGATGTGATTGATCTCACGACCAACATCAATTATTCAAAAGCCATCATTGGAAAATTGCGTGGAACCGGAAAAATACGTTTGAACTACACCAACAATTTCAGGATGGACGAACTGCCTTCGTCGGAAGAAAACCTGAACATTCATGCAGAGTTTTCGTCGGTGACACTTCCGGCCGAATCGAACAGCTTCAATGTAACAGTAACGAATGGGGATTTTAGTTTTCCAACCAACGTGAATTTCTCAAAACAACCGTCAGGCGAAAGCGTATCGCCCAACCAATCCAGACAATATCAGGGTAAAGTTGGTACCGGATCGGGAGCAAAAATTACCGTTTTTTCTAATTTTGGCGATGTAAAATTAAAAAATTAAAATTTTCAATCTTCAACCAGTACGTTGTAGCTGAAATCAAGCGGATCGAACGCATCCATCAATTTTGATATAAAGGTCGGGTCGTTAAGATAAAAGTTCAGAAAGTTGTCATAACGTTCCTGAGATGATTTGCCTGGGAAAAGTTTGTATTTCAAAGCCAGGAGCTGTTCGATCTCACTTTCATGATTTCTTTCCTCAGCCTTTCTCAAACGCTTTTCAAGATGTTCGAAAGAATGGCGGATTCGCGTTTCCTCTGCTTTAACAGCGCCTTCCATTGACCTGTCAATCGCAATGGCCTTGGCCAGGATTGTGTCAAAAAGCGCATAAAATGAATCTTTTTCAGTATTCAGATCGAGAATATTCGTAGAATGCGTTTCAACGAACTTTTTACGCAACGCTACTTCATCGAGAAAGAGATCTTCATAACTTACTTTCAGCTTATTAATACGCTGCTTTTGCTGCGCGGTAATATACATTGCAAAATTCCTCGGAATCAGCATTGGGAAGGTTACTCCATAATGGTCGAAAACACCTTTGAGCTGCATCCAGTAAGGGACTTCTGAAGGTCCGCCGATGTAAGCAAGATTTGGTAAAATGATCTCCTCATATAAAGGACGAAGCACGACATTGGGGCTGAACTGTTCAGGATGTTCATCGGCAAGGGCGATGATTTCGTCTTCTGTGAAAATAAGATCTGTATTAATAACCTTATAAAGGTTATCTTCCTTTATGATCCGCTCCCTAAGATTATCCACGAGATAGAATAAATTGATTTCACGGGCGTGAAGTGGGGTGTGATAACCCAGCGAGGAAAGCCTGGAGGTAGTATCGGTTACTATTTCCGCAGAGGAAGATCTGGTTAATTCTTCCTTAATGACCGGAAGGAAATGCCGTTTCAGGTTCGCATTGTCAGCATCGATACAAATAAGTCCCTCCCTTCCAAACAATTCGTGCATATAACATCGAACGGCATCGGATAACGTTTCGTTTTCAAGATATGCTTTTGCAAAAAGTAATGGCCTGTCCGGCAGGAGCTTTAATATACTGTGAAGCTCCTTTGGATTGAGCCTTCCGACAGCACCTTTGTGCTCTTCTTCCCACCTGTGTGTTTGCCCAAAAAGATTGAATGATGCAATTTCAGCAAAATCATGATCTTCTGAAGCCATCCAGTAAACCGGTACGAAGTTATATTCCGGATATGTTTCCTTTAGTTTTCTGGCAAGCTTTATGATGGTTACTATTTTATAGATGACATAAAGCGGCCCGGTAAAAATATTGAGCTGGTGGCCTGTTGTTACCGTAAATGTTTTCTCATCTAAAAGAATAGTAAAATCAGGCATATAAGGCTGACCTTGATATTGCTTTTCCAGGACATTCACCAAAGTTTGACGCTTCTCCTGACTGAAATCTGCCCTTTGACTGATAATTTCCGCTGCGTTCTCAGCTGTCGGGAAGGTTCCATAAAACGCTTTCAGAGAAGGTTTTTGGTCCAGATAATCGAGAAGCAATGTAGGGAACTGACCCGTAGTACGTAAATCAACGGAATGAACTGTCATGAAAGGTGGTTTTTCAGTCTCAATTAAAGAATGCAAAGGAATCAGCGTTAAGGGTGACATGCAATATCAAAATAAACCCGGCAAACGGTCTGAAAGTTCATGAAAAAAATCGAGTTAAACTACTTCATTAACACTTGTTATGTGACCGGCTCAGGCGGGAACAGAATAATTATACAAAAAGGCCGGAACTGATGCAGTACCGGCCTTTAAAATTAATCTATTGATTCTAAATTGTCCGGACGGAGCGTCTGTCCGGTTTGAATAAGTCATTAGTCAGGTTAATAATATCGGCTTGATTTTAAAAAATATAGTCATTTTGAGTGATCAGCGCATCTGCAATGCGGCGGCGTGCATCTTTCAGATTGAACGGTTCAATCTTGGTAAATCGCTTTAAGCCCATCAGCATGACGCGGAGTTCATCACTCGTTGCAAAGCTGGTGATAGCAGATCTCCCCGCACCGTTCACACGTTCAACAGCCTCGTGCAAATAGATCAGGGCGATGTCCTTATGTAATGCATTCACATCATTTCCCAGCAAACCGATTCTTTTCTCTACACGAAGTAAGACAGATTCTGCTGCGTAGGTTTCAATGACCATATCCGCCAGGTTCATAATGATCTCCTGCTCTTCTGAAAGCTGGGTCATGAATTTTTGAACGGCTGCACCGGCTATCATCAGGACTGCCTTTTTAAGGTTTTTAATGATTTTCTTCTCAGCCGCGAATAATGTTTCATCTTCATCAAATCCAAAGTCAGGAATGGACATGATTTCCTTCCCTACCGCCATCGCAGGCCCCATCAGGTCGAGCTGACCTTTCATGGCGCGTTTCAGCAGCATATCAACAACAAGTAAACGATTGATCTCATTGGTACCTTCAAAAATCCGGTTGATCCTGCTATCCCGGTACGCTCTGTCCATAGGCGCATCAGCAGAGTAGCCCATGCCGCCATATACCTGCACGCCCTCGTCCACAACATAATCAAGCACTTCCGAACCATGTACCTTCATGATCGCACATTCTATGGCCAGTTCTTCGAGTGCTTTCAACTTAGCATCTGCATCGCTAAGGCCTTTTTCCTTTAAGGAAACAATGAGGTCATCAATATTTTGTCCTACGCGGTACGCAGCGGATTCGGTCGTAAACATACGCACCGCCATCTCGGCCAGTTTATGTTTTATCGCTCCGAAGCTGGCAATAGAAGTGCCAAATTGCTTACGTTCATTTGCATAATTAATCACCTGTTTTGCCACCTGTTTCGAACCGCCAAGCGCAGCCGCTGCCAACTTGATCCGGCCTATATTCAGGATGTTTACAGCGATTTTAAAGCCGTTTCCACGCTCTGAAAGCATATTTTCTACTGGTACTTCGCAGTCGTTGAAAAAGATCTGACGTGTGTCTGATCCTTTGATTCCCATCTTATGTTCCGGTTCATTCATTGTAATGCCGCCGAACGTCTTCTCGATGATGAAAGCAGTCAGGTTTTTATCTGTTTCACCATTTGGTTCAACTACTTTGGCAAAAACAATCAGCAGATCTGCAAAACCTCCGTTTGTGATCCACATTTTCTGACCGTTGATGATATAGTGTTTCCCATCATCACTCAGTTTTGCTTTTGTCTTCCCTGAGTTGGCATCTGAGCCGGAATCAGGTTCTGTAAGACAATAAGCGGCCTTCCACGCGCCGGAGGCTAAGTTGGGCAGATATTGTTTTTTTTGCGATTCATTTCCATAATAAACGATCGGCAGCGTCCCTATCCCGGTGTGAGCGGATAAGGCAACAGAAAATGAATTTCCAGCACCTGTTGCCTCAGCAACCAGCATGGATGTATTAAAATTCATCCCAAATCCTCCGTATTCCTCCGGAACGACAGTGCCCATTAACCCTAGCTCACCGGCCTTATCCATTAATGCCGACATCAATTCCGGACTTTTTGCCTGATCGATTTCATCGAGTCGCGGCCATATTTCTGTACGCAGAAAGTCACGGCAGGTATCAGCGATCATTTGCTGTTCTTCATCAAATTCCTCAGGAATAAAAATCTGTGATGCGAGAGTTTCTTTAATTAAAAATTCACCTCCTTTAATCGACGTTTTTTTATCTTCTGCAACAGCCATGGGATATAATTATTTGAGTTGGTTAACAGTTCAGGTGTAATTAGTATGCTTGCATACTATTAACGTAAAACAAATATATTTCCTTTCCCATTATTATGCAAGCATACTAATGAGAATTTAATCTGCTACCTGAACCACTTGGAGATGCAATTTCAGGATATGTTTTTTAGAGAAATTTTGTAGTTGGAGATGGCCTGGTTCAGAATTCAGCGATAATTTTCTGCCACGCTGCCACCCCAGCTTCCACACTGAATTCCAGCGCTTTCTGCCGTGATTTTTCTTTATCGAAAGCCGCAAGTTTTTTGTTCCAGTCCAGCATGCTCCGGACGAACAAACTGATGTCGAGATTCGGTATCACAGTGCCTAGTTCTGGGGAGATAAATTCTGTGGGGCCGCCGCTGGCAAATGAAACGATAGGTTTTCCAAGCCAGGCCGCCTCAACCAGCACCATTCCGAAGGGCTCCTGCCTGGAAGTCAGCATAAATCCGTCGGCAGCGTCAAGGTAAGAAGCATAATCCTCTTTTTTGGGGCCGATGAGGTGGATCTTAACTTTTGTAATCTTTTCTATTCTTTTTCTGGTCCAGTATACAAGCCCGTCGTTGCCAAGGTTTCCGACCCAGACAAGATGAATCCTGGCATGTTCAGGGATTTGTAGCGCTATATCCGGCAGCAGGTCAAAGCCCTTTCTGTCCGATGTGGTGCCCGACATAATCCAGACGAAATCCTCGGGCCCGACCCCCCATTCTTTTCTGATCCGGTTTACTTTTTCAGAATCTGGTTTGATTTCGGTTAAATCGACAAACGGGTAAAGTCTTTTTACATGTTCGCCACCTGATTCTGCCAGACATTTGCAAACCGTATCAGAGCAGCCGATGAGCATGCTGGAATGATTAATGACCGTTTCGAAATCGGAACTGCTGATCTGAGAAAACATAGCGGAAAGCTCATGAATATGTGAGATTACCGGTATCTTCAATTCCTTTCCCATCCTGACGACGTCGGTCAGCATAACAGTATTTACATACCATAAATCTGCCTTGAATGCTTCTGAAATCTTCTTTATCGCACGGTGTGTGGGATGAAACCCGAGGTGAAACGCGATTTTATCTTTGATGGAAAATTTGCCTGGAGCCAGAAAAACAGGAATATCAGAGGGCAGATCTTTTAGTAATTCTCCCTGCGCAAAAGCCACCAGACCCGCCTCAAACTTACTTCTGTCCAGATATTTAAGTATATAATAAATAAGCATTTCAGAACCTGTGCGTGTGGCATAGGGTGTGAAAAACAAAATTTTCCGGCGGGTACTATGAACGTTCATGACTGGCTAATTAGATCTATATTTTCAGACGGTTTTATTTTAAATAACTGCCTTTTGCCTAAAAGCGTTGGCCAGAAATAATTTAACAAAACTCCTGTCTTCCTTGTAAAAATAAACTGCGTTTTCAACTGAGAAAATGGATTGCCATCCCTTTTGACGTTGAATATCATTTTCCAGACGAAAATGACTGGAATCATGATCAAATAGTGCAGGATCATGAAAAGATATGCTCCGGCGCCATACTGTTTCCGGACCCACAACATGTTCGAAACCTGCATCTGTGCACTGAATCGGTTTATCCACGAAATATTGGAGCGGCGAAAAGGGTTGTCGTTTTCAAGGTGTATAAAAGTACAATCTTTAAAATAACATAACTTCCCCTGTTTGCCCAGGCGTGCCGACCATTCGACATCCTCTCCATACATGAAAAAATCTTCATCAAATCCTCCTGCCCGCTCAACCGCTTCTTTCCTGACAAAAATAAAAGCACCAACCAGCCAGTCGTACTGATCCGGATCCTGATATTCTGGTTCGGGGTATAACCGGTTAAGAAGACGGTCCACTTGTCCGCTTGGCGGCAGTATAAAAAACGTTTTACGAAATTCGCTAAAGCTTTTGTAAAATGGCATCGGCGTACCATCTGCATAATGCTGGAGTGCGCCGGCTGCTGCGATATCAGTACGGTTGTCCATCCGCTCAACACACCTTCCGATGACATTGTCTGTTACCAGTGTATCGGCATTTAAGATCAGGAAATAACGTCCGGAAGCGATCTTGATACCTGCGTTGTTAGCTCTTCCGAATCCGGAATTGTAGGTCATATCGATCCATTTAATTTCAGGATATGCCTGCCTGACCAAATTTCCACCACCGTTTTCAGGATCATTATCAACAACTATTACCTCTAATTCAACGCCCGGTGTATGTTCGTAAATGGATTGTAAGCAATTGATAATCAGCTGGGGTGTTCGGTAATTAATGATGATGATGGATACATCCATGAAATAGCGGCATATAGGTGATGGGCAAAAATAAAGAATCTCCCCGGAAGAAAGGCAAATCTTCCGGGGAGACCGTTGAAATTTAAGTTTATAGTTTGTGTACGGTTTTAATCAAGGCGCTCAAAAATCCCCGCAACGCCCTGGCCGCCACCCACACAAGCTGTTACCATGCCGTACTTTTGGTTTCTGCGCTTCATTTCATTAAAAAGCTGAACGGAAAGTCGAGCTCCTGTAGAACCGAGCGCATGCCCTAACGCAATGGCGCCGCCATTGGGATTTACAATTTCAGGATCAATTCCCAATTCCTGGATCACTGCAAGTGACTGCGCCGCAAAAGCTTCATTAAGCTCAATCTGTTCAATAGCTGATAATTGTAATCCAGCCTGTTTTAATGCTTTTGGAACAGCAGCAACGGGCCCGATTCCCATAATTCTCGGATCCACGCCGGCAGTTGCGTAGGATACCATGCGGGCAATTGGTTTCAGGCCAAGTTCGTTCACAAGTTTTTCTGACATGACTGCAACAAAAGCAGCGCCGTCGGAGGTTTGCGATGAATTCCCTGCCGTCACAGATCCGCCGGCAGCAAAAACAGGTTTTAATTTGTTCAAGGCTTCAAGTGTGGTATCCGCTCTGGGACCTTCATCTTTATCTACTACCGTTTCTCTTATTTTTTTCTTCCCGGAAATCGGGTCAAAATAGGTTTCCTGCACTTTTACAGGTACGATTCCGCTATCAAACCATCCTTCTTTCTGTGCACGTAATGCTTTCTGATGGGACAGAAATGAAAATTCATCCTGTTTTTCACGACTGATGTTAAAATCCTTTGAAACCTGTTCCGCAGTCAATCCCATACTCAGATAATAATCCGGATGATTCTGTGCGATTTCGAAATTCAAAGCAGTCTTCCAGCCCATGGTAGGTACCAGAGACATGGATTCTGTGCCTCCTGCAATGATGCAATCAGCCATTCCGGCATGGATTTTGGCAGATGCCATCGCAATAGCCTCAACCCCGGAACCGCAGTACCGGTTTATCGTGATTCCTGAGACACTTTTCGGAAGTGCTAATAGGGCAACGTATCGCCCCATCTGCATACCTTGCTCTGCCTCCGGGACTGCATTTCCCACAATCACGTCATCGACACGAGCCGGATCTAACTTAGGAATTTTTTCAAGAATATATCGGATCACCTCCGCACCCAGATGATCCGGACGCGTAAAACGAAAACCACCACGAGATGCCTTTCCTACAGCTGTACGATAACCGGCAACAATGTATGCATTCATAAATTTTTGCAGTTTCAGTCAATGACTGGTTTTTACGATTGTAAATGAATATGCGCTGCTTAAAAATAGTATGCAGGCATACTATTGTAAAATTAATCATTAAAAGGAAAACAAAAAACCGCCGGAATAAATTTATCCCGGCGGTTTCAGATCAGCAGTCAGTGACGAAGGTACTAGTGCATAACTGATCTTTCAATATTGGTCGTTTTCACCCCTTTCGGCATCGCAATCCACATGACGATATAAAATACAAAAACAGGGAAATGAACCGGGACGAAAAATCCTAACACTAAAAGTACGCGGATTATAGTGACGTCAATTTGTAAATAATTAGCTATACCAGCAGCTACACCACCTATTACTTTATTATTTATGTCGCGGAATAATCTATTGTTGTTCATGGCTATGTTCGTTTTTGTTGTTATTGTTGATTCAAAGGTACTAGGTGATACATAGTAGTTGTCATATATCTACATGAATGGTTTATGGAATGGAAAAGTGGTTGTTTTTGATGAGGAGTTCAGTGGAAACCGGTATGTTGACGGCGCTGGTTTTTATTTTCTGCAAAACAGCTCCATTTACCAGCAGAAATAACTGTTTTTTTCGTTTAATATAAGTTGTAAGACACAGATTCCTTGTCTTTTCCATTTCGCCTGAACAGAAAAGTATATAGGCTGTGTGCCCGGTTGCTTTGAATATTGGAAGTTTATCGCAGAATTTAGATTAAAATACCCTTAGGATTATTGTAATTGTTGTTAAATACTATCCGCAATAAATTACATTTGTAGTTGAAAAATAATCTGAATAGCTGACAATCTGGCATTTTAAGGCATTCAGGCGTGATATTTTTTAATTAAATTGAACGATTCACAATACATATACCATCATGTTTAAAATATTTTCGAAGCTATTCGGCACGAAATCCGAGCGCGATCTAAAGGAACTGACTCCTTACGTTGCTTTGGTAAACGCGGAATACGCGAAACTTGCTTCTTTGTCTAATGATGAACTCAGAGCGCAGTCAGAAGGCCTAAAAGCACATATAGCCGCAGGGCTGAAGTCTATTGATGACCAAATCGAAGCACTTCGCACCCAGGCAAACGATGAGCCGAACGTGGACAATAAAGAAGCAATCTTTAAAAAAATAGATGCACTTGAGCTCGACAGGAATAAAGAACTTGAAGTAATATTATTGGATATCCTTCCAAAAGCTTTCGCGATCGTGAAGGACACGGCGCGCCGTTTTAAGGAAAATGAAAGTCTCGAAGTAACAGCGTCTTATTTTGACCGTGAAGTAGCGACGAAAAAGAAAAATGTTACCATTAACGGTGACAAAGCTGTCTGGAATAGTACATGGGATGTAATTGGCCAGCCGATCAAGTGGAATATGCAGCACTACGATGTGCAGCTTATCGGTGGTTTGGTGCTTCACCAGGGCAAAATTTCGGAAATGGCAACTGGGGAAGGAAAGACGCTTGTAGCGACTTTGCCTGCCTTCCTAAATGCGCTTGCCGGTTTGGGAGTTCATATTGTAACAGTTAACGACTACCTTGCAAAACGTGATGCAGAATGGAACGCACCACTTTTTGAATTCCATGGCATGAGCGTTGATTGTATCGACCGCCACCAGCCGAACACCCAGGCCCGTCGCGATGCATACAAGGCGAATCTTACCTACGGAACAAACAACGAATTTGGTTTTGATTATCTGCGTGACAATATGTCACGTACTACGGAAGAGCTTGTTCAGCGCAAGCATCATTTCGCAATGGTGGATGAGGTCGATTCGGTTTTGATCGATGATGCCCGTACACCTTTGATTATCAGTGGACCAGTGCCTCGTGGGGATGAGCAGGAATATCTTGAGCTGAAACCCCGTGTTTCGAAAATTGTTGAAGCACAGAAAAAATTGGCAATGGATTTGCTGAATGAAGCAAAGAAAAAAATCGCTGCTGGTGATAAAAAAGAAGGCTCTCTTGCACTTTTCCGTGCGCACCGCGGTATGCCGAAATATAAGCCTTTGATTAAATATCTAAGTGAGTCTGGTATCAAGCAATTGATGCAGGAATCGGAATCAATATATCTATCGGAGAACCAGAAGCTGATGCCGCAGGCGGATGCTCCTCTGTATTTTACGATTGATGAAAGACATAATAGTATAGAGCTTACTGAAAAAGGTATCGATTTTCTTACAGGCGAGTCAGAGCAGACCAACTTCTTCATTCTTCCCGATATCGCGGTCGATCTTGATAAAATCGAAAAAGACCAGTCGCTAACCGAGCAGGAGCGTGTGATGCAAAAAGAGGCGCTGATCCGCGATTACTCAGTTAAAACGGCACGAATCCATACTGTCAACCAGCTTCTGAAAGCGTATACTCTTTTTGAGAAAGATGTGGAATACGTTTTAATGGATGGAAAAGTTAAAATCGTTGATGAGCAAACAGGTCGTATCATGGATGGTCGTCGTTATTCTGACGGTCTTCACCAGGCGATTGAAGCAAAAGAAAATGTTCGTGTTGAAGATGCAACCCAGACTTACGCTACGGTAACGCTTCAGAATTATTTCCGTATGTACCATAAGCTAGCCGGTATGACCGGTACTGCTGAGACAGAAGCGGGAGAATTCTGGGAAATTTATAAACTGGATGTTGTATCCATTCCTACCAATGTGCCTGCAGTTCGGAAAGATCAGGAGGATAAGGTATACCGTTCGGTTCGCGAAAAGTACAACGCGGTTACAGATGAAATCGTAGAACTGGTAGAAGCGGGCCGCCCTGTACTGGTAGGTACAACTTCTGTTGAGAACTCCGAAATCATCAGCCGTATGTTAACCCTTCGTAAAATACCACATCAGGTATTGAACGCAAAACAGCACCAGAAAGAAGCCGAAGTTGTGGCAGAAGCAGGTAAGCCGGGGACGGTTACGATTGCGACGAACATGGCTGGTCGTGGTACGGATATCAAACTTACACCGGAAGCGAAAGCAGCAGGTGGTTTGGCGATCGTAGGTACCGAACGCCATGAGAGCCGCCGCGTAGACAGACAGCTCCGTGGTCGTGCCGGTCGTCAGGGAGATACGGGTTCTTCGCAGTTCTTTGTTTCGTTGGAAGATAATCTGATGCGTCTTTTCGGTTCCGACCGTATGGCGAAGGTTATGGATAAAATGGGCTTGGAAGAAGGGGAAGTGATCCAGAGCAGCATGATTACGAAATCAATCGAGCGTGCTCAGAAAAAAGTAGAAGAAAATAACTTTGGTATGCGTAAACGTCTTCTGGAATATGATGACGTTATGAACTACCAGCGTGATGCCATTTATACACGGCGTCGCAACGCATTGTTCGGAGACCGTCTGGCTGTTGATATTGCCAACACGCTTTTTGATGTATGTGAAGAGATTGTCTCCGGTGCAGGGACGTACTCTGAACTAGATCTTGCAACGATCACCACACTTGGAATTGAGCTTCCATTCAGTGAAAATGATAACGTTTCGCTGAAGCCTCAGGAGAAGACCCAGCGGCTTTACGAAGCAGCAGAGAAACATTATCAGGACAAAAACCATCAGATATCGGAAAAAGCATTGCCGATTCTGCAATCGATCTATGCGGAGCGCGGAGCAACGATCACTGAAATCATGATTCCGTTCAGCGATGGGATCCGTCAGACGGGCATTGTTGTAAATCTTAAAAAAGCGTTGGCTAACAACGGCCATGAGATTACGCATGAAATGGAAAAGGCGATTGTGCTTTCACTTATCGACCAGGAATGGAAGGAACACCTTCGTGAAATGGATGATCTGAAACAATCCGTTCAGAATGCTGTGTTTGAGCAGAAAGATCCGTTATTGATCTATAAATTTGAATCTGTCGAGCTTTTCAAACGATTCCTGAGCAAAGTTAACTTTGACATGATCTCGTTCCTGATGAAGGCGGATATCCCGCAGGAAGAAGCTGCGCCGGCTACGGCTGTTCAGCAAACTGTAAGACGCCCTGCCCCGGCACCAGAGCTTCATACCAATCGTGATGAAGACTTTGATGCAGATCTTGACGGGCCAGGCGACTATGCCCGTCAGATGGACTCGACGACAAAAGCGCAGCCGGTGAAAGTAGATAAAATTGCCGACCGTAATCAAAAAGTTTCTGTTCAGTACCGTGACGGGCGCGTTCTGCGTGATGTCAAGTACAAAAAAGTAGAGCAGGAAGTTAAAAACGGTGACTGTGTGGTTATCGAATAAGCGCCTCATCCTGATTTTCGAATGATCGGAATTAGAGTTTAAAATAAGAAGCCTTGCCTTTCTAAATTAGATCGGCAAGGCTTTTTGATAACCTTAAAATCAAGATTTATACGATATTTGTATTTTCAAAGACTAAAAGCGAACGAAATTCCCCTTTCATGAGACTTCACAAAGAAGGTTACACCATCATGGCGATCGCCGCCATTATATTGATTCTGATAAATCTGGGTATACATATGTTGTTACCTGATGGGTACTGGATCCCCAGGATAGCGCTCGTGGCCAGCATATTCATCTTTTTTCTTATCGTGCAATTTTTCCGTGTGCCTTCGCGGACCGTCAATACAAGTGAAACGCAGATCATTGCACCTTGCGATGGAAAAGTCGTAGTGATTGAAGAAGTTGTTGAATCAGAATACTTTAAAGGGCCAAGACGCCAGATCAGTATTTTTATGTCGCCTATCAATGTGCATGTTAACTGGAATCCGGTGAGCGGCGTAGTACAATATTTTAAATACCACCCCGGACTGTATCTTGTGGCCTGGCACCCTAAATCGAGTACCGAAAATGAGCGTACGACCATTGTAACACGTACGGCATCAGGAGTGGATATTTTGTTCCGCCAGATCGCCGGAGCGGCTGCACGCCGGATTCGCTGGTACGTAAAAGAGGGAGACAAAGTTGAACAAAGCACCGAAATGGGCTTTATCAAATTTGGCTCCCGCGTGGATATTTACGTTCCGCTTGACGCAGATATTAAAGTGAATTTACAGGACAAAACGGTCGGCAGTGTGACCGTTCTGGCAGAACTAAAATAGTCGCCAGGTTGCGATCTGTTGAAAAAAGCCCGGAACTGCGGCTGGATATACGACAGCCATAAATACCAATCCGAAAACGGCACCATAAATATGGGCGCTGTGGTTGACATAACTTCTGCCACGGCGCCCTTCGTAGATTGAGTAGCCCAGGAACAAGATCCCGAAAATAAAGCCTGGCATACAGATAAAAAAGTAAAGGCAAACCTGCATCAGCGGCGCATACAAAAATGCTGCGAACAATACTGACGAAACTCCTCCTGAGGCACCGAGAGAATTATAGTTCGAATTGTTTTTATGTTTCAGAAAAGTTGGAATATCTGAAACGATGATCCCCACGATATATAAAAACAGATAGTAAGCCGCTCCGCTTGGACCGAAAAGCATGGAAAAAAGTCTCTCGATCCCTTCCCCTACAAACCACAAACTAAGCATGTTGAAGATCAGGTGGCCAAAATCGGCATGGATGAAACCTGATGTGATGAACCGGTAGTATTCATTTCTTTTTGTTACACGGTATGGATTCATGATCAGCTTTTCCATTAAAAGCGTGTTGCTGAACGCATAATAGCTTATCCCGGAGGTGATTATGATTAATATGAGGGTTATTGACATAAGTTTTCAATTCTTAATTTAAAATGAGTAGCTGATTTACGGTACTTAAATCTACATTATTGTTCCCGCTCAACAAGCTGATGAACAAATTCAAGCAGGTTTTTTTTACGCTCGTAAGGAACAGGTAATCTTTCCAGACAATCGATTCCTTTGGAAAAATAATAACTGATCTTTTCTTGCGTCAGAGCCCGGATATCCAATGCATTGTAAATACCCCGGACTGCATTTACTTTTTCTTCCTTGTCAAACGTATCCGCGGAAAGCCAACCATTTAGCTTTGCTGCCACGTCTCCTTCGGCCTTTGACAGTGCTTCGATTAATAGAAATGTTTTTTTATTGGCAATAATATCGCCGCCTACCTGTTTCCCGAATTTTGCCGGATCTCCATAAACATCAAGCAGGTCATCTTTCAACTGAAAACCAATTCCCATGCTTTCGCCGGCTTCGTACAGCAGCTGTGTTGAATCGGCATCAGCTCCACCCAATATGCCGCCAAGCTCAAGCGCAAAGCCCAGCAGAACAGAAGTTTTGAGGCGTATCATGTCGATATACTCTTCCTCTGTCACGTTCCAGCTGGTTTCAAAATTCATGTCCAGCTGCTGGCCTTCACAAACTTCTGAGGCAGTTTTATTGAAGCGCATCAATACATTTCTTAGATCTTCCTTTCTGATATCAATCAAAAGGTCATAAGCCCTGATCAGCATGACATCGCCGGAAAGAATTGCAGTATTGGCATTCCACTTTTCATGTACCGTCGGTTTTCCGCGCCGCAACGGCGCTTTGTCCATGATGTCATCGTGCATCAATGTAAAATTATGAAACACTTCCACTGCCATGGCTGGTTTTATGGCATTTTTAAAATCATCCGTATAAATGGATGCGGCCAGTAAAGTGAGAAGCGGACGGAATCGTTTACCGCCCAAAGCCATGATATAACGAATCGGTTCGTAAAGTTCTACCGGAGATTCACCGTAAGAGTTTTGTTCTATTTCAGTTTGCAGGGTTTGCAGCAGATTTTCTGTTGTTGTCATTCGTGGCTGGTTACTACAATTTTCAATTTTATTGAAAATGAATTATTTCGACTATTGAATTTTCTCGTCGGAGAAGTACGCAAAGTAGCTAAATCCTGTTGAGAAACTCAAAGGTAAGTAGGATGAATGGTTTCTGTATTCCGATCAGAGACCTTAAATATATGGATGAGCAGATTATTTGAAACGATATTCTTGCCATATTTGATCGTCCTTAATTTGTATTCTGCCACGAATACACAAATGAACACGAATGCCGGATAATTACTCTTAGTGAACATGTATGTATCTGTGGCGTAAATAATCTCGAAAAATGCCTTTTCATCTTTTCTTTAACGGAGAAATATCTCCACTTGATACGACAATTTTTAAATCAAATGATCTGGGTATCTTACGTGGCTATGGCCTGTTCGATTACTTCAGAACGTACAACGGTGTTCCTTTCCGCTGGGATGATTACTGGCAGCGCTTTGCAAATTCTGCAAAATTGTTAAAACTTCAGCTCCCCGTAAGTCGGGAAGAAACAGCAAAAATCCTGGCCGATCTGTATGCGCTCTCGGGAGAAAAGGAAGTTGCCTTTCGTTTTGTATTAACGGGGGGGTATGCGCCGGATAGTGTTAATGTCGTTGAACCAAATTTTTTAATCCGGACTGAGGCTTTGCCGCAGGATAATCCCGCCGGTATGCTCAAAGGGATTAAAGTTTTGCCTTATGAGTACGTTCGTGATTTACCGGAAATTAAAACCACTAATTATGTGCATATGGTTTTGATGGCCGACGAAATGAAAAGACAAGGTGCGGCAGATCTGCTTTTCCACAAAGACGGTGAAATAAGTGAGCTGACCAGGAGTAACTTTTTCCTTTTCAAAGGCGATACGCTGATTACTTCTGACAATAATATTTTAAACGGAATAACGCGTCGGGCGGTATTGGAATTGGCAGAATCTCATTTTAAGATCGAAATACGGCCTTTATTGTATTCGGAGCTGGAAACGGCAGATGAAGCATTTACGACCAGTACTACCAAGTGGGTAATGCCGGTAGTGCAGATCGGAGATCGTCCTGTTGGTGATGGGAAAGCGGGTAAAAATACACTGTTATTACAGTCGCTTTTTAAGAAAGTAGTCGCTGACTGGGGGAAATAGTACTTTTTTCTTACATGTTTTTAAATTAAATGCCGGTCCGATGGGTTTTTCCCGTCGGACCGGCTGCATGTAAACGACTTCTTAATTTCTGTTCAGGATATTAATTCCATCCCTGAGCTGTAATCGGGACTCTGTTGTCACCTTTGGTATGTAGTAAAACCTCATCCTTTTTATCAGTCATATAACCGATCACACTGATTTTTGGATTGTTTTTGATTTTGTCGTAATCACTTTGCGGGATCGTGAAAAGCAGTTCATAATCTTCACCGCCGTTTAAAGCTGCTGTTATGGGCCCGATATTAAGCTCCACAGCACCCATGTACGTCTGCTCGTCGATCGGAAGCTTATCTTCAAAAACCAACGCGCCAACGCCCGATTGTGAGCAAAGATGCAGGAGGTCTGAAGCCAGGCCGTCAGAAACATCGATCATCGAAGTGGGGATACAACCTGCCCCTGCTAGTTCGTAAACCACGTCCATTCTTGCTTCCGGACGAAGCTGTCTCTGGATCACATATTCTTTTCCATCAAGTTGCGGCTGCATGTTAGGGTCTGCAAGGAAGACCTGTTTTTCTCTTACCAATAGCTGAAGTCCTATATAAGCCCCTCCGAGATCACCGGAAACGCATAATAAATCATTTGCTTTCGCTGTGTTCCGGTAAGTAATTCTGTCTTTCGCTACGCGCCCGAACACACTGACCGAAATAAATAGTCCTGACAATGAAGAAGAAGTATCGCCGCCGACAAGATCCACATTAAAATCTTTACAGGCTGCTTTCATACCTTCATATAATTCTTCCACTGCTTCCACAGAAAAGCGGTTGCTCAGTGCAATACCAACCGTAACCTGCCGTGGAACACCATTCATCGCTGCAATATCCGATACATTGATTGCTATTGCTTTATAGCCCAAATGTTTGAGAGGGAAAAATGAAAGGTCGAAATGAACACCCTCCAAAAGAATATCGGTTGATAACAATCCATATTCTGTGCCAAGATCTATCACGGCTGCGTCATCGCCGATTCCTTTGATACTTTCAGGTAAATTGTTTTTCAGCCCTTCGTTAAGTCTTTTTATAAGACCGAATTCACCTAGGTTGCTGATTTCTGTTCTTGATTCTGCCATAATGCAAAGTTAGCTAAAATAGACGAAGCCATCTCTCGCGGGAAATGGCTTCGTCTATTTGAATAAAATTTCTACCCTTAAAGTTCACGCAGCGCCAGCCGCGTACCATCTTACGGATTGGATAATGTATATTGATTAATGGTGTTGCCCGTTTTCAAGCTGCCGTCCAAACGTGTCAACACCACTTTGTTGTCCTCCAGGGAATTGATTGTGAACTTCACCGTTCCGTTGCTGCCGCTTGGTGCAGGTTTCAGTCCTGAAAGCACCAATGTTGTCTCGCCCTCAAGCGACCAGTTTCCGTTGAAGGTGACTTTGTCGAATTCGGTATAAGCAACCGTGCCTGCTGACGATAAGGATAAACGAAAGTCGGAATATCTTGCCTCGGTATTACTTGCGCCACCACGGGTGTAAACCACCGCAGTGCCATGTTTTACAGTTTCAGCCGTCCAGGTTTTTGCAATACGTTCAGAAACGGGTTTTTTCGAATCTTTCTTACAACCTGCTGTCACAATTGTGAGCGCCAGCATGATACTCCAAAGCAACGTATACTTTCTTTCCATTTTATTTTTCACGGATGATTTTCATAAATAAACGCCAAGTTCAGATTTTTTAGTCTTATTATCAAAATATTCTGAAATGTCGGCTTAAATTCCGGCCATATTTGTAAGTACTAACCGCCACTGCAGGAAAAGTAAGTCGATGAAAGAATATACAAAATCCCAGCTTGCACTACGAAACGGCCAGGACCGGGAAGAGATATGGTGTGCTTATCAGGGGCTTATCTACGATGTAACCACCTCCAGGCTTTGGCGAAACGGACATCATTATGAGCACTGGGCCGGTCAGGACCTGACCAAAGAACTAGGTGACGCGCCGCATACAGAACGCGTATTTGAGCGGTTTAAAGTAATTGGTAAATTAACAGAACCATTTTAATTATCAGAGTTTGGAACAGAGTACATATTTAATCGCCGATAGTGGATCTACAAAAACGGATTGGCTGGTAGCAACTTCCGGGAAATCACCGGTTCGTCTCCATTCAAGTGGCCTGAACCCATTTTACCAAACAAAGGATGAGGTTCTGGAGATATTATCGCAAGAAGTAATTCCTTACCTTCATACTACAATCGATCAGGTGTTTTTTTATGGTGCCGGATGTGCGGATAAAGCGACAAGCAGACCTATTTACGATGCGCTGGTAGACAGTATTCCCTCGGCTGAGATCGTAGAAGTCGCATCGGATATGCTCGGAGCGGCCAGAGGTTTGTGCCAGAACGAGCCGGGAATCGCCTGTATCTTAGGAACTGGCGCCAATAATACCTTTTATGACGGTAATGTGATGGTCCATTCCATCGGGTCACTGGGCTTTTGGTTGGGTGACGAAGGAAGTGGCTCTTACCTTGGAAAAACCTTGCTCGTTCATTTTCTTCAGAACGAATTACCGGACGATCTGCAAAAACAATTTGAAGAAGCCTACCCTGGAACTAACCGGCTCACTGTGCTGGAAAAAGTGTACAGACAGCCTTTCCCGAACCGTTATTTTGCGACTTTTTCGCATTTTATTTCAAAAAATATTCAGCATCCTTTTATCCATAAACTGGTCAGCGATGCGTTTACTCTTTTTACTAAAAAATATATCCTGAAACATAACGATGCTGAAAGCTATCCGATCCATTTTGCAGGTTCGATCGCGTTTTTTTATCAGGATATCCTGAAAGCGGTCTTAGAAGAAAATGGGCTGACCCCCGGAAAAATTTTAAAATCGCCGATGGAGAAGCTTTTTGATTATCATATAAAACGAGATATGCAGGTGATTTAGGCTGGCATATACTTTGATAATCTTTAAATTTATTTGAATCAATTGATCAATGCCGAGACGTTCCATTCGCTGGCTTACTTTATTTTCTGCGCTTCTGATTATCGGCGTGGTGGTTACCCAGATCTATTGGGTAAAACAGGCGCTTGACCTGCGTCACAGGCAATTTAATCAGAATGCGCATGTTGCCTTGCAGGACGTCGCCCAGGAGCTCGCGACCGTCAATGGCGTGATGCAAACGAGCAATCCGGTGGAACAGTTGTCGCCGGAATATTTTCTGGTGAATACAAATGCGACTACACAGCCTGATCTGCTGGAGCATTTTATCAAAGACAGCTTTCAGAAACATAATCTGATCACTGATTTTGAGATCGGGATCTATGACTGTACCACCGACAGAATGCGGTATGGCATGTCGTTGAGTACCAAAACAAATGACAAGACAACGGTCAAGATCAACGACTGGGTCAAGACAGACAAATATCCTTATTATTTTGGCGTACGGTTTCCACAACAATCTGCTTACATCGTCGGCAATCTGAACGGATGGATATTGTCTTCGATGCTGGTTTTGCTGGCAGTTTGTTTCTTTGCGTATGCGCTGTTTATTATTTTAAGACAAAAACATTTGTCAGAAGTACAGCGGAATTTTGTCAATAACATGACGCATGAGCTGCAAACGCCGATTTCGACAATCAGGATCGCGGCTGATGTCCTTAATTCCGATATCATTGCCACGCAGCCCGAAAGGCATAAGCGTTATGTTCATATTGTTCAGGAAGAGATTTTGAGGCTTCAGAATCAGGTAGAAATGGTGTTGTCGATGGCCAAGGCGGAGCGGCACGTATTAACACTGAAAAAGGAATCCGTAGATGTACATCGCGTCATAGAATCTATCTTACTGCCATTTGAAGGTAAAGTGCAGTTGAAATTTGAAGCTCAGCAGCCTTGTATCGAGGCTGATCCATTTCATTTAAGAAATATGATTACGAACCTGATCGATAATGCGATTAAATATTCTTCGGGAAAGCCCGACGTGATCGTTCGGACTTTTAATAAGAAGAATTTTCTTTTTTTATGTGTTGAAGATAAAGGGCTGGGCATTGCTCCGGAGTATCAGAAGAAAATCTTCAATAAGTTTTTCAGAATTCCTTACGGAGATGTGCATAATGTGAAAGGTTCGGGAATTGGATTGAGCTATGTAAAACAGATCGTCCGCTCACACCACTGGCATCTGGCACTCGACAGCGCATTAGGGAAAGGAAGTACTTTTACGATTTCAATACCCCAGAAATAATTACACGCTTTACAACCTAAAACCGGACCAAGTTGAAAAAGAAAATATTGTACGTCGAAGATGACCCAAACCTTGCCTTTGCGACGAAGGATAACCTTGAAGCTTATGATTACGAAGTCGTGCACGCAGAAGATGGCGAGGAAGCTCTCGAAATCATTAATAGAGAACATTTTGATATCTGTGTACTGGATGTTATGCTTCCAAAAATGGATGGATTCACTCTGGCGGAAAACATCAGAAAATCCGACAAGCAGGTTCCTATTTTATTTCTGACAGCAAGATCTTTACAGGAAGATAAGATCAAGGGACTTGAACTTGGCGCCGAAGATTATGTAACGAAACCTTTCAGTATACAGGAATTGATGCTCAGGATCGGCGTTATTCTGAGAAGAAATAATTCCGGGAAACCTGTTGCTGCACAATCGAAAATTAATTCCATAGGCAATTACAGTTTTGATTTTCAAAAACTTACACTGTCTGTTAACGGCACATTACAGAACCTCACTTTCCGCGAAGCAGAGGTATTAAAATACCTCTCGGAGCGTCCCGATCAGGTGATTCGCCGCGATGAACTGCTGAAAGCCATCTGGGGTGATGACGATTATTTTATGGGAAGAAGCCTGGATGTATTTATTTCAAGATTGCGTAAATATCTGTCTTCTGATCCTGTAATCCGCATTGATAATGTCCATGGCGTAGGGTTTAGAATGACATACTAACGTATTCTTTTTCAAATATCTTTCATTTTTATTTGCACTAAAATAATAAGTTCCTATATTTGCACCCTCATTTGGAAAAATTGATCGTCATGGCTAAGGTTTGTCAAATTACTGGTAAAAGAACACGCGTTGGAAATAATGTTTCTCACGCTAACAATAAAACAAAACGTAAATTCTTCCCGAATTTGCAAAAGAAACGTTTCTTCCTTCCTTCATCAGGAGAGTGGGTTACGTTGAAAGTAGCTACTTCTGCTCTTCGTACAATCAACAAGAACGGTATCGAAGCTACGATTCAAAAAGCATACGATAAAGGAACACTTACGTTCTAAGGAATTTGCGAATTTATTGGAAAGGGACTTCTCTTATTCGGGGAGTCCTTTTTTTTCCATCGGTTCTCAGGTTTTAAAATTTACAAAGCCGGTAACGGTTTTGCCTGGTATGCTATGGTTGAAGATTCTGAACCTCACAGTGTATTCCTGCTTCTGGGCTCCAATCTTGGAGAACGCCTGGCGGTACTTCATGCTGCAGCAGGTTTAATTGAAGACCGTGCTGGTAAAATCCGATCTTCATCATCTGTCTATGAGACTGCCCCCTGGGGTGTCCCGGACCAGCCTGTTTTTCTTAATCAGATACTTGAGATCCATACAGAACGGATGCCTGAGGAAGTGCTCAGGATCATTCTGGAAATTGAACATGACCTTGGACGCATTCGTTACGAACGATGGGGCGCCCGGGTGATTGATATTGACATCCTCTATTTTGATGATCGGGTACTGGACAGTGCCCGGCTTACCTTACCACACCCCCGCCTTCATGAGCGCAGGTTTACGCTCGTTCCGCTGAATGAGATCGCACCGGATCTTATTCACCCCCTTCTGCTAAAAACAACCAGACAACTACTGGATATATGTTCAGATCCGGGAGCGGTTGTAAAAATTTCATAAAAAAGTACTACTTCTTAATTTTCCATTGCAAACGTGTAATTATTCCATTCACGCGCTGTTTTACGCAGTTTATCATTATTTAATATTAATCCACACTGATAATCACTTGCTTTGCAGTGAAATTGAATTGCCGGTCTAATTTATTTATATGAATCAATAGGGGTGACTGCTTCATCGGTTGTCATCGGAATAGGAAAAGTTCAATTTATGAAACCGGTCGTAAACTAGCTTATCCGGCCTTCTATTATTTTACCAAAAGTTTAGCATGAAAAATAAAATACACAAAAAATGGCTTGTGCTTCTGCTGTTTGTCATGAGTTTGCCGGCAGCTGCACAGAACAAACATACTGTAAGCGGGTATGTGAAGGACATTGTAAACGGAGAAGGCCTGATCGGCGTGTCCGTTTATGTGAAAGAAGTAGAAACCGGCGTAGTGACGAATCCGTATGGATTTTATTCACTTACGCTTCCTAATGGCACTTATAATGTCGTGTTTTCTTACATCGGCTACCAGAAAATCTCCAGAACGGTTGACCTGAACACGGACCAGCGGGTCGACATCGAGATGTCGGACGAAAGTGAAAATCTGAAAGAAGTCACGATATCAACGAAAAAAGAAGATGATAACGTGCGGAGCATAGAGATGTCGGTGAACAAGGTGGAAATGAAAACCATCAAAAAAATGCCCGCGCTTTTAGGGGAAGTCGATCTGATCAGAAGCATACAGCTGCTCCCGGGCGTAACAACTGTTGGTGAAGGTGCTTCAGGGTTCAATGTCCGCGGTGGCGATATTTCCCAAAACCTGGTTTTGCTGGATGAAGCACCGGTTTACAATTCGTCTCACTTATTTGGGTTTTTCTCTGTTTTCAATCCTGACGTAGTAAAAGATGTTAAACTGATCAAAGGCGGTATCCCGGCTCAGTATGGAGGACGAATTTCTTCTATTCTTGATGTGCGGATGAAAGAAGGAAATGCCAAAAAACGTGAGATCAACGGTGGGATCGGCTCGATATTTTCCCGGCTTACCTATGAGCAGCCTTTTGCAGCAGGAAAGGGATCTTTTATCGTCGCAGGCCGCCGTTCCTATATAGATATTCTTGCAAAACCATTTCTGAACAAAGACTTAAAAGATTCGAAGTTCAACTTTTATGACCTTACAGCCAAAGTGAATTACCGGCTGGGAAGTAAGGATACATTTTTTGCTTCCGGATATTTTGGTAAAGATGTTTTCGGCGGCGGAGACTTTGGTTTTGGTTGGGGAAATGCGACGGCAACAGCGCGTTGGAACCACATTTTTTCTAATAAATTGTTTATGAACCTGACAGGATATTATAGCAACTATGATTATAGTCTTGGTCAAAACGAGAATGATGAACGGGCAAAAGATCGTTTTGTCTGGAAATCAAAAATCATCAGCAAAAGTGTAAAACCCGATTTCACCTATTACATCACACCCAATAATCAACTGACATTCGGTGGCCAGTATATCAATTACGATTCTCGACCGGGCAAAGCTACGGCAGTTTCCGAGGGTGAAGGACTCAATCTGGACTTGCCATCACGTCATGCGGATGAATCGGCATTGTACATTGCCAATGAGCAAAAGTTAACCGACCGGATTTCCTTACAGTATGGTATCCGTTATTCCTATTACCGCAGCCTGGGTGCCGGAACGGAATATTCTTACCGGGATACGACTGCGGGCGTCAGAAAGCTGCCTGTTTTTCCGGGAAAAGAATATGGAAGCGGCGATGTGATCAAAACTTATGGAAACTGGGAGCCGCGCTTTGCAGTGAACGTAGGAATTACGTCAACAGCTTCTTTAAAATTAAGTTACAACCGCATGTCGCAATATCTGCATTTGTTGTCCAACACCGCAGCGAGCTCTCCGTTGGATGTATGGACACTCAGTTCTTCGAATATAAAACCGGAGCTGGCCGATCAGGTGGCAGCCGGATGGTTCCAGAATTTCAAAGACAATATGTATGAAGCATCTGTTGAAGTGTATTACAAAAAACTGCACAACCAGATTGACTACGTAACCGGGTCGGATCTGCTTCTTAACCAGTTTGTCGAAGGGGATCTGTTAACAGGAAAGGGGCGGGCTTACGGGGCGGAATTTTACCTGAAAAAAAATAAGGGTCGCTTAACAGGGTGGATTAGTTATACTTTGTCAAAAACGGAAAGGCAGGTGATGAGTATCAATAATGACAATTGGTTTCCGGCCCGTTTTGATAAGCCGCATAACTTCACGTCGGTCGCTATTTTTGAATTAAACAAAAGACTGACTTTATCGTCCAACTTTACGATCACTTCCGGCACACCGGCAACGTTTCCAACAAACGGCTATACCTGGGGTGGTTTTTCGCTGGGTAACAACTACAACAATGCCAGAAATAATAACCGGATCCCGGCATACCACAGACTTGATCTTGCGGCGACGCTTAAAGCGCGCAAAAAATTATTTGGTATTGGCGAAGGGGAATGGGTTTTCTCAATTTATAACGTTTACAACCGCCGGAATGCATTTTCGGTATACACGCGTCAGAACGATGACAAGCAATCGGTCGGTGACAAAGCTCAGAATTTGTTAAGAACAGAAGCTGTCCGTTACTCCGTCATCGGAAGCCTGATTCCTTCGGTTACCTATAATTTTAAGTTTTAATCAGCCATGAAGAAATATAAATTCTCAATATCACATATCTTTCAAACATTTGCGCTTGTGCTGGCTATTGCCGGATTGACAGGCTGCGAGGATGTTATTGATCTGAAGACAGAAACAGGACCATCACAATTGGTTGTGGATGGCTGGATAACCAATCAGCCGGGCACGCAAACCATCACACTGAGCTGGTCAACAGCCTATTTTGACAAGAATCCTGTTAAGCCGGTTTTGGGTGCAAAAGTAACAGTAACTGATAATCTTGGCAAAGTCTATCCCTTTACGGATGTGGAAGGGAACGGGAAATATACCTGGGGCAAACTGAATACAGATACTCTGGGGCATATCGGCCGGAAATACACGCTGCGCATTGAGCACGAGCTGGAAGTTTATACTTCAAAAAATGAAATAAAACGGGTGCCTAAAATTGACTCTCTGGCTTACACCAATGAAACACTGCCCATAAAACCAGAAGCCGGCGATGGTCAGAAAACGGGTTATATTGCAGAATTCTATGCCCGGGATTTTGTAGGGACAGGAGATACTTATTGGATCAAAGAAGTATTGAATGGCAAAACAAACGTCGATAAAGCTGAGAAAATTTCTATCGCATATGATGCCGCCTTCGGTGTAGGAGCTCCTTCGGACGGGCTGATTTTTATCCAGCCATTACGAAGATCAATTACTTATGACTCCTTATATCAGGCGGGAAGTCATGTGGGAGTAGAATTGCATAGCATCACCAACGAAGCATTTTACTATCTGCAGCAGATCGTCGAGCAAAGTGCTAATGGTGGTTTGTTCGCTACTCCAATTGCTAACATCAAGTCCAACGTGACCAATGCAGACCCGAATGGAAGAAAAGCACTTGGTTATTTTGGCGCCTCGGCAGTAAGCAGAATGGAGACCATTATCGATCCCAAAAAAGCAAGGCCGGAGGACTGAAAGGCAGATATCGTTTTTAGCGCACATTTGTAAGCCTTCTCTTTATAACCGTCAGGATCCGTTCCGGCGGTTTTTGTTTTTTTAGGCCTGTTTCAGATCCGATGATGGATTTCGGGTACTTTTCGTATCTTGAAATATAATTGATCCGTCTGATGAAAAACCCACTCCTTATTCTTCTACTCCTGATAACATGTCAGGTCAATGCCCAAAAACGACCGCGTGAAATGGGGATTAAAATTGGTGTCCTGCCGACAGGCGCTTTAAATGCCATTACGGATGTGGCAGGTGTAAAAGTCGGGCAGATTACCCTGACCGAAGGTAAAGAGGTGCGGACGGGTGTAACTGCAATTTTGCCGCGCGAAGGAAATCTTTTCCAGCAAAAAGCCCCCGCTGCGATTTATGTAGGAAATGGTTTTGGAAAACTGGCGGGTTACACACAGGTGGAGGAATTGGGAACGTTAGAGACACCGATTATTCTGACCAATACATTGAGTGTTCCGGCGGCGGCAGAAGGTCTGATTGACTGGACGATAAATCAAAAGGGAAATGAAAACGTTCGTTCCGTAAATCCTGTAGTAGGGGAAACGAATGATGGGTTTTTGAATGATATCCGTGGAAGACATGTAAAAAAGGAACATGTGCTGCAGGCTTTGTCCCATGCCCAGAGTGGAAAAGTTGAAGAAGGTAATGTCGGTGCAGGAACCGGAACGGTTTGTTTTAATTTTAAAGGAGGTATCGGAACTTCTTCCAGAAAATTGCCTGAGAAGCTCGGCGGGTATACCGTGGGCGTGCTGACCCAAACGAATTTTGGTGGTGTTCTGAAAGTTAATGGCGTTCCGGTTGGCGAAGAATTAGGGAAATATGCTTTCAGGGAAGTGCTTGACAAATCTTCTGATGGATCCTGTATGATGATCATCGCAACAGATGCTCCGCTGGATGCAAGAAATTTGAAACGATTGGCAAAACGTGCCATTATGGGTATGGCTGAAACAGGCGGTATTGCCTCGAACGGGAGCGGAGATTACGTCATTGCATTTTCAACAGCCTACAAGATCCCCCATGAAACAACACAGGGAACTTCCGGCGTCACTCTGTTGCATAATGATTATGTGTCGCCGCTTTTTATGGCGACAATTGAAGCTACTAACGAAGCGATTGTCAATTCACTGTTTATGGCGAAAACTTCCGAAGGAACTCAAGGTCATAAGGTAGAAGAATTACCAAAAGAAAAAGTGCTCGAAATCATGCGAAAATACGGCAGATTGAAGTAAAACCTGTTTATCCTTCTCATAAAATCAAGATTGTCGAAATCTTAATTCAGATAATTCCGGCAAACCACTTGCGATTGTAATATTTTGGTTTAAAATTTGCGGTTTATATGAAGACCCGAATCGTGAAGACAAAAAAAGTTATTAACCAGACAATCAGCTTACTGCTAGCTGCCATGCTTTTGATGGTAGCCGGAGCGAAGTCATGGTCAAATAACGACACGGCTCTTCCTGTTGCTAAAAGTACGAAGGCCATCGCCAAAGGAGTTTCCGGAGATGCTGCCGCAAATACTCCTGACGATCATCAGGCAACGGTCAGTGCACTTGCGCTTGATGCGGTGATCACACCGGCTATCTCTTTTGATTTTTCTCATTATTTTTATTTTGCTCCGCAGCCAGTCTGGCAGTTTGTTGAAAGTCAGCACTTTGTCGAGGTGGCTTTCCGGGAGCCGCATTTTCTGTTCTCCTGTTTCAGCAGAATCTTTGCCAGATTTATTGTCACCAACGCTCCGTGACAATCGTACTCGTTGAGTACGTAGATGAAGATTTGTTGGTCGCCTGATAATGCGGCTTATGGTTTGATATTCTCGTAACTCAAAAACTTTTAATTATTCGTACACGTCCCGGACAGTTCGGACCGGGTCTCCCCATCTTATCTTTTGAAAATTTCACATTTTTTACAAAACAATGACTAACAAGAATGGAGTAATTGCGCTAACGATTGTGTTAGCTCTTATTAGTGCCTATTACCTTTCTTTTACGTTTGTTTCGCGCAACATAAAAGGAAAGGCTGCAGCCTATGCAACGGATGCATCAGGTAAGGTAGACGACAAGAAAAAACAACAGTATATTGATTCCCTATGGCGTGAAGATGTATACCTGGGACAAACTTTGCAGGAGGTTATGGAACGTGAGCTTAGCCTGGGCCTTGACCTTCAGGGCGGTATGCACGTTGTTTTGGAAGTTTCTCCTGCCGAAATTTTGAAAGGAATGGCTGGTGGAAATTCCCGGAGCGCATCTTTTCAAAAGGCTTTAACAGCAGCGCAGGCTGACAAGAAAGCAGATAATAATGCTTTTGTTAAGAATTTTGTGTCGGCATTTAAAGACGCTGCACCAAATACAAGTCTTGCAAGTGTTTTTGCTACAAGTGCAAACCGTACAAAGATCAACAGCAATTCTTCAGATGGCGATGTTGTTAAAATGCTGAATACAGAAATCGACGGAGCAATCGACAGAGCTTTTCAGATCACACAGGCACGTATCGATAAATTCGGTGTAACAAATCCGAACATTCAGCGTCTCCCTGGTACCAACCGCGTTTTGGTTGAGCTTCCTGGTGTTGATAATCCGGAACGTGTTCGCCGCCTTTTGTCTGGCGCTGCGAAATTAGAGTTTGCACAGGTATACCTTACCAATGAACTGGCTCCTGCAATTGACCAGCTGGGAAGCTATCTGGCACGTGAGGATGCAAAAGAAAAAGCGGCTGGAAAACCGGCAGCAACTGGGGCAGCAACCGATACTACTAAAAAATCAGGTTTAAGTGGTCTTGCTGCTCAGCTTGAACAAAAAGGAGATTCAACTAAAACAGATTCGTCTGCGCTTGCTGCACAAAGTGCTGCTTTGACAAGCCTTTTCGTCCCAATGCCACAAGGTCTGGGAGTTTATCTTAAAGATACTGCACGCGCAAGTGAGATCCTTTCCCGTCCTGAAGTTCGTACGATGTTCCCGGCTGACCTTGTTTTCATGTGGGATCGTAAAGGAACACCTGGTCAGAACAACCAGTTGATATTACCATTGTATTTCATCAAAAAACAAAATGGCCAGGCTGCCATGGAAGGTGACGTGATCGTGGATGCAACGCATGACTATGATGACCGTGGCCGTCCAGAAGTAACGATGCGTATGAATGGTGAAGGAGCACGCAAATGGCGTACTCTGACAGCCAACAGCATTGGCCGTCCGGTTGCAATCATCATCGATGATCTGGTTTACACTGCTCCTACCGTACAAGGTGAAATTCCAAACGGTAATTCAAGTATCACCGGTAACTTCACAGTGGAAGAAACCAAGGATATGTCAAACGTGCTTAAAGCCGGGAAACTTCCTGCGCCAACGCACATTGTTGAAGAAGCCATTGTCGGTTCTACCCTAGGTTCAGAAGCTATCACTGCAGGTGTATTATCATCCCTGATTGGTCTTTTGGTCATTCTGGTATTCATGGTGGCTTATTATAGCGGCGCAGGTTTCATTGCTGACTTGACACTTCTTTTAAACCTCTTCCTTCTTTTAGGAATTATGGCATCCCTTGGTGCGGTTCTTACGCTTTCAGGTATCGCCGGTATCGTGTTGACAATCGGTATGGCCGTAGATGCGAACGTACTGATTTATGAAGGGATCAAAACTGAGATTGAAGCAGGCAAGCCGTTTAAACTTGCCGTTCAGGATGGCTTCAAACATTCGATGACTGCCATCATCGATTCAAACGTAACAACGCTTTTAACGGGTATCATTCTTTATACTTTCGGTTCTGGTCTGGTACTTGGATTTGCTACTACACTTGTAATTGGTTTGCTTACTTCATTGTTCACCGCTATTTTCATCACAAGGGTGTTCCTGGAATATCAGATCAGCCATGGTAAAGTTTACAAGTTTTATTCAGGATTGACAAAAAACTGGTTCAAAGACAACTCATTTGACTTTGTGTCTCAGCGCCGTCGTTTCTATATCATTTCATCAGTGATTATGGCCATTGGAGTTGGTTCTTTCATCTTCAAAGGCTTTGGTCTGGGTATCGATTTTAAAGGCGGACGGTCCTACGTTGTTCGTTTTGAAAAAAATGTCGAAACGGATGAAGTTCGTGAAGTAATGGGTAAAGAACTTGAAGGGTCACCGGAAGTAAAAACTTTCGGAGGATTTGACCAGGTGAAAATAACAACGGATTATCTGATCGAAGATACTGCGCCTGATGCTGACCAAAAAGCAGAAGCGAAGATCATGGACGGTATCTCAAAAGTGAAGGGCAATACCGGTAAGATCGTGAGCTCAAACAAAGTCGGGCCAACGATAGCTTACGATACAATGATCAATGCATTGTATGCCATTCTTCTTGCGCTGGCTGCTAACTTTGTTTATATCTTCCTGCGATTCAAACAGCTTGCTTTTAGTTATGGTGCCGTAGTGTCTCTTGCACATGACGTCATCATCCTGCTTGCCGTATTCTCGTTGTTTAACGGATGGCTGCCTTTCTCACTGGATATCGATCAGGCATTCATCGGTGCGATCCTGACGATGATCGGTTATTCCATGAACGATACAGTTGTAATTTATGACAGGATCCGTGATTATCTGAAAGACGATAAGGCAACAACTGAAACGCTGCCAACGATTATTAACAACGCATTGAATAGTACACTTAGCCGTACAGCTGTAACGGGTATTTCGGTTATGCTGGTATTGATCGTTCTGATGATCTTCGGAGGGGAGGTAATCCGTGGATTTACATTCTGTATGTTACTGGGTGTAATCGTAGGAACTTATTCTTCCCTGTTCGTTGCCGCGCCGATCGTTGTTGATATTTTACAGCGCGAAAAAATCAAAAAAGCTTCATCTTTGACTGCTGATGCCGCCACGGCCGCTGCAAAAGCGAAAGGAGTTAAAGCATAAGTGATTTAGATAATAAAAGGGGGAAAGTATTTTAACTTTCCCCCTTTTATTCTTTAGCTAAGACGGACATAGCAAATTTTATTTTAGTTTTATAAGATATTGAAATACTAACTCCAATCAGAATTACTATATGGCAAATCAACTTTGGGTAAAAAAGCCAATTGAGAAATTAATGCTCGAGTCGAGCGGAGAGGGAAACCAGCTGAAACGATCTCTAAGCTCGACAAGTTTAATAGCACTGGGCATTGGTGCAATTATTGGTGCTGGTCTTTTTTCCCTTACCGGAATTGCAGCCGCAGAACATGCAGGGCCTGCTGTAACAATTTCATTCATTCTTGCTGCCGTAGGTTGTGGATTTGCGGGACTGTGTTATGCTGAATTTGCTTCAATGATTCCCATTGCGGGAAGCGCCTATACCTATTCCTATGCCACGATGGGCGAGTTTGTAGCATGGATCATCGGATGGGATCTTGTCCTTGAATATGCACTGGGTGCGGCAACGGTATCTGTAAGCTGGTCACGTTACCTGCTGGAATTTTTAAGTTCTTTTGGGATTCACCTTCCTGCCCAACTGGTATGCTCTCCATACGAAGTTGTCAAACTAAGCGATGGAACAGTGATCGACAATGGTATCGTTAATTTACCTGCAATCCTGATTATCTGGGTGCTTTCTTTACTTTTAATCAGAGGAACACAGGGGTCGGCTTTTCTTAACAATATTCTTGTTTGCGTTAAAGTTGCAGTGGTTTTGGTTTTCATCGCCTTGGGATGGAGCCACATCGATCCACAAAATTATGTGCCTTATATTCCTGAAAATACAGGTAACTACGAAAACTTTGGCTGGTCTGGTATTGCCACCGGTGCTGCTGTTGTATTCTTTGCATTCATCGGTTTCGACGCTGTATCTACGGCCGCTCAAGAAGCTAAGAATCCACAAAAAGGTATGCCGATCGGTATCCTTGGTTCGCTCGTTGTCTGTACTTTGCTTTATGTGCTTTTTGCACACGTCATGACTGGTCTGGTAAAATATACTGAGTTTGCTAACGATGCAAAACCTGCTGCCACTGCGTTTGCAAAAACAGGATATGATACACTTCAGACAGGTTTGATCATTGCGATTCTGGCGGGTTATACTTCCGTAATGCTGGTTATGCTTTTGGGCCAAAGTCGTGTATTTTATTCTATGAGCAGAGATGGCTTGCTGCCAAAATTCTTCAGCTCAATTCACCCAAAGTTCAGCACGCCCTGGAAAACCAACCTTTTCTTTATGATCTTTGTAAGTCTGTTTTCAGGTCTCGTGCCTGTTAGCGACCTGGGTCATATGGTAAGTATTGGTACTTTATTTGCATTCTGTTTGGTATGTGTTGGCGTCTGGATGCTTCGTGTGAAACGCCCTGATCTGAAAAGGTCGTTCCGGACACCGCTGGTTCCTTTTGTACCAATTATGGGTATCGTGGTTTGTTTGTATCTCATGTATTCCCTGCCAATCGAAAGCTGGTATCGTCTTGCGATCTGGCTTGCACTTGGGCTGGCTGTATATTTCGGTTATGGAAAGAAAAATAGTAAGCTGTCGAATGAATAACGTCGGCTTTCGGCTATCAGCAATCAGATCTATTACCTCGAAATAATAAAAAAAGTCCTTACATCCGGAACCGGAATTGTAAGGATTTTTTTTATTATTCGAAAGCCGAAAGCCGAAAGCCGAAAGCCGAAAGCCAATTAAATTCTTGCCAAAACTCTTTCCGAAACGGTTTGTCCAATTGAAAGTGAAGAAGTGGCTGCTGGCGAAGGCGCGTTGCAAACATTAATAGCGCCCTTATTTTCGATGATAGAGAAGTCGTCAAGTAAGCCGCCATCGTAATCGCAGGCCTGTGCACGAACACCTGCCCCACCCGGAATCAGGTCTTCACTCTGTACTTCCGGGATTAATTCCTGCAGCGCTTTTGTAAAAGCAGCTTTAGAAAACGAACGGTAATATTCTCCCATTCCCGTCTTCCAATATTTCATAGCCACTTTTCTAAACCCTGGCCAGGCTAGTGCTTCAAGCATTTCCGGTACATTGACATCCGTTTTTTTGTACCCTTCTCTTTTAAAAGCAAAAACAGCATTGGGTCCTGCCTCAACGCCACCTTCAATCATCCTCGTGAAGTGAACACCCAAAAATGGGAAATTAGGGTCAGGGACAGGATAGATGAGATTTTTTACCAGATAGTGTTTTTCCGGACGGATTTTATAATATTCACCTCTGAAAGGAATTATCCTCACCTTGATTTCCTCAGGTTGTGTTAGCTGAGCTACCTTATCCGAATACAGACCGGCGCAGTTGACGACGAGGCGTGTCGGATAGGCATTTCCTGAAGCCGTGATTACCTCGCTTGAAGCATTCTGGTTTTTTATATTAACTACTTTCTCTGTAAAACGGATTTCTCCACCCAGTTTTTGAAACTTTTCGGCATATTTCTCGCTGACAGCAGTATAATCAATAATGCCAGTATAGGGTACCCAAATACCTTCCAGGCCGCTCACGTGCGGCTCCCGTTCGCGGATCTCCTCCTTGCTGATCATCCGGTTGCGGACCAGCCCGTTTTGCAATCCGCGATCGTAGAGGTTTTTTAATAATGGTACCTGCTCCGGTTTTGTAGCCACAACGATCTTTCCGCAAAGATCATATGGTACCCCTTCCCTATCACAAAAATCCAGCAGCATTTCGTATCCGCGAATACAATTTGTTGCTTTCAAACTTCCCGGCTTATAATAAAGCCCTGAGTGAATCACCCCACTGTTATGCCCGGTCTGATGTTTTGCCACACCAGTTTCCTTTTCGAGAAGCAGAATTTTTAAGGAAGTTTTTTGTTCTTTGATACGAAGGGCTGTGGCCAGGCCAACAATCCCACCGCCTACAACGATGATATCATACATGCGACAAGAATTCTTTTATGCAAAGAAACAGTTTGAAGGTTAATTATCCTGTTTTTAACTGTGATTCCCTCGTTTTTATTTAAGACAGGCCAATGCGATCAGCCCGGAAATGAAACTTTCCCCATCGATACACCCGGTACGCCTTCACGGTCTCCAAAATCAACCTGGCTGCCAGCAACCGCTTCATTGGCTAAGACAGCAAACAAAACGGCTTCTTTGGCATCTCCTGATACACCTAAGGCATCGATCAGCCCAACCCGGAAATCCGGTAACTGTTGTTGGATAGCGCTCATAAGAACAGGATTATGGGCACCTCCGCCGCTGGCATAGATGCTGTAAGTTTCACCAAGCTTAATGATACGCTGAATGGCGCTGGCTATTGTATCAGCACTGAATCTGGTCAGGGTAGCAAGGATATCTTCGGCGGAGATCTGCTGTAAATTGTTTTGGGTAATGACTGAGGTAACGAAATCTATATTAAATACTTCAGGTCCGGTAGTTTTAGGAAAAGGAGCTTTAAAGAATTCAAGTGATTTTAAAGATTCCAGTAAGACCATATCCACCTGTCCACTGGCAGCGATCGTGCCATTCTCGTCGTAAGGTTTATTAAAATATTTTCTGGCAAAGGCATCGATCAGCGTATTTCCCGGACCAGTATCTGTCGTGAAAATAGCAGATGGATCCAGTGATCCGGGCAGATAGGTAAAGTTCGCAATACCCCCCATATTCAGTAAAATCCGGTTTTCTCCTCTCTTCGAAAACAAGAAATAATCACCATAAACGGCCAGAGGGGCGCCTTCTCCGCCAGCGGCAATATGTTTCTGTCTGAAATCACTTAAAGTAATAATATTTGTGGTGACGGCGATGTGGTCTCCGTCGCCAATCTGCAATGTGGAGTTTGGGAAATCAGGTAAATGATGCTGTTTTTTGGGGGCATGAAAAACCGTCTGTCCGTGGCTTGCGATCAGATCAACTGCCCCGGCCGGTACCTTCCATTTATCCAGACATTTCAGAATCATTTTTCCGTGGGTGATGCCTATCAATGGGTTTAAAACACAAAGGTGCTGAAAGTCTATCTCACGTTTAGCAAATATCTTTCTGATATGATCCCGGAATAGGTCGGTGAACGGTATGGTTTCAAAATGTTCGACCGTCAGAATGGTGTCTGCTCCGCTTCCCTGGACGTGACAGAGGGCAACGTCGAGTCCGTCAAGCGAAGTGCCTGACATTAAACCGATGATACGTCTGGAAGGCTTATTGGCAATCTCTGCCAAACGAATTATATGGTTTTTCAAGCGTTTACAATATTGAGCGTTGATAAAAAAATTAGCTGCAAAATATGATTTTTGCAGCTAATTTGCTCGTTTTTATTGAGGTGTTGAAGGGGTGGTAGTCTGAGGTGGTTTAGCGCCACGGTTCTTATTACCATTCCTGTTCTTCTTCTTTTTCTTCTTTTTCTGTTCCTCGCTGTATTTGCGGTCGAGATTTGCAAGATCACTGTTAAGCGACTGCGCTCCTTTTTCGATTTTCTTTTCCGGTTCGGGAGTAAGAATTTCAAGTGACTCCGGAATGATATCCTTTTTATTCAGATCAATGATCTCAAGAACCTTATCAATGGCTACAGGATACCAGTTTGTATCTTTTTCAAAACCAAACCACATGATCTTTCTGAAAATATCAGTCTTCTGAAGCGTTGCAACCCCTTTTTTTGTTTTCAAAGGCGCGTCGATCGTCGGAATGTCCCTGAGTGCATCGATATAGGTTTCGAGCTCATAGTTCAGACAGCATTTTAATCGTCCGCATTGTCCTGAAAGTTTTGCAGGATTCAGTGAAAGATTCTGATAACGGGCAGCAGAAGTTGAAATATTCTTAAAATCAGTCAGCCAGGTAGAACAGCAAAGCTCGCGCCCGCAAGAACCCAAACCGCCCAGACGACTTGCCTCCTGACGAAGACTGATTTGTCGCATTTCGATCCTTACCTTAAATTCAGAAGCGAGCGATTTGATCAGCTCCCGGAAATCAACCCGTTCTTCTGACGAATAGTAAAAAGTGGTTTTGGTATTATCCGACTGAAACTCAACGTCAGACAATTTCATATTCAGTTTCATCTCACGGATGATTTCCCGTGTACGATAGAGCGTCGGCATTTCCCGCGCCATCGCCTGCGTATGTTTATCCAAATCCTTTTCTGTCGCGACCCTGTAGATGACATGAATATCATCGCTGATCGCAACGTTTTTACGTTTCATCTGAAGCCGAACCAGCTCGCCCTGAAGGGACACTGTACCGATATGCTGGCCAGAGGCCATTTCACAGACAACGTAGTCACCCGTGACGAAGTCAACTTGATTTATATTACGGAAATATTCCTTTCTTCCGCCTTTAAATTTTACTTCTACAACGTCAAACCTTTGGCTTGCCGGCACATCCATATGGCTGAGCCAGTCGAAAACGTTCATTTTATTACATCCACCTGTACCACAGGTTCCATTACTTCCACATCCTGAGACGGCCGATCCTTCTTTAGTACCGCATCCGCCGGATGCACATGATCCACATCCCATAGTTAATCGTCTTCATCAAGCGTTATAACGAATTAAATCCATACCGATGTCGTGTCTGAAATATTTTCCCTCAAACTGTATAGCCTGCGCAGCGCGCTGCGACTTATGAACAGCATTTTCGAGCGAATTGGCAACGCCGGTTAAAACCATTACTCTGCCTCCATTCGTCACGACTTCGGTATTTGCATTAAATGTAGTTCCTGCATGAAACAGAAATACATCTTCAACCTTTTCCTTGCCGGAAATTACTTTTCCTTTTTCATAATCTCCCGGGTATCCGCCAGATACCAGAACAGTCGTCACTGCGACTTGGGGGGAGATTTTCATTTCGATATCCTGCAAAGTACCTTTGGCGGTTGCTGCCAGAAGTATCAGGAAATCAGACTGAATACGCGGCAATACTACTTCTGTTTCAGGATCACCCATACGGACATTGTACTCAATGACATAGGGTTCACCTTTAATATTCATTAAACCTATAAATATGAATCCTACATACTTAATCCCTTCACTTTTTAGTCCGTGAAGTGTAGGCTTAACTACTTTTTCTTCTACTTTTCTTAAAAAATTGGCATCTGCGAAGGCAACAGGTGAAACTGCGCCCATTCCTCCGGTGTTAAGCCCGGTATCATTTTCACCAATTCTCTTATAGTCCTTTGCTTCTGGTAGGATCTTATAGTTCTCCCCATCACAAAGTACGAACACCGACAATTCTATTCCTTTCAGGAATTGCTCAATTACAACTTTATTTCCTGCCGATCCAAATTTACCGTCAACAAGCATCTCAGTAAATGCTTCCTGTGCCTCCTTATGTTTCTCGGCGATGATCACTCCTTTCCCTGCTGCCAGTCCATCTGCTTTTAACACAATTGGCAGCGGATGGGTTTCAAGATATTCAAGTCCGCTTTCCAGAGTCTCAGCCGTAAACGTACGTGAAGCAGCAGTCGGGATACCATATTTTTGCATGAACTGTTTCGAAAAGTCTTTGCTTCCTTCCAGTTCTGCACCCGCTTTATTGGGCCCTATTATTTTAATTTTACTAAGGTCCGGGCGGCTTTCAAAGTAGTCAACGACGCCATTTACCAGAGGCTCTTCCGGCCCTACAATCACCAGGTCAATACTATTTTCTAAAACCGCAGATGCAACTGCGTCAAAATCATTGTACGATACCGGAAGATTTGTTGCTATTTCTGCGGTACCGGCATTTCCCGGTGCTACAAACAAATTGTCACAAAGAGGGCTTTGGGCAATTTTCCAGGCAAAAGCATGTTCTCTGCCGCCTGAGCCCAATATAAGTATATTCATAACTTGGATAAAAAATAATTTTGACCAACTTTTAGATAATAGGCAAGTTTATTGCCTGCACTAAACTAGTTAGCCAATTCCGATAAAAACTTGATACGCATTAATCTCAATTCCTCTTCACTGACATCGTCGTTGGAAAATTCGTCTAATGCGGCTGCGATATTATCTGTTTCAGCATTCATAAAATAATCGTAAATATCCTGCTGCCTTTCTTTATCGATCACCTGATTGATATAGTAGTCAAGATTCAATTTCGTTCCTGAATAACAGATGTGTTCAACTTCTTCAATGACATCGCCAAGTGCCATGTCTTTTACATCCGCGATCTCGTCCAGACTTACTTTTCTATCTACCTGAGAGATGATAAAAATTTTAATCTTGGATTTATTGACCGTTGATTTAATGACTACGTCCTTCGCCGTTTCGATATCGTTCTCCTCAACATAACGTGTGATGAGCTCAATAAACTGACGCCCGAATTTCTGTACCTTACCCATCCCGACCCCGTTGATCTGGGCCATTTCCTGTTGCGTGGTCGGATACGTTGTTGCCATTTCCTCCATGGACGGATCCTGGAAAATAACATAAGGAGGCAAATCCTTTTCTTTGGCAACTTTTTTACGAAGTGCTTTCAGCATGCCTAAAAGCGTCTCATCGTAAGCATGTCCACTGCCGGATGCCGGATCTACGCTGTCATCGTCCACTTTTACCTCTTCTTCGTCGAAGTTGTGGTCTTTGTGAAGTGTTACCGGGTAAGGATCATTGATATAATTAAGTCCTTTTTCGCCGATTTTGATGATGCCGTAATTCTCAATATCTTTTTCAAGATAGTTTAAAATAACCAACTGACGGATCGTGGACAGCCAATAGTCACGTGACTCGTTCATTTCCAGGCCTTTCCCGAAAACATCAAGTTTGTCGTGCTCATAACTGCGGACATACTGATTGTCCGTCGCTGTAATAAGGTCCGTAATATGCTCTCCGTCAAACCGCTGCTCGGTCAGTTGAACTGCGCGAAGTACGAGCACAACCTCATCCTGAACTTTGGTTTTTTCGGTTGGTTTCAAACAATTGTCACAGAAGCCGCAATCTTTATCAAGATACTCACCAAAATAACTTAAAAGCTGCCTTCTTCTGCAAACACCCAGCGTCGAGTACGCTACCATTTCATTTAATAAATGGCGTGCATTGTCGCGTTCTGTAACCGTTTTATCCTTATTGAATTTTTCCAGCTTTTGAATATCATCATAGCTGTAAAACATCAAACAATTACCTTCCAGTCCGTCACGACCGGCGCGGCCAGTCTCCTGATAATACCCTTCCAAAGACTTGGGCACGTCATAATGGATGACAAAACGAACATCCGGCTTGTCAATTCCCATTCCAAAAGCGATGGTTGCAACGATGACATCCACCTCTTCATTCAGAAATGCATCCTGGTTTGCCATGCGCGTATTGCTGTCCAGTCCTGCATGGTAAGGAAGTGCCTTTACATCATTGACAGAAAGCAGTTCAGCTATTTCCTCAACCGTTTTACGGCTTAAACAATATATTATACCAGATTTACCCTTGTTATTGCGGACATAACGGATGAGCTGCTTCTTGGTATCCTTTTTAGCACGGATTTCGTAGTAAAGATTTTTGCGGTTGAAAGACGATTTGAAAGTTTCAGCTTCCTCCATTTGCAGGTTTTTACGGATATCCTGCTGAACTTTGGGAGTAGCGGTAGCCGTTAACGCAATGATCGGAAGGTTGCCGATATTTTCAATGATGCCATAAATGCGGCGGTATTCCGGGCGAAAATCATGTCCCCACTCAGAGATACAGTGGGCTTCATCGATAGCAACAAAAGAGATTTTAACCCGTTTTAAAAACTCAAGATTTTCATCTTTTGTCAGTGATTCCGGTGCAATGTAAAGCAGTTTCAAACTTCCGTCCAGTGCATCGTTCTTCACGCGCGTCATCTCTGCTTTCGTAAGCGTCGAATTAAGAAACTGTGCGTTGATCCCGAATGCGGTCAGCTGGTCGACCTGGTTTTTCATAAGGGCAATAAGCGGCGATATTACAATAGTCATACCGTCTGTAACCAATGCGGGCAACTGGTAGCAAAGCGATTTTCCTGCTCCCGTTGGCATAATCACGAAAGTATTTTTGCCCAGCAGGATGTTTTGAATTATTACCTCCTGCTCTCCCCGAAACTGACTGTAACCAAATATTTCTTTGAGTCTTTCTTTTAACGTGTCTAAAACGACATTATCAACCTGCTTTACCATACTTTGTCAACAAAATGGATATCCCAAAGTTCTCTATCTTTGCCTTTGTTCTTTATAATTGGAATTAGTTCTCAATAAAACTGTAATTCAGATTTGAAATTAATAAAAAATATTCAGTCCATCGCAAAGAATGTGATACTGCAGGAAGCTATTGCTTTACAGAATCTTGTTGAGAGGATTGATGAGGAATTTGAAAAGTGCGTATATGCTATTTTAAATTCCGGGGGCAGGGTTGTCGTTTCAGGAATAGGAAAGAGTGCAATAGTCGGACAGAAGATCGTTGCCACTTTAAATTCAACCGGAACACCCGCATTGTTTATGCACGCAGCGGATGCCATTCACGGCGATCTGGGCATGATCCGGGATAATGATGTCGTGATGGTTTTATCAAAAAGCGGTGACACACCTGAAATCAAAGTATTGGTTCCGTTGCTGAAAAGAACGGGCGTGCCCATCATTGCAATGGTTAGCAACAAGGATTCATACCTGGCCCAGCATGCGCAATTTATTTTGAATGCTTATGCGCCTGTTGAGGCGGATTCGCACAATCTGGCACCGACAACGAGCACCACTGTTTCAATGGCTCTGGGTGATGCGCTTGCTATTTGTCTGCTTGAAGCAAGGGGTTTTACGCGCCAGGATTTTGCACGGTACCATCCGGGAGGTGCTTTGGGTAAAAGGCTTTATCTGAAAGTTTGCGATATATACCCAAACAATACATTGCCAATCGTTGATGAGAATGCTTCTCTGAAACAGGTAATTATGGAAATTACTTCCAAAAGGCTAGGTGTTACGGCAGTAAATAACGCCCAGGGTAAAATGGCTGGGATTATAACAGACGGAGATCTGCGCCGGATGTTAAATCAGCATTCGGGCGAAGAACTGCTCCATTTGCGGGCCTGTGATATTATGACGGCATCGCCCATAAGCGTAGATCCCGAAGATTTTGCAGTTACAGCTTTAGAAATCATGCAGTCGAAGAGCATTACACATGTCGTTGTTGTTGAAGAAAATACCGTAAAGGGATTTGTGCATCTGCACGACCTTTTGAGAGAAGGATTGGTATAATTTCCCAGCAATACATCATCAAAAAAGGGTTTGGATCGAAAGACATGCTTTCGCTCCAAACCCTTTTTTGATCACTTTATTCCAGATTATCTTAATCTGTTCGATTGCTGAACCGTTTTTTCATCTTTTCTGATATAACGGTTCGCCATTACGTTGGCAAGCATCGCTGCCACAAGTCCGTAAAAGCCAATGGTATAGTCTCCGGGGATCTGCGGATCAAATAATTTTGCTGCCTTATAGAAAGTCTGGTAAACCACAAGACCAAGCAGCGTACTCATCAAAATCGAATTGACAGCACACAAAGCAGATTGCAGGACACGGTTGCGGAATTTGATCAGTGCAAATGCAGCGACACCAGCGATAACAATGGCCAGGATAAGCAGGTAGAGAACTGACACTACGTTGGACTGAACGGGATTAAGCTGATGCGTAAGTTTTAGTGCAGTCAGAGAAGCTTGTTGTTCTCCACCGGCAGCTATTTTAGTCCATACCGGGAATGACACAAAAACCCCCATTCCGACAATCGTAATGGCCAAAAAAATAGATTGAATGCGTTGCAACATGGTTTTTAATAATTATTGTTTTGCGGATATACCTTGCAAAATTAGCAAAGACGCAGTTTATGAAAAATTTTGAAAATGTTTAGTTATTCAACAATGGTACCGTACAGATCAAATTCCTCTGCGGCATTGACTTTTACATGGGCAAAGTCACCCAGACGAACATACTGACTTGCCGGGACCAGCACTTCATTGTCTACTTCCGGAGAGTCAAATTCTGTGCGGCCAATGAAATGACCTCCTTCTTTGCGGTCAAAAAGAACTTTATAGGTATTGCCGATTTTTTGTTGATTCAACTCCTGAGAAATGCCCTGCTGAAGCTCCATAATTACGTCAGCACGTTCTTGTTTAATCTCTGCCGGAATATCATCAGGCATGGTATATGAATGGGTATTGTCTTCATGCGAATACTGGAAAGCCCCGAGGCGGTCAAAACGCATTTTTTCAACAAACTCGTAAGTCTCGTCAAAATGAGCTTCAGTTTCGCCCGGATGCCCTACGATCAACGTTGTCCGCAAAGCGATTCCCGGCACTTTATCACGAATCGTATTAATCAGGTCTTCGGTTTTCTCACGCGTGATCCCTCTGCGCATTGTTTTCAAAATTTCCGTAGATCCGGCCTGCAGCGGCATATCCAGATATTTGCATATGTTGCTGCGTTCATTCATCACATCCAGAACATCCATTGGAAAGCCGGCAGGATAAGCATACTGCAATCTGATCCATTCGATGCCTTCTACATCCGACAGCTGTGCCATCAGATCCGACAGGTTTCTTTTCTTGTATATATCCAAACCGTAATAGGTCAGATCCTGTGCAATCAGAATCAATTCTTTCGTGCCGCGCCTAGCCAGTGATTTGGCCTCTTTTACCAGTTCTTCGATCGGACGGGAAACGTGTCCGCCGCGCATAATAGGAATAGCGCAAAAGCTACATGGACGGTCGCAGCCCTCGGCAATTTTCAGATAAGCATAATGAGAAGGTGTGGTAAGCAAACGCTCTCCGACTAATTCATGCTTGTAGTCTGCCTTTAATGTTTTTAGCAGCCGTGGAAGTTCGTTGGTCCCAAACCAGGCGTCTACAGTAGGAATTTCAACAGAAAGTTCATCTTTATACCGATGAGACAAACAACCTGTAACGTAAACCTTATCTACAATTCCAGCAGCTTTTGCATCAGCGTAACGAAGGATTGTGTTGATTGATTCTTCCTTGGCATTATCAATAAAACCACAAGTGTTAATGACAACGATCTGGGAATTATCCTTTTTCGATTCGTGGGCAACATCGAAACCGTTGCCCTTAAGCTGCGTATATAAAACTTCCGAATCAACCAGGTTTTTTGAACAGCCCAGCGTGACGATATTTACTTTATTTGTACGTATTCCTTTGGTTTTCATAGGATGTAGCAGTCGGCCGTGAGCGTTCAGCTATTTATTTTTATTGGATATTTGTTCAGAAATCAACTGAAAATCAGCATTTGGATCTTGTGAAGTAGTTGATAATGAACGGTCAAACGGGGTGCAAAGTTCGTGAAAATTTACTTGATAATGCTATTTTATTACTGGAAATCGTTTGATGCTCATCTTAAACGGAATTTTTCTGAAGTATTCCTGAATGGCCCAAACTCCGGGCATTCGATCGGTCAGAATAAACGATTCTCCATTTGCAAGGAAATAGACATAATAACCAAGCTGCATTTTTGCACCATTTGTAATCAATTCGATCCCGATGATATCTCCCTGACCAAGGGTATAAGTTTTATCGGGGAAACAGATCATGACAATTTTTTCCTCGGGAAGATAAGAAACTCGTATATTTTTGGTGTGCTGCCAGTAATTTATATCCAGATAGAGATACGACGCAGAAAGGCTGATCAATAGCAGGGAAAAACAAATGAGGGAAGCCGGATTTCGCCAGTCATACAGGTAAACTGATGAAGAGAAAGTGTCGGGAACTTTGCTGAGAAAATACAATCCTGATATTCCAACCCAATATAGAAAGAGGTTATCCAGCTTCGTAAAATATCGAAAATAGTGGATTTGGTATGTGCGGGAAATTTTCAAAGGTGAATATTTTCCGACTGTATTATCCGAATATCTAATCAATTGCCAGATTATCAGGGCAAAGGTTACAATGAAGATCCCGATTAGCAGCAACGAATCTGTCTTGTTCATGACAAACATGTTATTTGATGAACGAAAGTCAATAATAATCTTTTGGAGCTAATGAAAAAAGCCGCTTGGGAAGGGAGCGGCTTTCAATGGTATGAGTGGTTAAAATCAGATCTTTTTAAAAAGTGAATCGACAAATTCGCTTCGGTCGAATACCTGTAAGTCTTCCATTTTTTCTCCAACTCCAATGTATTTAATCGGAATTTTAAATTCGTCGGAGATCCCGATTACCACACCTCCCTTTGCTGTCCCATCCAGTTTGGTAATGGCCAGCGCAGAGATCTCAGCAACTTTGGTAAATTCACGTGCCTGGATTACGGCGTTTTGCCCGGTACTTCCATCCAGAACAAGCAAGACTTCATGCGGCGCATCCGGAATTATCTTTTGCATGACCCGTTTAATCTTCGAAAGCTCGTTCATCAGATTTACTTTGGTATGCAATCTTCCGGCAGTATCAATAATAATGACGTCGGCATTTACTTCCATACCGCGTTTCAAGGCATCGTAGGCAACCGCAGAAGGATCTGTGTTCATACCATGGTCGATTACCGGCACGTCCACCCTTTTTCCCCAGAGTTTCAATTGTTCAACAGCCGCTGCTCTGAATGTATCTGCCGCTCCAAGTACGACTTTATGTCCGCGTGAGTGGAACTGATGTGCCAGTTTTCCAATCGTTGTAGTTTTCCCAACGCCGTTTACCCCAACGACCATGATGACGTAAGGTTTTGGCAAATGTTCGGTTTCAAAGCTATCTGTCACGTCGACAGATTTATTTTCTGTCAGCAGCGAGGCAATTTCTTCACGTAAAATAATATCCAGTTCAGCCGTGGTTGCATATTTATCTCTGGCCACGCGTTCTTCGATACGCTTAATGATTTTAACAGTCGTTTCAACGCCCACATCAGAACTTACAAGAATATCTTCCAGTTCATCGAGCACGTCTTCGTCAATGGTTGTTTTTCCAACAATTGCACGTGAAAGCTTGCCGAAGAAACTGTCTTTGGTTTTTTCAAGACCCTTGTCAAGTGTCTCCTTTTTTTCTTTTGAAAAAAACCCAAATAAAGCCATAGTCAGATGTATAGGTTAAAACTAATGTTGATAGTATGCCAAAAGTATCATTTTACTTCTGCATGAATGTTTTTACAACCCAAAAATAAAACAAAAAAGTCCCTCGTGGGACTTTTCGGGCAATCTATATTAAAACCTTTGAGAACATAAGGATTAAATCCTTAGTTTTTAAGGGCACCTTGTACACCTTCTACGGGTACCATTTCTTCTTTGAAGGTCCAAGCTCCTGTTTTTGGAGACTTTACGGCTTTAATCACTTTGGCAAATGATTTACCGCCTTCTTTTTTCAGGGTAGCAACTACTTTCTTTGCCATGTCTGTATATAGTTAATATGTTATTGTATATATTAAATGCTATTGTAATTACGACATATCGCTTACCTTACGGTTTGCAAACGTAGAAAGTAATTACTTGATCTCTTTGTGAAGAGTATAACGTCTTAGGAAAGAATTGAATTTTTTCAATTCCATACGACCTGGCGTATTTTTCCGATTTTTTGTCGTTACGTAACGTGACATTCCTGGTACACCTGTTGTCTTTTGTTCGGTGCATTCCAATATAACCTGTACTCTATTACCTTTCTTAGCCATTACTTTACATCGTTTTACAAATAGGACTGCAAAAGTAAGAATATTTCATATTATTTAAAAAACATATTTCAAATAAAATTTAGATAAATAATAAATTTAAAGAATTTCTATCCCCCTTATATAATTTAACACTTTGATGTTCAAACGATTAAATTCAATATTAAATTTATTGCATTGCACTATTTATACTATGGACTAGGAAAATCTGACGCAAACTTGCTTTCTTCGTGTAGAGATTAGGCGTGAAAATCGATAATCGGGCGGAATTACTTTAAATATGTTTAAAAAAATGGCACTTAAAAAATGTACTTCTCTGGCAGTTATTGCCATAGCTGCATCAATTTGGATCGGCTGTTCTTCGAAGGAAGATAAAGCCAAGTATGATACTTTTTACGGTTCAGGAAGCAAAGCGCGTGAAGAATCAGCGCTGACAGCGCTTCAGGCAGAAAGAAGAACTGCAATTGATAAACCTGCTGCGGACGCTTCCAAACCTGCCGCTGGCGCAGACAGCGCTACGGCTGCTCCTGCTGCTGATACCACTGCTGCTGCTCCTGCAAAACCTGCGGGACGTAAAGCAGTTCCTGCTGAAGTTTCGGCGTTGCTTAATAAACATGCATGTCTGGCTTGTCATAATCCTTATGATAAAGTGATCGGGCCGGCCTATGCGGAAGTAGCTAAGAAAAACTATTCTGTGGACCAGATCGTAGAATTGGTTCATGCTCCAAAACCTGAGCACTGGCCTGGTTTCCCTCCTATGGCACCTATGACACATGTTCCGAAAGCGGATATTGCGATCATTGCAACATGGATCAACACGCTGTAAGTTTGAGATTAAGGAGTTTATCATAGAAAAAACGGGTCGTTCATATGCTGGACGACCCGTTTTTGTATCTTTGCTGAAGAATTTGTAACCAATATGACTGACAGCATCATCAATTCCTCAGAAGTGACCGAAGAACTTCTTGCCTCCTACGAAACGGTAATAGGCCTTGAAGTACATTGCCAATTATTAACTGAGTCTAAATTATTTGCGCGGGATCTGAACCGTTTTGGTGCAGAGCCTAATACCAATATAGGACCGCTGACGCTGGCACTGCCAGGGACTTTGCCGAAATTAAACAAAAAAGCGGTTGAATATGCCGTGCGTATGGGACTGGCATTAGGCTGCTCGGTCAGCAGGCGCACGATTTTTGATAGAAAAAATTATTTTTATCCGGATCTTCCAAAAGGTTATCAGATTTCGCAGGATAAAAAGCCAATATGTGAAAACGGAGGTTTGACGATCTCTGTAAAGGGAAGCGACGGGAAGTTGTATGAGAAATTTATTCGTTTTCACCATATCCATTTAGAAGAAGACGCAGGGAAATCGGTCCATGACGGGAGTGATACAGACACGCTGCTGGATTATAACCGTGCCGGTACGCCCCTGGTCGAAATGGTGTCTGAGCCTGATTTGAGATCAGCGGAAGAAACGGGAGCTTTTGTGACAGAAATTCGCCGGCTGGTCCGATACCTGGATATCAGCGACGGAAATATGGAAGAAGGTTCGCTTCGTTGTGATGTGAATGTTTCTCTTCGTAAAAAAGGAGATACGAAACTGGGTACAAAAGTCGAGGTGAAAAATATGAACTCGATCCGTAATATGATGCGGGCGATCACATTTGAAACACGCAGGCAAATTCTAATGCTGGAATCAGGCGAAACCATTCAGCAGGAAACAAGAATGTTTGACGTAGAAAGCGGTCAAACCTACGGCATGCGCGTAAAAGAAACGATGAACGATTACCGCTATTTCCCGGACCCGGACTTAAGTCCGGTTGTGATTTCAGAGGAATGGCTTGCGGAAATTACTGCTTCAATGCCAGCACTGCCTCAGGCATTGCGGGAGAAATTCACGAAAGTATATGGAATTCCCGTTTACGATGCCCTTGTTTTAACTGATACCAAGGAAATGGCGGAGTATTTTGAAGATGTTTGCTCGAAAACTTCTGCTTATAAATCGGCTTCAAACTGGCTGATGGGTTCTGTTAAATCGTATGTAAACGAGCACGACGGAACGATCGGATCCTTCCCGGTCTCTGCACAGAAGCTTGCCGAACTGATCGAGCTTACGGAGACAAATGTGATCAGCAATTCGGTTGCCACACAAAAGGTATTTCCGGTCTTGCTGGCGGAGCCCGAACGTTCTCCAAAAGAAATTGCGACGACAAATAACTGGATTCAGAACAGCAATACAAACGAACTGGAAACGTTGGTAGATCAGGTCATTGCATCAATGCCTGACAAAGTCGCGGCCTACCGAAAAGGGAAAAAAGGGTTGCTGGGATTATTCGTAGGTGAAATTATGAAAAAATCGAACGGCGCTGCCGACCCCAAAATGGTAAACCAGCTGCTGGCTGAAAAACTTTCTTAAAAAAATATACACAGTAGATATTGTGGAGGTTAATTATGAAAAAACGCATAAAAACTGGCTTTTTGATCATTGGACTGGCCTTATCCGGAATATCAGTAATAGCTCAGGCCCAAATCTCTCCGAAACCATTTACGATCAATGGAAAAGTTAAAAATGGCTCCGCAGGTGAGAAAGTGATACTATCACAATCGCTGATGACCGGTAATGCGCTGAAACTGGATTCGGTAAAACTGGCTGCTGACGGTACTTTTACCATTAAAGCGACGGAAAAGGATGGCGGGAGTTTTTACATGCTGAATCTTGCCGACAGGCAGAAAATCGTTTTGCTTTCCGAAGGGGGTGAAACTTTCAATCTGGTCGCCGATGGCTTTGATAAGGACAGCAAAGGAAACGCCGGAAAAGCAGAATTTACCGGTTCTAAAAACATGGAATATTATGCCAGACTTCTGGAGCTGAACCAGCAGATGGCTGCAAAGGTTGCCGTATGGAATGAAGCTTATGCAGCGGCAGAGGCAAAAAAGGATTCTAAGAAAATCGGTGAGATCCAGATTGCTTATAAAAAAGCGGAGCAGGAACATTTGGATAAAATAAAAGCCCTTATCCCGGAAATGGGTACTTCGCTCGTAGCGATTTTTACGGCAAATAATTTTTTAAATCCAGATACAGACCTGGCGTTGCTGCAGGATGTGGCACAAAGATTTGAGAATGTAAAGCCAATGCCTAAGCTTGCAGAAGCATTTGTGGGTCAGGTGAAACGCATTAAAGGGATTGCAGTCGGTGATGTGGCGCCGGATTTCACCTTGAATGATCCGGAAGGGAAGCCAGTTACACTTTCTTCTTTGCGGGGCAAATTTGTTCTTATCGATTTCTGGGCGTCATGGTGCGGACCATGCCGGCAGGAAAACCCGAATGTGGTACGCATGTATGATAAGTTTAAAAGTAAAGGTTTTGATATTTATGGCGTGTCGCTCGATAAAGAAGCAAATGCGTGGAAAGCGGCCATTAAGAAAGATAACTTAACCTGGATCCACGGTTCAGATCTGAAATTCTGGAATTCGGTTGTAGCGCAGACTTATGGTGTAAGTGCAATTCCCCAGACATATTTATTGGATAAGGAAGGAAAGGTGATTGCAAAAAATCTTCGTGGCCCAGCCCTGGAAGCAAAACTGACGGAACTTTTACCTTAGTGGTCAAATCCAATATACTAAAAGCAGAAGCCGTAGGATTCGTCTTACGGCTTCTGCTGTTTAAAGTGTTCTCTTTTCTCATTCTTCGTAATAAAACGATGAGGGGTCCGGATACCTGAATGTGTAAGGGTAAAAGCCAGCTAATTTATCTGCAGAAATGATCTTAAAATCAGGTTTGGTATCAGGTTCAGAAAATGTTGGCGCTTCCCAGCCAAACTGGGCGCATGACTTTTCATAAACTTCCCGCCTGGTTGGATGCAAAGGCGCAACGATATTAAAAGTTTCATCAACAATTCCCATTTTGATGATGGCTGAAATAATGCCGGCAGCATCGTCACGGTGAATATAATTGACGGGAATAGAGGCCGTTGTCATGCCTTTTTGTCCGCGTACATATTTTCCGGGTATGCGGTTGTAGCCTAGCAAACCACCATGTCTGAGTATCGAAACCTTCCGTTCGCCGCGAAGTGTGAGTAGCAGGTTTTCAGCTTCTACCAACGCCGGTGACGGAGATTGTTCAGGATCTGTTACATCATTTTCTGTGACAATCCGGTTTAAATCCGGGTAAATACTCGTGGAGCTTACGTAGATAATTTCCCTGACCGGGGCCTGCTTAATATAGTTCAGAACCGATTTGATCTGTCTGGGATGAAAATCTGCCTCATTTTTTGATAACCTGGGCGGGACAGCAATCACGAGTGTGTCGGTATCAAAAAACGAACTGATCTCAGATGCATCACCAACCAGTTCCGGATCCAGATTAAACAAAAAAGGCTTGATGCCAGCCATTTTGAATTGCCCTGTTTTCTCCTGAGACGTAGTGCTTCCTTTGACTTCTGATGAAATATCGTCTTCAAGCAGACGTTGAGCTAAGGGAAATCCGAGCCAGCCGCAACCCAAAATGCTTATCCGTTTTTTTTCTAATTTTGTATCTTTGTCAACCATGATAATTTGTTTCCGTCGAATGATTTATATACGCACTTTTGCTGTTATTGCCTGCCTTGCTCTCGGCTTTTTCTCATGTAAAACCGATTCTGAAAGGGAAACTGATTCTGGTTCCGGAGATATTCAGGTAAACGTTTCTGCCGAAGATCTGGACAAACAGCTTTTTGCCTGCAAGTCTGTTGAGGAAGTACAAAGTTTTCTGGATAAACATTCCTACTTATCACAATGGTATTTCACAGATGCTCCTGTTGAAAAAGGACAATTGGCAGCACATCTTTTCGGGATATTGCAAAATATGGATTTTCAATCGTTCAAAACACAACTGGACTCCATTATCGGGGACAGAACTACTGCAATCATAAACCCGTTAAAACAATCCTTCCAGCAGATTGCAAAGCTCTATCCGCAATTTCAGGCGCCTCAGGTTAAATTTATGGTGACGGGCTTCACAGGCAATGATCTTTACATATCAGATACGCTCATTGTTATCGGGCTTGATTACTTCGGTGGCCCGCGGGCAAAGTATCGTCCTGATGTTTATGATTACCAATTGCAGCGTTATCAAAAAGAATATATTGTTCCTTCAATCCTGTTTTTTATGTCAAATAAATACAACCATGTCAACGCGTCTGACCGCACGCTGCTGGCTGACATGATAGGTTATGGAAAAGGATTTGAATTTGTGAAACAAGTAATGCCCGACGCAGCCGATAGTCTGATTCTGGGCTATTCGGAAGAAAGCCTCAGAAGAACCTACAACAGCCAGGGTGATATATGGGCATTTTTTGTAACCAATAAGTTGTTATACGAAACGACAGATCTGAAAAAGCAGAAGTTCATCGGGGAGCGTCCCTTCACAATCGAAATAGGGAATGAAGTTCCGGGTGGTATTGCCCGCTGGCTCGGATGGAGAATTGTTAGCCGGTATATGGCTGAAAATCCTAAGATAACCTTACCGGAATTGATGAAAAACGAGAATGCAGGAAATATCTTGCAAGCTTCCGGATACAAAGGTGATCAGGATGATGACGAGTAACTTTTTTCCTTACTTTTGTCGGTATCAAGTCAAATCATTTAGCATCGGCTCTATACAAGAGCGGGCACTTTAACCGCATGGCGGCTGCTTTAAACTGAAATAATGCCTGTAACTCTGATCATTTTCCTCTTATTGGTACCCGGCTTTGTTGTGATTGGGGTATATCTTGAACGTAAAGTTTCGGCCTTCATTCAGGATCGTCTGGGACCTATGGAAGTAGGAAAGTGGGGCTTATTACAATTATTTGCGGATTTGCTTAAACTGCTGCAAAAAGAAGATATTGTACCAAAAGCAGCTGACAGAAAATTATTTCTGATTGCTCCTATTGTCATTTTTGTTTCTGTCTTTACGGGATTCGCCGTAGTGCCTCTGGCACCAGATCTGGGTGGTTCAGGTGCAGCCGTTGGCGTTTTCTTCTTACTCACCATCGTTTCCGTAGACGTGATTGGGCTGTTGATGGCCGGCTGGGGTTCAAATAATAAGTTTGCCCTATACGGAGCTATGCGTGCAGTAGCGCAGATCATTTCTTATGAAGTTCCGTTGGGATTATCGATTCTTTGCGTGGTCATGCTATCGCAAACACTTGATTTGCAGGTGATAAGTTTTCAGCAGGGAATCTATTCGGGTGATACCGTTTATCTTTTTGGTATGAGAAGATTCGGTATCGACGTAACGGCAGTTGGTGGATTTCTTTCCTGGAATATCATCAGAAATCCCTTTCTAATCATTGCATATGTCGTGTTTTTCATTGCATCACTCGCTGAATGCAACAGGGCGCCTTTTGATTTGCCCGAAGGAGAATCCGAACTGGTAGCAGGCTTTCACACAGAATATTCCGGGATGAGATGGGCACTATTTATGCTTTCTGAGTATGGTATGATGTTACTTGTATCACTCTTGGGTGCAATCTTATTTTTAGGAAGCTGGAATACTCCTTTTCCAAATATAGGGCCGCTTCGCCTTGCTGAGTGGACAAGCGGAGAACCGGGAACCTGGTTCGGGTATTTTTCCGGCGCGTTCTGGTTGGTTGGGAAAGCGGTTTTAGGTATTCTGATTCAAATGTGGGCGCGCTGGACACTTCCACGTCTCCGTGTAGATCAACTGATGTATCTGGGCTGGAAAGTTTTGACTCCGGTCGGACTGGTCCTGTTTTTCGTATCCGGAGTCTGGAGATTGCTGGGTATCTGAGTTAATCAATTATTTCTGCGCCGTCCAGAATATAGTTCATCTGGTAAATATCATCCGCATTTAATTTAAGGGTCCCTTGAAAAGTCAGGCGTTCATCAGTTTTGAACTTGCGCCCGTTTTTCTTAAAATTCAACGTCATTACAGTTTCTGGTCCTGCCCCACCGCAGAAGAAACAAGCGCTGAAGGGGAATGCTGACAAGACGTATAGATTGGCATCCAGATCAACAGGAAGGATATACCCAGTAATCGTTACAGATTGGTTCTTCAACTTCTGGACACTTGGGCCAAATGTCGGATGCAGCATATAGATGGACTCTTCTGCATACCATTTTTTCTTAAACGTAACGTCACGCAATGTTTCCCAGGTTAATTTTACCGGAGCAGAGCCTGGCGTAAAAGAAAATAATGAAGTAAGAAGAAGCGCGATCGCTATCAGACGTACTGATTTCATATTATTTAAATGTTTTATACTAAAAGGATTCAGGTAGTTAAACAAAAATACGACTAATATCATTCCTCCGCCAGCGTTCGCGATATATTCAGCCTGTAAATGCCGAGTGAAGGCAAGGCTGCTGCCAGCAGTCCAAGGACAAGTGCGCCGGCCAGCAGAAAAATTTCTTCCGGCAATAAATTAAATTCACGTAGCGAATAATGAAAATCCTGCTCTGCCGCATGGCTGAAAAGCAGTAGTCCAAAACGGCTTAAAATAACACCGGAAAGATAACCGGTAACAGCTAAAATCAAACCTTCAAGCAAGAGCATTAGAAATAATTTTGTTCGCGTAGCACCCATCGAAAGCATAAGCGCCATTTCATATTTTCTTTCTTTGAGGGAATTATAAAGGGAAATAAAAACGCTGACCCCGGCAATGATGATGATGACGAGCGCCAGGGCACGCAGCGTATCAATCCCAACACCTAAAAGCGAAAATAACCGGTTGATTTCGATACTTGGCAGAGCTGCCTGCATCGAAGTATTTTCATTGATCTGACGCGGGATGGTAATCAGTCCCATCGGGTTCCTGAACTGGATCAAAGCGCTGGTAACCTGCTTTTCCTCATCATGATGCGGTCCGGCCATGTCCTCTTCATGGGCAGGATCGCTTTCTTTTAAGTCGTCTGATGGTACACTGGCTCCTTTTTCTTCCGCATGTTCATGTATTTCCCATACGCTTTCAAGATTGGTCAATACGAGCTGGTCGACCACTGAGCCGGTAGGCTCAAAAAAACCTACGACCTTGTATTTTTTATCCTGGTGCGCTTCTCCATCCGTATCGAGCCCGTGTGAGCTTGCGAAGGTGTCACCTATTTTCAATCCGGAATTTTTGGCGACCTTACTGCCAATTGTTACATCCATTGGTTGCTGGAAAAGGCGCCCTCCGGCAATTTTTGCCTGAAAGTGCTCAACATATTTTGATGTAGTCCCGACGATCCTGAAGCCCTGATAATTGTCACCCATCGAAAGCGGGATGACCGTTTTAACAAAAGGGTTTCGTTTTAGCGAGTTCACCTCCGCCAAGGGAACATTTCCTGTCGGCGCGTCAATCTGATAGATGCTGGAAAGGATCAGCTGAAGTGGACTTCCCTTTGCACCAACCACCATATCGATTCCTCTGATGTTGCGGCGGAACTGTTCATCGAGCTGTTTATTTAGGAGCAATAATAAAGAGATCATCCCAATTCCGAGCGTGAGCAACATGGCACTCAGGAAACTGTTTAATTTTTTCTCTTTAAGGTTTGCTATACTGATTTTAAGAAGATTCATTTTGTTGAATATTTGAGTCTGGCTGGGCCTTGTCGATTTTTTTATCTGAATTTGCCTTTAAAGAATTACCTGATTCGGGAATTCATCTTTCAGGCGCTGATCATGCGTGACTACAACCAGGCTTGCGCCAATTGAAAACGCTTGTTTTTTTAAAAGATCAATAACTTTCTGGCAGTTGCTGTCATCGAGGCTGGAAGTCGGTTCATCCGCCAGAATTACGTTCGGGTTGTTCATCAATGCTCTGGCTATACTTACCCGCTGCTGTTCTCCCTGGCTCAGCTGGTTAGTCTTTTTGTGCAAATGCTCCGCAAACCCAAGTTGCTCAGCCAGATAGGCGGCTTTTTCCTTGTCTTCTTTATTTCCGGACAGATAGTTTGACAACAAAATATTATCCAGAACAGACAAGGCACTTACAAAATGAGCACGCTGATAAATTATCCCCAGACTTTTTGCCCTGATATTGGTACGCTCTGCGGCAGACAAACTCGACAGCTCCCTACTGTTAATATGAATATTTCCAGAATCAGGTTCCAATAATAATGCCAGTAAATGCAGAAAAGTAGTTTTACCACGGCCTGATTGACCCAATATTAAAAGTGCTTCGTTGTCTGCACAATTTATGTCTGGAAAAGTGAATTTCTTCTGCGGAGAATAGGAGAATTGGAGGTTTCTGCTGGTAATCATGATGCGAAGGTCTGATTTTCTGTTGTACAATAATACTAAATTTTACGTGCTTGTACGGATAATGTTGCTGATACAAGGTTTCCACGAGTTACTTTTGATGACCGTTTCAGTATTATCCAAGTACGCAGTAAAATATGATGATTTAAATTATCAGCCTGCACAAATAAAATAATAAGAAATACGTTGAAAAGGAGATATATCCTGAAGAAAACCAGCAACTATTCTAATTTTGCAAAAAATTGATCCAAAATGATTAAAGATTTTCAAATGAGACCGATAAGCAAAAAGCTCGCATTGATTGCAATACTCGGATTATTAGTAATAAACAACAGGGCTGAGGCGCAGGTAAGACGCGGTACTTTTATTCCTTATTCTTCGGCAGGTCTGGGTATTGGAACTTCGAACTATTATGGCGATATGGGTGGTTTTGGAACTCCGTTCAGATCTACGTTCAGTATGATGCGGTGGAGTGTGGCAGGCAATTATACCAGACATTTTACTCCCAGGTTAGCTGCACGCGCATCCTTTACCTATGCAAGAATTGCTGGTGACGATTTTAAAATGAATGAGAAAGATCCTACAAACCTGAGGTTTCCAAGAAATCTTAGTTTCCGGAATGACCTGAAAGAATTTGCATTGATCGGGATCTTTAAATTGACTCCAGATAACAGGAGTTATGACCGCCGTCCACAATTTGGATCTTACTTGTTTGCAGGAATTGCGGCAGTTGCGCATAACCCAAAGGCAAAAGATGCCGAGAGTGGTGACTGGGTCAAACTGCAGGCGCTTGGCACTGAAGGCCAGGGAACACCAGGGTATGCCAAACCTTATTCTTTAATACAAATGGCAATACCCATTGGCTTTGGACTACGTTATAAAATCAATGACCGTTTCGACATTGCAGCGGAACTGGGCTTCAGGATTACTTTTACAGATTATCTTGATGACGTAGCAGGTAACTATGCAGATCCTGGTGTATTTGCCAGCGATCCGGTAGCACTGCGCATGGCCAACAGATCTCAGGAGTTGGTAGCAGTTAGAAAAGGAAAAGACCGGAGACCTGGTTTATCGGAATATGTACAGGCTGTTTATGGCGCAGATCCTTCCAATGATCCGTTTGCTGTTCTTCAGAGTCAGAATTATGGCTCAGTTGGTACTCCGAGAGGAAATTCCCCAACACAAAAGGATGCGTATATGACCGGAATGATACATTTAAATTACATCATTCCTTCTCAGGTGAAATGCCCTCCGTTGAAATAATTTGAATTTTGTTAAGAAAATAATTTGAAAACGATATACACGAGGTTTTTTTACAGCTTTCTTGTTTTGATGATTGTTTGTGTAAGCGGACTATCCAATCTGTTGTTTGCGCAAAAAATAGAAGTCGGCGGAGGCCTGGGCGTTTTTAATTATAAAGGCGATATTTCTCCTTCCGTTAAATTCAGGTTTTTCAAACCGGCCGGTAGTCTGTTTTTCAGATACAATCCTAACCAGGCGCTTTCGCTTCGTGCGGAAGTGGCCGCAGGCCTGATTGGTGCTGAAGACAAATACAGCAAAGATCCTGTTCAACAGGCTCGAAACTTATCTTTCCGTACCAGAATTACTGAAGCCAGTGCTGTGGCCGAATATAATTTCCTTGATTTTCAGGAAAAAAGATTTGCGGTCAACTGGACTCCCTACGTTTTTGGTGGGCTGGGGATTTCAAAGTTCAAACCTGATGTCGTTACAGATAATTACAAAACCAGCAGTTTAGTCATACCTTATGGTGTTGGAATCAAATATCAGATCCGCAGGCCTTGGAATATCGGACTGGAGTACGGTACCCGGAAAACTTTCAGCGATTATTATGACAATCTGGGAGGTGATCCGAAAACAACAAACATTCTTGATCAGGGCGATCCGTCTAAAAAAGATACCTATTACTATATCCGCCTTTCAATAAGTTACACTTTTTATCGAATCGTTTGCCCTTAAACTCAAATGAAAAAAACTCTCCTGATCATCTTAATAGTCATTGCAGCCGGTCTGGCAGGTTTTTTTGCCCTCAAGAAATACACCAAAACATTTAGCCCTGCTTCTGTTGCTGCCTACCACGACAGGGGAATTGATGTAGAAGTAAATTACAGCCAGCCCGCAAAAAAAGGAAGATATATTTTTGGGAGGGAACAAGACAAAGCACTGGTTCCTTATGGCAAGGTTTGGCGCACTGGAGCAAATGAAGCGACAGTGATCAAATTTGACAAAAACGTCAAGTTTGTCGGACAATCCGTAAAGGCCGGAACTTATTCCCTTTGGACGATACCAGGCCAGGCTGCCTGGAAAGTAATTTTAAATCGTGAGACGGGGCAATGGGGAACAGAATATAATGACGGACAAGACTTTATCAAAGCGGATGTCCGGATACGCGTAAACCCCAAGGTTGAAGAGCTATTCAAAATATATTATCAGGAACAACCCCAAGGTGTAAATATGATTTTAAGCTGGGACCAAACCGAAGCGATTATTCCAATCGAACTTCCATAATCTTAGTTTAAATTTGTACCTATGTTTGTTGAAGCTATTGAAGCGGTAGATCAATTTACCCGCCCTATTCATTTCATTGCCCGTTATTATGGAGGCAGTGACATCATTCCCGGAACCGGAACTTTATTTTTTGTAAATGAAAACGGGTATGCAATAACATGCAGGCATGTCGCCCAGCAGATCTTGCATGCTAACCATATCTATGAAAATTACCTAAAGTTTAAAGGAGAGCTCAGACGCTTTGACCGGGATCCCGGATTCGAAACACAACGCCAGTTTCTGGAAACGAAATACAAAATCAATTCTGAAGCGCCTATCCGGATTCTTTTTAATTTCATCAATTGCGTTGATAATTACAAAAGTCTGACGATACACCTTCATCCTACCCAGGACCTTGCGATTATCCAGTTCAGGGATTATGACATAAAGCTCTATCAGGGTTACGCACATTTTTTAAGGGATACCCGAGCTGTAAAGCAAGGTCGTTACCTGTGCCGTCTCGGTTACCCTTTCCCTGAGTTTACCAATTATCATTTGAATAAAAACACCAATGATATTGAGTGGACCAGGGAAGGGCGGATCAATACACCGAGCTTTCCGATTGATGGAATTATAACCCGTCATATCGGCGGAGAAAACAATGGAGTTACCGGTATTGAAATGAGCACGCCCGGCCTGCGTGGACAAAGCGGCGGCCCTCTTTTTGATACCAATGGCATCATTTATGGTTTGCAAAGTGCCACCCGGCATCTTCACTTAGGATTTGACCAGGTGAACCGGGAGGTGATCACAGACGGGCATCGCAAAAGAGTTTCAAACTATCCTTTTCTGAATGTCGGGCAGTGTGTGCATGTCGACGTAATCAAAAGTTTTCTTCGGGAAAAGAAAATTGACTTCTACGAGATTGATTAACCGGTAGTTTTATCGTGCTGAATACTTTTTATAAAAACATCGAGCGATTATGGCTGGTTTAGATGAAAAGTTTTTCAAAGATGAGCTGTCAAATTCTTATGACCTGCCTGCTGAAGCAGTCTCGTTTTACGGCGCCTTTGGTTATGTCAAATTGAAAAATGTTTTAAGCGCAGAAGTGCTGGCCTACTATCGGGACCTGATTACCGATCTTGTATTTCAATTAAACAAGCTCACCAAACCCATGGAAGAACGGACGACCTACGAACGTGCGTTTTTGCAGATCATGAATTTGTGGCTTGAAAATGACGAGGTAAGGGAATTTGTTTTCTCAAAACGCCTCGCAAAAATCGCCGCCGATTTGATGCAGGTGCAGGGTGTAAGGCTTTATCACGATCAGGCGCTTTACAAAGAATCCTCAGGAGGCATTACTCCCTGGCATGCCGATCAGTTTTACTGGCCGCTGTCTTCACCTCATACCGTCACAGTATGGATTCCATTGCAGGAAACAGGAATGGAAATGGGGCCGCTGGCATTCGCCGAAAAAAGCCACACCGTGGAGATAGGCCGTGATCTTGAAATCAGTGATGAAAGTGAGGCTATCATGAGAGAACAGCTGAAGCAGTTCCAGGTCAATGAAACGCCTTTTGAGCTGGGAGAGGTTAGCTTTCACGCTGGCTGGTTATTTCATCGTGCGGGGGCAAACGTATCAGGCAAGGCCAGAAAGGTGATGACGATGATCTATATGGATAAAGATCAGCATATCGTTGAGCCGCGTAACACCTACCAGCAAGCCGACTGGGAGGTATGGCTTTCGTCTCAACCTGTGGGTGGGCCGGCTGACGGACCCTTAAATCCATTGTTGTTTACCTATTAAAGAAGAACAGTAACTGATTAGAAAATTAATTTCAATTCTTCTAACCTACGGATATCAAAAGTGGGTAACTCGTCGAATGAAAGTCCTGCCGGATTAACATAAACTGTGTCCAGGCCAAATTGTTTGGCTCCCAGTATATCAGCAATCCAGTTATCTCCGATCATAATACTTTCGTCAGGTAACGCGCCTGCAAGTTCCAGTGCATAGGCAAATATCTTCGGATCCGGTTTTTTTGCACTGGCATTGTCAAATGTGACTACATTTTGAAAAAAATGCGTGATTCCCGAACTCGCAATTTTTTTTGCCTGGATTTCATTGAAGCCGTTTGTAATGATATGGAGCTGATAGCCCTTTCCGGATACATATTCCAATAATTCGAAAGCTCCTTCCAGTAAATGTTTTTTGTGCGGCAGTGTTTGCAGATAGATCTCTCCAATTTCTTCGTGATTTTCGGGACATAAAATACCGAGTTCTTCAAAAACCATCTTGAATCTATTCTGACGTATATGGGTGTGGTGAATCAGTCCGCGGTCAAATTGATCCCAAAGAGCTGTATTAATTCTTAAAAATGACTGCACAAAAAGTTCGAGAGAGCTTACTCCATGACTTGTCAAATTTTTTTTATGGAAAATATCCGTCAAAGATTCTGAACTGTTGCGGTCAAAATCCCAAAGCGTGTGGTCAAGGTCAAAAAAAAGGTGTTTGTATTTCATAAAATTTAATGCGCAGATGCATTCGTAAAAGTCGGAAAATTTATTCTGAAAATTTTTATTTCATTTTTATACTAAATGATCCGGATGGCTGTATGATATCGTATATTATTCGATAAGTTCAATTATTTGCATTAATAAGCATAGGCATTTCGGAGCACATCCGAAAAACCCCTTTTCTGTTAATTACTTGTTAACAGTTGTTAATTAGAAATAAATTAGAAAAAAAAGGAGTGCAAACATTTGCAATTCAATTATCAAATCTATTTCTTTGATTAATATAATTCAAAATACTGTTAAAACACATTATTTCACACTTACCAAGAAAGGAGAAACAATATAGACGAACTGCTCTACGTTAACTAAATCGAATAGTAAAATGGAGAAAGTCCAAGTTAGCGACAGTGAGTTGGTAACATTGTATATTCGTGGCAATGAGAAAGCATTCGAAAAGCTTGTTCAGCGTCACAAGTCAAGAATTTACACGACTATTTACCTTATTGTCAAGGACCAATATGTAGCCGAAGATTTATTACAGGATACATTTATAAAAGCAGTTGATACAATAAAATCAGGTAGATATAACGACGAAGGTAAATTTTTGCCGTGGATTATACGGATCGCACACAACCTAGCCATTGATTATTTCAGACGCGATAAACGCTACCCCAATGTAGTGTTCGAAGATGGAAGCAGTGTATTTAATACACTGGATTTCTCGGAAGATTCCGTTGAATCAATCCAGATTCGGCAAGAGACGCACGAGCAGCTGAGGGAAATGATCCAACGGCTACCGGATGTACAGAAGCAGGTTCTGATCATGCGCCATTACGAGGACATGAGTTTTCAGGAAATTGCCGATGCGACAGGTGTGAGTATTAATACGGCATTGGGTCGTATGCGTTACGCGTTGATAAATTTGCGCAAGCAATTCAGCCAACGTACCCCGCAGTATGACAAAAACTTTTACTTACGATGATGTAGTGAGGTATCTTTATGCCGAAACTACTCAAAATGAAAATGATTCTATCGCCGAGGCTCTGACACTCGATGATGATTTAATGAATTTTTATCTGGATTCTCTTGAAATCAAGGAACAGATGAACAGGATTGTACGAACTCCGTCCGATCGTTCAGTCCAGAAAATACTTCATTTCTCACGACAATATTCACAGAAACAATCTGCAACCGCGCTTTCCTGTTAGAAGCGTTGCGTAGATTGTTTTTTTGTTTTTAGTCGGTTTTCAGATTTTTTCTGAAACAAGCTGTTTTGTGCCTTCCAAATTGTGATGGCACAAGACAGCTTATTGTCCAATTGCTAGCTTTCAACCTTCATATGAATAGAAAAGAGCGTTTCAGGTTATTTTTAGAATATTTTACAACCAATTTCCCTGAACCTGAAACTGAGCTGCATTATACTAACCCCTACCAGTTGTTGGTAGCGGTGATCCTGTCTGCACAATGTACCGATAAGCGGATCAATATGGTCACCCCGGCATTGTTTGAACGTTTCCCTGATCCCGAAGCGCTGGCAGCTTCCGATGCAGACGAAGTATTTACATACATCAGGTCGATATCTTACCCTAATAATAAAAGTAAACATCTGGTCGGGATGGCCAGAATGCTCACCGGGAAATTTAATTCAGAAATTCCTGCGTCAATATCCGAGCTTCAGGAGCTTCCCGGTGTCGGTCGTAAGACCGCGAACGTGATCGCATCGGTAATTTTTAACCAGCCAGCCATGGCAGTTGACACACACGTCTACCGTGTTTCCCGCCGCTTAGGATTGGTGCCTTCCACTGCTACGACACCGCTTGCCGTAGAGAAAGGATTAATGCGGCATATCCCTAAAGAGCTCGTACCAAAAGCCCATCACTGGTTGATTTTGCACGGGCGGTATATCTGTCTTGCCAGAACTCCTAAATGTAATGTATGTCCGCTTACCTCCTTTTGTTTGTACTATGAGAAGCTGAAAATTTAATTTTTTTTAAGAACTCTTCCAACCAATTTGTTTTGCTCTGAGTCATACATATAGATTGGAAAAATGATGAATAACCGTTAAAACCAGAGTAAAAAAATGAAGAGTGCATTTCTAAGATTGGGGCTGTTGGCAGCTGTGGTTGTGGGTATGGTAGCCTGTAATGATTCTGTTGAAAACGATGACGAGGCAAAAATAATCGAGAACCAGCAGCAAATTGAAAAGTATCTGGCCGATAGCGCAGTTACCGCTACGCGTGATTCATCCGGGCTGTATTATGTCATTAAAAAAGGTAATCCGACAGGAGCAAAGCCTCAGTTAGGAGAATCAGTCAGATTAAATTTTAATGCTTATCTATTGAACGGAACAAAAATCTGGACTTCCGAAAATACAGATAAGATCCCTTACATTCGTCCATATGGTTTGGGCTTCTTCTTACTAAGAGGTGTTGAGCGCGGTATGAATCTTCTCAGGACAGGAGAATCTGCTACTTTTTATATGCCATTCTACCTGGCGTTCGGCTCATATGCTTATGACAATATTCCGGCATATTCTGTTATTAAAATGAATATTGAGTTTGTAAACAGCCGGACAGAGGTGAAGCAAATCGACGATTATTTACAGGAAAAGCAATTTCCTGTATCGGATAGGACGGCGGATAATCTTGTTTTAATCCGGACCAACACGGTTTCCGGTGATACAATCGGACCAGGAAAGACTGTAACTGTTAAGTATCAGGGTAAATTATTAACAGGTCAGATATTTGATAAAGGGACGACTCCATTAACCTTCACAACAGGCACAGGCCAGGTTAAATCAGGATTTGACAGGGCAGTTCGTAAAATGCGGAAAGGTGAAAAGGCGATCGCCATATTTCCTTCCAACCTCGGCTATGGCAAGGAGGGGGCCAGAAACGCGAATGGTGAGTATTTGATTTTACCATACTCTCCTCTTCAATTCGAGCTTGAAGTACAATAGATGGTATGCTATTAATAGGTGCCTGGATTATGTATTAATTCAGGCACTTTTTTTGATCATGCGTTTTATAAAAACAGTTATGCGTAAAAGGTCGTCATTACTCAGACCTGATCCCGAGGGCAAACAAAGTCCATTTGCAAAAAGTAATGCAGCATTAACTCCTCCAAAGTAAGACATTTCTTTGAATACAGGCTGCATATGTAGCGGTTTCCACAACGGCCTGGATTCGATATTCTCGCTTTCAAAAGCCAGGCGAACGCCGTCGCGATCAAATCCATTTGACAATTTCGGATCAATTAGAATACAACTGAGCCATCGGTTTGAAAAACTTTGCAGTAATTCGTTTTGGAAAGATATTCCCGGCAAGTCCTTTAATTCTTTTTGATAGAAGTCAAAGTTTGAGCGGCGCTGTTTCACTCTCTCCTCAATCACTTCGAGCTGTGCCCTGCCTATTCCCGCACAAACATTGCTCAGCCGATAATTATAACCAATTTCTGAGTGTTGATAATGCGGAGCTTCGTCCTTTGCCTGCGTGGCAAGAAATTTTGCTTTTGTAATAAAGGATTCGTTATCTGATAAAATGGCTCCACCGCCGGAAGTGGTAATGATCTTGTTTCCATTAAAAGAAAGAAAACTCATTGTTCCAAATGAGCCTAATTTTCTGCCCTTGTACATTGACCCCAATGCTTCCGCAGCATCCTCAACAAATGGGATTTCATATTTTTGGCATATCCATAAAATCTCATCCAGCTGAACCGGCATACCATAAATGTGGACGCCGATAATGGCTTTGGGCTTTTTGCCACGATGGATATAATGTTTAACAGCGCTTTCCAAAACCTCCGGACATACATTCCAGCTTAACTTTTCACTGTCAACAAATACCGGTGTAGCTCCCAAATAAATGATCGGGTTTGCACTGGCAGCGAATGTAAAAGTCGGGCAAATGACAATATCGCCAGGTCCGACATCCAGGATTTTCAAAGCAAGATGTAAGGCAGCTGTGCCGGACGACAGTGCTGCTGCATGCCCGACGCCAACGTAATCGCATAAAGATTGCTCAAATGCCTCAATATGCGGCCCTGCGGGAGCAAGGTAGTTACTGTCCAGTGCTTCCTGGATGTATTTCAACTCATTCCCGCTCTGATGCGGAGGTGACAGCCAGATTTTTTTCATCGTATGCGTGAGATCATTCTGGCCGGGTTGCCGCGGACAATAGCTCCTTCGGGAAGACTTTTTGTGACAACGCTTCCGGCAGCGACCAGACAATCTTTACCGATTGACAGACCCGGAACTACGATGCTTCCAATACCGATTAAGCTGTTCTCTCCAATTGTTACATTTCCGCCAAGAATAACACCGGGAGCAATATGAACAAAATCTCCGATACGGCAGGCATGATCAACAGACGAAGCTGTATTGATGATGACATGTTTTCCGATGACAGAGTCTGTTTGTATTACCGCGCCTTGCATGACACAGGTGCCCGGCCCGACTTGTACCAATTGGTCAATGATAGCAGATGGGTGGATGATTGTTCCGTAACCATGCGTTATTCTTTCTGACAATCTCCGGCGCATGTTATTATTGCCAATAGCAATAATAAGCCGCTCTGCCGGCAAGAAGCCAGGATTGTAAGCAGCGGGCATCAGTCCATTGATAATGTTTTTGTTTGAAACATCATCGTCAAAAACAGCCTCAATGTCACATCCGTTTGCTTTCAGGATGGAGATAATTACGCTGGCATGTCCGCCTGCACCATATACTAACATATCTGAACTTAATAATTTAGAACTAATACAGAATGAAACACCCGGAAGACTAACCTGTGAACTTTTCGATCAAATGAGGTTGCGCTTTATGGCCTGGCTTGGTTGGGAAGAGTGTTCTGACCGTTAAAATCAGTATGGTAAGATCGGTTTGGAAAGACAGGTGATCAACATACCATAAGTCACAGTCGAATTTTTCTTCCCAGCTGATGTTGTCTCTGCCATTGACCTGTGCCCAGCCGGTGATTCCAGGTTTGGCGATATGTCTTTTGGATTGTCTTTTGGTATAGAGCGGCAAATATTCCATAAGCAACGGGCGCGGTCCGATCAGGCTCATTTCGCCTGCCAGTACATTCCAAAGCTGAGGTAATTCATCGAGCGAATTGCGACGGAGAAATTTCCCGGATACAGTTAATCTTTGTGAATCCGGAAGCAGATTATGGTTGTCATCACACCGATTATTCATCGTTCTGAATTTGATGATCGTGAAGCATTTTCCGTTTAAACCAGGCCTTGGCTGAAAAAAGAACGGATTTTTGAAATCGGAAAAGTAAATTAGCAGGACCAGAAAAAGAAAAAGCGGAGACAGGATTATTAGTCCTGCCGCCGCTATAATCACATCGATGAACCTTTTACCAAAATTTTTATACATGTCAGAATTTATTAAGATCAATTAATAAATTTCAGACAGGCAATTAGTGATGATCAATTAAAATAATGCCGGAAAATGTGATGGATCCGTTTCATGCATCATACCATAAGCCGTCTCAATGATATCGTCCATATTCGGTTTTGTGAAATAATCACCATCAGATCCGTATGGAGGACGATGTGGTTTTGCTGAAATCGTAACCGGAGCGGAGTCAAGCCAGCGATAAGCATTTTGCTTTTCCAGCACTTGCTGCATCATAAAGGCAGACGCACTACCGGGAACATCTTCATCGGCAAAAATCACACGGTTTGTTTTCTTAATTGATTCAAGAATCCGGTTGTTGATATCGAATGGCAGTAATGTCTGTACATCAATGACTTCGATTTCAATTCCCAGATGGTGTAACTGCGTTGCTGCCTCCATTACTATACGGCACATGGAGCCATAAGTAACGACTGTAACATCTTTTCCTTCTTTAATAATTTCCGGCTCACCAAGAGGAATACAAATCTCTCCGATATTGTCGGGAAGTAATTCTTTCTGGCGGTAGGCATTAAGCGGTTCAATGACCAAAGCCGGGTCGTCGCCTTTGATCAAAGTATTATAAAGGCCTGCTGCCTGTGTAAAGTTTCTTGGAACAATGATGTGCATTCCCCGGATGCTGCTTAGCATCGTACCCATCGGAGACCCCGAATGCCAGATTCCTTCCAGCCGATGGCCACGTGTCCGAATGATTAACGGGGCCTTCTGGCCACCGGCAGTACGGTAACGAAGGCTGGCAAGGTCATCTGTGAGCGTAGCCAGCGCATAATAGATGTAGTCAAAGTACTGGATCTCTACGATCGGGCGTAAGCCCCGCATGGCCATACCGATTCCCTGTCCGATAATGGTTGTTTCGCGAATCCCGGTATCCGTAATTCTTAATTCACCAAATTTTTCCTGCAAGCCTGCCAGACCCTGGTTTACATCACCGATCATACCGACGTCCTCTCCGATCGCGACAACGCGCGGGTCCCGTGCAAATAAAGCGCTGAAATAAGAACGGATGACTTCACGGCCGTCAACCGTCAGACTTTCGTCTGAAAAGACCGGGTTAACTGGTACAACATGCAGCGGCGACAGATCGGATTCGCTGTAAAGCTGGGAATTATACCGTTTTGCGTTTTCTTTTAATGCATTCTGAAGCCATTCCTGCAAAACAACCCTTGAAGGTGTATTTTCATTACGGATCGTGCGCAGTGCTTTTCGTACACTGACCACGTTGTCGCGCCGGACCGGATAATATGTTTTACTTAATTCGGTGGCAATGCCGGACAGTTCTTCAGCAAAAATACTTTCTTTCGCCGTAGTTTTCAGAAGCTCAATGGTATGCTGATGTTCTGCATCAAGGTCTTTCCGGTAAGCTTTCCAGGCGCGGTTCCGGGATTCTCTGGCTGTTTCTTTAGCATCGCTTTCGATCCGTTCAAGCTCTTCGTCCGTTGCATAGCCATTATTGAGAATCCATTTGCGGAAATGGACATTGCAGTCACGCTCGTTTTCCCACTGGAGGCGCTGCTTTGATTTGTATCGTTCATGGGAGCCTGAAGACGAATGTCCCTGAGGCTGCGTAAGTTCAGTCACATGGATCAGAACAGGCACTTGTTCATTTCTGCACAGTTCTGCTGCTTTCTGATAGGTTTCGATCAGTGCCGGATAATCCCAGCCTTTGACCGCAATAATTTCCAGACCGCTTTCCTCTTCATTTCTTTGTAAGCCTCCCAACGCTTTGGAGATGCTGGATTTTGTGGTCTGGTACTCTATGGGCACGGAAATGCCGTAGCCATCATCCCAAACCGACATGAGCAAAGGGATCTGCAGCACTCCAGCAGCATTCATAGCTTCCCAGAACATGCCCTGAGAGGTTGACGCATCGCCGATTGTTGCAAAAACAATTTCATTTCCTTCGTCCGAAAATGTCCGCAGATGCTGGATATCTTTATTAGCGCGGTAAAGTTTTGAGGCATATGCCAACCCAACCGCACGTGGAATCTGCCCGGCTGTTGGTGAAATATCACATACAGAATTGAAAAGTTTTGTCTGATCAAGCCATTGGCCTTCATCATCTAGCCAGCGGGTTGCAAAGTGACCGTTCATGGAGCGGCCACCGGTGTGGGGTTCGTGCTCAAGATCTGCGTGTGCATACATCTGAGCAAAAAATTGCTGCCAGGTCAAATTTCCCAGATAGGCTTCAACGGTCTGGTCTCTATAATATCCTGAACGAAAATCTCCTAATTTAAATGCTCTTGCCATGGCAATCTGAGCTACTTCTTTACCATCTCCGAAGATCCCGAACTTGGACCGGCCACCCATTGTATCCTTTCTCCCCAATAAACTTACCTGCCGACTTTCACAAGCGAGGCGGTAGTCGTCTGTTATATTCTCTTTATTCAAAACACTGGTACCGGTCAAACTATCATTTAGAAGCATAAGCAAACGTTACGGGATTGAAACCGTAGTTAAGTTACATTTTTTTATAATGCAGGCCAAAATTATGCAGGAAAATAATAATCATAACAATGAATCATAATAAGTTTAAATGCATTGTTAACATACGTTAATGTTTACTAAATTTAGTTTTTATAATTTAATCTTGTTATTTAAATCAATTTCACACAATTAATAATACCACTACAACTATGAAAGTATTCTTTTCAGCGCTGGTTTTACTTGTTGGTTTAACCACAGTTAGTTTTGCTCAGAAAGGTGTTTTGAAGTTCAAAGAAGAAACACACAAATTCGGTAAAGTGCCACAAGGCGTTCCTGTTACGAACGAATTTGTATTCACAAATACAGGTACTGATCCCGTTGTGATTTCTAACGTAACGGTATCTTGCGGATGTACAACACCGGTTTGGTCGAAAGCACCTGTATTGCCAGGAAAAACAGGTATCATCAAAGCAACTTTCAACGCTGCTGCAGCTGGTTCTTTCAATAAGCCTGTAACTGTTTTCAGTAACACAGAGGGCGGATCTATTACTTTGTACCTGAATGGAGAAGTGGTTCCAAAAGACGCTAAAACTTCAAAGTAAGATTTCTTAAAATTTTATGTAGAAAGCCGGCCCGAAAGGTCGGCTTTTCGTTTTGATGGGCGTGTTAAGATTTTTCCTGAATGAACAGTTTGTTAATAAGCTGCACGATCCTGGAATGAGCGTCTTCTGGTTAGTTTTAAATCCTGAAGAATACTCGATTTTACTTTTAAAAGGAAATTGTAGTTACTCACCCGTGAAGCACTTCCGGCAAAAGGCGTCCAGCTGAAACTCATATCCCAGCAATGCAGATCACGGTAAAGCGTTAAAGTTGTGATGGAAGGCTTGAAAGCGGTGAAGTCAAAACCTGTGGTAACACTGATCTTAAAATTCGTAGACAAGCTCAGATCTCCCGTTGCATTGATCGTTTGAATCAGCTGCGCATTGGACAAGCCAGGCTTGGTCAGGCCAAAGTTATAATTGATCGAAACATTCCAGGGAATATTGAAATCAACATACAAGTCGGCATTGCGCTGGATAAATTCTTTCTGGTCTTCTGTCGCAGTAGTATTCGGTCCCGGCGTTACTCTTTGTTTGTCTTTACCTTTCGGGGAAAAACTGGTACCCAGCGTAAAGCCAAGATTTTGAAGATTTGCCAGTCCCTGGCCTTTTGTAATGGCAAACTGATTTACTTTAAGCCCGGTCTGATTGGCGGATCTAACTGTCGGATCCAACACATAAGCATAAGGATCAAGGTTCGCGTTAAAGTTCAGGTTGAGGTTTTTGCCAATCCTTGCATTTGCATTGACGGTAATGTTAGAAAGCTTAAGAGAGTCAGCGAGTAAATTATAACTTCCACCAAAACTAAGGTTGTCGAGCAGGGATACTTTTTCAAACTGCGCCGCGGCAGTATCGCTTTTTGATTTGAGCTTCATTTCAAATGAGTTGTTCAAACTGAAGGAAATCACACTGGACGCTCTTCCGTTGCTTACGCCCGTTCCAACCCCGCGATAACGCGATAGTTTCTGTGTTTCACCCAGCTCGTTGATCTGTACGGTTTGATAAAATCCATAATTATCTCCTGTGAAATCTGGGGTGTAACTATAAGAAAGCGTAGGAATAACCGTATGGCGGATCGCTTCAAGCCGCTTTCCCCTCACGAAAAACGTACCATAAAAACGCGTGTTCATGCCGGCACCGAATGCATAGGAATATTCATTTCCTACTTTATTCAAGGTATCAATATGAACTGTATTTCCGCCTCTGTATGAATATTGATATTGTTTGGTATAAATCTGACCCGTCAAAGATAAACTTGGCGTAAAATTGATGAAGTTTAATATTTTAAAATTTGGAAGAGAGATCGGCAAACTGTAACGCCCGGTAAACTGTGCATCCTGAGCGAATTGCGGCAAGTTGGCAAGATTGAAAGGCAGTACCGTCGGCAATGCATTTCCAGCAGTATCAAGCCTGGCTCTCAGCTTGTTATCAACCCTGAAACCCAGACGCGAATAGGTAGTGTCAATAGAAGTTAAAGAGTTCGTTAACGTATAATTTCCGCTAAAATCCAAACCCAGGCGGAAACTGTCATACCATCTGGCACGACCACCGTTTAATGCAAAAGGTGCGATCTGGTTGACACCAAAACTGAAATCAGAAGATATGTTGGTTGTTCCGCCTTCACGTTTTCCTGATACCTGATTGATCTGCCCAAAGTTTTGATTCACCCTTAAACTTGCAGCGGCACGCATGTACTGTCCCAGCGTTCGGTTATACTGAACCGACGAACTTGCTACGTTTGAAATATACCTGGACGTGTTCAACTCCTGCAACTGGTTGTAACTGTTGCTGCTGATGTTGACGTTCGCAGAAAAGGTCGAGTTGCCGCGGGGCTTTGGTGCATGCGACCAAACCAGACTAAAGTCCTCAGTTCCACCCAGGCCAACAATATTCTGAACCTCATCGCTTGATCTGTTCTTATTGAAACGGAAAGAGAAGTTTCCGTTAAACTGGTAACGCCTCGAATAGGAAGATGCCAGGCCCAGTCCCCAGCTGCCGGTTGAATAAATCTGTCCCGTTACTGCGGCATTGATATATTCACTGATTGCAAAGTAATAACCTCCGTCACGCAGGTAAAATCCGCGGCCGTTTGGTTCTTGCCCGTAGGTAGGGAAAATAATACCGGATGTTCCTGCTTCTTTCTTTTTAGGAAATGGGAAAAAACCAAAAGGGATCACGATCGGGAGCGGTACATCTGCAATAACAAGATTGAACGGCCCTGAAACCACCGATTTTTTATCCACCATTTTTATCTTGGGTGCGTTGATATAAAAGTGCGGATGGGTGAGGTTACAGGTTGTATAGATCGATTTTTGGATATAAAAGTTGCCTTCCGTGTCTTTCTTGACGCGGTCTCCCCGCACGTTACCATCACCCTGCTGTGTGACGATCCCCCGGATAATGGCTTTTTTAGATTTAAAATTATACCGGATCTCCTTGGTATTATACATTTCCGGACCATCCTGGAAAATAGGCTCCCCGACCATCTTCTTGCTCGTAGAGTCATAGTCACCATGCGCCATGACTTCATTGGTAACCCAGTTTAGCCGGATATAATTTGCTTTCAGGTTAATCGTACCATAATTTACCTCTGCATTTCCATAGAGATGAACTTCTTTCAGCACAACATCCATGATCGTAGAATCTTCTGCTGTATATTTGACCTCGCTTTGAAGATCATCAGGATTGGATGTGGTGTCTGCGGCAGCGGAATCGGCCAGCGCAATACCATCTCTTAGCCCCAGGGAGTCCAGGGCCGTAGAATCTCTTGCTAATGTGTCAGCTGTGGCAACAATGTCCCCAGCTGCCTTTAATACCAAAGCAGGTCTTTCTGCCGCCGAAGGCGCAGAAGTTTTAGTCTTGGCTTTCGACTTAAGAGGATCTTTACCGGATCGTTTTGTGCGCTGCTGAACACATGCCATTGTGCCAAAGAGGAAAAACGCAACAAGTCCTAACGATATAATAATCGCCTTTTTTTTCAGTTCTAACAAATAGAGTATTTTTGCATAACGAATGTCAAAATTAGCAGAGAAACTCCTAAAGAATAACGCCGTAACTAAAAAATAATGTTAAAAGTTCTTAAAATCTTAATTGCAGCGAGTTGTTTGACAGTTAGCCTCGCTTTTGCCTTTCGGGAAATTCCGGCCCCTGTTAAAAAAGTAAACAGTAAAGTTAATGTCGTTGTGATAGATGCCGGTCACGGCGGGCATGATATAGGTACACGGGGCCGGAAGGCCAGAGAAGCCAATGTAGCACTTAAAATCGCTTTGGCCCTTGGTAAAAAGATCAAACAGGATGCTCCGGAGGTTAAGGTGCTTTACACCCGCGATACCGACGAGTTTATCGAACTGGCAGAACGCTCGGCATTCGCAAACCGTAACAACGCCGACCTTTTTATCTCCATCCATTGTAATTCTACGCCCAATTCGAAGAGTGTTAGAGGAACTGAGACGTACGTGATGGGGTTACACAAAACGAATGGTAATCTCGAAGTTGCAAAGCGGGAGAACTCGGTAATTTTAAAGGAGACAAATTACAAGCAAAAGTATAAGGGTTTTGACCCGGACTCTCCTTTGGCGCATATCATGCTCGCAAATTATCAGAGTGCTTTTATATCAAGCAGCCTGCGCTTTGCTGACAGCGTAGAAAGAAAGTTCCAGTCCGTATCAGACCGTGCAAGCCGCGGAGTGAAACAGGCAGGATTTCTTGTTTTGTGGCGGACAACCATGCCGAGTGTACTGATTGAAACAGGATTTTTATCCACACCGGAAGAAGAAGAATATTTGAATTCGGAGGAAGGACAAGATGAAGTTGCTCAGTCCATTCTGGAAGCATTTAAAGTGTATAAAAGACAAATGGATAATTAAAATTCATTTAGTCCGGTAATGATTTTATAACCTGATTTAAGATCTGTTTTTGTTAATAAATATATTATTTTGAGCTTAGGGCGTAAGCTGCGGGCTAATTAATACTCACTTCATGAAGCTATCTAAAGAAGCAAAAGTCGGGTTAATGGCTGTTTTGGCAATGGTATTGTTATACTTCGGTTTCCATATACTAAAAGGCTCGGACGTATTTTCAAGAACATATAAGTACTACGTAATTTACGACAACATCGATGGACTTACAGCATCTAATCCTGTATTATTAAATGGTTTGAACGTCGGCCGGGTTCAGGAAATCAAGTTACTGCAAGACCATAAAAATCATTTGCTGGTGACCCTGGATGTGCAAAAAGGAATCGTTCTTCCAAAAGGTACCACCGCATTACTTGCAGACGGCGGATTGTTAGGCGGCAAAGTGATTCACCTGTCGATCGGCAGCTCTTCGGTAAACCTGCAGGACAACGACACGCTTATCGGAAAACGTGAAGCAGGTATTTCTGCTGTTTTACAGGAAAAGGCGCTTCCCCTTGTTACCCATGCTGATTCGCTGGTACTCAATCTGGCCGCTGTGGCTGAGGGATTTAAGGAGACGGGTAAAATCCTTAACCAGATGATCCGGAATTATGATCAGACAGGAAATGAGGTTCAGGGAATGGTCATGGAAAACCGAAAGAATCTGCTTGTGATGACAACGAATCTGAATAGGCTGTCCCATTCCTTAATTGAAACCGAAAAAGGACTGAAACCCCTTCTTGATAAAACAGGATCACTGGCAGATTCACTTAATGCACTTCGCTTAGGGGAAACTGTGCAGAACGCAAACCGGACTATCGTTGATCTGCGCAAGCTGCTGACCAGCGTCGAGTCGGGAAAAGGGACCGCAGGGAAGCTGCTCAAAGATGAAACACTCTATAACAATCTGAACAGCACGATGGTGAGTGTGAATAAATTAATGACCAATTTCCGCGAGCATCCTAAAAGATATATTCATCTTTCAGTTTTTGGGAAAAAGGATAAAGGTCCATTCGACTCGCCGATGGACACGACCACAAGAATTAAGTAGGGATAATAAGGTTCAGATAAATCCAAAGTCGTTTGCATGAAGCAGACGACTTTTTTGTTTTCGATAGCAAAGCATCCGATTAATTTATATCTTGAAAATGAAATATGATATTGTTATAATTACATCATCAGACTATGGCAGGCCAGCAAAACACACAGGAGCTTATTAAAAGCCTTAATGAAAGATATGAAAAAGTGAAGTTGGGCGGCGGTTTAAAAAAGATCGAGGCGCATCATAAAAAAGGAAAATTGACAGCACGTGAGCGCATTGAATATTTGCTGGACGCTAATTCATACTTCCTGGAAATCGGGGCTTTTGCCGGTGAAGGAATGTATGGGGAAGATGGAGGGTGTCCGTCCGGAGGTGTAGTCGCGGGTATTGGTCATATCTCAGGCAAGCAATGTGTAATTGTGGCCAATGACGCAACCGTAAAGGCTGGTGCATGGTTTCCGATCACAGCAAAAAAGAATCTCAGGGCTCAGGAGATTTCGATGGAAAATCTTTTACCGATTGTTTATCTGGTAGACAGTGCAGGGGTATATCTGCCCATGCAGGCAGAAGTTTTTGCAGATAAAGAGCACTTTGGCCGCATTTTCAGAAATAATGCAAAAATGTCTGCCATGGGAATTGTACAGATTTCCGCCATTATGGGAAGCTGTGTAGCCGGTGGGGCATATTTACCGATCATGTCTGATGAGGCTATGATTGTAGAGGGAACGGGATCTGTTTTCCTGGCCGGCCCTTATCTGGTCAAATCATCGGTTGGAGAAGATGTAAACGCCGAAACCTTAGGAGGCGCTGCTATGCATTGTGAAGTTTCAGGTGTGACAGACAATAAATATCCTGATGATAAATCATGTCTGGATGCGATAAAAAGACATATTGACAAAATCGGGCAGTCGGCGGTTGCTGGCTTTGATCGGAAAGCGCCTGCGCTGCCAAACCGTGAAGCAGAAGAAATCTATTCAATCCTTCCAGTCGACCGGTTGAAGCCATATGACATGACACACATTCTGGAATGTATTGTCGATGCTTCCGAGCTCGATGAATACAAACCTGGTTATGGGAAAACAATAATCTGCGCCTACGCAAGAATTGATGGATGGGCGGTTGGAATTGTGGCAAATCAACGGAAAATGGTTAAGTCGGGCAAAGGAGAAATGCAGATGGGCGGTGTGATTTATGGAGAATCTGCGGACAAGGCTGCACGGTTTATTATGAATTGTAACCAGAAAAAAATTCCCTTGCTATTTTTTCATGACGTAACTGGTTTTATGGTAGGAAGCCGTGCAGAGCAAGGTGGGATTATTAAGGATGGAGCAAAAATGGTCAATGCAGTGGCGAATTCTGTTGTCCCGAAATTTACCTTTATTGTAGGGAATTCCTACGGTGCCGGCAACTATGCAATGTGCGGAAAGGCCTATGATCCAAGATTGATCTATGCATGGCCAACAGCACAAATGGCTGTTATGAGTGGTGCTACTGCTGCAAAAACGCTGGTTCAGATTCAAACAGCAACGTTAAAATCGCAGGGAAAAGACATTACGCCCGAAGCGGAACAAGCATTATTGAGTCAGATCACTGATCGGTACAACGAAGAGTTGTCACCTTATTATGCCGCAGCAAGACTTTGGGTAGATGGAATTATTGATCCTGTTCAAACCCGTAAGATTGTTTCAGCAGGTATCGAAGCAGCCAACCATGCTCCGGTGAAGGAGGTCTTTAATGTCGGTGTTATTCAGGTATGACCCATTCATCAATCAAATTTTACAAAAAAAACAGGAGCCCAGCGAATTAAGCGGGCTCCTGTTTTTAACAAGATATTACTTCAGCACAATCATCTTATTATGATTGTTCTCTGATTTCAAGTAACATGTCGTCAGTGATATTATTTTTCTCCTTGAAGTCAGAAACCTTTTCTGTAAATGATACATGCAAAGCTTCAATATTTTCAAGGTTTTTATAAGCACCATCATAAATCTGGTTAAGCGAAGCATCAAGGCCATCTACATTGACATTCATGTTCTCAGTTTCAACCTGGCCGATTTTTTTAATTACAGCCGTTTCACTGTTTTTCAAATCTTCGACTTCACGAAGGATTTTTTCCATTGCCTTAAACTTTTCAATCTTATCCATAAGTCTCGGTTTGTTATTTAGTTTTGATAATGAGACTGTTAAAAATACCGTACCAAAACCTGAAATTCTAAATTTTATTTTGCCGGATTGCTTACAACTTCCGGAATTACGAAAATTTCTTTTTGCCTTCCGTTGATAAAGCGAAAACCGGATTTATCGAAATATCCATCCTCTTCCAGCATGATCCTTATCGTTTTATTCCATTCATCGATTTTAGTGGCTGCATTTAACTCAATGGAATAGGCCGTGTTTTCAAACAGAGGATAATCACCCGGACCTTTTACACCTTGCTGCTGGTCCCAAAGTCCGATTGTAGGCCCGGCAGCATGGCCGTGTGAACCGATTGGATGTGTATAAATAGATCCGTTGATCCCTTCCTTTTCGGCTTGGGCCAGGGCATCCAGCAGGATCTGATTGCCGGTTTTTCCTGATTGGAATTGAGATACCAGAATATCCTGAAGACGGTTTCCACTGGCAAAAGCTTTCTTTAGATATTCGGGGACGTCGGTTTCTCCCGGTTTTAGAACATAGGCATGCTGCTGCTGATCAGTATTAAGCCTCAGGTAGGTAATCCCAAAGTCACAATGCAGCAGATCACCGGGCATGATCACCTGATTACCCGGTCGTTTGGAAAATGTCCTTAAATGGTCAAAATTTTGGTCATCTGCCCGCTGTATGTCCACCGTTGGATGAAACCATGTTTCCAACCCGTAATCAGTGACACGCTGTCGCAGATACCACACGACATCGTCAATGGTAGTAACTCCTGGCTTAATTACCTTCTCGGAAAATGCATCTTTAATAATTCCATGAGAAACCCGGCATATCATCGGATAGATGGTCATTTCTTTTTCCGTTCTTGTTTCCAGCCAGCCAACAGCCAGTTTTTCCGCGGAAACGATTTTCTGGTGGAAATTCCCCGGTAGTTTTTGAAGAAATTCCTGATGTTCGGTATAGGTTAAACCATCGGCATGTCCATAATTGTCTGAAAAGTTAAGTGCAATTTTTTTTGGATTCTTTTCCCTGATCACTTTCACCAGTGCATCCCATTGATCGGGATTTGAGCTTAAATCCCACTCACCTTTCAGCAGCGTTCCTACATCATATCTTGCTATTGCCAGTTTGGCCAGAGGCTCATTTTTACCGGGGTCGTAAAATACCATCATAGTCCTCCGGCGGGCAGAAAGCCAGGTAGCCGGAAGCATCGTTTTCATGACCGGATCCTCATTGTATTCTCTGGAGATGAGAATCCACATGTCAATTCCTTCGCGTCGCATGAGTGACGGAAGCAGGTTTTCGAGGCGGTCTTCCAGAATGTCGTCGACAATGATAGACCTTTCCCGCTCAGACAGGATTTCAGGCATGGACTGGCAAATCGAGGAATTGGAAAGGAGCAAAGAAAAAAGCAGAACTGGGAGAGCAAAGAAAATACGGCGCATTGGCAGCAGAAAAGTTAGTTGATCAGAATACAATGTAATGATTGTTGACTGGAAAAAATAAATTAGGTATCCGGAATATGTTAGAGATATGTCAATCTTGTCTTTGTACCATTATGAAACGAATCGTATTTATTTGCCTGCTTTTTCTGTTGTTCAACTCCGGACTGCACAGTCCTTCGCTGGCCCAGGGTAATGAGCAAACTTCCATTTGGAAAGGTTTCAATAAGGTTGAGTTCTCATTTCAAGATACCAAAGGCTGGTATGTAACGCCCAAGCAAGCTCTTCCTGGAAATCCTTGGGTTTGGCGTGCTCATTTCCCTACGTGGCATACAGAAATGGATAGCATTTTGTTGACGCGTGGTTTTCATGTGGCTTATGTCAATACCAATGATCTTTTTGCTCATCCCAAGGCCATGCAGGTTTGGGATTCGTTTTACGACTACCTCGTAAAAGAAAAAGGATTTGCGCCTAAAGTTGCTTTGGAAGGCGTTAGCCGCGGAGGATTGTATGTGTATGGCTGGGCGAAAAGAAATCCTGATAAGGTTAGTTGTATATATGCCGAGGCGCCGGTTTGTGATCCAAAAAGCTGGCCTGGGGGGAAGGGCAAAGGACAGGGTTCAGCAAAAGACTGGACTAGCTGGCTGGCAATGAATAAACTGACGGAAGAAACAGCGAAAACCTTTGATGACATTCCATTGAACGACCTGGCAGGATTGGCATCGTTTAAAGTGCCGGTTTTACATGTAATTGGTTTAGACGATAAGATAGTTCCACCGGCAGAAAACTCGGATATTTTAATTGCAAATTATATAAAACTAGGTGGTCCGGCGACAGTTATACCTATGACACGCGGAGAGCAGGCTTTGGAAGGACATCATTTCACCATTGAACATCCGGAGTTACTGGCTGACTTTATTTATGACAACAGTGTTCCGGTCTTACAGCCGCTATTGCATACTCCCTATATCGAATTAAACCGGGGATTAACCAATGCCTATGAAAAGTTCAGAAATGCTAAAAAAGGAACAGTAGCCTTTTTAGGCGGATCGATTACGCATAACCCGGGATGGAGAAATAAAACAGCAAAGTATTTAGAAGAACATTTTCCTGATACAGAATTTACATTTATCACAGCCGGAATTCCATCTTTGGGCAGTACGCCGCACGCGTTTCGCTTTCAGCGTGATGTTCTGGAAAAAGGTACACCTGATTTACTTTTCCTTGAAGCCGCAGTGAATGACCGGGGAAATGGTTTTAGTGAAAAAGCGCAGGTGAGAGGGCTGGAAGGTATTATTCGTCAGATGTATGCAAAAAATCCTAAGGCAAACATCGTGTTGATGGCTTTTGCTGAACCGGCAAAAAATGCCGATTATGACGCTGGAAAAGAGCCTGTTGAAGTCAGGGTTCATCAGCGCATTGCACAGTATTACGGAGCAGCTTATATCAATCTGGCACGCGAAGTTTATGACCGGATAAAAGCAGGGGAGTTTTCCTGGAAATATGATTTTAAGGATCTGCATCCATCACCTTACGGGCAGGAAGTTTATTTTCAGACCATTAAGGAATTGCTGAAATTGAATCCTGATCCTGAAACAGCAGGCGCTGTTAAACTTCCGAATCCTGTCGATAAGTTTTCTTATGAAAAGGCCAGTTATCATCCTGTGGCAGAAGCAAAAGTACGAAATGGCTTTAAGGTTGATCCGGATTGGAAACCTGCGGATAAGGTTTCGACAAGGCCAGGTTTTGTTGAAGTTCCAATGCTGGTTGGAGAAACCGCAAATTCATCTTTCGAATTTGAATTTAACGGACGTGCAGTCGGGATTGCCATTATTTCAGGCCCCGATGCAGGTAAAATTTCCTATTCGATCGATGGCAAAAAAACGCAGACTATAGATTTGTTCACAAGGTGGAGCACGCAGCTGCATCTACCCTGGTATTTGATGTTGGCGGATGAGCTTTCTTCCGGAAAGCATACTTTGAAGGTAACTATCGTACATGATAAAAATCAGCAGAGTGCAGGAAATGCTTGCAGGGTAGTTTATTTTTTGGTGAATGAGTGATCTTATTTGTTAAAGCAAAGTGGTGTGAAAGCTGTAACGTTATTTCTTTAGATAAATAGGAAGAAGTGCCTGAGATATTCTGTTTTTCTGGTTTTATCAATATAAACTTTAAATATCATTTACAGCCTCATTTCCATGCGGATGATAATGGTCAGGAAGCTCAGTGCTCTATTGAAACTGGAAACTTAATTTCAGGAGATGTTCCCTGAAAACAAACCAGACTTAAAATGTTGCAGAAATGTTGATGAAAAGATGGGGAATTGATTTCCGCAGCATTAGATTTTTGTCCTGTTGTTTTTTCGCTGAATCGGTTTTCGCAGATTGATTACTTTCCAGTCTGTGTCGTGTAAGTACTTTCAAAGATTTTATCCGCATTTGCTGCTTCAAATCCATCCCGGCGGTTTTTTCTTGAAACCTGATCCACGGGCAGATTCATATATTCGGGCAATACCCTTCTTTCTGCAAATTCTACATAAGAACCTGAAATTTTATAGCGTTCACCACCTGCAAATTCTGCTTCGATCATTTGTGCAACCGTAGCGCTTTGTATCAACCCGCCATCAGGACTTGTTTTTATTTTACCACCTGATGTATTGAGCGAAATTCCATGTTTTTCAAGAAAAATGTTAAAATCGGAAACGGTATTATAGCCTTCCGGTAGATTATGCACGCTGATCGTGAAATGATTGAGATAATACCGGTTGTAAATGACCCAGGCCGCGTATTCGCTTTCTTTTAACAAAGTCAGATAATCACTTAAAGTGGGCGTTCGCCAGAGTGCTGTGTGCAGAAATGCGTCAACCGCTTTTCCATCATTCAAATTAAGATCATCAGCAGGATCGCTGATCACTTCGTCCGTATAACTTTTAATAATGCGCTGACTTTCTTCGGAAAGATCACCGACACGAAGTTCACTTACGAAAATCCGTGGATCGGTTTCCCTCGGCGGACTATACCACCAGGCATCCAGTTTTTTTCCCTCAAAAAAATAATGATCCCTTTTTTCGTACCCATAATGCCTGAATATTTTTTCGAAAGACGAAACACCAAGCTTTGGTACACCCATGGTTCTGAAAGCGATATGATCGTTTTCAACCGCTCCCGGACTATTGATAATACCTTCCGAAGCCATTGCATCTAAAATGATCCCGACATCCGGCACACGTTCCGTATACTGTCGCATAAGTCCTTCTAAAACGAGATCAAGGGGATCGGTATTTAGCTTTAAAACTGACATGGTTGATAATATTTAGAGCCTGGATATAATGTTTAATTACAAAGTGAACTCAAATGGACACCCTAATTATCCGTATTAATGCTGATGAATTCAGTGTGACTGGGTTAGTTCGGAATTAATTTTAATCACTTATTGATTTCTCAGCACCAAATTGAAGGATATATTAAAATAGTTTAAAATATTTTGAGTATAATTATAACGCAAAATATTTTATTTAATAGCACAGCGGATCCGTTTTTGTTCTAATCAATATAATAAATGAAGAAGCAACTCTTCTTTCTGGCAATAATTTTCACAAGCATCATTCTCGGAATCATCTCGTGTTTCCAGAAGAATGGAAGTGCTGTAAAAAAAATGTCGGATGAAGCGATCAGTTATAATTTCCATATCCGACCTATTTTATCTGATAAATGTTTTGCCTGCCACGGGCCCGACGCCAACAAGCGTGAGGCCGGATTGCGCCTTGATATGGCCGAAAGTGCCTATGCTAAATTGAAAGATGGAAAAGGTGCAGTAGCGATTTTTCCTGGAAAACCAGAACAGTCGGAGTTATATAAAAGGATCATTTCGACTGATCCCGAAATTCAGATGCCAACGCCTGAGTCTCACCTGGGATTACTTAATGAATCAGAGATCGGACTGGTCAAAAAATGGATTGAGCAAGGAGCCAGATATGAGAAACATTGGGCTTTCACAGCACCGGCTCTGCCAGAAGTACCGGATGTAGATAACAAGGACTGGCCGAAAAATGAAATTGATTTTTTTGCGCTGGACAAGATGGAAAGCGTTGGTATCAAACCCAATGAAGAGGCCCAAAAAAGTTACCTGCTCAAGAGGGTGGCTCTTGATCTTACCGGATTGCCGCCTTCGATCGAACTTCAAAATAAGTTTGCTGCCGACAACGGTGCCAATGCGTACGAAAAAGTTGTAGATGAGCTGCTTTGCCAGAAAGCTTACGGAGAAAAAATGGCCTTGCACTGGCTGGATGTTGCCCGTTATGCAGATTCCTATGGTTACCAGGATGATGAAATTCGTACGCAATGGCCCTGGCGCGACTGGGTGATCAATGCGTTTAACAAAAACCTTTCTTACGACAAATTTCTGACTTGGCAGATTGCCGGTGACATGCTCCCAAATGCCAGCAAAGAACAAATCCTGGCTACTGCATTTTTTAGAAACCATAAATACACTGAAGAAGGAGGTGTGATTCCGGAAGAGTACCGGATCGAATACAATATCGATAAAACGAAAACATATGGAATGGGCATTCTCGGGCTATCGGTAGAATGCGCCCAGTGCCACGACCACAAATATGACCCAATTTCACAAGAGGATTATTACCGGCTTTTTGCCTTTTTTAACAATACAAAAGAAGTGGGCTATGAAGGTGATGTCTCTCAGTCAAAGCCTGCTAAAAATCCCATCATGAGCATTACTGATGATGAGGCAAAAAAGATTCTGACCTTTATCAATCGTCCTGATACGAACCGGTTGATGGTATCCGTAATGGGCGAACGTGATACATTACGTCAAACACATATTCTCAATCGGGGGGTATATGATGCTCCGGGTAAAGTGGTTAGTGCTTCCGGACTTCCGTCTGTGATGAAATTTGATACGACAAAAATTCCCCAAAACAGATTAGGACTGGCAAGCTGGACGACAAACAAACAGAATCCCCTAACAGCCAGAGTTTTTGTCAATCAGATCTGGCAGGAATTTTTCGGAAGAGGAATTGTGAAAAGTACGGGTGATTTTGGCATGCAGGGTGAGTTGCCCACACATCCAGCTTTATTGGATTGGCTCGCAGTAGATTTTATGAATCATGGCTGGGATATCAAAAGACTTGTCAAACAAATCGTGACTTCGAGTACTTACAAACAATCTGCAAAACTTACCAAGGAAAAAGAAAAGCTGGATCCTGAGAATATTTATCTTTCAAGAGGGCCTCGTTACCGGTTACCTGCCGAGTCGGTTCGTGATATGATACTTGCCAGCAGCGGCCTGTTAAGCCCGAAGATAGGTGGCCCAAGTGTCAAACCTTACCAGCCGAAAGGATTGTGGGAGGCAGCGACCTCCGGACGCGGCCAGCTTGCAAAGTATAACCAGGACCATGAGGATGGGCTATATAGAAGGGGTATTTATACATTTATCAAATTGACGGTCCCGCCGCCATCTATGATCATCTTCGATGCAAGTAACCGGGATCATTGTGAAGTGAAAAGATCGAAGACTAATACACCTTTACAGGCTTTGGTCATGCTGAATGATCCTGCGGTTTTGGAAGCGTCGCGGGTTTTAGCAGAAAGGGTTTCATTAAAATCTCTTACACCGGAACAGAAAATTACGGAGTCATTTCAAAGAATTGTATGCAGAAAACCGTCTGCTCAGGAAGTTAAATTATTGACAGAATATTATCAGGATGAGTTTTCCCTGATTGGGAAAGATAAAAATCAGGCACACAGAATCCTGAATGTGGGAGAACATCCGCATGAGCCGAAGGTAAACGAGCATGAAGCTGCAGCGCTGATGCGTGTGATTAATACGCTGTATAATATGGAAGAGACGATCACGAAATCCTAGACTTGAACATTAAATTAACCGCAATAGGCGCAATGGTTTACGCAATGGACGCCATACTATAGTCCATTCGTCCATTGCGAAACCCATAGCGTCTATTGCGGTTAGAAACAAAACATGGAAAAACCGATTTTTGATTTTGGTCTAAATACCAACCGCCGGCATTTTTTATCCAAACTAAGTTTAGGTCTGGGAAGTGCTGCACTGGGCTCATTGCTGATACCCGACATGTTTAAAGGTGACGGAGAAAGTGATGTGAATGATCTGATGGCCGGCCTGCCCCATTTCGCTCCCAAAGCAAAACGGGTCATTTACCTGTTTCAAAACGGAGCTCCCTCTCAGCTGGATCTGTTTGATTACAAACCAATGCTTAATAAAATGCATGGACAAGATCTCCCTGAATCTATTCGTGCAGGACAAAGACTAACGGGTATGACCGCCAACCAGGCAAAGTTTCCGCTTGCAGGATCTGTTTTTGATTTTAAACAGTACGGCAAATCAGGAGCCTGGATGAGTGAGTTACTGCCTCATATGTCCAAAATCGTGGATGATCTTTGTATTATAAAATCACTCAATACGGAAGCCATTAATCATGATCCGGCTTTGACATTTTTCCAAACCGGCGCACAGGTTGGAAATCGCCCGAGTATGGGTTCGTGGCTCAGTTATGGCCTGGGAAGTGAAAATCAGAATTTGCCAGGATTTTGCGTGCTGTTGTCACGTGGTAAAGGAAATGGACAGGGTGTTTATTCCAAGTTATGGACCAATGGTTTTCTTGATTCAGTGCATCAGGGAGTACAATTCAGCAGCGGTGAAAATCCCGTGCTTTACTTGAACGATCCGGATGGGATGAACCGCGATGAAAGACGAAAAATGCTTGATAAGCTTTCGCAGCTAAATCAGAATACTTTTGACGAGTTCGGTGATCCGGAAGTAACAGCCAAAATTCAGCAATATGAAATGGCCTTCCGCATGCAGACAGCTGTTCCCGAAATTACTGATATGACGAAAGAGCCGGAGTCGATTGTTAAAATGTACGGACCTGAATGTCTGGTTCCCGGAACTTATGCTGCAAATTGTCTTTTAGCAAGAAAATTGTCGGAGCAAGGCGTCCGGTTCATTCAGCTTTATCATCAGGGATGGGATAGCCACGGTGGACTTCCCAATGAGATTAAGGGGCAGTGTATGGATGTAGATCAATCTTCTGCCGCGCTGATTACAGATCTGAAACAACGCGGATTGCTGGATGAGACACTGGTAATCTGGGGAGGAGAATTCGGTCGTACCAATTATTGTCAGGGTACTTTAACAAAGGACAATTATGGCCGCGACCATCATCCACGGGCATTCACAGTCTGGATGGCGGGAGGTGGCGTAAAACCCGGAGTTGTATATGGAGAAACGGATGAATTCGGTTACAATATCATAAAGGATCCTGTGCACGTGCATGATTTTCATGCTACTATCTTAAATCAACTAGGCTTGGATCACGAAAAACTTGTTTATAAACATCAGGGAAGGCGTTATCGTTTGACGGATGTTGCCGGCAAGTTGGTAAAAGGAATTATTGCTTAAATGGATTCAGCTTCACAACCGGACAAAAGTTCTTCTTCAGATTGGAAGGGCTGGATTTATAATTTTGCCTTCTTCGTGAATGGCCTTTTAATTTTTGTTTTACTATTTGAAAACCGGTTTGTAGTACCGGTATGGATGCAATCTCTGGGACGTATGCACCCATTGGTTTTGCATTTTCCTCTGACCGTTCTGATGCTTTATTCGTTCTGGATTCTTATTATTGAAAAGAAAGAATCGGATAAATGGAATGAAAATCTAGCTGATACGCTTTTATTGATCGGAGTTGTGACGGCAGCAATTGCAGCATTTTCTGGTTTTGTACTATCACAAGAAGATGGGTATGAGAAAGACGCGATTTTCTGGCATAAATGGCTGGGAATAGTAATCTCTCTTGCCAGTATCACCTGGTATAGTTTTCAGAAATATTTGCCTCCCTGGAAAGTTCCTGCAAAACTGATATCAGTTTCCCTGCTTCTGATGCTTTTAATTGGCGGACATTTAGGAGGAAATATCACGCATGGTGAAGATTTCCTGACTGCGCCCATACAGCTTACTGTTGTAGAAACCGATAAAGTAACATTTGAAGAAGCAAACGTCTATACTGATCTGGTTGAGCCGATTCTGGAACAAAAATGCGTTTCGTGCCATAATGAACAAAAATCGAAAGGCAACTTGAAGATGCAGACAAAAGAATTATTCGCCAAAGGCGGTAAAGAAGGAACTCCCTGGGACACAACAAAGGCTGATCTTGGTATTTTGTTATCACGTGTACATTTGCCTCTGGATGACAAAAAGCATATGCCCCCAAGAGGAAAAGCGCCGCTGACAGATGATGAAATTGCTTTATTAGAAGCCTGGATAAAAGGCGGTTCAAGGTTTGATGAGATGGTCAGCTCGGTAAGTCCTCAAAACCCGATCTACAGTTATGCCCAAAATGTTTTAGCCGGTTCCCGGGCAGAGGAAAAATATGATTTCAGTGCTGCAAATCCTGATAAGGTGAAAGAGCTGAATTCAACCTATCGTTTGATCAAATCCGTGGCTGCTGAATCGCCTGCACTAGCTGTGAATTTTTACAACCGCGCCAATTTTAAAAGTGAAGATATTGCTGCATTGGCACCGTTGAAGGAACAGATTATCGAAATGGACCTTAGCAAAATGCCGGTGAAAGACGAAGATTTAAAAACGATCTCCCAGTTTACTGAACTGCGGAAACTGATTCTGAATTTTACAGATATCACCGGATCGACTCTGCCGGAATTGACGAAACTGACAAAACTTAAAAATTTGTCGCTAAGCGGTACCAGGATAAAATTGCCTCAGATTCAGGCACTATCGCAAATTCCAGCTTTAAAAAATGTCTTTGTCTGGAATACTGATCTGACGTCTCAGGAAATGCTCGCTTTAAAAAAATCGTCAAAAATAGTTTACGAAACCGGTTTCGCCGGAGATACCGTTATACTTAACCTGAACCCTCCGATTATTGAAAATGAGGATGTCATTCTTTCCGGAAATACCACCATTCGTTTAAAACATCAGATCCCCGGAACTGTAATCCGGTATTCACTGGATGGAACAGAGCCTGATAGCACTACTTCAACAATTTATAATAAACCTTTTCCAGTTGATAAAAATACAAAACTCATTGCGAAAGCTTTCAAAAAAGGTTGGTATGGAAGTAAGCCGGTAGAAAAGTTTTTCTTTAAATCTACTTTTCATCCTGATAGTGTGAGGCTTATTACAAAAGCTGATTTGAAATATCCGGCGCAGGGAAATAAGACTTTGAATGACGGTGTGAAAAGTGATGAGTCGACATCGAGCGGAAAATGGCTTGGGTATCTTAATCAGGATCTACAGGCATATTTATATTTTAAAAATCCGGTCAAAGCACAAAGCGTGACGCTCAGCATGCTGCGAAATATCGGAAGTTACATTTTCCCGCCTGCACGTCTTGAAGTCTGGGCCGGGACTGATGAAAAACAGATGAAATTGCTGAAAGTCATAACGCCGGAAATGCCGGTGAAGGCAACAAAGAATTCTGAAAACCTCATTTACGATTTCACATTTCCTGCTCAGGAAATACGTTGTCTGAAAGTTGTAGCAAAACCCCTGGCAAAACTTCCTGCATGGCATCCGGGAAAAGGTCAGAAAGCCTGGGTTTTTATGGATGAGGTTTTTGTTAATTAAAGCAGAACTTAAAAAGAAAACATTCTTAAAATAAAAGCTCCAGCGATGGCGCCTAAAATAGGCCCAGCAATGGGAACCCAGGCATATCCCCACTCAGAAGATCCTTTTTTATGAATGGGCAAAATCGCGTGTGCAATCCTTGGTCCAAGATCCCTGACCGGATTAATCGCATACCCGGTTGTGCCCCCCAAAGATAACCCGATGCTCCAAACCAGCATACCTACCAGATAAGGCGCTACTCCTGACGGAATTGGCCCTCTTTGAACATCAGAAGTTCCTGAGAAACCAATGGCTGCAATGCCAACAATTAGAACGATGGTAGCAATAAATTCACTTAGAAAATTGGCGCCCGGCGACTTTATGGCTGGGTTAGTAGAAAAACAAGCAAGCTTGCTGCCAGGATCTTCTGTCGCTTTCCAGTGCGGTAAATATTGTAAGTACACAATCACAGCACCCAAAAATGCGCCAATTAACTGTGCGGTGATGAAACTGAGAACGTTGCTGTAATCGTTTTTTAAAACAGCAAATGCAATCGTGACTGCCGGGTTAAGATGGGCACCCGGACTGCCGAAAGCATTGGCAGTGAAGACACCGAAAATGACAGCGAACGCCCACCCCGCTGTGATCACAATCCACCCTCCGTTTTCGCCTTTTGTCTGTTTTAAAACAACGTTTGCGACAACGCCATTACCCAATAAAATGACGATCATGGTACCAACTAGTTCTCCGATAAATGGGGTTTGCTGCATTTGGGATGGAATAAGAATAAAGAATGTTAAGCAAATATGTAAATAGTATTAAAATAACCTAGACAAATACTAAAAAGAATATTTCATAAGCTTTATACCAGTTTCTCATCGTGAATTCTACTAACTTTGCAGTAAAATCTATCTTTGCATTGTAAATCATGTCATTAAATCAACTTACGGCAATTTCGCCGGTCGACGGTCGGTACTATAAGCAAGTTTCTGAGCTTTCTTCTTATTTCTCTGAATACGCCCTTATTTATTATAGAGTATACGTTGAAGTAGAATATTTTATAGCACTTTGCGAAATCCCGCTTCCTCAGCTGTCAGAATTTGATAAGAAATTATATTCTTCTTTACGTAAGATTTATGAGGATTTTAATGAAGAAGACGCACTTCACATTAAGGATATTGAGAAAGAAACAAACCATGATGTAAAGGCGGTTGAATATTTTATCAAAGAAGAATTCGAAAAACTGGGTATTGAAGCATACTCGGAGTTTATACATTTCGGACTTACATCTCAGGATATTAACAATACGGCAATTCCGCTTTCCCTTAAAGATGCTTTGGAAAGAACAATTAAACCTTTGTTCCGTCAGGTTCTTTTTGTGCTAAAGAGAATGTCTATTGAATGGAGAAATATTCCAATGCTCGCTTTCACACATGGCCAGCCAGCTTCTCCGACACGCGTTGGGAAAGAATTTCTGGTATTTGTTGAGCGTTTGGAGCGTCAGCTTGAAATGCTTGATAAAATCCCGCATTCAGCAAAATTTGGTGGTGCAACAGGTAATTTTAACGCCCATCATGTAGCCTATCCGAAACAGGACTGGATGGCTTTTGGAAATCATTTTGTGGATGGATTGGGTTTGAAACGCAGTCGACATACCACGCAAATTGAGCATTACGATAATCTGGCAGCGATTTTCGATAACCTGAAAAGAGTTAATACGATCCTGACCGATCTTAACCGGGATATGTGGACTTACATTTCCATGGGTTATTTCAAACAAAAAATTAAAGCAGGTGAAGTAGGATCTTCCGCGATGCCACATAAAGTAAATCCGATCGATTTTGAAAACTCGGAAGGGAATCTTGGATTGGCTTCGGCTTTGTTCGAGCATTTTGCGCAGAAACTGCCGATTTCACGTCTTCAAAGAGATTTAACGGATTCAACAGTACTTCGTAATATCGGTGTTCCCTTGGCACATCAAGCGATCGCGCTTAATTCTTTAATTAAAGGATTGGGTAAATTGGAGCTGAATGAGGATATGCTGAAAGCAGAACTGGAAGAAAACTGGGCGGTAGTTTCAGAAGCAATTCAAACCATTCTGCGTCGTGAAGGATATCCAAAACCATACGAAGCGCTGAAATCGTTAACGCGTACGAATGCAAAAATTACACATGAATCCATTTCACACTTCATCGAAACGTTGGATGTGGCTGAAAGTATCCGTGAGGAGTTGAGACAAATTACGCCGTTTAATTATTTGGGTGTTGTTGAGGAGACGAAGTAATTTGGATTTTCATTTTGGTAAGAATTTAAGAAGTCAGGTTTTCGAAACTTGACTTCTTTGTATATTGAGGAAGTTTTACGCTAGCAATAAGTTGACTTATGAATTCATTTATCAATCATATTGAAATTAAGAATTTCAAATCAATTCGTCATCTTGAAATAGATGGATTGAGGAAAATCAATTTATTTATTGGAAAGCCTAATGTTGGTAAGTCAAATATTTTAGAGGCTCTTTCTTTATTTACAGTACCCTATTTTAATCATTCTAACCAGTTAACAGATTTAATTCGAGCTGAAAATCTATTAGAGATTTTCCATAATGGCAATCTAAATGAACCAGCTTTTGTAACTCTCAAAGAAGATACGACATACTATATTTCTTCACTCAGTTATGAGAACAATGGTATAAATGAAGAATTGAAGTATGAAAATGCTCTTGCGAGAGGAAGCTCAAAGTCTAGTCTTGGTAGAATAAGTAATCTTAATTTGACTTTCGATAGCAAATTTAACTGGAAGCAAATAGGAAGCGCCAACGATCTAAACAATAGGGTAAAACGATACATATATAAAAAAGGAGTTAATTCAGATACATTACGAACTAGCTATCTATTTCCACCTTTTGGGACAAATCTTCTTTATGTATTGGAACTTCAAAAAGAATTGAGGGAGGTTTTTGCAAGTTGGTTTAAACAATATGGATTGAGATTAGTACTTGATAAAGCTAGTAATTCGCTCAAAGTTATGAAGGATAACGGAGCTGATGTTTTTATTGTACCATATTCTCTTATAGCAGATACCTTACAAAGAATTATCTTTTATAAAACCGCTATTGTATCCAACAAAAATTCTGTTCTCATTTTTGAAGAACCAGAGGCGCACGCATATCCCCCTTACATTGCAGAATTTACCCAAGAGGTAATTAATTCTGAAACAAATCAATTTTTTATGGCAACGCACAGCCCCATTGTTGTTAATGATTTTTTGGAAAATGCAATAGATGATCTCGCAATTTTTATGGTCGATTATAAGGATGATCAGACAAAAGTGAAGCCTTTATCAAGGGAAGAAATTCATGATGTTTACAAATATGGGGTCGATTTATTTTTCAATAATGAAGCTTATCCAGTATGATGGATCTGCACATAATTCCGGAATGTTATATTGATACTAAGCTTTGTAAGATTCTGGTTCCTCCTAATACAAAATATAACCACCAAAAAGGCTGCCCCAATGTTGCCAAGGTGATGAAGGAAAAGTTAAAAAAAGATTTTGCGTTGGGAATTGTTGACAGAGACAAAATTGAACTCGCTTACTTCAAAGAATTTACAACAGTATCAGAAATACCTTATAGGCTTCAACTTTGTAAACATTTTGAAGAGCCACATCATTATTTGATTTTTATCCAGCCGGCTATGGAAAAATGGATAATTTCTTGTGCTGATGAAAGTAATATTTCTTTAACAGATTTCAATTTACCTCATGATTTCAAGGAATTACTGAAAATTACAAAGACTTCAAAAAGTGAGAATGAAGATAAACACTCAGCCGATTTGAGAGATCTTTTCAAAGAATTAAAAAGGAATAATTCATCTTCGATTTCTATTTTATCATTTTGGATCCAGTATTTACGAGATACTCATTATCATGTAGACATTGAATTTATACGATCGGAGACAGAAAGATTGCTATTAGGTACATAACAAAAGAAGTCAACTCTAAAAGGTTGACTTCTTTGATTTTACAGCGTACAATAATTTATTAAATTCTCATCCACACTTCGAAGAACCGCAATCCTTGCAGGTCAGACAGCCTTCCTGATAAAGCAGATTTGTAGAATTACAATTCTGGCATTTTTGCTTTTTAACCTCCGTTCCGTCCGGAACATAACGTTTCAGCGCACGGGCCACACCGTTTTTCCAGGTATTGATTGATTCATCCAACTGTAAACTGCTGATCAGATCTACTACTTTTTCAATCGGCATACCGTGGCGTAAGGTACTGGAAAGCAATTTCGCGTAGTTCCAGTATTCCGGGTTGAATTTGTGGGATAATCCTTCAATCGTCGTTTTGTATCCACGTGTATTTTTGTATTGGAAATCGTAACGTGAACTTCCGTCTGCTTCGCGGTTTTTGATGATCAAACCTTCATTCACCCATCTTGGAATCAGAATTCCGTCTTCATCGTCTGCGAAACCTGTGAAAATTTCATACGGTCTGTCGTCGATCAAACCGATAAAAGCGATCCATTTATCTTTTTTATTCTGGAATCGAACAATTTCTGCTTCCAAAATCTGTGGTCTTATGGTCGGAAACGGAGTGTTGGTGATTTTTTCTTCCTCTTTCTTTTCTTCATTCGAAATTAAAACGCCCGAACGTGAACCGTCTCTGTAAACTGTAACACCTTTACAACCCGCTTTCCAGGCTTCCAGGTAACATTCTCCAACCAATTCTTCCGTCACATCATTCGGCATATTGATTGTCACGCTGATCGAATGATCCACCCATTTCTGGATCGCTCCCTGCATTTTTACCTTTTTCAGGTAATCGACATCGTTCGAAGTTGCTTTATAATAGGGTGACTGTTTTACCAGATCATCCAGTTCTTTCTGCGCATAATTTTTTGTAAGATCATGACCGTTCACTTCCATCCATTGTTTGAAACGGTGGTGGAAAACAACATATTCTTCCCATGAATCACCAACCTCATCCACAAAATCAACACGTGCATCCTGGTCGTTTGGATTGACTTTTCTTCTTCTTTTGTAAACCGGCATAAATACCGGCTCGATACCAGAACTTGTCTGGGACATCAGACTGGTTGTACCCGTCGGAGCGATCGTCAGCAGTGCAATATTTCTGCGGCCGTGTTCCAGCATTTCGTAATAAAGCTGTCCATCCGCTTCTTTCAAACGAAGCATGAACGGATTATTTTTTTCTCTCTCGGCGTCAAAAATCGTGAAAGCACCACGTTCTTTGGCTGTATTCACCGATGCACGGTAAGCTTCCAGCGCAATGGTTTTATGAATTTCAACAGAAAATTCAGAACCTTCGTCGCTTCCGTAACGTAGGCCAAGCGCAGCCAGCATATCACCTTCGGCTGTTATACCAATGCCGGTTCTTCTGCCTTCTCTTGCTTTTGTCTGGATATTCAGCCAAAGATTTTTTTCCGTGCGTTTGATTTCGTCGTCTTCCGGATCTTCGTTTATTTTTTCAAGAATCGCATCAATTTTTTCCAGTTCCAGATCGATGATATCATCCATCATACGCTGCGCAGCGTTGATGTGTTTTTTGAAAAGCTCCCAGTTAAAAGCGGCCTTTTTGGTAAAAGGATTTTCAACGTATGAAAATAAATTGATCGCCAGCAAACGACAGGAATCATACGGACATAACGGAATTTCACCGCAAGGATTGGTAGAAACGGTTTTGTATCCCAGATCGGCATAACAATCCGGCAAAGATTCCCTGATAATGGTATCCCAGAACAAAATCCCCGGCTCAGCTGATTGCCATGCGTTATGAACGATTTTTTTCCAAAGCGCAGTTGGATCGATTTCTTTTGAATAAACCGGATTCTTGCTGTCGATCGGATATTGTTGTGTATATGGTTGCTTTGCTTCGACGGCGTGCATGAAAGCGTCATCAATACGAACTGAAACATTAGCACCGGTTACTTTTCCCTGTTCCAGTTTTGCATTGATAAAGTCCTCCGAATCCGGATGTTTGATGGCAACCGAAAGCATCAAAGCGCCTCTTCTTCCGTCCTGGGCAACTTCACGCGTAGAATTTGAAAACCGCTCCATAAACGGAACGATACCAGTTGAGGTTAAAGCAGAATTTTTAACCGGCGAACCTTTTGGACGGATATGTGACAGATCATGGCCAACGCCCCCGCGTCTTTTCATCAACTGAACCTGCTCCTGGTCAATTTTCATGATCCCGCCGTAAGAATCTGAATCGCCATTATTTCCAATCACGAAACAGTTTGAAAGCGAAGCAATTTGGTATGGATTTCCAATTCCCGTCATCGGACTTCCCTGTGGAATGATGTATTTGAAATCTTTGATCAGATCAAAAACTTCATCTTCTGTCATCGGATTTGGATAACGAACTTCAATACGAGCAATCTCACTGGCGATACGGCGGTGCATATCGTTTGGTGTTGCCTCGAAAATAGCTCCGTAAGAATCCTTCAACGCATATTTATTAACCCAGACACGGGCCGCAAGATCGTCGCCTTTGAAATATTCCAGCGATTGTTGGTAGGCTTCATCTGATGTGTAAGTGGTTTTATTTTCAGATGGTTTCGTTATTTCCATGTTATATATTTTTAGTCTTTTTGATGCGAAGCATAATTATCAAAGTTAATTATTTGTTAAGTTTTCTAAACATTAAAATTTGGAAAGTTTTCGGAAAATATTTATAACTTATTGTTAGTCAAAAGCTTAAAATTTTATCTTATAAGAAAAGTTAACAAATTATTATTTAACGGAATTTCTGATGTATAAAAAATCTGGACAAATTTTTCCGAGACTTATGTGCCTGATTGTGTTTTGCTTAGGGGAAATAGATCGATAGAATTTTGCTTTTAGATAAATATTTAGCTTAAAAAACAAAGAATCCCACGCTGTCGGGCATGGGATTCTGGTTGTATCTTTCAGTTTGAAAACTAATTTCTCAACAATTATTCAGGTTTGATTTTCACAATTTTATTATCCCGTAATATAACGAGTTCGCTATTTTTCATTTTTTTGAACTCAATTAATTTCTCGTAGGCTTTTTCAAGTCCTTTTAAAATTTTATCCTTTTCGTCAATTTGTATTTCTCTTGGCGTCATAATGATTTTTTAAAAGGGTAAATTTTTCCTGGTTTCTTTGATATACCTTGCATTTTGATCTATTTCTCGCCAGTTCCATTGTCAAATAGCTCGTGCAACTTTTGTTGTAATAGCTTCTTGTCAGGCAGCTGTGTTTTATACTCTGAAACCATTGTTGGAGAGAGGCTTCTGCTTAGTGCATATTCGACGACCTCACTGTCTTTGTCCTTGCACAACAAAACGCCGATACTCGGATTTTCATTCGGTTTTTTCACGTCCCGGTCTAATGCTTCCAGGTAGAAATTCAGTTGTCCTAGATGGTCGGGTTTAAATTTGTCGGTTTTGAGTTCAAAAGCAACCAGGCATTGCAGTCCACGATGATAGAAAAGCAAGTCGATGAAAAAGTCGCTGCTCCCAACTTGTAATTTGTATTCTTCGCCTATAAACAAGAAGTCTTTTCCAAGTTCAAGTATGAAGTTCTTCATTTGTCTTACGAGCCCACTTTGCAAATCATTTTCGCTATGTGGCTCAGTTAAGTTTAAAAACTCAAATACGTAGCTGTCTTTGAAAGTATTTGAGAAGGAGGGTTTATTTTCTCTCAGCACTGCTGAGAGTTTTGAGTTTCCAATCATTGTACGCTCGAAAAGGCTGGCGGAAATTTGTCGGTCGAGTTCTCGAAAGCTAAAATTTTCTTGTTTAGCTAGTTTTAAATAAAATTCTCGCTCTTCAACAGTGTTGCATCTAGAGAAGATAGCCAAATTGTGTGACCAACTTATTTCTCTCAACAGTGTTGAGAGTTTTGGAAAGTCTCTGTACGTTTCGAAAAACTGCTTCATTCTCCAAATATTTTTATCGGAGAAACCTTTTATTTCGGGTTCATTTTGTTGAATATGTTTTGCTAATTCAGTTACCACCGAATCGCCCCATTCAGCTTGTTCAATCTTTTTACTTATGTACTCACCAATATTCCAATAAATGTTAATCATTTCAGCATTTACAGCTCTAATCGCATTCGTCCGGGAATGTTTAATGAGTTGAATAATGTCCGTAAATCGATTGTCCATATGGGTTTGTGTGCTACGAATTTATATTTTTTAGTCTTGTTTGTCTTTTGGAAATGTTTTTCTGTGATTACAGCCAATGAACAGTTATTGCAGAAAGTTTGGTATTAGTATTCCGTCTGCTGTTACCGATATTAAATATCATCATCTTCTTTTCTGTACCCTTCGTAATAATAAGATTGTTCTATTCCTTTAAAAATAATTTCCCGGTTATCAATTTCATCGGTAAGATTAGCAAAAAGCAGAGTTTTTAGTTCCAGATCATTAATTGGGCTACGCTCCATGGCTTGCAGGTAAAGTGTTTTATCCACAAATTGCCAGTTCACTACTTTTTTCAAATTGTTTTTTAGTATCAAATCCAGCCAAATACGCATTGTTCTGCCGTTGCCTTCCATAAAAGGATGAGCGATATTCATTTCCACATATTTAGAAATAATTTCTTCAAATGTGTTTTCAGGCATTGATTCAATTTTTACCAAAATTTCATTCAAATACAAAGCTGTTGCAAATCTGAATCCACCTTTTGAGATATTTTGAGCACGTATTTTCCCCGCAAAATCATAAAGTCCTTCGAACAGATAATGGTGTATCTGCTGTAAGCCTTTCGTTGTGCCGGTTTTTACTATTTCGATATCGCCTGATTCGAATAAACGGAAAGCATTTTCCAGGCTTATTTTGTCGATGTTTTTCATTTAATGAATGGAATGAGCTGCAGGAGGTAGAGACTTTAATCTTCAAACCCCTTGCTATTTAGCCTTTTTTGCCTCAATCGTCAAAACTGATTCGTTTACTTATATCACTTAATTTATTTTTATGTTCTTCTAGTTTCAGCTTTTCTTGTTCTTCCTTTTGCTTCTTTCTAGCTTTTAATCCCTTCAATGTATTATTTGCAATTTCAACGACAAGTTTCAATGTGTCTTTGTGATATTTCTCAACTTCCTCAATGTCCGTCCCGTCAAGTATAATTTTATTTCCATAAACTGATGCAATTCCAGCCCTATGCATTGACGTGAACCTAGGAGGATTATTCCAAGCATTTATAAACAAATTTATCCAATCATAGTCCGGTCTTTTGTTTAATTCAAATGGTATTTTATATAACGCACTTCCTCTCGTACCATTATTCAATGGCTGTGTAACCTCGTCAATCAGTATACCTTTTATTTTGATTTCTTCTTCAATTTCAACTTTTTCAGATTGCTTAGGGATAGAAAACCTTTCTTGCACTTTGCCCAATGCAGGAGCCCTTTCTCTTGAATTCAATAGCGTTGTCAGTAAATCCTCAAAGTTCTTTTCAAAGTGTTGCTCATTTGAAAGGTCTACAAAATACTTGCCTTGTAGCCAAGTTGGAAGCGAAGTTTCTTTAGTTCCGATTTTTAAGACTGGAATAAATTTTCTGTGATTAGAATTTTGTAAAACTTCTGATGTCATAATATCTCCTTCGTATCCTACACCGCCAATTCTTCCATCTGATTTGGTCTTGTATTTTGGAGTGCAAATTATTAGGACATAGTCATTTTCACGTACTGACTTCTCCATAAAATGAGGCATCTGATCGCCTGGTACGACTTCCCATTTGTCAAGTTTAGCATCTATGCCATTATCTCGTAACTTGATTGCCAAATCTTTTACCCACTTTTTAACTTCCTCACTTTCCCAAGCATATGAGATAAAGGCTGATGATGTCGACATGTTTTAAGCGTTTAATCTGTTGAAAAGAAATGGATTTAAAGTTTGAAGAATGTGAGATAATGGGGTAACTAATATTCGTTGATATTCATTAAAATCTTTGCTTCCGTGAAATATATTGCAACGCACATAATAAGCCACCTTTAAAATAGCCGTTGCCTTTTTTATGTTATTGTAAGATTCTAATTCTGCTATAATTTTTAAATCTTCGTTCCTATCGTACTGTCCGTGATTTAATTTTATATGAAAAACTTCCTGCTTCATGAGTCGAATTATGGAATTAATATCGTCCTGAAGGTTGTTCGATGTAAGTTCATTTATAAAATCACTTGCACCTAAAAATTGTATCACTAAATCTGTAGCCGCTTTATTATCATAGATTTTATTTGGAACTACTATACCAAGGGAGATTAGCTTTTCAGGAATTTGATTGTAAAGATTATTAAATATGACAAATAAGGTCATGTATTTGTCATAAACACTTGAAAGGTCATCATTGACAATTCCCGTTGCTTTTGATGTCCAATTGTCATAAAAATCTAAGAAATATTGATTCATTATTTCTGTTGAATATTAAGTTGTGGGTTACTTTAAAATGTTTAAGCTCAATTGTAGAATAAATTTTTATTTGGATAATCGCAAGACTATTAAGAAACAGATGAGAGTTGAGCGGTTTTATAAACTCACCCCCTCGACAACTCCTCAGACCTCCTCTCCGCCGCCAAAATCCCCCCAATCAAAGCCCCATCCAAATTCCCCGCTTCAAATTGTTTTAAAGCAGCCTCCGTAGTACCGCCTTTTGACGCAACCGCTTTAATCAGTTCGTCCAGCGATTTATCAGCTGTATTTATTAAATGGAAAGAACCGAGCATTGTTTGTTTTACCAAAAGCGCGGCTACGGATTCTTCGAAACCCATTTTCTTTCCTGCTTCGATCATTGCTTTTACTACGTAGAAAAAGTAAGCCGGTCCGCTTCCGCTTAATGCGGTCACGGCGTTTAGTTGTTCTTCTTCTTCCAAAAACACAGAACGGCCTGTGGCGTTGATCAGGTTTTCGACTTTACGAAGCTGCGTCATGTCAACCTCCGGTGAGGCCGTATACGCCGTAATACCCATGCCAAGCATGGCTGGTGTATTTGGCATGGCGCGGATCACGGCTTTATGATCCAGTACCGTTTGGATATTGGCAATCGTGACACCGGCCATGATGGATAATACGACCTGTTTTGGCGTGATCACGGCGCTTAAGGATTCTTGTACCGAAGCAAAATCCTGTGGTTTGACGGATAAAATGATCAGGTCATATGTTCCGATCTGCGGTCCTATGGTACCGGTAATTACGCCGGGCTGGAAGCTGCTGAGCTTTTCCATGCGGTCGTCACTTTTTTCAACCAGTAAAAAATCTTCTTTTTTGACAAGATCAAATTTCAGGAATGCGCGGGCGAAGGCAAGTCCCATGTTTCCGCAGCCAATGATTGCAATTTTCATTTTAATAAATGTATTTAATATTAATTCCGGGTATGATCGAAGTATAAAAGCAGAAGATGAAAAGTTCCTCTGCGAATAATGCATTAGCGACGGCGAATTACGCAACTTTTAGTTGAATATCATAAGGCTTTCGGCACGCGGCTTTCGGCTGTCAGATATTGAAAAAGCGACTTTTTACCGGACTGCCGATTGCCGACAGCCGATTTCGTACTTTATCTTCTTACCTTCGGGTTCGGTTTAGAAAAAGGTGTATTTAAATTGTATATGGAAACAGGATATTCTGTTAAAGTAAATTCTTGTAGAAATATATTTTGAAAAATACGTATTATACATTTTTTTAGAGCGAGGAAGATTCGTCGCCGCCAAATTATCATAGATTATTGTAATTCTCCAACTATGGCTATAAAAGTTGCTATTTCACATAAGACCAAGTACAAGTTTGATAGGAGTGTTGCATTGTCACCGCATATTTTCAGATTACGTCCTGCGCCACATTCCCGTACGGCTATCGAAGGATATTCATTTAAGATTAAGCCCGAAAATCATTTTATAAACTGGCAGCAGGATCCTTTTGGTAATTACCAGGCAAGGGTGGTTTTTCCTGAAAAGGCGACAGAGCTGAGCATTGAGGTTGAGGTAATTGCCAAATTGCAGGTAATTAATCCGTTTGACTTTTTTGTTGAAGAATATGCCGAACATTTCCCCTTTAAATACGAACAGGGTTTAAATAAGGAGCTCGGACCATACCTGGAACCAAGGGAGGCGGGTCCAAAGCTGATGCAGTGGATTGAAGAAAACAAACCTGCGGACGGGATCAAGATCGTAGATTTTCTGGTGCACGTAAATCAGCGGGTTTTTAATTCCATCGGTTATAACATCCGGATGGAAGCCGGTGTGCAGACTTGCGAAGATACACTAACGTCCAGAAGCGGTTCATGCCGGGATTCTGCGTGGATGCTCGTTCAGTTTTTAAGACATTTAGGAATTGCTGCAAGATTTGTTTCCGGTTACCTTGTCCAGCTTGCTTCTGATATCAAATCCTTGGATGGTCCGTCTGGTCCGGAAGCAGATTTTACAGATCTGCATGCATGGGCAGAGGCTTATGTACCCGGTGCCGGCTGGATCGGGCTGGATGCTACGTCCGGACTTTTAGCGGGAGAAGGCCATATTCCACTTTGCTGTACCCCTGATTATGCAAGCGCGGCACCTGTTTCAGGAGCGACGGATATATGCGAGGTAACTTTTGAATTTGACAACAGCGTTCACCGCATCCATGAAGATCCGCGGGTGACGAAACCTTATACTGAAGAGCAGTGGAATAAAATCATGCAGGTCGGCCACGATGTGGAAAAAGACTTGCAGGATGGTGATGTACGGATGACAATGGGTGGAGAACCGACCTTTATTTCTATTGACGATTTTGAAGGTGCGGAATGGAATACCGCTGCGGACGGTCCCTTGAAAAGACAACTTGCCTACGATCTTGCGTTACGATTGAAAAACCGCTTTGCACATGGCGGTTTGCTTCATTTCGGACAAGGGAAATGGTATCCGGGCGAATTATTTCCGCGCTGGCAATATGCGCTTTACTGGAGAAATGATGGCTTGCCGATGTGGAAAAACGATACGCTGGTCGCAAAAGAAGGTGAGACTAAATACACGTTCCGTGATGCAGAAATTTTCACTACCGAGCTGACCAAATATTTAGGAATCGATACCAATAATATCACGCCGGCTTACGAAGATCCGGTTTATTGGGCGATGGAAGAAGGGAAATTGCCTGTCAATATTGATCCGTTGCAGGTAAATCTTAAAGATTCCATTGAAAGAAGAACACTGGCCCAATTACTGCAAAAAGGCCTGAACAATCCAACGGGATATGTTTTGCCTTTGAAATATAATGTAAAAGAAGAAAACTGGTCGAGCTGTGCCTGGGAGTTCCGTCGCAAAAACTGCTTCCTGATTCCGGGAAATTCTGCGATCGGTTTCAGGCTTCCGCTTGATTCCTTGCCGGAAGTTGCAAAAGACAAAAGGGAGCAGCCGATTGAACGCAGTCCGTTTGAAGATTTACCGCCATTAGGAGAATATAAATCGGTTGTGGCGGCAAGATATGGGACGGTTTCACCGGCTTATGTTGCGCCGGATAATAAGGTAATTGAAGACGAGGACGAGGAAAAGGATAAAAAGTTAAACAAAGAAAGAGCACCGGAACAGGCATTGCTTTTTGAAGTTCCAATCATTAAAACCGCGCTTTGCGTCGAAGAGCGTGATGGAATAATTTATGTTTATCTTCCGCCAACGGATTATCTGGAACATTATCTGGATCTGATGGCGTCCATCGAGGCGACTGCTGAAAAATTGCAAATGCCGATCCGGATTGAAGGATATCCTTCGCCTTCCGATCACCGTATCCAAAAATTAATCGTTACGCCGGATCCGGGTGTAATTGAAGTAAATATTCATCCGGCGAAAAACTGGACGGAGCTTGTGGATAACATCAGTGCCTTGTACGAAGAGGCATTTTTCTCTCGTTTGGGTACCGATAAATTCATGGTTGACGGTCGCCATACCGGAACGGGTGGAGGAAATCACGTGACAATCGGAGGTGCAAAACCTGCTGATAGTCCGATCCTGCGCCGACCGGATTTGTTGAGAAGTCTGGTGACTTATTGGCAGCATCATCCGGCGTTGAGTTATTTGTTTGCCGGTCCGTTTATTGGCCCTACAAGTCAGGCACCACGAATTGATGAAGGTCGTGATGAAAAATTATATGAGGTAGAAATTGCGTTTGAGCAGATTCCTGATGGCGAAGAAATCCCTTTCTGGATGGTGGACCGGATTTTTAGGAATTTATTGGTAGATATTACTGGTAATACGCACCGCTCGGAATTCTGCATGGATAAATTATATTCACCGGATTCTTCAACGGGACGATTGGGTATTCTCGAATTCCGTGCCTTTGACATGCCGCCGCACAAACACATGAATCTTGTGCAAACCTTGCTGGTTCGTGCACTGATCGCCAAATTCTGGAAACAACCTTACAAGCATAAATTAATCCGTTGGGGTACCGAATTACACGACCGTTTCCTGTTGCCGCATTTTGCTTACATGGATATGGTTGATGTGGTGAATGATCTGAAAGACTCCGGTTATAACTTTGACATTTCCTGGTTCGATCCGTTCTTCGAATTCCGTTTTCCTTTTTATGGAGGAATCACGGTTGATAATATTCAGCTTGAAATCCGTCTTGGTATTGAACCTTGGCATGTTTTGGGAGAAGAATTAACGAATTCAGGAACATCCCGTTTTGTTGATTCATCTTTGGAAAGAGTTCAGGTAAAAGTAAGCGGGTTTATTGAAGGCCGTCATATTCTGGTTTGTAACAGCTGTCGCGTTCCGCTAAGAAGCTCCGGGATTAAGGGAGAATTTGTGGCCGGAATTCGTTACAAAGCCTGGAATCCGCCGTCTGCTTTACATCCAACAATCGGAGCAGATGCACCACTTGTTTTTGATATTGTAGACACCTGGAATAACCGTATCTTGGGCGGCTGTACGTATTTTGTTTCGCATCCGGGTGGTCGTAGTTTTGATACGCATCCAGTGAACAGTTTTGAAGCGGAATCCAGAAAGATCAGTTTGTTCCAGGGTTTTGGACATACCCCTTCTTTTGGTCAGGAAGTTCCTATTCTGGACAAATCATCACCAGCCGTTTCCCGTTTTGTTGCAGAAACCAAAAAGGATTTAAGAAGTGATACGCCGGTTGAATTGATTGACCCTGAATATCCAAATACACTGGATTTAAGAAAGTACTGGAAGGCGAAATAATTCGCGCCCTCTGATAAATTATTTAGTTGAATTATTATGCTTACTGAAGCTTCCGTGAATCTTTTACAAACCTATCGCAGCGGATTAAATTCGTACGATGAAATTCTGGATGTAAAAGGTCGTGTGAAACCACACTGGCAAGCTCTTTTTGCCACGCTGGAAAAGCTTGGGATTGATGAGTTAAAAACCAGGAATCAGGAAATTATCGATAAACTGCGTGAAAACGGGGTTACCTATAATGTCTATGACGGCGTTGATGGATTGAATCGTCCATGGCAGCTGGATCCGATTCCTTTTTTGATTGAACAAAAAGAATGGAACACGATAGCAAAAGGTTTGCAGCAGCGAGCCTTGTTGCTTGATTTGATACTTCGGGATATTTATGGTCCGAGAAATCTGGTCAGGGACGCGATTATTCCGGCGGAACTTGTTTTCGACAATGTAGGATTTTCTCGTCCCTGTGCCGATTTAATTCTTCCTGCTCCTAATCAGCTGGTTTTATACGCAGCCGATATGGCGCGCGGCCCGGACGGACAAATGTGGATTGTGGACAACCGCACCCAGGCTCCTTCCGGCTCTGGTTATACTTTGGAAAACCGTGTGGTGATGAGCAAGCTGCTTCCCGAGCTTGCCGACGGCATGTACGTGAGCAAATTATCTCCGTTTTTTAACAGTATCCAAAGTACTGTTTCCAGATTATCAGGCAAAACAAAAGAAGCGCCAAATATCGTTTATCTGACACCCGGACCAAATAATGAATCCTATTTTGAGCATGCTTATCTGGCGTCTTATTTAGGATATACTTTGGCGCAGGGTGACGATTTACTGGTTCGTGACGGTTATGTCTGGCTGAAATCCATCGAAGGTTTGCAGCGTGTTGACGTTATTATTCGCAGGATTGACGACGACTGGTGTGATCCGCTGGAACTTCGCGAAGATTCTCGTCTGGGCGTTCCTGGCTTGCTGCATGCCATTCGTAAAGGAAATGTGAAAGTGCTGAATCCGCCGGGTACCAGCATTTTGGAGAACCATGCGTTTCTGGCCTTTATGCATAATATCTGCCGGTATTTTTTAGGTGAAGACCTGATTATGCCGTCGGTTGCTACCTGGTGGTGCGGACAACCTAAGGAGCTGAATTTTGTTTTAAATAATATTGATAAGCTGATCATCAAAAAAGCAAACCGGAAGTCGAAATTCCGGTCGGTTTATGGTCGTTTGCTCACACCAAAAGACAAAGAAGATCTGAAAAAAGCGCTCATCCAGCGCCCACATGAATATATAGCCCAGGAGGAAGTCAGTCTTAGTACAACCCCTTCGCTGGTAGACGGGCTGATCGAACCGCGTTATGCTGCGATCCGCGCATTTCTGGTTTCGGATGAAAAAGGATACCATGTCATGCAGGGCGGACTGACTCGGAGTTCTCCGGTAAAAGACCGTTTTGTGATCTCAAACCAACACGGCGGACTTTCAAAAGATACGTGGGTGGTTTCTGATAAAACAGATCAGCCGCAGGAAAAAATAATTCTTCCGGTAACACCATCATATAAAAAACAGGTTTCGGTACCAAGCCGGAGCGCAGAAAATCTTTTCTGGGTGGGGCGTTATTGCGAGCGTACAATGGCGGTTACTAAATTTATGAACATTGTCATTAATGTGCTTAACATTGACCGGAACTTCGGCGGCTCTTCCAAGCAGGAACATATTAAAATATTACTTCAGTCGCTTACGCATCTTTCGTCAACCTATCCGGGATTTCTTGGCGATGATAATCAGGAATTACTGAATAAACCTTATATTGAGATTATTAAACTGGCTTCGGATGTCTATCGCCCAGGCACCATTGCTTCAAGCGTTTCATCCTTTTTACATGCCGTTGGTGCTGTGAGAAATCAGTGGGATATTGAAATCTGGCGAATTGTTGATCTGATCGAGAACAGTTTTCAGGAGATAAAAAATGCGGCAACGATGAACAGCAGCAATATCCAGAAAACGCTCGATAAGCTTTACAACAGCATGCTGACTTTTCTGGGTGTGATGTCCGAAACAATGCCTCGGGATAATAGTTATCTGCTGCTTGATACAGGAAAAATCATTGAACGTATTCTTTCCAAAGTGAGTATCATCCAGTCAAATTTTGGCGTCAAAAATGAAGCAAATGTCGAAAATGAATTGATTGAAGCTACCTTGCTCAATCATCATTTACTAGTCAATTACCGTCAGATCTATAAATCACAGATGAGCGTTGAGGCGATGCTGGATATGGTTTTACTTGAAAAAACACTTCCTTACTCAATTGTTTATCTGCTGGATTCGCTTAAAGCAAATCTTGAATCCTTACCGGGAACGTCTGGTGAAAGGATGAACGATGCGCAGAAATCTGTTTTGAAAGCATCTACCTTAATCAAACTGGCAAGCATTCAGGAGTTAAGTCAGTATGATCCTTTTACACTGGAAAGAGAAGCATTATTCAAGCTGATGTCAGAAGTTTCCGGATTAATTTCTACCGTATCCCTGGCGCTCACCAATATGTATTTCAGCCATACAACGATGCAACATTCGTTTTTTAAACCGATAGAGAACGATGAAATATAAGCTCACCCATCTGACAGAATACCGATACGTTGAGCCTGTGAGCACTTATCACAGTCTGGTTTGTCTTACGCCAAGGACTTTGCCAAAACAGCTTTGTCAGGATTTTACGATGGAGGTCACACCGACGCCATCAGAAATAGAGGAGCGGGTGGATTACTACGGAAATACGACTCATTATTTCTCCCTGCATTCACCACATAAAAAACTAACAGTAAAAACGACAAGTATTGTCGAATGTCTGACAGAAACAACCGGTGCGCCCATCCGCTCTGATGTTACCTGTGCGGAAGCACGGTCGCGTTTCAGGAATGACAGATCGTTGAAAGTTTCGTTACTGGAATATTTGCTTCCAAGTCCGTTAATTAAATGGGATCCGGCCATTATCCATTTTGCCGAAGATTGCTTTCTGGATGACCGGCCGCTTTATGAATGTGTTCACGCACTTAGCCGGAAAATATTTACTGAGTTTGATTTCGTACCTGATTTTACCACCATCCATACACCGATCAGGGAAGTGCTGGCGGCGAAAAAAGGGGTCTGTCAGGATTTCTCACATCTGGCCATTGCCTGTATCCGCAGTTTTGGATTTGCCGCGCGTTATGTGAGCGGATATCTGGAAACCCTTCCGCCACCGGGCAAGCAAAAAATGCAGGGTTCAGACGCTTCCCATGCCTGGATCTCGGTTTTTATTCCGGATTACGGGTGGTGCGATTTTGATCCGACAAACAATGTCGTTCCCGGTGAGCGTCATATTATTACGGCCTGGGGAAGAGATTATAGCGACGTGCCTCCGTTGAAAGGAATAATTTTCAGTTCGGGGAAACATACATTATCCGTTGAGGTAGATGTAATTCCAATGGATTGATACTTAAAATTGTAATATATCTTTACTTTTCTGATAATGGTTGTTTAAACAATTTGAGAATTGACCTTGTTTCTCTAATTTTACCACATCATTTTCGAAACCAGTATTGATAACCTTATTTTGATGAAAGCAGGCGTTATAAAATTTCACCCTCTTTGGACAAATTTGCCTGGTAACATCCCGGTGGGGAACCACGGAACATTAAATAATCATAAAATTACGGATGAAAGAAATAGCATTTAGAGATGCCATTCGCGACGCCATGTCGGAAGAGATGCGCCGGGATCAAAGTGTGTTCCTGATGGGCGAGGAAGTTGCAGAATATAACGGCGCCTATAAAGCCAGTCAGGGAATGCTTGATGAATTTGGACCGGAACGTGTGATTGATACACCGATCGCCGAATTGGGTTTTGCAGGAATTGGGGTTGGAGCAGCCGGAAACGGTCTTCGTCCGATCATTGAATTTATGACATTCAACTTTTCGCTGGTTGCGATCGATCAGATCATTAACAGCGCCGCGAAAATTCTTTCTATGTCTGCCGGACAGTACGGTGCTCCTATCGTATTCCGCGGACCAACTGGAAATGCAGGTCAGCTGGGTGCTCAGCATTCACAAAACTTTGAAAACTGGTTCGCGAACACGCCAGGTTTGAAAGTGGTTGTGCCTTCAAATCCATATGACGCCAAAGGACTTTTGAAATCAGCTATCCGCGATAACAACCCTGTGATCTTCATGGAATCGGAAGTTATGTACGGAGATAAAATGATGGTTCCTGAGGAAGAATATCTTATTCCGATTGGCAAAGCAGATGTGAAACGTCAGGGAAAAGATGTTACCATTGTTTCATTTGGTAAAATGATTCCACGCGTAGTAAATCCTGCGATTCTGCAATTGGAAAAAGAAGGAATTGATGTCGAACTGATCGATTTGAGAACCGTTAAGCCAATCGACTATGCTACGGTTATCGAGTCTGTAAAGAAAACCAATCGTTGTGTTGTTGTTGAAGAAGCCTGGCCGCTGGCATCGATTTCTACCGAAATTGCATACCACATTCAGCGCCACGCATTTGATTATATGGATGCTCCTGTTATCCGTGTGACGAACCGCGATGTGCCTCTTCCTTATGCGCCAACGCTGATTGAAGAAATTTTGCCAAACGTGAAACGTGTTGTTGAAGCCGTAAAGAGCGTTTTGTACAAATAAAAATAGCAAACAATAACAAAGCCATTTCCGCCGCAGGTTGTGGCTTTGTTATTTAATTGTCAGTGCTTTGTCTTGCCGGCAGAGGAGCTCCTGATCTGATATCAGTGCCGATGGGAGCTTTTCCGTAAATTTATTGTTAAAAGAAAGTTGATTGCTATTGTTTTTATTTTTTAAAGACCTTAATACGGATTCAAATCATTAAGATTATGCAAGAAGAAAGGACGAGATATTCTGAAGAAGAATTAAAGGAATTCGAGGTATTGATTCGCGGCAAATTGGAAGGTACTCTTGAAGAACTTAATTATATCAAGGGAGGCCTCAGTAAAAAGAATGATAGCGGTACAGACAATACGGCCAGTACAGCGAAGTCGATAGAAGATGGTGCTGATGCAAGTGAACGTGAAAATTTGAGCCAGCTGGCTGCCAGGTTACAGAAATATTCTATACAATTGGAAAATGCCCTTGTCCGGATTAAAAACGGGACTTATGGTATCTGTATCGATTCGGGGAAACTGATCCCAAAAGAAAGACTACGCATAGTACCACACACGCAGCAAACGATTGAAGCAAAACTGAAACGGGTAAACTGATTCATCTGAAAAAACTTTACTCCGTTATTATAAAAAGATCAAGGCAAGCCTACTGAAAGTAAGTTTGCCTTTTTGTTATATAATGGCCTCTGTTATTCTTCCGTCCCTAAAACTTCCCTGAAAACATGCAGTAAACCGTCGGAGGGTGTCTGGCCTTTATTTTTACTTTTAAAATACTCCTGAAAAAGACTTTCCATGCTTAATGATAAATCTGCATATGCCGTATTTTCCTCTTCGGTAATTTTTTTGATTTGAGGAATGATCTGTATCAAACCGGCATGCGCCTCAGTCAACCGTTTTTTATCGGCAGCTTCCAGATAGTTGTCCGAAACGATCGTCAGCTCTATCAAGTCTTCGGAATGCTCCTGAAGCCAGATTATTGCCTCATCAATGGAATCAAACTTTCCCCTGCGCAGTTTCTTTCCCTTTGTCAGTTCGATAGCGCCGTAGTTATTTAATTTTCCGGCCTCTGCGTCAAGGAGAATCACATACTTTGTCTGATTTGCTTCTGAAAAACTATACGCCAATGGACTACTCGAATAAACTGAAGGAGCCGGAAGTTTGTCGACGCGATGGTATCGGTGTAAATGACCAAGAGCGATATAATGAATTTGTTCAGGGAAGTTTTCTGTATAAATCGCCTGGGCTCCGCCGATATGCAAAATCGGGCGCTCTTCATCCGGTTCTTCTTCCGGCGCAGGATCACCTTTTTTCATCACATATAAATGTGTAACCAAAAGATTGAAACCATTATCATCCAGATATTTTTCAGCCAGTTCCTGCCAGTGTTTTTGCAAATGTGTCCGTAAATTTTCTTCCGAATCTTCCAGCCCCAGGAATGTTTTTAAACGTTGTTCATTCGCATAAGGTGTATGTAGAATACGAAGCGGAACATCAGAATTTGGAAGTTTGATCTCGATAAACCCCTTATCCGATCTGGTAACTTCAAGTCCGGCTTGGGTACGGAAAGGTTTTATTTCAGCATTGGGAAAACCAACAAAAATAATCCCGCAAACTTTTGCCAAAGCATCTGGCACCTCAATGCGTTCCGGAGAATCATGGTTTCCGGCAATTGCAATCACAGCCCGGCTTCCATTTGCTGACAGGCAATGAAGTGTACGATATAACAATTCCGTTGCCTCAGACGACGGATTAAAATTATCAAACAAATCACCAGCTACAACGACGGCATCAACTTCCTCCCGATCGGCTATTTCACAGATTTCATCTAATACAAGCCTTTGCTCTTCCATTCTGGAAAAGTTATCAAGCTTTTTTCCTATATGCCAGTCCGCTGTGTGGAGAATTTTCATTTTGGGTAATTGTTTTAGCGAAATTAATACTTTGGATGGTATTATGGTCACATTTCAACATGTAAGCATTTCTTACAAGTTGGAATTTGTTTTTGTTAAATTGAACAGTGGGAAATTATTTTTAATACTAACAATAAGAAAATACTGAACTGTTCGGAACTTCCGAACAGTTCAGTCGGTCAGCTTAAATATTATACCTTTGACCTGCTTAACAAGGCAAATAATAAATTTAACAAGACACGAAATTAGAATCTGATTTTGACAAAGAAATTAAAAAACTTGGGGAGTAAACATAATCATGGGATTGGAGGAGCGCAGACTTTTTATGTTCTTTTTCTTGTCATTTTATCTTTGTCATCCTGCCGGAAAGAACCAGCCAACTCCGAAAAAGCGGGTATCGCCATTTCCTTCGACGATCATTTTATAAACGATTGGTATGCATTAAGACCACTTTTTCTTAAATACAACGCCCGAGTCACCTTTTTCCTTACCTGCCCGGATTCACTGACCAGCGATGAAATTGTCAAAATCAAACAATTGCAAAAAGACGGGCACGAAATAGGTTTTCATGGAACAATTCACGGGAATGCAACAGAAATGTTGAAATCTCGGGGCCCTCAAAAATTTATTGAAACCGAACTTGAACCGGGATTAAAGCATCTGGCACAAGTTGGCATAAAACCTACTTCTTATGCGCATCCGGGTGGAAATCATACCGACCAGGCGGATTCTATTTTGTTAGCACATGGTTTTAAAATCCTCAGAGACGTAACGCAGGCTGAAAGAAAATTATTTGGAATTCCAGTCTATCATTTTGCGCCCAGAGTCATGAGCTGGATTTATTATCCGTTCAATAATGAAAAAATTGTAGATGCGCTGATGATCGATGAAGGAACAAATATCAGCGAAAAAGAAATTAAGGAAGCGATAAAAAAGGCAAAAGACACAAACACCGCCATCACGCTTTTCGGTCATCAGCCGTTATATGAAAAACCAAAAAGCGGCCAATACGGATTCAACGTAGCATTTTTTGAAACAATCCTGAAAGAAGCAAAAGCCCAAAACCTGAAATTCTACACCATGTCCGAACTCCCGGATAGCAAATAAAACTCCCCCAAACGCTGCGCAAAACTTCTCTAACTCTGCGTTTAATACTTACCGCCCGAAGTGTCTGTCTTTAAATGCCAGCAATGGTTTTTCGAAGTAGGTATAAGAAATTGCCGTCACCGCCACAGACAATACAAAGCTTAAAATGTAAAGTATGATGTGATATGCAGTTCCGGTAATTTGAGGAGCAAAAGTTCTTAAAGCATTGATTATAAAAACAATCACAAAAACGTGATAGATATAAAGACCGTAAGAAATCTTCCCAAGATAACTCATTACCTTATTTTCCAGACTGATAATTGTGTTTTTGTTACAAGAAACATTCAGCACAAAAAAGCTGAAAAATAGCGCGTACAATTCCAGAAAACCAGTGAAATGAATGCCGGAAAAAAACAAAATGGCTAACAAACTGTAAACGATGATTTGTACGTCTTTTCTAAAAACAAAATCCAGCACTTTCGTTTTTTGAGAATATACCAGGTAAGCACAAAGACCTCCCAAAGCCATTGTTTGAATCCGGAACTGACCCATAAATGTTGTTATCGCTGATATTTTTTCCTCATCTGTTTTATCTAAAAGATAAACGCCGCCAAAGAGCAGTACCGCTGTTACAAAAAGGAAAAGAAAAAGAATGCGCCCGCTCCTTTTTGGATACTTGATAATCCATGGCCACAGGTAGTAAAATTGTTCTTCTACGCCAATCGACCAGGTTTGTGCACACCAGTATGGCAGATCATACAATACAAACGCGTAATTTGGCAAAACTAAAAGCAACAGTGCTAACCGTGGGGCAACATGAGTAGCTAACTTTTCCTGAGCTCCCGGAAAATAAAGAAGATCAATATGTGGAAATACAAAAAAGGAAAGTCCGATGATCAGAAAATATATTGGCCAGATCCTGAAAACCCGTCGTAAATAGAATTTTTTAGCGTCTACGTCGCCGAAACGGCCTTTTTCTTCCAGCAGCAGATAGGTAATTAAAAATCCGCTTAATACGAAAAATAAACCGACGCCCAATCTCCCGGCGTGTTTAATGATCGTTACATCATATAAATTGTCGATACCAAAAGCATGTTTGGCTTGCTCCAGATGATGAAAGACCACTAAAAGTGCTGCAATACAGCGAATACCATTTAAGTTGGGGAAATAACGCTTGTTTTCCGAGTGTGCCACGTATGTACTATTCTTACTTCGATTCAAACCACGACATCCATTTTCCCTGCGCCCGCATTACCTGCTCGATCACATCGCGAACCGCGCCATAACCGCCCTTGGCTGGCGATACATAATCCGCAATGGCAAGAATCTCCTGGTCTGAATCGGCCGGACAAGCACCAAGCACGCTGGTTTTCATCACTTCGTAGTCGGGCAGGTCATCGCCCATGAAGACAATTTCGTTTTCGGTAAGTCCACGTTCCTGAAGATATTTTTTGAAGATCGGTAATTTGCCGTCGGGTGTTGTTCCAATGAAAATGTCTTTAACACCCAGATATTCCAGTCTTTTACGAACGCCAACCTGATTCTGAGCCGATAGTATGGCGACATTATAACCGAGTCTGACCGCACGGTTAATACCATAACCATCACGGACGTTAAATACCCGTGGCTGTTCTCCGCTTTCAAGCGCAAGCACGCTGCCGTCCGTCATGACACCGTCTACATCAAAAATGAACGTAGTAATCTGTTTGAAACGCTCTTCTAAGGCTGAACTCATAAAATTTCAAGATTGGAATTGTGTGCAAAGATACTCTAACTTTTTTCCCGGCGAAGTACCATCTAGTCATTTCCTATATGACGCGTCCGGATCCGCTCGGTCATTAAGCGATAAATATCGGTCCAGTCCGGATTTATCTCCTGTAAATATTCCAAATGTCTCCCGGTTGTGGCCCAGTCTCCGCGCCGCGCCGGGCCTGTCTGCCCGGGTGCAGGATCTTCGGACTGCAGCGCTTTGGAAATGGTCGTATTGATAAGAGGCTTTAAAAGATCAAAACTCATCTGCTCTCTGGCGAGCAGATCATGGGAGATGCTTAAAAGATGATTGGTAAAATTACTGGCAAAAACCGCGGCAACATGTAAAATAAACCGTTCATCGGAATCTACGTGGCGGACGTACTTGCTGATGCTGTCGGCCAGATCTGTAAGCCGCGTTTCGACAATGTCGCTGGTACCTTCTATGCAAATGGGGAGCGTTTTATAGTCCATAGGCACTTCTTTTGTGAAAGTCTGAAGCGGATAAAAAACGCCGGTCTGGACAGGTACGTCACTGTATATCTCGAGCAGATTCTGAAGTTCTGCCAATGTTCTTGTTCCGGAAGTATGTACCACAATTACCCCTTCCGGCAGAACAATGCGCTCGATGACTGATTTTAAGGCATCGTCCGAGACGGTTATAAAAATAATCTGTGTATCGCTTTCTGAAAAGTTCAGGTCGGGCTGGATTTCCGAATCGTACAACAAGGATACAAGCTGCCGGGCTTTCTGTGTATCACGGCTATACACTTCGCAGATGATATGACCTGCATCTTCAAAAGCCTGAGACAAATGCCATGCCACATTTCCGGCACCGATAAAGGAGATTTTCATTTTCTGATATACATTGTGATAACCTGCGTAAGTTATTAAGGCATAGCCAACTTCACAAATCAGTGAACGACCGGAGCAGTTTGTTCTGCTGAGGTAACGCCTGCCGGAAGCTCCATGATGCGCATGTTACGAAAGTGAATCTCAGCACCTTCTGCCTCCAGGCAGATATACCCTTTCTTCCGTTCCGCCGCACGCAAGCCGTTCACGAATTTCCCGTTGACAGATAATTTCACTGTACCGTCCACACAAACGACTACATATTTATTCCATTCCCCTTTTCCTTTGCAGCGTTTTTCAAGGGATTTACTTCGTATTCCCCGCGCGTTATCCGGAATGGCGGTCATGCCCATGGTTGGAAATAATTCGCCGTGGACGTAATCGTCTGTAGCATTATTTTGCCTGGCATAATCCAGTTCGAGCATTTGCACTTCGATGGCTTTGGTCAAAGGATCATCTTTAAACTGCGTTCCTTCGCTCCAGACAAAAATTCCCGAATTTCCGCCTGCCGTCATATGTCTCCATTCCACCTCAAGGATAAAGTTCTCATATTGTTTGTCGGACCGCATGACGCCAACAGGCAATCCGGAACAGATCAAAGTTCCGTTTTTTACTTTCCACGTTTCTTTTGAAGTATTGACGTCGATCCACCCTTCCAGATTTTTCCCGTTAAAGAGGGGCCGGAAAGCAAGCGTTTCCACTGCCTGGGCATGAGCTGTTTTGCTGAAAACCATGCAGGAAAGCATCAGATAAGCAAGGGAGATCTGAAGTAAAAGATTTTTTACAGGATCATTTTCAATTTTCATGACTGGAACTTATACATATTTTAAAGTCAGATCAGGCGGCAGCTGATTTATAGACAAAGTATTTTCAGTTTGCGTCATACTTGCTTAGTGGCTGATTGTCACCAAAAAACGCTGCAAATATTGCTTCAAAAGCAATATTTCTTAACGATCACCCATATCATAAGTATTGGAAAAAGCATGGGATCAGGGAAAAATTACAAACATACTTGTAATTCAATTTGTTAAACTCTATATTTGCACTCCCATTTTGCGATGGGACTGTTCTATAACAGTGTAATTTATTGAAAATCAATTAAAATTTTTGTTAATCGTGGATACGTTAAGCTACAAAACCATCTCGGCGAACAAAAACACAGTGAACAAGGAGTGGGTTGTTGTGGATGCCAAAGGTGCAGTTCTTGGTCGTTTGGCCAGTGAAGTTGCCAAAATTATCAGAGGCAAGCACAAAGCAAGTTATACTCCTCATGTAGACTGTGGTGATAATGTTATCATTATCAACGCCGATAAAGTAAAGTTGACAGGTAAGAAGTTGACAGACAAAATTTATGTTCGTCACACAGGTTACCCAGGAGGTCAGCGTTTTCAAACTCCTCGCGAATTGCTTGAAAAACACCCGGAACGTGTGATCGAGAAAGCCGTGAGAGGTATGCTTCCAAAAAGTCGTTTGGGACGTCGTTTGTTTACTAATTTGTTCGTTTATGCCGCTGCGGAACATCCGCATAGTGCTCAACAACCTAAAGAAATACAGTTTTAAGCCTCTGAGGTTTAGAACTGATAACGCAAAAGCAATACATGGAAGTTATCAACACAATTGGTAGAAGAAAAACAGCTGTGGCGCGCATCTACCTTACGCCAGGTAAAGGAGAAATTAAGGTAAACGGCCGCGATTTTAAGGAGTACTTCCCTTTCGAAGTGCACCAGATCGTTTTGCAAATGCCTTTTGTTACTATTAGCGGTAGCAACGGTTACGATGTTAAAGTAAACGTAAGAGGCGGTGGAATTTCAGGACAAGCTGAGGCTGTTCGTATGGCAATTTCACGTGCATTGGTTGAATACAACGGAGAATTCCGTGGAGCGTTGAAAAAAGAAGGATTCCTTACGCGTGACCCTCGTATGGTTGAACGTAAGAAATACGGTCGTGCTAAGGCTCGTAGAAGATTCCAGTTCTCGAAACGTTAATATTATTTTGTCAGGAATAGTCAGCAAATAGTCATTTGTAGTCAGTTATTGTTTTACAATGCCTGAAAATCCTTGACAATGACAACCCATGACAAAAGCTTGTCCAGACAGTACTTATCGTGCCCGATGTGCTGTGCTGCGTAAAAAATTATTAATCTTATAAATTCAAATTTGGCAATGGCACAAATAGAATATAAAGACCTATTGGATGCAGGTGTGCATTTTGGTCACCTTACCCGCAAGTGGGATCCCCGTATGGCTCCATATATTTTTATGGAAAAAAACGGTATTCATATCATTGACCTGAACAAAACACTTAGCTGCGTAGAATCAGCAGAGGCTGCTTTGAAACAGATCGTTCGTTCAGGACGTAAGATCATGTTTGTGGCTACTAAAAAACAAGCGCAGGAAATCGTAACGGAAGAGGCGAAACGCCTTAAAATGCCTTACGTGACTGATCGTTGGTTAGGTGGTATGCTTACAAACTTTGGCACAATTCGCAAGTCTTTGAAAAAAATGCAGACTCTTGAGAAGATGCTTAAAGACGAAACCACGGTTAGCAATATCGCGAAAAGAGAACGCCTGATGCTTACACGTGAAAAGGACAAATTGGAAAGAGTGTTAGGTGGTGTAGCTGACTTAACGCGCCTTCCGGCTGCGCTTTTCATCGTTGACGTGAAACGTGAACACATTGCGGTAGCAGAAGCAAAAAGATTGAACATCCCTATTTTTGCAATCTGTGATACAAACTCAAACCCTGAATTGGTTGATTTCCCGATTCCTAGTAATGATGATGCTTACAAAGCAATTTCATTGATTACGCTGGCGATCGGTAAGGCAATCGAAGAAGGTCTGATGGAACGCAAGCAGGATAAAGACGATCAGCGTCTTGTTGAGGAAGAAGAAGCCAAACGTCAGGTAGACAAAGGCGGTGAGGAAGAAGCTGCAGCACCTCGTGCTGAAGTTCCAGCTGTTGAAAGTGACGAAGAATAGTCAGGGCGATATGAACAGGGTTTTTTAAGCACTCTTGTTCTTTCTGATAGATCATGTAGCCCATAGCCATTTGCTATGGGCTACAGTTTTTTAATATTCAAATTGAAAATCAGTTTAATCCGATTCGTTAACACTGGCATAACCTGTTAATCCGCGGAATTAAACTGTTTTGTAAAAAGTTTTTAACCATTTAGAAATAAGTCATGGCAATTACCGCTCAAGATGTAAATAAACTACGCCAGATGACTGGTGCTGGTATGATGGATTGTAAAAAAGCACTTCAGGAGGCTGATGGTGATTTCGAACAAGCTGTTGATATTCTACGTAAACAAGGACAGAAAGTAGCTGCGAAACGCGCTGATAACGAGGTAGCAGAAGGAACAGTATTGGTAGCGATCAGTGCTGACGGAACAAACGGGAAGCTTGTAGCTTTCGCTTGTGAAACTGAACCTGTTTCCAATGTTGAAGATTTCAAAACGCTTGCACAAAGCATTTTGGACAAAGCTGTTGCTGACGATATTCAGGACAAAGAATCTTTGCTTGCAGCAACGTTGGCTGATGGCCGTCCGGTAAGCGAAAACATCGTTGACCTTGTTGGTAAACTGGGAGAGAAACTGGTTATCGCTGCTTACGAAAACGTAACGGCTGATAAAGTTGTTTCTTATATCCACTCAAATGGTAAACTTGGTGTGTTGGTAGCGTTTGAAGGCGTTAACGGAACAGACGTTAGCGAACTTGGAAAAGATGTTGCGATGCAGATTGCTGCCATGAAGCCAGTGGCTCTTGACAAAGACGGTGTTGATTCAGCAACAGTTGAACGCGAAATCGAAGTTGGGAAAGAACAGGCACGTGCAGAAGGCAAACCAGAAGCAATGCTTGAGAAAATCGCTCAGGGTAAACTTCAGAAATTCTACAAAGACAATACGTTGTTGAATCAGGAATTTGTGAAAGATTCTTCACTGACAATTCGCCAATTGGTTGAGAAAACTGCTAAGGGTTTGACTGTAAAGTCATTCAAAAGAGTAGCAATTGGAGCGTAAATAAAAAAAAATATAAAAAAAATAAAAACAACGCCTGACGTATACTTGTATACCAGGCGTTGTTTTTGTTATTTGCCGGCAAGAAAAAATATTTACACACAACTTAGGCCTCGCTCAGTTACTTTTTGCATGTATGGCGGTCAAAACGTTTAAAGAAGAACTCAAAGAGAATAGCTACACTGACGAAGAGTTAGTTAAGTTATTTGTGGATACGCAGCGTAACCACTATTTTGAGAAACTGTATGGAAGATATGCTGACAAGGTATATCATAAATGCCTGTCCTTTGTCAAAGATTCCGCCAAGGCCGAGGATCTTACGCATGACATCTTTTTAAAATTAATTTTCAAGCTCGGAACGTTCAAAGAGGACGCAAAATTTTCCACATGGCTGTACTCGATTACGTACAATCACTGCATGGATCAGCTGCGTTCGAACAAGAAAAGAGGGGAAGTTTATCAGGATGAGCCTATGGAAGTCCCTGATGATATTGACCTGAACAATCTTTTCGATGGTGATGACATTGAAGCAAGAAACCTTAAAGCGGCCTTGGATACGCTTACGGTCGATGAAAAGGGTATTTTGTTTATGAAATATACCGACGATCTCAGTATCAGGGATATTGCGGATATTTTCAAAATTACAGAAAGTGCTGTTAAAATGCGGCTTCTCAGATCAAGGGAAAAGCTGCGGAAGAAATATCTTGAAACAATGATTTTTCTGGGTATCTTCTTTATCAAGCTGATAGAATTAATAAAGTACCTGATAAATTTCTAATTTATGCCTTCCGGAAATTCAGTTTTAAAAGATTTAGAGCCTACCGAGGAAGTCCCTGACTACTTAAAAAGGGCACTGGTCTCAGAGGTAAATACGATACGGGATACGATGAGCGTAGTTACTCACTTCACTGAGCATTTTCTGGGTGCATTGGTTGTAAGTTTATCCGTAGGCGATACAGACTAAGACTGAAAAGTTTAAGATTTTTTTTGCAGCAACACACATTTATTCTCACATTATGAACAGCCTCCCCAATATTTCAGAAATTCTCCTTAATACCTTTAATACGTTAATTAATCAGTTTGTAATATTCGTGCCGCGTGTGATTGGCTGTTTTATAATCATCGCCATCGGATACTTTGTTGCCAAAGGTGTTACGATCGTCATTCGGAAAGTACTGGTAACGATCGGATTTGACAAGATCGGAGATAAGCTTAACGAAATCGGACTTATCAAACAGCTGAAAACAGAGATCAGGTTAAGCAACATTGTTTCCAAAGTTGTCTATTATTTTATTTTGCTGATCTTCCTTACCGCAGCAACAGAAACTTTGGGCGTAGATGCGATCACCAGCATGGTCTTGTCGCTGGTGAACTTCATTCCTAAGCTGATCGCGGCCGCTGTGATGCTACAGATCGGTATAATGATCTCAGATGCAATCAAAGGAGCGGTCATTGCTACCTGCAAATCCTTTAATATCCCTTCTGCCAAACTAATCGGAAACATCGCTTTTGTGTTTTTTCTGATCATAACGTTTATAAGTGCGTTAGGACAAATCGGTATAGAAACAACATTGCTCGAATCAAGTTTTCTTCTCGTGATCGGCGGCGTCATTCTGGCATTCTCTCTGGGTTATGGCATCGCTTCCAAAGACGTTTTGTCAAACATCATTTCTTCCTTTTACAGCCGTAAAAATTACCGGGAAGGTCAGATCGTTAAGATCGACGATATCAAAGGCGTGATTACAAAGATTGATACGACTACGGTAACTATCGTAAACGATAACACCACGACCATTCTTCCTTTGCAGTTCTTTCAAACACGCCAGGTGGAGATTTTTAATTAAAAAGCATAAATATATTATGAAGACTACAGACACACTGAAAATTACACTACTTATATCAACCGTTTTGCTGCTCCTGTCATTAAGGACTTTTGCACAAGACGATATAAAAAAGAAGGTTGACCTGACTAATGCGCTCAACAGTGGAATACTAAAAGTAAAAGGAGATACCGCATGGAAAAAAGTTGAGTTTGGGGTAAACCTAACCCAAGGTTCTTTCAGCTCTAACTGGACCGGCGGTGGTGTCACATCCATCGCGCTAGGAGCTTTCTTTAACGCACTGAGTGAGAAAAAAACAGGGAGAAATTCCTGGAGAAATGATTTTCAGGCCCAGTACGGAATTGTAAAAAACCAGGCTCAGGGAAGCCGTAAAAACCTGGACAGGCTGTTCTTTGACACAAAGTACAATTATGAGCTTACAGAGAAATGGAGTCTTTTCGCCAATTTCAACCTGTTATCCCAGTTTGGAAACGGTTACAATTATTCTACCTCTCCGGATTCGGCTGGCTTTAAAACCAAAGTATCCGGGCTGTTTGCACCTGCTTATCTGACGGAAGCAATTGGTATTGAATACAAGCCTGTGCCATACTTTTTCATAGACCTTGCTCCCGGTGCCGTTCGCCAGACCATTGTTTCAGACCGGGAGTTATACCGGACAATTCCTCAGAACTACGGTGTCAAGATCGGAAAGCGCGTACGCAATGAAGTTGGAATAGCACAACTGGTGGCAAACTTTGACAAAGACCTTGCAAAAAATATAAATTTGAAATTCAGATACCTGCTTTTTACCGCCTATAATAAAAACCAGGTTACAGAAAAGCGCGAGTTCAAAAACGATCACAGACTTGACGCTATGTTGACAGCAAAAATAGCTAAGTACTTCAATGTGAATTTAGGAGCAATTGTCGTGTATAATAAAACACAGGTCGACGACATCCAATTTGCACAAGGGTTAAGTATTGGTTTTTTATATACGTTTTAACTAGATTTAGCGTACGTTATATCTAAACTTCATACTTATGCTTCAAGAATTTAAGACTTTCATTGCCAAAGGCAATGTTCTGGACCTCGCTGTCGGTGTTGTAATCGGTGCTGCTTTCGGGAAAATCACAACTTCACTGGTTGAAGATATCATCAATCCGATTTTAGGGATTGTGATTGGTGGAGTTGATTTCACACAATTAAAAGTTGTTTTAAAAGAAGCGGTTGGAGAAACGCCGGAAGTAGCGATCAAATATGGTAATTTCATTCAGACACTTATCCAGTTCCTGATCATTGCCTGGGTCATTTTCCTTGTTGTTAAGGTTGCAAATCGTCTGAAGCTTTCGGAGTCTCAAAAGAAAGAGGTATAAAGTAGTGATAATACATGATCTCAAGGGGTACGGTTTAGTGCCCCTTTTTTTGTAGACAAGTATTTTTTAAGAAAGCATGAAAAATACTTCATTGAAAGGGATTAAACTGCGTACTTTACTTTTTAGTTAAAAATTGAAGACATGGTGCAGAAAAAACTCGTTGTTTTAGGCGGTGGAGAAAGCGGGGTTGGAGCGGCAATACTGGGAAAATCGAAAGGATATGATGTTTTTTTGTCAGATCGCAATCCGATAGCAGATAAATATCGTGAAGTTTTACTTGGAGAGAACATACGTTTTGAAGAAGGATACCATACGGATTCCACCATTATGGAAGCAGATGAGGTAGTCAAAAGTCCGGGAATTCCGGATAATGCGCCGATCGTTGTTGCTTTGGTGTCAAAGGGCACTCCGGTAATATCCGAAATAGAATTTGCTTCACGTTATACCAATGCCAGGCTTATTGCTGTGACGGGCAGTAACGGGAAAACAACGACTTCACTGCTTACCTACCATTTACTTAAAGAGGCTGGCTTAAATGTTGGTCTTGCCGGAAATATTGGCGAGAGCTTTGCCTGGCAGGTTGCCCAAAAAGATTTTGATTTTTATGTTTTGGAAATCAGTAGTTTTCAGCTGGATAACAGCTTCGACTTCAAGCCATCCATTGCTGTTCTTCTTAATATAACGCCGGATCATCTCGATCGGTATGACTATAATTTTCAGAATTACGTTGACTCAAAATTTAGAATTGTACAAAAACAAACGGCTGAGGACGACTTCATTTATTTTGCTGACAGCGATGTCATCAGTCTGGAATTAACCAAACGGCCGATCCCTTCTAAAAAATGGGGAATCTCGCTGGATGAAATTTTGCCGCAGGGCGGATATTTTCAAAACCACAGACTGGTTTCGATTAAGGATGACTTCAACTATGAACAAGAATTTTCAGAACTGCCTATAAAAGGCCCGCATAATGCGGTGAATGCACTGGCATCCATCCTGGTCGCCCAATGTATAGGACTGGCTCCTGACGCGATAAGCGCTGGTCTGTTATCATTTAAAAACGCACCGCACCGCCTGGAACAAGTGGCCGTTTTAGATGGCGTTACTTACGTCAATGATTCAAAAGCCACCAATGTTGATTCCGTTTTTTATGCGCTTGGAAGTTTCCAGCAGCCTATCGTGCTGATTGCAGGCGGGGTCGATAAGGGAAATGATTACAGTCAGATAGAAGAACTGGTTCGACAAAAAGTAAAAGCGCTGATTATTCTGACCCCAAAGTTTGAAAAACTTAAAGAATATTTTGGCGAAATCGTTCCGGAAATTTATGTAACTCAGGACGTCCAGGACGCGGTGGATACTGCACGGAGACTGAGCGTTCCTGGTGATGTTGTTTTATTGTCACCTGCATGTGCCAGCTTTGACTTGTTCAGGAATTATGAGGACCGGGGAGATAAATTCAGACAAGCCGTTGTCAATCTAGCTTAATTATTGCTGCATTATGGATGCTATTCAGAAAGTAAGAGAGGAAACACAGGCATGGTTTGCCGGAAACCTGAAAGGGGATCGCTGGATATGGGGGATCTGCGTGGGGATGTTGCTTTCAAGTATTGTTGTGGTGTACAGTGCCAGTGTCAAAGATGCTTACAGTTTGAAACAGGGAGATACCGAATATTATCTTATCAAACACTCCATATTGTGCGTTCTGTCATTACTGATCATGTACTGGATTCACAAGATCCCGTATATACGATTTGTATATGTAACCAGGATGGCAGTCTGGAGCTCGATTCTGCTGTTGATTTTTGCTATGTTTTTCGGGAGATCGGTTAATGAAGCATCCCGCTGGATCGAGATTCCCATCATAGGCCAGCGCTTTCAGCCCTCAGAGTGGGCAAAAGTAGCTTTGATCGCACATTTGTCTCTTATCCTTGCGCGGCATATTAAAGGAGGATGGAACACACGTGAGCTGTTCATGGAACCGCTGGCTTTGGTTGGTGTTGTCTGCGGCTTAATTTTTACCAGTAATGTTTCTACCGCCATTATGCTTGCAGGAATCTGCTTTCTGCTAATGTTCGTGGGCAAGGTACCGATCCATTATCTGTTTTTTACTGCGCTTGGGTTAGTATTTTTTGCCGGTGTCGCTATTCTGCTGAATTCCACACAGCGATCCGGAACGGCACAAAACAGGATCAGCGCATTTTTGGATAAAGACGTAGTTGTTTACCAGTCGCAGCAGTCTTATATGGCGATGGCCCGGGGCGGCTTGTATGGAGAAGGGCCCGCTAAAAGCCGCCAGCGGAGATTTTTACCGGAACCCCAAAAAGATTTTATTTTTGCAGTTGTAGTGGAAGAATATGGTACGCTGGGTGGTCTGACCCTGATGATCGCCTATCTGATCTTGCTCTACCGCGGATTAAAAGCGATTGAAGCAACCAAGAGGCCTTTTGGCGGCCTGCTGTCTGCCGGCTTAACTTTTGTAGTCGTTGCTCAGGCATTTTCCGCCATGGCTGTCACGGTCGGGTTGGTTCCGGTAACCGGTCAGACGCTGCCTTTTTTTAGCCAGGGAGGAACATCTTTGTTATTTACAGGTGTGGCAATGGGAATGATCCTCAGCGTGAGCAGAGGCGAAAAAATGGACGAGAAAAAGATTTAAACATTTATGCCTAAGCGAGTAATAATAAGTGGTGGTGGAACAGGCGGGCATATATACCCGGCTATCGCCATAGCCAATGCCTTAAAAGAAATTGAACCGGAAATAGAAATACTTTTCGTCGGGGCGCTTGGGAAAATGGAAATGGAGAAAGTTCCGCGCGCCGGCTATCAGATCGTCGGGCTGCCGATCGTAGGGATTAAACGTGAAATTTCGCTGGATAACCTGGCTTTCCCGTTCAAGCTGACAAGCAGTTTATGGAAAGCAAGGGCTGTTATTAAAGATTTCAAGCCCGATGTTGCTGTTGGCGTCGGAGGTTTTGCCAGCGGACCATTGTTGATGATTGCTTCTCTTTTAGGGATTCCTACACTCATTCAGGAGCAGAATTCTTACGCCGGCATTACAAATAAACTTCTCGCAAAAAGGGCAAGTAAAATATGTGTTGCCTATCCGGGCATGGAGGCTTTTTTTCCAAAAGAGAAGATAAAACTTTACGGAAACCCGGTACGCAGCGACATCGTTGATGTGGCTTCCAAGCGGAAGCAGGCATTGGAACATTTCGGTTTTCAGGATACCAGGAAAACACTTTTTGTCATGGGGGGGAGCCTTGGAGCCAAATCCATAAATGAAAGTTTAAATACGGGGATTTCAAGCCTGATCGAAGCAGGATACCAGGTATTATGGCAAACCGGGAAAAGCTTTATTTCAACCGCCCGGAAAACGATCTCCGGACTTGGATCAGATAATGCCAAAGCATTTGATTTTATATATGAAATGGATCTGGCCTATTCCCTTGCCGATGTAGTTGTATCGAGGGCGGGAGCATTATCCGTCTCTGAATTATGTCTGGCGATCAAACCATCCATTTTAGTGCCGTTTCCTTTTGCTTCTGAAGATCATCAGACTAAAAATGCAATGAATCTTGTTCAGCAGGATGCAGCAATTTTTATCAAAGATTCAAATGCAGCAGAAGAGTTGATTCCGGCTGCGATTAACCTGTTGGAGGATATAAAGAGGCAGGATGTTCTGAAATTTAATATTCAAAAACTATCAAAGCCAATGGCTGCCTTTGACATCGCTGCAGAAGTGCTGAAATTAGTCAGGTAAATTTACATTTAACAAAAACATCCGTTACCCGAACATGATGAATAACTGGAAGAATATATATTTTGTAGGTATAGGCGGCATTGGAATGAGTGCATTGGCCAGATGGTTTAAGGCAAATGAATTTGCGGTGGCGGGTTATGATAAAACTTCAACGCCATTGGTGCAAAGTCTGGTTGCTGAAGGAATTCCGGTAACACTTGAAGATGAAATAGAAAGTATTCCGGCTGCATTTTTGGAAGACCCGTCAGAGACGTTGATTGTTTATACCCCTGCGGTTCCTATTCAGCATAAACAAATGAATTATTTCAGGCAGGAAAATTTTATGATCCTGAAAAGATCACAGGTATTAGGTTTGCTTACAAAAAATTTAAAAACGGTTGGCGTAGCAGGAACGCACGGGAAAACGACAACTTCGTCACTGGTTGCCCATATCCTCCGGTATGCTGACGTAAATTGTACTGCATTTTTGGGTGGAATAACCCAGAACTATGGTACCAATTTGTTGTTAAATGCCCCAACAGAAAATCTTAGTGAGGTCGTGTGTGTGGTTGAGGCTGATGAATTCGACCGATCATTTTTAACCTTGTTTCCAGAAATTGCCATAGTCACTTCGACAGATGCTGACCACCTGGATATTTATGGAAAACATGAAAATGTGCTGGCCTCTTTCAGAGAGTATGTCGGGCAGATTGATGAAGCTGGCGTACTCTTCATGAGAGAAGGCCTTGATCTTGCCGAAAGCACCAAGGCTAAGGTCTATACTTATTCTCTGGACAGTGGCGATTATCATGCGGCAGGCATAAGGATTGAAAATGCACGTTTCGTATTTGACATTGTTCACCCGGAAGGTGTGATCAAAAATATTGCGATGAAAATTCCGGGATACCATAACATTGAAAATTCAATAGCGGCCAGCGCAGTTGCGTTGCATCTCGGGGTTTCCGGCGAAAATGTAAAAGGTGCACTGGAAAGTTACAAAGGGGTTAAGAGGCGTTTTGAATATCAGGTTGAACTGCCAGGTAAGGTATATATTGATGACTATGCACATCATCCTTCTGAGATCGAAGCATTTTTGTCTTCTGTGAAAGCGCTCTATCCAGGCCGCCATATAACCGGCATTTTTCAACCGCACTTGTTTTCGCGAACGAGAGATTTTGCAGACGGTTTTTCTGAAAGTTTGTCATTGGTTGACCGCTTGCTGCTGCTGGACATTTATCCAGCGCGAGAACTGCCCATTGAAGGGGTAAATGCTGCAATGCTTTTAGATAAAATCGAGATCGAAGATAAACATTTGGTTAGTAAAAAAGATGTTTTAGACCTTTTACCGAAATTAAATACGGATATTGTGGTGACGATCGGGGCAGGTGATATTGATACCCTTGTAGGTCCTGTCAAAAATATTCTACAAAACCCATTTAGTAATAATTAGGACAAGCGCTTTTAAAATTACTAAGATGTTACGTAAATTTGAATATTCTTGGCATTTGTTTAAACGTAGCTTATGGCTTCTGTTGCCTGTCATTGGGATAGGTATGGCCGAGAGTCGCCTTGGTAATCAGCGTTGTAACAACATAATCATCTCCATTGACGGTGATTCAGGAATGCAATTTCTGGATAAGGCGGATGTGAGAAGGCTGCTTACTGAGAACGGAAGTGACCCTTTATTGGGAAGCAGATTGCGGGATGTTCATCTTTCCGACCTTGAAAATAGGGTTAGGAAAAATAAACTTGTAAAAAAATGTCAGGTTTTTCGTGACCTGAAAGGCAATGTTGTCGTAGAAGTTGAGCAGGAAAAACCACTTGCCAGATGGATCAATACATCGCAAAACGGAGAGTGGCGAAATACATCCGGATACTATATCAACGACGAGGGCGTTTTTTTTCCCTTGTCTGACAGTTATTCGGCACGGACATTGTTAGTTTCAGGGCCTTTTTTTATAAATTCAAAGCATTTGAAGAATAAAAAAGGGGAAATGCTGATGGATTTGATTCGTTTTTTAAACACGGATGAATTTTGGAAAGCTCAGATTGCTGAAATGTATGTCGATAAGGACGGTGAAGTGCAGTTAATGACTTTGCTGGGTGACCAGCGGATTGAGCTGGGAATGCCAGAGGATTATGCACCAAAATTTAATAAGCTGCGTATCTTTTATGACACAGTACTTAGCAAAGATTGGAGCAGATTTTCAAAAATTAGTGTTAAGTTTCAAGATCAAATAGTTTGTGAATAATAATTCACTATCAACATGGCACAGGATAATATAGTAGTAGGAGTAGATATTGGAAGCACGAAAATTACCGTAATCGCAGCACAGGGCAAAGCAACGGGGTCTCGTTTTGACAATATTGAGATTTTGGGATTTAGTGAGGTTCTTGTGCCTGAAGGAGCTGTGATAAATGGTTCGGTGGAAAATATTATGCAGGTTGGAACTGCGCTGCGTGAAGCACTCGCTGAGGCTTCATCACGGTCCGACCTGGATATTGGTATTGTAAATGTAAGTTTCAGCGGAAGTCACGTAAGGGTAACCCCACAGAGTGACGGAAGCATCCGCCCTACCTCATCGGCAGGCGACGAAGTGACTCAGAGAGATGTAGACCAACTGGTAGACGATATGTATCGGGCAAAGACAGAAGCGAATTACGACGTGCTTCATGTTTTACCTATGGAGTTTGTAGTAGACAACTCCATGGGTGTTCGCGAGCCTGTTGGACGAACCGGAATTAAGCTTGGCGGTAACTTTTTGATTGTTTCGGCTAATAATCAGTCCATACAGCGCACAAAGAAAAGTCTTCTGGAAGCAGATCCGCATTTGAAATGTGACAAAATGATCTACGCACCGCTTGCAACGAGCCTCGCGGTACTGGATGAAGGTGAAATGAAAGCTGGTATTGCTATGGTTGATATTGGTGATCATACCACTGACCTGGTGATTTATTCAGACGGAATAATCCGTCATATTGCGTCTTTTCCGGTAGCAGGAAGGCTGATCACGGCCGACTTGAAAACGGGTTGTGGCATTCAGCTGCCTAATGCGGAGAAACTAAAAAAGGAACATGGCGTTGCCATTTCGGCGGACGTGCCGCTTAATATCGAAATTTTAGTTAACTTCCTGGCAGGACGTGCGCCAAAACAGGTTTTGAAGAAGAACGTGGCGCTTATTATCGAAGAACGTTTAAAAGAAATTGCGGCTATGGTATATGCCGAAATCATCAAGTCCGGATATGAAGAGCATCTTATTGGCGGACTTGTTCTGACAGGTGGAACTGCCAATATTCCTGAAATAGAATTATTATTTGAAAAAGTGACCAATATGCCTGTTCGGGTCGGATTACCTGAACGTCTGGCACATACTGCAAAAGCTGACGCTGTAAGCAATACTTCGTACTCAACTGCGATAGGATTGGCCTGGGCTGGTATAAAGTCAATAGATCCGAGAGTAAAATCAATATGTAAACCTCCTGTACATCAAAGTGCCCCGTTAAGAGAAACACCCACTAAACCAAAAGAAGTTAAAAGATTGCCTAAAGAAGACGGTTCTTTCTGGGATCGTATCATCGGCAGGAAAGATGACAGCATAGGAGATTATTGAAATTATTGGAAGCATTGCACTCATATCAACCACCCCGGACTATGAATAAAAATTTGTTGCACTCTTTAGACCAGGACTACATTGTGAACGAAATCGTGAAGGACCCCATGACCGAGCCAGCTATAATTAAAGTGATAGGTGTTGGAGGAGGAGGAAGTAATGCCGTTAACTACATGTTTGAGAAAAAAATCAAAGATGTAGAATTTGCGGTTTGTAACACAGACAGGCAGGCATTGGCAAACAGCCCGGTTCCTGTCAAGATTCAGCTTGGTGCTACATTAACCCAAGGTTTGGGGGCAGGTACGGATGCAACAAAAGGTAAGGAAGCGGCTCTTGAAACGATTGAAGAGATTAAGGCTTTGCTGGGAGGTTCAACACAAATGGTTTTCATCACAGCCGGTATGGGTGGTGGAACGGGAACCGGAGCGGCACCTGTCATTGCGCAGCTTGCCAAAGAAATGGGCAAACTGACTGTGGCGGTAGTTACAGCACCTTATACCTGGGAAGGTCTCGATAAGAAAGAGCAGGCACTTGAAGGGATAGAACAACTGAAAGAATTCAGCGATACAGTACTGGTCGTCTTGAATGATAAGCTGGAAGAATTATATGAAGATATGACATTGACCCAGGCATTTGCTGAGGCTGATGGAATTCTTCTTAATGCAGTTAAAAGTATTTCCGAAATCATTACGACAAACGGAAATATCAATACTGACTTTAAGGACGTAGAAAAAGTACTTAAGAATGCCGGACAATCTGTAATGGGAACTGCTGAGGCTACTGGCCTTGACCGTGCTCAGATTGCCATTAAAGAAGCACTGGACTCTCCGCTTTTAAATGACCGTGACATCAGAGGTGCAAAACGGATTCTGGTAACCCTTGCAACAAGCAAGAAGAGGGAAGCTACGATGAAAGAGCAGCGTGAGATATGGAAATATGTGTTGTCTCAGGTGGGTGGTGAAGCAAGAATGTTTAAACTTGGGACGATTACCGACGATTCGCTTAGCGATAAACTGCGCGTCACTATTGTAGCAGCCGGATTTGACAGTATTGAGTCGCCAATTCCTGGAATAGCGTTGAAAAACGGTTTTAACGGGAAGACAAATCCAAATGAGGCGGTTCCTGAATTTTCGCAGCCTGCACAGCCGGAGTTTGTGCTTACCCAGGAGCTGGAAGAGAATACCGCAACAGGCTCGATCGATTTTATGGTTGATGCCGACGTGCTGACTCTGGACAACAATTCATCTTCATTTACACATGTATCTTACGTGGAGCTAGGTGAAAACAATGATTGGTCTAACGAAGAAACTGCAAAAATTGAAGCTATGGTAAAATCTTTCCAGAACGGTCTTGTTAAATGGGGCGATTTGGAAGGCCCGGCATATCGCCGGAGTCATATTGAATTGTGGAAAAGACCAACAATTCCGGCAAATGAAATGGAACAGCATTGGTTAAAATAAAAAGAAAAAGGAGCTTTTAAGCTCCTTTTTCTTTTAGAAACGAATGATTTGTTCTGCCTGTATCTCCAGTAATTCTTTGTATAAAGGATTTGTAATTTCATTATCAACAAAATGGGTCTGGATTTGAGCAAGCTTCACCCGAAGCGCAAGTGTATTCATCCCCAGGTAACTGAAAATATCGTTCAAATGACTCAGGGCAGTGATTGCTCCCTGCATATTAGACGATAAACCTACCAGCGCCGCCTTTTTGTTGGTGAAACTATTGGGATAAGGAAGGCCGTCAATAAATGCTTTTAATACACCCGGGTAGGAACCGTTGTATTCAGGTGTAATAAATATAAATTTTTCCGCTTGGTCGATCTGGCTTCGAAGTGCATTGAAGGCGTCATTTTTTCCGCTATTTCCATACAATGCTGTAAAGGTGAAATCGTGCGGTAAATCCGCCAGGTCAAGAATCGTGCTTTCTGTATCGAACCGGGTTAAAAGCCGCTGGTAATACCCCGCGATGCGTCGTGACATAGAGTTTGGCCTGTTAGTGCCTACAATGATCACGATGGATGAAGTAGCTGTCATAGGTTAAGGGATGAATCTAAATCCGCGGATTTCAGATCATCATAAATTCGTATTAAGCGATTAAGACCACAAGTTAAAAATAAATTTAATGCACAGCCAATTTGTTAAACGTTGGTTAAAATTAATAAGTGCAAAGGCAAACTGCGGCACTCTTTGACGATACCAAACATTTATTAGTATATTTGACCCCTAATTTCGTTATGATTTACAGACAAAACGGTTTGTTTACAGACTTTAATCAAAGATATTAACCCCACTAATAATATGTCCTGGTTTATTCGGAAAGAAAAAGGTATCAATACTCCCACCGAAATGAAACGTGAAGCTCCGGATGGGTTGTGGTATCAATGTCCTAGTTGTAAGAAGATAACTGCTACCAGAGAGCACAAATTAAATGCTTACACTTGTCCTCATTGCAACTACCATGAAAAGGTGGGCTCTGATGTTTATTTTGAACTGTTGTTTGACCAAAATAAATTTACAGAACTGGATCCTGATCTGACCTCGGGTGATCCTTTGAATTTTGTAGATACAAAAGCATATCCGGACCGTATCAGAGCTACCCAGACAAAGACTGGTTTAAAAGATGCTGTCCGTACCGGACATGGTAAGATGAACGATGTGAAAGTGGTGATTGCTTGCATGGATTTCAACTTCATTGGCGGATCAATGGGTTCTGTGGTAGGTGAAAAGATTGCCCGTGCAATCAATTATTCTCTGAAACATAAGCAGCCTTTTCTGATGATCTCCAAATCGGGTGGTGCACGGATGATGGAAGCAGGATTCTCTCTTATGCAAATGGCGAAAACTTCCGCAAGGCTTGCTTTATTGTCCGAGGCGCAAATACCTTATATATCTTTATTAACAGATCCTACAACGGGGGGTGTCACTGCATCCTACGCTATGTTGGGCGACTTCAATATTTCTGAACCGGAGGCCCTCATAGGATTTGCCGGTCCGCGTGTTATCCGCGAGACGATCGGTAAAGATCTTCCAAAGGGGTTTCAAAGTGCGGAGTTTGTATTAGAACATGGATTCCTGGATTTTATTGTTGACCGTAAAGATTTAAAGGATAAGCTGAGCAGCTTGCTCACCATGCTTCAATAAGCTGGTACACCAGGGAAGAAATTTGAAACCATTGCATGGCATATTGATTTGCTATGCAATGGTTATTTTTATTTTACATTCTACCAACGGCAAAAATATGTCTGATAAGGTGGACAGGTATGAATTCCATCAGCCGTCTTTGGGGATGTGTCAGTAATTTCATTAGTTGGTATAGTTTTAGCAAAAGCCTAAGTTTACAGACGTTTTTGTGTTAGTAAAAGAATATGTCAGAGAAATTAGTTAAAAAAGTTGATATCCGGAACAGGCGCGCGTCCTTCGAATATTTTTTCCTTGAAGAGTTTACAGCCGGATTATCATTGACGGGAACTGAAATAAAATCAATACGCCAGGGTAAGGTCAACCTGACTGACGCGTACTGTCTATTTATGGACGGGGAACTTTATGTCCGGAGCATGCATGTTTCCGTCTATACAGAAGGTACACACTGGAATCATGATCCGTTGCGTGATCGTAAGCTGCTGCTCACCAAACGTGAAATGAGAAAATTGAGTGAGAACCTGAAAGACCAGGGGCTCACCATCGTGCCGGTGCGCCTTTTTACAACGGACCGGGGTTTTGCTAAACTGCACATCGCGCTGGCAAAAGGTAAAAAGCTTTACGATAAACGTGATAGTATCAAAGAAAAGGATTTGAAACGTGAAAACGATCGGGCAGACTATTAGATGACAAGAAGCCTGAGAGTTTCTTATATGATGGATAGGTCGGAAATTTTTCATATACTTAAATCTCAGGCCTTACCGTAAAGTCTTTTTTAACAATAATTGAATCTTACGAATCGTTTTTTTGGGTAAATTTCCTATATTGTGGGAAGTAATTGCCGTAAAGACTCATGGGTAAAGTTCTGGTTCTTAATCAAGATTACAGCGCACTTAGTGTTTGCACAGTGCCAAAGGCATTTCTCTTAGTTTATCTAAACAAAGCTGAATTGCTGGCTGAATCGCCGACTCATTTTCTCCGCACTGTTCGGGATAATTATCCGATGCCCATTGTGATTCGACTGAACAGCTATATACATTTGCCCTATCGCGGCGTCGTGATGACACGGCATAATATCTTCAAAAGGGATGGCAACCGTTGCCAATATTGCGGAACACACGACCACCTTACACTGGATCATGTCATGCCGAAATCAAGAGGTGGGAAAACTACCTGGGATAACCTGGCCACGGCCTGCAAGCGCTGCAATTCGAAAAAAGGAGATTATACACCCGAAGAAGCGGGAATGCATCTGCGCCAACGCCCTTTCAGGCCATCATTCCTGATGTTTATCCGTGATTTTTCCGGCTTTACTGATGCAGAGTGGCTTCCTTATCTTGGCGTAAAAGAAAGAGCCGCTAACTGATTGACACTCCCCTACTTTGCCTTTTTAGGCAGGATATAATTTTTTTCTAAATCAAATCCTAGAGATAAGGATTTTTATTTAGAAAATACCTACCTTTGCGTCCTCATTTTACATAACAAGTCAAACTAATTTTCGACTGCGTTGCTCGACAGTTGATGTACCCAAGAGCTTTAATTCCTATTTATGTCTAAGGAAAAACAAACACAAGTATTGCCTGATTTCGATTGGGAAAAAGCAGAAGACAAAGGATTCGGTACAGGCTATTCAGCTGCTGACCGTACTCGTTTTGAAGAAATGTACGAAACAACAATTTCTCCGGTTCAGGAAAAAGAAGTTGTCAAAGGTGTGGTTGTAGGTATTACAGACCGCGAGGTGATTCTTAACATCGGTTTTAAATCTGATGGTATCGTTTCATTCAATGAATTCCGTGACTTGCCAGCTTTGAAAATTGGTGACGAAGTGGAAGTTTATGTAGAAAATCAGGAAGACGCACAAGGTCAGCTTGTTCTTTCACGTAAGAAAGCAAAAGTAATTACTGCATGGGATAACATCCAGAAATCGTTTGACGAGGATGTGGTAATCGATGCTAACGTAAAGAGAAGAACCAAGGGTGGTCTTATTGTAGATATATTTGGTATCGAAGCTTTCTTGCCAGGTTCACAGATCGACGTGAAACCAATCCGTGATTTCGACATTTTTGTTGGAAAGCGTATGGAAGTGAAAGTTGTTAAGATTAACTACGCAAATGATAACGTTGTAGTTTCTCATAAAATATTGATCGAAAAAGATCTTGAAGCGCAACGTCAGCAAATCCTTAATAACCTTGAGAAAGGACAAGTTCTTGAAGGTGTTATTAAGAACATGACTAACTTCGGTGTGTTCATCGATCTTGGTGGTGTTGACGGTTTGTTGCACATCACGGATATTTCATGGGGTCGTATCAACCACCCGTCTGATCTTTTGGCACTTGACCAGAAGCTTAACGTTGTGGTTCTTGATTTTGATGAAGAGAAAAAACGTATCTCTCTTGGTTTGAAACAACTTCAGTCTCACCCATGGGATTCGTTGTCAGAAGATATTCAGGTAGGATCGAAAGTGACAGGACGCATCGTTAACGTTGCTGATTACGGCGCTTTCCTTGAAATCAAACCAGGTGTTGAAGGTTTGATCCACGTATCTGAAATGTCATGGTCTCAGCACTTGCGCAATCCTCAGGAGTTTATGAATGTAAACGACGAGATCAACGCAGTTGTATTGACACTTGACCGTCAGGAACGCAAAATGTCTCTTGGTATCAAACAACTTACTGAGGATCCTTGGACTCAAGGTTCATTGAAAGATAAGTATGCAATTGGTACACGTCATAAAGGTGTAGTACGTAACCTTACTAACTTCGGTTTGTTTATTGAACTTGAAGAAGGTATCGACGGACTTGTTCACGTGTCTGACTTATCATGGACTAAGAAAATCAAACATCCTTCAGATTTCGTAAAAGTTAATGACGAGCTTGAAGTTGTTGTTCTTGAGCTTGACGCTGAAAACCGTCGTCTGGCACTAGGTCACAAACAACTTGAAGAAAACCCTTGGGATACTTTTGAAACAATCTTCGCTGTTGGATCTGTTCACCGTTCTACAATCGTAGCAAAAGGAGACAAGTTCGCAACTTTGGAATTGCCATACGGTATCGAAGGAATCGCAGCTGTGAAAAACCTTACAAAAGAGGATGGTACTGTTGCTGAGGTTGGAGAAAGCTTAGACTTCACAGTTTTGGAATTCCTGAAAGACGAAAAGAAAATCGTTCTTACTCACTCCAAAGTGAAACCTTCTGCTGCACCTGCTGCTGAGGAAAAGAAAGAAGAAAAAGCCGCAAAACCAGCGACAAATCAGTCTAAAAATACGACTTCAAATACCGACAGCGCTGCCAAAGAAGGAGAGAAATCTACCTTTGGTGACCTAAGTGTTCTTTCTGCTTTGAAAGAGCAATTTGAAGAAACTGAAAGAAAAGGAAAAAAAGTAGCGAAAAAAGACGACGAAACTGAGGAGTAGTCGATTTTTTTAATACTTTTGCACCCGGGTTAGCAGTCAGCAGTAATTTCTACTGCTAACCCGATATGGTTCCGTGGCCGAGTGGCTAGGCAGAGGTCTGCAAAACCTTTTACAGCGGTTCGAATCCGCTCGGAACCTCGTCAAATATTTCTTAAGAAAATACCATTTGAAAAGGTGCAATTTTTGCCTTTGTTCAAATGGTATTTTTTGTTTAATGGTCTGACGTACAGCACATACTGACGTCAAACCTTAATTTGACATCAACTGCCAAATTAGAAGAATTATAAATAAGTTTGGTATCCAAAATATACCCTAAATACTTTTGTGGATAAAAAATCGTGCACTAGATTTGTCTGTTGAAGTATAATGAATAGTTGATTATGAATATACCATTCCGAGAAGACTCTAAGTTTTGTTCCTTCTTTCCCCGCTCAAAATCGTTTCTGGCTATTTTTGTAGCTATTCTTTTAAGTACCTGCAGCCTTACCTGGGCTCAGGACAGTACGGCTGCTGCCGGCGCTGCTCCTGCTGCCGGTGCTGCTCCAGCGGCGGCTGGTGGAGGTGATGCTGCAAAAGGTGAAGCGTTATTCAAAAATAACTGCGCCCAGTGTCATGCAGTAACCAGCGAGAAAGTTGTAGGCCCTGGTTTGAAAGGTGCAACGACTCGTAACAGTATTGAATGGCTGACCAAATGGGTTCATAATTCCCAGGCAGTAATTGCGTCAGGAGATCCTTACGCCGTAAAAATTTATAACGAGTACAACAAAGCACAGATGACAGCTTTCCCGAACTTATCGGAAGATGACATCAAAGGAATTTTTGCTTATGTTGACCAGGCTGGTTCTGCTCCGGCTCCTGCCGCAGCAGGTGCTGCCGGCGCTGCTCCTGCTGCAGGGGCTTCACAGGCAAGCGGTCCGTCAGATCTTTTCATGATTGTCCTGGTTGCACTGGTTGTCGTAATGCTTTTAGTACTAGGGGTTTTGCTGGTCATCGTCACTATTCTTTCGAAAGCGGTGAGTGGAGAAGGCGCTGATACAAGCAAAGGCGATTTCATGACACGTTTCGGAGCATCTCTGAAAAGAGTTGCCGGTGATCCTGCCATCCGTTCAGCAACTCTATGGATCTTTGTACTTCTGGTAACCAAAGCAACACTTGACGGTGCTTACAGCGTTGGTGTTCAGCAGGGTTATGCTCCAAAGCAGCCAATTTCATTCTCCCATAAACTTCATGCCGGAGAATATAAAATTGATTGTAACTATTGCCACACCGGCGTAAACAGAGGTAAATCGGCTCATATTCCTTCTGCGAATATTTGTATGAACTGTCACGGCGTGATCAAAAAGGAATCACCTGAAATTCAAAAAATATACACTTCAATAGAAAACAATACACCTATTGAGTGGGTACGTGTACATAACCTTCCTGATCTTGCTTATTTCAATCACTCTCAGCATGTTAATGTTGCAGGATTGGAATGTGAAAATTGCCACGGAGACATCGCGAAAATGGAAGTTGTTCAGCAGCGGTCTTCGTTAACAATGGGTTGGTGTATAGACTGTCACCGCAAAACAGATGTCAATACGAAGGAAAACAAGTATTACGACAAGCTGGTGCAGTTGCACGCATCTGATAGTAAAGAAGCTTTAAAAGTAGCTGATATCGGTGGTCTGGAATGTTCTAAGTGCCACTATTAATCACTGCAAACAGATACTAGAATACAACTCATTGTATTAAAAGTTTTATGGAAAATACTAATAAAAGATATTGGAGAGGACTTGAAGAGCTACGTAATGATGAAAAATTCATTAAAAACGCAGGTTCAGAGTTCTCTGATGCACCGACTGAAAGTCAATATGAAAGTTTGGTTGACGGAGCTGGTACACACCGTCGTGATTTCTTGAAAGTTTTAGGATTTGGAATGGCTGCTGTTTCTTTGGCAGCTTGTGAAACTCCTGTTAAAAAGGCCATCCCTTACGTTAACAAGCCTGAAGGTGAGTTCCCTACCATAGCGAACTGGTATGCTTCTACTTATGCTGAAGGTGGTGACTACGCCAGTATTTTAGTTAAAACCCGGGAAGGTCGTCCTGTTAAAATTGAACCTAATACCCTTTCTGGCATTACAAAAGGGGTTAGTTCAAGAGCACATGCGTCGTTATTAGGACTCTATGACAACGAAAAGTTAAGAGGTCCTAAAAAAGGTGAGGATACCAAAGTAACCTGGGAAGCTATTGATAAAGACATTACTTCGCAATTATCTTCTATTGCTGCAAAAGGTGGAGCCATCCGTATTGTCTCATCGACCATTTTAAGCCCATCGACGAAATCTGCAATTGCTGATTTTACAACTAAATATCCAACAACCCGCCATATAGTTTACGACGCAAACAGTGCATCTGCCATTGTGAAAGGTAACGAGCTTTCTTTCGGAAAAGCTGTTATTCCGTATTATGCGTTCAACAAGGCAAAAGTTGTAGTGGGCATCGATGCCGATTTCCTTGGAGCCTGGATATCACCTGAAGACTTCTCCCGTCAATTCGCTGAGACCCGTCGGTTAAGCAGTGCAAAAGATGGTAAAAAAGATATGTCACGCCATTATCAGTTTGAAGCTGTATTATCAAGTACAGGTTCAAATGCTGATTATCGTTCTGCGGTAAAACCTTCTCAGCTTGGGTTGGTCGTTACATCGCTTTATAATAAAGTCGCTGCAAAGTTAGGTGGCAAATCCATTGCTGCACCTGCATTCGATGCACCTCATATAGACAAAGCAGCTGCAGAATTGGTAGCTGCGAAAGGAAGCGCCCTGGTAGTATGTGGTATTAATGACCCTTCTGTTCAGGTGGTTGTTAATGCGCTGAATAGTCTTCTTGGAAGCTACGGTACGACGATTGATCTGGATACACCGGTTAATTATCGTCAGGGAAATGACATTGCCATGAATGAATTCGTCGACGAAGTGAAAGGCGGAAAAGTTGATGCTGTGTTTTTCTATGCTTCTAACCCGGTTTATGACCATCCACGTGGTGCTGAACTAGCAACGGCTCTTCCAAAAGTTGGGTTGAGCGTGTCATTCAACGACCGTGCCGACGAAACCGGATCCCTGGTTAAATTTATTGCACCGGCACCTCATTACCTTGAATCATGGAATGATGCTGAACCGATGGCAGGATTTTACAGCTTGGTACAACCAACAATAAGCTTAATTTTCAGTACTCGTCAGGCTCAGACAAGTCTTTTGAAATGGGCAGGTCAGCCATCTGACTACCATGAATACGTAAAATCATACTGGAGAAAAAATATATTTACTCAAGGAGGTACCGGAGATTTTGAAAAGTTCTGGGTACAGTCCTTACATGATGGTTTCTTCAAAACAAACCGTACTGCTTCTGCTGGCGGTGCTGCTTTCGCAGGAAATGTGGACGAAGCTGCATCAGCGATCGGGAAGAAATACAAGGCATCTTCTACAGGAATTGAACTGGCTTTGTTCGAAAATCTGAGCGTAGGTACCGGTTCTGCTGCCAACAACCCATGGTTGCAGGAACTACCTGATCCTGTTACAAAAGCTACATGGGATAACCATGCGAGTATTTCGCAAAAAACGGCTACAGATCTGGGTTTCTCTCAGGGAGATGTCGTGAAAGTAGACCTAAAAGGAAAATCTGTTGAAGTCCCTGTCATCATTCAGCCGGGTCAGGCCAATGGTACTGTTGCAATAACCATCGGTTACGGCCGCGAAAAAGCAGGAAAGTCAGCTAATGGCGTTGGTAAAAATGCTTATCCATTAGCTTCATTTTCTGCCGGATACCTTTCATTTGCCCCTGGTGAAGTGACAGTATCCAAAACCGGAGAAACACGTGAAATAGCGCAGACACAGACACACAATACTGTGATGGGCCGTAAATCGGTTCTTCAGGAAACAGTTTTGGCACATTTCCAGAAAGACCCTCTTGCTGGTCGTTTCGTTCCGAAAATTGAAACGTCAGAAGGGTCAGTAGATGCAACGGATCTGTCACTTTGGAATGGACATAAATATCCGAACCACTCATGGGGTATGGTCATTGACCTGAACACATGTTTTGGCTGCGGATCCTGTGTAGTAAGCTGCCAGGCAGAGAATAACATCCCTGTTGTAGGTCGTCAGGAAGTAATTAACAGCCGCGAAATGCACTGGTTACGAATTGACCGCTATTATAGCAGTGATGCAGAAGTTGGAGATTATACAGCTATGGAGGTTGCTTCTGAAAACCCGGAAGTTACATTCCAGCCGATGTTATGCCAGCATTGCAACAATGCTCCTTGTGAAACGGTTTGTCCGGTATTGGCAACAACCCACAGTTCGGAGGGCTTGAACCAGATGACTTACAACCGTTGTGTTGGTACGCGTTATTGTGCAAATAACTGCCCATATAAAGTGCGCCGGTTCAACTGGTTCAAATATTTTGACAATGATAACTTCGATTACCATTTCAACAATGATCTTGGTAAAATGGTAATCAATCCTGAAGTTACTGTGCGTTCACGTGGTGTTATTGAAAAATGCTCAATGTGTGTTCACAGAATTCAGGAAGGTAAGTTAACTGCGAAAAAGGAAAGAAGACGCGTGATTGACGGTGAAATCAATGTAGCCTGTGCTTCATCTTGCCCCACGGACGCGATTACTTTTGGTGATATGAACGACCCTGAAAGCCGGATTTCTAAAATTCTTGAGGTAGAAAAAGATGGTCGTGCTTTCCATATGCTGGAGGAAATTAACGTACGTCCTCAGCTTTCTTACCTGACAAAGGTTAGAAACAAAGACGCTGCACCTGTTGCAGAAGCTAAAAAGGAACACGCCTGATTAGGAACTAGTTTTGTATTTGTTTGAAGATTAAATCATTATAAATTACAGTAGTATGCATGTTACTTCACCCGTAAGAGAGCCCCTTATTCAAGGCGGGAAAACGTATGCAGACGTAACGGAAGATATTTGCCGACATGTCGAAGGAAAGCCTACAAAGGAATGGAAAATTGCTTTCGGTATTTCTCTTCTCGTTCTGGCTTATGGAACTTGTTGTCTGGCATGGACCTGGTGGGAAGGTCTGGGCGTGTGGGGATTAAATAAAACTGTTGGTTGGGCATGGGATATCACGAACTTCGTTTGGTGGGTTGGTATCGGTCACGCAGGTACACTTATCTCTGCGATTCTTTTGCTTTTCCGTCAAAAATGGAGAACATCTATTAACCGCGCAGCGGAAGCGATGACCATTTTTGCTGTAATTTGTGCCGCATCATTTATTCTTATGCACATGGGGCGTCCATGGATGGCATATTGGGCATTGCCTTTACCTAATGCATTTGGTTCTCTATGGGTTAACTTCAACTCTCCTCTTGTTTGGGACGTTTTCGCGATCAGTACTTATTTCTCTGTATCCCTTGTTTTCTGGTATATCGGTCTTATTCCTGATTTAGCCACAATCCGTGACCGTGCAACGAGTAAAGTTTCCCGCTTCATGTATGGTACGTTTGCCATGGGATGGGATGGATCCGCAAAAACCTGGTCACGTTATGAATATATCAGCTTAATTCTTGCTGGTTTATCGACTCCACTGGTACTTTCGGTACACACCATTGTAAGTATGGACTTTGCTACATCGGTTATTCCCGGATGGCATACAACAATCTTTCCTCCTTACTTCGTAGCGGGTGCGATTTTCTCCGGATTTGCCATGGTGCAAAACCTGATGCTGATTACACGTGTTGTTTACAAGCTGGAAGATTATATTACGCTTGAGCATATTGAAACGATGAATAAGGTAATCACCCTGACCGGGTCGGTTGTAGGTGTTGCCTATATTACTGAGTTCTTTATTGCCTGGTACTCAGGTGTTGAATATGAAAGTTATGCATTTATTAACCGTGCTACCGGACCATACTGGTGGGCCTATTGGGCGATGATGACTTGTAACGTAATTTCTCCTCAGTTGTTCTGGTCAAGAAAACTTCGCCGCAGTATTACATTTACATTCTTTATCTCAGTTATTGTAAACATCGGTATGTGGTTCGAGCGTTTCGTGATTATTGTTACGTCTCTTCACCGTGACTACATCCCTTCAAGCTGGGCGATGTTCTCCCCTACCCGTTATGACATCGGTGATTACATTTTCTCATTTGGATTGTTCTTTACATTGTTCCTGCTTTTCTCTAAATACTTACCGGTTGTGAACATGGCCGAAGTAAAAGCGGTAATCAGGTCAACTTCTGCACAATTACCAAAGAAAATCGCCGGAGTTGCAAAGGTGAGGCAACGTGAGGCAGCAGCCCCGTTATTTAACAAGGATATCGAATAAGTAATCGCTTAACGCGAAGAATAATATTTAACATTAGTATAAATATGGCAGAATTATCTGGTAAATATTTAGTTGGAGTCTATGACGATGACGATACTGTATTACATGCAGTACCAAAGCTCAGAAAGGCCGGAGTAAAAATACAGGAAGTATATTCACCATTTCCGATTCATGGAATGGATGACGCGCTGGGCCATCCGCGTACAAGAATTGGGATTGCAGCCTTTATGTTCGGTGTTACCGGATGTTGCGTTGCCTTAACCCTGATGATCTGGACGATGGGAATTGACTGGCCGATGATTGTAGGTGGTAAGGATTCTATTTCATTGCCTAACTATATTCCTATTACATTTGAGTTAACTGTACTATTTACAGCATTTGGTATGGTTATCACGTTTTTCATTTCAAATGGATTAGGACCAGGGACTCATTTTCATGAAAGATTTGACGTTCGTGCTACGGACAACAAATTTGTTATGGCTATTAACTTGGGGAGAAATTCAATGAGTGAAGATGAGATTTCCCGTGCACTAAGAGATAGTGGTGCAGAAGAGGTTAACATCAAACAATTTTAATGTGCTTGGATCGATGAAATTGAAAAGTTTATATAAGTATTCAATAGCCTTTGCTATTATTCTGATCGCAGCAGTAAGTTGTAAACGCGATCCTAGCAACCCAGGTAAAGAATATGCTCCGAATATGTACTTGCCTGTTGGATATGAACCATACAAGCAGGAAAAACCTAATCCGATCAATCCAATGGGTTTGACGATGCGTTTGCCTGTTGAAGGAACTGTTGCCCGTCGTAACTACAGAACCAGTTTTGGTGAGGGTGATTCGTCGAAAGCGGATCTAATGGTTTACAATATCTCTGCTGACAGTATTTCCATTTCAGAGAAGATACTTACTAATCCGGTTCCTCTTAATGATAAGACGCTGGCGGAAGGAAAGGTTTTATTTGAAAGATATTGCCAGCATTGTCACGGTGCGACCGGCGCTGGTGATGGAAAAGTAGCAGCGATATACAAAGGGGTTCCTAATTATGCGAGTGACGCATATAAGAATATGAATGAGGGACATATCTTCCATGTGATTACCTATGGTAAAGCCCGGATGTGGCCTCACGGTTCACAAATTAATCCTGAAGAGCGTTGGAAGATTGTACATTACGTACAAAAGCTGCAAAAAGGAGCATAGTCTATTTTTGATAACTGAGAAATAATATTTGAATAATGGCATCAGCACATTCGATTCCTTCTATTGAAGAACGGTTTGAATTCACTTCGGGAGCTAAAAGAAACCTGATAATCGGAGGCGCGATCGGCGCTGCTCTGGTTGTAGTGGGTGTATATTTGGCAGCCACAGCTGGAAGTGGACATCATGAAGCAGAAGCAGCACATGGTGCAGTGAATGCTATAACAGGTCATGCTTCGGCTGGCCATGAAGCCGGCGCTGAACATCACGTTAGTTGGTTGACAAGAATTTGGGCAAACCTATGGGTTAATGCGGTTTATTTTACCGGGATATCCGTTATAGGTATGTTTTTTATATCCTATAATTATCTTGCGCAGGCGGGATGGTCGGCAGTATTTAAAAGAGTACCTGAAGCAATGCCGGCATTTTTGCCAGTGACCGGTGTTATTATGTTGATCGTATTTTTCTTTGGAGGTCACGACCTTTTCCACTGGACCCATCCGGAGGTTTATGAAGTTGGCGGACCGGAGTACGATGAGGTTCTTGCGGGAAAAAGCGGATATCTTAATACACCGTTTTTCGTTGGCCGCCTCATATTCTATTTCGTTGCATGGTATTTCATGTGGAGAAAGATACGTCAGTTCTCTTTGGAAGAAGATCAGATCGGTGGTACAGAATTGTATGACAGATCTATTCGTCTTGGAACGGCTTTTCTTGTTGTATTTGGTGTTACATCTTCTACTTCTGCCTGGGATTTCGTTATGTCTGTTGACCCTCACTGGTTCAGTACGATGTTTGGATGGTACACGCTGGCGAGCTGGCACGTTGCAGGTTTGGCGGTGATCACGCTTACTGTCGTGATGTTAAGAGAGAGAGGTTATCTGAAGGCAGTGAATTCGAGTCACCTTCGTGACCTTGGTAAATTTGTTTTTGCATTCAGTATTTTCTGGACTTATGTTTGGTTTGCGCAGTTCCTTTTGATCTATTATGCCAACCAGCCTGAAGAGATTATTTATTACATAGAACGTTTCAGAGGTCACGGAAGCATTTTTAAGGCGCCCTTTTTCATTACATTGTTCCTTAACTTCTTCCTGCCATTCCTTGTGTTGATGACGAGAGATTCAAAGTTTACACATTCGATTCTGAAAGTTGCTTGCTGGAGTGTAATTTTGGGCCATTACATGGACTTTTACACGAACATTATGCCAGGTAGTGCTGGAAACACAGCGGGGTTTGGCCCGTTAGAGTGGGGATTCTTTATTGTCTTCATTTGTGGATTTGTGTGGTCAATGGCAACTCAATTGGAAAAAGCAAACCTGATTCCAAAACACCATCCTATGTTGGAAGAGTCATTGCATCACGATATCGCCTAATTTGCTTAACCTGTTATTATCATGTATTTTATCATCGCATTAGTTGCCTTAGTTTTTGTGGTTCTCACGGTCGTCGTGGTATCCCGGCTGCAAGATGTTCTTAAAAGTGTCAAAAAACCTGAATCAGCTGATGATGCTCCTTCAGGAAACAAGTGGAATGGTGCGATGTTCATCGTTATTCTAGTTGCTGCGGCAATTGGAATAACCTGGTCATATCTGCACGCCCGCGAATACTTTCTACCGGTTGCATCTTCAGTGCACGGAAGAAGAACAGACGATTTGTTCTGGTTTTCAATGGGAGTGCTTACGATCCCTTTTATTTTCGTAAACTTTCTTATTTTCTTCTTTTCCTGGAAGTATCAATATAAAAAAGGGAATACAGCTTCTTTTTATCCTGATAACCACAAGCTTGAATTAATCTGGACGATTATTCCTGCGGTTGTAATGGCGATGTTGGTATTCACCGGATGGAGAGCATGGTCTGATATTACCTCAGAGGCTCCGGCAGATGCCGAAGTTATTGAAATCACCGGTAAGCAATTCAACTGGATTGTTCGTTACGGTGGTGTTAACGACAATAAGCTGGGTAACTATAATTATAAATTGATAGACCCGCAAAATGAAGTAGGTATCGACCTGTCAGATGAAAATTCATTCGATGACTTCCTGAATCCTACCGAAATGCATATTCCGGTTGGCCGTCCGGTTCTTTTGAAGATCCGTGCCCGGGATGTATTGCACAGTGTATTTATACCTCACATGCGTGTAAAAATGGACGCGGTTCCGGGGATGCCAACCAAGTTTTGGTTTGTACCGGACAAGACAACTGCTGACATGCGTGCTGAGTTGGGCAATCCTGATTTCAAGTATGAAATTGCTTGTACTGAGGTTTGTGGACAAGGCCACTTTTCAATGAAAATCAATTTGGTCGTTGAAGACGAAGCGTCTTATAAAAAATGGTGTGCGGAACAATCAACGTTTCTTCAGACCTACCCGGAATATCTTGCGAAGGTACCAGACAATTTGAAAGCCAAGGCAATGAAAGGTTTGCCAGCTGATACGGCTACTCCTGCTGATACTGCTAAAACAGCATCGACAGGTGGAGGAATTGGAACAACTGCGGCTCTTCGCTAATTTTATTACTTTAAATACAAATCAAGCATATGTCAGCTATTGAAGGATTGGAAACCGCTGTACACCACGAGGAACATGCGCACCATCACGAGCCACAAAGCTTTTGGCAGAAATACGTATTCAGTGAGGATCACAAGACGATTGCAAAACAATATCTGATCACAGGTATTATCTGGGCAGTTATTGGGATATCTATGTCAGTTATCTTCCGGATCCAATTGGGGATGCCGGATTCAAACTTGTCATGGTTAAAGCCGATTTTAGGTGCCTGGATCAGTGAGTCAGGTAAATTGGACCCAAACTTTTATCTTGCTTTGGTTACGATGCACGGAACCATCATGGTGTTCTTTGTATTGACGGCAGGATTGAGCGGTACATTCAGTAACTTTTTGATACCGCTGCAAATTGGTGCAAGGGATATGGCATCAGGATTTATGAACATGCTGTCCTACTGGTTCTTCTTCCTTGCCAGTATTATCATGTTCGGTTCATTGTTCCTTCAAACAGGACCTGCAGCCGGTGGCTGGGTAATTTACCCACCTCTGAGTGCATTGCCGCAGGCTCACCCTGGTTCAGGAATGGGTATGACTTTGTGGTTAGCCAGTATGGCGTTCTTCATCGTATCTCAGTTACTGGGAGGGATCAATTACATCACAACGGTGATTAACCTTCGTACCCGTGGTATGTCATTCGACCGTCTTCCTTTGACTATCTGGGCTTTCCTTATCACGGCAGTTTTAGGTCTTATCTCTTTCCCGGTTCTTTTATCATCTGTATTACTTTTGATCTTTGACCGTCACTTTGGAACGAGTTTCTACCTTTCGGAAATTTATATCAATGGTGAAGCCTTGCCTAACGTAGGTGGTAGCCCAATCTTGTTCCAGCATTTATTCTGGTTCCTTGGTCACCCTGAGGTATACATTGTTCTTCTTCCGGGTCTTGGAATTACTTCGGAAGTTATTGCAACCAACGCACGTAAGCCAATTTTTGGTTACCGTGCCATGATTGCCTCAATGCTTGGTATCGCATTCCTTGCCTTTATCGTATGGGCTCACCATATGTTTGTGACGGGTATGAATCCATTCCTCGGGTCAGTGTTTATGTTCCTGACGCTGATCATTGCTGTTCCATCCGCAGTTAAAGGTTTCAACTATATTACAACTCTTTGGAAAGGAAATATTGTATTCACACCGGCTATGCTTTTTGCAATCGGTATGGTATCCCTTTTCGTTTCAGGTGGTTTGACAGGAATTATTCTGGGTAACAGTGCCCTTGATATTCAATTGCACGATACATACTTTGTAGTAGCTCACTTTCACCTTGTAATGGGTGCTGCATCAGCGTTCGGATTATTTGCCGGTGTATACCACTGGTTCCCTAAGATGTTTGGTAAGATGATGAATAACACTCTGGGTCAGATTCACTTCTGGTTCTCGTTTATCGGCATCTACCTTGTCTTTATCCCGATGCATTATGTAGGTATCGCTGGTTTCCCTCGTCGTTACTACCAGTTTACAAGTTATGATTTCACACACAAGTTTATGGACATGAACATGTTCATCACTGTGGCTGCGATTTTGTCATTCCTTGCACAGTTTATTTTCCTTTATAATTTCTTTGTGAATATTTTCAAAGGGAAAACAGCTCCTAGAAATCCATGGAGATCAAATACATTGGAGTGGACTACACCGATTGTTCCCGGACATGGAAACTGGGAAGGTGAGATACCGGCAGTTTACCGCTGGTCATACGATTACAGCAAGCCTGGCGCGAAAGAGGATTTCATTCCTCAGAATATTCCTTATTCTCAAACACTGGAGTCAAACTTCCCGCACGAGAATGAGCTGATCGCCACAGAAAAAGAAATTGAGGCTCAGAATTTTAATGACCAATTCAACACCGCTCATTAATTCACGTGTCAACCGCCGGTTCCGGAGGTTGACACTGAATACTGTTATTACGCTTTACATCCTGATTATGGTAGGGGGCGTTGTCAGAAGTACAGGCGCTGGTATGGGATGTCCCGATTGGCCAAAATGCTTTGGTAGCTGGATACCCCCAACAGAGGTTTCTCAGCTACCATTAGATTATAACGAAATCTATGGGGCAAAGTTAAAAGGCGAGGTGATTTTCAATCCTGTTAAAACATGGATAGAATATGTAAACCGTCTTTTTGGAGCATTTACCGGGATCATGATTTTTGTAACGCTCCTGGCCTCCATTCCTTATTTGAGATCTCGCAAAAAGAGCTTGTTTGTTTACAGCCTTATAGCATTCATCCTGGTAGGAATACAGGGATGGCTTGGCTCCAAGGTTGTTTCTTCTGAGTTGCATCCGGTGATGATCACAATTCATATGCTTCTGGCAATTGTTATTGTTTTCATATTGATATATCTCTTCATACGAGCATCCTATTCGCCTGAAAAAGACGGGAAGGTTGTTACCGATCAGGCGTTGATAAACAAATTGAGCTTTTTAGTGCTTGGTTTATCGTTAATCCAGATTTTGATCGGCACACAGGTAAGAGAACTAATGGATGAAGCGATTCGTGCATTGGGTTATGAAGGTCGTTCAGAATGGATTGCATCGCTCGGTGTTCCGTTTTATATACACCGTTCTTTTTCAATTTTAGTGCTTGCTGCTAATCTGTATTGGATTAATAAAATCAACCGCGGCATTTCAGGGTCGTCACGGGTAAAAGTTTTGGGAAGAGGTTGTTTGATCATACTTGGGATTGAGATTTTTACCGGGATACTAATGGCTTATTTTGGTGTCCCTGCGTTCGCGCAGCCAGTTCACCTCACGTTAGCGGTTATCATGATCGGATTGCAGTTTATGATGTGGCTTATAATGAATGCAAGCAGTTTTACCTGGCAAAAAGAAGTAGTTCAGCTGAGTGAGGATTTAGTGTAGAAAGGAAATTGATTGAATAATGACGTCGACAGAAACGAGCATAAGTTTTAATAAGGTTGGAGAAAAAGCAAAAGCGTTATTTGAATTGCTTAAATTCAGATTAGCGTCATTAATCGCTTTTTCGGGCGCTATGGGATACTGTCTCGGAGCGTCGGATGTAAGTTGGGTACAAATTGTTCTTTTCTGTATTGCTTCTATCGGTATTACCGGATCAGCAAATATCATCAACCAGATTCTTGAAAGGGATTTGGACAAAATGATGAAAAGGACACAAAACCGTCCACTGCCAAGTGGCAGAGTTTCCGTAGAACAGGCTATCGTTTGGTGTGTATTTCTGGGTGTTTCATCACTTTTCATTTTTGTAGTATACTTCAATTTAATCAGTGCTTTACTGGCGCTTTTATCGCTGGTCTTGTATGGATTTGTATACACTCCGCTGAAGCGGGTGGGGCCGATTGCTGTTTTTGTTGGAGCATTTCCCGGAGCTTTTCCTCCTATGATCGGATGGGTGGCTGCTACAAATCATTTCGGATTGGAGCCGGGTATTTTGTTTGCAATACAGTTTTTTTGGCAGTTCCCTCATTTTTGGGCGATCGCCTGGGTCCTGGACGATGACTATAAAAGAGCTGGGTTTAAATTGTTGCCTGCAAACGGATTGAAAGATGCAGACACAACTTTGCAAATCATGATATATACGTTGTTCCTGCTGCCGGTAGGATGGTTACCATATAAATTAGGTATGACCGGAATTAATTCTGCGTTCATAGCAACCGTTTTTGGGGTACTGTTTTTAGCACAGACCTTTCATCTGATGCGCAAATGTACTGATAAGACAGCAAGACAGCTGATGTTCGGATCTTTCATATATTTGCCTATAGTTCAGATTGCGTTTTTGTTGGATAAATTGTGATAGTAATTTAGTGAAATGGAAAACATTCAGCATTTAAAAGTAGAAAAAGAGCCTCAGGCTACGCTTTCTATGGACCCCATGAAGTTCATTCTCTGGCTGTTCGTAGTTAGTATCATTATGCTTTTTGCTTCACAAACCAGTGCTTATCTGGTGCGCAGGGCAGAAGGAAACTGGCTTGAGTTTGAGATGCCAAGAATCTTTTGGTACAGTACCGGTGTGTTGCTCGTTAGCAGTCTTGCCATGCAGACCGCTTATTTTGCGGCAAAAAAAGATGATTTCAGATTATTGAAAATAGCAATTTCTATTACTTTTGTACTTGGTCTCACATTCTTGTGGATGCAGTTTGAAGGATGGAAACAGCTGGTGGCCATGAATGTCTATTTCGTTGGTAATCCGTCAGGGTCATTTTTCTATGTATTTACAGGACTTCATGGTTTCCATATCATCAGTGGTATCATTGTTTTGATCTATGCATGGGCTGCTGTGTTCAAGCAAAAGGTGCACTCGAAGAATTTGCGACAAATACAAATATGCGCCACATACTGGCATTTTTTAGATTTACTCTGGTTATACCTTTTTGTTTTTTTATTGACTTTTAATTGATAATTTTTCACCAATGGCTGCACATGTAACAACACCAGGCACGGTAGAACCCAAAATGTGGATGGGCGGGATCGAGCCGATGAAAGCAAGTTACGGGAAATTGATGATGTGGTTTTTCCTCATCTCAGATACGTTCACATTTTCTGCATTGCTTGTAGCATATGGAACGCAACGGTTTAGTTTCCCTTCATATGTTGGAGATGCTGCGAACTTTACTTTTTCGAACCTCTACTGGCCTATCCCTGAAAAGGTTTATGAATCTGTGCCGTTTTTGCACGGCATTTCATTGCCATTGGTTTTTGTTGGTATAATGACCTTCATTCTCATCGCGAGTAGTGTTACAATGGTATTGGCTGTTGAAGCCGGACACCGTATGGATCGTGCAAATGTTGAGAAATACATGCTTTGGACAATTTTGGGAGGGTTTACCTTTCTTGGCTGCCAGGCCTGGGAATGGTCTCACTTTATCCACGGAACGGACGCTGGTACCGTTATGAAAGTAATTGAGAACGGGACCTGGGTTGAGAAACTTGTCCATGGTGCAAACCTTACCGAGAACCAATACGGACCTCCTGCTTTTGCTGACTTTTTCTTCTTTATAACAGGGTTCCACGGAACGCACGTATTCAGTGGTGTTATTTTGAACATTCTTATCTTCTTCCGTTCTGCAACGGGTTTTTATGACAAACGAGGAAGTTATGAAATGGTTGAAAAGGTAGGTCTTTACTGGCACTTTGTAGACCTTGTCTGGGTATTCGTATTTACCTTCTTTTATCTGGTTTAATCGTCGGCTTATTTAATTCTAAATCATATGGCAGAAGTACATCATATACACGAGCAGGATCCTAACGCGGGTGCAGAACAACGTAAAGCGATCTGGAAAACTTTCTGGATCTTACTTATCCTGACGGCTCTTGAGTTTTTAATTGCCTTCACCGTACCGCATGGTACCTTAAAAGTGACGATTTTTATTGTCATGACCATTGTGAAGGCATTTTATATTGTAGGTGAATTTATGCACCTTAAGCATGAAACAAAATCTTTAATCTGGTCGATCATTGTTCCGGTTATATTTGTAGCCTGGCTGATCCTCGCTCTTCTTCTGGAAGGAAACGCCATTTTTGAAGCGATATTTAAGTAGAAGCTATTCGTTATGATAAACTTCCGTAAAGCCGGATTACTAATACTAACATTAGTAATTCCGGCTTTAGTTTTTGTGTTTTTAAAACTGTTTGCTACCAATCACTATGATCTGCCGCATTACCATCCGCAGCTAAGTGCGTCAGGTACCGTCCAGATTAGTGGAGGTGATACTGTTTTTTATAAAGTACCTGATATCATCCTGATGGATGCTGGCGGGAAGCCCCATGTAGAAAAGTTCGGAGACGGACATTTGGTTGTGGCCGGTTTCCTACCAGCATCCTGTGACGACAGCTGCAGAATAGTGCTCGCTCAGGTTGAACGTGTTTTTGCTCTGACTGAAAGTATTCCAAATCTCAGATTTCTTACTTTGTCGGAAGAATGGAAGGAAAATAAAGCTGATTATCCGTCTTCTTTGAATACAGCCGGATGGAGGGTGTTGACAGGTTCAGATAAGGAAATTCAAAGGACTCTCTTCCAGGTTTTAAAAATGGATACAAAAGTACCCAAAGCTAAAACCAATTCCCTCGAATCTAAGTTAGTATTGATAGATGATAAGGGGCACATCCGTGGATATTATCATCTTTCCGATCTTGAAGAAACGGATAGGTTGATGGGGGAGATTAAAATATTAGATTACGAGAAAAAATCAAATTAATACGTATTGTTATGGCAACTGTATTGGTTGAAGAGAATAAAAAGTACAGAAAAATTATCAACGTCCTCGCCATTGCAATCCCTGTTGCTGTGGCAGTGCTGATCGGAATTCGTCAGAAAATTGATCTGGGTCCATGGACGAAGATCTTACCGCATGTAATAGGTATGTTGAACACGGCTACCGCTATTCTGCTTTTGTTGGGATTTTATTTTATCAAAACGAATAACCGGAGTCTGCATCGTCTGATGATGACTTTTGCATTTGTCCTGGGTGCTGTATTTCTGGTTTGTTACATCCTTTACCACATTTCAAACGAGTCCACACCCTTTGGTGGCTCAGGTTTTATCAGGCCTATCTATTATTTTCTGTTGATCTCGCATATCTTACTCTCGATCGTGGTCGTTTGGTTTGTATTAAGAGCCGTATATTTCGGATACAGCAACCAGCTGGCCGAGCATAGAAAAGCAGTGAAATGGGCATTCCCGATCTGGCTTTATGTCAGCGTGAGTGGTGTTATTGTTTATTTATTGATTAGTCCCTATTACGTATGAAAAAGTTTCAGGTGGTTTGCGGGTTGATAATTGCATTCTTGGTATTGACGGTTCCTTCCACAATGGCGCAATGTGCCATGTGCAGAGGTAGTGTGGAGAGTTCGATGGGTAATGGTAGAAACAATGTAGGTGTTGGCTTAAACACAGGCATTGTATATCTTTTTATGATGCCCTATATATTGGTTGCGGTCATTGGATATATGTGGTATAGAAGCAGTAAGAAAACGCAGCAGGAACGGCAATTTGTCGCTGCCCGTGTACAGCAGGCTTTGCACCATAAATAGCGAATGAGGAAATTGAAGTGGCGGAATCAGAAATGGTTCCGCCTTTTTTTGTGTCTGTTACCGTGTCATTTTCTTCGGCTGGCTATTAAAAAAAATCGGTCTTGTAGGTGTAGAAAATATTATTGAAGTCTTTAAAATGAAAAACCGTTGTTATAATGCGATCTATTCTTTTTCTCTTTCTCTTTCTTTTTAGTCTGCCGGGCCAGGCACAAAATAGTTCCACTGCAAAACCCTGGACCTATTGGTGGTGGATGGGCAGTGCAGTTACGCAGGAGGATATTACCGCTCAGCTTGAAGGATTTTCTAAGGCCGGTCTGGGGGGTGTACACATTATTCCGATTTATGGCGTCAAGGGATACGAGAATGACTTCATCCCTTTTTTGACGGATCACTGGGTGAAGGTTATGGAACATACCATCAACGAGGGAAATAGACTTGGCCTTGGTGTGGACATGACTACGGGTACCGGCTGGCCCTTCGGAGGACCTAACGTAACAAAACAAAACGCGGCAAAATCGATCAGCTTCAGCAACGGGAAATGGACCGTGCTGCCTACCAGGCAGGAAGTGAAAAGGGCGGCACCTGGTGGAGAAGGGTTGGTATTTGATCCCTTTCACCCAACAGCTATGGCCAGCTATCTGGTTAGATTTGACTCTGCGTTTGCGCAAGCCAAAGTATTGCCACGATCGATGTATATGGATTCATATGAAGCCTATGGAGCTAACTGGACGGATGACTTTCTAAAAGAGTTCAGGAAGCGAAGAGGTTATGATCTGCAAAAAGAACCAACACTTCTCACGGATACCACCGGAAAGCCTGCGTCGGTTCTGATTAAAATTGATTATCACCAAACATTGGCTGAACTGTTACGGGAACGTTATGCGCACATATGGACAAACTGGAGTAGGGAAAAAGGGTTTTTAACGAGATACCAGGCACATGGCTCTCCAGGGAACTTGCTGGATCTGTATGATGAAGCTGATATTCCGGAAACGGAGTCTTTCGGTACAAGCCGGTTTTCTATTCCCGGATTGCGGATCGATCCTGATTACTCGATCAAACAGTTTGGAACCCCCAATCCCCTTGCGATGAAGTTTGCATCCTCTGCGGCGCACTTTTCAGGGAAGAAACTGGTGAGTTCTGAAACAGGTACCTGGCTTGCCAATCATTTCAAAGTTTCTTTATCTCAGGTAAAGCCCCAGATCGATGAATTATTTACAAGCGGAATCAATCATATTTTTTATCACGGAACAACATATTCGCCGGTAAAAGAAGCCTATCCGGGATGGTTATTTTACGCGTCCACCAACTTTGGGCCGGCATCGCATTTTTCAGAACACTTTGTTTTATTGAATCAATATGTAGAGCGCTGTCAGAAGATTTTGCAGGAGAGCCAGCCGGACAATGATATTCTGGTCTATTTTCCAATTCATGATCTTTGGTCGAAACCGGCGAAATCGGCCGGTGGCGTGCATTTGCTGGAAGTTCACCATGTTGACCGGTGGTTGCTGCAACTTCCGTTTGGACAGACGGTAACCAGGCTTTGGAATGACGGTTATGCCTTTGATTATGTTTCAGACAGACAACTGTCCAGATTATCTGCTACAAAAAATGGTGAAATCTCATCCGGGAAGTCGAAGTACAAAACAATTATCATTCCGCCATCAACTTACATGCCTGAACAAACCCTGAATGAACTTTCAAGGCTGGCAAAAGCCGGCGGTAGAATTATCTTTGCAGACCATTTTCCAAAAAACGTAACCGGTTATAATCTTAATGATAAAAGGCAAAAAGAATTCTTAACCCTACTTGATGCACTCAGGGATAAGAATGCCAGTGTAACCGTTTCAGGGAACTGGGAAGAAGCACTGAAAAACAACGGAGTTGTTCAGGAACAGTGGGCAAAACAGGGGCTGACCTTTATCAGAAAAAAGCTGAATGGGAAATCAGTATACTTCGTAGCAAACCTGGGAGATAAATTTAAGGAAGGATGGATAGGTGCCGGGAAAATCAAGGAAGAGATTGATCGTTATGATCCTTTAACGGATGAAACCATTACACTAACGAGCCGATCGGAAAAAGGCAAAAAACAATATTATCTAAAATTGCTTCCGGGAGAATCCTGCTTTCTGACTGCTTCTGACAAAGAGATGGTAGTGGCAGATGAGGCGCAGCCTGAAAAATCTTATGCCATTGACGGCTCATGGCATATCGATTTTGTAAAAGGAAGACCATCACTGCCGGCGTCAGGAAAATTAAATAAGGCGGGGTCTTGGGTAACATTATCGGACACGGCTAAATACTTTTCAGGAACAGCCAGATATACGCATGCCTTTGACCTGCCATCCGAAATATTGGCTTCCAAATCAATTAAACTGGATTTGGGGGACGTCAGGGAAGTAGCGACCGTCAGACTTAACGGCAAAGAAATAGGGACGGCCTGGAGCATCCCGTTTCAATTGAGATTACCCGCAGCGGTGCTTAGGGAAAAAGGGAACAGGCTGGAAATCGAGGTAACCAACCTTTCTGCAAACTACATGCGGCTAAGAGACAGGCAGGCACCGGAATGGAAGAAATTTTATGATATTAACATCGTCGATATTACCTACAAAAAGTTTAATGCAGATAACTGGGAGCCGATGCCGTCTGGCTTGCTGGGACCAGTTCGTTTGCTCTATTAGATTTCAGCCACAGATACACGAACTCACACGAACGAGATCGGTGGAAATTCGTGTATCCGTGGCGAAAAACTATTCCCACAGAGGATAATGTTCCAGCTGGATTTGCTGGCCAAAGAAGATATTGGTTGACTGCTCAAACGAAAGTGTATAATCTGAAACATAAAACTGACGTTTTCCGGTACCTTTCTCGTTGACCAGGTAATGCTGCTCCAGCCAGGCACGCAGTGAATGAGCGACGATTTCGGAGGTATCCAGGATCTCAACGTCATTTTCGTAATATTTGCTGATCTGATTTTTGATAAGCGGATAATGGGTACAACCCAAAATGAGCGCCTCGATGCCATCCAGCGTTGGGTCCGATAAGTAACTGTCAATAATGCTTTCACTAATGTTGTTGTCAAAAAAACCTTCCTCAATCATAGGAGCAAGCAGTGGTGTTGCCAAAGATTTCAGGTGAACGTTTTTGTTTAAAGCGTCCACTTTTTTCTTGTATACGTTTGATAGAACGGTTTGTTTTGTTCCGATAAGACCAATCGTTTTCCCATCATAATGCTCCTTGATGTAGTCGACAACCGGATCAATCACATTTAATACTTTCGCTTTGCTGCCGACATATTCACGCACGAGCTCAAACGCCGCCGCCGAAGCAGAATTGCAGGCAATCAGTATCAGCTTGCAGTTTTGCTGCAAAAGCATATTGCAGATCTTGATTGAATAGGCCTGAATGGACGCGGTGGATTTATCACCATATGGCAAATGCGCAGTATCTCCGAAATAAATGGTATTTTCATTGGGTAATAGTCGTGTGACAGCACTGGCGACCGTCATCCCGCCAATACCGCTATCAAATATGCCAATAGGTGCTGATGAATCGAACATGAAAATCTTAAATAAGTAGCTAAACGGCTATAAAACTAAATGAAGCTTCGTAATTATCGTTCCTTATGCTGGAAATATATCAGTTAAATAAGGCCTTATTTCTTTTATTATTTATATCGATCTGATAATCATATGATTATAATTTGCGTATGCTGCCAGTTGACTCAGATTGAAAAATAATGTTAAAAATAAAAGCGGCTTATGCAACCTCGGCAGCATGATTCTGCATCTTACCATTGAAACAACATTAGAATGGGGCGAATTTTATCATTTTTTAACCAGGAAGCACAGCTGATCAAAGCACTCCGGCAGGAAGACGCCCGGGCGCAACGGCAGGTGTATGACAAGTATGGCCCGCGCATGCTAGGGGTATGCTTTCGTTATCTGGGTGACGAAATGACCGCAGAAGATGTGATGGTGGAAGGTTTCCTGAAAGTGTTTGGTAAAATTGACCAGTTCAACAGTGAGGGCAGTTTTGAGGGTTGGATCAGGAGAATTATGGTCAATGAGGCGTTAGGGCTTTTACGAAAGAGAAAACAGATGCCTGAGGATATTCTATCTGATGAGGCAGCAAATATTCCGGACTATAATTACGCCGACCAGAATATCGAAACCCGTGAGTTGTTAGACCTTATTGAAAGGTTGCCGGTAGGATACCGTACCGTATTTAATTTATACGCAATTGAAGGCTATGCGCATAGCGAGATTGCTGAATTGTTAGGCATTACTGAAAGTACATCAAAATCTCAGCTTCACCGGGCACGTGCCATGTTGCAAAAAATGGTGGGGGCATGGGAAAATGATTTCAAAAAAAAACTGAATTATGAAAAAGCATCCGGTTGATGATCTTTTTAAGAAGAGACTTGCTTCATTTGAAAAAAAACCTTCTGAACTGACCTGGAAACGAATTCAGGAAGGGCAGAAAACAAAATCGCGGCGAACGGCCGTGTGGGTATGGTATGCCGCAGCGAGTGTTGTTTTGACCTTGGCTACGGGCTATCTAGTATGGCAAGGCCAGAAAGAAATTACTGTTCCCGGCAGTTCCAAACCCGAGATGGCGTATGTTGAAAAAACGATACCGAAGACAGAACTGTATCGGGATTCTATTCCTGGTACTGACGAAAAACGGTTGGACGACAACGTTAGCAGCCCACGTAAAGTAGAAAAACCGTCGGTCGCTAAGCAAGGGGTTTCGAAAGAGGTACCATCTTATACAGCCGGTCCTGAGCTTTCAAATAAAAATGACCGGACAAAACCTGCGGCAATGGATCAGATTGCGAAAATTGAACCGGTTAAAGCGCAGGACGTCAAGCCGGAAACGACACAGTTTACGCAGCCGATACCTGTTGACAGGGTAATAACAAAAACTGCTGAATTGGCTCAGCATGAAGAAAAAAAGCCCGACAGAACCATCATCGTAGAGGTAGACGAGCCTGCTGGCGAGATGAAAGATAAATCCAAATCCCGTTTGTCACGTGTTTTTCGCCAGCTTAAAAATATGCGGGAAGCAGAACCGGTGGACTGGGATGACGTAGGTTTCAATCCTAAAAGTATTATTGCCAGGGCAGATGACCGAACTGATCATGATCAAAACTCATCAGGAAAGCGTGAAAGAAAGAATTAACCGGTAACCCTATTATGTCATGAAATTTAAAATCATTTTAGCTGTCGCCATGATGCTGTCCCTGACAGTGATGGGTGCGAAATATAATACACCGCCTGCATTTGATAAATCGACTAAGAATGATTCGATCATTGTCAGATTTGGTAATAAAACGAGGATGGTCATTTATGGCGAGAATAAAAAAGAACTCGAAAAAATTCTGAAATATGATTTGAATGCCTTGCTGAAAGATCTGAAAATTCGTCTGGACAGTACCCAACAGGACACGACGCTGATCGTTGAAGAATTCAGCGGAGGTGACTATCTGAAAAATAAGCCTGATCTGGACGACGACAAAAATTATGTCCGCATTGGAAGGCGAGGCGGCCTGAGGATCAGAAGTGGAGATAAAAAAGTGGAGATTGAAAGCGGCAGTGTCGACATAAGCGATGACGACTCAGGAAGTTTTAATTATGCAAAGATTGGGCAGACAGCCAAATCTTATGTACCCAGCTGGGGATCCAGTCCAAGAAAGGGATTCAATGTTGCCTTGGGATTAAATACTTACGGAAGTAATACGCCTTTGACAACGGGTGCGGGTACAGTCGTTGAAATGCCTGATCTGAAACCATTTGGATCCCGTTACATAAGCCTTGGATACATTGCTTCCACGACTGTCGCCAGAGGGCAGAAGGCCAGGCTTAGCTTTGATTTCGGACTGGACTTTTCTTGGTACAATCTGATGTTTGAAGGCAACAAGAGAATTGTAAAGTCTCCGGATATGGTGGAGTTTCAGGCATTACCTGATGACCAGCAACAGGAAGTTGATCTGAAAAAGAACAAATACGTCCTTCCCTTTGTGAACCTCTCTGTTATGCCGACACTCAGCTTCCGGAGGTCTTTTATCTCTCATATTACAGCAGGAGTGTATGCCGGATACCGGCTTGGAAGCTATTCAAAGATTGTAAGCAGGGCGAAGGATGATAAAACAATGGACCGCCGCAACTTTTTTGCCAATGATGTCCGGTATGGTTTAGGCTTTGAACTGGGTATCCGGAGATTTCCCGATTTATTCATAAACTACGACTTGAATGATCTTTACGAGACAAATCATGGTCCGTCGGTAAAAATGTTAAGTTTTGGGATAAAATTATTTTAAATATAACCCTTTGATTCAGTGTCGGGTAGAAATCAATTTCTGCCGGGCACTGAATTTTTTTTTAAATATTTTTCCAAATAAGTTGCAGGATATCAAAAAAGGACATAATTTTGCAGCTCCAAAAGTGAGACAAGAGGTTCTCACGGTTGTATTGAAATGTTGAAAGGGGGTGTACCAGAGTGGCCAAATGGGGCAGACTGTAAATCTGCTGGTGTACGCCTACGGTGGTTCGAATCCATCCGCCCCCACAGTTTAAGCCAGAATTTTCTTTATGTCTACCAGTATAAAGAAAGGTTTATAACAATTGCGAAAGTAGCTCAGCTGGTAGAGCGATAGCCTTCCAAGCTATAGGTCGCGAGTTCGAACCTCGTCTTTCGCTCATTTTTAAGACACGTCAAGCGACCAGCGAAAACATTCATTTTGAAGCCCTTTCGCTGGTCGCTTTTGGCTGTTGTTTAAATTGAGCTGTTTTAGTTAAAGGCTCACGCGAGGTGCTGAAAGAAGTGCCTTGAAAAGTTTTGAAAGACTGCTGTTGTAGCTCAGGGGTAGAGCACTTCCTTGGTAAGGAAGAGGTCAGGGGTTCAAATCCCCTCAATAGCTCAGAGGAATGTTTTTACATTCTCATCCTGAATCTGATAAAACAGGTTAAGGGAAAGATTTTGATCCTTGCATTTAGTTTAATTGGTTTTGAAGGGCTTGGCACTTGTAAGCTAAAAGGGATCAATCAATAGTGTTTAATAAATTCGTAATAAATTCAAATTTTAAGCGTACTTAGGACATGGCAAAAGAGACGTTTGACCGCTCGAAACCCCACGTGAATATTGGTACTATCGGGCACGTTGACCACGGTAAAACTACCCTTACTGCTGCTATCACAACTGTGTTGGCGAAAAAGGGTTTAGCAGTACTTCGTGATTTCTCATCAATCGATAACGCACCTGAAGAGAAAGAACGTGGTATCACAATTAATACATCGCACGTAGAATACGCAACAGCAAACCGTCACTATGCACACGTTGACTGTCCAGGTCACGCGGATTATGTGAAGAACATGGTTACTGGTGCTGCTCAGATGGATGGAGCTATCATTGTAGTTGCTGCAACTGATGGACCTATGCCACAAACTCGTGAGCACATTCTTTTGGCTCGTCAGGTAGGTGTTCCTCAACTAGTAGTATTCATGAATAAAGTGGATATGGTTGATGATCCTGAACTACTTGAGCTTGTTGAAATGGAAATCCGCGAGCTTCTTAGCTTCTACGATTACGATGGAGACAACATTCCAGTTATCCAGGGTTCTGCTTTGGGTGGATTGAATGGAGAAGACAAATGGGTTAAAACAATCGAAGAATTGATGGACGCTGTTGACAGCTACATTCCAATTCCTCCACGTATGACTGATCTTCCTTTCCTTATGCCTGTTGAAGATGTATTCTCGATCACTGGTCGTGGTACTGTTGCAACTGGTCGTATCGAACGTGGTGTGATCAACTCTGGTGAGCCTGTTGATATCTTAGGTATGGGAGCAGAAGGTCTTAAATCAACTGTAACAGGTGTTGAGATGTTCCGTAAAATCCTTGACCGTGGAGAAGCTGGTGATAACGTAGGTCTATTGCTTCGTGGTATTAACAAAGAAGATATCCGTCGTGGTATGGTTATTTGTAAGCCAGGTTCAGTTAAACCTCACGCATCTTTCAAAGGTGAAGTTTATGTACTTTCAAAAGAAGAAGGTGGACGTCACACTCCATTCTTTAACAAATACCGTCCTCAGTTTTACTTCCGTACTACGGACGTAACTGGAGAAATCACGCTTCCAGCGGGTGTTGAAATGGTTATGCCAGGTGATAACATCACAATTGAAGTAAAATTGATCAGCAAAATTGCTATGGAAAAAGGTCTTCGTTTCGCGATTCGTGAAGGTGGACGTACCGTAGGTGCAGGTCAGGTGACTGAGATTCTTGACTAATTCAAGATAAAGTAAAAAACAAGTGCGTTTCTGATGAAATGCACTTGTTTTTTATAAAAATAGTGTATCTTTGCAGCCCGAAACATTGGTTCGCACGGAATACGGGTGTAGTTCAAGGGTAGAATAGCGGTCTCCAAAACCGTTGATGGGAGTTCGAATCTCTCCACCCGTGCATAAGCAAAAAGCAAAAATGGATAAATTTACTTCGTTTCTAAAAGCATCTTGGGAAGAAATGACCGAGCATGTTACGTGGCCTCCCTTTAACGAGCTTCAGGCGAACACAACATTGGTGCTTGTTGGATCCCTTATTTTTGCCTTTGTGGTCGGGATAATGGACTTTGTCTTTGAAAACGCACTCAGACTGTTTTATCAGTCTTTCTAAGGTATTTTTTTTAGCGACACCCCCCGAATGGTATGAGTGGATTAAATTGGTTTGTATTACGTGCTGTGTCTGGACAAGAGAAAAAAATCAAGTCCTACATTGAGAATGAAATAACACGGCAGAAACTCACAGAATTCGTTCCGCAGATTCTTATCCCTTCTGAGAAGATATACGAAATGCGTAACGGCAAAAAGAGAGTTCGGGAAAAGAACTTTTTCCCAGGATACATTATCATTTCCGCTGACCTGTCAAAAGGAGAGGTATTGCACATTATCACAAGTATTCCCGGCGTGATCGGTTTTCTGGGAAACGCAGAAGGGAATTCAAAAGTACCGGTGCCTTTGCGCCAGTCAGAAATCAACCGGATTCTAGGTAGAGTAGACGAGGCAGAACACCACGAAGAAGCACCAAACATGTCTTTCATGAAAGGCGAAACCGTAAAGGTAGTGGATGGACCGTTCAGCGGATTTATCGGTTTGGTGGAAGAAGTATTCGATGAGAAGAAAAAACTCAATGTAGTTGTAAAAATATTCGGGCGTAATACACCCGTTGAATTAAGTTACGCACAAGTAGAAAAGGATAATTGATTGAAAGAACGGGCAGGGTAAGCTTCCACTTGCATGTAAGCCGTTTAATTAATCAGTGAACCGAACAAATTCCAAAACAATGGCAAAAGAAATAGGTGGATACGTCAAACTTCAGGTAAAAGGTGGCTCAGCCAACCCTTCACCTCCAATCGGTCCTGCATTAGGATCGAAAGGTTTGAATATCATGGAGTTTTGTAAGCAATTCAATGGCCGTACTCAGGATAAACCTGGTGTGGTATTGCCGGTAGTTATTACGTACTACAAGGATAAGTCTTTTGACTTCGTCATTAAGACCCCCCCGGCCGCAAATCTTCTTCTGGAAGCATCAAAAGTAAAAGTAGGTTCGGCTCAGCCTAACCGTCTTAAAGTTGGTTCAGTTACTTGGGATCAGGTTCGTACGATCGCTGAGACTAAAATGCCTGATCTAAACTGCTTTACAATTGATTCTGCTATGAAAATGATCGCGGGAACGGCTCGTAGTATGGGTATTACCGTAGCTGGCAAAGCCCCGTGGGAAGAAAACAACTGAGCGTAGTTTAATTACGCTAAAGAAACTAAGAACATGGGAAAATTGACCAAAAAGCAAAAAGACGCTCTTTCGAAATACGACGCAACCCAGGCTTATACCTTGGAACAAGCAGCGGAGGTCCTAAAGACGATTTCTTATACTAAATTTGATTCATCTGTTGATATCGACGTTCGTTTGGGCGTAGATCCTCGTAAAGCTGATCAAATGGTACGTGGCGTGGTAACATTGCCACACGGAACCGGAAAGGAAGTTCGCGTATTGGTTTTGTGTACTCCGGATAAGGAAGCTGAAGCGAAAGAAGCAGGAGCAGATTACGTTGGTCTTGACGAGTTTATCCAAAAGATAGAACAAGGCTGGACTGACATCGATGTGATCATCACAATGCCTAGTGTAATGGCAAAAGTGGGTAAGTTAGGTAAAGTATTGGGTCCTCGTGGTCTGATGCCGAATCCTAAATCAGGTACAGTTACACCAGATGTAGCTAAAGCTGTGAAAGAAGTTAAAGCAGGTAAGATTGATTTCAAGGTTGACAAATCCGGAATTATCCATACCAGCGTAGGAAAGGTTTCTTTTGGACCTGACCAGCTTGCACAGAACGCGACTGAGGTTATCAACACCTTGATCCGCCTTAAGCCATCTTCGGCAAAAGGTACTTACGTAAAAAGCATTCACTTGTCGTCTACGATGAGCCCGGGTGTGACTATTGACAAAAACACGATTCCAGGATTATAATATGACACGGGAAGAGAAAGCAGTAATTATTGACGAGCTAAGTCAGAAATTCTCGAACACGCCATACTTTTATATCACCAGTGCTGCAGGAATGACTGTAAGTGAGGTAAACGTTTTAAGAAGCCTTTGCTTCGAACGTGGTATTGAGTACCGTGTTGTAAAGAACACGCTGATCAAGAAAGCATTAGAAACACTAGACACGGATTATTCTTCTTTCGATACAGTTTTGAAAGGTTTTTCCGGTGTAATGTTTCACCCGGAGTCAGGTAAAGTTCCTGCACAGCTGATTAAAGAATTCAAGAAAAAAGCAGGTAGTGACAAGCTTAAATTTAAAGGAGCTTCTGTTGATTCATCTGTTTTTGTTGGTGAAAGCCAGCTTGACGTTCTGATCGCTCTTAAATCTAAACAAGAGATGGTTGGAGAGATTATCGGCCTGTTGCAATCGCCTGCTAAAAACGTTATCTCGGCTCTTTCGAGTGGAGGAAACAAATTGGCTGGTATTCTTAAGACTTTATCTGAGAAAGAAGACTAATATTTTAAATAACCAGGCTGAGCTCTCCGGGTATAAAAACAGAGCTTTTAAAATCATCTTATTGTATAATCACAAAATCAAAAATAAAAATGGCAGATTTGAAAGCTTTCGCGGAACAGCTTGTTAACCTTACGGTTAAAGAAGTGAACGAATTGGCTGCAATTCTTAAAGACGAATACGGAATCGAACCAGCTGCAGCAGGTGCAGTTATGGTTGCTGGTCCAGCAGGTGGCGGTGACGCTCCGGCAGTAGAAGAAAAAACGTCTTTTGATGTAATTTTGAAGGCAGCAGGTGCTAGTAAACTAGCTGTTGTGAAATTGGTTAAAGACCTTACAGGTCTTGGACTTAAAGAAGCAAAAGAACTTGTTGACGGCGCGCCGAAACCAGTTAAAGAAGGAGTTGCTAAGGACGAAGCAGAAGCTTTGAAAAAACAACTTGAAGAAGCTGGTGCTGAAGTTGAAGTGAAGTAATTTGCTTTATACCAATCATCAATAAAATCTTGGGAACAAGGCCTGACATTCGTCAGGTCTTTTCCTATTTTGCATGTAAACCAAACAAAATTGACCTTCACAGCGTTTGGTATATATGGCCGGAAGTAATGCTCATTTCCGGTAAACTAATTCTCCTTCCGGATAATTGGTCTGAAACACTTCTTTACTCGTAGAAAAGAAGAAAAGGGACTGATTATTCTAAATTCTCTACGAGGCAAACGATTAAGGTTTTAAACTAATTAGTACGATTGCGTGTTGTAAATAGTTACACCGTCGCTTTGTTTTCGTTCTACTAACCCAAAATCAGACATAGCCTTGGCTACAATTAAAGCAACTCCCAGAATAAATTTCTCCAGGATCAATCAGATTATTGATTATCCGGATCTGTTGGGAATCCAGGTACAATCGTTCCGGGATTTCTTCAGTCTTGATACGTCAGTAGAAGATCGTTCTGATGAAGGATTGTACAAAGTTTTCGCTGAAAACTTCCCAATTGCGGATTCCCGCGACAACTTCGTGCTCGAATTTATAGATTATCTATTAGAGCCGCCAAAGTATTCTGTCGATGAATCCATTGATCGTGGACTGACTTATGCAGTTCCGCTAAAAGCTAAGTTACGTTTGATATGTAATGATGCTGATCATGAAGAATTTGAAACCATTGAACAAGAGGTTTTCTTAGGAAACATCCCTTATATGACGGATCGCGGTTCGTTTGTGATCAATGGTGCCGAACGTGTGATTGTTTCTCAGTTACACCGTTCTCCGGGTGTGTTCTTCTCGATGAGCAAGCACACAAACGGATCTAAATTATATTCTGCACGTATTATTCCGTTTAAGGGTTCATGGATTGAATTCTCGACTGACGTGAATAATGTCATGTATGCATATATTGACCGTAAGAAGAAATTCCCGGTTACTACGCTTTTAAGAGCCATCGGTTTTGGTTCTGATAAGGACATTCTTGATCTCTTCGGGCTTTCAGAAGAAATCGGGGCGACGCCGACAAATTTGAAAAAAGCTGTTGGTCGCCGTCTGGCTGCAAGAGTCCTGCGTACCTGGACAGAAGATTTCGTGGATGAAGATACCGGTGAGGTAGTTTCAATCCAGCGTAATGAAGTATTGCTTGAGCGTGATTCAACGATTACGCCTGAGGATATCGAAGTGATCGTGGAATCCGGCCAGAAGTCAGTGATCCTTCATAAGGAAGATATGAACGTTGCGGATTATAACATTATTTATAATACGCTTCAAAAAGATAGCTCAAACTCAGACAAAGAAGCTGTTGAGCAAATTTACCGTCAGCTTCGTAACGCAGAAGCACCGGATGAACAAACAGCGAGGGATGTTATCCAAAGCTTGTTCTTCAGTGACAAACGTTATGACCTTGGTGATGTTGGACGTTACCGTATCAACAAAAAATTAGGATCTGACACAAGTCTTGACGTTCGCGTTCTGACAACTGGTGATATTGTTTCAATCGTTAAGTATCTGATAGGACTTATCAATGCGAAAGCAGTTGTTGATGATATTGACCACTTGTCAAACCGTCGTGTTCGTACCGTTGGTGAACAACTTTACGCGCAGTTCGGTGTAGGTCTGGCACGTATGGCCCGTACCATCAAAGAACGTATGAACGTCCGTGATAATGAAGATTTCAAGCCTGTTGATCTGATCAATGCGCGTACGCTTTCTTCTGTTATTAATTCTTTCTTTGGTACTAACCAGCTTTCACAGTTTATGGATCAAACCAATCCATTGGCTGAGATTACCCACAAAAGACGTATGTCTGCGCTTGGGCCAGGTGGTCTTTCCCGTGAAAGAGCAGGTTTCGAGGTTCGTGACGTTCACTACACGCATTACGGTCGTCTTTGTACGATTGAAACGCCTGAAGGACCGAACATTGGTTTGATTTCATCTCTTTGCGTATTTGCCAAAGTTAACGGAATGGGTTTCATCGAAACTCCATACCGGGTAATCGATGGTTCAGGTAAATTGACGAACGAGCTTATATACATGACTGCCGAAGAAGAAGATTCGAAATACATCGCTCAGGCCAACGCCTCGGTTGATGCAGAAGGAAACTTTACGGTAGATAAAATTAAAACGCGTTTTGAAGGTGACTTCCCGATGGTTGATCCATCTCAGGCATCTTATATGGACGTTGCTGCTAACCAGATTGTATCGGTTGCAGCTTCTCTTATTCCTTTCCTTGAACACGATGATGCTAACCGTGCTTTGATGGGATCTAACATGCAGCGTCAGGGTGTTCCATTGTTGCGCCCACAAGCGCCAATCGTTGGAACGGGCCTTGAGAAACGTGTTGCGATGGATTCACGTGCATTGGTAGTAGCTGAGGGTGACGGTGTGATTGAGTATGTGGATGCAACTAAAATTGTGGTTCGCTACGAAAGAACAGACGAAGAGCGTCTTGTTAGCTTTATTGAAGACAGTGTTTCTTACGATCTTGTTAAGTTCCGTCGTACCAACCAGGATACATGTTTAAACCTGCAACCAATGGTTCTTAAAGGCCAGAAAGTTTCCAAGGGAGAAGCATTATGCCAGGGGTATGGTACAGAAGGCGGCGAACTTGCATTGGGTCGTAACCTTCTTGTTGCGTTCATGCCTTGGCAGGGATACAACTTTGAGGATGCTATTGTAATCTCTGAGAAAGTGGTTCGTGATGATATCTTTACTTCTATTCACATTGAAGAATTTGAATTGGAAGTTCGTGATACGAAACGTGGAGAAGAAGAACTTACTGCGGAGATTCCTAACGTAAGCGAGGAAACTGTTAAAAATCTTGACGAAAACGGTATCGTACAAGTTGGTACTGAAGTTAAAGAAGGAGATATTTTAATTGGTAAGATTACTCCAAAAGGAGAATCAGATCCAACTCCTGAGGAAAAGCTTCTTCGTGCCATTTTTGGTGACAAAGCCGGTGATGTGAAGGATGCTTCGAAAAAAGCGCCACCATCCATGAAAGGTGTTGTTATTGATACTAAACTTTTCTCTCGCCCGACGAAAGAAGAGCGTGCTAAGCACAAAGACGAATTGAAATTGCTTATGAAGAAATATGGCCGTGACTTGACAGCACTTCGCGGACGTATTATTGAGAAACTTGTTTCTCTGACAGACGGCAAGACCAGTCAGGGTGTTAAGCATAAATTTGGTGATGAGCTGATCAGCAAAGGAATGAAGTTCAATGTGAGAAATATCTCTGAGAACCTTTTCCCTGCAAACAACCCATACCGTGATGAAAGCCAGTACGCAGTCGTTGAGGAAGTAAACCTGATCGGTGATGTATTAACTGATTCATGGACTGAGGATGCGCATACAAACCGCCAGGTTTCTCTTGCATTGAAGAATTATCTTAACGCTCGCAGCGAGTTGATGGGCCGTTTCAAACGTGACCGTTTCGCTCTTGAAGTTGGAGATGAACTTCCTGCTGGTATCGTGAAACTTGCGAAAGTATATATCGCCAAGAAACGTAAATTGAAAGTAGGGGATAAAATGGCTGGTCGCCACGGTAACAAAGGGGTTGTTGCCCGTATTGTACGTGATGAAGATATGCCATTCCTTGAAGATGGAACGCCAATGAACATCGTGTTGAACCCGCTTGGGGTACCTTCACGTATGAACATCGGTCAGATCTATGAAACTATTCTCGCATGGGCAGGTCTTAAACTTGGTCGTCGCTATGCTACTCCGATCTTCGATGGAGCTACGGAAGCAGAAGTTGCGGCTGAATTGAAAGAAGCCGGATTGCCGGATTGGGGACGTACCTATCTATACAACGGATTGAGCGGAGAGCGTTTTGACCAGCCGGTTACAGTCGGACTTATGTACATGATGAAACTGGGTCACTTGGTTGATGATAAAATGCACGCACGTTCGATCGGACCGTACTCACTTATTACGCAGCAGCCGCTGGGTGGTAAAGCACAGTTCGGGGGACAGCGTTTTGGAGAAATGGAAGTGTGGGCGCTCGAGGCATTCGGTGCATCTCACATTCTTCAGGAAATCCTTACCGTGAAATCGGATGATGTAGTGGGTCGTGCCAAAGCATACGAAGCTATCGTAAAAGGTGAAAACCTTCCGAAACCTAATATTCCGGAGTCATTCAATGTACTTGTTCACGAACTTCGTGGGTTGGCATTGGAAATTACGCTGGACTAATTTTTAGTCGTAAGCAGAGCGACAGTAATGCCGCTCTGCTTAGAAATGCAATACAAATTGAGTTTCGACTAACAGACAAACGACTCTTTAATTATGTCTTTCAAAAAGAACAAAAAACTAAATAGTGATTTTTCCAGAATGACAATCAGTCTGGCATCACCTGAATCGATACTGGAAAGTTCGTTTGGTGAAGTAACCCAGCCTGAAACTATCAACTACCGGACCTATAAGCCGGAAATGGGTGGTTTGTTCTGTGAGCGTATTTTCGGTCCTGTGAAGGATTGGGAATGTCATTGTGGAAAATACAAACGTATCCGTTATAAAGGTATCATCTGCGACCGTTGCGGTGTGGAAGTTACTGAGAAAAAGGTACGTCGTGAGCGTATGGGACACATTGAACTTGTGGTTCCTGTTGCACACATCTGGTACTTCCGTAGCTTACCTAACAAAATTGGGTACTTGCTGGGATTGTCTACCAAAAAACTGGATCAGATCATTTACTACGAGCGATATGCCGTAGTTCAGGCAGGTGTTAAAGAAGAAGATGGCGTCAGCTATCTTGACTTCCTTACAGAAGACGAATATCTTGACATCATCGACAAGCTTCCGCGCGAAAACCAATTGCTTCCTGATACGGATCCAAACAAGTTTATCGCGAAAATGGGTGCTGATGCCCTTGAAATGCTTTTGAACCGTATCAAACTGGATGAGCTTTCATACGAACTTCGTCACCAGGCGGCAACAGATACTTCTCAGCAACGTAAAGCGGAAGCGCTTAAACGTCTGAAAGTAGTTGAAGCTTTCCGTGATGCAAACACACGTGTGGAAAACCGCCCGGAATGGATGGTCATCAAAATGGTTCCGGTCATTCCACCAGAACTTCGTCCGCTTGTACCTCTTGACGGTGGTCGTTTTGCGACTTCTGACTTAAATGACTTGTATCGCCGCGTTATCATTCGTAACAACCGTCTGAAACGTTTGATTGAGATCAAAGCGCCTGAGGTGATCTTGCGTAACGAAAAACGGATGTTGCAGGAAGCGGTTGATTCGCTTTTTGATAACAGCCGCAAGGTGAACGCGGTACGTTCCGAAGGGAACCGTGCTCTGAAATCACTTTCTGATATGCTTAAAGGTAAGCAAGGACGTTTCCGTCAAAACTTACTTGGTAAGCGTGTCGATTATTCCGGTCGTTCAGTAATTGTTGTAGGACCAGAATTGAAACTGCATGAGTGCGGTTTGCCGAAAGACATGGCTGCGGAATTATTCAAGCCGTTTATCATTCGCAAACTTATCGAGCGCGGAATCGTTAAAACTGTAAAATCAGCTAAGAAAATCGTAGATCGTAAAGATCCTGTGATCTGGGATATCTTGGAAAATGTTTTGAAAGGACATCCTGTTCTTCTAAACCGTGCTCCAACACTTCACCGTTTAGGTATTCAGGCGTTCCAGCCAAAGCTGATCGAAGGAAAAGCGATCCAGTTGCACCCATTGGTGTGTACTGCATTCAACGCCGACTTTGACGGTGACCAGATGGCCGTTCACGTGCCATTGGGTCAGGAAGCCGTTTTGGAAGCTTCAATGCTGATGCTTTCTTCACATAACATCCTTAACCCTGCCAACGGTGCACCGATCACGGTACCATCACAAGACATGGTTTTGGGTCTGTATTATGTGACAAAAGGTCGCGTAAGTACGCCTGAATATCCAATCATTGGTGAAGGAAATATATTCTACGGTCCTGATGAGGTTATCATCGCGATCAACGAAGGTAAACTTTCGAAACATGCGAATATCAAATGCCGTCTGCGTGTACGTAACGATGACGGAACGTTTGAAATCAAATTGATTGAAACTGTTGCCGGACGAATCCTGTTCAACCAGGCCGTTCCAGAAGCAGTGGGTTATATCAATGAATTGCTTACCAAGAAAAAATTACAGCAGATCATTGGTCTGGTATTCAAACTTGCAGGTGTTGCCCGTACAGCGCAATTCCTGGATGAAATCAAAGAACTCGGTTTCCAAATGGCCTTTAAAGGTGGTTTGTCAATGGGGCTTAATGATGTAATGGTACCGGATGAAAAAGTAAAACTAATCGAGCAAGCGAAAGTAGATGTTGAAAACGTCTGGAGTAACTACTTGATGGGTCTTATCACAGAAAACGAACGTTACAACCAGGTTATCGACATCTGGACACGTGTTAACTCACGTATCACAGAGACGTTGATGAAACAACTGGAAACGGATCAGGGTGGATTTAACTCCATCTATATGATGATGCACTCAGGTGCACGTGGTTCCCGTGAACAAATTCGTCAGCTGGGTGGTATGAGGGGTCTTATGGCCAAGCCTCAGAAAAACATGGCTGGTGGTGCAGGTGAAATTATTGAAAACCCGATTCTTTCTAACTTTAAGGAAGGTCTTGACGTTCTTGAATACTTTATCTCAACACACGGTGCACGTAAAGGTCTTGCGGATACAGCCTTGAAAACCGCGGATGCAGGTTACCTGACCCGTCGTTTGCATGACGTTGCACAAGATGTTGTCGTAGTTGAAAATGACTGTGGCTCTCTTCGTGGTATCGCCATCTCAGCTTTGAAAGACAACGAGGATATCGTTGAACCACTTTCTGAACGTATTTTGGGACGCGTAAGTGTTCATGACGTTTTTGATCCTTTGTCAGGAGAAATTATCCTTACATCTGGTCAGGAAATCACTGAAGAAATCGCTTCTTATATTGATGAAACGAGTATCGAAAGTGTAGAAATCCGTTCTGTACTAACTTGTGAAACACGTAATGGTGTTTGTGCGAAATGTTACGGACGTTCTCTTGCTTCTGCTTACATGGTAAACATTGGTGAAGCTGTCGGTGTAATCGCATCACAGTCAATCGGTGAGCCAGGTACGCAGCTTACACTTCGTACTTTCCACGTAGGTGGTACGGCATCCAACATCTCTGTTGATGCCAACATCAAAGCGAAGTTTGACGGAACAATTCAGTTTGAGGAGTTACGTTTGGTAGATTCTGTAAATTCAGAAGGAGACCCGATTACCGTAGTAATGGGCCGTTCAGGTGAGGTGAAAATCGTTAACCTTGAAACAGGTCAGTTGTTAATTTCTAACAACGTCCCTTACGGTGCTCAGCTTCTTGTGAAAGATGGTGATAAAGTTACAAAAGGACAGGAGCTATGTACATGGGATCCATATCACGCAGTAATCCTTTCTGAGTTCACTGGTGTTGTTTCTTTCGATGCCATTGAAGAAGGTATTACATACCGTGAAGAATTTGATGAACAAACCGGATTCCAGGAATCAGTGATCATTGAAACACGTGACAAAACCAAAAACCCTGCATTGGTGGTAAAAGGTAAGAGCACGTTGTTAAAAGATCAAACTGAAAAGGGATACAACTTACCAGTTGGAGCCCGTCTGGTTGTGAAGAATGGTACGGCAATCAAAGCTGGCCAGCCTTTGGCAAAAATTCCACGTGTCGTTGGAAAAACGCGCGATATCACGGGAGGTTTGCCACGTGTAACAGAATTATTCGAAGCACGTAACCCATCGAACCCGGCAACAGTTTCTGAAATTGATGGTGTCGTATCATATGGTGGTGTTAAACGTGGTAACCGCGAGATTCATATCGAATCAAGAGATGGTACACAACGCCGTTACATGGTTGCGCTTTCGAAACACATTCTTGTTCAGGATGGTGACTTCGTTAAAGCAGGTGATCCGTTATCGGATGGAGCGATCACACCAGCGGATATCTTGTCTATCAAAGGGCCGACAGCAGTACAGGAATATCTTGTGAATGAAATTCAGGAGGTATATCGTCTGCAGGGTGTGAAGATCAATGACAAGCATATCGAGTGTATCGTACGCCAGATGATGCAAAAAGTTGAGATTCTTGACGCAGGTGATACTAATTTCCTGGAAATGCAAGCGGTTGACCGCGTTGTGTTCCGTGAAGAAAATGATAAAATACTTGACATGAAAGTAGTGGAAGATGCTGGTAGCTCCGAAACACTTAAACCAGGTATGATCATCTCGGTACGCCGTCTGCGTGATGAAAACTCTAGTCTGAAACGTCGTGACCTTAAGTTGGTTGCTGCACGTGATGCTCAGGCAGCTGTGGCGAAACCTACTCTGATGGGTATCACACAAGCTTCACTTGGTACTGAAAGTTTCGTTTCTGCGGCCTCGTTCCAGGAAACAACCAAAGTATTGTCAGAAGCTGCTGTACGTGGAAAACGCGATGAACTGAAAGGTCTGAAAGAGAACGTGATCGTTGGTCACCTTATCCCGGCCGGTACAGGTATGCGTAAATACGAAAGTATCATCGTTGGCTCGAAAGACGAATACGATGCATTAGCAGAGTCCCGTGAAAAACAATCACGTAAAAAACGTGAACTGGTTTAACCGGAATTCTTAATAACATATAGGGGTCGGTTCTGTGTAAACGGAACCGGCCCTTTGTTTTTAGATGCAGGTTAATTTTAGTAATTTTCCCTTCTGAAACGGAAACAAATAACCTTAACCAATATCCTGCACGGATCACTACTGAAAACTTTGACAATGGAAGATAACAACAAGGAAAACGAACAGCAGATCAATGTGGAGCTTTCGGAAGATATGGCCGAAGGAGTTTACTCTAATCTTGCCATGATCGCTCATTCTAACAGCGAATTCATACTGGATTTTATCAGGCTCATGCCCGGAGTTCCGCGTGCAAAAGTAAAAGCCCGCATTATCATCACACCTGAACATGCCAAACGTTTGGTTGCTGCACTCAAAGATAACATCGAAAAGTATGAAGACCAGTACGGCCCCATCCAGAGCAATCACGACACTGATCCGACCTTCAACTTTCCGATCAGTTTCGGCGGTCCAGGAGGGGAAGCATAACAAATCACTTGTTTGACAAAGTCCTGTTGCGTTAACACCGTATCAGGACTTTGCTGTTATCTAGCCAGTTCGGGGCACCGTATGCCGCTGAAATATCCGGCAAAAGGGAACAAGGTTATAGGCTTTTTACGGATATTGCAGCTAAATTGTAAAACACTCTATATGAATCCGCGTAAGACCAGTTTCTTTCTTGTTTATTTCCTGTTTGTGGTTATTTTTTCATGTAAACAAGAGAAAAAAACAGAGACAAACCCTGAAAATGAACAAAGGCCTGCAACCGCGGTGCTTGCAAAAACAAGATATGTAATTGGTGATTCTGTTTCGATCGGATTTTCCCAACCAGTTGCACAATTTGAGGTGCGATGGGACGGTGCGCTGCTTTCAGACGCTAAACAAGTTTCCGATTCAGTTTTCATCAAGGCAGCATCGGAAAAAACAGGCTGGAAACAATTAATTGTAACAGGAACAACGAAAACAAAAGAACCTTTTGCTGACACCTTATCCGTAGAGCTTTTGTCAGATATATCACCCAGGAAAATAACCTATTCCGTTTTATCTTCCTATCCACATCAGAAAACCAGCTTCACGGAAGGACTCGAATTTAACAAAGGCGAGCTCTACGAAAGTACCGGAGAGAACGGGAAATCATTATTGCTGAAAATAGACTTGAAAACAGGTGCTACTATTCAATCGGTGCCGCTTACGGATCAATACTTTGGCGAAGGTCTGACGATCTTCAAAGATAAAATTTACCAGTTAACCTGGACAACCGGCATTGGGTTTCGTTATAATATGGATTTCACGCTTGACAAAACATTCACCTATTATACGCAAGGCTGGGGCATGACACACAACGATTCCAGCATTATCATGGGGGACGGATCTAACAAATTATATTACTTTAATGCTGAATTTCAAAAGACAGGCGAGCTGGAGGTTTACGATGACAAAGGCCCCGTCTTGAAAATAAATGAGCTGGAATATGTCGATGGATTCGTGTTTGCTAACATCTGGGAAACGGATAAGATTATTCAGATTGATCTTTCAAACGGAAAAGTAGTAGGAACAATGGATATGAAGAATATAATTCCAGCTGAGGTCGACCAGACCGGATCCAGTGTTTTGAACGGGATTGCTTATCAGCCCTTTGAGGACGCATTTTACGTAACGGGAAAAAACTGGCCTACACTGTTTAAAATAAAATTATCCGGTGCAGTAAAGAAGGGCGCTAAAACACTGGCCTCAAAATAAGGTCTGGGGACTGAGCTCATGATACCCGCTTTCTAACTTACCTGTACGAAACAGATTTACGAAGTCATGCGCGCGGCGTGTCGGCTCAGGTAAACGATAACTGCCAGCGCAGCGATGGGCTATTTCCAAACTGTCCTGTAAACTCATTTTGTTTCCCGGTGATATAAAAACCGGGTTCGTTTTTAACTTGGACCGGTAAGCATACCCAATCGTTTCGTCCCTGGTTGTGATCGGTGAGAAGTCTCCTTTTTGTAAACCCGGTTCCTGCCATTTGCCAAAAAGGACATTTTTCGCACATCCCATGGTAACGGTTCCTGTCAGTGCGCCGAAATGGGACGCTATTCCCAGCCTTCTGGGATGAGCAATCCCATGTCCATCTACCACAATAACATCCGGTCTGGCAGACATCTGCTCCAATGCCTGAACCAACGCCGGTACCTCTCTGAACGCCAAAAATCCTGGTATGTACGGAAAACTTGTCCTGCTTTCTACCATAGAATAGGCAATTGGCTGGAGGTCTGAATAACGCAAAACGACGATACCAGCAAAAATAATCTCACTGAATCTGTTTAATGAGATATCAGCACCAGCGATCGTTTTGATCTCGTGTTGAAGTGGTTCCATCATCACTTTGCTGCGCAGCTCATTCTGGATGGCTTTCGCTTCGGCCAGATTGAGGGTGTCGTACTTGAGTTCGTTGTTTTCCATGGTCGGTTCTAAGCAAATCTTATTCCACAAGGCTGAACTCAGCCGATAGCGATAAAATTTATGGTGCTTTTTTAATCATGTGGCCTTGAATCGGCAACTCTTCTGGTTTAATAAACGGGCTTTGATCAAATAGTAGTGACTTCCGGTTTCTAATGTTAGAATAAATCGTTTTCTTAGCCAGACTAATCAATTGATGAAAAGATGAAATTCCTTACCAGCCTGTTGTTGCTTCTGCTGATTCTGTCCGGAAATGCTTTTGCTCAAAAACTTCATCCGGGACCCGTTATTACCTATCGGAATCCTGTTATTTCTGGGGACTTTGCGGATCCATCCGTAATTCGGGTGGGCGATACCTATTATGCCGCCGGAACATCGTCTGAATGGGGACCTGCTTATCCGATATACAGCTCAAAAAATTTGGTTGACTGGGAATATGTGGGTCCGGTTTTCGCTGACTTGCCAACGTGGACCATGGGCAGTTTCTGGGCGCCGGAGCTTTTTTATCGTAACGGTACCTTTTTTGTTTATTACACCGCCCGTCGTAAGTCGGACAAGCAGTCGTTCATCGGTGTCGCCAGCACAAAAGATATTCAAAAGGGTTTCAAAGATCACGGGATCATTATCGAGTGGACCAAAGAAGCGATCGACGCCTTTGTGGTGGAGGATAAAGGGAAATTGTTCATCACCTGGAAAGCATATGGTCTGGACAAAGGGAAAGGGATTGAAATTCTCGGTGCAGAACTTTCATCCGACGGATTGAAAATGGTGGGGGAGGAATTTACCTTGATTAAGGCGGATCAGAGCGGATGGGAATCTGGTGGAGCAGAAGGCCAGGCAATTTTTAAACGAGGCAATTACTGGTATATGTTATACTCGGGAAACGCGTGCTGCGGTGATAAATGTGATTACCAGGTCGGCTTTGCGAGAGCTGAAAAGTTACAGGGACCCTGGACCAAATACGTTGGTAATCCGGTACTTTTTGGGGATGATACCTGGAAATGTCCAGGCCATGGAACGGTAGTAGTAACGCCGGACAACCGATATTTTTATCTCCATCATGCCTACAACGGCATCGACTTTACATTCTCTGGGAGACAGGGAATGCTAAGCGAGCTTGTTTGGGATGAAGCTACAAAATGGCCTGCTTTCCGTTATGGGAAAACACCGCCGGCCCAGGCAGAATCGCCTGTTGGCGTAACCGCGGTGATTAACAAAAATCTTCTCATTAACTATGATAAAGATACTTTAAAGGCACCCTGGGTCTATGATGTGAGTTTTGAGAAGCCTGACTTTGTCATACAAAACGGAGCATTGCGTATTGAAAATAACAACCACACCAACACAGGCAACTTTCTTGGAATGACCGTAAAAAACGGAAATTATACTTTTACAGCAGAAGTTATTTCGAAAAATGACCTGACACAAAATATTATAATTTATGGGGATGCAAACAATGCCATTGGTTACGGCGTTCGTAAGGATAATATTGAGCTGTGGCAGATCAAAGATGGAGTCGTCGAGGTGATAAAAAAACAGGATGTTCCCGAAAAATACAAAGACATAAAGCTGAAGCTGGAAACACGTTACGGACGTTTCTATCAATTCAGCTGGGAAGTCAAGGGCCAGAAAATTGATTCGCTGACCAATTCTGTAAAAATCGAAGCGCCATGGCTGCCTCGTTGGGACAGAGCTCCCCGCGTAGGTATTAACGTGGCAGGGAACCGGTCCGGCAGAGGAGAAGTGAAAGCTGTGCAGATGAAATACGACTAGATGCTTGCCGGTTGCACATCCACCCATAAGGTACTATCTCTGAGGATTGTTTTTATTATCCAAACTATTGCACTAATACCTGCAAACAATTGTTTTGACTGTAATATTTAAGGAAATAATGTTTCGGAACAATCGTTCTGAATAGTAAATTTGCAGCATGGCACGTAAAAAAGAGTTTGATCCGGAAGAAAGGATGGAAAAGGCGCGTGACCTTTTTTGGCAAAAAGGATACAACGCTACTTCCATGGAGGACCTCGTACAGACCATGGGCCTGAACAGGGGTAGTATATATGATACATATGGCGACAAGCATAGCCTCTACCTGCAGTGTCTGGGAAATTATGCGGCCGAAAAGTTAAGAGAGCATAAGGAAGCGGCGCTGGGCATTTCACCCATAGAAAAAGTGGAAAATATGATTCTCAGTGTTGTTGAAGCCACAATAAACACCGGAAAGTGTTGCATGGCGGTTAATTCAACATTTGAGCTTGCCACGGTCGATCAGAGCGTCCATACGATCATCAATAACAACTGGAAAGACATCGTTGATTTCTTTGAGCAGTTGCTGAATGATGCAAAAAAAGCAGGGGAGATTTCGGCCGATAAGGATCCGCGCCTGCTGGCAGAATTCATCGCCTCTAACTTTACCGGTTTATGGCAAACTTATATTTTGTCAAAAGATAAAAATCAGGTTGAGAAGCTGGCCCAGTTTTTAATAGGAACGATCCGAAGTTAGAAGGTTTGAATGTCAGGATCTTACAGGTCAGGACATTGTCCGATACTTTAATTTGACGGTACTTTTCATATACAATAATCCAGGAATTTTTGTGTTATATCAAGGTGATCAACGCTTCTAAAAGATTTGTATGATTATTAAACTGATCTTCCTATGAAAAAGAGACTTCGGAAAAAAGCTTATCAAAAATGGGTGAAATGGTGGGTTAACAATTCAGAAAAATTTAATGACGAATTCATCAATTATCACCCCATAAGTCTCTTGTCGTAACCGGCTGAGGCAGTCAAGAGGAAATCGGCTTATTTCGGTTTCCTCTTTTTTATTATACCTGCAATTGTTGATTCATATTCCAGGTTTGTATCCATTATTAATTGTCAAATATTGACATAGCTAGTATATTTGAACCATGTCAAAAATGATCAGGGAAGATTTAAGAGAGGTAATGATCCAGAATGCCTATGACGTTCAAAATGAAGTGGGCAAAGATCATCCGCCGGTAGTAAAATTACATTCGAAGTATGGTAAGGCAATCTGGCTTTTGTCGGAGCTGGATTCCACCAATAATATTGCATTTGGCCTCTGCGACCTGGGGCAGGGCTTAACGGAGCTCAGTTATGTGTCCATTGAGCATCTGGAAAGTATCAAACATGCAAGATTAAAGGTGCCAATGGTAGAAATGGATACAAACTTTGTTCCCAGATATCCCATGAGCGTTTATGCGGAAGCGGCAAAAATGGTGAAGAGAATAACTGAGGACGAAGAAATCCTGAAACGTGCAGCCAGGGCAATTGCTGAACGTGAATTTAACTAACCGTGCGGATCGTTGTGGTGGATTATTTTCTTCCACAGCGAAATGCCGCAGCTGATTTTAACGCCGGTTTGTTGTCTGCTTATAAAACCTGATCGTTCTAAATTTTTTGTATAGAGATTGTTAAAATTATTCTTTGCCGCCCGGCGACAGAATTACAGCTTTTCTTGTACATTTAGATTGTAGAAATTATTCTATAAATCTTTCTGCAAACTCACGTTAAGCTTGTTAGCTCCCTCACCATGAAGCTGGTATTTTTGATAATACTTTCGTTCTCTTTATTTCGATCTTCACAGGCTCAAATGCTGGAGCAGACATACCGGTTTTTAAGCAATTTAGAAGTAGCAGCTCCTATCTGTGCACCAGATCTGGTTGCCTCCCGGTCGCCAGGGTCTTGTTCAAACCAAAATATTCCCGGGCAATTTGCCGATGACGTTCTGACCTGTGGCACGAGCCGTAAAGTATATCATAGCAATCCTGGATTCGGTCTGATGCATCCTAATCCAGACGCAATTATTGGCGAAAGTTATACCATCCAGATGTATGTCAGGACGACCGGCTGGGGAAGCGGCAGGACCCGGATCATTGATTTTTCTGATGGCGGAAAAAATGAAGGGATTTATTTTAAAAACGGTGCCGGCCCTGATGACCGCTGTATTGGATTAGACCCTGTCGTGAATGTGGGAGCCTGCCCGGACTTTAACAGGAAAACCTATTATTTATTGACACTTACACGGAACGCTGCATCTGAAGTGGTTACTCTATATGCTGACGGGAAATTGCTGACTACTTACAGGGACGTCAATAAGTTGTATGTTGGCAAGGCAGGTGTGCCAGTCTACTTTTTTCGGGATGATCGTATCATGCCGTGCGAAACCGGAGAGGTGTCATTCGCTTACCTGTCTGTTAGTAACAAACCGTTGGAGCAAGATCAGGTGATGCAGCAATATGCCAACATTTGTTTTACATCAACCATAAACCAGACGGCTGATTTTTTAATAAATCCCAATCCGGCGTGTGGTACAGCGGAGGTTAAAGTAGCCTATACAGGCATCCTGCCTTCGGAGACCGGCTTTGCATTTCAGTGGACATTTGATGGCGCCACCATCGTAAGCGGATCAGGCAAAGGGCCGTTTGTGATTCGCTGGGATACTGTTGGTAAAAAGTTTGTAAGCCTGACAATTATCAATAACGCCTGCGGAAACAAAATTGTAAATATAAAACAGACGGCGGTAAGCAAACTTCCCGAAATTTCACTGGCAGTAGAACCCGATGAATGTAAAAGTCAGATGGCTCTCACTGTGAAAGCTGAACGGGGTTCTTCACCATTTACATATTCTTTGGATTCGATAACGTTTCAGCCCTCACAGGTTTTCACGCTGAAGGCAGGTAAGTACAAAATATTTGTGAAAGATAACAATGGCTGTGTAAAAGATACATCCACACTTATTTCTCCGGTAAGCAGTACTCTTGTAAAAACCATTCAGGATACGACCATTTGCCTCGGGCAGGAAATTCATTTTGTGACAACAGGCGATGCCGAGTCGTACAACTGGCTTCCCGCAACTGGGCTCGACGACCCGACTGCCAAAGACCCGTACGCTTCGCCGGAACAGAATACGGATTATATTGTAACTGCTGCAAAGGGAGCATGTGTGCTGCAGGATACGGTCCGTGTCAAAGTAATCCAGGAAATAAAAGTCAACCTTACGCCGGATGCCACGGTGGCCGCCAATATTCCTTACCAGCTGAATGCATCATCGGACCAGCTTGCAGGTCTATCCGACGTCCGGTTTTTATGGAGCCCCTCAATCGGTCTGAATAGCGATCGAATACCCAATCCGAAGGCGACCATTGTATCCAGTCAGACTTATACAGTCACTGTCCTGACACCGCAGGGCTGTGGTGGTACAGGGAAGGTAAGTTTAATCGTTCTGCCTCCGGCCTGGATAAATCTGCCTGATGTTTTTACGCCGAATGGAGATAATAGCAATGAACTGTTAAAGCCGGTTTTTAATCGAATTTCTTCACTTCACTACCTGAAAATTTACGACCGCTGGGGAGATGCTATTTTCGTTTCAAGGCAATTAACCGAAGGTTGGGACGGCAGGTTCAAAGGGACTCAAATGGATGGCGGCACTTATGTCTGGAAAATGGAAGCGGTCACCAGCGAGGGAGAGGTAATTCAAAAAAACGGTGTGGTTTTGTTGGTCAGGTAGGAATGTAAATTCTTTGCCTGGCTTTTTGATGTACTCCCAAATCTTCTTAATTGTCGTGTAATAAGCGATGGCGGACCTAAACTTATTCCTATGCGGACATAAAAAAACAGTCTTTGAATTTCAAAGACTGTTTTTGTCGGGGAGACAGGATTCGAACCTGCGACCCTCTGGTCCCAAACCAGATGCGCTACCGGGCTGCGCCACTCCCCGAATTCAAGTATTTTTCTTTTCAGTAAAAAGCACTTATCATCTCTGATAAGTGCTTTTTGTGGACTTGTAGGGATTCGAACCCCAAACCTCCTCATCCGTAGTGAGGTGCTCTATCCAATTGAGCTACAAATCCATTCCTTGAATTGGACTGCAAAGGTAGAAGATGAGTTTGATTTATGCAAATAATAGGGTAAATAATTTTGGAATATTTTACAGTTATTTTCTATCTACCCTGATAGTCAGGTTTTTTCTTTTGTAAAAAAGATGAAATTCCTTCAGCAGCATCCTGGGTTTTATATAACACGTCCTGATTTTCCATTTCGAGATTCAGTATTTCTGAGAGACTGGACTCAAAAGACCTGTTCATGACTTTTTTCATCGCGCCGATTGCAATGGTAGGGGCATTGCGGTAATATGCAACTGCTTCCTCTACGGCTTTGTCGAGTTTTTCGACTGGTACGGATCTGTTAATCAATCCGATTCTGGCAGCTTCCGGTGCGTATACTTTTCTGCCAGTCGATGCAAGTTCAAAAGCCCGGGCCATCCCGACTAATCTGGGCAGAAAGAAAGAAGCACCTGCGTCGGGCATGAGTCCGATTTGAATGAACATCTGACTTAGGTAAGCATTTTCGCAGGCGATGATAAGATCGCAAGCTAATGCGAGTGAACAGCCTGCACCGACTGCCAGCCCGTTTAGTCTGCATATGACGGGTTTGGGAATATTTCTTAATGCCTCAATCATCGGATTGTACCCGTCGCGAAGCATTTCTCCGGCAGTTTTACCGGATTCCATTGCGGTCTTCAAATCAGCTCCTGAACAAAAAGCTTTATCTCCTTCGGCAGTCAGAACAACCGTGCGAACGTCCGGATTGTTTCCTGCTTCATCAACGGCGGCTGTGATTTCTGCGATCAGATCCAGACTTAAAGCATGATAAACCGCCGGCCTGTTCAATGAAATCCTGACAACGCCATCGCGATTATCAAAAAGAAGATGCTTATACATGGTTATCGTTTTGAGATGAAGGTGGAAAAACTGGACTTAATATACTAAAAATTAAGTCGTCTGATTTCACCCTCAATACGATTACATTTTAGAAGAAAAAATAAACCGTTGCAGTGCTGATGGTGAGTCCGCAGATCAGCCCGGCGACGATCTGTGCCGGTGTATGTGCGTTTAAATATAATCGGGCACTTAAAAGAAAACCACTGATCAAAACGATGATAAGAAGCGGCATTAATAACAACTGTTCATCAAAACGAATAAGCATACTGATCATTATTCCGACAGCGCCGCCCATACCGGTGGCGTGCGCACTGATTTTCCAGAATAAATTGACTATTGCGATCACGAGCATAGAAACCGTCACGCTGCCGAGAATGAGTGCAATTTGCGGAGCCAACTCCGCAATGGGTTGCAGCTTCCATCCGAATAGATAGGTTGCAATGGCATATATGACCGTACAGGCCAGGTAAGGAAGTCTTCTTTCCCGCAAGGAATCAACGTGCAGGCTGCTTACCAGTCCGAGGCGATAGAAATAGTATACAACAAGTGTGGGCGCGACGAATGTGTTCAGAAAGATCAAAAGCAGCAAACTTCCCAGCCCTGTCAGTTCCAAGGCGCTTACACCTGCAAGGTCCGGCGTTAGCAAAAAAAGGACTGCAAAAAGATAGGTAGTAATGATCAGAGGGTGAAATACTACAGATAAAAAAGTCGCGGTACGGGTATTCAAAATTGGAAATGCGTTAGTCATAGTTTGCAAGGAACAAATTTAATTCATAAACCATTTCGTTCAATGCCTTTCAAAACATAAAAGTAAGTTGGGCTTTTAAGATAGGTTTTCGTAGGGTATTTCGTAATTTTGCGCCTCATAAAAAGAATTCGAAGTTTACAGTTGAGTTTTATATAAGGATTGAATTGATATAAAGATGGGACCTTTGCAGATCAAAGAATTATTACAACAGACTCCGGATGGACAATCCGTTACCCTGAAAGGTTGGGTACGTACGAAGCGTGAAAGCAAAAATGCTATTTTTATAGCGCTTAACGACGGATCAACCATTCATAATATACAGGCGGTTGCAGCTCCCGGACAATTCTCTGCTGAACTTTTATTGACTGTAACGACAGGTTCTTGTCTAAAAATAACGGGCCAGCTTGTAGAATCTCAGGGTTCTGGCCAGGCCGCGGAAGTTAAGATCGAAGACCTGCACGTTTATGGCGTTGCAGATCCTGATGCTTATCCATTGCAGCCGAAACGACATTCATTGGAATTCTTGCGTGAAATCGCGCATCTACGTCCACGTACAAATACCTTCAGTGCCATTTTGCGGATCCGCCATACACTTGCTTTTGCGGTTCATAAATACTATAACGACAGAGGTTTTTTCTATCTCCATACGCCGATTATTACAGCGTCTGATGCAGAAGGTGCAGGAGAAATGTTCCGTGTAACTACCCTGGATCTTGAAAAACTGCCAAGAACGGATGAAGGTGCGATCAATTTTAAAGAGGACTTTTTTGGAAGGGAAGCAAACCTTACCGTTTCCGGACAATTGGAAGGCGAGCTCGGTGCGATGGCACTTTCGAAAATTTATACTTTCGGCCCGACTTTCCGTGCTGAAAACTCCAATACAACGCGTCACCTGGCCGAATTCTGGATGATTGAGCCTGAAATGGCTTTTTTTGAACTGGAAGACAATATGGATCTGGCGGAAGATTTTATCAAGTATGTGATCGGATATGCTTTGGAGCACTGCAAAGATGACCTGGCATTCCTTGAAAATCGTCTGGCTGAGGAAGACAAAAATAAGCCGCAGAACGAGCGTTCAATCCCGCTTTTGGAAAAACTGAAATTTGTCGTTGAAAATGCTTTCGAGCGTCTGACTTACACAGAAGCGATTGATATTTTATTAAAATCGAAACCGCATAAAGAGAAGAAGTTCCAGTTTCCCGTAGGCTGGGGAATTGACCTGTCCAGCGAGCACGAGCGCTACCTGGTTGAAAAACATTTCAAGAAGCCCGTTATCCTGACCAATTATCCCCGCGAAATCAAGTCATTTTACATGAAACTTGATGACGACGGAAAAACAGTTCGTGCGATGGACGTACTTTTCCCTGGCATCGGCGAAATAATCGGTGGTAGCCAGCGTGAAGACAACTACGAGAAATTACTGGAACGTGTCCACGAAGTCGGGATCGATCCGGAAACAATCTGGTGGTATCTTGAAACGCGCAAATTCGGTACCGCACCTCACTCAGGTTTTGGTCTGGGTTTTGAGCGTCTGGTTTTGTTTGTGACTGGAATGAGCAACATTCGGGATGTGATTCCTTTCCCTAGATATCCAAAAAGCGCTGAATTCTAATCAGGCATTTTAAAATGATTTTTCACCGTAACAGCTGCGAAATGGCTGTTACGGTGGACTATATCATGATTGGAAAAGCCCTTGTTAAGTAGCAATGCAAGCTGAAACAGCATAGAAAAGACTTTTCTTTGCCTTCCGGCTCTTCACAAGGTTCCGGATAATTATACATCGCTTCCGCAACGGTTGAACGCCTCCTCCTTGAAACACATTCAGGTTTCAAACGTAATCTGACCATCATGTTTCAGTCATTTACACAAGTTTTTAAGACTTCCCTGCCCGTCGTTATCAATGAGAGAATGTAAAACTGTGTCATACAAAATGCAGTCATACGTTTTTGTATCAAAACCCAGGTCGCGAGGATCGGACTGATAGGGATGTATATACATAAAGCCGGACGCTTCGTTGGGTAGACATCATTATTTTATCAAAAAAAAGATTGTGCTAAGTTATTTTGGAATCAATCTAAATCAGGGTTAGGGTCGTTACCTTCTAATTTATATCTTTGTAAGCCAGAGAAACCAGGATTTGCATATTGTTTTAATATAAATCGAAAATGTAAAATCCGGATTGCCGGCTTCGGATCAGACTGAAATAAAAGGATAAAATATAAAAAATGTCAGTGAATTTTCGTTGGCATAGAACGTTTGAAAAATTTAATGGCTACAAGCCTATGTTGAAAAAAGTGCAGCCGAAAATGTGGTGGGCGGCGTTATTTGCCGTAGTAGTGATCGTGCTTTCCTGGGTTTGGGTAAGCAACAGCAGATCTCACGATCTTGTCAATTTCAAGAGAAACGCAAAGTCTAACCCCAATCTTGATCCAAGGCAAATAAAGGATCCGGATGCAAAGACACTTCTTAAAATAACACAAATAGAAGATATTTTCAGAAGGAAAAGAAGGGCTGGCTTTAATGGAAATGTACTTGTCGTTCAGAAAGGTCAAGTGCTCTATCAGGGCTCTTTTGGGTATGCGCATTTAAAAGACAAAGATTCTTTGCAAAGCCATTCCAAGTTTCAGCTGGCATCATTATCAAAACCGTTTACAGCGGTTGCAATCCTGAAACTGATCCAGGATGGCAAAGTAAGTCTGGAGGATTCCGTGCAAAGATTTTTTCCTGACTTTCCATATCATGGTGTAAAAGTAGATATGCTTTTAAGCCACCGGAGCGGATTGCCAAACTATATTTATTCGTTTCCGGATAGCGTCCGGCATGGGAAAAAATTTCCAACGAATATGACCGTGATGGACTGGTACGCGAAGGTTGTTCCGACTCCGCATCCTTATAACAGGCCGGGCCGATCATTTAATTATTGCAACACCAATTATTGTGTGCTCGCTGCGATCGTTGAAAAGGTGAGTGGCGGATCGTTTGACACCTATCTGCACAACGAAATCTTTGCTCCCCTGGGCATGAATAATACAGTGCTGGTCACAGATACCTCGGAAGCTGCCATGTTGTACAGAACCGTTGGCCATCAATATGGTCGTATGCTGGCGAAAGATTACTATGATGATGTTGTCGGAGATAAGGGCTTATACTCAACGACCGGAGATATTTACCGGTTTTATGCAGGGCTCACGTCGGGAATGCTGATCAATAAAAAACTTTTGACAGAAGCCTGGACGCCAAGAAGTTTTGAGCGTGACGGGATCAGGAACTATGGGTATGGATTCCGGATGCATGTAAAACCCGATCGTTCTACGAGGTTTATCTATCATGGCGGTTGGTGGAAAGGATATAACTCTATGTTCTGGATCTGTCCCGAAGATGAGGCCGTTATCATTATCTTAGGGAATTCATATAATAGAAATATTTACGATATCAAGGAGTTATTGACAGTTCTGCATGGCAGTGAAAGCGATAAGCTCGAAGATATCGAGAAAGACCTTTAGCATAATTTGAAATCGGACGGTAATTCCGGATATTTGCCGGACTAAACGAATACTCACCTCAATGTCAGAAACTGCTTATACCGTACCTGCGTCCTTACTTTTAGGTTTACCGATTCTGGCTTTTTTCATTTTGTGGCTCGGCGGAAGATCCCTGAACAAACCGGCAGGCTGGATTGGCGCTCTGATGACGGCAATAGGGTTAGTGACAATTATTTATTATGCCGATATTAATACGCTTCACACGGTTTCATTCAACTGGGCTCTGGTCGGGCAAACAAAAATAATTCTATCCTTCCGCTTCGACGAGCTGACAGCCATCATGCTCATCATCGTTCATTTTGTGGCTTTGCTGGTGCAGATATATTCAATGTCTTATCTGCACGGCGACCGGAATCTTCACCGCTATTTTGCATTTATTCAGCTATTCCTTTTCTCGATGGTGGGCATCGTACTGGCAGGAAGCCTGCTGGTAATGTATATTTTTTGGGAACTGGTAGGTTTATCTTCCTACCTTTTAATAGGGTTCTGGTACTTCAAACCGCGTGCTGTCTGGGCTGCCCAAAAAGCTTTTGTTTTAAATCGTATTGGTGATGCAGCATTTCTGACCGGAATATTAATGTTGTTTTACTATATTGGTTCTACCGACTTTGAGGTACTTGCCACAAACGTGCAGTCACTGGATCCAGGCATTTTAACTGCGATAGGCTTGTGTCTTTTTGGCGGTTGTATGGGAAAATCGGCACAATTTCCACTATCGGGCTGGCTGCCTGATGCTATGGAAGGGCCAACACCCGTATCCGCATTGATCCACGCCGCGACAATGGTTGCTGCCGGTATTTTCCTGATCGCCCGGGTTTCATTTTTGCTCACTCCCGATGCGCAGATTGTTATCGCCTGCATCGGAACGATTACAATGGTCATCGGCGCGGTGAAGGCTACCCAGGTTTGGGATATCAAACGCGTTCTTGCTTATTCCACCATGTCACAGCTCGGATTGATGGTCGTGGCCGTCGGGTTGGGGAGCTGGCGGACCGCACTTTTCCATTTAGCTACTCATGCATTTTTCAAAGCCGGATTATTTCTGTCTGCCGGTTCCGTCATTCACGCCGTAACACCTTCGGAAACGGACGAAACATTTGATCCGCAGGATATGCGTACGATGGGAGGACTGCGAAAATACTTACCTCTTACCTTCATCTGTTTTGTGATCTGTTCATCGGCTTTGGCGGGACTTCCGTTTTTCTCCGGGTTTTTGTCAAAAGATGCGATCATTGTGGAAGCATTTGTATGGGCTGAAAAACACGGAGCCTGGGCCTATTTGTTTCCTCTCATTATTATGGTTTCAGCGGGGTTAACGGCTTATTATATGACGCGTCAGGTATGGCTTATATTTTTAGGAGAAAAGCGGTACCAGATCTTTAAATCCGTTCATCCACACGAGTCACCCGTCATGATGTGGGGCCCAATGGCTGCGCTGGCAACGCTCTCTTTATTTCTCTGGTTTTCCTGGAATCCGTTTGATGCTTCTCATGGCTGGTTTTTAGCCTTGGTTGGTGCAGAGGAGCCCGGACATATTCTCTGGGTGCCTTTTGTAGCCACAGTTGTTACGCTGGTATCTATTTTTCTGGCTTTCCGGGAAACGGGATCCGGAGATCCATTTTCGATGTATGCGGGAAACTCTAAAAATTCAATTCCTTTCTTAAAAAAACTGGCAGGGCTGAATGAATTTTCAAGAGATGCCTTTTTTATCAGATCCTTTGTTATTATTTCAGCCGGTTTAAAACAATTTGAAAGACAAATTGTCGATGCTTTTGTGGATGGTTTTGCAAAATGGAGTGTTGTTTTTGCACATATTGCAAGCTGGGGAGACAGAAATATTGTTGATGGGGGCGTTAAGCTGACTGTTTTCACGATAAGGTCTGCCGGACAGGGTGTTCGTGGATTTCAAAATGGAAAAATACAATCCTATTATCTGGTCACTGCGCTGGGAGTCGTACTTCTGATCTTGTGGCTGACAGTATTGTAGGAAAATTACCGGAGCGTTCGGCGCTCTTTAATCTCATATATCTTTGTTTCAGTTTATATAATGATTGATCATATACTTTCTTTACTGATTGCCATTCCGTTATTCGGAGCCGTAGCTGTTTCTGTCTGGCCGTCTCAGCGTCCCGGTGATTTTCGCTTGATCGCACTTTCCGTTTTACTTCTGGAATTACTTACAGGGCTTTCCTTATTTCTGTTTTTCCAAAATCAGAATACGGGTTATCAGTTAAGTGAAACCGTCGACTGGATTACGCTGCCAATTGGTTCTCTCGGTGTTGTTTCCATTGATTATGCACTTGCTGTCGACGGGATCAGCTTCCCGCTGGTAATTCTGGCTGTTGTGGTTTTGTTCGTTGGGATGATCAGTTCCTGGAGTATTGATCAAAAAGCAAGGGCTTATTTTGCACTTTATCTGATATTGAGCGGCAGTGTGATCGGCTGTTTCCTGGCACAGGATTTCTTCCTTTTCTACCTGTTTTTTGAATTTATGCTCTTGCCAATGTACTTTCTGATTGGTTTATGGGGCGGGCCGAGAAGAGAGTATGCCGCACTGAAGTTTTTCATTTACACCTTTTTTGGATCATTGTTAATTCTGATCGTAATGATCGGACTGTATCTTTCTGTGATCGATCCCGTAGAAACGGCCCGTGCAGTCGGGATCATGGGGCCCGAAGATCTGATCCGCACAGATGTAATTTTACAGATCCAGCAGTGGCTGGGAGATGGAAGGATAGCGCCCGACCAGCTGGTGCATACCTTTCGTTTTGCCTATCTTACTGACGCCGGTAATTATATTCCGGGTTCCATATTAAGCCCTGAAACAGAGTATATTTTAATGGGTATTCCTGTTCGTTTGCTAGCCTTCTGGTTTTTATTCATTGGATTTGCCGTAAAACTACCGGTTTTCCCTGTGCATACCTGGCTGCCTGACGCCCACGTGGAAGCGCCAACACCGATTTCGGTTGTGCTGGCTGGTATCCTTCTAAAAATCGGAGGTTATGGTTTTATCCGTATCGTCGACGGATTTTTCCCGGGAGAGGCGTTATACAGTATGGTGCCGCTTGCGATCCTTGGAATGGTCTCCATTGTCTATGGAGGTTTCAACGCATTGGGACAAACCGATCTGAAAAAAATGATTGCTTACTCCTCCGTGTCTCACATGGGTTTTGTGTTGCTTGGTGTCGCGGCATTTACAGCGGAAGGTATCAACGGAGCCATTTATCAGATGGTGAGTCACGGTGTGCTTTCTGCAATGCTGTTCCTTTCGGCAGGTGTCATTTACGACAGGACCCACGACAGACAAATTGATAATTACCGTGGTCTGATCGGACCGATGCCTTTGTATACGATACTGACTGGTATAGCCTTTTTCGCTTCTCTGGGTTTGCCGGGTTTTTCAGGTTTTGTTGGCGAACTATTCACCCTGATGGGAGCCTTTCAGGCTGGCCCTTTGCCCGTGTGGATTCCTGCTCTTTCAACTTTGGGAATTGTTCTGGCTGCTGCGTATTTTCTCTGGACCTACCAGCGCATGTTTTTCGGCACTTTCTGGTATAAAAAGGACAACTCCATCGTGCTTACCGACTTAACAACCCGTGAAATTGCACTTTTGGTACCTCTTGCCATTATATCTGTCATACTCGGGATCTTGCCGGGATTGCTTTTTGATATGACAGGACCAACAGTTCAGGCTTTTCTGGAGCGGTTGCAATAGAAAAGACCACGAATGCATTCATGTTCACCTATATGTGGAATAATAAGTGAAAATGCATTCGTAGTCATGATCCTTTTCAGATCACAGGATTATTTTCCGAAAATCCGGTCCAGGCTAAATCTGTTTTTCTTAGCCATTACTTCTAGTTTTTGTTGTTGTTCGTTGGTAAGCACATATAGGATCTCCTCCCTCTTGGCTTCTGCCAGCTGCTTGTGATCCCGACGTTTTGCCTCATCGTCTTTCGATAGTTTCCTGTCTTTTCTTGCATAACGTTTTTCAATTTTCCTGATCTGTTTTACCTGTCTTTTTGAAAGATCAAGATCGTCAGCGAACTTTTCCAGGTTTTTCTCCAGCCGCTTGTTATTAAGTTTTGGATTAATCGTTGTCGTCTCTTCATAGTCCGCGGAATCTTTTGAAGACTGATTTGTCGAGCTCGCACAACCTGTGAAGAATAAACCGGTTATGGTAAGAAAAAGAAAAGTTAATTTTTTCATTGATCACTGTATTGTTTGGAATGAAATGCTGTTGCTACTAACGAAGATTACTTTCCAAAGAATATAAAGCCCGAATGAAAAAATACTGCCGGTGTAAACTTCTTTCATTTTCCGGTAGATAATATGTCTATTCAAATAAAATAAACCTTGTAGCCACAAGCCGATAGTATTTTTGCACAAGAATCCAGTAATTGTAGTTGTATTTTTGTCGGATACCAAAATTGCTTTTATTATCTGTTACTTTTACCAAATTTAATTTCCTACACCTTTATTTTTCAATGAAAGAAAGCTCTACTTCACACCGGTTGTTATCGCTTGATACGCTGCGTGGATTTGACATGTTTTGGATTTCCGGCGGCGAAGATGTTTTTGCCGTTTTAGCAAAAGTTACCGGCTGGTCATGGGCCGTTTTAATAGCGCATCAACTGACACACCCGGCATGGAATGGCTTTCGTGCTTACGATCTGATTTTTCCTACATTTCTGTTTATGGCTGGTGTCTCAACCCCGTTTTCACTGGGCAGCCGTCTGGAAAAAGGAGTTCCTGCTTCTGATTTAATTCGTAAAGTGATCCAGCGCGGTATTGTTCTGGTGCTCTTGGGTATTATTTATAACAACGGAATCTTTCATACTGAATGGCATAACATGCGCTATCCAAGTGTGCTTGGACGTATCGGACTTGCAGGAATGTTTGCGCAGATCATCTACCTGTATACAGGAAAAACCAGCCGCTGGATATGGTTTGCAGGTTTGCTTCTGGGTTACTGGGCTTTTATGATGTATTTTCCGGTGCCTGGCTGCGAGCCTGGAACAATGACGATGGAATGCAATCCGACCAGTTATCTGGACAGATTGATTTTACCAGGTCGTCTGCATTTAAAAATACATGATCCGGAAGGCTTGGTTTCTACGATTCCGGCGATAGCAACAGGTCTGATGGGTATCTTTTCGGGTGAAATCTTACGTACGGATGCTGCTAAACTTTCTCAGAATAAAAAAGTTTTATACCTGGTAGCTGGTGGCGTGATCAGTATTATTGTTTCTCAGCTTTGGGATTTAGTTTTTCCGATCAACAAGAATTTATGGACAAGTTCGTTCGTCCTTTGTGCAGGCGGATGCAGTACGCTGTTGCTTGCGTTGTTCTACTGGGTTGTAGATGTGCTTAACTATCGCCGCTGGACTTTCTTTTTCGTTGTTATCGGTATGAACTCCATCGTGATTTATATGGTTGGCCGCTATATTAATTTTGAATATACAGCAGAAGCACTTTTTGGGGGAGCGCTGGAATTTTTTCCGGAACCAATACAGGCAGTGGGTGGTGTGATCGCCTTTATTATGGTCCAGTGGACATTTATGTATTTGTTATGGAGAAATAAATTATTTTTGAAAGTTTAATTATTCACGTATTAGGTTTATAATGTCAATTCAGGTCACCAATCTTACGAAGGTATATGGAACGCAGCGTGCGGTAGACGGGATTTCTTTTTCCTTAAAACCCGGAGAAATTGTAGGTTTTCTTGGCCCTAACGGCGCAGGGAAATCCACAACTATGAAGATTCTGACCGGCTACTTAAATTCCACCTCAGGAACTGCGACCGTTGCAGATTTTGATGTAAATCAGCAGCCTATGCCTGCCCGGCGGGCCATAGGTTATCTGCCTGAACACAATCCGCTTTATCTGGATATGTACGTGCGTGAATTTTTATTATTTTCAGGAAAGTTATACGGAATGCGCGGTGCTGCTTTAAAATCACGGGTGGAAGAAATGATCACACTTTGCGGACTTGAAGTGGAAAAAAGAAAAAAGATAGGCCAGTTATCAAAAGGATATCGTCAGCGTGTCGGATTAGCGCAGTCTTTCCTGCATGATCCTGCGGTGCTGATCCTGGATGAACCGACTACGGGCCTGGATCCAAATCAGATCCAGGAAATCAGGGAATTGATCCGAACCGCCGGACATAATAAAACAGTTCTGTTTTCAACCCATATTATGCAGGAAGTAGAAGCCCTGTGCGACCGCGTGATCATTATCAATAAAGGCCGTGTAGTCAGTGACAGTTCACTGGAAGCATTAAGGCAGACAGGAAAGTCACTCGAAGAAACGTTCCGGAGCCTGACGGTCTGAATAATGGTTAATGATTAAGGGTTAATTGTTAGTGAATAAAGTTTAAAAGTCTGACAGCGGACGGCCGATTGCCGACAGCCTTGAATAATTAGAATTGCCTTAAAACAATTAAAAACCGGATTTTTTACTGTTGGAAATTGTTATCATTGTAATAATCTAAAAATATTTTAGCTCAACTTCTGAAAACTGCTTGAATATTACTTCCTCTTAAAAGTCGGAAAAAATAAATGGAAAAAAGGTTGGGAAGCCATCTTCGTGTTGTTGCGGGTATTGTAGTTCTTGTCGTTATAAGTACAGTTGCGGTGGCCTGGAAATTAATCCAGACCAGACAGCCGTTTGTAGAAATATTGCAGCCTGTGACCGAAAAGCAGGCCGGCAAGGCGCCGAAAAAGCGTTACGAACCTGTTGTGGTGTTGCCTGAAAATCAATGGGTAGACAGTACTTTGTCAACTCTGACCCTTGAACAGAAAATCGGACAGCTGTTTATGGTCGCTACATTTTCCAACCGTGATGAAGCGACGACTCGGTATATCGACAGGCTGATTGACGACTATCACCTGGGAGGTTTGATATTTTTCCAGGGAGGTCCGGTTCGTCAGGCACAGCTTACCAATCATTATCAGTCACATTCAAAAGTCCCGCTTTTTATTGGGATCGATGGGGAGTGGGGGTTGGGTATGCGTTTGGACAGCACGATATCTTTTCCAAAACAGATGGTTTTAGGAGCCATTCAGGACGACGAACTGATTTACAGAATGGGAACTGACATTGCCAGACAATGTCGCCGTCTGGGGATTCAGATCAACTTCGCACCCGTTTCTGATATTAACAGTAATGCCAACAATCCGGTGATTGGCATCCGCTCTTTTGGCGAAGACCGCGACAACGTGACTCGTAAGGCGGTAGCCTACATGAAAGGTCTTCAGCACAACGGGGTGATCGCGACCGCAAAACATTTCCCCGGACATGGCGATACGGATGCAGATTCGCATTTTACTTTACCTGTACTGACCCATTCGGAACAACAGCTAAACGAAGTAGACCTTTATCCTTATCGCCAGCTGATCGCAGATAGTTTGATGGGCGTTTTAAGCGGCCATTTATTTATTCCTGCTTTGGATAATACCCCACAGCTCGCCAGCTCTCTGTCTGATAAGGTCATCAATGGATTATTAAAAAAACAGATGGGTTTCCGCGGACTGGTGTTTACGGATGCGATGAATATGCGTGGCGTGTTGAAAACCGGACGTGCGGCCGAGGTAAATCTCAAGGCGCTGATTGCTGGGAATGACGTTTTGTTATATCCTGAAAATGTCGCTGAAACAATTACAAAAATAAAGGATGCCCTTAACCAGGGAACCATTAACCAGAAATTTCTGGATGATAAAGTAAAACGGATTTTGCAGGCGAAATACTGGTCCGGGCTGGGACAGTACAAACCGATTGACCTCAATAATTTATATAACGACCTGAATACGGAAGACAGCAGGCAACTGATCAGGGAGCTTGGGGAAGCGTCTGTTACGGTGGTAAGAAATGATAATGAGATTTTACCGATAAAAGAAATTGAAGGCCAGAATATGGCTGCGGTCAGCATTGGCGAAGGAGTCAATTCTGTATTCCAAAAAATGTTGATGACGTATAAGCCCGTACGGCCCTATTCGTTTTTTGAGGAGCCGACACCAGAACAAACATCAGAAATGCTGACTTACCTGCAGCCATACGAGACGGTCGTGGTGGCTGTACATGGTATCGCGTCAAATCCCAAACGCAGTTATGGCGTTGCCTCCGGTACCGCAGAATTTGTCAGACAGCTAAAACAGCAGGGTAAGAAAGTGATCTTATGTCTGTTTGGAACTCCTTACAGCATTCAGTTTTTTCCTGAAACAGATGCATTGATTTGTGCTAATCAGGATGGAACAGACCAGCAGGAAATTGTTCCGCAGATCATTTTCGGAGCATTGGCGTCGCAGGGAAGACTTCCTGTTTCGGTATTAAATTACAAGGCAGGAGATGGTGTGACGACAGAAACGATCAACCGAATCAGTTTCGGAACCCCTGAGAGCGTAGGCATGAACGGAATGATGCTGAAAAAAATTGATGAGATCGCCAATGCCGCAGTGAACGATCACGTTTTTCCGGGATGCCAGGTGGTGGTTGCCAGGAAGGGAAAGGTGGTGTACGACAAGGCATTCGGCGGGCTCAGCTACCGCACGCCTGAACGTGTGAATGCTGAAACGATCTATGATGTTGCCTCAGTAACCAAAATGGCGGCGACTTTACAATCTGTGATGCTGCTTTACGACCGTAAGCTGATCAATCTGGACGAGCGGGCGTCTCATTATCTGCCGGAATTGCATGCGACGAACAAGCAAAACTTTACAATCAGGGATCTATTGATGCACCGGTCCGGCCTGGTGTCTTTCTATCCGACTTTGTGGGACAGGACCAAAACCAGCGCGGGGGGATTGTTGCCGGAGTATTATAGTTCAAAACCGGATAGTATCTACAGTCTGCAGGTGGCGCCACGTCTTTTTGCCAAAGCTGCGCTGCGGGATTCTGTCTGGAAATGGGTTGTGAAATCTCCGATGAATAATACGAAGGACAAATCAGGGAAATATGGATACTTATACAGCGATCTTGGTTTTCTGACCCTGCAGAAAGTGGTCGAAAGGATAACAGCTCAGCCACTGGATGTATTTGTAACCACAAATATATATGAGCCGCTGGGATTGAATTTTACAGGTTTTAACCCTTTGCAGCGTTTTCCTGAAAAACAGATTGCCCCGACGGAGCAGGATTATCGTTTCAGAAGTCAGCTCTTGCAGGGCACCGTGCATGATCAGATGGCCGCAATACTCGGCGGTGTTTCCGGGCATGCAGGTTTATTCTCAACGGCAACAAACCTTGCTGTCCTTTTTCAAATGGATTTATGGAAAGGAAGATATGGCGGGAAAGTGTTTTTTCAGCCAGGTACTGTTCAGCTTTTTGCGCGAATGTATGACGAAGCACACCACCGGGGTCTAGGCTGGGACAAAGCACCGACGGACGGAAACAGCTCTTATGTATCGGCTCAGGCTTCTGTTAATTCGTTCGGGCATACAGGATTTACCGGCGCAGTTGTATGGATGGACCCGGATGAAGATCTGGTTTTTATATTCTTATCAAACCGCGTTAATCCTGATCCGGAAAATACGGCGATCACCACGCAACGTACCCGTCGTAAAATTCACGATGTGGTATATACTTCGCTTCTCGAAAGGAAAAGCATTCTTCACTAATCAGTTACAAATGTATTTCAAAAATATCTCTAACTTTACCTTTAAATAAAGGGTAAGTGGAAAGATATTTTTGAGATATACATGAAAAGAACATTTATTAAAAAAGGAATTTTTACATGCATTGCCGCTATTCTTGGAGTAGCTTCTTCGTTTGGGCAAACGGTTAACACGGGAGCTGTTACACCAAACGTAGTTTGCGCAGGAGGGTCATTAAACGTAGCTTTTACGACAACCGCTGCGGTTACCGGTTCGCCAACTTTTTCAGTCGAGTTATCAGATGCAACCGGAGTATTTCCAGCAACGCCTAACGTGATTGGCAGTGGCACAACAAGTCCTTTGTCTGCAAGCATTCCTGTCTCAACTCCTGCTGGTGCCTCCTATAAGGTCAGGGTTAGTGCACCTGCTCCAATTGTTACCGGTACTGCGAGCGGCGTGATAGCGGTTAGTGCAATACCAGCAGCGCCAGTAGTCTCTTCTCCTGTCTCATATTCTCAAAATCAGCAGGCACAACCTCTTTCTGCGACTGCTCTTTCTGGCAATACATTAAATTGGTACGGTCAAAGTCAGACCGGTGGAACTGTCTCTGCGACACCCACAATACCCGTAACATCGGGTGTTGGTACGTTTACGTATTATGTTAGTCAGGTGAACGCCGCCGGTTGTGAGAGTTCCCGTGCAGCAATTAGTGTTGTTGTATCAGCTTGTGCAACACCTGCTCCTCCAGTTGTCACCAATCCTGTAAATTATACTCAGAATCAGGTCGCTGTACCACTTGCAGCCACAGCACTGAGTGGTAATACATTGAACTGGTATGGAATGAATGCGTCGGGAGGGACGGCGGCCACAACAGCTCCAACACCCATAACCACTGCTGTGGGTACGTTTATTTATTATGTAAGCCAGGTAAATTCAGCAGGTTGTGAAAGTCCCCGCGCGGCCATAAGTGTAGTTGTAGCAGCTTGCACAGCACCGTCGGCGCCTGTCGTAACCTCTCCTGTAAATTATACTCAGAATCAGGTTGCTGCGCCACTTGTGGCCACAGCGCTGAGCGGAAATACGTTGAATTGGTATGGTACTAACGCAACAGGCGGAACTGCGGCTACAGCCGCTCCGGCTCCGTCTACAGCAAGCGTCGGGACATTTACTTATTATGTAAGCCAGGTAAATGCTGCTGGCTGTGAGAGTGCTCGTGCAACGATTACTGTGGTAGTGGCGGCTTGCACGGTGCCCGCTCCTCCGACTGTAACCAATCCTGTAAATTATACGCAGAATGAAACTCCTGTTGCTTTAACCGCAACGGCTTTAACAGGAAATACATTGAATTGGTATGGCCAAAATGCTTCCGGAGGAACACCTTCAGCAACACCAACAATACCATCAACGTCGGCTATTGGGACTAACATTTATTATGTCAGTCAAATTACTTCTGGAGGCTGTGAAAGTCCACGTGCTGCAATCAGTGTGGTCGTATCGGCTTGCTTAACACCAGCGCCAACCGTTACAACCCCGGTTTCCTACACGGTCGGCGCTACTGCGGTGCCGCTGAGTGCCACAGGAACCGCTTTAAAATGGTATACCGCTGCCACGGGTGGTACAGCGTTAACCGTAACACCGACACCGCTAACGACTACCGCAGGAACAACGTCCTATTATGTAAGCCAAACGTTAAATGCCTGTGAAGGGCCGCGTGCTAAAATAGATGTGGTTGTTTCGACAGCTGCTTGTGCGACAGTTGCACCAACAGTTGCTAATGTTACTTATTGTTTATCTGAAACTCCGGTAGTTTTAACTGCGACTGGAACAGCTTTAAAGTGGTATGATGGCGCAACAGGTGGAACCGCACTGGGAGCAGCACCAACGCCATCAACAACAACTGCTGGTACCGTTTCTTATTATGTTAGCCAAACCTTAAATGGTTGTGAAGGTCCTCGTGCAAAAATTGATGTCATTGTTAATCCTCAGACACCCGCGCCAACAGTTGTCAGCCCGATTTCATATAATGTCGGCGCTACTGCGTCACCTTTGACTGCGACCGGAACCGCGTTGAAATGGTATACTGCCGCTACGGGTGGAACAGCATTAGCCATACCACCAACGCCGTTGACCACAACTGCAGGAACTACTTCTTATTATGTCAGCCAAACTTTGAACGGTTGTGAAGGGCCTCGTGCAAAAATAGATATTGTCGTTTCTACGGCGGCCTGCACAACGGCTGCGCCAACAGTTACCAGTCCAGTAAATTATACCGTAGGCGCTACGAATGCTGTTCCTTTGACAGCTACAGGAACTGCATTGAAATGGTATACCTCTGCAACGGGCGGTACTGGTGTGACGACCGCACCGACGCCATCAACAGCAACTGCAGGTACAACAAGTTATTATGTAAGTCAAACATTGAATGGCTGTGAAGGCCCGCGGGCAGAAATCGTTGTAAGTGTAGCAGTATGTACAACGCCTGCACCAACAGTAGTCAGCCCTTTAAGTTATGCTACCGGTGTTACAACCGCAGTTCCATTGACAGCCACGGGTACCGCTTTAAAATGGTACACCACTGCAACAGGCGGTACTGGTGTGACAACCGCACCAACGCCATCAACCGCAACTGCGGGGACAACAAGTTATTATGTAAGCCAAACATTAAATGGCTGTGAAGGCCCGCGGGCAAAAATTGACGTTGTTGTAACTACGGTCGCCTGTACAACCGTTGCACCGACAGTAGTTAATATTACTTACTGTTTAACTGAAACTGCATCTGTTTTGACTGCAACGGGAGTAGCTTTAAAATGGTATACTGCTGCCACCGGCGGAACTGGTGTGACAACCGCACCAACGCCATCAACCGCAACTGCGGGGACAACAAGTTATTATGTCAGCCAAACATTAAATGGTTGTGAAGGTCCTCGTGCGAAAATCGACGTGATAGTTAATCCACAGACACCTGCCCCGACGGTAGCTAATGTAACTTATTGTTTATCCGAAACTGCATCTGTTTTGACTGCAACCGGAGTAGCTTTGAAATGGTATAATGCAGCCACCGGCGGAACGGCTCTAACTGCTGCGCCAACGCCGGCAACAACTACTGCCGGAACGGTGTCTTATTATGTAAGTCAAACGCTAAATGGTTGCGAGGGATCCCGTGCAAAAATAGATGTCGTTGTAAATCCGCAAACAGCTTCACCAACAATTGGAGCACCGGTGGTATATTGTTTCAATGAAACAGCATCACCATTGTCGGCAACTGGTACAGCTTTAAAATGGTATTCGGCTGCAACCGGCGGAACTGCCCTGGCAGCGGCACCAACACCGCTCACAACGACCGCTGGAATAACATCTTACTATGTAAGTCAAACGATCAATACCTGTGAAGGCACTCGTGCAAAGGTTGACGTGACTGTAAAACCACAGGTACCTGCTCCGGCTGTTGCAGCTGCCGCAATCGAATATTGCCAATCTGTTAAAGCAAGTCCACTCACAGCCACCCCAGCTGCCGGTGCCATACTAAACTGGTATGGAACTAATGCAACCGGTGGAACGGCTACGGCCACAGCGCCAACTCCATCTACGGAGGGCGAAGGAACTACATCATATTATGTCAATCAAAAAGATGTGGATGGTTGTCTTAGCAGCCGGGCAAAAATTGACGTTAAGATAAACGTTACGCCAAAACCAACCTTGGCAACATCTTTCGTGGAGTATTGCCAGGGAGCAACGGCGTCTCCGCTTAGTGCAACGGGTAATGCTCTTAAATGGTACCTGACCTTAACAGATACAAATCCCCGCACGTCTGCATTAACGCCGTTTACTGAAAAGGTTGAGGATTATTCCTTCTATGTAACCCAGACAGGAACCAATACCTGCGAAAGTCCTAAGGCTGAAATAAAAGTCCACATCAAACCCCGGCCATCTGCTACGATATCCGGTAACAATTCTGTGGCACCAGGGCAGTCTACCTCCATAACAATAAACTTTACAGGAGACGGCCCATGGCAATATACGCTGTCGAACGGCCAGACGGGAACAGCAAATAATGCCACTACTCAGGTTACGGTTACACCTCAAATTACGACCAACTACGTTGTTACGCGCGTTTCCAATGCTTGTGGTGAAGGAATTTCAAATGGTGTTGCAGTAGTTACCGTACTGATCCCCACGATCACTACCGGAAGCCCATCTGTATCGCAGCTTTGCGCCGGCAGAAGTTTTACAGTTCCTTTTCAAAAATCAGGTGATTTTCCGACTGGAAATGCTTTTACAGCACAGATTTCAACGGTAAATGAAGTAACCAGATTTGTATCCATTCCTTCGACCGACAACGGAACTATCCTTACGGCCACCATTCCTGATACAGTAAAAGCTGGCAGTTACTTCATCCGGGTTGTAAGCGCAGGTCAGGGGAATGTATTGCCAGGAAGTGTAAGTTCAGTGAAAATGACGATCAATCCGCTGCCTGTCGCTACGATTACAGGCCCTGCGAATCTATTTATGGGCCAAAGTGCGACGTTGAGCATTGCGATTACAGGTGATGCGCCGTGGACCTTCAATTTAAATGATGGTGTCAAGGATACGCTCATCTCATCCAGTATCAGTCCGATCGCGATCCGTATTACGCCGAAAACGACGTCGGTTTATCAGATCACATCCATTTCAAACGGTTGCGGTGTTGGCAGAGGCGCAGGTACTTTCCGTGTTCAGGTGGACCCTGTACTCGGAACAGAGCCCCCGGTTGCCGCAGCAGACTGGCTGAAAGTTTATCCGACCATGATCGAGAATAAGTGTACCGTAGAAATTACATCTGTAATTTCTGCCAGGGAAGCGCTTTTCGAAATTTTCGATCTGAACGGGCGGTCCTTGTCTAAAAAGTCAATACGTCAGAAAATTACCGAAGTTGACTTTACATCAAGACCATCCGGAATGTATTTGTTAAAGGTCCAGAATGGTGACAGGACGTCGGTTCAGCGTATCTTTAAACCATAATAAACAAAGTACAATATTGACAAGCGGGGAGTAAATCACTTCCCGCTTTTGTTTTAGGAATAGTTCTTAAAAAGTGAGTGTGTAATGACTTCTGATTTCTTAGATAATTATTTTATGGCAGAAGCGCTGCGTCAGGCCCGGCGAGCTTTTGATGAGGGGGAAATTCCTGTTGGCGCGATTGTTGTAACCGGAGAGAGAATCATAGGCAAAGGATATAACCAGACTGAAAGGCTAAAAGATGTGACAGCCCATGCAGAGATGCTTGCAATCACGGCCGCGTCTGAATATCTGGGCGGCAAATACCTGCAGGACTGCACGTTGTATGTAACGCTGGAACCCTGCGTCATGTGCGCAGGAGCATTGTACTGGACGCAGATGAAGCGTGTTGTCTATGGAGCATCCGATGAAAAACGAGGGTTTTCTGGTCTTGGGAAAAACATTTTGCACCCTAAGACACAGCTTAAAAAGGGCATTCTTGCACAGGAAAGTGAAGAACTGATCCTCAAATTTTTTAAGCGATTAAGAACATAAAGCAGGTTTCTGCTGTTAACCAACTAGAAAATCATATTCAATAACCAATAAACCTTATTCCGAATGGCATTTACACTTGATCCTTTACCATACGCAAACAATGCGTTAGAGCCGCATTTTGATGCGCTTACCATGGAGATCCATCATGACCGTCACCACCAGGCATATGTTACCAATTTGAATGCAGCAGTTGCAGGTACTGAGCTTGAAGGTAAGACTATAGAAGAGATTATTAAAAACATCAGCAAAGCTCCGGCACCGGTTCGTAACAATGGCGGCGGGCATTGGAATCATACTTTTTTCTGGAAATCGCTTTCAGCAAATGGCGGTGGAGAACCGGTTGGAGAACTTGCAAAAGCAATTACTGAGAAGTTCGGTTCTTTTTCAGCGTTCAAAGATGAATTTAAAAAAGCTTCAATCGGACGTTTTGGTTCAGGATGGGCTTGGTTGATCGTAAAGGATGGTGGTGAAATTGCCATCACTTCATCTCCAAATCAAGATAACCCATTAATGGATATCGCTGAGACAAAGGGTACACCTGTGATCGGTTTAGACGTTTGGGAGCACGCTTATTACCTGAAATACCAAAATAAACGCCCTGATTATATTGAGGCATACTGGAACGTAGTAGACTGGAAAGCTGCTGACGCTCTTTATGTTGCAGCAAAATAATAAAAAATAAATAAAAAAGGTTTACAGTTTTCTGAAAAAAAACCATGTTTTGTTTGGAAGCTGTAAACCTTTTCCTAATTTTGTGTCCTCAAACGGAGGTTGTAGCTCAGTCGGTTAGAGCGCTAGATTGTGGTTCTAGAGGTCGCGGGTTCGAGACCCGTCTCCCTCCCATTTAGAAGTTTTTAAAATCAACAAAATGCCTGTGAATCATTGATTTACAGGCATTTTGCTTTTCTCGATATCCCGAAAATAGGCTGAAGTTTTAGTGCTTAAGAGTAATTCGTGTATTATCAGGAAATCCTGAAAACAGGTGGTGGGAAAGCTACAGATTGATTTTAGAAATTTATGACCTGCAAGAAATGGATTCTGCAATTGTCGTCTGTTTGACGAGAGTAGTATCAGAAATTGGATGAACAGCAAATACCGGCTATTCCGGAACCCGAGCTGGTTTTTAATAATACATCTTACACAATGCTATTGGTGCTGTTTCCTGTTGGAAGCAAAACGGCGCTGTGTTTTTATTCAGGAAATAGTTGAATACAGATCGGGACTGTTCGTGCCTGGTGTTGTTTCTGCGAAGTGGATGTCAGTCTTTTCCCCGGGTGTCATCATTCCCGCTGTAATTCCCTGATATCATTAATTAAATTTTGAATTGAAGAAATGCTCAGACCATTATAAATGCCGCGAATATGGCGGTGTTTGTCAGTCAGGACAATATTTTCGGTATGGAGGAAAACAGTAGTATCCCGTTTTTCACCGGCATCTTCTTCCACGAAATAAAACCGGCGTCCCAGATCGTAAATTTCTGTTCTACGCCCGGTTAGTAAAACCCATCTTTGAGCATCGACATTGCGTGCGCGTGCAAATTTTTTTAATGTAGTTACGTCATCCTTATAAGGCATGACGGTATGCGATATTATCTGGATGTTCTTATCATTTGGGAAGCTGTCCTGCAATATTTTCAAATTGGTAGTCATCCGCGGACAAATGCCGGGACAGCTTGTGAAAAAGAAATTCGCTATGCATATTTTACCATTCATATTCTTTTCAGTGAAAGGCTGTCCTGTATGGGCCGTCAGGGTAAACGGGCGTATTTTGTGAAAGCTGTCCGGGACTGTGTTGTCGAAATGAGGTGTAAAGTCTGGCGTATTGTAATACGGTAGTTTCCTCACCGCTGGTTTATCCTGGGTATTCGAAATACAGGAAAACATGAAAACCGGGATACAGGCCGCGTATAGATATTTTTTCATTTTGCAATTGTTTATCTGCGCTACCGAAAAAGTGTCAATTACTGACCCTTTATCTTTTGATCCAACAGGGTGTAACATAAGGCAGACTGCTGTAATCCATAGGTATGGCCGTCTTTTGCCACATAATTCAGAAACAGTTTGCCATTTTCTCTCCATCCCTGCTGAAGACCTTCTTCCCGGTCGTTTTTAAATCGGGCAAAAAGATAAGGGCGTCCATTTTTATACCACTTTTTCTGCATTCCCTCCCGCCGGTCCTGATTGTAATGGTAGTCAAATTTTAGTGTTCTTCCGTCGGGCCAATAGCCATAATGTCTGCCTGTGGACATGTTGCTTTTGTATTGCCGCACTTCAAATTGCCGGCTCGTTTCATAAAAACTTCTGTACGTCCCGAACATCATCCCATCTTTTACAGACCGGTAAAACTTAGGTTTTAAATTGGGATACAAAGCGCTTACGATACCAGTAAACTTTTTATTGCAAAAAAAGTAAATACCATTTCGGACTTCAAGTTTCGGATCGGTGATCAAAACTGTATCCGGACTTCCGTGACTAGCAAGCAGCGCATATTGGTGAGCTCCGCCAACTGCACCAATATGGCCGTGTAGACTGCCCGTTGCTAGTGCCAGGAGCCATCCTATAAACAGCGAAACGGCATTATTCTGTAAAAGTGCCTTTCGTTCCATAGTAGCTACCAGATTTTAGAATGTAATAACCTGTGTTTAAATAGTTTTCATTTCTGGTATGATAGTGATAAATGCCATCAGGAAATTCAGTGGTCGCCGCAGTATGTCCATTGTAGGCATCCAGGTTGGATGGGTAGGTTCCGTCTTTATCTTTTCTGCCATAGATAGGAAAACCGTCACGGATGAAACCCACCAGATTTGCGTCATCGACAGTTGTATATGTTCCGGTTACATGATAATGATAGTTTGCAGATTGTGCCGGATGTGCGCCTGCACCATCAAAAGAAGTAAGCGTGCCTGCATCAAGCGCGATACCGCCTGCTTCGGTATTATTAAATATCGGAACACCATTCAGCGCCATTCCTATGGCGAAAAGGCCCGTGGCCTCATGCGTAGTAGCGGCAGAGGGTTTGGCCGGAATAGTCATTGTATAGTTCTGAATTCCTATGGTACCGTTCGGGTTGGTTTGATGTCCGGCAGGGAATGGCTCATACAGGGCACTGCTGATTCCCCAATAAGGTGATTTATGATTCGGTCGCCCATCACTTGTAATGACCAGGTTCTCTCCGCTCGTCGTTATCATGGTACTGCCTGAAAATTTAGCCTTTGCTACGGTCGTTATATCAATACTTGTTGTTGTAACCGGGGCAGTGGTATCATCATCGTTATTTTTACATGCCATCAGTCCGACCAATAGCAGCGGCAAGATCATTTTCTTCATAATTTAACCGGTTAAATGTGTGTGTAAATTAATGTAACCAAAGATGTGCAACACTAAGCAGCAGGAAAGTGCTCCTGGTTTTAATATGACTTATTTTGCTGCACAATGTCACATCTTATTGAAGGATAGGTGCCTTAGCAGTAAATTTCAGAATAGCGCACTTGGATGAATTGGTAGTAGTGGGGATTTTCTGGAATGGTAAAAGATGTTTGAAGTTTAACCCGAAGACAAAGTATCGTAACAGAAATTTCGGGCATTCTGAGTTTATCCCCATATACAGGCGTATTGAGAAAAGGAAAGGCAAAGTAGGGGCAGCTGCTTGGTGCCGAAAACCTGCTTAGCTCCCGCGTGGTCAGATAAGAAAGACTGATGAAAGAAGAGCAGTTTTTACGCTTTAAAAGTCATCTGCGCAGCATCACTTTTTTTCCTAAACGGACCATTCAGAGGGTGTTTTTCCAAATTTTTTCTTGAACGAATGCGAGAAATGGGACAGGCTTTCAAAGCCAAGATCCAGATAAAACGCAGAAGGTTTCTTATGCTTATTTTCAATAAGATGCCGAGCTTCTGAAAGCCTTTTTTCCATCAGCCAATGGCGCGGCGCCATACCAAATGTCTTACGGAAATCCCGCTTAAAACCGGCAAGGCTTCTGCCGGTAAGTGCGGCAAATTTTTCTACCGGGATGTTATAGTGATAATTGTTTATCATAAACTTTTCCAGATCCATTTTATAGGGTTCTGAAAAATCGAATAAAAATTCCTGCAGCTCCGGCATTGCAAAAAGCAGCAGGTGAACTGCTTCCCGCACTTTAAGTATGCCCATTGAATTTGTGATCCGCTCTTCCGGATGATGTACATAAGGAAGGATGGATTGAAAAAAAGCCATCAGGAAGTCATTTCCGGGAATGAGAACATTGGAAGGGCCTGTATACTTGCCTCCGGTTTCGATTTGTTCTTCAAGAGCGATCTGCCTGAGCTGGCTATCCGGAAGCCTGATGATGATGGTTTGATATTCGTTGTTTTCGACAGGCGTTTTCGTTATTTCTCCCAGCTGATTTTTTTGTATCAAAAGCATCTGTCCACGTTCCATTGTGATTTTTTCACTGGAAGTTTCCATGGAGAACCTACCGGATACCTGCAATACCAAAGTGTTGTGTTCCAGGAACGCCACTTTCTCTTTCTTTTTTGTTGAAAGATAAGAGAAGAAGATCATTCCTGGAAAAATTTCATTGGGGTTTGTCATGGAGTAAAGATATCAAAAACGGCATAAGTGAATGCATTACCGCTGGAGATAAGTACTCCCCAGGATAGAGCCGGGAGAAAAATGCTCGTTGAGTTTATTAAGCTCATCAGTAGTAAACTCAATTTGCATGGCCTGGATATTTTCCGAAAGCCTTCCCCGTCTGCTCATACTGACCAGTGGCAATATATGGCTTCCCTGTACATTCACCCAGGCAATCGCCAGCTGTGTGGGAGTATAACCCTTTTCCTGAGCCATTTCTATTAAGAAATCTACCCTTTCGAGGTTTTTGACAAGATTTTCTCCCTGGAAACGTGAGAAGTGATTTTGATATGCATCAGAAGGAAGCGGTGCTTTCATGGTGCCGGAAAGTAATCCTTCGGCAGTATTGGCAAATGCCACCACACCGATGCCCAATGCTTCAGCTGTTGGGAGCAGGTCGTTTTCAATCTGCCGTTCAGCAAGTGAATAACCAATTTCCAGCGCTGAAACAGGATAAATACTATTGGCTTTGCGCAACTGATCAGCAGTGATCTCCGATACGCCCAGATGTCTGACTTTCCCTTCTTTAATCAGATCAGCAATTGTCCCGATCACATCTTCTACCGGAACGCTGCCGTCCAGCCTGCACGGCTGATACAGATCAATGATGTCGGTCCCTAACCGTACTAATGAATAGTTGATAAAATTTTTGATAGCCATCGGCCGGAGATCCAGGCCAAGCCATTGGTCATTGTAAAATAGTGCACCGAATTTAACACTGATGAATGCGTCATCCCGTCTGCCTTTGATCGCTTTGCCAACCAAAAGCTCGTTATGGCCGCTGCCGTAAAAATCTCCGGTGTTTAGAAAGTTGATACCATGATCAAGTGATGCCTGGATGGTTGCAATACTTTCTTTTTCATCGCTTGCTTTGCTGCCCCATACGGGCGACATGCGCATACAGCCCAGGCCAAGTTTAGACACGAGTGGTCCGTTGGCTCCCAGATTTATTTTTGTTATCGTTGTCATTGTAATCTTTTTAAAAGTTTAACAATACAAAGATGGCAGTTGCCGGCGTTAACAAATTTCCTGTACGGCTCAAATAACTTGTCTATATGGCTCAGCTATTTTTTCTGACTGTCCTGTTATGCCGGATGATGTGGCTGATAAAATGAAGATAGCCAGCTTAATTAAATTTATTCAAGATCGCTTTTTAAAATATAACTGCTTAATGAAGAAACAAATTACCCTGAAAGGAAGCTCGGTAAAAGACATAGAAACATTTTACATAGAAATTAATCAGGTATTTATGTCCGGAGAGTCCTGGGTACTGGGCAACAGTCTGGATGCATTCGATGACCTTTTATACGGAGCTTATGGCGTGATAAAGGGTAAAGAGCCAATCAGGCTGGTCTGGCTGGATGCAGAAAAAAGCAGAGAGGCACTTGGCTACAACACAACGAGAACATACTATGAAGAAAAATTAAAACCAGATTCGCCTTTCAATAAAATAATGTTTCAGGAAAAGCTGACGGCTTTGGAAAACGGAACAGGGGAAACATATTTCGACTTATTAGTATCAGTCATTTCGGAACACGAAAATATAGAGTTGGAATTAAGATAATCCGCTGATAGCAGCGCGTAAAATCGAATATTATTAAACAGGCAGGTACAGCGTTTGACCTGTATCCCTGCCTGTTCAAAACGATGACTAGCTTTCCTGTTTTGGATAATTGATCATCCAGCCTATACCAAACTTATCTTTGAAACTTCCAAAGTAATCGCCCCAAAACGTGTCTTCCATGGCCATTTCAATTTCACCGCTTTCAGATAATCCGGAAAAAAGCTGGTCTGCTTCTTCCCGGCTTTCAGTGAATACAGATATGTAGGAATGGTTTCCTGGTGTAAGCCTGTGGCCCATGGAAGGTACCGTGTCCGACGCCATCAGAACGTCGTCTTTGCCTATGGGAAGTGCTATATGCATCAGTCTGCCTCTTTCTTCCTCCGTCAGCTGCTCTGCGCCAGGCATATCAGACATCCGGTTTACGGATAAAAACGCACCGCCAAAAACAGATTTATAAAAGTTAAATGCCTCCTCCGCCTTTCCGTCGAAGTTGAGGTACGTGTTTAATTTGGGCATGGTAAAGATTGGTTTAATGGTTTGAAGATCTTACCCAAAAGTATGTTATCTCAGGTTGCTGCATCGTCCGTGTAAAGGACATATGCAGGGGGCAGGCAGGACAATCTGGCAAATCGAATGATTCAGTTTTGACCGGTCTGGTTGGGTGACCAGCGAGACCGGTCAAATGTGCTGCCGCCGTCTATTGAATGTTTTGCTCAGGCAAGTTTCGTGGACAACCAACATCAATGAATTGAACCGTTGCTGTTGGCTCAACCCATCGGTTCGCGGCCCGGCGTTCTGCCAGTTTATTCTTCAACATGATCATTTAAAACAGAGAGGGGTTAATCGTAAATATTTGTAGTAATTTGTCTATAAAATGGGAGGTAAAATCTTATTTTTGGAAAAATGATATTTTATTTGAGTAATATGCTTCCATCCTTATAAGCGCTATAAAATCTCCATCTGGCATAATTATTGCTTCGCTGTCGATTGTAGTCATTATCTCGACGTAGGCCTTTCTTAAACTGCAAAAATTAATTTAAATGAGTTTATTTAATCCTCTTAATCCAGAAGCAACGATAAATACGTTGCCTAAATCGCCAACCGGTATTATTGGTCTTGACAAGATCACCGGTGGAGGAATTCCCAAAGGCCGCCCTACGTTGGTTTGTGGCGGGGCTGGATGTGGGAAAACTTTGTTTTCCATGGAATATATTGTCCGTGGCGCCATGGAGTTTGGGGAGCCAGGGGTATTTATGGCTTTTGAGGAAAAGGCGGATGAACTTGCGGTTAACGTTGCATCTCTCGGTTTTGATCTTAATAAATTACAGGAAGACAAGCTTGTAAAACTGGATCACGTATATATTGAACGAAGTGAAATTGAAGAAACCGGGGAATATGATCTGGATGGGATCTTTATTCGCCTGGGTCACGCGATTGATAGTATCGGAGCAAAAAGAGTCGTGCTTGATACGATTGAAAACCTTTTTGCCAGCCTTAATAATCAAGCCATTATACGTGCAGAACTTCGCCGCCTGTTTCAATGGTTAAAAGACAAGAAAGTAACGACGATTATCACCGGCGAGAAAGGTGACGGCGCATTTACGCGTCACGGCCTGGAAGAGTACGTATCAGATTGCGTTATTTTGCTCGATCACCGGGTGACAAATCAAATTTCTACGCGTTTATTGCGTATTGTTAAGTATCGTGGTTCCGTACATGGAACGAACGAATATCCGTTTCTTATAGATGGAAATGGCATTTCGGTTCTGCCTGTTACAGCACTTACACTGGATCACGAGGTTTCCACGGAGCGAGTCTCCTCGGGGATTCCGGCCCTTGACAGAATGCTTGGCGGACAAGGATTTTTTAAGGGAAGCAGTATCCTGGTTTCAGGAACTGCCGGAACAGGAAAGACGAGTATCGCCGGTTATTTTGCAAATGAAACCTGCAACAGAGGTGAACGCTGTATATATTTTGCCTTCGAAGAATCTCCAAAGCAGATTATCCGGAATATGCTTTCGATCGGAGTCCGCCTGGAGGATCATGTTAAAACCGGTCATTTGAAGTTCCATGCATCAAGGCCGACGTTGAATGGGCTGGAAATGCACCTGGTTTCTATCCACCAGCTTGTAGAACAGTTTAAACCTCACACGGTCATTCTTGATCCTATTACCAATCTTATAACAGTAGGTTCGGTAAGTGAAGTAAAAACGATGCTGATCCGGCTTATAGATTTTCTCCAGTCAGAGCAGATCACTGTGATGTTTACCGCCTTAACCCTGAATAATATCGTAAATGAACAGACAGATGAGGGCGTTTCCTCGTTGGTCGATGCCTGGCTGCTGGTCAGAGATATTGAATTTAACGGTGAACGGAACCGGGGTATGTATGTCATGAAGTCCAGAGGTATGAAACATTCCAATCAGGTGAGAGAATTTGTAATTTCTGATGAAGGTTTGAATCTTGTGGATGTATATTTAGGACCTGAGGGCGTGTTGACCGGCTCTGCCCGGGAGGCGCAAAGGCTTCAGGAAGAAACCGGCACTGTCTTGCGTAAACATGCGCTGACTATGAAAGATATGGAACTGGAGAGGAGGCGACGTGTTTTGGAAGGAAAAATATCCAGCCTCAGGGAAGAGTTTGATTCGGTGCAGGATGAACTTAACAAAAGTTACATCGAAGATGAATTGAGAAAGGAAGTAATCGAAAAAAACAGAGATCAGATCATACGCAACCGACACAACGAAGAATAATTTAGGCAGTGATAAAACCAATGGAAGAAACAGAAGAAATCTGGGAGCTCAGGCTGTATGTAGCCGGCAAGACGACAAAGTCTGTCACCGCCCTGAGTAATTTAAAAAAGTATTGTGAGGAGTATCTGAAAGACAAATATGTCATTGAAGTGATAGACTTGCTGGTGCAGCCGCAGCTCGCTGAGGGCGACCAGATCCTGGCTATACCTACCCTTGTCAAAAAAGTGCCTGAGCCCATAAGAAAGATTATCGGCGACCTTTCAAACGAAGAGAAAGTCCTGGTTGGCTTGAATATCCGCCCTGCGAGGAGATTAGAATGAGTGAACCTGTAGGCCCACATGATATGGATGATATTATCAACGAAGATGATAGATATGTTTTACGATTATTTGTAACCGGCGCCTCGACGAATTCTGTAAGGGCTATCAGTAATATTAAACAGATATGTGAGGAGTATATTGGTGACAAATATTCATTGGAAATAATTGACGTTTATCAGGAAAAGGAGATTGCTGAAAGAGAACAAATCATTGCCTTGCCGCTATTAATTAAAAGTTTCCCTTTACCCGAAAGGAGACTTATCGGCGATATGTCTGACACCAAAAGGGTGCTTAACGGGTTAGGGCTTTCTTAGTAACAATTGATGAATCCAGTAAAAACATACGATCAGCTTTTAAAAGAAAACGAGAGCCTGCAATGGCAGCTTGAGGAAGCTACGGATATTATTCAAGCCATACGAACAGGCCAGATCGACGCCCTGGTTGTTAAAAAAGGCGATGGACATGAGCTTTATACACTAAAGACGGCTGATCAGACTTACAGGGTTTTTATCGAAAAAATGAATGAGGGTGCAGTCACGCTCAACCACGAAGGGATCATCGTGTATTGCAATTCCATGTTTGCCTCCATGGTTAATCTTCCGCTTTCAAAAGTGATCGGATTGTCATTCCAGACTTTTGTGGCAGATGACTGTCTGAATGATTACCACGATATATTTAAAAAAGGCTGGACACAGGATAGTAAATTCGAGATGTCAATTACCAGCCACGACAGCATCATTCCTTGTCAGCTTTCTGTCACAACACTTGAACTGGATGAAGGTGTCTCTTTAAGTATCATCATTACCGACCTTTCTTATCAAAAGGAAATTCAGCGTCTTCTTAAGTTAAACAATGAAAGACTTGAAAGTACCAATGCTGCGTTGGAGATCAGCAACCACGATCTGCAGCAGTTTGCTTCCGTAGCCTCACATGATCTTCAGGAGCCTTTGCGGAAGATTATGATATTTTCGGGTCTGTTGAAAAGCCGTCATGTGAAGGAGTTGCCGGATGAAAGTGTCCAGTATCTGGAAAAGATAATCGCCTCCTCCGGAAGAATGAAAACGATGATTATCGACATATTGACTTATTCGGGGCTTTCTGTCAATAACAACCGTTTTTTACCAGTTGATCTCAATGTCGTCATCAATGAAGTCCTGGAAGATTTTGAAATTTTAATTGAAGAAAAAAAAGCAAGCTTCCATGTTGATCAGCTTCCTCTGGTTGAAGGTAATAGGGGACAGATCAGACAGGTTTTTCAAAACCTGATCGGGAATTCCCTGAAATTTTCAAAACCGGACGTACCTCCTGTTATCAAAATACAGAATGTAACTGAAGATCCGGCTGTTTTCTCAGAAGAGATTTCCAGGATCTCTGTCTCGGACAATGGTATCGGTTTTGATGAAAAGTATGGGGACAAGATCTTTTCTTTGTTTCAGCGTCTTAATACGAAGGATAGGTACGAAGGATCGGGTATTGGTCTTGCCATTACCAAAAAGATATTGGACAAGCACAACGGCACGATTTCAGCAAGCAGTAAAGAAAATGTCGGCTCAGAATTCATTATCAGCATTCCCTACAAACAAAAACACGAAGAAGATACTGACACGGAAAACTAACATTATCCAGTGTCACTGCACCACGTTGGTCGGTTTCCCATCGAAATAAGCTTTCAAATTAGCGGCGACCATTTCTAATAACCTTTCCCTTGCTTCAAAAGACGCCCAGGCAATATGTGGCGTAATGATACAATTTGGGGCCGACAACAAAGCATTATCTTTTTCCGGAGGTTCAGAAGAAAGTACGTCGAGAGCAGCGCCCGCGATTGTTTTATTTTTCAGTGCTTCTGCAAGGTCTGTTTCGTTGATAAGCGGGCCGCGTCCTGTGTTCACCAGGTAGGAGGTAGGCTTCATCCGGGAAAGACTATCGGCATTAACCATATTTTTCGTTTCGTCTGTGAGCGGACAATGCAGGCTTATCACATCACTTTCTTTGAAAACTGTTTCCAGTGAAACCATTTTTATTTCTTCCTGTTGTGTCCGGCCCGGGTTTTTCCGGTAAGCGATCACTTTCATTCCGAACGCAACAGCAATTTTTGCGACGTGCGTGCCGATATCGCCAAGGCCGATGAGCCCAAGTGTTTTTCCAGACAATTCTACAAGCGGCGTTTTCCAGTAACAAAAATCAGACGATGCCGCCCAGTCACCCTTGAAAACACTCTGACTATGCAGTTCTGTATGATTGACCAAGGCCAGAAGTAATGCAAACGTATGCTGCGCCACGGAGGCAGGGCCATATGCTTTTACATTGGTGACGATGATCCCACGTTTATTGGCCGCATTAAGATCAATATTGTTATAACCTGTCGCACATACACCAATATATTTCAGCCTGGGCAATTGATTTAAAATAGCCTCGTTCAAGACCACTTTATTTACCAAAACAGCATCAGCATCCTGAGCTCTATCGACAACTTCGTCCGGACCGGACCGGTCATAAACAGAGGTCTTCCCCAGCTTATTAACCGAGGACCAATCCAGGTCTCCCGGATTCAGTGTATATCCGTCGAGGATGACAATATTCATAAAGTTCTGGTTAGTAGTTACCATTAAATTAACCGGCAGATGTTCTCTGGATTTCCCTCCGGATAAGTTAAAATTACATAAAAAATCCCTTCGGGTGTGATCAGCACCAGAAGGGATTTTTTATAATTCAATAAAATAAGTTCTTAATTTTTAGGCTCTCCGCCAACTTTGCCTGCGCCGGCTCCCTGCTGCTGCATAGGATTTTGCGGACGGCGCATCTGAGATTGTTTAAAGATCTGGAAGCGCGTTGGTTTGGCTACCCGTGGGAATGAATTGTTTTCAGTGTCGATATCAGCGATCTGATAGTAAGGATCCAATGTCCACTGTACTACTTTTTTAGATGTTGAAATCACCTTATTGATCTGCTGGTCATTGAACCGCCAGATTTCAGCAGGGAAAGTGGCCAGTGAATCTGTTCCATCTTCAAAACCCATCTTGACGATAACCGGCATCGGTAATCCGCCTTTATTTTTGATAGAAAGCGTATAAAAGTTAGTATGGTTTTGTACCAGGTTTTTCTCGGCAGGAGACAAGGTCGCCAGGTATTGCTCATATTTTTGTTTATCAGCCTCTGTTACTTTGTAAGGATCATATGAATTATAGAAATCATTCATAGTTGAATCCTGGGCAACTACAGTCTTGGATTTGTCGGCTGCATCGCGAATTTTGCTGATCGTTTGTCCTTTTGCCATGGCTTCCTTACGGGCCAGCTCTTTCTCAATTTCAGGATTCTGTGTATCCACGCTAAACCAGTTTACACTTACCAGATCCTGATCCACCGGTTCAACACCATAAAACCAGCCTTTCCAGAACCAGTCAAGGTCTACACCGGAAGCATCTTCCATGGTGCGGAAGAAATCAGAGGGCGTCGGGCTTTTAAATCTCCAGCGTGTGGCATACTCTTTAAAAGCATGGTCGAATAATTCGCGGCCCATAACGGTCTCGCGCAGAATATTCAAAGCCGTCGCCGGTTTTGCGTAAGCATTTGGTCCAAGTCCGATCACATTTTCAGCAGAAGACATAATCGGAGACAATACGGACTTATCAGAAGACATATAATCTGTGATGAACATCGGCTCACCGCGGCGCGTCGGATAATTAAAATCCCATTCTTTTTCTGCCAGATACTGACAGAACGTGTTTAAACCTTCGTCCATCCATGCCCACTGACGTTCGTCTGAATTGACGATCATCGGGAAAAAGTTATGACCGACTTCATGGATAATCACACCGATCATGCCATATTTTACCTGTTCGCTGTATGTTCCGTCTTCTTCAGGCCGGCCTCCATTGAAACTGATCATCGGATATTCCATACCACCGCCCGAAGTGGAGTGGCAGGAGATTGCAACCGGGTAAGGATATTCGAAAGTACGGTTACCGTAAGACTTTAAAGTATGGGCAACGGCACGGGTTGAATATTGTTCCCAAAGCGGATTTCCTTCTTTTGGATAAAACGACATACACCAGATCTTGCGGCCGTTTTTGTAAACATCGCTTTGCATGGCATCCCAGATAAATTTACGGCTGCTTGAAAAAGCGAAGTCACGCACGTTATCTGCTTTGTAGATCCAGGTTTTTTTACCCACTGATTTGTTTTCACGTTTTTCAGCTTTTTCAGCTTCTGCTTGTGAAACGATGATCACTGGGTTTTTAGAAGTTTCAGCCTGCTTCAGACGCTGTTTCTGGGTAGCCGTCAAAACTTGTGCATAATTCTGGCATTCGCCGGAGGCTGCGACAATATGATCTGCAGGAGCGGTAATGGCTACTTTATAGTTTCCAAAAATCAGAGCGAACTCGCCTTGTCCCAGGAATTGTTTGTGGTTCCATCCGTTTACATCATCATAAGGTGCCAGGCGTGGGAACCAGTGTGCAATGAAATAATTTGAGTTTCCGTCTTTCGGAAAAAACTCATATCCGCTGCGTCCGTAATATTCAGTGATATTATAACTCCAGTCAACACCAAAAACAATGCTCATTCCCGGTTTTAATGGTGTCGGCAGATCGATGCGCATCATCGTGTTGTTGACGGTATATTTCAACGGATTTCCTGCCTTGTCTTTTACTTTCGAAATCTCGTACCCGTACTCAACTTTTGGGTCCAGGTTGGAGCCACGGCCATTATTCAAACCCTGAAGCTGGGTGGTGCTCATTCCTTTTTCATTGATCGTTCCGGTGCGGCTTGTGGCGCCAATTCCATCTTTTTTGAAAAGGTTCTGTTCAAGCTGAAGCCAGATGTATTTCAGCTCATCGGGGGAATTATTGAAAAACGTAATGTTTTCAGAACCGATGATGCGGCGTTTGTCATCGTCAAGTTCTACTTTAATGTCGTAATCTGCACGCATTTGCCAGTATTCTTTTCCTGGTGCACCGGATGCCGTACGGTAGGTGTTTGGGGTGGGTAAGGTTGTTCCCAACTGCTCAAACCGGTCATTGGCTTTGTAGTTGGGGGATGTAGGAAGCTGCTGGGCATTCATTGCCATGGAGAGCAGCAGTAAAAAAGGTAAAAGCAGGTTTCTCATAATAACTGGAGTGTTTTTCAATTGTGCGATTAAATTACGGATTATCCCAATATTTCTCTAAATAGCTCATTATTAATAATGAGTGATATTGCCATACCAACAATAATTCCTGAGATAATATCATTCCATCTGAGTTTGGATAGGCGAAGAATTTCTATGGCCAGAAATGCTATGGCCAGAATTATAAAAACGATAATCAGCTGTCCCAGTTCAAGGCCCACATTAAAGCCTAAAAGCGGCTCGACAATATCTGCCTCTTTCCCTAGTAAGGCCCTCAGATAATTTGAAAAGCCAAGGCCGTGGATCAGCCCAAAAGTAAGCGCGAGCGGATAACGCGGGCTGAACGTTTTTTCTCTTACGTAAGAAACCTTGGGTGTTTTATGAAAGAAGTTCAGGATTGCGGTAAAAAGAATGGTAACAGGAATAAGCAGCTCAATGACGTCCGGGCGGATCGAGATGACACCCATCGTTGAAAGTGCCAGTGTTATGGAATGGCCAATCGTAAAAGCCGTAACAAGGATGATTACCTTCTTCCAGTCTATGAGCGTATAAATCGTACAAAGTGCAACAATAAAAAGAATATGGTCGTAACCGTTGGAATCCGTGATGTGATCGAAACCCAACTGTAAGTAAGCTTGAAATTCAGACATGAAAGGAATTAGGTAAAAAAGGAATTAGTAAAATGTATTTGCCGGGCAGAAAATGTTACCAGCCACTTACTTATTTTAATAAAGTCCCGAAGTTATTTCATTCGGTACAGGAAAGCAATGTTTACGGTAAAAACCCCGTACAGACTAAAAGACGATCATGCGGTAAAATCAAAAAAGACCGGAAGCAATGCTTCCGGCCTTTTCAAATTCTGACACCAATTATATAAGATTATTATTTCTTTAAATCGTAATTTGTATTTTGTGGATCCCAGTTAGCCCAGGTTGCAGTCCAGTCGGTTGTGCTGAAAGCGCCAGCATAAGTAGTTGCTTCAAAACCGGCAGGAAGCGTAGCACCTCCTGTCAACAATGGAGAACCTGCACCAGGGATTGCATTTGGTTTAACACCTAACTTATTGAATGAAGCATCCATTTTAAGATCGGCTGCGGCAGAAATTGCATTTTTCGCACCAGCTGCTTTAAACTGAGCTTCAGTTACGCCCTCAACCTGCAACTTTGCAGTCGTAGCTAAAACGACGCCGTCCATTTTCATCAAACCAGATGTGAAGTTTCCAATGGTAAGGTCGTTTTCAACACGAAGACCTGAACGAGGCCATGCGCCTGTAAATACACTGTTGTAAACAGAGATCGCTGAATTACGGCGGATACGCATTGCAGAAGCAAATTTAGCATCTGGCGTTCCGTCACCCATCGCAACGGTTACATTAGCAAATTTTGCAGAAGTTTGTGGAGTTGCAGCAGTTCCGTTCGCATCGTTGTCTGATTCAAAGCCGTTTGAGTCACCAGCCTGATCTGCAATAGCAGGATCACGTAGAATAAAACCGTACTGGATCAATCCGCTGAAACCGTTATCTGTATCGAAATCGTCATCTAAGCCACGATATGCGATCAGGTGTTTTGCATTTACTGTTCCGCCAAACCACTCGAATGAATCATCTCCGCCGTAAGAAGCCTGAACATATTCTATTTTTGTTCCTGATCCTACGCCACCAAATGTCAAGCTATTGATCTCCTTATTAGTTTCGTAGGCAATACCTGCAAATTCAACACGAACATACTTAAGTTCTCCGGAATTGTCTGCAACGTCTGTTCCACCGAAAGTTGTTTTTTCTTCACCTTCAACAACAGCCGGAGTTTTGTTCACCGGAGCGTTTCCTAGAATCACCAATCCACCCCAGTCGCCAGCCTTACGTGCGCCGATCGCTTGGTTAGAAGTGAAAACAATAGGTTTGTCAGCTGTTCCAACTGCTATGATTTTAGCACCTGGCTTAATAAAAAGTGCACCTTTTGTGGCCTTATCGCCTTTGATTACTGTTCCTGCTTCAATGGTAAGTGTAGCACCCGCTTCAACATAAACAAAACCAGTCAGCAAATATTGGTCTGTTGCTTTCCACGTGGTATTGGTAGTAATGCTTCCCGAAACCGTATTCAATGCGCCTGGAACAACCACTGGCGGTGTTACGATATCATCATCTTCATCATCGCTGTTACAAGCTACAAAACCTGTCATAAGTAACCCGATCATTAACAGGTTAAATAATTTGCTTACTTTTTTCATACAATTCTTGGTTTACTAATTGATTGCTTTGTTGGATAATCGTGGAATTAGAATTTATAGGTAAGGCCGATTGTCGAGTAAGTTCCGCGACGGTATTTTTGATAGCTTTCATCAACCCCTGTGATCTTGCCATCAAGATTACTATCCTGGATCAGGCGGAATTGTTGGTTTAACAGATCCTGTACACCCAGTTTAAGTTCTACATGCTGACCAATTGTTTTGATAATATTAAGGTCGATCACATTACGGGGCATCTCATATACGGTTGGTTGTACTGCATTATCGCCAACAAGAAATATACGTTTTCCTATTACATTGTAGAGCGCATTCACCTGCAGGCCAAGTGCCGGCTCGTTGTAGTACACACCCGTGTTGATCAGGTAAGGCGATTGTCCCTGAAGCTGTCTGTTTGCCTCTTGTCCGGCGAAGCCGGTCAGTACATCACTTTTAATTACAGATCCGTTCAGAATTAACGTCAGGTTATTTACGAACGCTGAATTCGTGATTTCTTTTAGAGACTTGCGAACTTCAACTTCTGCTCCGTAAGCATAAGCCTTTTCAGCATTGTCTACCGTAAACGTTACGCCTGATCCTGAATATCTGATACGGGATTCGATCGGGTTTTTGAAGTGTTTGTAGAAACCGGCTACCGAGATAACTTCACCATCTCTTGGATAAAATTCGTAACGCAAATCAATATTCTGGATCGATGGCGTTTTCAGATTAGGATTTCCAACACGTGAAACGTCGAAGTTAAAATCATAGTAGTTGAACGGAGCTAATTCACGGAATTCAGGTCTGTTCAGTGTAATACTGTATGCCAGACGCAGCAGTGATTTTTCTGTGAAGTTATAAGCCATGTTCACGGATGGAAGGGCACGGAATATTGGATTATTCACTCTGATTTTCGCTCCTGCTCCTCTTTCCTGACTTTGCAGTTTCTGAACGTTGTACTCCCCCCTGAAACCCAGAGAAACATTAAATTTGGTTGTCAAAGGAATGTAAGCACCAACATATCCGGCAGCCAGGGTGTTCTGTGCTTTATACTTGTCATCAGTGTTGGTATGCTCAACATAATAAAGTTTATCAGCCGCAACGTTCGATTTGTCAAAAAACTGTGCTGGCGCGCTGTTCAGGATTTCGGACGATACACCTCCGGGATTATTAAGGTTAAACCAACGGGCGCTGAAAATACGGTCTTTATATTCGGCCATTCCACCTGCACGCAGCTTGATCTGCATTTTCTCATCACCTTCATATCCGTTTCTTTCAATACGGTGTTCGATATCTGCACGGAAGGAGCTTGAATATTCGTTAAGCTTGGAGAAGAAACGAGCATTACGCGTTAGACTGGCGCCGCTTCCCTGTAACGTTTCAATGGTGAAAGGAGCGTTTGAGCCGATATCGCGACTTGAAACGAAGCGGCGAAAATCTGGCTCGTCGCGGTGTGTCCAACCAAATGCACCAGTCCATTTAATCGTAGTTGCATTCGAAACATCATGGGTACCGCTTAGCTGACCCGAATAAATACTTTTTGATTCGTAGCGGAAAGCATAATTTTCAACTTCACGTCCATTGTCTGTGCTGTATCCCTGACGGAACGTCGTTTCTTTATTACTAAGCTGATTGAACAAATTACGGAATTCAATTTTATGATTAGGGTTGATAATAAAACCCCAGTTTGACATCACACCGACCCGCGTATTTTGTCCGTAAAACTGATCTCTGTAATTCAGCTGGATCTCAGATTTATTTTTCTTCTCGTCAAATGCCAGGTATCTGAATTGTTCTGTTGGCATGAACTGGTTCGTATGTGTATAATTGACATTATTAAACGTTGTCAGTTTCTTGTCACCGATGTTCATGCTCCTGTTGTACCCAATTGAAAAGCGAAGGTCCGGACGGATACTTTTTGTTTGCAGATCGTAAAAATTCGTCAGATTACGGAAAGCATTTATTGTTTTGTCAGAAGGCGTATTTTCATTGATGATCGTTCTGGTTTTCGGGAAATTGGAAGGCAGTATGCGATCTGTTGAACCGAAGCCTATCCAATCCAGAGATCCGCCTTTATAATCCTTCGCATTACGGAAAGTGGTCCCCCCACGGAAAGAGGTAGAAAGATTCAATGTGAAACCATTTTCATCCGGCACCGTTTTAGTGTAAATTTTAATAACACCACCAGCAAATTCTCCCGGCAATTCGGGTGCACCTGATTTATAGATCATGATGCGGTCAATAGCCGAGCTCGGTATAAGGTCAAATGAAAAGGATTTAACATCCACTTCTGACGAAGGCGTAATGGCATCATTAAGCATTACCGTATTATACCGCTCATTTAACCCACGGATAATTACGAAACGATCATCCTGAATGGAAACCCCCGGAACCCGGCGAACAACCTGTGAGGCATCTCTGTCCTGTGATTTCTGGATTTGCTGAGCTGAGATACCGACTGCGATCTGTTCTGCTTTTTTAATTTCAGTAATGACCGACACATCTGTAAACGTTTGGCGCTGGCCTACGATCTTTACCTCCTGTAGATTGGCTACATCCTCTTCCAGTGTTGCATTGATGAGGACAGCCTGATTGGGGTAAACGGTTACTTCAACTTCTTTGTTTTTGTAAGAAATATAACTTACAATAACAGTGTGTTTTCCCGTTGGTATGTTTGGAATGTCGAATTTCCCGTCTGGATCTGTGGCAGTACCGACAGGTGGAGTGGAGCCTTTTAAGATAACGCTGGCACCGATAATGGCTTCTTTCGATTGGGCATCAATAATAGATCCTTTAATCGAACCTGTCTGGGCCTTTACAAAGGAGACAGAAAAAATAACTAAGAGAAGAGCTAAAATTTTTGAGTTCATAATTTTACGTGTCAGAAACTAATTGTTTTCGACAGCAAAAGTAGATTCTCAATGTTACCTCAGTGTTAACTCAATATTATGGCTTGGTTATTTAAGATTTATAATATTTCCTGTAAATCAATTATTTAGGGTGTTCTGCATATTTCGTTGGAGCGAAATCCTGTTTGCAGGGAAATAGCTATGTTTTTGCCTGTATTGACTACTATTCAATAAAACCGTTTCCGGTACTTGTTTTGAATTTTTCCAAGTTATATATATGACCATTGACCACTGCATATTTCACGATATTTCCTTTTTTTAACAAAAAAGTACCAGCACTGCCAAGTTCCGATGGCTTTATCAAAATTGATTTATTGGGTCGCAGAAAATGAAAGGGCTGGTCAGATAAAGTACCATATGGAAGCTTTGGGTTGTCGGCAGCTCCTAATTTTACATAGGTGTAACCTTTTTGGAACAGTTCCTTAACAGACAGGTTTTTAATATCCTGGATGGTAGTCATCGCAGTAGGATAAACTTTCCCCGCCGCCAGCGTCAGCCCGGAGGCATCTATCTCTTCGGTACCAAAAACGGTCGAAAGGTCGCCATATTCCTCTATTCTGGCAGAGTAATTAAATCTGGTTGCATTGGCATTATTGACTTCATTGCGATTGATCCCAAGATCGCTGAGATAGGTCTTTTGGTCTTTGATGACGGTCACGCCCCGAACGATTACATCGAAGAGCGCTCTTCCATTCTGCGGTATGTCCTCGTATTTATCCTTATTTTCTTTTTTATAACTGCCGTCGGCTATCGTTTCAAATGCACTCAGCAGTGACATAAAGTTAAGTTTCCGGATATATTGTTTTTCAGGATCTCCTGCATATCCGCCGGATTCGATTAAAATTAAGGTAGTTCCCCACTTTTGAAAATTATCACCAAAACCACGCGGTTCATGATCATCGGCATACCGGCCAACTTTTCCCGGGATGATCTGCTGAAGGTTGCGGTTCATCTTAACAATAAGCTGCATGGATTTTTGCCGTACCTGGTTGATTGACCGCTCATAATCATAAGCCGTTGCTAGAAAGGAAATAGCTGCCTTATTGTCCGACCGCCCCGCCGAATATCTTGGACTCTGGTCATGCAGGTTAAATCCAAATGCTGGTTTGATCGTATTTTGCAGAGTTTTAAGAATCCTGGATTCGGGCGCTTGCAGGTAAACGGCGTCCCGGTTTAGGTCAAAACCCTGAGCGTTTCTGCGCTGATATTTTTCAGCGCCATCGGGATTGAGCATAGGAACAAAATAGATGGTCGCGCTGTCCAGTATCGTTTTTCTCAGTTTATCATAACCATCCCCATTGGCTTCGAGAAAATTAAGAATATCGAAAATCGCCATGGTTGCTGTCGGCTCATCACCGTGCATCTGCGACCAGGCCAGGATGGTATGCGGTCCCTTTCCTGCTTTGATCATTGAAATGCTTCTGCCTTCAAAAGATTCACCTACTTTCGAGATTTCAAAAGTTTTGCTGATCCGTTTTTTCTCGATCAGCGGCTGTATATCCTTATGCTTGAAGCGGCGGTTTTTGATCGCAGTTTCCTTATACTTTTCATGTGATTTCATAAGTCTTTCCGCCAGGTCACCGGATTGCGAAAAGCTTGCTTGTATCTGGAAAACAACAATAACAAGGGTGAGTATATACTTCATAATCCTGTTGATTCGCGCAAAGCAAAAATGTTTAAAACGAAGATCGCCAGATTTTCTAACGAAGAAACCTGGCCGATCTTTGCATTAATCCTATTTTTCTTTGTCCAAAATCTCTGATGACGTAATTTTACTCAACTATTCCGTTAAAGAAAACTGGGTTTTCGGATGTTAAATCGTAGATAAATCCATTGACTACTGCAAATTTGGGTTCTGCATTTTTAGTCAGTATAAACGTGGCGGTATCTTCAAAAGCCGGTGCAGATAAGGGTTCAGTTTTAGACCGCAGAATGTGCAATGGAAGTGAAGTTACTGACATCACGGAGGAAGAATGATCTGGTTTCATTTTAATATAGGTATATCCTTCTGTTAACAAAGACCAGGCATCTACCTGATCCAGTTCATCCATTTGATCATAATCAACAAAAAGTACTTTTCCTTTTTCCAGTGTCAGGCCGGATGCATCAAATTCCTCGCTGCCAAAGAAAATAGAAAGATCTCCATATTCTTCTATGGTACTGTGATAGAAAAATTTTGTAGCGTTTTCGTAATTTACTTCGCTGCGATCAATGCCAAAGTCAGCCTGAAAAGTTTTACCATCCTGTTTCACAGTAACGTTTCTGATCAGAAGGTCATAGATATACCTGCTGTTTTCCTGCAAAGCATAATAAGATTCACGTCCTTCCCGCACATATGAGTTTTCTGAAATGGCATAAAGTCCCGACAGGATTGACATAAAATTGAGCTTCCGGATGTACTGCTTTTCCGGGTCGCCAACATAACCGCCAGATTCGATCAGGATCAGTGAAGTTCCCCATTTTTGGATATTGTCGCCAAACGCACGTGGCTCATGATCTTCATTCCACTTACCGACCTGGCCTGGAATGTGTTTTTGCAGCATCCTGTTCATTCCACTGATCACCTGGATCGCTTTCTCCCTGACCGGATTTACATTTCTTTCGTAGTCGTAAGCCGTAGCCAGAAAGGAAATAGTCGCGAGTTTTGAAGTGTTCCCAACTGAATAGCGAGGGTTTTTATCATGTAAATTAAATCCGAACTCTGGCTGCAGGGTTTGTTGAAGTTCCTTCAAAATCCTCGATTCAGGCGACTGGAGATGTAGGGCATCACGATTTATATCAATATGCTGGGCATTTCTTCTTTGGTAACGCTCCGCCCCATCGGGATTCAGCATCGGTACAAGATAGAGGGTAGTTTCGGATAATATCAGTTTTCGTGCTGCATCAAATTCATCGTCGCGGCCATCTAAAAAATTCAACAAGTCGAAGATTGCCATCGTGGCGGTAGGCTCGTCGCCATGCATCTGGCTCCATAGTAATATTTTTCTTGGTCCTGTTCCTGTCTTGATACAATGGATAGGGCGACCTTCAAAAGACGCTCCGGCTTTCAGGATTTCGTAAGCCGGATTTCCTTTTCTCTTCTCAAAAAGACCTTTTATATCCTTTTGTTTAAAACGTCTATTCGTCAGCGACGCTTCACGGAACAGAGGATAAGCATGATCTATGTTATCTTCGAAAGTAGTTTTCAAATTCATGAATCTGGTGAAAGCAAACCTGTAAAATTAAATGGATCAGGCAGTTGTTTGTATGGTTCAGGTTTGCAGTGGTAAAAATAAATACAATCTTCAAACCGCTTATACAATTTCTTTAAGTTTAATGCAGAATTTTTGCAAATATTGTTCCAATCTATTGCAATCTTTTCATATATTTGCACCATGTTAAGCGCTGAAACATATCATCATTTTCATCAAAACCACTTGGTTTCCGGGCGTCTTGGGTGATGTGTTTTTGCAAGTAGTGTTGTAATAAGGTTGAATACATAGTATCCCAGAAGCCCGATTCTTAAACGAATCGGGCTTTGTTTTTTCTGAGCAGCAAGTTTTATTTATCCATACGATCGCCAATGAAAACTGTAATTATTAAATACAATGCTGGAAATGTGCAGTCGGTCATGTATGCACTGGACCGAATCGGTATTGATTATTTATATACTGATGATGAAGCGGAAATACGATCTGCCGACAAAGTGATTTTCCCCGGCGTCGGTGAAGCGAGTACTGCGATGAATTATCTTCGCGATAAGGGTCTGGATAAAATTATTCCGTCGCTGACGCAGCCTGTTTTAGGAACCTGCGTGGGTATGCAGCTGATGTGCCGCTTCTCGGAAGAAAATAATACCACCTGTATGGGTATTTTTGATGTGGATGTAAAACGTTTTCCGGCTACACCTGGTATTAAAGTGCCGCATATGGGCTGGAATAACATAACCAGTTATAAATCAGAGCTGACAACAAATCTGATCGACAATGCATATGTGTATTTTGTACATAGTTACGCAGCGCCGGTTTGTGCATATACCGTTGCAACCTGTGACTACATAAAACCATTCAGTGCGATGTTACACAAAGATAATTTTTACGCTGCTCAGTTTCACTGCGAAATAAGTGGAGATGTTGGACAAAAAATATTAGAAAATTTTCTGAAACTTTAACCAACCAGGCCTGAAGAGGCCGGCATATTTTCGCCAGGGCCAGCAGCCCCGGCACGGATACCCGCGGGATGCGGGAAGTCGTAAAACGCCGGGAACGGATGACCGGGATCCGGAATATGAAACATTACTACGAAATATGATCCAGATAATACCAGCCATAGACATGATCGACGGAAAATGTGTCCGTCTAACGCAGGGAGATTACGGTAAAAAAACCATTTACAACGAAAATCCACTCGAAGTAGCACTTGAATTCCAGGATGCCGGCCTGACCAGGCTCCATCTGGTAGATCTTGACGGAGCAAAAGCCAAAAAGGTAATCAATTGGAAGGTATTAGAAAAAATCGCTAACCAGACGTCACTTCTTATTGATTTTGGCGGGGGTGTACAATCTGAAGAGGATATTCGTATTGTATTCGAAAGTGGAGCGAAACAGGTAACAGGCGGAAGTGTTGCGGTAAAACAGCCCGATCTGTTTAAAAACTGGCTTGAAGTTTACGGTGGAGAAAAAATAATTCTGGGTGCTGACGCCAAAAATGAAAAGGTTGCGGTCAGTGGCTGGGAGGAAGGAACACAACTTTGGGTTTATGATTTTGTGGAAGAATATGTAGAAAAGGGAGTCAGGTATACGATCAGTACCGACGTCGCCAAAGACGGGCTCTTACAGGGACCGTCTTTTGATCTTTACAAAAACTTACAGGAAAAGTGTCCTGGCCTCAATATCATTGCAAGCGGTGGGATCAGCGGCCTGGAAGATGTTGAAAAACTGGCAGAAATGAAAATTTACGGTGTGATTATAGGAAAGGCTATCTATGAGAACCGAATAAGTCTAACCGATTTACAACGATTTTTAGCTTAAAAACATGTTGACAAAACGCATAATACCTTGCCTTGATGTTAAAGACGGGCGCACTGTCAAAGGTGTAAACTTCGTGAACCTGCGAGACGCCGGAGATGCAGTGGAGCTGGGCGCGCTCTATGCTGCACAGGGAGCAGATGAGCTGGTATACCTGGATATTGCTGCCACTGTCGAAGGCCGTTCTACTTTTATCGACCTGGTCAGGCGGGTGGCGCATACCATCAATATCCCTTTTACCGTCGGTGGCGGAATTTCTTCAATCGCTGATGTTTCTGCCTTGTTGCATGCAGGCGCGGACAAGGTTTCAATAAATTCGTCAGCTGTCCGCAATCCTGACCTGATCAATGAGCTCGCGCTGGAATTCGGAAGTCAGTGTATCGTCGTTGCCATCGATACACGGTACGTAGAAACAAGTGAAGGTATTTTTGAACATATCGTTCACACCCATGGTGGCCGGAAGCCGACGCAGCTTCGCACAATTCCGTGGGCAAAGGAAGTTGAAGATCGGGGAGCAGGAGAACTTCTGCTGACTTCTATGGATACCGACGGAACCAAAAACGGCTTTGCACTGGAATTAACTTCGACCATTTCTACGCATGCAAATATTCCGGTCATTGCGTCTGGCGGCGCCGGAAACATGGAGCATTTTTATGATGTGTTTACAGAAGGAAAGGCAGACGCAGGCCTCGCTGCAAGTATTTTTCACTTCCGGGAAATAGATATTCCTGATTTGAAGCAATATTTACAAAATAAAGCGCTTCCGATGCGCATGACAAAATAAATTCATTGCTTTACATGACGGCCAAAATTTTACTATTCAGTATAAATGACTAACGACCTTTCAACAATAGATTTTACTAAATCACCAGACGGCCTCGTGCCGGCTGTTATCCAGGATGCCGATACCTCTGTTGTCTTAATGCTTGGCTATATGAACCATGAGGCGTTTGAAAAAACACAGGCGGAAGGTAAGGTTACCTTTTTCAGCAGGAGCAAGCAGCGTCTGTGGACCAAGGGAGAGACTTCTGATAATTTCCTTTTTGTTAAAGAGATACTCGCTGATTGTGACGGAGATACGATTTTAATTAAGGCACAACCTGCGGGGCCGACTTGCCACACTGGGGATGATACCTGTTTTGGGGAAAAAAATAACCGCAATTCACGGATCGGGGAAGCGGCGTTCCTGAATTATCTGCAGAAAGACATTATCCGTGATAGAAAATTAAACCCCACAGATGAGTCATACACAAGCAGTTTATTCAAAAGAGGCGTAAATAAAATTGCGCAAAAGGTAGGGGAAGAGGCTGTTGAGGTTGTTATTGAAGCAAAAGATAACGACGATGATCTGTTTAAAGGAGAAGTGAGTGATCTGATTTTCCATCTTCTCGTGCTTTTGGAACAAAAAAACATTGACTTAGATGAGGTAATTAGCGTACTTCGTAGCCGTCACTCATAAAAACCAAAGCCATATGAATCTACTAATACGCCTTTTAATCAGTACTTTGGCCATTGTTGTAGCCTCTAAAGTAGTTCCGGGAGTTTTCGTGGAAAGCTGGACGACCGCAGCCATTGTAGCTATTGTTTTAGGGATCCTTAATACATTTCTTAAACCGGTGCTTCAGATTCTGGCTCTGCCAATCACCATTCTGACGCTTGGGATCTTCTATTTTATAATCAACGTATTCATCATTTATCTGGCTACCTATCTGGTTGATGGTTTTGCGATCAGCGGATTTATCTCTGCTTTAATATTTGGTTTCGTAGTTTCAGTAGTTTCTGCAATCCTTGGTATGTTTTTGGATTAGACTTTTGTTTGAAAAACGATGTCTAAAACAAATTATATGAATTGCAAACTACACGCCTATGTTTAACCAACTAGAAGAAATCAAGGATACTCTGTTTAAATATTTCGAGACCCGTATCGACTTATTTAAGATTGAGACAAGAGACAAAATCGAACGTACGGTTGTAAGCGCCATCTATGGTGTTGTTTTGGTGAGCATTGCCCTGATCATTTTAATCCTGCTTATCATATTACTCGGAACATTCCTGAATAAATGGCTTGACAGCGATTATCTTGGATACCTGATTCTACTTGGCGTTTTCGTTTTAATAATGGTCCTTGCCATCACGATGAAAGAACAAATGATAGGTTTCATCCGTAACATCATCACGCGTTTCGTTCAGATAAAAGAAGATGAACTGACTGAGAAGGTCATTGGGAAATAGACATTCCAATGAAAATATTATTTTTGGTTATAGTGGTTACTTCTTAACAACACTTTAAAAAAGGAATTATATGAGTAGTTCTCCGATAGATTCATCCGTAAAGTTATCGAAGCCGTTTTCGTCTAATACAGACGCAGAAAAAGAAGATTTGCTAAAAGAAGCAGATCTGTACAGAGATAAACTGGAGGTCCAATGGGACGATCTTAAAAAAGATGCAACAGATTATGGAAAGCAGGCGTTGATCATAGGAGGAGTGGTTGCAAGTACCTATTTGCTGCTCGAAGCAGTGCTTCCAAAAGAAAAAAGGAAAGAAAAAATATATATTGAGCCTGAAAATCCGGTAATTCGGCGTTTGGTTCCTGAAAAGAAGAGTAAATTTGCGATAGGTGAAGTCGTACAAAGCTTAGTATGGACATTGGCGGCAGGATGGGCGCGCCAAAAGCTTAAGAATTTTATTGCAGATGACCTTGAATCGGATGAAGAAAATATCAAATCATAAAATAGCAGACCTCCTTACAGCCAGAAAAGAAGAAAAAAGGAAATCGTTTGCGGTACTCCTGGATCCTGACAAAGTGGATTTTGACACTTTTCCCCAGTTTCTTCGGGAAGCCGTAGAAAATGAAGTCGACTTTTTTTTCGTCGGTGGCAGCCTTATAACGAACTATGCAATTGACGAGCTGATTTCGGCGATTCAAAAGTATACCGATATTCCGACCATTCTTTTTCCTGGTAATAGTCTTCATGTGGAGCATACTGCGGATGCGATATTACTGTTATCCCTTATTTCAGGTAGAAATCCGGACTTTTTGATCGGACAGCATGTTATTGCTGCTCCCATGTTGAAGAAAAGCGGTCTGGAAATATTACCGACTGGTTATATGCTGATCGAAAGCGGAAAACTTACTACCGTTTCTTACATCAGCAACACCACTCCGATCCCTCACGACAAAGCTGCTATCGCTGCCTGTACGGCAATGGCCGGAGAAATGCTCGGATTAAGAAATATTTTTCTTGACGCCGGCAGCGGTGCGCAGATTCCGGTCCCGGCCGATATGATCGCAGCCGTTCGTGCGTCCGTTGACACACCTATTATTGTAGGCGGCGGAATTGACACCAGTGAGAAAGCTTTGCTTGCTATGCAGGCCGGAGCAGATGTGATCGTGGTTGGTAATGGAATAGAACAAAATCAAAATCTGCTTCCCGAGATTGCTGCGTCTGTGAAGATGTTTAATCTCCAATTAGAAAAGGTTTACTAGACTTAGGTGATAATATTTTGCACTAAAGGAAGGGGTTTCATTATTTTCTAAGGAAATTTTAAGTTCTTGGAAAAATACAATCCAATTTGTTGGGATAATTGAAACTAATCATACTATCTTTGCAACGAACCTTAATTACACCCAAGAAATGAAAAAATTCGTAGCATTTGCATTTGTTGCCGGAATGGTAGCATTCGCGTCTTGTACAAGCAAGCCAAAAGAAGAAGCAGCTGATTCTACTGCTGTAACTGTTGAAACTCCTATCGTTGATACTGTTGCTGTTGATTCAGTTATGACTGATTCAATGAAAACTGATTCAGTGAAATAATCATTGAGCTTTTTTGGAAGTTATTGAAAAGCCTTATTTATAAGGCTTTTCTTTTTTTATTTAGGGTATGGAAAAAACAATCACCCTGGCAGACTATGTTCCTCAGCTTGCTTATGCATACTGTGACCATCTCCACCAAACGTATAAATTCGATTTTTTCTTATCACGTCCACGGAATACCCGTTTAGGTGACTATACAATCAAACCAGGTTTTGTACCAAGAATAACAGTAAATAAAAACCTGAATACCTATAATTTTCTGATTACTTACCTGCACGAAGTTGCGCACCACGTCGTCTACCTTCAAACGAAAAACCGTTTGAGAAAGCGTGTTGCGCCGCATGGTCAGGAATGGAAAACAGCATTTTCAAGCTTGCTGGCCCCGGTTATGAATGAGCACGTTTTTCCTGCTGACATATTAGCGCCGCTTTTAAAATATGCACAAAATCCTAAAGCATCTACGAGCGCGGATCATATTCTTTACCATGCCATCAAAAAATACGATGATAATCCTGTGCAACTAAATAAAGTTGCGTTGGTGCATCTTACGGAGGGAAGTAACTTCGTTTTTCATAACAGACGCTTTGTCAGAGGTTCGCTGAGGCGCACCCGTGTGCTTTGTACGGATCAAGTCTCCCAACGTCGTTATACCATCCCTGCTCATGCACTTGTCGAAGCGTGTTAATGCTGTGAAGTCTACTGGTAAACCGGCACTTTTTTGCTGGGCTTTTCTGCTGTTGGCATTACACGGTTTTGGACAGACTTCTTCGGTATTGTCAACAGGCAGCTGGTATAAAATCGCAGTCACTGAAAATGGTATTTACAAATTAGATGCGGCATTTCTCAGAAAAATGGGGCTTGATATCACGGCAATTTCTCCTGATCAAATCAAGATCTATGGGAATGGGGGAAAAATGCTTCCACAGAATAATTCCGCCAATCGCACACCGGACCTGGTTCAGAACGCGATCATGGTGGATGGCGAAGCAGATGGGAAGTTCGATGTTTCGGATGCAATTTATTTTTATGGAGAAAGTCCACACCAGACATATTACGACTCCCTGAAATCCCGCTACACCCACGAGATCAATGTTTATTCGGATAGTACCTATTATTTCCTGACCGTGGGTGCCGGCAAAGGTTTGAGGGTAACCAGTAAACCAAGCTTAGTATCGCTGTCAGAGACATTCGTGAACCAGTACGATGACTATTGGTTCCATGAGCAGGAAGCCGTTAATTTATTAAGATCAGGTCGTGAATGGTGGGGAGAATATATTGGAACGGCTTCTACTTTTACCATAGACGCCAACATTCCTGATGTAATTCCTTCTTCGAATGTAAATCTTCTGACATCAGCAATTGGTTCTGCTCAGGTTCCCACGAAATTCCTCTGGCAATTGAATGGTCAGTCAGCAGGCGAAGGTTCCATCGGGGTTGTCGGTCCTGGCCAATACGATTTAAAGGCTCAGAAATCAGAAAATATTTTTCTTTTAAATACTTCTGATCATCCGCCTGTCAATTTCAAAGTTGGTGTGACTTACGACAAAGGTGGACAGAGCGCTGCGCAGGCATACCTTAACTATGTCGGACTTCAGACTAAAAGGTTATTGAAAGCATATGATTATCAGCAGATTTACAGATTTTCGCCAGATAGTAAAGATATTGTAAACTATCAGATCAACGACGTTTCAGCCGGCTGGTTTTGGTGGAATGTTTCTGATCCCGGCGAGATCACTTCTGCGGTTTTGAAAAACATAGGTACCGCAGCCACATTTACAGATGCAGCAGGTAAGACGGTCAGACAATACATTGGGTTTACTTTAAAAAATGCATTCACGCCCGTATCAGGTCAGAAAATTGATAACCAAAATTTACATCAAACCGAAGCACCCGATTTATTGATCATCACCTCTAAAAGCTTTGAAACAGAAGCAAAAAGGCTGGCTGCCTTCCGCGAGGAAAATGATCATTTAGAAACATTGATCGTTACAACGAATCAGGTATACAATGAATTTTCAGGTGGAAAAACGGACGTTTCGGCAATCAGGGATTATGTTCGCTTTTTGTCAAAAGGCAGTCCGGGGAAATTAAAATATCTGCTGCTTTTTGGCGACGCCACTTATGATTTCAAAAACCTGGCCCGGAACCAGACAGCGGGGCAACGCGATAACTGGGTGCCGGTCTACGAAAGCAGGGAGTCCCTCAATCCGGTATATACCTATTCATCAGACGATTATTTTGGTTTTCTAAGAGATGGAGAAGGTGAATGGACGGAAAATAATGCTGGGGATTATGCCGTGGAGATCGGGATCGGCAGGCTTCCTGTAAAATCGGCGGCAGAAGCGAAAGTAATTGTGGATAAATTAATTCACTATGCATCTTCGCCAAAATCCCGTGGGCGCTGGCAGAATACCATCCATTTTGTCGCTGATGACGGCGATGGTACTATTCATCAACAACATGCAGATGAACTGGCCAGGCTTACTCATGACAATTTTTTATCAAGCCGGATATTTCTGGATGCTTTTCCGCAAACGACAACAAGTCTTGGTCAGAAAGTGCCGGGGGTTAATGCTGCCATAAAAAAGAGTATTAATGAAGGAACGCTCATTTTGAATTACACGGGTCATGGGGGGACGAGCGGCTGGGCAGAAGAACAGGTTCTGACCCTTACCGAAATGCAGACGGCGAGAGGTTATAACAATTTGCCATTGCTGATAACCGCAACGTGTGATTTTGGCCGTTATGACGATCCGGGCATCATATCAGGTGCGGAGCTTATGGTATTGAGTCCGCGGGGTGCTGCGATTGGCGCACTGAGTACAACGAGGCCGGTTTTTTCCAGTACCAATTTTACGATCAATAAGGCTTTTTATGACGCGCTTATTACGTTAGGACCCGCTGCCAGGATGGGCGACATTTTCCGCCAGACAAAAAATAAGGGCCTGGCCGGGAGTCTGAACAGAAATTTTACGTTACTGGGCGATCCGTCAATGCGGTTGGCAAGGGCTGAAAAAGCCATCCGATGGAGCGCTGCGCCAGATACCCTGCGTGCTCTGGAAAAAACAACGTTGCGAGGCGAGGTCGTTGTTGATGGATCGGTAGATATATCTTTCAGTGGCATTGCCCGCTTGACGGTTTTTGATAAACCAGTTTCGTTCCGTACACTTGGGAACGAAGGTGAAGTCAAAACGTACAGTGAATTCGGGAATAAGCTTTTCGATGGAATGGTGAAGGTTGCTGACGGAAAATTCATTTGTGAATTTGTAATGCCGAAGGATATAGATTATCGTATAGGGACTGGGCGTGTCAGTATTTATGCCCTGGCTGCAGACAGCTTATCCGATGCTTCTGCGCAGCTAGACGTCCTGATCGGAGGGAGTGGCGCGCCTGCCAAGGACATAACGGCACCAAAAATCGCTGCGTATCTGAATACGAAGGATTTCCGTGAGGGCGACATTGTTGAAGGTTCATCAGTTTTATTTCTTGATCTGAGTGACGAAAACGGTATCAACCTGTCAAAATCCGGAATAGGGCATAATATAACGCTTACGCTTAATGATACGGCTACATATGTTTTGAATGATTACTACACTGCTGAGCTGGATTTCAGGCAAGGTACTGTCCGGTTTCCGTTTGATCAGTTGCCTGCCGGCAAATACGTGGCAGTCATAAAAGTATGGGATACGTATACTAACTCTTCCGAAATAACGTTCGGATTTCAAGTAGGCCAAGCAACCGGTATAAAATTTAGCAGTCTGACTGTATTCCCAAACCCTTTTGATCAGGATCTTTCATTTGAAGTAATTCATAATAAAGCCGATGATGATGTAGAAATTGTTTTTAGTATATTGCTGAGCTCAGGACAAAAACTCGGATCTTTTGAATGGCAATATTATAATAATGAGGGCATTATTAAAGAGACAATTGCTGGTGCGAGGTTTAACAGGTTTACTTCCGGGATTAATTCACTCTTATATACTTTGCAAATTCGCTCATTAAAGGACAATTCCGTCGACATGCGGTCAGGGAAACTGCTGCGTTTGCATTAGCGAATAATAAATCTTGTAATTTTATTATAGTATTAAATATCTTTCATTGTATTTTTGACCCTTTAAAAGAAGTAGACTAACACCACTTCCTATCGCAAATCCAATAAATATGAGACTATTTTTTGTAAGTTTATCTTCATTATTCTTATTGTCAACGAGTAGTTTGCTAGCTCAGTCCCTCGCAGCAGACACGATACGCAGAATACCAAGTTCCCCTCTGGCTTTTTTAACTTTTGCACCTGATGCACGTAGTGCAGGTATGGGTGAAGCGGGTGTTGCGCTAAGCCCGGATGCAAACTCAACTTATTGGAATGCAGCAAAATTACCTTACAACCAAAAAGACTTCGGTGTTTCGGCATCTTATACCCCATGGTTAAGAAATTTGGTTGACGATATGTGGCTTGGATATCTTACTGCCTACAAGAAAATTGGAAAAGGGCAGGCAGTTGCAGCTTCGATCAACTTTTTCAATAACGGCGAATTGGATTTGCGTGATGCCGTTGGTACACATACAGGCTTTTTTAATTCAAGAGAACTGGCCATCAGTGGTACATATTCACAGCAGCTAGGGAAAAACTTCTCGATGGGCTTGACCTTGAAATACATTTCTTCAAACCTGGCAGGAAATGCTGTTATAAACAATGTTTCTCTTAAACCAGCACGTACAGTAGCAGGCGATATCAGTGCATTTTATAGAAAACAAATCAAAAACGAAGATACAGGCGGAGAGTTAACCTGGTCACTAGGAGCCGTTTTGTCTAACCTTGGTGGTAAGATCAATTATGGTTCTAATACGGATACAGAAAGTTTTATACCAACCAACTTAAAACTGGGTGGTGGGCTTTCTTTCACTGCGGACGGAAGAAATCGTTTCAATTTTATTGTTGATGCCAGTAAGTTGATGGTGCCGACACCAGGCGCGACAGCTGCACAAAATGCTCAGATCAACGGTTATGGTTCTTTAAAAGGAGCATTTGGTTCATTCTCCGATGCCCCGGACGGATTTAAAGAAGAAGTGCAGGAGATCGCTGTGGCAGTTGGTGCTGAATATTGGTACAATGATATTTTTGCACTTCGTGCAGGATATTTTGGTGAGAACAAGAACAAAGGTGACCGCAGATTTTTTACTGCCGGTGTAGGTGCTAAGTTCCTCGACCGCTACAATGTTGATTTTGCCTACATGTTCCCTACCACACAAGGAAGCCCGCTGGCACAGACTTTGCGTATTACGCTTGGTTTAAGCCTGAACAAATCTGAGAAACTTGATGTTGGCGATTCAGACAACTAATACTGTTTACGATATAAATTAATGAAAAGCGAATGATGTTTTGGAGACATCATTCGCTTTTTTACCAATATAACCCTATGATACTCGACCGTACTGAAGCTCCCGATTATAAAATCATCAATAAAATAAATTTACCGGAACCTCAATCTCAAACGCTGGACAACGGAATTCCGCTTCATGTTATCAATATCGGCGAACAGCCTGTTGTACGATTTGAATGCATTTTCGAGTCAGGAAACTGGCATGAAAAGACTAAAGGTGCATCTTATTTTGCGATCAAGATGCTGCCGGAGGGTACCATATCCATGACTTCTTCGGAAGTGAGTGAAGCTTTTGATAAGATCGGCGCTTTCATCGATCTTAACCATTCCTCAGATCGTTCCGGAATCGTTGTGTATTGCTTGTCCAGGTTTTTGCCTGAGGTGATGACGATCGTTAAAGAAATGATCGGCGAGCCAACGTTTCCTGAAAAAGAACTCGATGAACTCCGGAACATTACCCTGCAAAATCTCAGGGTGAATATGGAGAAAACAGCATATCTCGCTACGACCGAATTCAGAAGGCAATTATTTGGCAGTGAACATCCGTATGGGCAGAGCCAGGAGGAGAAAAATATCCAGGGGTTGCCGATGGCCGCGATACGCGGGCATTTCGAGCAATTTTTGAAAAACGGAAAGCGCACAATTATTCTGGCCGGGCAGATAAGCGACACCGATGTAAGTCTGGTCAACGAATATTTTGGACAGAGCGATTACAAAATTGAAACAACGGAAATTGCGCACAGCATCGATACTGCCTATGAAGGGAAAGAAGTACTGGTTGAAAAGACAGACAGTGTGCAGTCGACGATCCGGATCGGGAGAAGATTATTTACGAGGCAACATCCTGATTACTTTAAAATGCTGGTGACCAATGAAATACTGGGAGGATATTTCGGCTCGCGCCTGATGAAAAATATTCGTGAGGAAAAAGGGCTGACATACGGGATTTCTTCTCATATGGTGACACTTGGGCGTGAGGGTTATTTTATGATTGGCACAGATGTGAAAAAAGAATTCACCCAACAGACAATCGATGAAATAAAAAAAGAGATCCATCGCCTGCAAACCGAACTGATAGACGATACCGAATTACAGACAGTAAAAAACTTTATGGCCGGAGAATTTGCAGGATCATTAAATACCGCGTTCGAAGTGGCAGACCGCCAGAAAATTATATTACTTGACAAACTGCCAGCTGATTTTTTCAGCCGCTACATCGACCAGATCCATGCTACTACTGCCGAAGATATCAAACAGATGGCTTTGGCCTATTTGCAACCTGAAAAGATGGTCGAGGTGGTAGTCGGCGGGAAGTGATTTTTTTAATGGTTAATTGTTAATGGGGGTTGTAGGCTAGTTCTTAATTTGATGCCATTTTAGATAAATACATAAATGCATCGATTAAAATCATTATCAGACCAAACATTTCTCATCTCCTCATTAACCAGAAACCCTTAACAATTAATCATTAACCCTTAATCATTAACAATTAATGGGGGGTGTAGGCTAGTTCTTAATTTGATGCCATTTTAGATAAATAGATAAATGCATCGACTAAAATCATTATCAGACCAAACATTTCTAATCTCCTCATTAACCAGCAACCCTTAACAATTAATGGGGGTTGTAGGCTAGTTCTTAATTTGATGCCATTTTAGATAAATAGATAAATGCATCGATTAGAATCATTATCAGACCAAACATTTCTAATCTCCTCATTAACCATTAACCATTAATCATTAACAATTAACCCTTAACCCTTATTAAGTGCTTCTTTATAAGCTTTCAGGCAGCGTTCACGGGCGAATTGATGGTCAACAATGGGTGAAGGATAATTCAGGCTATTGAGTTCGGGAACCCACTTTTTTATGTATTCACCTTTCGAATCAAATTTCTGAGCCTGCGCGGTTGGATTAAAAATTCTGAAATACGGTGCCGCATCGGTACCTGAGCCTGCCGCCCATTGCCAGCCTCCGTTGTTTGATGCAAAATCATAATCCAGCAGTTTTTCTGCAAAATAAGCTTCTCCCCATCGCCAGTCGATCAATAAATGTTTTGTAAGAAAGCTGGCTGTCACCATTCTCACACGGTTATGCATGAAACCTGTTTCGTTTAATTCGTGCATGCCTGCGTCAACCAGTGGATATCCGGTTTTTCCCTCACACCACAATTTGAATTCCGCCTCATTGTTTCTCCAGCGTATCTTATCATATCCCTGGCGGAAAGCTTTTCCTTGTCCTATCTGTGGAAAATTCCAAAGAATCTGATGGTAGAAGTCACGCCAGATCAGTTCATTCAGCCAGGTATCACTTTTTTCTAAAGCTTTGCGCGCCAGATCACGGATGCTCACCGTACCGAAACGAAGGTGAATCCCCATACGTGAAGTTCCGGGAAGTGCCGGATAATTTCTCGTTTCTTCGTAATTCTCAATTAATGCAGATCTTACCTTATCGCTCGGAAAATCATGATCCGTTTCAATAAATCCCATAGCCTTCAGCGATGGCATTTCCTGGGCTTTGGTTTTCAGGAAATTTGAAAAATACTTTTCTGTTGGATAGGACGACAGATAAAAGTCATTCATCCTGGCTTTCCATGCTTTGCTATAAGGTGTGAAAACGGTGTAAACTGTTTTCTGGCCAGTTAGCACTTCCTGTTTTTCAAAGATTACCTGATCCTTGAATGTCTTGAATTCTGAACCAGCTTCTTTTAGCAACGCTCCAATTTCTTCATCACGATCCCTGGCATAGGTCTCATAATCATGATTGGTATAGACTTCAGCGATGTTATACTTTTCAACCAATTCCTTCCAGATATCAGCAGGAAAACCATAATACACCTCAATGTCTGAACCGAGCTGTCTTAGTTTTTCTTTTATATCAGCAATAGCCTGATAAATGAAGGTGACGCGCTTATCCTTTTTGTTATCAAGCTGATCAAGAATCGCTCTGTCAAAAATAAAAATAGGCAGCACAGGCAATCCGGATTTTAGGGCACGATACAATCCTGCATTGTCGTGCAGGCGTAGATCTCTGCGAAACCAAAAAACTGCTATTTTTTCTTTATTCATAAATCAGCTTAAATAATTTAAAGGGATTACAAAGGTTTGGTTGCGGATATCACATACATCATGGCCCCACCGGCAGAATGATATTTATTTGCATCAATATTACGCAGCATTCTTTCTCCAAGATGTGCATACTTTCTTTTATATTTTTCAAAGAAGTCGAGATTTTCCGGACCCATCGCCCTGAAATAATCATAATCTGAAAATTCTTCGTTGCTCCACGTATTGCCGTTTTGCCATTGTCTCATCGTTGCAATCTGTTCGTCCGTAGTGTAAGGCGGATACATTGCTATGGCTTTATCAGACAAGCGCACTTCCACCTGACTGAACCCTGCCTGGACGAGAAATCCGGGAACCAGGTCGCCCAGCGAGTTATCGCCCAATCCCAGTTTTTTCTTACCTTTTTCAAACAGAAGTGCATATTTTACATGATCCAGGACTTCATCAATCGGATCATTCATGGACACTGAGCTCTGCGTCAGGCTTTGTACGAGGTTATTGGGTTCAACGCAAAGAATTGTGCCACCAGGTTTTAAAACCCGCTTCATTTCATCGATAACCGTCTTTGGATCCTGCACATGGATCAACAGTGTTTGACAGGTGACAATATCAAACGTTTCATCGTCATAGGGAAGGGCGTGGGCGTCTCCTTTTTTAAGTTCAAAATCCACACCTTTTGCATTGAAGAACTGAACTAACTCATTTTCACCTTTTGCCCATTTACGGTCGTTGTCTACACCAGAGACTTTCGCGGGAGTGCCCATATAGTCGACGAGAAGCCTGCTCCAATGGCACTGGCCGCAGCCGACGTCCAATAAATTAAAATGCGAATGCAACTGCAGCCTTTTCGAAAGCAGTTTCAAAAATCCTTCATTCCACCAAAAGTCACGGTATTCACCAAAAAAATCCTCAGAATGTCCCTTACGCTTTATATTTTTAGTTCTCATAGTATATTTACAGACCGAATCTCACGAAGTAGCAATCTGCTGCCTGCTTTAAAACAACAGGATATTCGACAGGATAATTCGTGCCGGTATTGTATATCTCGTTTATGCCTGACCATTAATTAATTACATCTTTTTTTAACCATCATCCAGTTTATGAAATTACGCCTGAGTATTTTATTTGCCTTTTTATCCCTGACTGCCTTTGCACAAAAGGATGCTTCAAAACAGGAATGGAAACAACTTTTCAACGGAAAAAACCTGGATGGCTGGGATATCAAAATTCGCGGAAATGATCTGAACGATAATTTTGGAAACACCTTTCGCGTGGAAGATGGTAAAATGGTCGTTCGTTATGACCAGTATGACGATTTTAAGCAAAAATACGGACACATTTTTTATAAAGAAGACTTTTCCTACTATCGGATAGCGGTTGAATATCGTTTTGTAGGCGAACAAGCGCCAAAAGGCGAGGGCTGGGCCTGGAGAAACAGTGGGATCATGGTGCAGGGTCAGCCTGCTTCGACGATGGGAAAGGATCAGGATTTTCCAATTTCCATTGAAGTGCAATTACTTGGTGGTGATGGTAAAAAAAGGACGACCTGTAACCTTTGCACACCGGGAACCAATGTCGTTATGGATGGAAAACTGATTACTCAGCATTGCGTGAATTCAACGTCAAAAACGTATAATGGTGATCAGTGGGTGCGTGCGGAAGTTTTGGTTCTGGGCGATTCCTTAATCCAGCATTTTGCCAATGGCGAAAAAGTTCTTGAATACAACAAGCCGCAAATGGGCGGTGGGAATGTGAGCGGAAACGATGCCGCACTTTTGATTGATGGAAAACTTCTGGATCACGGCTCTATTTCTTTGCAAAGTGAAAGCCATCCGGTTGAATTCAGAAAGGTCGAACTGCTGAATCTGAAAGGATGTATGGATCCCAAAGCAACAAACTTCAAATCATATTATGTGAAAGCAGATAAGTCGGCATGCACCTATAAAAAAAGCAAGTAATTCAAAATCCCTAAGTAACAGAAAAGGCGCCTGAATCAGGCGCCTTTTCTGTTACTTAGGGAAAGTTATAAACGAATGATCTCTGCACCAATCGCATTCAAACGGGTATCGATGTTCTGATATCCGCGGTCAATTTGTTCAATATTATCAATGATACTCACGCCTTTTGCAGACATGGCAGCAATGAGCAAAGCAACCCCTGCACGAATGTCCGGGGAAGTCATACGGATTCCTCTTAATTGCGTTTCGCGGTTATGCCCGATTACTGTAGCGCGGTGCGGGTCGCAAAGGATGATCTGAGCACCCATTTCAATTAACTTATCTACAAAGAACAAACGGCTTTCAAACATTTTCTGGTGGATCAGGACTGTTCCTTGTGCCTGTGTAGCAGTTACAAGGACAATACTCAACAAGTCAGGCGTAAATCCTGGCCATGGAGCGTCAGAGACAGAAAGGGTTGACCCATCCAGATAATTTTCCATGCGGTATTTTTCCTGAGCTGGGATGAAGATATCATCACCACGGAATTCCATTTGAATACCAAGCTTCTGGAAAACCTCCGGAATGATGCCCAGCTGCGGAATCTGGCAGTTTTTGATTGTAATTTCTGACTGTGTCATGGCAGCCAAGCCAATGAAGCTCCCGATTTCGATCATGTCCGGAAGCATCGTGTGCTCCGTACCATTGAGTTCGCTAACACCTTCAATAACCAAAAGGTTGGAGGAAATTCCGCTGATTTTGGCACCCATGCGGTTCAGCATCTTGCACAGCTGCTGTAAATAGGGCTCACAGGCCGCGTTGTAGAGCGTAGTCGTTCCTTCTGCCATCACGGCAGCCATCAGGATATTGGCTGTGCCCGTCACAGAGGCTTCATCCAAAAGCATGTAGGCGCCTTTCAGATTCGCTGCATCTACGCGGTAAAATCCACCATCTTCTCCATCGTAACTAAACGTTGCACCTAATTTTTCGAATCCGATGAAGTGTGTATCCAGGCGTCTTCTGCCAATTTTATCACCACCCGGGCGAGGTATTCTTCCCTTACGGAAACGTGCAAGCATTGGTCCCAGCAGCATTACCGAGCCACGCAAAGCAGCAGCTTTCTGGCGAAACGCATCTGATTCGAGGTAATCAAGATCGATATTATCCGCTTCAAAACGTATCGATGATTCACTCAACCGCGTTTTCCGGACGCCCAAATCTCCCAAAAGATCAATAAGCTGGTTGACGTCACGGATGTTTGGTATATTATGTATAGTGACAGGTTCCTTAGTGAGGAGTACGGCACAAAGAATTTGTAATGCTTCGTTTTTTGCACCCTGAGGTACGATTTCTCCTTTCAGGCGTCTGTCTCCTGTTATTTTAAATGAAGCCATAGATAGTTGCAGGCGGAAGTATGGAAGTTAAACCGGTTGAAAATTAGCCGGATATCAGATTCCAGGCTTTTTGCGATTATTGTTATTATTACGATTGTTGTTGTTGTTATTATTGTTGTTGTTCCTGCCTGCGAATTTATTATTCGGCCTGTTCCGATTGTTGTTGTTATTGTTCTGATTGCTTGGTCCCTGGCGATCCTGGTTTGGCTGGGGCTTGAAGCTGCCACCTGAATGGTTGCCGCGGTTTCTATCCTGATTGCTGTTACGATCCTTAGGCGCAGCATCGACAGGTCCATTTTTACGGATATAGTCGATTTCTTCTTTCAGCTGTCCCTTGGTCAGAAGTTCAAGCTGCCCGATCAAAACATGATCCTCAGGATTATCCTTGTTCCAGGTATTAAAGAATGAGCGCATTAACCGGAAAACATAGGAAACAAAGGCAAGTCGATCTTCCTGATTATCAGTTTGAATCGCTTTCTGAAGAAGAAGGTCAATGTTACGGCCGTAATGGCGGTACATCAGGTTATGCTGATTGTAACCAACTGTCAAAGGTTTTTTACCCAATGATTCAGGAGATGGCGGTGGATATGGGCTGTCCACATCCAGTTGGAATCCGGACATGATGTAAAGATCATCCCAGAGTTTATTCGTATAATCCTGATTGTCCCTCATGTTCGGATGTATCTGACGCATGAGTTCAATCAATATGTGCGCGTAGAGATTGCGTTTTGCCTTATCCTCCATCTTTACGATGTGGTCGGCAAGTTTTTGTACGTTGCTACCGTATTCTTTCAAGAGCTTCGAAGATTTTTAGATGACAAAAATAAGAAGTTTTTATGGAAAGTAAAGGTAGGTGCGGACAGAAGTCATGTTTGTGAAAGTTTAATCAAGCAAATATGGTCCGCAAAGCAGTCGAGGGTCTATTTTAATCTTTGTCATTTGTCCTGTAAGTTGGTAGCTCAATCGTCGTTCCTGATAGGTAACGGCTCATCTGATTGGGATGAAATCTATCAAACGCAGAAAAAATTTGTAACAGTTTGATTTCAGTGTTCCGTCGCGGCATCAGGTCCAGCCATGAAAACAGGATTATGGCAAATAATAAGTATTTTACTTTTTTTGAAAGATAATCGGATTCAACACTGATACAACACCCTATTAATATCAAAAAGCTGCATGGAGCCAATAAACGGTAACCTGGCTCATCGAAGGGACTGAAAATGCGGGCAGCAAACAGAAAAAGTAAATAACAGACTGCCACAAGCCAGAAATGAGCGGCGAGCGGCCTAAGCTTTTTTACAACATGATAAAAAAAGAAGAGCCCGGCGGCGATTTGTAAAACGGACAATATAATAACCGTATTGCCGGCTACATCTGGATTGATATCCCATAACAAAAGCTCATTGAGCAGTCCTTTCAGGAATGAGGCTGCATTTTCAGTGATAAAAAAATTTCCGTTTAAACGCTGACCCCCATACCATGTTCCGCTCCGGTATTTGTTCAGAAATAAATAAACGAAAAAATACGTTGTCCAGCCGATTGCCAGCCAGAGAGATAATACAGCTTTTGAATAATCCTTTTTTTGCAGGAGATTGATGCAGATCAGGAGCGCCAGGGGTATGATAAAAATGCCGGCATAACGAACCGATATTAATAGCAGGCCAAGGAGAAATACAGCCAGCAAGCGCTTTTTTGAGGTTTTTAGTCTTGTAATGATAATATATAACTGATAGGTCCAGCAAAATAAAATTGTTAAAAATAAAGGCTCAGACCATGTGTGTGCCCACAGTTTTAAGAAAGGTCCTAAAAATAATATCCCGCTTACGAATACCGCCTTTGATGTCCCGAACCAACGATTAAGTAGTATCAGCCACAGCCCGCACGCCATGGTATTGACTAATTTGGAAGCTACCAGAACGTTGGTGCCTGTAAGCAATGAGACGATCGAAATGGCCACCGGGTAACCCATGGGAAAGGTGCTATTCCAAGTCGGAAAGTGATCATACCGCATGGAACAGCCGTTTCCTGATAAAATATTCGTAGCTGATTCCAGATAATATTGAGAGTCAATTGTGGTATAATGATTTGGATTGATGCGGGCCAGGAGCAGGACAATCAACGTATGCAGCAGCCAAATGAGCCCTAGAACATAATCCGGAGTTTTTGTGGATGCATGCATTATGGCATGCGGATTAGTTTTCCAGTCATCGCTTTTTTTACTTCATCCGTGGTCGTACTGAATGTTCTGTCAGGTCTGATATGGTATAGATACATGCCGGCTGGCGTATTAACCGGGTGCCATAAATATTCATTTTGCCCTAAATGAGGTTGTAGCTCAGTACTGAACACGGTTCTGCCCTGGATATCAAAAACTTTGATCATCCATTTTTCAGGCAGAACAAGGCCGTCAATCGACATGAAAAAGCGGAAATAGTTATCGGAAGGATTTGGTGAAACGCCGGCGCCTGAAATTTGTGCCGGAATCGTTTCGTTGCTTTCCGGGAGTAGGAATGCGGTTTCGAAGTAATTATTCGCCTTGTTTTCTTCTGCTAAAAGAGCGTCTGGATCGATGGTAAATGCCCATTTTTCATAACCGCCTTTAAAATTCTTATTTTTTAATGTAATGGATAAAGTATCCCGGTAAGCGGGAGCAAGTCCCGAAATTGTAGAGTTGCTGATCGTGTCTCCATTTATCCGCCGGATTGCGATTCCATACTTCTGTTTACTGAACCTGCCGTTATTCTGAATTCCAATCTTGATCGTGATAGAATCACTTCGGTTTGTCAGGACCTTTCCTTTTGGATCGCTAAAAGTAAGTATGTCTTTATTCCAGGTATAATCCGGCAGCCTTGCAGGAAATATTTTTATGGCCGGATCGCCAAGCAAGTTCATTTGTTGTGCTGTGATGCCATCTGAAAGTGTAGGATACCTATTCATATTTCTCCGGATCGCTTCCTGTTGAATAGTCCCAAACGGTTCGCTCACAAAAAGACTGTCGGCGAGAACTTCATAAAACGCATCTGTATAATGTTTAAGTGAGGAAGTGACACCGTTATGAGTGTGCGCCAGGAATAAGATAGCACCTTTTTCAGGAGTTAATATCCAATTGTTGCTTACCGCCGGTGTAGAATAGTAAACATTGCCCATCGCGCATCCATTGACCAGAATAGCCGGATAAAATGGAGCATTTTTGTATTTGCGATCTGGATCTACCGGATTGCCGATATTAATGTCATTTGAGTTCAAACCGGAGTGACCATAAAGTGTCATCAAGGCGACTCCCTGATTGATATGAGTATCAACAGGAAATATTTCGATCGGCTCATCCGTGCGTTTCGAAATAGTCTGAACGTTTGCTCCCAATGACGAAAAGGCGATTCTTTTCTCAAAAGATTCAACATATTGTCGGAAAACTTCACGTTCATTAACTGTATGTCCCCCACTTAAATGCAGAATATTTTTTCGCCACTCGGCGGCATGATTTTGCGATTCATAACTTATAACTTTTTGTAAATAATCGAAAACATTTTGTGCGGTCGCAGCATTAACGCGGCCAATGGGAACCAGCGGAATGTAGGTCCCGGAATTATTAAGCCCCATCGTAAGCGCCATATCAGAACCTGGCCAACCGGCATTAGGAATCATGTCATTTTGCCGGGCTTTCAACTGGTGCCGCGCAGTTTGCGGGTCGATTGATTTTCCGAGAATCAGTACAAATTTTAACGAAGTATTTTTCTGTAAAAAGGATATTACGTTCCGGATTCCCAAAGGCCCGGGCTCCCCGTAGTTGAACTGATCAAAAATCTCGTCGCTGTTTAAGATCAAAGGCTTGAAACTTCCTCCGTTGAGTGAGGCTCTGTAATCTGCATATTCTGAAACGGGATCCGGGCTGGTGGCAGATGAGATTCTCACGAGCGGATGGCTGATGATCAGGTAATCAGTTTGCGGATCCAGGGATTTGAACTTAACAAGCTTCGTCGGCCCGGGCGTCAAAAAATCTCTGAAAGCGATTACTTTTTCAGCGCTGTTTAAAGCTACCACCGAGTTCCGGATATGCAGTTTTTTGGGTTCATACGGATCTGAGCAATCAAAAAATTGCCAGTTTGCGGCCTCACTGAAAACGGCAGTTTTTTCTGAGGTTTGGTGGTTAAAATGATAGGTAGTTTGCAGTTGATTTGAAGGAAGTGATATCCGCTGCGGATAACGCCATTTTATGTAAGAAATGGAAACGGAACCTGAATTGCTGACGGGAGTAATGCTGAGTATTAGTTTCCCACCGGTAGTAACGTCTGCCAGATTCAGTGGAAATTTAAAAACAGCCGCATGATAGTTTGAAACTTGCAGCGTATCCAACGTCCTTAACGGTGAATTCTTTTCACCGGATTGAATAATAACCTGGTGATTGCCAGCCGACCGTCCCACGATCAGCAGCTCCGCTTCCGTTTCGTTAAATGCTGATTCTGCCGGATTTTCAAGAGTCAGTCGCAGTGTCTGCGATTCGTTGTTATGCAGCGCTTTTCCCGTCCAGCCTTCGCCGGTGTCATAGGTCGTCAGCGCAGTTCCGTTATCATACGTACTGCCCATCGGATATAAATTTCCTGCCGGATATTCATTTGTGAAAACCTGTAAAACTTCTTCAAAATGGTAGGAAACAAAAGACCCTGCGTATTTTGGATTTGATGTTGAAATACGTTTTCCGGTTACTCCATGTTTTGAAGAAGTCAGGAAATAAGATGCCGTATCGGAATACAAACTGTAATATGTATGCGGCATATCCGCGGCAGTGACATAAAGCGACGAGTCCAACGCGCCGTCATTTCTTTCCCCATAAAAAACGAGAAACCCATCCAGGCCGGAACTCTGGTTTATTTCGACGGCTACTTCTTTGCCTCTGCGGAAGAGCTGAAGCGATTCCTGGCTCACCTTACTGACCGGAAAGCCGGACTTTTCCAGCTCGGAAAATGTGATTTTGTAAATCCCTGTTTCGACAACCGGAATACGCAGATAGGTCTGGGTGGTATCAATCCATTCGTTTCCTAATAATTTTTGCCCCTGACCATTTGTAGAAATGAGCAGAAGGGACAGGAGTAGGCTGTTGAAAAAATGTGTGTGGTTTCGATCCATATTATCTGAAAAAGCCGGATGTTCACCACCTTTTCATTTCCTCATTTCTTCCTTTCGTAAAGGTTCATGGAAAAGGCATATTGGTGGCGTGCATCAGTGTGATGATGTTCAGAGGACACCAACTCCCATTCTTCCCAGGCTATTTTTGGAAAAAAAGCGTCTCCTTCCAGGGTTGTATGAACAATGGTGAGATATAGTTTTTCAACCAAAGGCAATGCCTGCTCAAAGACAGAAGCGCCTCCCAGAACAAATACTTCATTTTCGTCTTTTAGTAACGCAGCAGCGGCGTCTAAATCCCTGGCATATTCGATATCCGCTTGATTCTCTTTTTGCTGGCGGGTCAAAACGATGTTTTTATATGCGGAATGAAGCGCGTCAGGTGCTTCGAAACTTTTTCTCCCGGTTATAAATGCCTTGTCCTTCGTAACTTTTCTGAAATGTTCCCATTCATCCGGAAGGTGCCAGGGTAAACGATCCTGCTGTCCGATCACATGGTTTTCGCTCATGGCAGCGATGATATAAAATTGCGGTTTGGTGCTCAAAATAGTGCCGGTTAAATGATAATGGTGTTTAAAATACGACTGAAAAATATGAACTTAAAATTATATGCCTGTTTTTTTACCGGTCAAACCTAAATCTTACCATTCATCAAATGGGCGGGAAAATTTTTACATAGTACCTTGCATAGCAAAGTACCTGTGCATACCTTTGTACGTATAGAAGGTGCAAATCCTGTCTATTAGCCATGAAATACATTTCATTAAGTAAAACATGAACCGATATGAATATCGAAAATGCCCAAGTGCAGATGCGGAAAGGAATTTTAGAATTCTGTATCCTGCACATTATATCCCGGGGTGAAGTGTATGCCTCGGATATGCTGGATGAGCTCACCTCCGCCAAAATGATGGTTGTGGAAGGGACGCTTTATCCGCTTTTGACCCGTCTCAAAAATTCAGGATGGCTGGATTATAAGTGGGTTGAGTCCTCGTCGGGGCCGCCTAGGAAATACTATGTTTTGACAGAAGAAGGAAAGATATTTCTTGATGCAATGCAGACCACATGGTTTGAGCTTGCCGATTCCGTGAAAACAGTCATACATCGGACTGAGGAACTGAGCAAGAACGAGACATCAAAATCATCCTAATCTAACTGATCATTTAACGACCTTCGATTATTTCAATCATGAAAAAGACAATCAGTATCAATATAGGCGGTGTCATCTTCCATATAGAGGAGGACGGATACGAAAAGCTGAAAAGCTATCTTAATTCTATACAGAAATACTTTTCTTCCTTCGCAGACAGTAAAGAAATTCTTTCAGACATTGAAGGGAGGATCGCTGAGCGGTTTTGGAATAAACAAAAAGCAGAAAGCAAACAGGTTATTTCACTTTCGGATGTGGATGAACTGATCGCAGCCATGGGGACGGTCGCAGATTTTGAGGCGATTGAACAGTCGGAAGATATTCTTGCGGAGCCTCTGGGAACAGCACAGCCGCACAGTGAAACGCCGAAACAGGAAGCCTATTCTGCGCCGGCACCCACTGCTCAGAAAGCGGACAATAAAACGTATGCCGGTCCTAAAAAGCTTGTGAGAGACCTTCGCCGGAAACTGATTGGTGGAGTTGCGGCTGGTTTGGCAAATTATTTTACGATTGATCCGCTTTGGGTTCGTCTAGCCTTTTTGATTGCCGTTATGGGACTGTTGCCTGCACAAGGTGCCCTAGGTCTTAACATGGAAGACCTGTTCGGTCCATTATCAGGTATCAGCGTGTTGATCTACATAGCCATGTGGATCGCTTTTCCCGGGTCATCAGCACTGGAAGAAGATACAAAAATCAAAAAATTCTACCGTAATCCGGATCGTAAGGTTGTGGGTGGTGTTGCCTCTGGCGTTGCGTCTTATTTTGGTGTAGATCTTGGCGTTGTGCGTTTCCTTTGGGTACTATCCATTTTTCTTTTTGGTACCGGTGTTGTTTTGTATATTATTTTGTGGGTAATCGCGCCGGCTGCCAATACGCTGACTGAAAAAATGGAAATGCAGGGAGAGCCGATCACACTTTCCAACATTGAATCCAATATCAAACAGAGCCTAAATCTTTCAGATAAAGAAGGCGAAGAAAATCCGGTTACAAAAATCCTGCTTTTCCCTTTTCGTGCCATCGCATTAATCATTGCCGCTCTGGGTAAGCTTTTAAAAGGTTTCGGGCCTGTACTCAGGATCATGATCGGTGTATTTTTGGTTGGTATGTCCGTTCTGGCGCTTTTTGGTTTGGTTGTAGGCGGATCGGCGGTGATGGGAATCACCAGTATTGACGCCTTTGACGGTATGCCTTTGCCGTTCCGGATTTTAAAGGAAATTCCGCAAACGCTAATTTTGTCAGGCATACTGGTATCAGCCATACCGTTCATTACCTTTCTGTTATTAGGCTTAACACTTTTGTCAAACAAGAAAATTGTAGGCAGTACTGTATGGCTGACTTTGCTTGGGCTTTGGATTGTCGGCATTGTTGTTGCAACCATTCAGGGCGTATCTTATCAGCGGAACTTCGCAAAACGCGGCGAGTATACCCAGAGAGTTTCTTATGTTATTCCTGCCGGAACACTTACCCTGGATGAGAACGATTCAGACGAAGACGAAACGATCGATGTGGATATCCGACTGGCTGGCTACAATGGAACAGATAGTCTGAGGCTTGACAAAAAAATGGTGTCACGTGGCCGGACTAAGGAAATCGCCCGGAAACTTGCTTCTGAACTGCAATACGAACCGACGATCAAAGATTCTGTGGTGACTTTCCATGAAGGGCCGGGATTCAAACAGGATGGTCCATTCCGTGATCAGCAAATAGATCTGACGCTTCATATTCCTTATGACAAACAGTTTGTTATTACCCGTAATTTGTGGTTTTCAATTGAGCATGGCTATGGCAGCAACCGACATTTAGATTCCTACGATCTGAATGATGACGAGGTGAACTGGGAAAAACTGCGGTGGACAATCAAACGTGACTCGGGGCTGGTTTGTATCAATATTCCTGCAAAATACCTGCGTTCAGATAACGATGAAGATAATAACAGTAATGGTGCTTATTCATATGATGATGAAGACAGCGACCTGGATCTGGGAGAACGAGGAACCTATATCAAGCAGTTTCCTGTAAGAGATTTTAAAAAGATCGATATAGGCGGTGCCTATTCGGTGATTATCAAACAAGGTGCTGAATATAACGTTTCAGCAGATGGGGAAGAAAAAGATGTGGACGATATCAAAATCTATGAAGATGGCGGAGTTTTGAAAGTGAAACGGAACTCTCCTTTTAATCTTTTTAACAATGACTGGAAGCGGATCGGCATCATCGTGACCATGCCAACGATTGAAGGTGTTTCGTTGTCAGGAGCAAATAAAACCAGGATAATAGGTTTCAAAGGGCTGCAAAAGCTAGATATCGATGTTTCAGGTGCGTCTAAAATAGAAGTGGATGTAGAGACAAATGAGCTGACAGTCGGGCTTTCCGGAGCGTCGAAAGCCACTTTGAAAGGTTCTGCAAGGTCAGTTGACGCTGATCTTTCCGGAGCCTGTAAGCTGGACGGTGTTGGAATGAATATAGAAAACGCTGATGTGCATGCCTCTGGTGCATCTAAGGCTGATTTTGGAAGAGTTGCTAATATGAAAAAAGACCTGAGTGGTGCCAGTAAAGTGGATGTTCAGGAATAAGGGAAAGCAGAAGCAACCTTTGCCCTGAATTTTACATCATTCAAACATATTGTCATAAACCTTATTTCTAGTCATGAAAAAATTATTTTTATTCGCAATCGCTTTTCTGTTGTTTTCAGCAGCAGTGTTTGCACAGGAAAGCAAAACTTTCTCACTTTCCGGCTTCGACAAGCTGGCGATGGGAAGTGCCTTCAAAATCGACGTTAAAAAAGGAAGTCAGTTTAGCATTACAGCGACGGGGCAGCCGGATGATATAAAAGACCTGGAAGCAAAAGTGACATCTGGAATTTTAAAAATCGGATATCGGGGAAACAGCTGGAATAAAAACCGGAAGACTGTCAATATCAATATTACGATGCCGGCGCTGGAAGCTGTTGATTTTTCAGGAGCGTCGAAAGCCCAGGTCGGAAGTTTTCCTAATTCTAAAACGATGGCTGTTGAGGTGTCAGGTGCGTCGAGTGTTACGATGAATTTTACAGCACCAAAAGTTTCGTTCGAATTGTCAGGTGCTTCTTCCTTAACGATCTTAGGGCAGTGTGATGTGCTTAATGGTGAGGTTTCCGGCGCATCTTCATTCAAGGGAGAGGGCTTTCAGGCCAAAGAAGTTAACATTGAGGCATCCGGAGCAAGCAATGCCTATGTGATGGCGAGCGCATCCGTTCATGCGGACGCCAGCGGTGCCAGCAGGATCCGGTACGGCGGAGGTGCGAAAGATATCCGTTCGAACAGTTCTGGTGCCAGCTCTGTAAAGAGAGACTGATATTTTACTGATTATAATTTTTAAAAGCCGGCATTGTCCGGCTTTTTGCATGTAAGAAGTCATACCATTTCACACCATTGTAATTTGTTGCTTAATATATTTATGGACATTCTTACCTTCGCATCTGATTTGAAACGTTAAAGAAAAAGTTGCATCTTTTCATTTTTTGAAAAGGTATGCTTATTTTATCCATAATACTTTGATTTCATGAAGAGTAATCAGTATCCGATGAAGCGTATTTTAACCTGTTTAATTATCTTCATTTATTTCTTATTTCCTGTCGCGTCAGTCAAAGCTCAAAAGGCCTACAGAGGCAGATACATGCCGCCAAAAGGTGTTTTAAGTTTAACAGGGGGCGTTGGGATTGCTTACTACATGGGCGATCTGCAGAGTGCAGTAACAGAGCATTTAGGCCTCGGGCCTTCTGTTTCTGTTGGTGCATTATACCGGCTGACAGAACATTTAAGTGCCCGGGGGGAGTTAAGGTTTTACGGGGTCTCGGCCGATCAGAAATATACTGCAAACAATCAGCAGAATTTATCTTTCAGAACCCGGAACCCTGATTTAAACATCGGAATTCAGGCTGATCTGTTCGAATATAACCGCCACGCAAAAGTGAATCCATATCTTCTCGGAGGTATTGGCGTGACCTATATGACACCGAAGGCAAAACTGGATGGCAACTGGATAAGTCTTGCTCCGCTTAGGACCGAAGGTGTTAAATACAATCGATTGCCACTGGTACTGATGCTGGGTGCCGGAATCTCAGCTCAGGTCGCTGAACGCTGGAGTGTCGGAATGGAACTCGTAAATAACTTTGTCAATTCAGATTATCTGGATGATGTAAGTACCGTCTATCCTGATTACAGTACCTTGCCCAGTGACCTCGCCCGCCGGCTTTCCGACCGGTCTTCTGAAATTGGCGGAGTGCCTCAGCAACCAGGCTGGCACCGCGGCCGGCCGGCCCGTAAGGATATGTATCTGTTTTTGCAGGTTCGTGTCAATTACCTGATCGGAACGAAAAAGGAAGCGCACGAGCGTAAAAGTGTCCGCTGTCCCCGTAATTAGATTCTAGACTTTCAAATCATCCCCATGTTAAAAGCAAAAACCCCAAAGCAATCAGAAGTAACCATGACAGAAATGGTACTTCCCAATGATACCAACACGCTCAATAATTTAATGGGGGGCCGTTTGCTTCACTGGATGGATATTTGCGCTGCCATTTCTGCTCAAAAACACTCAAATCGTATTGTTGTAACTGCTTCCGTGGATAATGTTTCTTTTACAGAGCCGATCCGCCTGGGCAATATTATAACTATGCATGCCCGTGTTACCCGTGCCTTCAATTCCTCGATGGAAGTTTTTCTGGAAGTGTGGGCGGAGGATATTCCTGCCGGGCTGCGCGTCAGTACCAACCGTGCGTTTTACACTTTTGTCGCAGTCGATCAAAATGGCAGGCCTATTGAAGTTCCCCCGCTATTGCCGGAAACGGAAGCCGACGAGGACTTGTTTGTCAGCGCACTGCGTCGCCGGCAGCTAAGACTTGTTTTGGCTGGCAGAATGAAGCCTTCCGAAGCAACAGAATTAAAAGCCTTATTTGAAATCGGGGCGGAGAAACCATAACCCATCTTTTTTTGGTAATTTTGCCAAACCATGCGCAGCTCCCTTCCGGATTGATTGTTTTTTTTTCAGAGATCGGGTTTATCAGCGCTTATGATTAATTCAATAGCTATCGTTTATTATTCTATAAAATGGCAAAAGAGATTATTTTTTCAGACAAAGCTCCGGCTCCGATCGGGCCTTACAGTCAGGCAGTGAAGGTTAATAATACTTTATATGTTTCAGGTCAGATTGCATTTGAAGCCTCTCAGTCTGGAAGTATCAAAGTGGAGACCGGAAAGGTGATGGAAAACATCGGGCATATTTTGAAAGCAGCCGGCCTTGGTTATGAGCATGTGGTCAAATCGAATATCTATCTGAAAGATATGAATGATTTTACCGTAGTAAATGAAGTTTACGGTCAGTTTTTTACTAGCGAACCTCCTGCGCGCGAAACGGTCCAGGTTGCGCGCTTACCGAAAGATGTGAATGTTGAAATTTCTGTAATTGCCGTGGAATTGTAAGTCAGAAAAGAACGTCATTGCAGCCATGAAATTGTCATGATATCATGTGAGAATGACAGTCCGCTGACTAAAAATGACCATTCCTGACCAGTTGATGTCAGATATATATTTAATGTTAAAATAATGACTAAGTTACCAGTTCGGGTGAGATTCGCCCCTAGCCCAACAGGACCACTCCATGCCGGAGGTGTTCGCACTGCTTTATATAACTATCTTTTTGCACGCCAGCAAGGCGGACAAATGTTGCTTCGTATCGAAGATACCGATCAAAACCGCTATGTGCCAGGGGCGGAAGCTTACATTCTTGAAGCACTGACCTGGCTAGGCATTGAAATAGATGAAGGGCCGGAAAATGGCGGACCGCATGCCCCATACCGCCAGTCGGAGAGAAAAGGTATGTACATGGAATATGCTGAAAAGCTGATCGCCGACGGAAAAGCTTATTATGCATTTGATACCGCTGAAGAACTTGATGCCATGCGGAAACGTCTGGAAGAAGCGAAAGTGGCAGCAATCCAGTATAATGCGATCACTCGCCAGGAAATGAAAAATTCCCTTACGCTTTCTGCTGAGGAAACCAAGGCGCGTCTGGAAAGCGGCGAACCTTATGTGATCCGGATGAAAATTATGCCCAAAGAAGACATCCGTTTCAATGACCTGATCCGTGGTTGGGTGGTTGTTCACTCTTCACAGATCGACGACAAGGTTTTACTGAAATCAGATGGGATGCCGACTTACCATCTGGCTAATATTGTTGATGACCATTTAATGGGAATTACCCATGTGATTCGTGGGGAAGAATGGCTTCCCTCGGCTCCGTTACACGTTTTACTTTACCGATATCTTGGCTGGGAAAGCACCATGCCGCAGTTTGCCCACTTACCGTTGTTGCTGAAGCCGGACGGGAACGGAAAACTTTCCAAGCGTGATGCAGACCTGGGTGGTTTTCCTATTTTTCCACTGCAATGGACAGACCCTGTAACGGGTGATGTCGCAAAAGGTTTCCGCGAGGAAGGATATTCTCCAGAAGCAACAGCGAACTTTCTTGCCTTACTTGGCTGGAATGCAGGCACTGAGCAGGAAATTTTCAGTATGGACGAGATGGTCAAAGCTTTTAGTTTTGAGCGGGTTCATAAAGCAGGCGCAAGATTCGATATTCAAAAAGCAAACTGGTTCAACCAGCAGTATTTGAAATTGAAAGATGATGCCTCGATTGTGGCCGAGGTTAAACCGCTTTATGCAGCAAAAGGCATCGAAGTGAACGACGAACAGGTGGCTCAGATTGTTCATTTATTGAAAGACCGCGTTCATTTCACAAAAGAGATCGTTACAGAATCTGAGTTTCTTTTCAGTGCTCCCGAGGTATATGATCAGGACGTGGCGATCAAAAAGTGGAACGAAGAGGCGGTGAATGCAATTTCAGGATTTAAAGACGCTCTGGACACGTTCAGCGGGGACTTTGTTGCTGAAAACATCAAACATACTCTTGCTGAAAAAATGGAAGCTTCGGGAATCAAGATGGGCAAAATCATGCAGGCCTTGCGTCTTGCTGTGACCGGAGCCGGTGCTGGCCCGGATTTAATGGTGATCATGGAAATTTTGGGTAAACAGGAAGTAATTAACCGGTTGGCTCAGGCGCTTGACCGTTTGCCTGCTCAAATTCGCCTGGCATAAGCGGAAAATAACCGTTTGATCAATTTGCTTTGTCATTGGATTGATAGTCGTATAATTTCGTAACAGTAATTTAGTTTACCGGCCTTCGGGCTGACAGCCAATTAACATTATGGCCAAAAAGAAACAACCTGATTCCGCTAAACCTGCAGCCGAAAAACCTCGTGTGCATAAGGATCTTGACGGTTTTGATATTCAGATCAATTCGTTTGGAGAGATAACGACAAGTTTTGATATGGATCGTATCAACCAGTTTTTAAACAAAAACGTGGATGATAAGAAACTTCGTGACCGGGAGGATATTCCGGGAAGAAAGACCAAAAAGCCGAAGGCTAAAAAGACAGGAGAAGAAGAGGAGGAAGAGGAAGAATAGTAATGTTAGTTTGAGGTATACCTGCGTGATTTACTTACAATATAAACTTTTATAAGCTCAATGATCTCACACGAAATTGATTACAAAATTATCGGAGACGATATACAAATCGTGGAAATAGAACTCGACCCAAATGAAACGGTAATCGCCGAAGCCGGTGCCATGCTATTCATGGAAGATGGTATTCAGTTTGAAACTAAAATGGGTGACGGGTCTGAGGCAAATCAGAGTATTATGGGTAAGATTTTTCAGGCAGGAACACGCGTATTGACTGGGGAGTCTCTTTTCATGACCCATTTTACCAACAGGGGCGTGGGTAAGAAAAAGGTTGCTTTTTCAGCGCCTTACCCCGGAACTGTTATGCCAATTGATCTATCCAAGATTTATGGCAACGAACTTATCGTACAGAAAGACGGATTTTTATGTGCTGCACTTGGCACCAGTATGAAAATTCACTTCAATCAGCGCTTTGGATCCGGGCTTTTTGGTGGCGAAGGTTTTATTCTTCAAAAATTAAAAGGTGACGGAATGGCTTTTGTTCATGCAGGCGGGGTTGTTATTGAGCGTCAGCTGAACAATGAAATGTTACGTGTCGACACTGGCTGCGTCGTTGCGTTTGAGCAATCTTTAAGCTTTGATATCCAGCGTTCCGGCGGCCTGAAATCGATGGTTTTTGGTGGAGAAGGTATGTTCCTGGCAACGCTTCGCGGAACTGGACGTGTCTGGATCCAGTCAATGCCGATATCTAAACTGATTCAGAGACTATCTGTTGGCGGACCTAACGCAAGAAAAGAAGGCGGTTCGGTCATTGGCGGTTTAGGTAGTCTGTTCGAAGACTGATAACGCTTATTTTGATTATATAGCTGCAAAAGGCAGGTGCTACGGTGCTTGCCTTTTGTTTTAATAAAACAAGATGGTCTGACCGGTAACACCAGTTTCGGTGATCACTTTCAGGAAATAATTCCCACTTGGTAAAGAATGTACCGGCTCAACTCTTACCAGCCCCACTATCTCTTCATCGGATACTCTGACTGGATGTTCGTTCCCACGGGCATCGAAAAGGGCGCATTTAACTAGTTTTATTTCACTGTCAGCCCTGAAATAAAAATACTGCTTCGTAACAGGATTTGGAAATACAACCAGATTCGCTGGCGACCCCTCCCGAAATACGGAATAGACAGAGGAATAGCCAATTTCTCCATTCAGGTAGGTCAGTTTTAAGCGGTAAAAACTGCTTGTTTTTATATCCGTTTTGTCAATAAAAGAATAGATATGCGACTTGGTTTCATGATTTGACTCAAATGTCTCAATATCTGAAAATGATTCCCCGTCATTATTTACCTGAATAGTGATTTGTTTTACACCTGGTGTCATTGCCATCAGCCAGGCCAGATGTAGTTTATTATTTATGTTTTTCGCTGTGAGCCTATTGATGAAATCGATTCTGGTATAAGTGTTACTAACAGCAATTGGATCCGAAACACTTCCTGTAAGTACGGGTGCCAAGCCTGTCAGGCGGATCCGGTAACTGCCATTTTTGATTTCCTGTGGAATTCTTATGTCAAGCGGCGATTGTTGTCCGGATCCCACGATGGCTATAAACTTTCCTGTACTATCTATAAGTTCTGCTTGCAACGCCGGTGCAGTGGCTGGTAAGCCCGTAAGGGCGTAGGGTAAAGAAAAACTGGCTCCCGGAAAAACTTTTGATGGACTCACGCCCGTATGGATGGCATAATCCGGTTGTAACGGCGTAATTTTTTTTAGTAAGGAGTCTGTCAGAATACGATTCCAGGCAGAAGCCGCCAAAGTAAGTCCCTGGACACCGCCTTTAACATTCTCAAAATGTCCCTGCTCCGGCCTTGGCATCTGAACAGTATCAAGATTTGGGCCGGCATACGTGTTGAATCCATTCAACGCGATCAGCCGGTTTTGAGCCGTGATGATTGGCATATACGGTTTCGGAAGGGTCGAGCTTGCTGAATTTCTGGCAACGATCCATGGTATTTCTTTGCCTGTATCCCGCCTGCTATTGGTGATCAAAGTCCTGATATTGGTGAAATAGTTTTCTTCGGTTACGCTCTGCTGTGCATCATTCTCACCATGTGACCAAAGAATCGCTCTCAATCCAAGGGATGAATTCAGGTAACGCACGGTATTTACAATGTTGGTATAGGGTTGCCGGTTTGGCCAGAATTTTCCTACATAAATATTAAATGCATCTTTCCCTGATGCGCCGTCACGGTAGTTTTCAGAATTTGCTGCTGCCCAGGCGGAGTTTAAAAACAAAACAGGCGTATTCAGTTTCTTGTTAAGCATATCACCGAGCTCAGCCCAGTACCAGGAAGTTTCCCCCGATGGAAAAATATAATCAGTAGCTTTTATAGGCGCAAATTGCGGAGCCTGCATCGGCCCGTCCGGTGCAACCGTGATATTTTCTGTATTCAGGAATTTGTTAATGGCATTAAATGAAACCACCTGATTGGAAGAATTTTTTGAACCCAGCCCCGGCAAACCCATCGCATTAGAGTTGCCTGCTACCAGAAAAACTTCCCCTATGCCAACACGGGTCGTTTCTGAAACCTCTTTCGTTCCATTTGACGCATATCCCGTCAACTGCAATGCATACCATCCTGTTTTTGCTTCAAAGGTATTATTCAGGAAACCCTGGCTGATCTGGCTTTTAGAAAATACAACCGTTTTTGGTTCGCCCGTATATCCCTCAATAGGCGTAAGTCTTGCTTCGATGGATTCATATGGAACATAGGCATACGCCGTAACGGCAATGTCGGCAAAGCCGGACTTATCTCTTTGTAAAACCTGATTGTTTATCGGATTGCTAATGGACAGCTGAGCATAAAGCCCGGTGGAACAACTCAAAAAAATGAACAAGATGAAAAGTATTCGCCGGATTGACTGATGGAGGCAGGGCCGGCTGTTGTACTGCAAAACAATTTCCGTCATGGTGTGCTGGTTTACTATTCAGGGTCCAGCCGGACTTCAGGAGGGGAAGCCCAGGCTGCAAATTTGCCTAAAAATAAAACAAAAAAGCCAGCTCATCGCTTTTGGCTGCTGAGCTGGCTTTTTGAAATTCTGAGGATGTTAGTTATAACCCGGATTCTGAGGTGTCAGATTTGGGTTATTTTTCATTTCCTGGATACCTAGCGGGAATAACAAATGTTTTGGCTGCAAAGCAACTCCGGAACCTACATTCAGGTTAAGGTGACCAACGAAATTGTCAAAACCTTTTGTTTTTTCGTTGAATACTTTACGAAGACGTACCATGTCAAACCAGGTAATTCCTTCGTAAGCAAATTCATACCAGCGCTCTCTCCATACTGCTTCACGGAATGATGACTGTGTGAAACTTCCCAGTGAAGGTGTTGTCAGTTTGGATCTGTCATGTACCTTTTTGTATGCGTCATAAGCTTCCTGCGTTGGTGCGCCAAGTTCGTTTTGTGCTTCTGCAAAGATCAAAAGAACTTCCGCGTAACGGATCAGAGGAATATTCAGGTTGTTGTTACGAGTCCCTGCAACACCTTCTGAACCATTGGCAGTCTGGTTAAAATGTTTGAAAACATAAGGAGCTCCGAGGTCAAACCTTGCGCCGTTACCATTGGTGAAGTAGGTGGTGTAGAACCAGCCTTCCTGATCAACAGTACGTAAATCGCCTTTTTCGTAAGAGTTGTAAAACGAAAGCGTTGGGACTGTACTACCTGTTCCGCCCGGACCTGAATAGGTAACCGGCTTGAAGTTTGGATAATAATCTCCCAATGGATTGCCCGCTACCGTAACATTGTACTGGATCATGAAGATATGTTCCAGACGATTTTTCAGACTTTCTGTATGAACTTGTTTGTAATTATCAAACAGATTAAGTGTTGTAGGATTTGCCTTAGAGTAATTAATTACTTCCAAAGCTTTGTCCGCTGCCAGTTTGTAGTGCGTAGCACCTTTGCTAAGCGGAAAACCAGCCATTGTCAGGTATACTTTTGACAGCAGCGATTTGGCAGCAATGGTCGTAGCACGTCCGTTTACATCCGTCATCGGAAGTCCTGCTGCTTCTGCAGCCTGCAGATCTTCTACGATCAGTTTGTAAACTTCCTCCTGTGGTGCACGGGATGGCATGAAGTCTTCAGATTCAATGGTCTGAGGCTTGGTTACCAATGGAACATCTCCCCAAAGTCTTACTGCGTAGAAATAAGCCCATGCACGCAGGAAACGTGCTTCTCCGATCAATTTTGTTTTCTGAGCCTCAGTAGCCGGAGCCAGAAAAGGGATTGTAGGGATTTTTTCCAACGCCAGGTTTGCATTCGCTATAACCCGGTACAGACCATTATACCAGTTGTTGATATGGGCTGTATTCCCATCGTAAGTCAACGAATACAAGTTGTTCAAATCTGAGTTCTGACCTGTTTCCGTTGTTGCAGTTCCTGTTACGGCTTCGAGCATCTGCCAGTTGGCAGAGAAGATACCTGCACCTTCACCATAAAAGCGCATTCTGTCATAAATGGCAGCTACTGCGGCTTCTGCGTGATCAGGAATCGTGTAAAAGCTTTCCGGCGTTAAGTTAGACGGATCTTTTTCGTCCAGGAAGTCGGAGCAGCTTGTCGGGCCAAGTAAAATGGATCCGCAGAGCAATACCTTGGCTACATTTTTTAAACTATATAACTTCATAATCAATGTTATTTATTAAGATAAATTAATTGGCTTTTTAAAATGCGATCTGTAAACCTGCCATGTAGGTAGTTGGTTTTGGATAGCCGTGCCAGATCATACCTTGTGAGAAAACGTTGCTGTTCTGATCTCCGTTAGTAGGCGTTACTTCCGGATCTCCATGTGGGTATTTGGTCAAAAGGAAGAAGTTCTGAGCAGAAACATATACTCTCAGCTTGCTAAGTTTAAGTTTGCTGATCACTTCCGAAGGAATGTTGTAACCAAGCAAAAGGTTTCTTCCGCGAAGGAATGATCCGTCAAAGATCCAGTGTGAATCTACGTTTGTTACGTATCCCGCTCTTGTTTCACGAATTTGTGCAACAGGTGTGTTCTGGTTAGTTGGCGTCCATGCATTCAAAACAGTAGTGTAGCTGTTTGCAATAGAAACGCGGTCTTCACTTGGGTGAAGCGTCATATCCATTACGTCGTTGCCATAAGAATACTGCACGTCAAAAGTAAGGTCAAAGTTTTTGAAGCGAACTGTGTTAGAGAAAGTACCCCATGCTTTTGGACTACCATTTCCGATGATCGTACGATCGGCATCTGTAATTGCACCGTCACCATTGATATCTTTGTATTTGATATCTCCAGGAAGCATGGTCAGGTTATTACGGTAGCTGGTAAATTTAGCAGCCTGATCTCTTTCCGCTTCGCTCCATGTTCCTTCACGGATAAGTCCCCAGAATGATCCAACCGGCTCACCGATACGGATGATACCTGTCTGGTTTGTAAAGTTAGGTCCACCTACCCCGAAAATATCCGATGGCGTTGCCAGAGAAAGCACTTTGTTTTTGTTCAAAGAAACATTGAAGCTTGAATTCCATGTGAAGTCACCTCTCTCAATGTTCGTTGTATTTAACGTAAATTCAAACCCTTTGTTTTGCATAGAACCGATGTTCTTTCTGATTACAGCATAACCGCTTGAACGTGGTACCGGAGCATCCAAAAGCATGTCAGTGGTTTTTCTGTAGTAGTAATCCGCTTCAACCGAGATTCTTCCTTTCAGGAAGCTGATTTCAAGACCTGCATCCGTTTGTGCTGTTTTTTCCCATTTCAAATCAGGGTTAGACAATCTGTTGATACCTGTACCGTTAGCGCGGGTATCACCATATACAGTTGCATACGTAGAGCTCAGCAGTGATAAAGAAGAGTACGGAGGGATTTCAGAGTTACCAGTCACACCGTAACTTGTACGAACTTTCAAGTTTGAGATGATCGAATTGCCTTTAAGGAATTCTTCATCAGACACTTTCCATGCCAAAGCCGCAGAAGGGAAAAATGCGAATTTATGGTTGTCTCCAAACTTAGATGATCCATCCGCACGACCTGTGAAGGTAACCAGGTATTTGTCTAACAATGTGTAGTTTACACGTCCGAAGTAAGAGTTGAACGCAAAGCTTGAAGCCCCAGATACATAAGGATCTCCGGAAGGACGATTCGCACCGGCACCCAGGTTATCAAATCCGAAATAATCTGTTGAAAAGTTTTGAGATGCAACACCCGTCGTGGCGATATTTGTTTTCTGCCATGAAATCCCCGCAAGTGCGTTTAATGCATGTATGCCAAAGGTTTTGTTATAGGTCAGATAATTTTCCCATGACCAGAATGTTTCTTTTCTAACCGATTTTCTTGCTGTACCAAATTCTGAAATTGCAAGCGTACGTGTCTGAGATTCATTAACCTCCTGATTGATCACGTTGATACCTAATACCGAGCGTAATTCCAATCCTTTTGCAAGTGTAAGATTTCCATACAAGCTACCCAATGTAGTAGAAGTATTTACGATATACTTACGGCCGGATAATCTGTGGATCGAGCTGAATGATCCTTCCGCCTGTGGATAATCACGGTTATTAGCAAATGTTCCGTCCGGATATTTTACAGGAAGAAAAGGAAAATCTTCAACCATCTGACGTGGAACCGCATCGTTGATATCAACAAGGTTTTCGCTTTGGTTGTTATAACTCAAAGTAGCACCGATTTTCAACCATTTTTTTACCTGGTCATCAATGCTGAAACGTGTTGAATAACGTTTCAGATAAGATTCTTTTAACAAACCCTGGTCGTCACGGTATCCCAGAGACAGCGCGTAGGTAGTTTTATCATTACCGCCGCTGAAACCAAGCTGATGGTTTTGAGAAACCCTGTTTTGAGTTGCTTCTTTGAACCAGTCTGTATCATAGTTTGGTTTGTAGCTGCCATCTGCTGCCTTCGTAAATACGTCAGGATGTTGCAGACTGAACGCAGCTCTGCGTGTCTGTGGGTTCAGGTTAGCATATTTTCCTGATGCCCAACCAGCCGGGTCAAACTTTTGAATGTTTGCATAAGCAAGATCTTCCACATCAAGATATTGCTGTGCATTCAATACGTGCGGTCTTTTCGGACCGATCGTTGGTACGCTTAGGTCGACGTTATAAGTTACAACGCCTTCACCTGATCTACCTTTTTTAGTCTGAACAAGGATTACCCCATTCGCACCTCTCGCTCCATAGATCGCAGTTGAAGACGCATCTTTCAATACTTCAACAGAAACGATATCATTTGGGTTGATGTAGTCAATAGCAGAGCTGTACTGGTTTTGTGTTCCCTGAGGAAGCATTACGCCATCCACTACATACAATGGGTTGTTTGATGAGTTGATCGAGCTGAAACCACGGATACGGACATTACTTCTTCCGCCCGGACGTCCTGAGTTTACGTTTACCTGAACACCCGATACTTTACCCTGTAACGCCTGGTTTAATGAAGGAGCCGGACGTTCTTTCAGTTGTTCCTCTTTCACAGATCCCACAGCACCTGTTAAATCAGATTTTCTGGCAGTACCGTATCCAATTACAACGACTTCGCTCAATGCTTTTGTATCTGATTCGATTGCAACGTCGAGTACAGAGCGTGTGCCGACAGGAAGTTCCTGGCTTACGTAACCAACAAAAGAGAAAACAAGAATGGCTCCGCTTTCAGGAACTGAAAGTGTATAAGAACCTGTTCCGTCGGTGGTAGTACCCGTGCTGGTTCCCTTGATCACAACGTTCACTCCGGGAAGACCTTCACCTTTTTCTTTATCAGTAACTTTTCCTTTTATCGTTCTGTCGGCCGTTTTCAAACCGGACAGATTAGTATTGTCGTGTCTGACAGGTATTTTTTCAATGGTCCCGTTTGCATATGTTCCGAAAGAACAAGACAGCGCGAGAGCCACTAAAACTGTTTTTTGCACCGCTCCTTTAAGAGCTCTGCTTTTTCTGGTAATATTCCTTTTCATACAGTTGGTTGCTTTAATTATGAAAATGTAATGTATAGCCTATGCGCTCAGATGTTTACAAGCATGAACGGCGTGCGATCTTTGATAACAGCCTAAAAGTGTAGTCAGGGTTTTTTCTTTCATAAATTGATTTATTTTAAGTTATTAAATTGGACTGTATTAGCTAAGTTGAGATGTGCAATAAGAACTGTCTGATGCGTAGGTTACAGAGAAATGGTCCACACGCCGGAACTGATCAGGAAGGATGCGGCCAGGTACCAGTAGGCTTGCCTGTTGATCGGCAGCTTCCAGCCTTTTTTATCTTCCAGTTCATTCAGTTTAATTTTTGTCTTGATTTTTTCAAGCACAGATTTTGAATATTCTTCACCATTTGATTCGGGGAAAAGCGCATTTACTTCCTGTGCATTTTCGAATGACTGATACCAGTCTTCTACTTCTTCGCGCTCCTGAGGTGTACAGCTGCCGCTTAAATATTTATCCAATAGTCCAGATGATAGAGGTGTCTTCATGAAAGCATTCGTTTTGGATAATAATAAACAGGATTAGTACAAAAAAATATAACCTTTTGTACAAGGACGTTCGGGATACCCGAATACCTTAGCTGAATGCTAAAAAAAAGTGATATTTTTTTATTTCATTTAAATCAGGCTATAATTAACCTGTAACAGGCTCATCATGAACGCGATGTAGGCGACAGAAGAATAACTGCGCAGCTGGTGTCGGATTGTGGTCCTTGCTTTTAACAAGTGGCTTTCTATGGTTTTGGTTGAAACTTTTGAAGTGCTTGCAATTTCCTGGATCGTCAGCCCGCTTTCAAACAATTCATAGGCACTACGGCATTTTTCCGGAAGATGAGAAACGCTGTGTTCGTATGCCGTTTTGAGGTCATTGTATGCGATCTCTTCAAATGTTGTCTGTTCTGCTTTTTGCTCCGCATAGTCTGCGGGGTATTCGGCAACCTTGTTGTTCTTCCTGAAAAAGGAAATAACAGCATTGCGAAGAGACGTATGAAAATACGCATCAAACGTTTTAGCAATTGAAATTTGATGTCTTTTTGCCCATATGCCTACAAATAACTCCTGCACAAGTTCCTCTGACTGATCCCTGTCGCGAAGGCGTTTATATGCGTCATTGAGAAGCCTGTAAAAGTATCTGCGGTATAATTCTTCAAAAGCCTGGTGATTGTCCAGCTTGATTTCGGAGAAGAGTTCTTCATCGTTTAATTCGATAAACTGAATTCTATTCGTGCTCATAGATGTAACAGCTGTTATCAGAATAGGGAAGTATAATTTTAGCAATACTTATTTTAAAGTTTTAATTAATAACGGCAATATTATAATAAATAAATATAATAATTAAATAGAATTTTAATATTGTCATTAAAACGCTCATGCAAACGTTTGCAAAAAAGTAATGTGAAGGCGCAAATGCAGATGTAACCGGTAGGTTTTAGTTGAGTATCAAGAAATTGTTAAAAAGCCTGATTTTTTAAACTTATAAGCCTTTTTAATCATTATTTATCCTGATAACCAGGATTAGGTTGACGAGCCTGCATGCTCAGGTGAGGAATTAGCTGATGGACGCAGTATGAAATTGATCCGAATCGCGACGGCTTTATTCCCGTTGCGGGTAAAATGTTAAATTTTCTTTAATCCTTTTTAAGAAATCGCTTTTTAATGACAGTTGTTCAAATGTTATCCGGTAAAGCATTCAGTAAAAAACAAAAAACGGATGTCAATACCTGACACCCGTTTTCTGCATAATGTACTTTCTGAAAATGTTATACGAGATCAATCACGACGCCGCCATTACGGACGGATTCATCGCAGGCAAAAGCAATTTGTAAACTGGTTACAGCGTCTTGCAAATGATCGGTAAGGTCAAGATCCTCCTGTACAGCCCTAAGGAAATACGCTTGTTCACGATTACATAGCTCCTGGTGATCCGGCTCATCTTCCAGGTTTATCCAGGTATCTTGATGAACGAACTCATCGTTTTCATTCAAAGCAGCATGGTGAACACGAATCGATTCTGTTTTGGTATGAGCCTCCACAGAAGAAGATTTTCCGGCACCGCCTGCATCTTTGGCAACGATGGAAACTGAGCCGTTCGGCCCGATTACATCCTTTACAAAAAATGCTGTTTCGCTGATCATAGGACCCCATCCGGCTTCATACCAGCCTACAGAGCCGTCTTCAAACCATATCTGAAGCTGACCATAGTTATAATTTCCTGCCGGAATATCATCTGTCAGACGCGCACCGATCGCGTTGACACGAACTGGTTTTGAGCGAGTCATCTGACACATCACGTCAATATAATGCACGCCGCAATCCACGATCGGGCTTAGGCTCTTCATCAGATTCCGGTGAACAGTCCACATGTAGCCATGGCTTTGCTGGTTCAGGTTCATACGCATAACCAATGGCTTGCCAATATTTTGAGCCTCCTGAACGAAGCGTTCCCATGATGGATGGTGGCGAAGAATGTAACCAACAACTACTTTTTTGCCAGCTTCCTTTGCCGCCGCCACAACTCTTCTGGCACCTTCTACGGAGGCTGCCAGGGGTTTTTCAATGAATACATGTGCACCCGCCTCTAAGGCCTGGATCGCAAATGCCTCATGCGTATCAGGATAGGTCGAAATACAAACAGCATCGGGCTGCGTTTCATTTAATGCAGTCTCATAATCGCTGTATAATGCATAGCCACCGCCAAGTTTTTCATTTAAAACCTCTTTGCTTTTTCCAGTTGATACGATTCCGCATATCTGGAACCCATCTGATAACTGGTAAGCAATTGCATGGGATGCGCCCATATTACCACAGCCGACAACGAGGACGCGCAATGGATTTTCATTAACTGAAGCAGACATACGAATGTTAACGTTTAATGGAATTGGGGTTGATTAGGAATATGAACATCAAAATTAAGGATTTAAATCCGTTTGGGGAAAATTATGATATCCAAGTAACCACTTGTATAAATATAACTTTAGGCCCATTCAATGTAAAGCCGTGAACGCCTGTTATACGGCTTTACAAAAGATGACCAAAAAAGTGGCTGCTGAGCAACCTGCAACTGCCAAATCTTAAATTGGAGAATTTAAATTTTGCAAAAAATGACGCCGGGATTCGCGTTGTAACGGAAAGGCTATCCATGAATGTCATAAACTGTGCTACCAGGTCCGGGCTGAGATTGTTTGTGAAACCTAATTAGCTGCCAAGCCAGATCGTGTTTCCTACTTCTTCAATGGAGCCAGCGGGGAACTTTTATTTGCCATTATCAGGCTACAACTTTACCGATTTTGATAGTGTGTTCTTTGAGATACCAACGGGCCTGAAACTGGAAACTTCGCTGCCGGACTTTAAATTTGAATCAGATTTTGGTACCTACACCGCCAGGGCTTTATATGAAAATAACAGGCTTTTCTATTCGCGGAAAATAGTGAAGAAAGGCGGGCGTTACACCGATGCGGACAATCCCGGATGGATTGATTTTCTAAAAAAAATCAGAAAGGCAGACGGCGCTCAGATCGTGTTTGTTGAAAATAAATCCCGAAGATGCCTGGCCGGATCGAATGAGAGACTTCAAAATCATTTATTGTATTTGAAAAGCAAACCCAATATATAATCCGTGAAAATGTCTTTTGCAGTTAATTTGTTGTTCGAATGCGGCAAATTGACTGCATTTATGTTAAAATATGTTTATTATTGATTAATACCTGAAATGTTTGCGGACGCTACACCATTTACCTTTGTTAAAAATTCAGATTCTCAAATTTTATCAAATCATATATCATGGACAAGGCATCATGGCAGGGCGTATTTCCTGCATTAGTTACTCCGTTTAAATCTGACGACACGATTGATTTTGACATGTTTGCAAAAAATCTTGCAGCACAGGTTGAAGCTGGTATTACCGGAATTATCGTTGCTGGCTCTTTGGGTGAAGCGAGCACGCTGACCTCAGAGGAAAAATATGAACTGGTAAAATTTGCAAAGAAATCGCTTCCTGCGGAAATGCCTGTTGTATTGTGTATCGCAGAACAATCAACGGCAGTAGCTGTTGAGATCGCTAAAAAGGCGGAACAGATCGGAGCAGACGGATTGATGGTTTTGCCTCCGATGCGTTACAAGGCAGATGATCAGGAAACAGTAGTTTATTTCACGACAATCGCGAAGAGCACCTCGTTGTCTGTCATGATCTATAACAATCCGGTTGATTATAAAATTGAAGTGACTTTGGATATGTTTGAGCAATTGTCTGCTTATCCGAACATCCAGGCGATCAAGGAGTCTACGCGTGATGTAAGTAATGTGACACGTATTTTTAACCGTTTCGGCGATCGTTTTAAAGTTTTCTGTGGGGTTGATACCTTGATCATGGAAGAAGTAATGTTGGGCGCTGACGGTGTTGTGGGCGGCCTGGTAGATGCGTTCCCAAAAGAAACGGTAGCCATTTTCAATTTTGTGAAAGCTGGCCAATACAAAGAGGCCCTTGCTGTTTACAGATGGTACCTTCCTCTTTTGGAACTGGATATTCATCCGAAGCTCGTTCAGAACATTAAGTTGGCAGCAACCCTTGCAGGTATCGGATCTGAATATGTGAGGGCGCCAAGATTGGTTTTGGAAGGTGCGGAAAGGGAAAAAGTTTTGGCGATTGTCAATGAGGCCATTGAAAATCAGCCCGTTTTATCGGATTATTTAAATCTTACAGTGGATTCATCCGTTGCATAATTTTGTTGTTCCGGTTGAGTGATCATTTTAACCAAAAGTGCTTTCCTGTTTAAGGCGAAACCGTATTTCTGCGATTTGCCCTAAACAGGAAGGTTGCGTTAAGCTTTTGGAAAACAACCAATCGTATAAACGCTGATAGCCAAATGCTAAAAGCCCCAGTTATGGATATTTCAAAAGAAGAATTAGATGGTGTCGTCAGAAAAGCCCAAGAGGCTTTTTTGATCAGTAAAAATTTTCCGCTTCAGCAACGTATCGCTTTTATGCGTGCAGTAGCAGATGAGATTGAAGCGCTTGGTCCGGAGCTTATCCAGACCGCTATGGCAGAATCTCATCTGCCGGAAGGACGTTTGGCCGGAGAAAAAGCAAGAACAATTTTTCAGTGGAGAAGTTATGCCGATGCCGTTGAGAGAGGTGACTCGCTGGATGCGAGCATCGATACATCCAATGCAGAACGTACACCGCCGAAGCCGGATATTAGAAAAACAGTCGTGCCGCTCGGCCCGGTTACAGTTTTCGGAGCCAGCAATTTTCCATTTGCATTTTCAACAGCAGGTGGAGACACAGCTAGTGCGATCGCGGCGGGTTGTCCTGTTATCGTAAAGGCACATGAAGGACATCCCAAAACGTCTGGTATAATGGCCGATGCAATTTCCCGCGCTGTTGAAAAAAGCGGTATGCCTGAAGGAACATTTGCCCATGTATACAGCTCAACATTTGAAACGGGTCAGCAGCTTGTAAGTCATCCTTTGATGAAGGCTGTTGGTTTTACGGGGTCTTATCGCGGAGGAAAAGCTTTGATGGATATCGCCGCTCAGCGCCAGGAGCCTATACCAGTTTTTGCTGAAATGGGAAGTGTAAACCCATTGTATCTTTTACCAGAAAAAATAAAGTCAGCACCACAGGAATTGGCAAAACAGTATGCCGGATCGCTGACGCTGGGTGTTGGACAATTTTGCACAAATCCCGGATTGGTGATCGGTATCGCCGGTGAAGATCTTACCCGTTTTATTGATGTATTAAAGCAGGAAATTGCGGGAATCGCTCCTTGTTCGATGCTGAATGAAAAAATTGCGGCGGGATATGCCGAAAGCCGTGAGAAATTAATCGGACAATCAGGCGTTGAAGTTCTTGCGGTTTCTGCCACCGAAGCGGCAACTGGCCAGGGAATCCCAACGGTTGCGTCTGTTGCGGGTGTCGAATTGCTGGTTAATCCTGCTCTGTTGCATGAGGTTTTCGGACCTTTCGCATTGATCGTTCAATGCAAGGATGCGTCAGAACTAGCAGCAGTTACAGAAAAAATCGATGGGCAGCTGACCGTTTCTCTGTTTGCAACAAATGAAGATCTGGTTGCAAATGCTGAAACTGTATCAATCCTGCAGACAAAATGCGGTCGTATTTTATTCAATAATTTCCCGACAGGTGTTGAAGTTTGCAAGTCGATGCATCACGGCGGACCATTTCCATCCTCAAGCAATGGAGCATATACTTCCGTCGGAGCTGATTCGATCAGGCGTTTTGTAAGGCCATTGAGCTTTCAGAACTGGCCGGATGAATTTTTGCCTGACGAATTGAAAAACAGCAATCCATTGAATATCTGGCGGACTGTAAATAATGAGAGAACAAAAGGTACAGTGGACTGAATGTGCCGGATGTCTGATCCAATCGAATAAATCCTAAAAAAATAACCGCCAAAGCTGACTGCCGACAGCTGGAAGCCAAACGATATGCGTAAGACTTTTTTCTGTATAGATGCCCATACTTGCGGCAACCCGGTCAGGGTTGTCGCAGGTGGCGGCCCGTTACTGCAGGGTAACAGTATGATGGAGCGCAGGCTTCATTTTTTGAAAGAATTTGACTGGATCAGAAAAGGATTGATGTTCGAACCCCGCGGGCATGACATGATGAGCGGAAGTATATTATATCCGCCCGTAGATCCTGAAAATGATATCGGAGTCTTGTATATCGAAACGAGCGGGTGTCTGCCCATGTGTGGCCACGGGACAATCGGCACGGTTACAATCGCAATTGAAGAAGGCCTGGTGACACCGAAAGTACCGGGGAAGCTTCGTCTTGAAACGCCTGCAGGCCTGGTACTTGTGGAATATGTACAGGAAGGGAAAAAAGTAAAATCAGTCAAACTCGTTAATGTCAAATCATTTTTGGCGGCTGAGAAACTGACTGTTGAATGCCCTGATCTTGGTACGTTGACTGTCGATGTTTCTTATGGAGGTAATTTTTATGCCATCGTTGATCCACAGGAAAACTTCAAAGGACTGGAAAATTATACGGCTGACCAGCTGATCAGCTGGAGCCGGGTTTGCAGGAAACGTATGAATGAACAATACACTTTTGTGCATCCTGAAAATGAGCATATCAACGGACTAAGCCATTTTCTATGGGCTGGTGCTGTACTTGATCCGACGTCAACGGCAAGAAATGCTGTTTTTTACGGAGACAAAGCGATCGACAGATCTCCCTGCGGTACGGGGACTTCGGCCCGAATGGCGCAATGGCATGCCCAGGGAAAGCTTAAAAAAGGTGATCGGTTTATTCACGAAAGTATCATCGGGTCCAAGTTTATCGGAACCGTTGAGGATGAAGTTTATATCGGAGATAAGCCCGCAATTATTCCAGGGATCGAAGGCTGGGCGATGGTGACTGGTTACAACACCATTATCATCGATGACGACGATCCCTATGCATATGGATTTCAGGTAATCTGACCCGTTGGATGACGGCCATCGCTTGCCAATTATAACCGGAGCTTGCTGCTAAGATATGCCGGACTCTTTTTAATTTCTTATTTTTTAGATAAAAATCAAGTGGTTGACTACATGTGGGGTCAGTTGCTAAAGCATATGGAAACTGTAAAAAAAGGCAAAGTTGTCATTATAGGAGGCGGCATTATGGGACTGGCTTCTGCTTATTATCTGTTGAAAGACGGGTGGAAAGTAACGGTTCTGGAAAAGGGGGATCTGACCAATAGCTGTTCTTTCGGGAATGCCGGAATGATCGTTCCAAGTCATTTTATTCCTTTGGCAGCACCAGGAATGATCTCAAAAGGAATTAAGTGGATGTTCAACAGCCGAAGTCCTTTTTATGTAAAACCTTCCCTGGACTTTTCGCTTATTTCCTGGGGACTGAAATTTATGAAAAGTGCCACAGTAAGTCATGTTGAACGCTCAGCGCCTTATTTGCGGGATTACCATTTGTTGAGCCGTCAGTTGTACAGAGATATTTCCGAAGAATCCGGCTTTAATTTCGGTCTGGAAAACAAAGGTATTCTGATGCTTTATAAGACGGAAAAGGCTGGTGAGGAGGAAATTCATGTAGGAAAAGACGCGCAGAAACTTGGTCTGGATGTTGATATCCTCAACAAAGAAGAAGTACAGGCGCTGGAGCCACATACCAACCTGGATGTGATCGGCGCGGTACATTATCGTTGTGACGCACATTTATATCCCAATGCCCTGATTCCCCAACTGATCGAATTTGTCCGAAAAAACGGCGGGGAAATTATAACAGGTAGTGACGTGACAGGCTTTGATATACGGGGAGGGGAGATTCAGTCTGTTCAGACAAACAAAGGAAATGTAGACGGCGATCTGGTGGTGATGACGGGTGGGACGTGGCTTCCTGAACTGGCCAGGCTCGCGGGAATGTCTATTCCGGTGATGCCAGGTAAAGGATATTCGTTCATGGAGCCTAATACGGAACACCAGATCATCCATCCGTCACTTTTGATTGAAGCACGCGTTGCCGTAACTCCTATGAACGGACAGGTTCGGTTTGGCGGAACAATGGAAATAGCTCCTGTAAACGATAAAGTCAACATGAACCGGGTGGAAGGAATTGTCCGTTCCATTCCAAAATATTACGCAGATCTTTCGACAGATCTGCCAAAAGTTAAAGATATCTGGTATGGCTTCCGGCCCTGTTCTCCTGACGGACTGCCTTATCTGGGATATAGTAAAAAGCTGAAAAATCTGATCGTAGCGGGCGGACATGGCATGATGGGCGTTAGCCTTGGGCCTGCCACCGGTAAGATTGTTGCCGAACTGGCAGACCAGAAAGCAACATCGGTTGACATCTCAATCTATGAACCTCAGCGTTACCAATGAGCTAATTGCAGCATTGTCACTATCAATAAGTTTAAATTATTCCATAAATCCGGTCATTCGGGTTTAGGGAATAAAAAACCGGATAATCGGGATTTATGTCAGGAAAGTTTTACAGTCTGGGTGTGTGTTAAAATAATATTTTGATAAATTGGTGTTATCCAAATCTTGTCTTCTTCTCTGATTTTACAAATTTGAAGTTTCATAGTTCTGAAATAATATTGTAGCTTTCACCACTTAACGCTTGACTAAAATAACCTAACCCTGATATGTCACAAGAAAGTACCGCTGAAAATACTTCATTTAAACCATCCCTGGGTCTTATTGATGCTACCATGCTTGTAGCTGGCAGTATGATCGGTTCAGGGATATTTATTGTTAGCGCAGACATTACCCGAAACACCGGAAGTGTAGGTTGGTTGATGTTTGTCTGGCTGATTACAGGTTTCATGACGCTGACCGCGGCTTTGAGTTATGGAGAGCTCAGTGCTATGTTTCCAAAAGCCGGGGGACAATATGTTTATTTGAAAGAGGCATATAATCCACTGATCAGTTTCTTGTATGGATGGAGCTTTTTTACGGTCATTCAAACGGCTACGATCGCTGCTGTCGCAGTGGCATTTGCAAAATTTACGGCCTATCTGTTACCTGTTTTTAGTGAAGATCTTGTCGCTATTGACCTGGGCTTTCTCCAGATCACACCGGCTCAGCTGTTGTCCATCGTCATCATTGTATTCCTGACGTTTATTAATACGCGTGGTGTCAACAGCGGGAAAATCATTCAGACCACCTTTACGCTCGCGAAGCTGCTCAGCCTTTTGGGATTAATTGTTTTCGGTTTGCTTTTTATGAAACCGGAAGTCTGGAACATCAACTGGGATTCGGCTACGATGTGGGATCTACATAAGCTGAATATCGACGGGAGCATCGAATCCTATACAACATTTGCGGCGTTTGGTGCCATCGCAGCCTCTATGGTTGGCTCCATATTTAGCAGCGATTCGTGGAATAATGTAACTTTTATTGCCGGAGAAATTAAAAATCCACAACGTAATATTGGGTTAAGTCTCGCGCTTGGAACAATCATCGTGACCGTTATCTACGTATTGACCAATATTATGTATACGGGCATTTTATCTTTGCCCGAAATCGCTTCTGCTGACAAAGACCGCGTCGCTGTGACCGCCTCTCATGTCATCTTCGGGAATTCAGGAACGATCATTATAGCCATTATGATCATGGTTTCGACCTTTGGTTGTAATAACGGATTGATCATGTCTGGTGCCAGGGTATATTATTCAATGGCAAAAGACGGCTTGTTTTTCAAAAAAGTTGGCGAGTTAAACAAGAATAGTGTTCCGGAATTTGGTTTGTGGATCCAATGTGTCATCGCCTCCCTATGGAGTCTGAGTGGTAAATATGGAAATCTCCTGGATATGATCTCTTTCGTCGTAGTGGTGTTCTATATGCTGACGATTATCGGAATTTTCATATTACGTAAAAAGAGGCCGAATGCAGACAGGCCGTACAAAGCTTTTGGATATCCATTTCTTCCGGTTATTTATATCATCATGGGACTTGCTTTTTGCATTCTCCTCATCATCTTCAAACCTGAATATACCTGGCCCGGACTGATCATTGTTTTGCTCGGCATTCCGGTTTACTACCTGATCGCAAAAAAAGACATCGTCTCAGCCGACTGATCAAAGTATTCGCGGGACAATCATGAAGTTGGTATTGATAGAAATTATTTGCTTAGCAAGTAAGGTTATCAATTCCAACTTTTACTTTTAGAGGCAGTTATGTTAAAATCATCGATCGGTAATTAGCGTGTTAAGTTGCAATCTGTTGGCGAATTTGCCGCTAAATAAGATGAAAGTATCAATTCACCGGAGCTTTCATATTTTTGTGCTGTAACAGGCCATAACGTAAAATTTGTTCTATTTAGATTATCTTTCGAATCCGAACGCTACAAGTTTTACAACTAAAACAGATTGAACCGGTAATTCATGGAATTCTTGCTGCCTCTGATTTCCGTTATCTTATTTTTTATTCTTTTTTTTCTGACATCGCCAGGTAGAGGCGCGTATACCAGAGGCCGCCTTTCGTTTGTGTTATCGCTTATTGCAAACGGCGCTGTAGTTTTTATCTATAACGAGTCCTTTTCTTTTTTTGATGCGCTGAATGCCACTTCGGCGCTGGCGTTCTGGCTGGTTGAAGTAATTATGCTGGCTGGTGTTTTAGGATACTTGCATGTAAAGGGACATATCTCATTTTCTGATTTAAACAGTCTGAAACCGTTATTTCTCTTCAAAGGACTGACTAAGTCGGATAGAATAATAGCTGCGATCGGTGTATTGGTTTTTGTGTTACCATTACTGTTTCTTGCCCTTTATCCCCCGCCTAATAATTTTGATGCACACAGTTATCATTTAAACCGGATTCTTTTCTGGATTACAAATGGCAATCTGGATCACTTTCCGACACAGCATATTCAGCAGCTTTATCTGAATGTTTTTGCAGAGTATCTGGTGCTCAACAGTGTGTTGCTTACAGGGTCAGATGCTTATGCCGGACTTGTCCAGTATGGTGCATTTCTGGGATCTCTTTGCGGAATCAGCCTGTTGGCAAAAAGAGTAGGAATGAATGCGCATAGTCAGTTGCTGGCAGCCGCTTTTTTGCTGACATTACCGATCGGCATATTTGAAAGTACGAGTGCCCAGGTCGATTATGTAGCTTGTTTTTTCTTCATCACATTCGTTTTTTTTGGCTTCGAACTGCTTGAAAACAGAACTTTATTAACCCTGCTGGCTTTTCTGCTGTCGCTGGCTTTTGGCGGTTCTTCAAAATACACGGTCTTCATTTTTGGTATTCCATTTACGCTTTTTTTTGCATTCAGGATCCTGGCGCAATATGGAATTATCTATGCATTCAAAGTGTTGATACTGGCGATCTTATTAATGGTTGTCACCTTTGGTCCTTTCTTTTACAGGAACTATGAACTGTTTGGAAACGTGATGAGCCCGCGGACAAATTCGCGCTTCTTTTCCGAAAAGATCCCTGTCGACAAACATTCCGTTGCTTTTGCGGTTTCAGGCATTGTCAAGAACATAGGTCTGCATCTCGGTCTGCCGAACAATGGCTACAATCGTTTTATAAACGACCAGATCCTGAATTTCCATGATTTGATAGGTGTTGATGTAAATGATGCTGGCCTGCGGCTCGACCCTTTTTCTGTACGTTTTTCTGTGCATGAAGATATGGTGCCTAACACCATTCACCTGTGGCTGATGGCACTGGCCAGCCTTCCATTGCTTTTTGTTAAGAAACACTGGAAGGTCAAGTGGGTGTGGATCGGAGCGGTATCTGGTTTTATTCTGTTCGGCGTTATGATGAAATTCCAGCTCTGGAGCACCAGAACACATATGCCGTTCTTTGCGATGGGTGGGATTTTGGTTGCCTTCATTTATAGTGAAGTCCTCAAATTCAAGGTAGCGTATCTGATTATTCCGTTAATGCTGATCTCATCTGTTTTTGTCTACGGTAATCCCAACAAGCCGCTTGTGCCGATGGGGTACTTTACGAAAAAAGCACTCGCTCATATCCCTGTTGCCATCTGCGCTACCGATAGCGTCCAGGAATCGATCTACCAAAAGGATCTTGGAGCCTATTACGTATTCCCTGGAAAGGACCGCTGCCATCCGATAAAAAACTGGCCGGAATACAGCCAAAGGACCAGGATCTTTAATGAGCTGGAGAAGCTGGGCTATTATAATGACGATAAATCCGCGACTATTTTTTCTGAAAGCAAAGAGAAGATGTACTTTCTGAGCCATCTGGATAACTACTACAACATCAAACCATTACTCGATCATGTTGATGGTGACAATAAAAATGTCGGTGTCTTATTTAAAAAGGAACTGGGTTTTTACCATTACTGGAGCGCGCTTGCAAGCCGTAAGGAGCGTCCCGGACGCATGGAATATATTTATTATAAAAAGGAATTCATGGTGCTCAAAAATGCGCAGAAAGAGTTTTGCTACGAATATATTCTCGGTGACGATCCCGGATTACTGAAAGGGTTTGTACCGGAAGATCATATTGAAGCGATCTATAAATCCCGGTTATTCTACCTCATTAAACTTAAGAAACCAAGCTGTGCAAGAAAGTTATTCTGAGTTTGTTTTAAAATAGATTCACGCTCAGGCCAAGTAAAACAAGCACGACCAGCCAGCCCGCAAGCTGTAATAACACCGGATGTCTGTAGGTACCCATAAGCCGGGACCTGCCACTGGCAATTAACAAAATAGTCAGCGCGACCGGTAAGACGAATCCATTCAGCGTACCCACGAAAATCAATACTTTTACCGGTTTGCCAACAACCAGAAATACGATCGTCGAGATCAGAATAAAGAGAATTGTCAGGTACGTCTGGTATTTTTCAAGAAGGGGATGGAAGGACTTTAGAAAAGAGATGGAAGTATACGCCGCACCAACCACAGAAGTAATGGCCGCCGACCAGATCATTAAGCCGAACATTTTTCGTCCTAACGGTCCGGCAGCATTTTCAAAAACAGAAGCGGTTGGATTTTCAGGATTAATATGCGCACCTGCCAGAATGATACCTAAAGTAGCCAGGAATAAAAAATAACGGATCACAGCTGTTACCACGATACCCGTTGCTGCACCACGGTTAACCTGCGATAAAGCGGCAGCTCCTTTAAAGTCCGAATCCAGAAGTCTGTGTGCGCCTGCGAAAGAGATGTAGCCGCCTACGGTACCGCCAACCAACGTCAGCGTGGAAATTGCGTTGAATTTTTCGGGAATGAATGTATGGTGGACTGCTTCCCTGAGGGGTGGGTGTGAGGTAAAAGCGATATAAAGGATCAGGCCGATCATGATCAATCCGAGGATTTTTGAAAATGTATCCATTGCTTTTCCGGCCTCTTTAAAAAGGAAGATCCCTACGGCCATTGAGGCACTGATCAGTGCTCCGGTTTCTACCGGAATTCCTGTCATTGCTTCCACTCCGAGTCCCGCGCCGGCAACATTTCCAATATTAAAGGCAAGGCCACCTGCAACAATCAAAAAAGCGAGAAGATAACCCAGGCCGGGAAAAAGTTCGTTTGCCAGGTCCTGGGCATGTTTCCCAGATACAGTTACAATTTGCCAGATGTTGAATTGCACACACAAATCGATGATAACAGAAATAAGGATAACGAAGCCGAAACTTGTCGTGAGCTGTGCAGTGAAAACGGTTGTTTGCGTAAGAAAGCCAGGCCCGACTGCCGAAGTTGCCATTAAAAATGCTGCGCCTAAAAGTGCTTTTGAGGATTTTGAAGACATCAGTATTAAGGTTGGACACGGGCTTGATTTGTTACCTTGCTTTTTGTTTTTATTCGGATATGCCATATCCGCCGCCGCCAGGCGTTTCGATCGTCAGGATATCACCTTTGCGGACTTCGAGACTGCATATTCCCGGAAGTGTTGTTGTGACATGGTTGCTGGTTAATGTATGCATTCCCGGTTTGCCGTCTTGCCCCCCTTTTAAACCATAAGGTGAATAGACACGATGCTGACCCAGAATTGTTGCTTGCAGGTTTTCCAGAAATTCGACTTTTCTTATAATTCCATCTCCGCCGTCATACCGGCCGTCTCCTCCCGAATTTTTGCGGATACCAAATTCCAGTAATCTGACCGGATATTTTCTTTCCAACTGTTCGGGGTCCGTAATTCTGGTATTTGTCATATGCTGATGTACAGCCGCTCGTCCTTTAAAACCGGGACCGGCGCCAGCACCACCGCCAATGGTTTCGTAATAACCGAAGTCTTTGTTGCCGAAAAGGAAATTGTTCATCGTTCCCTGGCTGCAAGCTGCTAATCCAAATGCCTTTAACAGCGTATCAGCCAGGCGCTGGCTGACTTCAGTATTTCCACCCACGACGGCAGGGCATTTATGGGGGTCATCAGAAAAATCAGGATGAAGGAAACTGTTGTCCGGCAAAATAATTTTTACATTTTTCATCAGCCCGTCGTTCAGCGGAATGTCCCTGTTTACCAGTAACCGCAAAACATACAGAATAACACTGTAAAGAATGGAAATGTTGGCATTCAGATTGTTAGGATGAACGGAAGATGTCCCGGTAAAATCGAAAATCTGCTTTTCAGGTTCTATTGAAATCCTGACCTGAATCCTGTGTTCGTCATCCAGGAACTCCGTGGCTTCGAAGCTTTGGCCTTCTAGTGGTACTAATACGTCCTGCAATTGCTCAATTGCACTGGCTTTTATCAAACGCATGTAACTTTCCACAGTTTCCTTCCCATGGATTTCGACTAGTTTTAAAAGTTGCTCACTACCTTTTTTCAACGCAGACAGAGCTGCCAAAATATCAGCTTCATTGGACAAGAAATTACGTGTTGGATAGGCACAAGCAGTAAATAATTCATGAATGACCTCCCGCTGGAACACGCCTGCCTTGACAAGATAATGCGGACTGATCACAACACCTTCTTCGGCAAGAAATGAGGCGTCGGGCGGCATCGAGCCCGGTGTCATGCCACCAATTTCGGCGTGATGCGCCCGGTTTATAACATACCCGAGGCACTGGTTTTCTTCCGTAAAAACGCCGGAGATCAATGTGATATCAGGCAGGTGGGAACCGCCGTACTTAGGATGATTTGTAATGATCACGTCGCCCGGACCTATCGTAATGGCATCCCGCACCAATCGCCCGCAAATACCCATACTGCCTAAGTGCACTGGAATATGTTGTGCATTGACCAGCAGTTCGCCGTCTGCGTCAAGCAATGCACAGGAGAAGTCGAGGCGCTCTTTCACATTAACTGAAAACGCAGTCCGCTGTAACTGAACACCCATTTCCTCCGCAATGGCTTTGAAACGATTGGTAAAAAGCTGTAATGAAACTTCATGACTAAATACCTCATTATCGTTGTTTTTTGTTCCGGTCTTAAAAGCAAATGCGTCCTTGTTTTCCTGAATTATAAGTTTCCAGCCAGCCGGAATGTAAGTTGTCGAAGTATCATGAAGTAAAATGGAAGGGCCTGTCAGCTCATCTCCTGTATTTAAGATATCCCATTCATAAAGGCGAGCAGGTTTTGCGTCGGCAGTGCTTGCAGAGGTATACAAGGGCCTAACCTGCCGTAAAGAGCCTGCCGGTGTTCCATCTGTTAAAACGGTTCTTTCAATCGTTTTAACGGATTTTTCCTGGACTTTAAGTTTAATACTTTCAAGTTCAATGATCGAATTTTCCGGATAATAACCGAACTGCGCGGTATAAGAATTTTGGAAATTTGCCAGGGTTTCAACGCCTTCAAAAGGGATCTCAATTGTATTTTCCTGTCCTGCAAAGCGTAGAAAAACGTTGAAGAAGACGATCTCAAAAGTGGTGATCCGCTGTGATGCCAGTTCAGTTGCAGCCCTGGTCAATAATTCATCTTTCCACGCCTCAATCTGACTTTCAGCCTTTTCCCACGGCAGTATGATTTGTCTGGAAATAAGTGCGCTGATTAATGCTTCTCCAATACCAACCGCGCTGAAAAGTCCGCCATCATATGGAATAATGACATTTTTAATTTCCAGTAAATCTGCCAGCTGGCAACTATGCAGGCCGCCTGCACCTCCAAATGTGATCAAGGCGTATTCTTCAGGATTTATGCCTTTTGTTACCGAAATCTTCCTTATCGCATCGGCCATTTTTTCATTGGCAATTCGTTCCAGACCAAACAATATTTCCGGGAATGAAAGGCGGTTATTCGTCTTTTCAGAAATAGAATGTTGAAGGTCTTCTAGTGCCTCCATGGCCGCTTCTGAGCGGATAGGAATTCCAAATTTTCCAGCATCCAGTTTTCCCAGAAGAAGATTTACGTCGGTGACCGTCAATGGCCCTCCGGCTCCATAACAAGCCGGACCAGGTGATGCACCCGCACTTCCAGGACCTACCTGCAGCGTAAATCCGTCAAACCAGCATACGGAACCCCCGCCGGCCGCAACTGTTTCAATAGCCAGGGTAGGGTTGTGAAATTCGATACCGTCAATTTCTGTGACGTACTTTAATTCTGGCTGCCCGTCGATTCTTGCCACATCGGTACTGGTTCCGCCCATGTCGAAAGTAAGCACCTTTGAAAAACCAAAAAGTTTTGCCAGGTTTGTGGCTGCAACCATTCCTCCGGCCGGACCGCTCAGTAAGCTGTCTTTCGCTCTGAAGCCATTCACCTCCGATAAACTGCCGGTGCTGGTCATGATTTTCAGACTTCCGTCAGGCAAAGCATTTTTGATATTCGTAAGATAGTTATCTAAAACCGGATCGAGATATGCGTTAACGACTGCCGTCTGGGTGCGCCTCAGGTAATGTGAAAACGGAAAAAGCTGTGAAGATGCAGAAACATACTTTGCTCCGCCTTGTCTGAAAGCTGAGGCAATAGCGGTTTCATGCTGATCATTCTGGTATGAATTAAGTAAAGAAACCGCGATCGAATCAAAATGCATTCCGGGAAAAAGCGAAAAGTCATGGCTGTCTAATTCCTTGATGATATTCCCACCGGCATCGATTCGTTCGTGCAGCTCAATGACATCCGAATAGAGCAGATTGGGCTCAGGAATATTGAGCTGAAATAGTGAAGGGCGCTGCTGGTTTCCGATATATAATAAATCTTTAAAGCCTTTTGTAACAACGAGCAGTGTTTTTGCCCCCTTCCGTTCCAGCAATGCATTGGTTCCCCTGGTCGTTCCCAGTCGCATTTCCATTGCCGGAAGCGGGTCTTTCAAGTTTGTTTGTGTGACTAATCTTGCTGCGAGTACCGGTGCTTCTTCTCCGCTGAATAATTCAAAATCCACATCAGAGATGTCCGAAAGTGCAGTGTCTAATGTAAGTAAATTGCTGTTATAATCAATTGAGACTAATACCGCCGACTCATTTGTACTGCGTATCCGTAACTTGTACCCGGCAAGCAAGGTACTCTTGTATTGCCATGGGGAAGAGAATTCGTACGTCAGGTCGGTAACTTTTTTATTAATTCTCCCTCTTAACCGGGATGAACTCAAGACCTTTATCCGTGTCGTTTTTCCCTGCGGGTCTATGGCTATACAGTCAGTGAAAGTTCCGCCGGTATCAATGCTGATTTTCCAGACAGCTGTGTTTGAAGTATTCAAAAAATGGTCGGTTTATCACAAAAAAGATTTAATTACCAAATTACACCGGATTTCGAATAAATCCACCCAAATCATCCTGATCACAAAAATTTAGTGATTATATGTAATGGAGAAATTACTCGCTTGCACGAAAAAACGGAGCATATTTCGGAAGTCTTTTTGTTTATAATGGTTATCTTACAATTGTATTTTTTTACTTTCAGTATCTTAAATTATTTCCATCTTTTACCTTAATCATGAAAAGAAACGCTCCTTTCTACTGGCTTTTCATTACACTCCTGTTATTTAATTCTTTTATAGTTTTTGGACAAACTCAGGATCCGGTTCGATTTTTAGTATCCATGGCCAATCCTGGCAACCATACATTTCATGTCACGATGGAATGCAAGGTCGGGCCGCACGAAACATCCATACTGAAGATGCCGGCCTGGTCGCCAGGCTATTATCAGATCATGGATTTTGCCGATGGTGTTACCAACTTTTCAGTGAAGGACGGCGATGGGAAAAATCTGGAGTTTAAGAAAAAAGGAAAAAATGGCTGGCATGTTGAAAAAGGGAAAGCAAACCTGCTTAAGGTGGAATATGATATTATTACTTCGCGGGAGTTTGTTGGAACCAGTTTTGTCGATCAGGAACATGGATATATTATTCCGGCGAGCATTTGTTTTTATCTGCAAGATGAAATCAAAAGGCCAGCGGAAATAACCATTGAACCCTATCCCGACTGGAAAAATGTGGCGACTGGACTAGATCCGGTTCCGGGAAGTGCTTTTACTTACTTGGCGCCTGATTTTGATATACTTTATGACAGTCCGATCCTGATCGGAAATCTGGAAACGCTACCTGCTTTTGAAATTAAGGGAATTCCGCACAACTTCATTGGCTTTAAAATGGGTGATTTTGACAAAGCGCAGTTCATGCAGGATCTGAAAAAAATGATCGAACAGGCATCGGGTTTAATTGGCGACATCCCTTATAAACACTATACTTTCCTTGCCATCGGTCCCGGAAGAGGCGGCATTGAGCATCTAAATTCAACGGCGGTAAGTTTTAATGGTGCCGATTTAAGTACCCGGGCCGGAAAGATCAGGTTGCTCAGCTTTTTGACACATGAATATTTTCATCATTACAATGTAAAAAGAATCCGGCCGGTCGAGCTTGGTCCCTTTAATTATGACCGGGGAAGCAAGACGAACCTGTTATGGGTCTCCGAGGGTTTGACAGTCTATTATGAATATCCAATCCTGAACAGAGCGGGGCTGATGTCGCAAAAGGAAACTCTGGAAGCTTTCAGATCCTTAATTTTACAGTTGGAAACCCAGCCGGGAAGGTTATATCAGTCCCTGGCACAGGCCAGTGCGGAAACCTGGTCAGACGGGCCGAGCGGCCGGGTTACCGACGAATTCAATAAGACGATTTCGTATTATATCAAAGGTCCGATTGTGGGTTTACTGCTCGATTTCAAAATTCGTCATGAAACAAAAAATAAGAAATCTCTGGATGACGTAATGCGCGTTTTATACCAGGAATACTATCAGAAACAGAAACGTGGATTTACCGAAGCCGAATTCAGGAAAGTTTGTGAGAAAGTAGCAGGTGCTTCTCTGGACGAAATCTTTCATTACGTATATACAACCAAGGAGCTTGATTACGTGAAGTATTTCAACTATGCCGGATTAAAGATTGACGTAACACCGAAACAGGTTTCGGGAGCATATTTAGGAATAAAAACAAAACTTCAAAATGACAGTTTGGTTGTGACAAGTGTTGATTGGGACTCGCCAGCATGGAAAGCCGGTGTTCGCCGCGGAAATGTAATCCGGGAAATTGATTCTGCTCCGGCAAGTGATAAAAATATCGAATATGTCTATACAGCTAAACAGTCCGGTCAAAAAGTGCATCTGAGCGTGATCAAAAACGACACCAAAATCGGCATTCCCATTACCTTAGGTACAAAGTCAGAAAGATCATTTGAAATTACTCCCATGGCAGATCCGGACAAACTTCAGGCAGCAATCCTGAAAAGCTGGGTCAGGTAATCATTTTTTATGCATCTGTTATTGATAAAAAAAGAGATTGTATCGGTCCACTCCCTGATACAATCTCTTTTTAGCCTGATCCGCCAGATTTCTAGAATAAAAGAGGCTATTTCAAGCGAACAAGCTCAAAATAGCCTCTTTTACTTTAACCCTTAACCCTTACCAATTAACCCTTAATTAACGCCTTTTCTGGTATCCCACCACATTTGTTTTCCCCACAAGTTATCTTTCACGTCCGCAACAGAAGCAGCACTATTCGCGCCGTTCAGTGTTGTTTCCTCTGCCGGATATGGGTATCGGAATGGCGGACGGGTATGTCCCGGGAATGGAGAACCACTGGCGGCCGGAAGCAAAGGAACATCAGTTCTTCTTGATTCTGCCCAGGCTTCATGACCATCTTTGAACAGGGCCAGCCATTTCTGAGTGTATAGTTTCGTCGTTGTTCCGTCCCATTTTACACCTGTTTCGTTCAGATATTTTGTAGCAACGGCCGCGTCTGTAATGCCATTTTCCTGCAATGATGCGGTCACAGCACTTTCATATAGTTTTGAAGCAGTCTGTCCGCCAACATTCCAGCCTTTTAAAGCTGCTTCTGACATTATGAACAAAACCTCCGAATAACGCATGAAAGGAGAGAAGCCAGCTGCATTTTCCCTGAATCTGGTTCCGATCCTGGAAAAACGGGAAATCGTAGGAGAACTGATCGGGCCAATTTCAACACCTCTGTATACGTTGTCGTCCGGAGCTGGTTTGGCATATACAGGTAAACGCGGGTCATTCAAAGCTGTCAGCGTATTGATCAACGGGGCACTTGGCCCGTGGTCATCACGTGAACGGAAATCGTTGTTCCAGGGCTCAATGTAAGGACTTGTACCAACCCAGTTGAAGAAGGCATTGTCCGCATTGCTGCTGAATACCGGATACTTACCCGGGTTTGCTGCAATTTCCTCAATGATCGATTTTGATAAAGCCGGATTAATTCCTGAGATACGGATCGCTACACGAAGACGCAAAGAGTTACAGAACTTCTGCCAGTTGGCCACTTTTCCGGCATATAAAAGGTCACCTTCTCCAAGAGGATCGGTTCCGCCCGCTGCGAAAAGATCTGCCGCAGTTTTTAGCTGTGCAATAAGCAGAGGATAAATATCTTCCTGCTTATCGTATTTTGGCGTGATAAAACCCTGGTCACCTTTTATAGCCTCGGTATATGGCATATCCCTCCATCGGTCGGTTGCGATCTGGCCGATATAAGCCTGTAACGTCATTCCTGCCGCTTTCATGTTTGTCGCCTGGGTTTTGTCTGCCTGATCAATAACGGCCTGTGCATTTTTTAGATCGCGGTAAACTTTTTTCCAAAGGTCACTGATCGTTCCGCTGCGGTACATATACCGCGCTTCGTCAACATACTGGATTTTCCCAAGGTGTCCGCTGTATGTTTCCGGCTCGTTCATATTTCCCCATGCATCGAAATAATTCGCTGCGAAATCCTGGATTACATAAGCCAGAACATTTGTGATCGGTGCTTCAACCGGGCTGTTCGGGTTTGTATTGATGTCTTCAAAATCGTTGGTGCAGGACTGGGCAGAAAATCCCAGAAGTCCGAGGCACAGTATATAGGATGATAGTTTTTTCATATCTCAGTTAGAATTTAACATTAAGTTTTACACCGACGCTCCTGTTGGAAGGAATCTGATATTGTTCGATACCAAGACCGTCATTACCAACACCAAAACCAGTTTCAGGATCGATGTGTGCTACGTTACTTTTATGCGTGTAAAGCAATGCTACATTGTGAGCAAAAACAGACAATCCTGCACCTTTTAACCAGGTAACCTTGTTGGTAAGAGAGGCAGGAAGCGTATAGCCAAGTTCGATCTGACGAAGTTTAACGAAGCTGCCGTCAATAATCGCCGTTTCTTTGCCACCCCAAAGGCTCTGGAAATAATCTCTTGCGCCAACGCGGATGTTGTTTGCTTCGCCGTTCTCAAGCATTACTTTTTCGCCTTTCAAAACATCCTGACCGACGATCAGACCATTTTCACGGATACCACCGGCAACGGTAGGCTCCAAAACGCCCGACTGAAGACCAAACCACTGCGTTACGCTGAAAACGTCACCGCCTTTACGCATGTCCAGAAGGAAGCTCATACGCAGATTTTTGTAAGAAAAACTATTGGTTACACCGCCAACCCAGTCGGGCATGACATTACCAACCACTTTTGGCGAAGACGTGTATTTTGGCAGACCGTCGCTTCCAATAATGATCGCATTGGTTGCTTCATCGCGTAAAAATGCATTTCCACGCATCACGCCATAAGCCTGCCCTGGTATCGCGTCAACCGTTAAGCTCCAGGCGGAGGTGATGGTATAAGCTTCCAGTTTTTGTTTGGTAACCGGGTCTTCATACAATTTGTTGACTTTGCTGCTGTTTTTTGCCCAGTTTACATTCATGTCCCAGTTGAATCCTTCCGGCTTGCGGATGATACCCAGATTTAACTGGACCTCAACGCCCTTATTCTGGATCTCGCCCGCGTTCAGCTGCAATTTTTCAAATCCGGTAGAATTGGAAATGTTAACCTGCATGATCTGGTTGGTTGTTACTTTGTCGTAATAGGTCGCGTCCAGGCCTAAGCGGCCATTCAGGAATTGCAGTTCTGTACCAATCTCAGTACTGTTCGCTTTTTCAGGTTTCAGGTTCAATGGAGGCAATGTGCTTGAAATACTGTACAGCGTTGTTCCGTTAAACCCTGCCGCGTTGGCAATGTAGGGAGCCTGCAGCAAATAGGGCGATCCGCCGTTACCAACACTTGCCCAGCTTGCTCTCAGCTTACCGAATCTCAGGATATTGGGATTGATATCCAGCATATTCGTGAACACCCAGCTCGCACTGGCAGAGGGGTAGAAATAAGACCAGTTATCGCTTGGTAGTGTAGAATTCCAGTCGTTACGTGCCGTAAGATCCAGGTAAAGGGATTCTCTGAAACCCAAAGATGCTTGTGCAAAAACACTGTTTGAACGAAGCATTGTGGTTTTCATACTGGTTACGGGAGATCCTTTAGTATTGCTGATCGTGAACAGGTTAGGGACCGTCAGCTGATCTGCTCCGAGAGAGCTGTTGATCTGCTGGTTGTTGCGGTAGTTGGCACCAGCGGTATAGTTTAATGAAAAATCTTTGGCAATATTTCCACCACCTGTCAGGATAAGATCTGCGTTAAATTCGCTGAGGCTGTATTGCCATTCTTTAAACTTTCCACCACCCCATGTTTTGTCTGCCATACTGGTCAGAGTCGAGTTGGATTTGTTGTAAGTGATCTCGTTACGACGCTCGCTGGACCAGTCTTGTCCAACTCTTACCATGGCCGTCAGCCAGTCGTGAAACTTGTAAGTCGCGCTTACGTTTCCATACATTCTGTCCTTTTTACGCCCGTGGGTGCTTTTGTTTACGTTGAAAAATGGATTGTCGTGGAAATTGTTATTCCAGTTGTAGGGCATCCCGTTGGCAAATGTCTTTTCATAATTTGCTTTCAGGTCATTCATGTCAACCTGACGGCCAAACCACCCTCCGATTGATTGCATCGGGTTATTGCTGTTGTAACCCTGGCCAACCAAATTGTCATTTTCTGTACGGACATAATTGATCAGCGCATTGGTTTTCAGCCGTTTCGTAAGTTGCTGCGTTGTATTTAGCTGGATTGTATACCGTTTCTGGTCTGTATTCGGTATCGTTCCAACTTGTTTCTGGTTGCTGAAAGCCAGACGTGTATCTCCGTTCTCTGTGCTGTTGGTCACTGCAAGAGAATTATCCAGTGTATAACCGGTCCTGAAAAAATCTTTCACGTTGTTCGGATGGGAGATCCAGGGCGTTGCCGTACGATTTCCGTTTGCATCCAGCGGGCTGTTGTATTGAGGAATGTTCAATCCTGCATCCAGACGTGGTCCCCAGCTTTCGTCAACGCCATCGTTTACGCCATTTCCAAGTCCGTCTTTATAAGAAAACCCAACCTGCTGTGCCCAGTCCTGATAGTTTGCAGGAGATAAAGATTCATCTGCACCGATATCTCCAAGGGTTATCGCACCTGACTGATATTGTTTCCACATATATTCTTCACCATACTTTCCCTGTCCATATTGATTCTGGTATTTAGGCAGGATATATGGTTTCTCCGTTGAAAAACCACCGGAGTAGGAAACAGACATCCTGTTCCCAGAGCCTTTTCCATTTTTTGTTGTGATCAGGATTACACCGTTTGCCGCCTGATAGCCATATAAAGCAGCTGCATTGGCACCTTTCAAAACCGACATCGAAGCAATATTATTGGGATCGATTTCTGAAATGGCACTACCATAATCGACAGAACCACCAGAGCCAACGTCCGTTGAAAAGTTGCTGACAGGCACACCATCGACAACAAATAGAGGCTGATTATTTCCAAATGAATTATTACCTCTAAGCACTATACGTGAGCCTGAACCTACGGCTCCACTTGCCGAAGTTATCTGCACACCGGCAACTTTTCCGGAAAGAGAATTCAGTACGTTTTGCTCATTGCTCTGAACCAGATCGTTTCCTTTCACCTCCTGGATAGAATATCCCAGCGATTTTTTCTGTCTCGTCATACCCAGCGCGGTGACCACGACTTCGTTCAGCTGCTTTAAATCTGATACCAGGATGATATCGACATTTTTGCGGCCGCTGACCTGAACTTCCTGTGAAGTAAAACCGATAAAGCTCACAACCAGCGTACTGTTTTCAGGGACATTGAGCCGGTATTTTCCGTCGGCATCCGTGGTTGTTCCGTTGTTGGAACTTCCTTTAACCAAAACAGAAGCACCAGGAAGCGGACTGCCGTCTTCTTTAGACGTTATGACACCCGATATTTCAATGTCAGCCGTTTTTGAGAATTGTCTGACCGGCACGGCCCTGACAAAATCTGCCGGGACACAGAAAAGCGCGATGAGTGCTGCCACACATAAACGCTTCGGTAAAAAGAATAAGATAGGTCGTTTCATATTTTAGATAGGTTGTGAAAATAAGGTTCTGAGGCAATAGCAATTCTTCCGGTGAAATATTTCACCGGCAAAGGCATCTCCAAAACTGGAAATGTCAGCGCGTCTGAACTGGCTTTAGTTCACTGGATAAATGATAACAAGAGCTAGTATTGTTCATGCAGATCGTGTTAGGTAAATGATTGTATGTTATGCATGTAAAATTACCTTTCACGATTTGGAAATTCTTCGTAGTAATTGCCGGATAGTTTACCGATATTAACTTAGTGTTAAACTTAATTCTGCTATATGTGTATTATGTAGTGATTTATATGGAATATTTAGAAAAGTGACAAATTTAAACTCGTATTCTGTCATAATGCATTTTGAATACATGGTGCTGAACCGGGCTGGGAGCAATCTTTCGTTTGACGAGGGGATTAGCCCGTTCGTAGAGATTGCAAACACAGAAGCGGATCGTAAGTTTGATTACGACAGTTTTTTGAAAAAATCGCGGTGATATTCCCGGGGAGATTTGCCGATTGTCTTTTTGAAGACCCGGTTAAAATTGGTAACATTATCAAAGCCTGTCTGGTAAGAAACATCTGAAAAGCTGTCAAATCTGCCTGATACAACAATCTTGCAAGCTTCGTTCACGCGCACTTCATTTAGGAAACTTACAAATGTTTTATCGGTATGTTTTTTGAAATACCGGCAGAAAGCCTGCGGCGTCAGGTTAGCAACAGAGGCAATCTCGCTGAGTGTGATATGGTTTTTGTAGTTCCCGATCACATACTGAAAAATCTGATCCATCCGGATTCCTTCCACGTCAGATATGATCTGTTCATTATTATTCGTCGACAACGGTTTCAGGTTTTTAAGTGTTGAAAAAGACTGAAGCAGATTAATGAACGACGATATCCGCAAACTATCCGAACTTGCCATGATATCGGTCATGGTCTTTTTCACCGAATCGTAGGAGCTTTCGGGAAGCTGTAATCCATTGTGAACGCCTTCGACAAATTTTCTGATGACACCCATTTCGGGAAGTCTTAAAATATTCTGAAACAGATGGGCAGGATTGAAAAAGAAAGAAATCTCGTGAACACTTTTATTTTGATCCGGGTCATAATACACTTCGTCGCTTTTAAAAACGTGTGACTGGTTGGCGCCGATAATGTAGATGTCTCCGGTTTTAAAGCGCTGCATGTAGTTTCCGGCTATCAGCATGCCCTCACCCGATTTGATCCAGGTGATCTGGATTTCCGGGTGCCGGTGCAGGTGATTATAGAAATGCGGGATAATATTATCCTGAACTACAATCGTGCTTTCTTTGGCAACGGGTATAGTGAACTGTACTACTTTCATCGGGTAGATAATTTAGTAAGCTGCGAATGGCGATGTGCTAACTTAACTGTTTCAAGTTTAAAAAACACCTAAAATGAGCGAAAATTATCTGCAAAATTTATTTCGATGATAATTATAGGTTAAAATAGGTTTGTTTTTGCACTTTGGTGAGAAAAAAAATGCGAGCTATAACATTGTTACAGCTCGCAGTCAAACATTTAAAAACCGGAAAAGTTATTTTAAAGCGATTTTTTGCGGAGCTCCAAAGATCATTTCACCAACGCCTGCAGTTTTAACGCCAATTCTTACAAAAACATAATCACGGCTTGCCAAAGCATCGGAAAGGCTTGCCGACAGCGTAACAGGTTTGGTAAGGTCGGTCAGGTCGGCTGCTACTTTTTGCGCATTGCCAACATTGTTATTGGCATCTATGATGGTGGTTGTCCCAACATATAGATTCACCCTTTCGATTTGGCGGGTTGTGGATACCTGCTGCAGGCTAAAAGTAGCAGACACGGCTTTTTCCCCCTTTTGATAGGTATCGTTTTTAATTATGAAATAAGGGGTTACCGGCACATCGAGCTCAAGCGAGCCATTCAGCTGGACGTCGATCGAATCTGCGTTGTCCACCCATGGACCATTTCCGCGCAACCGGACCAGCTTATAAGTTCCGTCAAAAAGACTTGCAGAAAATGTTCCATCCTGGTTTACATAAACAGGAATTTTGGTGAACAGCTGGTAGCCGCGCTGCCACAATTCCAGCTGAACGCCATTTGACCTGACGCCAACAAGCTGCCCGTCATGGACGATCCTGCCTTTTAAAACTGATTTCGGCTGCTGGTAGTTGTCTTTTTCACATCCTGTCAGGAAAGCCGCAGAGGCCAGGATGAACAAGGTTATTAATGTCGTTTTCATAGCAATTAATGGAATGGATTACGGACGATTTTTGGATTGTTATCGATAACAAGCTGTTCGATGGATGAATAATAATTGCCCATCTGGAAAAACCGTGGCGCACGGAAACGGGGTGCTACAAGCTTGTCAAATACATATTTACCATTGGACGGATGCCCCGGACGAACAACGCGGTAGGGGTAAAGTGCATAAATTACGGCATCAGGATTGGAAGCGTTGCCGTTCCATACCTCGTGCGCGATCCGCCAGCGTTTCAAATCCCATACCCGATGGTCTTCGAAAGCCAGCTCAACCCGCCTTTCATTTTGAAGTTTTTCAATAGAAAGTGTTTTCAAACTGTTAGCGCCAAAGCCCGCTCTTTCACGTACGACATTGACATATTTTAAAGCATCAGCTGATTTTCCCAATTCCAGAGCAGCTTCACTGGCGTTAAGATAGATCTCGCCCAGACGAAAACGCACCCACCACATATCGCTGCGTATGCCGCGTGTACTGGACATGGCCGTTTGATCAACATATTTTCTTAAATAAAAACCTGAGTTGGTCACTTCTGTCTGTGAGCGCTGCGGTCCGGAAGAGCCGGTCAGCAGGCCGCCATCTTCATAGGTTGCACCAAGGGTATTGGATTCGATATTCTGGAAACTGTTTGTGCTTGCATTCCATAATTTAACGCCGGCCTGAATCTGAACGGGAGTTCCCCGGAAAGACGTTCCCGGATAAATTACAGTCCCATACAGACGCGCGTCTTTGTTTGCGAAAATGTCCTGGACGTTGTCGTAATACACATAGTCAGAACCACCCGCATTTCTGGTGCGAAGCTCACCAGACGTTCCGTCGAGGTATTCGTAATCTTCAACAAGATTCAGAGATGGTGTGATCGAAGAGGAAGAAAGATTGTCTTCCCGCACATTTCTGGCAATGTTGTCATAGGTGAAGCTGTGTCTTTTATCTTTGCTGGTCAAATAATCCTGGGCAAGAATCACTTCCTGATTGGAAGTTTTTTTGGTGATCGCGTCATAAAAATTCTCGCCCAGGTTTGGGTTGGTTTTATACAGGCGGTAGAGCCCGCTGTTGATCACCTCTTCCGATGCCGCGAGTGCTTTTGTATAATAATCCGTAGCTCTGGCAGCTGGTATACCTACTTCGCCGCCTGGTGTAGAAATCGGTGAGGCCATTTTATTGTTATACTTTGCAATCGATCCTGCATACAACATCGCCCGGCTTTTCAATGCCATCGCAGTGTACTTGTTGGCACGGGTATTACTTCCCGCATTTCCAAGCTGGTCTTTTATAGCATCAAGCTCGGATGCTATAAAATCATAAACTTCCTCCTCCTTGTTTCTCGGCTGCTGTAAGTAGGAAGGATCTCCGTTAAAATCGTATACCAATTGTTTCGTCACAATTGGAACCCCTCCCATTCTTTTTACATGGTCAAAATATACGAAGGCTCTGACAAAACGGAACTCAGCTGAAAACTGGCTCTTTTGAGTTGCTGACAGTTTCGTGCTGAATTTGTCAATATTTTCCAGAGCAAGATTGATGTCACGGATTAATCCATAATCCCATAACCGCCAGCGATCAAACGGATAAGAAATAATGTTGTTCCGTCCGTCGTCATTGTTTGACCACATCGCTTCATCATAGGCCGAAAATTCTGCCCATCCTGTATTAAGCGTGGTATGGGCAGGCAAACGATCATAATAATTTGCCAGTAAACCCGTAATCAGTTTCGGGTCATTCCAGATCTGATCCTCAAGGATCAGGTTTTGAGGCTGTCTGTCCAGCCAGTTCTCAGCACATCCTGAAAGGAACAAAAGCAGCAGAACGAGTGAAGTATATTTTGATATTTTTTTCATAAAAATCAGGTTAGAAAGTAAGATTGAAACCAACATTTAACAAGCGCTGCTGTGGATATACCAAAGCATTGGATGAAGAGATTTCCGGATCGATCTCATATTTTTTCACATTATCAAGCGAGAATAAATTGGTCGCATTCACATAAAGACGAAGGCCTGACAAGCCAATTTTCTTTGCCATTTTCTGATCAAAGTTATAGCCGAACTCGACATTGCGAAGACGTATGTAACGGACGTTGGTAATCCAGAAATCACTTTTTCTGAAGTTGACGTGGCTGGTATTGTCTTTCCGTAGCGCAGGATAAGTTCCGGGGATCCATTTGCTGTTCGGATCGAACGGATCTTCACGGTGCCAGCGGTCTTCCAGCATAAAGTGTGGCGAAGTTCCGTTGTTCTGATAAGGTATTTTCAATTCCCAGTTTCTCTGGAAACTTTGCATGGACGCACCGGCAAAATCAAAGAATAATGAAAATCCTTTGTAGGCCAGACTCCCGTTAAACGCAAAGCTCAGGTATGGATTAGCACCTTCGGCATATCCGATCGGCCTTTCGTCCAGTTGGTTGATCGTACCGTCTCCGTTTACATCCTTGTAAATAAAATCCCCCGGCAACTGCGTTCTGTTTCCCTGTCCATCGTTGTCGATCTTATGGTTTTCGATATCCTGCTGTGACTGGAACTGGCCTTCCACCTGATATCCCCAGTTGATATTTCCCCAGCGGTCAACATAGGAATCGCGGTACTCATTGTATGAATTTCCAAAACGAGGTTTGTAAAAGTCCTGATCTTTTCTGCGCGAAAGTGTCGCGTTCGCACTGAATGTATAATCAACCTGTCCCACAGCACTTTTATAGGTCAGAACGGCTTCAATACCCTTGTTGACATCGGAGTTCAGGTTTTCGTTCGGGAGGCTGTATCCTACTTCTGAAGGAAGCAGCACATCATAACGGGCGGCGGGCAGCCCTTCACGTTTGCGTTGGAAAATGTCAATCTGTCCGTTCAGTTTTCCTCCTATAAAACCAAAATCGATACCGACGTTGGTTGAAACGTTAGTAATCCAGGATAACGTTGTGATTGGCAAACCGCGTGGGCGAACGCCGATGTTATAGTTTCCGTCGAATATTGCACTTCCCTGTAGAAAGTTGTAACCAGGCAAGTAGCTGAACGGGGCTACGATAAAATTGTCGTCTGCCAGGCGGTCGCTACCGGTACGGCCATAAGATGCACGGATTTTAAGGTTACTGAACACATTTTCCAGTTTTCCTTTAAAGAAATTTTCTTCGGAGATACGCCAGCCGGCCGACACACCGGGAAAGAAACCGAAACGTTTGCCCGGAGCATACAGGAAAGACCCGTCATACCGTCCCACCGCTTCTACGAGATATTTCTGTTTGAAGGCATAGTTCACCCGGCCAATGTATCCCGCCCGGGCTTCTGTACTCCATTCATCCAAAAGATAGTCCTGGTTTGCAAAAGACATCAATGGAATATAATTGTTTGGCGGCACGGTATGGACGATCATATAGGTATTTACGTTATCCGATTGCTCATAGGCGCCCACCGCAGCAATCTCATGGTCGCCGATCGTCTTGTTATAGCTCAGCTGAAATTGTGCAAAACGGTCAACGATATTTCTTTTGCGCCGTTCTCTCCATGGATTTTGATTGCCACCACCAGCCACTACATCATACGTATCTTTTTCAGCATTGTATTTGTAAGCGTCATAGGTATACTCGAATCCGTCGAAGTCAAAGTTTGTGAAACCATAGGAATACGTACCCTTTGCTTTTAAACCAAATCCAAAATCATATTCAGCAAAGAAGTTGCCTTTTACTACCCGGGTCAACTCGTCCACATACCCTGTGATCGCCTTGGTATAAGTGGCAGGATTTACATTTACATTATGTGTCTGGTTAATGTATGCTGGGTTATCATTGGCATACGGACGCTCAGTCGGCCACATGGTGAAAATACTCAGGAAGGGATTGAAATAATCATCAAGGCCTGGTACTCCTACCTGAGACCTGTTTTCAATTCGGCCGTTGATCTGTGTCCCGACTTTCAGCTTCTTGGTGATATGTGCTTCAATATTGGCCTGAACATTGGTTCTTTTGAACTTATAGTCTTTAATTAACGCATCCTGATTCAGTTGTCCGAATGAGAGGTAGTAACTAATCCGCTCGGTTCCTCCCGATACGTTTGCATTACCATAATATTGCGGGACATTGGGGCGCATGACCATCTTGTAATAGTCGAAACTCTGGTATCCTTTTTCCGTTCCAGCTTTCCATTTTGCAAGTTCTTCCGGTGTAATGGACGGCGTTCGCCCCTGGTTCACGTCCGATTCGACCAGGCCGCGCATGTGCTGATATGCATTGGCAGGTTTTGGATAACGGGTGAAATTCTGAAGGCCGTAATACCCGGAAAGATTAATTTTTGCCGGGCCATCACCTGCTTTTCCCCTTTTGGTAGTAACCAGAATGACACCATTTGCCGCTCTCAAACCGTAAATTGCCGCAGAAGCATCTTTCAGGATTGAGATACTTTCTATGTCGTTCTGGCCTAAATTGTTAAAGTTTGTGGCATCGGAGGGTATCCCGTCTATTACATAAAGCGGTGTCCCCATGTTACGAATCTGGATCGAAGTAGCATTTCCGGGGCGCGCATCTGCCTTTCTTGCCGTAATTCCCTGAACCCGGCCAACAAGTGCATCGGAAGTACCAATCGCCGGCGTTCTTATCAGATCTTTTGCCTGAACATTACTCACTGCCCCTGTAACCGTTGCAGCTGACTGGGTTCCATAACCAACGACGATAACTTCCCGCAGCTCTTCATTACTGGGTACGAGCACGACCTTGATTGTGGACTGGTTTCCTACGGCAACATCCTGAGAAGTGTAACCGATAAATGAGAAAGTCAGGGTTTGGGTGTCATTTGGAACATTAAGAACATAACTTCCGTCGGCACCGCTGCTGGTTCCAATCGAAGTGCCTTTTACTACTATACTTACACCTGGTAACGGATTGCTATTCTCATCGACAATGGAACCTGATATCGTTTTATCAATGTAAAACTTCCGTCCATGCGCTACCGTTCTGTGATCTGAAGATTTTGTATTGATTCCTGCCATAACGCCCTGCGGGCACAGGAAGGCGGCCGTTAATAAAATACCGAATGCCTGGGAAATACCCCATTCCGGGTATCCGTTTCGCTTTTTCATCGTGTAAAAATTTAAATTGGAGATGAGATTGTAAATCCTTTTTGAATTATTTATTATAATAGATCAAAAAAATATTGAATTAATTATATTAAAATTTCGGCGTATTTTTCCTGTTACAACATCTCAGCAGAAACATTGTTTAATGGGTTAAAAGTCAGAAAATGAGTATGTTATGTTGTTAATTTCAGGAACGTGTTAAATTAAACGTTCAGGCATTGGTTGTGGAGTTATTTTCATAGGCCTTTCTGGTTTTGTCGATTGATGAATGTGTAACAATTGATAGATAATCTAAAAACTGGCCGTTACCGTGGCAACGGCCAGTATGAATTTATTCTTTTACAACTTTCATCACACCTGTCATCAGACGCCAGTGGCCTGGGAATGTGCAGACGTATGGGTAATCGCCGACTTCTTTGGGTACCACAAATTTCAAACGATACGTTTGTTCAGGGTTCACCAAAGGGGTAGCTGCAATGATCTGCGGGATATTCGGCACATAGTTTTTCTCGGCACCGTCTTTTGCTGTAATCATTTTGTCAGCTGCTGCACCGATAATTGCCGTTGTTTTTGGTTTCCCAACGACGATATTATGCTGCATCGCATCCGGATTTTCGAAGATGATCTCTACCGTTTTGCCGGCTACTGCGGTAAACTCGGTTACGCTGAATTTCATCTCTTCACGAATCGCCTTGATGCGAACGATCTGAACATTCGGATCTGAGGCGACTTCATCTTTGATTCCGTAAGACTCCATAAGGGTAGTGAACTTCGTACCAAGGTCATCCTGGATATTTCCTTTTACAGAAGTCAGTAACGTCCTGTTAGCATCCGAAAGTTTTTCTTTACGTTTTGGATTCCAAGCACCTACAACACCTTTCAGTACAGCATTTCTACCTTGCGGATCAAGTGATTCGGCGGTTTTGATAAGATCAAGAACTTCATCGCCGGTAGCAAAAGAAGTGAAACCACGTGCAGCTCTTTCCAAAGCAAAGTCAGACAAGCGGTCCAGGCGTTTTACCTCGAAGCTTTTGCTCATGGTATTATTTTTATTTTCATCTTTTTCAGGGACCACATTGTCAACGTCAACCGTTGCCGTTACGGAAACTTTCCCGGCTTCATCGGACGTGAATCCGAATCCGGCTTTCCAGGGGCCGTTATTTCCTTCTGTAAGTTTAATCGTTTCGCCGGGAGCAATACCTGCATTTAACTGACGACTAACATAGTTGGTATTCAAAGAACGGCTTCTGATCCCCACGTTTACTACAGGAACAAGTTCTTTCGGCACCGCTATGCTTCCCAGGTTTGTAATCTCAACCACCACTTTTGCATATTCACGGACATAAGGTGTAGCAGGTTCTATGGTAATATTCGTTATTGCAAGTTCCGCTGATCCCTGCACCATTGCTTTGTTCGCCGTGTGATTATCGTGGTTCATTGATGCATGATCCATCGCTGTTTTCTTTACATCCGCAGCCGCCGGCTTTTGCGATCCTGCCTTGCTCACACGCTGAGCAAGATATTTCTGGCGTAACTTACCGTCATGCGAATTCAGAATGGCAGCAAAGGCATCCGGCATCCAGCGGTCATCCGCTTGTGCATAGCTGTCAAGAAGACCTAATACGGCTGTTTCCACTTCCGGAGTAAAAGGAATTTCACTAAAAGCTAGAAGCGAGTTCAGCACAACCAATGGTTCTTTATCATGCAAGGCATCAACAGAAAGCAAGGTCTGGGCAGTGGCAGGTGTGCGTGGCAAAACCTGCACTGCAGTTTTGCGGACGGCATTGCTCGGGTGTTTTAACGCGGTATTCACTGCCGCTAAAACCTGCGGATCTTCGATGGCGTTTAACCCATGAAGTGTCCAGAGGGCATGAATTGCAGCCGTATTTAAACCTACTTCATCAACCGTTTTATCATTCACCAAAGCAACGAGCTGAGGAACCACGTCTTTTTGTGCACGTTCTACAAGCAGTCTTTGCGCATGACGTCTCCACAGCATATTCGTATTTTTCAAGGTCGCAACCAATTCTTCGGGGCGGCTTTTGCTTAAAGAAACAGGTTTGTAGACCGGTGCTTTTTTGTAGGCAACACGATACAGACGACCATGTGTGAAATCTCTCAAAGGTGTTTCGTAGGCATTTCCTGCACCATTTTCAGATCCCTTTGGTGTCGGGTTATGCTGGATGATGTAGCTATACCAGTCGGCAATCCAAACTGCTCCGTCCGGACCAACTTCTGCAAAAACAGGAGCGACCCATTCGTCGGCACCCGCAAGTAAATTGAATCCCAGTTTGTCTTCATAATCCGTCCCTTTTTTATTCATAAAGTTCTGGTGTAAAATATGTCCCGTTGGTTCCGAAACAAAGGCTACATTATTCCAGTACTTTTTAGGGAATGCGCGGGCTGTATAGAAGTTATGTCCGGCAGCAGCAGTAAAACCACCAAAAACGTCAACCTGGCGCACTTTTGGTGTGATTGGCTGCATGTCTTTGTGCGTATCAGTACTACGGCTTCCGTTGTCAACTTTGCTGGCGCCGAAATAGCGGTTTGGAATGGCGCTATACCAGCCATGCGAGTTATTTGCAGTTGACCCAAACAAATCACCTGCTTCATTGAAGCCCAGGCCCCAGGTATTGTTTGACGTCTTCGCAACAATCTCCATGTCAGATCCATCAGGTTTGAAGCGGAAAAGGGCCTGCCCGAAATCAAGATCAGCACTTTTTCCAACTTTGCCTTTAAAACCGGAATAGCCAACAGAGCCATAAACCCAGTTGTCAAAACCATAGTGCAGGTTAGATGGACCGGCGTGTGTATCACCCGTCCCAAACCCGCTGAAAAGAACTTTTTTAACATCGGCTTTGTCATCACCATCAGTATCCTGCAGGAACAGCATATGTGGTGCCTGAGAAACGATGAGACCGCCGTTTGCAAATACCAGGCCGGTTGGGATACTCAGATCATCTGAGAATTTAGTGAATTTGTCTGCTTTCCCGTCTTTATCCGTATCCTCACAGATCAGGATATAATCGCTTCCACCTGTATCTTTTCTTTCGTTCGGATAATCTTTTGTGATCAATACGAATAGTCTTCCACGCTCATCCCAGGTCATCGCGATCGGATGCATTACGTCAGGCTCATGGGCAAAAACATCCAATGTGAAATCAACAGGTATCTGGATGTGTTTTACTGATTCTTCCGGAGAAAGCGGTAACTGCTGAAGCTGAACACCAGGGCGTTGTTCATAGTTTGGAAGTTTAGCCTCCCTGTATTCAAATGGTTTAGGAGCCAATGCCGCAAAAGCTTTTTTGGCATCATCATTAACAGCCCAAAGAATCCCTTTTTCAATCAGATCATGGAAACCAGGTACTGCCCAGGTACGTTCGTCATGGCCGTAAGCGGTATAGAAAACGCGCCCTTTTCCATGCGTACGAACCCATGTATACGGTTCTTTTTCAACGCCTGGTTTATCCTTTTCCTGATCTTTCTGGATAATGCGTTCTGTAAGAACCACATTGTCAGGCTGTAACAATTTATGCAGATATGTTTCATCAACCGTTTTGAAGGACTTGACGCCAGCAATTGCCGGATGGTCAGGTTTTGTCCAAACGGGTTGAATAGTATCCCAGGTATGTCTCCAGAATTGTCCTCCTATTAATTTTACAACCTCAGGATTGTTGCGGAAACAGTATGATGCACAGTGCACAGGAATAAAACCTTTGCCGCTTGCAACATAATCCAGTAAAGCTTTTGCCTGCTGCGGAGCGATCGAGTCCCAGTTTGCATACAGCATCAATGCGTCGTATTTGTTCAGTGTTTCAGGGTTCAGGTCATTTAAATCATCCGTATACGTGAAGTTGATTCCCTTAGGTCCAAGAGCTGCCATGATCTGTGGCGCACGTTCAGAAGATTTGTGATGGCCGATCGTATCTCCCAGAAAAAGTACCTCAATCCTGCGACCCTTTGCGGCCTCAGTTTTACTCACAGCATTCTGTGAGGATTGGTGGACGGCACATCCCAAAAGAACAATACCAATTAGAAAAGATAAGGCTTTGGTTTTCATTTAGTTATTTAAAATATGTTTGTAAGCTTGTAAATATTATGGTACCTGGTATCGCGGATAAGGTGCCAGGCACCATAATATTTGAATACCCGTTATTCGTCTCAGGCGTTTTTAAAATCAGGCAGCTGAATCAAAGCACCGCCCTGCAAAGCTGATTCGTGAGCCAGGATACCTACGCTGGTCCAGTTGGCAGATTGCCAGGCATTTGGGAATGGGTCACGGTCCTCAATAAGCGCAGCAATAAATTCATTTGCCAAATGCGGATGCGACCCACCGTGGCCGCCGCCCTGCACAAACGAAAGATGCGAGTTGTCATCCGCGTCATAAACACCATGGCCGGTAAACTGCTGAATCTCTTCCGGCAGTAAATGAGCATAATCCGGTGTTTTTACATGTTCTGCAATCTCATGCTCAGGCTTTTTAGCCGTATGGATCACGGGATCTTCGCCCTCGATCAGCGGCCATTCAAAAGATTTTTTGCTTCCGTAAACTTCAAAACTTTCACGATATTGACGGGCCACGTCAAAGAGCGAACGGTATACATAAGCCGACAGATCGCTGTCCTTGAATTTGATGTGTGCCGATTCAACCGCAAATGGTGAATTGTGGATCTTTGCCAGATCTTCACTGATCGTACCTGAACCGAAGCAGGATACATATTCCGCTTCCAGTTTAAGCAACCCTGCTACCGGGCCCACGCAATGGGTTGCGTAATGCATCGGAGGCAAACCTGGCCAATAGTCTGGCCATCCTTCCATATCCTGCTGGTGGCTCGCTTTTAAAAATTGTATTTTGCCCAGTTCTCCTTTTTCGTATAATTCTTTTACAAACAGAAACTCACGCGCATATACAACTGTTTCCATCATCATGTACTTTTTGCCGGTTTCTTTACAAACCTTTACAATTTCCATACAATCCTCAACGCTTGTTGCCATCGGAACGGTACAGGCGACATGTTTTCCTGCACGAAGTGCTTTCAAAGTTTGCTCTGCATGATTTGGAATTGGCGAGTTGATATGGACCGCGTCTACCTTTGGGTCATTCAAAAGGTCTTCATAACTTGTGTAACGAACATCGATACCATACTGGTCGCCCACTGCGTTTAATTTTGACTCTGTACGCTGGCAGATTGCATACATATTAGCGTTTGGATGACGCTGATAAATAGGAATAAATTCAGCTCCGAAACCGAGACCAACAATGGCGATGTTAATTTTTTGTGACATATAATAGTAAAGGATTAAAGATTCGGATCAGGTTATAAGGGCATAAATTAAAGTACTGTCAGGGCATTTTTACAGTGTTTCCGTTGTAACCCTTAATAACGAATTGTATTTTGCCCTGCTCTTTTATTAACAATACAATTTTACAGCAAAATAATGCTAAAAACTTTACGTCTTTTGATTAGTACTAACTGTATTTTGACTTGTTTTTATATCTGTCTGTTCTTTTAGGCAAAATAACGCTATAAAGAAAAAATGAATTAGATCGTTTTATTTAAATTTATCTATCAGAAAATATATGATCAGACCCGCAAAACCTGAGGACGCGCAAGTCGTAGCGCCGTTGATGATCCTTGCTCTGGGCCATATTGCAGGTATTTTTGCCCATTCAGAAAACTATAACGATGCCATCCCATTTGTTGGTAAATTTTTCAGTGATGAAAATAATCAATACAGTTATGCAAATACACTCGTGTATGAAAACGAAGATGGGGTTGTGGGTGCCGTTACGGGTTATGATGGAAAACTACTTCACCAATTAAGACAGCCTATCCTGGATGAGCTGCATAAAACAGATCCTGATTTTTATCCTAATGATGAAACCGAAGCAGGGGAATATTATCTTGACTGTGTAAACGTCGATACAAGACAGCAGGGGAAAGGTATAGGCAAAAAGCTGGTTGCTGCATTTTGTGAGTATGCTTATAAACTCGGATTTAACCGGGTCGGGCTAATTGTCGATATGGAAAATCCGTCTGCCCGGAAGCTGTATGAGAGCCTGGGTTTCCGGCAGGCAGGAGTAAGGGATTTTATGGGGCATCAGTATTTCCATATGATCAAGGACAACGTTAATGCTCACTAAATTGATTTAGTAGGCGTTTAAAAATTAGTAACTTGTGTGTTCCTGACTTTTAAAAAAATCAAAATGAAACCGCGTCTCATATCACTGGATGTCCTGCGTGGGCTGACTATCATGCTCATGACGATCGTCAACAATCCCGGCGATTGGGGCCACGTATATGGTGCTCTGCTTCATGCAGAATGGCATGGATGCACACCAACCGATCTGGTATTTCCTACATTTCTGTTTATTGTGGGTGTGTCCGTCGTTTTGGCAACTACAAATAAAAACCTCAATACTAATACGTTACAGAAAATCATTACGCGCACATTTCGTATCCTTTGTCTGGGCTTATTTTTAAATTTCTTCTCAAAAATTCAGGCATTTGGGCTGGAAGGTATGCCGCTTCTTGGCATTCGCCTCCTGGTGACCGGGATCGTTGTTACAGCGCTTTTCGGCAACTATGACAGGCGGCTTCAGTTTTATTCGGCAGCAGGTATTTTTCTGATCATGATGGTGCTGGCTTTTGGCGGCTTTGCGGATTACGAAACGGTACGAATTCCGGGTGTGCTGCAAAGGATCGCTGTCGTATATCTGATCATTTCTTTTCTGTATATAAAAACAGACTGGAAAACACAGGCTGTTACAGGCATAACCCTCCTGATGGTATATTGGGCGCTAATGACTTTGATTCCGGTGCCTGGAGTGGGAGGGCCGAATTTTGACAAAGGGACCAACCTCGCCGCCTGGCTGGATCATTACCTGCTTCCCGGCCATCTCTGGGTAACGTCAAAAACATGGGATCCGGAAGGAATACTCAGTACACTTCCAGCGATCGGTACCGGAATTGCCGGACTTCTGGCTGGGACTTTGTTAACGAACCATTTCCCGAAAGATAAAAAGGCGCTATATCTTCTCGCCGGATCCGTTCTCGCAATCGTTGTGGGGTTACTCTGGAATCTTGTTTTTCCGATCAATAAAGCACTCTGGACAAGCTCATATGTATTGTATGCTGCCGGAATTGCGTCTGCCTGCCTGGTAGTTTTGTATTATGTGATCGACGTTTTAGGTATTTCCGGCTGGACCAAATTCTTCGTTATATTTGGGGTCAATCCAATGGTCGTTTTTTTCTTCTCAGGAATTATTCCGAGGGTGCTGAGCAGTGTGCAGATCGATAAGCCAGGTAGCCCGACGCATGAGGTTATAGGATTGCAGTCTTATTTTTATCAATTTATTCTTGCTCCTCATTTTTCAGATCCTTTCAACGCTTCCCTGGCTTATGCGTTGATCTACCTGGCCTTATGGTTTGTGATTTTATATGTCTTATATCGTAAAAATCTGGTTTTCAGAGTTTAGGCCTTCTGTGTTAAAAATTTGCCTAAATTGCTTTTTTAAAAATTTTAAAGAAGTAAGATTACGCATAATTCAGAATGATAGAACGTAGAACATTTTTAAAATCATCTGCCCTGGCGGCTGCTGGGATTGCTGCCGGAAACTGGTCATTTGCTGCCGGAAGTCCGGATGATTTTCCAACCGTGAGAGTCGCGGCTGATCAGCGCAGTTTCAAAAGTACGGCTGTTGAAACAACCATAACGAGAATGAAGAAGGTGATCAAGGATCCTGAGCTTGCGTGGATGTTTGAAAACTGTTTCCCAAATACAATTGATACAACTGTTCATTTCAAACCGGTTGACGGCAGGCCTGATACCTTTGTCATTACCGGTGACATCGATGCGATGTGGCTCCGCGATAGTTCAGCCCAGGTTTGGCCCTATCTGCCGTTGATGAAAGATGATCCGCAACTGCAGGAAATGGTTGCAGGACTTATCAACCGTCAGACAAAATGTATTTTGATAGATCCCTATGCCAACGCATTTTATGATCAGCCGAAAGAGAGTGAATGGACCTCTGACAGAACGGCAATGAAGCCGATGCTGCATGAACGTAAGTGGGAGCTGGATTCTTTATGTTACACAATCCGCTTGTCATACAATTACTGGAAAACAACAGGTGATACTAAACCTTTTGATGCTGACTGGCTAAAGGCAGCTCAGTTGATTTTACAGACCTGTAAAGAGCAGCAGCGAAAGGAAAATCGCGGTCCTTATACCTTTGGTCGCAGCACAGCCTGGTCGACAGATACGGTTCCCGGGAATGGCTACGGAAATCCGGTCAAACCGGTTGGACTCATTGCAAGTACTTTCCGGCCTTCGGACGATGCAGCGGTTTATCCATTTTTTATTCCTTCCAACTTTTTTGCTGTTGTGTCTTTCCGCGAAGCAGCCGAACTTTTGGAAAAAATAACGAAGGAAGCCAAACTTGCTGCTGAGTTTAAATCGCTTGCAACCGAAGTGGAAAATGCTTTGAAAAAATATGCCGTATACCCACATCCGAAATTCGGTAAGATATATGCTTTTGAAGTGGATGGCTTTGGGAATTATCTGTTAATGGATGACGCCGGGATTCCGGGTTTGATCAGTATGCCGTATTTAAATGCCATGTCGGTGAAGGATCCAATCTATGTTAATACCAGAAAATTTGTCCTAAGCGATTCAAATCCGTACTATTTCAAAGGAAAAGCGGGTGAAGGGTTGGGAAGTCCGCATACGCTGATTGACCAGATCTGGCCTATGGGGATCATTGCGCGTGCGATCACGTCAACGGACGATAAGGAAATTGAAGCACAGTTGAAACAACTGAAAAATACTCATAACCATACCGGTTTCATGCATGAGTCATTTGACAAAGATGATCAGGCTAAATTTACACGTAAATGGTTTGCCTGGGTCAACACGCTTTTTGGTGAACTAATCCTAAAACTGGAGAAAGAAAGACCACATCTTTTAGCGAAGGTTTACTAACATTTCGTCTTATAATCAAGGAGCTTCGGATTAAATTCTGAAGCTCCTTTGATGTTAAATCTAAGAATTAATGATTCCACTTTCCGAACTTGCCTTCCTGGTAGTCGGCATAGGCCTCCTGGATCTCTGATCTGGTATTCATTACAAACGGTCCCTGGGCAACCACCGGCTCATTGTTAGGCTGCGCGTATCCTATTAACAGCAAACTTTTTTCAGTGGATTCCATACGGATGTTTCCTTCTTTATCATCAAATTCAACAATTTCCAGTCTGCTGATATTCTGTCCGTTCACGTTTAGGTTTCCGTTGATGACATAAAATAAGACGGATTTGTTTTCGGGGATCGTGATTTCATAATTTCCACCAGCCTCGAAAGAAATCGTGGCCAGATGAACGTCAGCCAGAGACTGAACTGCGCCCCCGTGACCTTCCCAGGTACCTGATATTGCATCAAGAATGACCTTTCCACCGTCCAGTGTCAAGTGCGGTATTTGCTCTTTTTGCAGCCCGGTATAAGCTGGATCCACATTTTTCAGCCTTGCAGGGAGATTGACCCAAAGTTGGAGAATCTCAACGTTGCCACCGTTCCTGAGAAATTCTTTTGAAGAGTTTTCAGAATGGACAATTCCTTTCCCTGCCGTCATCCACTGGACTCCGCCTGCTTCGATCTTGCTGTGATAACCCGTGCTATCCCTATGAACAATATCACCGTCTACAATAAATGTGACAGTTTCAAAGCCTTTATGCGGATGGGGCCCAAACGGTAGTCCCCGGTTGTTGGCCGGATAAACCTGCGGGCCGTGGTGGTTTAGAAAAAGGAAGGGTTCGAGGGCATCAATGGTTATATCATGCGTGGGCATAACGCGGTAGGTATCCAGACCACCCATGTCTGTGTATGCGGCCTTATTTTTTGCTATGATCTTTTTCATGGATTATTCTTCTTTGTATGTATTTGATAATGCATTTTCCGGAAGAATAGTTTTAAAAATCAGGACGTATGTTCTTGCCACGAATGCACAAATGATACACGAATGACTTATTTGTGGATCATTCGTGTATTCGTGGCACTTTTTAAAAGGTGACAGGTTTTATGACCTGGTAATTATCAATATTGGATTTGATAAAAGACAAACCGTCGCGCATCAATTGCTCTTCCGATTCAAACATTCTCCGCCATATGTTGGCGACAGGAAGTTTAGGGCTGAATGCTTCGATACTGATCCAGCCATCATATTTCAAATCATGGATGGCACCGAAAATTCCTTCCCAATCCACATTTCCCTTACCCGGTGTAGAACGGTCATTTTCAGAAAGTTGTATGAAAGAAATCCGGTCTCCCATTTTGCGCATGGTATCACCGATATTTTTTTCTTCAATGTTGGCGTGGAAGGTATCAAACATGATCTTGCAGTTTGGGTGATTTACTTCGTCTACAAAACGGATCAGTTCGTCGCCGCAACTGGTCAGATACAGCTCGAAACGGTTTAAATATTCGAGTCCCAGGGTAATGTCAAGTTCTCCTGCATAATCCGCCAATTCCCTGATGCTGTCAACAGCCCATTTCCATTCGTCCGCGGTGGCGGGTTGTCCGGTAAAAACACCCAGCGCAGAATGATAAGGACCCATTAGTTTGGTAGCTCCTAATACAAGTGAGCAATCCAGCGCACGTTTCAAATGTTCCAGGGTTCCTTTCCGCATCGCCGGGTCCTGGCTGATCAGGTGATGATCCGGGCCACATATCGTATCCGTTTCGCAGGCTAATCCGATGTCGTCGAGCTTTTTACGGAATTTGAACCAGTGTTCAGGATCGGTATTGAATATCGGCACCTCAATGCCGTCAAATCCTATTTCTTTAATCAGTTCAAGGGTAGGAAAGAGTTTATCGTCAATTTGATTTCCCCACAGAAGGAGATTCATGCTATACTTCATGCAGATTATTTTTTTTAATACAATTTTACAATAACAAAATGCAAAATACTTTCCATCATTTGATTAGAACTAGCTGTATTTTGACTTTTGATTAAATATCTTCATTATTTTTGGCAAAATTCAGATAAGTCAAGATTCCATGAAAGCGCCGATACATAAAAACGTCGAAAGTCAGGTAAGATCAGTTACTGTTCATGAGCTGAAAGAGCATCATTTTGATCCGAACTGGCACTTTCACCCACACTATCAGTTGTTTACAGTTCTGGAAGGCACGGGGAAAAGACTGATCGGCGATTCGATACAGACCTTTGAGCCTGGTGATACCGTTTTTCTGGGGCCGGATATTCCACATCTCTGGAGAAGCGATTCGGCTTATTTCGGGGGTAATTCTGAACTGTTCACACACGGGATTGTACTTTACTTTCAGGAAGATTTTCTCGGAAAGGATTTTTTCGAAAAGCCAGAGATGCTTCATCTTAAACAACTTCTCATTGATTCAAAGCGTGGTATTGAGTATAAAGGTATTATGCGGGACCATATCCGTGAAGAACTTATTGGATTAAGAAATGCAGAAGGCTTTCACGGGATATTAAGATTACTGACTTTGCTGGACAAACTGGCACATGGAGAAGCTGGGAGTCCTATTTCCAGTTATGGCTATGTGAATACTTATAAAGTATCAGAAACGGAGCGTATGCAGAAAGTTCATAATTATGTTCTTCAGCATTTTGCACAGGAAATTCGGCTGGGGGATGTTGCATCGCTTGCAGGGATGAGTGAGGCTGCTTTCTGCCGCTATTTTAAAGCACGTTCAAATAAGACTTTTATTGATTTTGTAAACGAAATACGGGTCGGTCATGCCTGTAAGCTGCTGCTGGAGGACCAGTGGACCATCGCACAGATCGCTTATGACAGCGGTTTTGATTCGCTTTCGAATTTTAACAGAAATTTCAAAAGATATATCGGTCACACACCCCGGGAGTATAAGGGAAATTATGATTGAAAATCATTTGGATTTAAAAAAGCCTTGCCGGTCGGATCAACGCAGCAAGGCTTTTTGTGTCCAGATCGCTGTTTTACGCTCTGACCTTGGTAGTTCCATATGGTCCGCGTTGTGGTCGTGACAACGTGGCGCTCGCTTCTTTATCTCCGATATAGTCCTCTTTTTTAGGATCCCATTTAAGTTTTCTTCCCAACTTCATCGCTGTATGCGCGATCAGGCAGGCTGAGCATGACCGCTGCGCGATTTCGGCATGGCTAATGGTTTGCTTGCCATTTTGGATACTTTCAATCCAGTTTTGATGCTGTTCCGGACTTTCGTATAAATGGATTTCGTTTTGCCCGATCACAGATCCGAGAATCTTGGGGTCGCTCGCATAAAATGCTTTGTTCTCTTTTGCAGAGGAAGCCGCGCCAGGATCTGACGCTGTTACGCCTACGTTGCCGCGAGATACGAAGATCCATCCTTCAGTACCTTCAAATTTAATCCCGTTAGGGTTCGTGCCGCCAATTTCCATTTCGACGCCATTCGCATATTTTGCGTTTACCAGGAAATCGCCATGCACATCCCATAATCCAGAGCCCGGAGCCGGAAACGTTGCTTTTCCTTCAATTTCAATAGGTCCGGTCAGCTCAGTATCCATTCCCCAATGCGCAATATCAATGTGATGCGAGCCCCATCCTGTAATCATGCCGGCACCGAACTGCTCGAGGCGGAGCCATCCCGGACGCTCATTGAGCATATCGGTCTGGGAGTGAACGCGGTCTAAGGTATAATAAATATCAGGGGTTGAGCCAAGCCACATGTCATAATTCAGGTTTGCAGGAACAGGCATTTTGGCGGGATTTCCGCCAGCAGGATCACCCGGCAGGCCGACATATACTTTCTTCAGTTTCCCAATTCTTCCGTTGCGTACGAGCTCGCAGGTTCTTTTAAACTGCGGCCACGGATTCATTGAACGCTGCTGACTTCCGAGCTGAAAAATGACTTTTTTTCTGATCACCATATCCGCCATCTGCCTTCCTTCTCTGATCGTGAGTGAAGTTGGCTTTTGCATGTATATATGTTTTCCGGCTACGGCCGCTTCCATGGCAGGCTGCGCATGCCAGTGATCAGGCGTACTGATTATTACGGCGTCAATATCCTTTCTAGCCAGAATTTCGTGATAGTCGTCGTATGTTTTCACATCCAGGTACTTGTCTTTTCCCGTACGCTCCGCATACTTTTTTTCAATCCATATTTTTCCTTGTGCCAGTCGGTTTTTATCAAGATCAGCAACCGCAATGACATGTGCTGCTTCATTTTTGATTACTTCCGGCAAATCATGAGATGAGCCTATACGGCCGAATCCGACCTGCCCGATATTGATTTTATTACTAGGTGCACTCTTCCCGAAAACACTGGCAGGAACAATAGCGGGGAACATAGAAGCGGCTATAATTCCGGCTGTACCTGTTCCGGCGGTTTTCAGAAATGATCGTCTGCTTTGATTTTTTTCTTCTGCAATATTCATTGGATCAGGGATTTTTAGGTTGGAATAAGATGGTCGCTCCATAGGGCGCTGCCCTATGTTAAAATATGCCGGCCTTTCAGGCCTGGTCGTTAACGGGCCACATCGCTAGGTGTTTTGGCATAAGCCTTACTGTAATTTCGGGACTTTTGCGGTCCGATGGCCCATTCGATTGCCCCAAGGATATGTTTCCGAAGATCATCTTTAAGGTAATCTTCCTTTTCGTGCCCTATGGAAGTATAAAATGCACGTCCGCCATCGTATTCATGCCACCAGACCGAGGGAAATATTGTTCCAAAAGTGTCCAATGCCTTTCCTGCCGGTTTTTGAATCGTGGTATGATCATTAACCGCCAACACGGTCAGATTTACGCTCATTTCTTTGACAAAATAAAATTCATCCTGTTGGCGGTCCCACTTTTCGGGTAAGTGTGCAAGAGAAGGATTTTTAGCGTCCAGAATATTTACTGAAAAACTTTGGCCGGGTTCATGCCAAAAAAATGTTCCGCCAAGCATATTTTTAAACCACTTCCAGCTTCGTTCCGTACCGCAGGCAGAATGTAAGCCAACAAAATTTCCACCGGCCTGTATATAGCGCATCAATGCAACACGTTGTGCGTCCGTGTCAAAAACATCGTTATTGGTATTTGAAAAAACCAGTGCATCATATTGTTTCAGATTTTCGTCTGTAAACTTTGAAGGATCGTCGCTGACATCGACTCCAAATCCATGCTGTTTGCCCAACGCCTGAATCGCCTCCACAGAGTTAGCGATATTGTCGTGGACATATCCTTTGCCGTTTTTCGTATACACGAGGATTTTCACCTTGTTCCATTTGATCTTTTGTGCCTGTGCAGGGAAACTGAAAAATGCCAGGACCAGCACTAAAACAAGACAAGTAAACTTTTGATAAGCCGCTCTCTTCATCGAATCATGTTGATAAGGTTAAGGAATAAACTGTTTAGAAACCTATGGAATTTCCGCCGTCCACCGGAAGCGAAACACCTGTTATAAATTTGGCTGCATTCGAAGCAAGGAACACGGCTGCCCATCCGATATCATCGGGTTTTCCCCAGGTTCCCATCGGGGTGCGGTCCATTGCTTTGTCCCTTCGTGAAGGGTCACCGTTCATGGCCGTCAGCATCATGGGTGTTTCTATAAAGCCTGGTGCTACGGCATTGATTCTGACGTTGTAAGGAGAAAATTCCGTTGCCAGCGCTTTAACCATACCGCCGACCGCTGATTTCGAGGCGCTGTATGCGACGACACGGTCGATGCCATATAAGGCGGCCATCGACGTTATCATGATAACCGATCCTGACTTCCGTTCAATCATCCGTTTACCACATTCACGCGTCATTGAAAAAACGGCGTGCAAATTTGTCTGGACGATCCGGTCAAAGTCTGCATCGGTCACTTCTACGGCAAATTTTTTCATATTGATACCCGCATTATTTACCAGAATATCAATTGGCCCGCATTGATTCTCAATCTCCCCGATCAGTGCCGGAGTGGTGTCCAGCTGCGTAACGTCATTGACGAAATAAACAGCTTTTTCCCCTAGTTTTTCGACGGCTTCTTTCAAAACCGATTCCCGGCGTCCGGTAAGAACAACACGGGCGCCAGCTTTTACCATGCATTCTGCAATGTAGAATCCGATACCGCTGCCGCCACCGGTAATCAGCGCGATTTTTCCGTGGAGAGAAAAAACAGATGGCTGCAAAAATTCCTCGTTAAGTAATGATCCGGGCATTTTATTAAATGATGTAATATAATGTTGAAAAGTCCTGGTTGTAAGGTTTGTTAATTCCCTGGTTGCATGGAACGGGATATTCCCATTTCCAATCCCCGCAGTTCCGCAAGTGATTTCAAGCGTCCAATGGCTGAGTATCCCGGATATGTTTTTTTGTGCAAATCATCCAGCATCTGGAAACCATGATCCGGACGCATAGGCAGTGCGCTGTCGTTATATCCGGCATCGTTTCTCCTTTTTTCTTCAAATAACAAAGCTTTAACTACCTCGTACATATCCACGTCTCCGTTCAAATGCGGCGCTTCATGAAAATTACGTGTGCCTTCCTCGCGCTTAGTCGTACGCAGATGCACAAAATGAATCCTGTCACCGAATTTTTTGATCATATGCGGCAGGTCATTGTCTTCCCGGACGCCTAACGACCCTGTACAAAAAGTAATTCCATTCGCTCTTACGTCACAAGCGCCCATGAGCTGATCAAGATCTGATTCAGTACTTACGACACGCGGAAGCCCGAGCAAGGATCTTGGCGGATCATCCGGGTGAATGCAAAGATTAATACCTGCTTCTTGTGCAACAGGAGCAACCTGCGAAATAAAATAGTAAAGGTTTTTTCTAAGCTCTGCGTCGCTAACAGAGGCATACTGGTCAAGCACAGTTTGGAAGATATTCAGATCAAAAGCCTCCTCTGAGCCTGGCAGACCTAACAAAACGGTGTTGGTAAGTGCAGAAAGCTGATAAGATGACATACCCTGATACTTATTTTCCGCAGCGATCCTGACTTCCGGTTCATAATCTGATTCCGCGTTTGGCCTTTTCAGAATGAATAAATCGAATATGGCAAAGTCAACCCATACGAAACGCAGCGTTTTAGAGCCCTCCGGCATCTCATAATCCAGGGAAGTTCGTGACCAGTCGAGCACAGGCATGAAATTGTAACAAACAGTCCTGATGCCGGATGCGGCCAGATTTGTCAACGATGTTTTATAGTTTTCAATGTATTGCTCCCGGGCAGGAAGTCCTTTTTTGATATCTTCATGGACCGGAAGACTTTCTACAACCAGCCATTTCAATGCAGAATACTGCGTGTTGCCCTCTTCAATAAGTCGTTTCCTTTCTTCGATGGCTTGTGGGCGCCAGATATCTCCGACGGGAATCTGGTGCAGTGCACTGACAACTCCTGTGCATCCTGCCTGACGAATATCCATCAAAGAAACCGGATCGCCGGGGCCAAACCAACGCATTGTATGTATCATACTTTGAACATATATAGGTTTAAAGGATATAAATATCTAAATATAAATTTGTATTGCAACCGATTGCATCCTTTTTTTTATTCCACAATTTTGTTCTTATCTTTCAATTTATCTTTGAACAGTCGCGCCGCAATGGAAAAGGAAATTACCATTTATGATATTGCTAAAATTTTGGAAATCTCTCTCCCGCGACGGTTAGCAGGGCTTTAAATGATCATCCTGCCATAAACGTTAAAACCAAGGTGCTGATCCATGCGAAGGCAACTGAAATGGGTTACCGTTCAAACACATTTGCGAGCAATCTCCGCCGTCAAAATACCAATACGCTCGGCGTAATTGTTCCGCGCCTGAATAGTCATTTTATGGCTGAGGTTCTGGCAGGTATGGAGCAGGAAGCCAATGAAACCGGTTTTAATTTGCTGATCAGTCAGTCTTTGGAGTCGGCGAAAAAGGAGATATCCAATGCGAAAACCATGTTTAACAGCCGGGTGGATGGTTTACTCGCATCAGTCGCCTATGACTCGGAAAGTTTTGAACATTTCGAAAATTTTATAAGAAAAGGAGTTCCCGTCTTGTTTTTTGATCGGATCATTGATCATTCCAAATGCAGCGGTGTGGTGATTGACAACGTTTCGGCGGGTTATGAAGTGACATCGCACCTGATTCGCCAGGGATGCAGGCGAATCATACATGTCACTGGAAACTTAAAGCGAAATGTATATTCGGGCAGATTACAAGGTTATCAGAAAGCCCTTTTAGAAAATGGTCTGCAACCCGATGCTGACCTGACTATAATTACAGATCTTTCTCAAGAGTCAGGCCGTGAAGTTGCGCAGAAGATCAGTGAAATGGCGTATCAACCGGATGGAATTTTTATTTCAAATGATCTTTGTGCAGTTAGCTGTATGAAGGCTTTGAAGGAAAAGGGATACCGGATCCCTGAGGATGTGGCTGTTGTTGGTTTTAATAATGATCCGGTGTCGCAGGTGATTGAGCCTAACCTGACGACAGTAAATTACCCCGGCCAGCTCATGGGCAAGGTTGCTGTGCGTACTTTGGTGAATCATTTGAAAGGAAGGCATCCGATCGATGTTTCCGGGACAACAATATTGCAGTCAGAATTAATCATCCGTGCCTCCTCTGAGAGAAGGTTGGCGTAACTGAAAAATTAAGGGATCCTCTTAATATCCCGGATTAAAACCTTTTACGAAGATCTGCAAACTGCTTCGTTTTCCATCCACCGTGCTTACCGTTTTATTGAACGCAAAATTCCTGCCATCCGGTGACCAGACAATATTGGTTGGCGCCGGGCCAGCTGATTCGGTCAATGTTTGAAAACGCTCTTCAAAAGGCATATTTCCAGTTTTGCATAACATAATCCGACCTTGCCAAGTATAACTGACATGTTTTCCATCAGGGTGCCAGCGCAGGTTGCCGGACACTGCTGAATCATGGGCTGTGAGCTGCACGGAATTGCCGCCGGCAGGAGAAATTAGAAAAACCTGTTCAATGCCATTTTCATCTTTGGCAAAGAATGCAAGAGAACTGCCATCCGGAGAGGAGCGGACAATTCCTGAGCATCCCGGATAACTTTGATTTGCTGTAAAAGTTAGTCTTCGCTGCAAAGTTCCTTTTGGAGGCATAGGGAAGTCTGTTGCCGTTCCTTCCAGCGGTCCGAGTGGTCCTGGCTGGGTTATGTCTTCCGGTATATCGACCACAAAAACTTCCTGAATGGCATGCCCGTCATGACGAATGACGGTTCCAAGAAAAGCCCTGGCTATTTGCATGCTGCCATTCTGGCGGTGATATCCATTAGTGCCGATCCAGCTGTCACTGGCCGCATGGCTGATTTCGTCACTGCCAGGTTTTGGTTCAGGAACGACGCGCACCACGAGCGAGCTAAACCATTCTCCGGAAATGTTTTCCGGATTCTTGTTTACTATAACAGGTTTTATTTTTTTTGAAACACCAATGGTTCTCAGGTTTTTTTTTATTCCGGTTTCGTCTTCCAGGGCTTTCAAAACCGAATCATTGTAGGTAAAGCCGATCCATTGGCTGTCTCCGCTCCATTCGTGCCGGTGGGTTCCGCCACGTAAGGCGCCAGGTGTAAAAGGAGGTACTATATCGCGGGCATCCACGTAAACCGGGATGTTTGGATTTGCTTCTTCTACGATCACACCCGTTCTGCGCCACTGCTGATATGGATTTTCACGGGTACTGTTTGCCAGTCCGTGGATGAATACAACCGCATTGCTTTTCGGACTATAACTTACAGCCCCGGCGCCCGGACCCCACATTTCGTTGTTTTTGATTTCGAATAATATTCTTATTTCGCCTGTTTCTATGTTAACTTTTTCAATCCTCGCCGAAGCAGCAATTCCTCCTTCGTCAGTTCTCGTGTCATAGACCAGCCATTTGCCGTCAGGTGAAAAGTTGTCATTGTTGTCCAGATCATGGTTGTAGCTCAGATCATGGGTAATTTGTTTTTCATCCGGTTCCTTTTCTGATTGGCGGGCAAATGCAGGCATAATAAAAAATAGTATATAGAAAGGTAAAGATAATTTTTTCATCGATGATCGCTATTTTACCGGTGCACTGATTACGCCCAGATATCTTCCCATCCAGTATGGGAGCAGCCATATATCACCTGCACTTTCTTCGGAAGTGCCGCCCGCTTCGTTTCTGTCGAGATCAAATGTATTGGCGTTATGGCGCTTGACAGGACGTTCATCCGGAGGTAGAACTTCTTTTGTTGTTTGCCTGCGAAAGTTCGGTTTTATCAGATCGATATCTTTCCGATGGCTGTTTTTAATCTGCCAGTTAATCAGATCCAGCGGATATTCCTGTAAATACCATACTGCTTCTTTCAGGTCGAAAGTATCGGTTCCGGTAAGCGCCGTGAAAATGTTCCATGCGCCTTCCTTTTCGGGGCGTTCGGCCTGCCAGTGGTCGATGATCTGTTTCTTGTAAGCTGCCTTGAGCGTGTCATTGAAAGCATAACGGTAGAGGCCCCAGTACCCAATAAAATACATCTCATCATCTGAGTGGTTCCATCCGTCTGAGAGCTCTTTTGCACGATCATCTGCATTGTCAGGTGCTTTACCTATTTCGCTCATCGGCCGCATCATGTTCTGGTAGTAGCCGTATCGGTTCATCAGTTCAAATGCTTTCGTTTTATACTTTTCTTTTTTAGTGAAATGATAAGCCGTTTGCAGCATGGATATGATATTGGAAGAATTTAGTTTTCTGTCTCCGATGTTGGTTGGAAAGGCGTTGACGTATTTAGGATTCCATTTTCCCCACATCGTAGGTTTTCCGTCGAAATCGATGAGGTACATATCGTTTTTCAGTATGTGCGACATCACAGTATCAATTAACGAAACTGCGCGGGTTTTCATGGCGGCGTCGTCAATGAGCTCCGCCATAGCGCCAAAAGCAAAGATATGTCCCACAATTTCATCGCTGCTCGTTGTTGATTTCCAGTTCCATTCATTTTCCTCGCTATGCTGCCAGCGTTCCGGATCTGCCAGATCCTTGATATGCCCCCTGCGTTCGAAGGATCGGGCCGGAAAACCCGGCACAGGATTGACCGTATACAACCTTTCCAGTGCATCCAGTGATTCACGGCAGTTCTGAAGGGCAGCCGAATCTTTTGTTACCTTGTACCGGAAGATCTCGCCCCCCAGATACATCGAAGTCCAAAGTCCGTCGTTGTCAGAGTCGGACATGTAACCAGTTGCCAGGTTTCCGCGCTCCATATTGTCCAGGGCGGCATTGAAACCATTTCGGATATGTCTTAGCCGAACCTGTTCTTCAAAATAAACAGCCTTTTCCTGAAGCGTCATTTCTTTAAATGATATCTGGCCCAAACCGGCGGAAGTCAATACCAAAACAGAATTTTCAGGCCCTTCTGAAATATGAATGACGTTATTTCCGGGCAACCATCTTTCCCCATAATAGTAATTGAATTCTGTGCTGTCACGTAAAACAAAGGCACCCTGGCCTGACCCAAACCAAATCTTACCTTTGACTACTTTTACGGCGGTAATATTTGTGACCGGTAACCTTTTATTTATGGTTCCGACCTGCTTTTTCGCAACCGGATCATACAAAAGATAACCTTCTTTCGTCCCGATATAAATTTTCTCTCCGTTATCAGTCACATCAAAAGCAGTGAAATCAGCCCCGTCAAAAACTTTCTCCAGCTTTTGGCCGGCTGATAAGAACGACAGGGATTTCCTGCCCAGAATCCAGAAACCGCTGTTTGCCTTATCGTATCGGATCGCCAAAACTTCATCGTCCGGCAGCGTTCCGCTCCAGATATTTTTAGAGTCTTTTATCAGCTCAATTGATTTTCCATCGGAGATTAAAAAACTAAAATCTTTGCCTCCTTCAAATATTTTTGCTGCCCGCAACGAATGTTTTGATAACAATGTTCCGGCCCAGGCATTACTAAAAACTACCGAATCGCTCAGATACACAAACTGATCCTGATACAGCCCGATCGCTGCAATCTTTTTATCACGCATAAAGCGGTACGAATTGTCAGGCATGATCGAACCATGATATAAAAATTTACCACCGGAAGGATGTTGAAGTCCTTCTTTTGAAAGCATACTGATCACCCTATTGCGATCGGAATAAGCCTGCTGAAGATTTATTTTGGCTGAATCTGCATAGTATTTTATACTAAAATCCTGTAAAAAGGGCTTGTCCACATACACAGGTTGTTTGACAGAGGAAGATCTGCCGCAAGAAAACAGACAGACTGCGGCGAGAAAAAGCAAGATAAGATAAAAATTACTTCGCATATGGTTGTTAAGGGTTTAGGGAGAGGCAATTATTGAGTCAGGCTCTTGGGGTTGATGACAACATACTTGATCGATTTTTTATCTTTTTCAGGATGGTAGGAATAGGTCATATGCAGCAGCCCGTCACGGGTCTGTATCAGGGACGGATAGGAATAAGAGCCTTTTTTGGATAGGTCATTTTCGATATACGTTTTCCATTTCCATGATTTTCCTTCGTCATCAGAAATACGGAGGCTCAGCTGATATCTTCCATCGTCAATGTCATTTCCCAAAAAGGCCCATTTCCCGTCGGCCAAAACAAGCATTTCAACACTTGCCGTGTTGGGAATGTCGCTTTTCGAACTGGGCGTCCAGCTCTCACCCTCATCTGTTGACTCACTGATATGCACCCGGTTGGGGTCGTCACCGCTGTCACGCATTACCGCGACGAGATTTCCATTTTTTTTTCTGACAAGCGCAGGCTGGATCGGGCCGCGACCTACCACCGGCAATCCAGGCCTCCAGGTTTCACCGTCATCATCCGATATTGCCATCATGGAGAGATTAAAACCATCGGAATACAGTGGTAAAATGATTTTACCTTTGTCTGTCAGAAGTGGTTTTATCCGCGTCATCCAGCCAATACTCCTTTTTGCAACATCCTTGCCCGCCTCAATAATTAAATTGTCATACCGGGGCGCATATCCCGCCCAGCCTGTGTTTGACGGCGGTGACAATTTGAATTTCGCAATGATCTCCGCGGAAAAACGGTCATCTGGCTTCAGCAATATATTATCCTGCCAATTCCAGATTGGTGCGCCGCCATCATGGTAACGCTCCGAAGTCCTGACACGCAAAATAGATTGTTCCCACATGTTGGCCTGCACAGCGATCCATACCAAAAATAGTTTTCCCTTGCTGTTTAAAAATAACACTGGGTTGCAATCAGGTATATGTGGTGTGTCTGCCATGAGGAATGGTTCGCTCCATGCCGTGCCACCTATTTTGAGCCTGGCGCCCATGATCTTTACGTCATCGGCGGTCCGCTCGCCACTTCCCTGAAACCAGGCAACAAGAAAATCCCCATTGGGCAACTGAACGATGCTGCTTGCGTGCACATGTTTCTCTTGTATAGGAAAAATCAAAGATTCCCGGATGACCGATCTGTTCTGAGCCCATACGACCGGCTGTATGATCAGATAGATCAGGCAAAGTGAAATAATATTTTTCATATGGATTAGGTGAGTGATCAGAGTTTTAAAGTGAGGTCAGATTTTTTTGTCAAACAAAAGTGCCGTCAGTTTGTGATATTGTGAAAAATCCGGAATCAGCAATTGTGCTCCGGCGCGAACAAGACGTGATCTTTTTGCAGGGTTGTGCCCAAACCGCTGTACTTCATTGCTCGTAATTCCAACAGATATACCGCCTGCACGCCGGCCTTCTCTCATTTCATCCGGACCATCACCAAAAATCGCCAGCTCCTTTCCATTGAGACCGTGTTCTTTGATGATATTTTCAATAATCATTTTTTTAGAAAACCTGGTATAATCTTTCAGGGCGCCAAAAATCCTGCCTTCAAATAGATGTGCATAACCGAGCATTTCAGCTTCACGGATCACATCGGCTTCGTCTGTTCCACTGGCCAGGTAAAGCTTTATGCCACGTTTATTTAATTCGTAAAGAAACGCAACAGCACCTTTTATTGTAAAGTCTTCCTGGCCTAATTCGCCAGCCAGGAATTTTTCTACCCTCTTGCTGACCATTTCCACTAGGCTGTCATTGTACAATTTTTTATACTGGAATTTGTCGGCTATTTCACTTTCAGGAACGAACCCGAACTCCCGGACCAGATCTGCCAAACCTTCCATCTGATAGATTGTCTGCATACCAGTTGTTTTATTTATAAAGGTTTTTACCCGCTCCTGCACCATCCGAAATGATTCGGGATCCACAGTGTTATGATTTCCCAAAATGGCCTTGATCATCACTGGTTCCATAATTTCTTCCCATCCCTGCCTCAGGGAACTGATGGTACCGTCGTGATCGAAAACAGCGTAGCGGATATGTCCTAAATGATCAAAGATTTCGGGCGCACATATTTCAAACTCGGTGCCGGGAACGATCACCGCGCGCAACTCGTTGTCGGCCAGATCGGCATTGTAAGCATAATCAGGATCAAGGCTAATTTTAATAATCTCTTCACCAGTAGCAGTGCCGGTGGTGTATCGTTTTTGAACCGTAACAGCCGCGGCGAAATTAGCGAATATCGCTGCATCTCCGGCCGAAACGCCTGCTGCCAGACAAAGCGTAAGCGCACTGATTGTTGTATCGCCGGCACCAACCGTATCCAGTTTCCCTTTCAATTCCAGCCCAGGTATGTCGAAACTGCCAGCGGCATCAAAAGCGATAATTCCCCTTGGTCCGCAGGTAACAAAAACGGGCTTTTGTGTTTCCTTTAAAACTTCTGCGCCATATATTTTTATATCTGTGATCGGAATCGGTACACCAGCTAATACGGACACGCCAACCAGTGAAGCAATTTCCCGGTCATTTGCTTTCAGATAAGTATTTTTAAAACGGTTGTTATAATGCCTCGAGTCAAGCATAATAATGCTATCGCTGTATTTCTCAAAAAGAAGATTCGCGTCAGCAACAAACGATTCGTTGTTGATGCTTCCTAAAACCTGTTGATTAAAGATCAGCGCATCGCATTCTTTTAACGCGTCTTCTATGGATTTCAAAATTTTCAGATCTGTATCGGGGCTTCTTTTATTGGAAAGACCAAAGTCGATCCTGGGTTGCTCCATGCCGTCTATATGGCGTTTTAAGTAGCTATAGGTATCGAAGTCCTTATTCTGAATAAAAAGAGAAGAAGTATCAGCACCCAGATCCTTTATCTGCAGAGTGAGCTCTCTGCCGTGTATATCATCACCAATCACACCGATAACCCTGATGCCTGCAGGCTTCAGCGCAGCCAGATTAGCAACCACATTGCCGGCTCCTCCCGGACTGTAATAATGCCGTGAAACAGCCTCAGCCTTTAAGCCCGTTTCTATTGAATATTCAGAGCCGCTTTTATCCATGATCCAGTAAGAATCCAGACAGAAATCGCCGTAGACTGCAATCTTAACTTGTGAGATTTTCCGCAGTATATCTTCAACCTGAATTTGATCCATAGGTCTGTGCAAGATTAAAAAACTAATTCTGTTGGTAATACATTAGTAAGCAGATTTTATGTAATACTCCTCATTGTAGTATGTGGACTATCCGGCTTGATCGGATATCCGGCCTGTCCCGGTGTCTCATCGCTTGTTCTCTGGCTTCGGACATCCGGAGCCGGCGGAAATGAGGTCCAAATGTGTTGATAATGAAGGTATGAGTCTCCGGGGATAAATAATTGTTATCAATTGGTTAAGAAAACAACGTTTGCGCAAAATGAAGATCTTTTTACGCAAGTTGCGATCAGTTTTTTAAATCTGATCTGTAAATTTATATTCATCATTCTACTGGCATCGATCAATCTTAAAAGTTACATCATGAGAAGCGTTTAAACAAAACGCCGGATCCTGTGATGTGGGAATAAAATCAATTTATTTATATGGTATCATCTGACCTGACCAATGTGCGGAAGCTGATTTTATTTTCAATATCATATTGTATTAATTTATTAAAAAATAACAATAATACAGGATTGATAATTTATAAAACTGATCATTTGACATAAACTTTTACAATCGTGATGCATCCTGACGAAAACATGCTGATTAAAGTTACGCAAGGTGACAAGTCGGCCTTTGCAGAACTATACAACTTTTATAAGGTCCCCGCTTTACGGTTTTCAATCTCTTTATTAAAAGATCAGGAAGAGGCCGAAAACATGGTGCAAGATGTATTTTTGAAGATCTGGATGAAACGTGATCATATCAAACCGGATCATAATTTTAACGCTTATCTTTTCACATGCCTCAGAAATATGGCTTTTGATCACTTTAAAAAGATTGAAAAAAATGAGTATCTCCGCAGACAATATATGGAAGGTATTAAGTTGGCGGCAGAGGACGAAAGGGAGGAGAAAGAGTGGCGTATATACCTGATTCAAACTGCGGTCGAATCTCTGTCGGTCAAAAGGAAACAGATATTGAGGTTAAATATTGAAGAAGGGAAATCTTACCAGGAAATCGCCGAGTTTTTAAGAATATCTAAAAATACGGTAAAAAATCAGCTGGTAAAAGCAAAACAAATTTTGAGAGAAAAGGTCGATTTTTCAACAGTATAAAATCCGCAGTTTATCCATCTTTCCGAAGGCCAAGTCATAAAGCAACATTCCTAAACCGCAAAAAGGAGCCCATTGGGCTCCTTTTTATTTAATATAAAAAACGGTCTGTCTATTTTAATGCTGATAACTTTTCCAGATCCAGATCGCCAAGAACATTTTTTAATTGATCCATCGATACATTGCTGCCATTGATATTTACAACATAACGATCTGCAACCAGTACATTGAGCTCCCCCGATCTGGTATCGTTATTGTATTTTTCGTACCCCTTATGCCCTTCGAGCTGCGTGGTTTTTTCATAACCTGTATCGGTTTCTTTGTCGATATCGGCCATGGTCCAGGCAGCTAGTGCCATTGTTGCTACACCTGCAACGCCGCCCGTATCGAATATTTCAACGTGAACCGAAGCGTCCGCATCTCCGGTATACCGGGCCTCTGCTCTTGAAATGGTAAAACCCATTGCACCGTTTTTTTCTCCGGACGACTCTTTTCTTTTTAGTCCTTCCATCTTTTCAGGTAGAAGCTCTTTCAGCTTTCGAAAGTCAATCGGATCGACTGGTTCCTTGCTTTGAGCGTCCTTCGCCTTATCGACAAACTGCTGTAAAGCATCAACCGTACCTTTGGATACTTCCTTTTCATGCTCCGCTTCTTTATTTCCGCCACACCCGGAAAACATCAGTAAGGAAGCCATCGTGGCCGATAGAATAGAACTTGTTTTCATAGGAACAGCTGATAGATTGTACAGAATAAAACGGTTAAACGGGCAAACTACCCTGTCTGACTATCATTAAGTTAGCCAATGTGCAGCAAGTTATTAAATCGGGCGCTCAATGGCACGGTTGCGGGACTGAATTATAAAATACAAGCCCAGAATAACAACGGGTATGCTCAATATCTGTCCCATATTTAAGGCGTAATTTGCTTCGAAGGCTTCCTGATTTTCTTTCAGGAATTCGTACAGGAATCGCAGCGTAAATACCCAAACGAAGAAAATGCCTACCAGAAGACCTCGAGGCGTTTTTTCTTTAAATTTATTCCACAAGGCAAGAAGAATGAAAAAGAGCACGAAGCACGAAATTGATTCGTAGAGTTGAGCCGGATGTCTTGGTATCTGTAAAAATTCAGTGTTTTTCATGAAAATGAACCCCCAGGCCACATCTGTCGGGCGCCCTACAATTTCCGAATTCATAAGATTTCCAAACCGTATGAACGATCCGGCAAGCGCAACCAGGATCACCATCCTGTCAGCAACCCAAAGAAAAGTTTGTCCGGTAGAATTTCTTGCCTTTGAATAAAGATATAGTCCGGTCACAATTCCGATCACAGCGCCGTGGCTGGCCAGTCCAGCATAAGGCGGAAGGATCACTTCAAGAGGATTTTTGAAAAGCACTTCCGGTTCGTAAAATAAAAAATGGCCTACGCGAGCTCCAACTACGGTTGAAATGACCATATACAACGTCAAAGCGTCGATATCTTCAAGTGGTTTTTTTTCTTTTTTAAATATATGAATCATGATCTGCTGACCAATCAGAAACCCGGCAGCAAAAAGAAGCCCATACCAGCGGACGGGAAAAGGGCCTAAGCCAAGAAATTGAGGGATAGTAAAAATTTCGGGATTTACGTCCCAAATTATATAGGAAATCATGCGTTTATGATGTTAATTGTCAAAGATAATATTTTACACAACGAAGCAAAATGAAATTTTTACTCATTGGATTGGTCCGGATCTATCAAGGTGTTTTATCGCCTTATCTGCCTAATTCATGCCGGTATACGCCCACCTGTTCCCAATATATGATTCAGGCAATTCAAAAATATGGCGTTTTTAAGGGTGTTCCAATGGGTTTAAAACGGTTTTCACGCTGTCATCCTTGGGGTGGCCATGGCCATGATCCTGTTCCCTGACGGATCAGGATTACCTTATCCGATCGCTACTTTTCTCAGGATAGAATCGATGATAGTTGTTGTTTTTACACCGTCCGCTTCCGCTTCATAATTCAGCATAATGCGGTGATTCATAATATCAGGAGCAAGCGCCTTGATGTCTTCAGGTAACACATAATCGCGGCCCTCCAGATATGCCAGGGCTTTGGCCGCCCGGTTCAGGTAGATCGTCGCGCGTGGAGAAACACCAAACTGTATATACCGTGCTTCATCCCGTAAACCATATTCCAGTGGTCGTCTGGTTGCAAAAACCAGTTCGATGATGTAACGTTCCAGCGTTTCTGAGATGTTCACCTTATTGACATTTTCTCTGATGGAGAATATGTCCTGTTTGTTAAGGATGGGCTTGATCTGGTAATCAAATGTGATATCAGACATGCGGCGCATGACTTCAAGTTCTTCCTGTTTATTGAGATAATCGACATAAACTTTCATCATAAACCGGTCGATCTGAGCTTCCGGAAGTGGATAAGTTCCTTCCTGTTCAACCGGGTTCTGGGTAGCAAGCACGACGAAAGGCTTATCCAGATAGTAGGTCTGGTCACCGATCGTAACCTGCTTTTCCTGCATGGCTTCCAGCAAAGCAGATTGCACTTTTGCCGGAGAGCGGTTTACCTCATCTGCAAGAATGATGTTTGAAAAAATCGGACCTTTTTTTACTTCATAGTCACCAATTTTAGGCTTGTAAATCATGGTACCGATCAGATCGGCAGGCAGCAGGTCGGGGGTGAACTGGATACGGCGGAAATCCAGTTGCAGAACTTTTGCCATTACGTTGATCGTCAGTGTTTTGGCCAGGCCGGGGACGCCTTCCAGCAGGATGTGCCCCCCGGTAAAAAGCCCGATCAGCAGACGGTTGAGCAATCTGTCCTGCCCAACGACCACCTTACCCATTTCATCAAGTACTTCTTTTATTTTTTCTAAATACATGAGGCGTTATTTTTAACACGGATTATTCCGGGTTAGGACGGAAAGAATTCTAAGCCTTCTGAAAGTTATTTCCAGACTGCTCTTACGAACCGGTCTTTTCCGTGAATGTCACGCAGGATTTCTACCTGCTTATAATTTCTTTCTTCAAATACCTCTTTGGTTCCGGCACCAAAATGCTCATTGATTTCTACGTAACACTTTCCACCCGGTTTGATATGGTGCACACCAAAGTCTGCAATCGCTTTGTAAAATAGGAGCGGATCGCTGTCTTCTACAAAAAGCGCCTCATGCGGTTCAAATCGAAGGACGTTTGGTCGCATGTGTTCGGCCTCAGCATATGTTACATAAGGGGGATTACTAACCAGGCAGTCAAACTGGATCACGTTTCCGGGTAGGGGAAAGGTTACATTGAGCATATCCTGCTTTGCAAACTGAACGTCTGCAATCAGCTGGCGTGCATTTTCACGTGCGACAGAAAGTGCTTCATCTGAAACATCCCAGGCATGTACTGTAACGTGCGGAAGGAAACGGGCAAGAACGATGGCGATACATCCGCTACCGGTACCTATATCGAGGATCGAAACATCTTTGTCAGGTTCTGCATAGTCTCTTGTAACCATCTGAACGAGTTCTTCTGTTTCAGGCCGCGGGATTAAAACAGACGACGAAACCCGGAATTCGAGTCCGCAAAATTCAGTAGTGCCAATGATATGCTGAACCGGCTCGTTGTTGTTCAATCTGGAAATGATATTTTCCCAATCGGGCTGTGCAGTGGTCTCAGGAACCGGCCTGTCCACCAGCACATCGATATTTCTTAACCGCATGTAGTGTTCCAGCAGCATGAATGCAATGGCCTGGGATTCTTTGGGCGGATAAACACTAATTCCACTAACAATATGTTGATATAACTGACGAGCCGAAGTCATTTTTAGTTGATTTTTTATTCTGATGTCGGAAAGTTAGCAAATTATAAGAACTCACGAAAGTTGAGATTAAAACGAGGTTTGTATTTTTGTCAAATGAATAACGATATAGCGTGGATGCAGCGGGCTTTGCAGCTTGCAGAATATGGACGGGGAAGTGTGAGTCCAAACCCTATGGTGGGCTGTTTGATCGTGCATCATGACAGGATCATTGGCGAGGGCTGGCACCGCAACTATGGTGGCCCGCATGCAGAAGTGCGTGCTGTTGAGGATGCTGAAAAAAGAAATAACGGACATCTGTTTTCAGAGGCCGTTGCTTTTGTCACGCTCGAACCCTGCTCACATACCGGAAAGACGCCTCCCTGCGCTGATCTGCTGATCGCGAAAGGGATAAAAAAAGTGGTTGTTTGCAATGGCGATCCTAATCCGCTGGTGTCCGGCAGAGGGATACGTCGTTTGCAGAACGCTGGTATCGAGGTAGTTGAGGGCGTTCTGTCAGGGCAAGGCCAAAAGCTTAACAAGCGTTTTTTTACAAGTTTTTTAGAAAAAAGGCCTTACGTTATTTTAAAATGGGCTGAAACGGCGGACGGTTTTATCGCTGAAAAAACTGGGCAACCTTTACAGATCAGTGGCAGGATGTCAGGTGTGCAGGTGCATAAATGGCGTTCAGAGGAAGATGCGATTCTTGTGGGCTTCAATACCGCCCGTCACGACAATCCTAGACTAAATGTCCGCCATTGGTGGGAAGGCCGGAATCCTGTCCGGATTGTGCTGGATAGAAATCTGCGGCTTCCTGATAACTTAAATTTGTTCGACGACATGCAGACAACTTTCGTCGTAAATTATATGAAAGAGACGGCTGCTGAAAGTGCATCCGGAAGATATACGGAAGATAAAAATAGATCCTTTATAAAAATAGATCCTGGTGGCGACGAAATTAATCAGCTGTTGACAGCGCTGTATAAAAGAGGAATTCAGTCAGTTCTTGTCGAGGGCGGGGCCCAGGTATTGAATGCCTTTTTACAGTCTTCATCCTGGGACGAGATTCGAAGATGCCAGAGTACAAAAAGAATTGGCAGCGGCATAAAAGCGCCACTGCCACAAGGTATTTTCACAGGATCAGAAAAGATTGAAGATGATTTGTGGAGTTTTTATGATAGGCTTTAAACGCTCCACATATCATCTTCGGAATTCCAGATATCCCAGGCTTTTTCAGCCTGCATTTCAAGCATTTTTAAGCCGTTGTGTACGGCAGCACCCTGGTCAAGCCCTTTTTGCATAAACAAAGTTGTCGTCGGATTGTAGACCAGGTCATACAAAAAGTGGCCTTTTGAAATCCATTGGTATGGAATTTCCGGACAGGCATCTACATTGGGGTGGGTACCCAGCGGTGTGGTATTAATGATCAGCTTGTGGCTTTCCATGACTTCCTGGGTAAGCTCTTCATATAAGAATGTTTCGTTTCCTTTTTGGCGGGAAACGATCCTATAAGGTGTCTTCATATCTTCCAGGGCCGTTTTAACCGCCTGTGCTGCACCTCCGTTACCTAACACCAATGCCTGGAAGTTACAGCAGGCTTCTCCACGGCGGTCCATCCATTCTGTAATTGATTGTCGGAAACCGTAATAATCAGTATTGAATCCTTTTGTACTGCCATCAGCAAAGATCTTGATGGTATTCACCGCTCCGATGCGCTCTGCTGAACTATCGTCAAGATCATCCAGATGGGTAATGACGTCCTGTTTGTATGGGATCGTGACATTAAGTCCTTTCAAATCAGGGTGTTTCTTCAGTAGTTCCGGAAGTTTTTCCAATGACTGCATTTCAAACAGATCATAAGTACAGTCGTGGATTTTCTCACGAATAAATTTTTCTGTGAAATACCGCTTTGAGAAAGAATGCGTAAGTGGGAAGCCTATTAAGCCGTACAGGTTCATAACTATATGTTGGATACTTACCGCCCGAATTTTTCAGCAAAGCGGTGTTGTGGAAATCATGTTGTTGGGTAAACAATTGCATGTATGAGTTGACGAAGTTAGTTCACTCTTCTTTTAATAACAAAAGTCCCGACATTGTTTCCGGTAGTGACTTACTTTTAATTAACTAATACGACAAATCTGTTTGATCTTATTTGTAGAATCAGTCGTAAAATATTTTTGTGTTTTAAGCTTATTTTATGTGATAAAAGCATATTTTTAGATATAATAAGAAGTTATTCTGTATTATTGATATAAAGTAGTTCTACCCAGTCAACTTATGAAATTGAAAAACCTCTATCTATTTGTCGCATTCTTTGCGCTTTGCGTCACTGTTTCTTTTGCACAGCATAGAATCATTTTGCGTGACGGATCTTTTACCCCTGAAAACAACATTACAGCTTCCAGAATTACCGAGTTCAACCGTAGGCTCGGATCGCTGAACCGGAAATCTTTTGTCGTTATTCAATTTGAAAATACACCTGGTGATGCTGAAAAAACTGAATTAAAAAACGAGGGTATTACATTACTGGATTACATACCAGACAATGCCTACACCGCCACCGTAACCAGTACATTAAATGCCGGTTCATTGCAGAAGGCAAACGTAAGGTCGGTCATCGCATTGACCGTGAACCAGAAAATGCATCCTTCACTGGCAAATGGTAAATTTCCTTCTTATGCCGTGAAGGCTGCTGGTATGGTGGATGTATGGATAAGCTTTCCAAAGACATTTTCATTCCAGGAAGTAAGTGAAGAATTAAGAAATAAAAACTTTCAGTTAAGGGCAGATATTTTCAAAAATTACGGTGTTTTGGAATTGCGTATACCGGTTACACGTGTTTCTGAACTTGCTGCACTTCCATTTGTGCAATATGTACAGGCTGTGCCTGCCCCGGACCAGCCCTTCAACGACCATAGTGAAGAAAATTCCCGGGCAAACGTTTTAAGCTCCTCCGTTTCCGGCAACCGTAATCTGAATGGTGAAGGCGTAGTAGTTGGCATTGGAGACAATGCCAATCCGATGCTTCACATTGATTTTAACAACCGGATCATCAACCGTTTTGCCTCTGAGACAAGTGAGTCGCACGGGCTTCATGTTATGGGAACCATGGGCGGTGCCGGAATCATCGAAGAGCGTTACAAGGGATATGTCCCTAAAGCCAGGATTATAGTACACCATTTTTCTAATTTGCTGGTCAATCTGCCCAATTATGTGAAAGATTATGGCATGGTGGTAACCAACAATTCATATGGAAATGATGTGACGAGCTGCACATCTTTTGGCGCTTATGACTTGTATTCTCAGATTCTTGACCAGCAGGCTCTTGATATGCCATATCTTGAAAACGTGTTCGCTGTCGGCAATAGCGGGGCTGTGCCCTGCACTCCTTTTCCAACGGGATTTGGCACTGTCTTAGGAGGTTATCAGGCCGCTAAAAATATTATTACGGTTGGAAATACGCAGATGGACGGGCAGATCTCCATGTATTCAAGCCGCGGTCCGGCCAAAGATGGGCGGATAAAGCCGGAAATTGTGGTTCAGGGAACAACCATCAGATCCACTACACCTGAAAATAATTATGGATTAGGCTCCGGAACAAGCATGGCTTCTCCGGCAGTTTCGGGAAGTTTGGCACTATTATACCAGCAATACAGAAAATTAAACGGAGGAGCCAATCCGAAAAATGCTTTAATGAAAGCATTGATCTGCAATAGCGGTATGGATAAGGGAAATGCCGGCCCGGATTATAAATATGGATTCGGATGGTTAAACCTCATTCGGTCAGTCAAAATGCTGGAAAGCGGCAGTTATATCAATGGATCGGTATCAAATAAGACATCAAAAACGCATGCGATAACAATTCCTGAAAATACCGCACAGCTTAAAGTGATGTTATACTGGAACGATCCGGCCGCAGCCATACAGGCCAGCCAGACTCTGGTAAATGACCTTGATCTGGAAGTAACGAATCCTGCCCAGGTTAAAACGTTACCAAAAATTCTGGACGCTGCCCCGTTAAATGTCGATAATCCTGCTACGACGGGTGCCGATCATATCAACAATATTGAACAGGTGGTCATCGATCGTCCGGCAGCAGGAAGCTATAATGTTATCATCAAAGGTACAGCTGTCAACCAAAATCCGGAGCAGGAATATTTTGTTGTTTATGACGCCATTCCGGAGGAAACAACCATCACTTACCCGATTGGCACAGAACGGGTTCAGCAGGGTGATGCGATAAACATCAGCTGGGATTCGTTTGGCAACGATAACAACGGTTTTACAATTGAGTACTCGACGGACAATGGAGGCTCATGGATTGCCATTAACTCATCCGTTGCACCCAGTCTCCGTCAGCTGGCCTGGACGATTCCGAACATAGCCACTACGCAGGCAAAAGTAAAGATTACACAGAATGGAACGGGAAATGTCAGTGAAAGCGAAGTTTTCACCATTTTGGGTGTGCCCAATATGACTTTGTCGCCTGTTCAGTGCGAAGGATATGCTTCAATCCAGTGGGACGCCGTAACAGGTGCGACTGACTATGAAGTGATGATGCTTCGTGGGGAAGAAATGGTTTCGGTTGCCACTACGACGTCGACGAATTATAATTTTACCAGTTTGTCCAGAGACCAGACATACTGGATTTCGGTCAGAGCGAGGCTGAACGGGAAGCCTGGCAGGAGAGCTGCGGCGCTTTCAAGAAAACCGGATAATGGAAATTGCAGCGGAACGATCTCCGACAATGACCTGAAACTGGATGCTATTGTATCACCAGCTTCGTCGGGGCGGAAATTTACGGGAACCGAGTTGTCAGCTGTTTCAAAAATTACAGTCAGAATTAAAAACCTGGATGATGCTGCTGTAACCGGGGAATTCAAAGTAAGATATTTTATCAACGATATTTTAAAAGGAGAAGAAATATCCGGCACGGCTATACCGGGCGGAGGGACTCATGAAATCACTTTTTCCTCTCTTGCGGATCTTTCCGCGATCGGGTCTTATCAGATTAAAGCTGAGGTGGAAAGGCCGGGCGATCCTGTAACCGGTAACAACAGCATAACCCAAACATTCCGGCAACTGGCAAATAATCCTGTTGCAATGCCATTTCTTGATGACATGGAGTCGTTGCCCAAACAGGAATCGTTCCTGACGCAGACAGGATTAGAAGGCTCTGATCGATATGATTTTTCTGGCAACACGGTTTATGGTCGTTTAAGAACTTTTGCAGGTTCTGGTGCTGCCGGTTCGGGCGAAAGAGCACTGGCACTGGATGCAGACCGGTATGTGGAAAGCGGAAATACAAATTTTTTGATCGCTACATTCAATTTATCTGCTTTCAATGCAGCGAATGATGATATCCGGCTGAACTTTCGCTACAAAAACCACGGACAGTCCAGCAATGCAAGTAACCGCGTCTGGATCAGAGCACGGGATACGGATGCCTGGATTGAAGTATATAATCTTTACGCAAATCAGAATGGAGTCACAGCCGGATATAAATTATCTTCCGATATTGAGATAAGCAAAATATTGACTGCCAACGCCAAAAACTTTTCTCCGAGCTTTCAGGTGCGTTTCGGGCAATATGGAAAAGTCATGGTCGCAGATTCTTACAGCGGTGCCGGTTACAGTTTTGATGACATCAGGCTGGTTCAGATTGCAAATGATGTTCAGGCTGTAAGTCTGACAAATCCGGTTTTGTCCGGTTGCGGGATAGGCAACGCGGAAGTTGTAAAAGTTTCTGTCAGGAATAATTCCCCATCCTCCTTAACGGACATTCCGGTGAAATTTCAGGTCGATAACGGTACCGTTTTTACGGAAAGTATCAGTTCGCTTGGAGGAAATGTTACCAGTGAATACACCTTCCAGGCCCGTGCAAATCTTTCTGCCCCCGGAGTACACAGTCTAAAGGTCTGGGTTGATCTACCTTCCGATTCAAATATTCAGAACAATACCATCGTTGCCGAGATTTTCAACTCTCCATTAATTACCTCATTCCCGTACCTCGAAAACTTTGAAACAGGAAATGGTTTCTGGTATGGCGGAGGAACAAATAGTTCATGGAGTTTTGGAACGCCGGGTGCTACGAAAATAAATAAAGCTGCGAGTGGAAGCAAAGCCTGGAAGACAAACCTGACAGGGAAATACAATGCAAAAGAGGTTTCATACTTATATTCTCCATGTTTTGATCTGCGGGAAATGCTGGTCCCTACCATCAGTTTTAACGTAGCGCTCGATATTGAAGATTGCGGAAGAAATATCTGTGACATCGCTTACATGGAATATTCAACGGATGGGTCGGCCTGGCGGCGCCTGGGTGCAAATGGCCAGGGGACAAATTGGTATAACAAAACGAATGCGAATGACAACGGCTGGAGCACTCAGGATTATACCCGCTGGCATGTGGCGACCATTGCGTTGCCGGCTGGTAGTGCCAGTATCCGTTTGCGATTTGTAATCAGGACGGATGAAACCGAGATGCGCGAAGGAATTGCCATTGATGATATCCATGTATACGATAACCGGAACGGTATTTATGACGGCACAAGTATGTCTGCCGCTGCTCAGGGTTCTGCCGGGGAAAAGCAATGGACAAACTACACCAACAACGGTGCGCTGGTAGCGTCGGTTTACAATAACAATCAGGATCTTGGAAATACAGATGTGCGTATTTATGTTAATTCGGGATCAGTCAGAAATACGAACGGACAATACTATTTAAACAGAAACGCAACGATAAAACCAACGAATTATAATTTTGCTGACTCAGTGACCGTTCGATTGTATTTTCTGGACTCGGATGTGGAAAGGCTTATTGCCGCTACCGGATGCCCAACCTGTATAAAACCTGCTTCGGTGTCGGATCTGGGTATATCGAAATACAGCGATACCAATGATGCAAATGAAGATGGTACCGTAGCCAACAACAGTTCAACGGGCTGGTTTTTCATTCCTGCCAGCAAAACCAGGAAAGTGCCCTTTGACAAGGGATATTACGCAGAGTTTAAAGTCAAAAGTTTGTCGGAGTTCTGGCTGAGCCGGGATGCCATGGGGGCGGCAACGCCTCTGCCGGTTGAATTGATCAGTTTCACAGCCAAACGAACAGAAGGAACGGAAAAGTCACCGGACGTTTTAACGGAATGGGTGACCAGTTCAGAAGTAAATTTCAGTCATTTTGAGCTGGAAGTCGCCAAGGGGAATGATGCTTTGAAATCAGGTCAGTTTGTTAAAATCGGAGAGATCTTTGCAGACGGCGGTATAAAAAAGGGGCAGCATTATTCATTTGTTGATTATGAAAAAGAAAAAACCGGTATCCGTTATTACAGGCTGAAAATGATTGACCTGGACGGCACCTTCAAATATTCAATGGTACGCCCTGTTGCGATTTCTGATATGATCGACTGGCAGATTTATCCGAATCCTTCTACCGATGTGGTCAACGTAATTTATCAGGGCAACGAAGGGGATGAGGTGCGGGTTAGTGTCGTTGACCTTACGGGGAAGATATCTGTGAAGGGGAATTTCTCGGCGAACGGTTCACTGCAAAAATACCGGATCGATCTGGGCGGAGCTGCTTTTGTACCCGGATTGTATATGGTTGAAGTCGTTGCAGGAAAAAGAAGGGAAGTTTTTAGATTGGTAAAATTATAAATACATAAAAAAGACAAAGTCCGCATGATCAGCGATCGTTTGGACTTTGTCTTTTTCAGTTTTATTACTAGACGGCCTAAATTTCCCACTCCCGAAAATATAGTCATATCGTAGCGATTAGATACTTTTTATGAATTTCGGTGCTTTTCTCTTTTTTGAAAATTGTTCGTAAGCATAAGCAATTGAAATTAGCTTTCCTTCATCATAAGCCTTTCCCAAAAAGGATATACCGACAGGAATTTCACTGACAAAACCCATAGGGACAGTGACTGATGGATATCCAGCCAATGCGGCTGGACCATAAGATCCGTAACCGGTTCCGAAATCTCCGTTGACCGGATCAATACACCAGGCAGGGCCGGTTGCAGGACCGCAAAGTGCATCAAGGTTTTGTTCTGCTATCAAATCATCGATCATTTTCCTTACACCAGTCACTTTCGCATACGCCTCCAGGTACCCGGTACTTTTCAGATCACCTCTTTTCTGTGCGTTTTCCAGTAATTCCTGCTGAAAGATGGGCATGGCTCTTGCCGCGTTTTCACTGTTGAATCTGATCAGTTCTTCCAAAGACTTCACTTTCCCATTGGCCTTGCTGAGATATGCATTTAATCCGTCCTTGAATTCATATTCCAGCACTTCGCCTGTTGCACCGCCGAGGCTTCGGAATTTTATAAACTCCACTTCAACAATCGTCGCACCCTTACTTTTTAAAAGCTCGATAGATTCTTTGAACAGCACATCGATGCCCTCGTGTTTTTTGAGAAAGCTTTTTTCAATACCAATTCTTTTTCCTGTCAAGCCATCTGCTTTGAGAAATGCAGTATAATCTGACAATGCTTTTCCCACGCCAGATGCTGTTGCTTCGTCGCCTGGATCTATGCCTGTCATCGCTCCTAACAGTAATGCGGCATCTTTTACAGTTCTGGCCAACGGGCCTGCTGTATCCTGCGTTTTTGAAATGGGGATAATTCCCGCTCTGCTGACCAGCCCGACCGTCGGTTTTATGCCGACTACATTATTCATCGAAGCCGGACAGGCGATGGAACCGTTTGTTTCGGTACCAACCGCTGCGGCACATAAATTGGCGGCCACCGAGACTCCTGAACCGGAGCTGGAACCGCAAGGTGAGCGGTCGAGCACATAGGGGTTCCTGGTCTGCCCGCCTCGGCTGCTCCATCCGCTTGAAGAACGTGTCGAACGGAAATTTGCCCACTCACTCATGTTGGTTTTACCTATTATGACGACTCCAGCACTCCGTAATTGTTTTACCACAAAAGAATCACTTTTGGCAATATTCCCTTCCATGGCAATCGATCCGGCCGTTGTCTGCATCTTGTCGGCTGTATCAATATTGTCTTTTATCAGAATAGGGATTCCGTGCAGAGGCCCCCGTATCTTTCCGGCTGCCCGTTCTCTATCAAGTGCTGAAGCAATTTGCAAAGCATCAGGATTCAGCTCAATAACTGAGTTGATAAGCGGTCCTTTTTTATCGATTTCACTGATCCTGTCAAGGTACAATTTTACGAGCTGCTGCGCGTTTAACGCTCCGCTTTTCATCATTTTTTGCAGATCATCTATACTCAGTTCATCGAGCTTAAAACCATTTTCCAGGCGGTCCGATCCGGATCTTGAACTTGAATGAAAGCCAAATAATCCCATTCCTAAAAATGTCAGACCTGCCAGGGATCCGGTATGTATAAATTTTCTGCGGTGCATAAGGTGTTCGTAAAATGAGTGATCCTAAATATAAGTTTACCTCGCAGATTAATCATGAAATTTGTCACAAAAAATCATTGTACTCCAAGCATATCACTGAAGGCTTTTCCATTTCGCAGTTGCAGATCTAACCGTCCATTCCCAATTAAATATTTTATGAAGTAACTGCTATCAGCTCCCCTGGAGATTTCAGGTTTATGTTTTTCTGGTCAAATTTCCGGTACAAACAAGTTATGCTCATTCCTGATGTTTATATCGGCCCGGATTAAAGCCGCATGGTTAACTGACTTGGGAAATGGTTTTCTAAAAATTAGCTGTGGAGATTGAAAGCTCTATTTTGCATCAGGGTGGGGACAAATAGCTGATGCCCTGTTTTTAATGCAGGTATTTGTTTTTATAACCGCTCAAAACCTTTCGTTAAATGGTATGTTTTAACCATCTTGCAGTACTATAAATACAGATAGTCAGGATGTTTATAAATTTTAAAGACATCTTTGAAAACTCTTAAAGAATCCAATTATTTTACCTGATGAAGAAATCTTTTTTATTATTTGTTGTCTCATTAATTATCCTTGCTGCCTGCAGCCCCTCGGGGAAATTTTCAAAGGAAGAAGCGCAAAAGATCGGCGTTTCATGGAAACTGATAACCAATTTTACCGAAGTGGATGGCGCGTTTAAAGCAAAATTCACTTTAAAAAATGGTGGAGATATTGCCTTGAACAATAAAAACTGGACGCTGTTTTTCAATATGTCGCCCAGGCCGATCCAGGCAAATAAAACGCCGGAGCCTGCCAAAGTTGAACACATCAATGGTGATTGGTATAAGCTGGTTCCTGAAAAAGATTTCAAACTGAATGCAGGTGATTCCATCACGGTCAACTATACCGGTACATCCGGTGTGATTAAGGAAACAGATGCGCCACTCGGATTGTATTTTGTATTCTATGATGAAGATGGTAAGGAGAAAGAGATTATTCAGGTTGCAGATTACACGATTGAACCTTTCACTACCAAAGAACAGATCCTGCGTGGAAAGAACGATTTGGAACCCATCCAAACGGCGGAATTGCGGTATAAACAAAATCTGGTTATGTCTTCCATTGATTCTTCCCGGCTCCAAAAAATTATCCCTGCACCGGTAAAGATGATAAACAGCGCCGGAGCCTTTACGTTAAATAATGAGACGGCCATCTACTACGAAGCCGGGCTCGAAGGAGAGGCAAAATATCTGGGTGAAAAGCTGAAAACCGTTACCGGTAAAGCGTATGCAGCAAAAAGTGGTCTTCCTGAAACGGTAGCGGCCAATAGCATCATTCTGAAATCAGGTAAAGTCCAGGTTAACGGTGTAGCGAAGGAAGCCTATACGCTGGGTATCAATGGGAATGGAATCACTATTACCGGAAGTGATGCGGCCGGTGTTTTTTATGGTGTGCAAAGTCTGATGGCGCTGGTTCCGCTTGAAGCGTTTCAAAAGCCATCAGCAGCAATCTCATTTGGCTTTACACAAATTGAAGATGCGCCAAGATTTTATTTCCGTGGTCTGCATCTGGATGTCGCCCGTAATTTCCAGACTAAAGAGTCTGTAAAAAGAATCATTGATCTGCTTGCAACGTATAAGGTCAACCACCTGTTATTTTACACGGCTGAAGACGAGGGCTGGCGGGTGGAAATTGATGGCCTGCCGGAGCTCACCACAATAGGTGCGGAGCGGCAGCATACCAGTAGTATGAATAATTCAGTTTTGCATCCTTCTTATGGTTCAGGCCCATTCGCCAAGGACGAAGGGAAATTCGGAGCCGGGTACTATACCAAAGCAGATTTTGTTGAAATTCTGAAATATGCAAAGGAACGACATGTCAATGTTATTCCTGAATTGAATTTTCCCGGACATGCACGTGCCGCAATCAAATCGATGGAAGCGCGTTATGAGCGTCTGATGAAAGAGGGAAAAGAAACAGAAGCAAATGAATACCGCCTGATCGATCCGGATGACAAATCAGTTTACATTTCTGCACAGGGATATAAGGATAACGTGGTCAGTGTAGCCCGTGAATCAACGTATCATTTTTTTGAAAAAGTGGTAGATGAAATGGCAAAGTTATACAAAGAAGCGGGTCTGACGATGGACACTTTTCATACCGGTGGAGACGAGGTTGCTGACGGCGTTTGGGAAAAATCGCCCATGGCCGCCAAGTTGCTGAAAGAACATCCTGAAATAAAAGGCGCTAAAAATCTTCAGACTTATTTTGTGCGGAGATTGGTGCCAAGGCTCGAAAAACGCAATCTAAAAATCCATGGCTGGGAAGAAGTTGCACTGACAAAAACAGCGGAAGGAAAATATCTGGCCAATCCAGAGTTTGTTGGAAAACAGGTTGTGCCTTATATCTGGAACAATGTATTTGATGTTGATCTGGGTAACCGGATGGCGAATGCGGGCTATCAGGTGATTCTTTGTAATGTAACGAATTTGTATTTCGACATGTCCTACAACAATGATCCGAAAGAACCGGGTCTTTATTGGGGCGGCTTTGTAAATACCTGGGATACCTGGGCTTTTGCACCTTTTGATATGTTTAAAACTACGTATACCACGGCTATGGGAAAACCAATGGCTGAGGAATTTGTTGGAAAAGAAAAATTGAAACCGGAAGCACGTAAAAATATTCTAGGACTGGAAGCTGAACTCTGGGCAGAAACAATCAAAGGAAGAGAGATGATGGAATATTCCATCCTTCCTAAGCTTTTCGGGTTTTCTGAAAGTGCCTGGTCTGCTCAAAGAAGCTGGGAGACGATCGAAGACAAGGTTGCGAGAGATAAGTCGATCGCTGCCGGATGGAATATTTTTGCAAATTCTATTGCCCGGAAGGAAATTCCAAGACTAAGTTATCTGAACGGGGGCTACAACTATCGGCTTCCATTGCCAGGAGCTGTCGTAGAAAGTGGTATGCTGAAAGCAAATGTGGATTTACCGGGCCTTACGATTCGTTACACAACGGATGGCTCTGAACCAACAGCTCAGTCTGCTCTGTATACAAGTCCGGTGAAGGTATCCGGAACGGTTAAACTGAAAAGTTTTGATAAAGCCGGTAAGTCAAGCCGAACCAGTATCGTTGAAGCAAAATAATTCTTTGAACGTTGAATGTAAACTATGATACACCCGGGAAGTAGTAACAAGACTTTCCCAGGTGTATTTCTGTTTTATAAAGATAAGCGCCTGCATGCACTTCTTTTTGATACAAAGATCAGAGTCGCTTTTTGGCTGGCTCTGTGTCTGAAGCAGTTATTGTCAGTTTTTTGTAAGTGAAAAAAACACCCTCCAGAACCTACTCATGAAGCAAAACGCATTTATTGTCATCCTGATTTTACTCATCTTTTTTGTAATATCCTTTCTGACTAATATTCTTGGTCCGATCATTCCTGACATAGTCCAAAGTTTCCATCTAAGTATCGGTCTTGCCGGTTTTCTGCCTTTTGCATTTTTTGTCGCTTATGGCGTCATGTCGATTCCTGCCGGCTTGATGGTTGAAAAGTATGGTGAGAAAACAGTATTGCTGATCGCCTTTTTATTCGCCTTCGCAGGCGCTTTGCTATTTGCTGTGAAACCAGGATTTACCATCGCATTATCATCTCTTTTTATGATTGGCGTAGGTATGGCCATGCTGCAGGTCGTAATTAATCCTTTGTTGAGAGTGGCCGGCGGTGAGCAAAAATTCGCATTCAATTCTGTTCTGGCTCAGTTGTTTTTTGGCGCCGCTTCATTTTTAAGCCCTTTGTTGTATAGCTATCTGGTATTAAATGTACATTCTCAACAATCCGGATTTTTACTGGATACGCTTAACAAACTGGTTCCTGAAAACTTAAAATGGGTTTCGCTGTATTGGGTTTTCGCTTTCATTTCCATCATCATGGTACTTGTGGTCGGGCTGGTGAAGTTCCCGAGGGTAGATTTAAAAGAAGATGAAAAGATTGATGTCGGTAAAGCCTTCAGCGAACTTTCCGGCAACAAATCCGTGTGGATGTTTTTTCTGGGAATTTTTGCTTACGTAGGTACCGAGCAGGGCATAGCCAATTGGATCTCGAAGTTTCTGCAAATATACCATCACGTAGACCCTGCTACCACGGGCGCTTCGGTGATCTCCTATTTCTGGGGCCTGTTAACGATTGGCTGCTTTCTGGGACTGATACTTTTAAAACTGATTGACAGCAAAAAAGTGCTGCTGGTATTTACTGCCGGTGCAATCGTATCGTTATTAACCGCTTTGTTTGCGTCTAAAGAGTTAAGTCTGCTCGCCTTTCCCCTGACGGGCTTTTTTGCCTCAGTGATGTATTCCGTTATTTTTTCTCTGGCACTTAATTCGGTCCCAAACCATCATGGAACATTTTCGGGGATCTTATGTGCCGGCATAGCCGGTGGAGCTGTCGTGCCATTGATCATTGGTGGTTTGGCAGAATTGTTTGGTTTGCAGTTGGCGATGCTTTTCCTGCTGGTAACGCTTGGTTATATTTTAAGCATCGGCTTTTGGGCAAAACCTCTGGTTAACAATGATACAGTGAAAAGTTGGAAAGCGTTTTTTGGATAATCCCTTTAATCATATCCGATCTTCAAAAAACCATTTTCACACCGGAGGTATGTATAAAATTATTCTGCTTATCGACTTTGCCGAGGAATACAGCAAAGCACTTCTTAAGGGAATTGCCAAATATTCAAGAGAACACGGGCCATGGATATTCTGCCGTATGCCGCTGTTTCATCGGGAAACAGTGGGTGTTGAAGGTATTTTGCAATGGGCGCTGGACTGGGGCGCCGATGGGATCATAGGGCAGTTTTATAATGATCCCAACATTGGAAAAATTACAGATGCAGGAATTCCGGTCATTGCGCAGGATTTTAAAAAAAGGTTTGATGAAATACCCAATATTACCGGAGCGCACCGGGAAGCGGGGGAAATGGGCGCCGAATACTTTTTGAAAAAGGGGTTCAAGAACTTTGCATTTTATGGGTTTAAGGATATTGTCTGGTCGCAGGAAAGGGCAGAAGGATTTGAAGACCGGGTGACGCGTGCAGGGTATAAGGTGCACTATTTTGAACATAAGATGGCACGCCAGTCTGAGCTTTGGTATTACCGTCCTGCTTCATTAGGGAAATGGCTTAAGTCCCTTCCAACGCCAATCGCACTGATGGCTTGCGACGATAATCAGGGGCAGCACATCACAGAAGCCTGTCGTCTCTACGGGATCAGGATCCCGGAAGAAATGGCTGTTCTCGGTGTGGATAACGATGAAATGATCTGTGAGTTTTCGGATCCGCCATTATCCAGTATAGGCCAGGATGCAGAAAAAGGTGGATATGATGCAGCAAAGCTGCTCCACCAGCTCATTACCACAGGTATGAAAGATTTTTATGATATTGTAGTGAGGCCTACACAGGTTATTACAAGGCATTCAACAGATATCTATGCTACGAACGACGACCATATTGCATCGTCCCTGAAATACATCCATCAAAACATAGATAAAAATCTTCATGTCGACGAAGTAGTAAAACAGGTGCCCTTATCAAGACGAGCCCTGGAAAAACGTTTTGCCGAAGTAATGGGTTATCCCATCTACAAATACATTTATAACCTCCGTATCGAGAAATTTACCCAAAAACTGCTGGATACGGATATGTCGGTTTTCGAAATAGCGCTGGATATGGGATTATCTGACAGTAAAAATATTGCACGCCAGTTCCGCCAGGTGAAAGGCTGTAATCCGAGTGAATACCGGAACAAACATCTGGCGGGAAAATAATAATTGTCATGAACAGAAAAGGAAAAGGAGCCAGGTTTTCAAAACCGACTCCTTATTCCCTTACTTAAATAACCATTCAAACTTTACCAGATCACCACTCTCGAAGCTTCGGGCAGGATCATTTTGCTTCCTGCACCACAGCTCCAGGCATCCTGGAATTCCTTCAAATGTGGGAGCGGTCCATTGATCCGGTCTTTTGCAGGCGCATGCGGATCAGTTTGTACCTGGTTTCTCAATGCTTCGTCCGTAGTGTTCATATGCCATACCTGTGCCCAGCCCAGGAAGAATCGTTGCTTCCAGTTGAATCCGTCAATAGGAGCCGGCTCCGGTTTTCCTTTCAAAGACTTTTCCAAAGCATAATAAGCCAGTGTAAGTCCACCCAGATCAGCCACATTTTCTCCGATCGTCAAGGCGCCGTTAATTTTAAATCCTGGCAACGCTTCAATTCCGCTGAAATAGTCGATGTATTTTTTCGTGAGTTTATCAAAGTTGGCACGATCTGAAGACGTCCACCAGTTTTTCAGATTTCCTTCTTCATCAAATTGTGATCCCTGGTCGTCAAAGCCGTGTGTGAATTCATGACCGATCACAGCAATGATCCCGCCGTAGTTAATGGCATCGTCAGCATTACGGTTATAGAAGGGAGGCTGTAAGATACCCGCCGGGAAGACAACCTCATTATTTAAAGGATTGTAGTATGCATTTACCGTTTGCGGTGTCATATGCCATTCGCTTTTATCAACCGGCTTACCGATTTTCTTGACATTTTCCTCATTTTGGAACAATGAAGCGGCAATCACGTTTTCAAACAATTTATCTCCTTCAATTTTGATTGAAGAGTAATCTTTCCATTTGTCAGGATAGCCAATTTTGTACGTGAAAGCTTTCAATTTTTTGTGAGCCCTTGCTTTGGTAGAATCGCTCATCCAGGTCAGTTTGTCAATTCTTTCGCCATAGACTGTACGGACATTTTCAATCATTTCAGACACTTTCTTCTTGTCTTCCTCCGGGAAATATTTCTTGGTGAAAAGCTTGCCAAGCGGCATACCTAACAAGCCGTCCGTCGAGCGGATGGCTCTTTCTACGCGTGCTCTTTGTTGTTTAGTCCCACGCATGACGGTGCTGAAAAAGCGAAAATCTTCTTTGTCGAAACTTTTTGGAAGGTATCCTGCAAATGTCGAAAGCAGCTGCCAACGCGTATAGAGCTGTAAAGTGGCCAACGGAGTTGCCTTTAGTAGCGCATTCAAATTTTTGACGTAAGCCACATTCTGAACGATAACGGTATCCGTCTTGATGTCCTGCCTGGCGGCAAATGTTTTCAGATCAAAGTCGGGCGCAAGTTTGGCGAAATCATCAAAGGATGTCTTATTGTATGTCTTGATCGGGTCGCGCAGTTCAACATTTGTCAACTGGAGTTTCGCTAGTCTGGTTTCAAAATCAAGGATGGTTTTTCCCGGATTTACATCTTTGAAATTCGCATATCCAAACATGTTATCCACATGTTTCACAAACTCATTGCGGACTTTTACAGTACTTGAATCAGTACGCTCGTAGTAACTTTTTTCTCCAAGGCTCAAACCGTCCTGTCCTTCATACAGGACATTCATTTTGCTGTTTTTCAAATCGCCCTCAACGCCGAAGCCGATAACGGTTGATACACCGACTTTTTGTAATTCACCTGTCAGGGAAGCAAGGTCTTTAAGTGACTTAACCTCCCCAATCTTATCAAGATATGGTTTTAGCGGTTCGAGGCCACGCTTTTCAACCGTTGCCGTATCCAGAAATGATTTATAATAATCCGCAATCTGCTGCTCTTCACTACCGTTTTTCCGGTCTTTCAGACTCGTGATTTCCTCGATAATTCCTTTCAGCCGCACTTCTTTGTTTTCCTTATCAAGAATTCCGAATGCGCCCCAACGGCTTTCTGTCCCAGGGATCGGGTTCTTCTTTTTCCATCCGCCGTTTGCATAACTGTCAAAGTCGTCGCAGGCTTTCTTGGTGGAGTCTAATGAACTTAGGTCAAATCCCGGTACTTTTTCTGCTGAGGAGGTACTTTCCTTTTCGCTGCTGCAGGAGGTGATTACAACAACGGATGCCATCAGGGACCACTTTAAAAAAGCTGATTTCATAGGTGATGATTATTTGGTTTTGGATTCTCTATAAGCAAATGTAATTATTTCGACAAATATGTTTATCAACTTAATGACGGCCGGTTTATCTTAAGGATTCCGGTATCAAAATTTCTAAGGAAACTTATACCTGCTAAATCAAAGTGAGCCAGCTTTTCCGAGCTGGCTCACTTTGATTTAAAAAATGTATCATGTCGGTGTTATTACTGAATTCCACCCATCCAGTTTTTGACAGGTTTCCAGAATATCAGCAGCAATACGCCGAAGCCCATAGAGAACAGCGTGACTTGCTGAAACAGGGCTGGCATCTGCTGTAAGTTTTCTTCATCAAACCCGCCGGCGAAAAGTCCTGCGATAAGGTTACCGAGAGATGCAGCGACAAACCATATACCCATCAATTGGCTTACATATCGTTTCGGGGCCAGTTTGGTGTAAGAACTCAGACCTACCGGACTAAGACAAAGCTCGCCGATGGTATGTACCATATAAGTAAAGGTTAAAAACAGAGGAGAGGCAAGCTGTCCTGTCACGGCAACCTTGGACGCCATTTCCATAATAAAGAAACCTGTTCCTACTAAAAGAAGCGCTATGGCAAATTTTACAGGCGTCGCAGGATTATAACCCCGCGCAGACAGGAAGATCCATAAACTTGCCATTACCGGAGCAAATATCAAAATGAAAGTTCCGTTAAAATTCTGGAACCAGCTTGACGGCATTTCCCAGCCACCAAATGTTCGCTGCGTATATCGTTCAGCGAATATCTGAAGCGACGAGCCTGCCTGCTCAAAGCCAGACCAGAATATGGCAGCAGCAAGGAAAAATACGATCAATACATAAATTCTTTTCTTTTCAACAGGCGTAAGACCACCCGCTACCAGAATGTAAATGAAGTAAAAGATTGATACGGTAACAATGATAATCCCGGCTCCCTGTGCTAGTCCCTGAGCGGTGGTCATATCAATCAGACCTTTCAGTTGCAAGGCAGAGAGGAACAATACCAGCATTGCGACAAGCCCGTAACCAAGTTTGCGTTCTGAGCCCGATTTGGCAACGGATTCCGGTGTGCTTATTTTCACAGGAGGCACTTCTCCATAACCTTTAAGATATTTCTTACTGCCAAAATGGAAAACGATCAGTCCGAGTAACATTCCGACTGCCGCGGCACCAAAACCCATATGCCAGTTAATTTTCTGGCCAAGAAATCCTACAATGGTAATACCCAAAACTGAGCCCAGATTAATGCCCATGTAAAAAATTGAAAACGCAGCATCACGCCTCGCACCACCTTCTGGATATAACTCGCCTACAATTGAACTGATATTAGCCTTAAGCAAACCTGTTCCAATAGCAACCGTAACAAGTCCGATAAAAAAAGTGGGTGTGCCGCCAGGGATCGCCAGTACGATATGACCCAGCATGATGATAATCCCGCCATACCAGATCGCCTTTTTCTGCCCCAGAATATTATCTGCAATCCAGCCCCCGGGGAGTGTCAGCAGGTAAACAGATGATGTATAAAGCCCGTAAACTGCTGCAGCTTCTGCGGCCTCCAATCCCATTCCGCCCCTTACATTGTCAAGAAGGAATAACAGAAGGATCGCACGCATACCGTAAAAACTGAAGCGCTCCCACATTTCAGCAAAAAACAAAACATAAAGACCACGAGGGTGTTTCTGGGATATAGTAGAACTCATAAAAACAAAAAGAGATGTTTTATTTGGCAATAAGGTTCCTGCCTGGTGATTTTGATGGCGCAAGATAATGCAATATGCCTAAATTTTATACACTTCTTTGTTTAAACAATGATTTGCATAATCAACGCATTCGAGATTATGAGCTTTGTAGTATGCTGGTTGCCTTTACATGCAAAAACCGGATAATCAGGTATTCTGACTATCCGGCTTTTGGCTATCTTGCGGTAATATTTGCTAACGATCAACCTTCTATTTTACCGAGAATGATCCTTCGCCAACTTTAAACCCTTCTGAATAAAGTTCCACAGTGTAAGTGCCTGATTTGAACGGGCTGTTTTTATCATACAGAATGCTCACATCCTGATTATTGTTTCCATAAACCACATCCTGGCTGATGGTATAACCCTGTTCCTGGCCTTCATACTGAAATTTTCCTGATCCGGTGGCATCGTCAGAAATTGTTGCACCGCTCGGATCGATTACACGCATGTAGATCGTTTTGTTATCAGTCTGGGTCAACGGATTTTTTTCCAGAATAAAATCTACACGGACTTTATCAATTCTTTTTGCTTTCACATTTTCTCCTTCACGAATTTTTCCTTTGGAAGAAATCGCATATACTTTAACACTTCTTGCCCGGAGCGCAGCAGCTGTTGTTACTTTCGATTCAAGTTCGGCATTTTTAGAGACAACACCGGTAAGTGAATCGGAAACTGCTTTTTTGCTGGTTTCAAGCTCTGCCTTTTCCTGTGTCAGCGTTTCTGTTTTACTGATCAGCTGCTGGTTTTCTTCACGCAGCTGCGCTATTTCCTGGTCTTTCTGAGTCAGGAAGCTTTCGTATTCCTTAATCTTATTGCCTAATGTGATGGTACCTCTGCGCAAGGCTGCACGGTCTTTTACAAGATCCGCTTTGGCTTTTTCAAGTTCTTCAATATTTCCTCCCAACCCTTTTACTTCTATGATTTTCGCGTCGAGCTGTTTGGCAATGGAGTCTAGTTTGATCTCATTCATGGCCAGCTCATTCACACGGACCTCTAAATCTGCTTCTTGTTTTGTAGTGATGTTGTGTTCCTGGAAATAAAGATATCCAAAAACTGCTGCAACCACCGTCATGATAATTAATCCTATTACAATCCCGGTATTATTCTTATTCTCCATAACATTTAATTTAGGTTAAACTTATTCTTGTTTAGATCACATTAAAGAACTGTGCCATGTTATACGTTTTAAAGGATTGCCGGATATTCAAGCAAAAACCCGTCTAAAGACTATGCTTTAAACGGGTTTTAGGTTATTGTACATATATTTTCAACAACCAGAAGTGTTGTAATTGCGCCAGTTTGCCGAATTATTCCTCAATTAGTAATCGCCGCCAGCACCGCCGCCACCAAAACTACCACCACCAAATCCACCAAATCCGCCGCCGCTTCCGCCTCCGAATCCGCCACCCCAATTACCAGAAGAGCTTCCGCCGCTGGAATGGGTCGTATAAGGCCAGAAAATTGGCCCCATTCCTCCACCGGAATTCCGATATCCGCCACCACCTCCGCCGCCACGGTTTCTTGCTATAATAATCATGATAATAACAAAGATGATCACCACGATGAAAATAGGTGATGTTCCTTCACCGTTTTCTTCGGCTTTGGGATCAGCCTTGTATTCACCTGTTGCATATTTGAATAGTACATCAATACCCTTATCAAGACCGCGGTAATACATTCCATTTTTGAATTCTGGTGTAATGACCTGCGAAATGATTCGCTTTGCAACGGCATCCGGTATTGCTCCTTCCATGCCATAACCTGTACTTATATATATCTTGCGATCCGTAGAAGCCCAAAGTATAACGATACCATTATTCTTTCCTTTGCCACCAACACCCCATTCTCTGCCTAACTTTAGCGCGTAATCTGCGATAGGATAATCACCTGTTGTGGGTACAACCACGATGGCAATCTGTGTTGAGGTGGAATCGTTGTAGGCTACCAATTTACTTTCCAGTGCACTGATTTCAGTTGGGTTCAGCTGTTTTGCAAAATCATTTACCAGGCGCGGCGGATTAGGCTTCGCCGGTATATCCTGTGCCACTGCACGACAAAGGGTTATTAAGAACAGCCAGGAAAAAATGATGTATTTTTTCATAAGAATTATTACCCGAACGAGATATCGTCAGGTAGTTCATTGACATCGTCGGAACGATATGGGAAATGTGTTTTTAATTGGAGACCTGCTTCCTGAATACCTGCACAGAGTCCTTCAGCATACTTGCTTTGGGAAAAATAGGATCGTAATAAATCTTTGGTACTATTCCAGAAACCCGGCAGCACTTTTTCATTGATACCCTTATCTCCCAAAACCGCAAATTTTCTGTCTTCATAGGCAAGATAGAAAAGTACACCATTCTGTTCGGAAGTTGCATGCATTCCCAACAGCCCAAAAACTTCCTTTGCTCTTTCCAGTACGTCATTCGATGAACATTTTTTTTCGATATGCACTTTCACCTCCCCGGAAGTCTGTTTTTCAGCTTCCTTGATGGCAGCAATAATTTGCTTTTGTTCCTCTTCTCCGAAAAAAAGTGAATCAGTAGGCATGAAGTTGGATGTTGAAAGTTTGAAAACTGAAAGACTTAGCAGGTAAAATATAGTGGTGCAGTATTAATCCTGCACCATCGATTAAAACTGTACAGAAGGCGCTTTTTCTGAACCTGCTGCTGCGGTGAAATAACCCTTTTGAGCGAATCCGAAAATACCTGCGAAAAGATTAGTCGGGAATGTCCTTACTTCCTGATTGTAGTCCTTAACAACAGTATTGAAATCGTTACGTGCCACGGTGATACGATTTTCTGTGCCTTCCAGCTGTGCCTGCAGTTCCAGGAAGTTCTGGTTTGCCTTAAGTTCAGGATACCTTTCAACAGATACTAACAGACGAGAAAGTGCCCCGCTTAGCTGATCCTGTGCACCCTGGAACTTCGCGATGTTTTCAGGTGTAAGCTGATCTGCATTGATTGTAGTTGAAGTTGCCTTTGCACGCGCCTCGATAACGCCGGTTAACGTGCTTTTTTCGAATTCGGCTGCACCTTTTACTGTATTGACAAGGTTTGGGATAAGGTCAGCGCGGCGTTGATACTGGCTCTCTACCTTCGCCCATGACTCTTTTACGACCTCGTCCTTGCTTACCATTCCATTATATTTGCCACATCCTACAAATCCGAAAATAAGAAGTATGACAACAACTGCGATTAGTCCTTTTGACATTGTATTGTTTGATTTAGTGTTAATGATTTGGTCCAAAGTTGACCAAAGCTAGCAAAATCTTAAAGAAAAACTACATAACCGGTAGCGTGACATTATATAACGCTGTGCACCGGGATGACAGGTTAGATACTGCCAACGCCTGCGATGTGATTCCACGAGGACCAGTTACCGGAAACATTATAGTCAGTCAGAAAACTTTCGTAAAACATAGCCCCCCAGGTCCAGTTCACACCGAGCTGATTGGCCAGGTAGTCTGCAGCCATAGTCCGTTCTGAGGATGTCAGGTGTCCTGTGGAAGTTAATTTTTTTATAATGAGGTTCACTTCCTCATTATCAGTTTCTCCATTAGTCCATTTTTCAAAAACGGCAGTTTCATTGAGCCAGCGTTTATTTATTTCATGTTTGATTCCTCCCGGTTTGAAAAGTCTTGAACCATGACGAAGCAAGGTCCAGTGTGAAAAATCTCTCTGTAAAAGATTTATAATGACTTTTTGCGCCTCAGGTTTTTCCTGATAAGGCAGCAAACCCAGATAGAGCGATTTGGATGAGAGACAACCCAGTGACAGCCAGGGTGACAGTCCATAATCAATGACGGGTTCATTTGAATCGGATTCTTTTCCCGGTCTGATCACCTGATCGAGAAATTCCTGTAGTCTCAGCAATGCCGTTGTTTCGCCTCCTTTGATCGTGCCGTTAAATGATTCCCGGCCGGTTCCTATTTCCAGCGGATCTATGGACAACATTGGCAGCGACGGAATCAGGCCTGCTTCGTAGCCTTGTGGCAATACTACTTTTTCAGGAGCCGGAATCGCCGGTTTCACTTTTAAATGTGACAAGACCTGGACTTTGAAATCAGGGAAGTCGACAGGAAGTTTAGCAATTGAAAACGGCAGATCCACGACACTCCCGAGCGTAGACATCCAGAAAAGCTTGATGTCTACATTCATAACCTTAATGTTTTTGCTGAGTGAAGTTTCAACGCTGGTCTCATCCGGAGCAATTTCCTTACTTGTATAGATGTATTGCGCTCTGTATTCGTCAGCTAGGGCAGCCACTATTTTTTCCGGCTCTCCAACACGGATCAACAGATCTCCTCCTCTTTCCCGTAAGCGCTCACGCAAGTCAAGAACCGATTCAAGTAAAAACTGAGCTCTTAAGGCACCAGCACGGCGAAAACTGAATTTAGTTTTGTCAAATTGACGTGGGTCAAAAACGTAAACAGGAACAACTTCCCGGGCAATTTCTGTGGCTGTAAAAAAGGCTTCGTTATCCTGAAGTCGGAGATCATTACGAAACCAATAGATTATACGCTGAATCATTGAAGGAGATAATAGAAAGGAAATTTTATTGTTGTTAATGCAAGTATAACAAATTTTGTCCTCCTGACCTGCCCATTGTCCAAAACAAGCTATTTCAGCAGACGTAACAAAACAACGAATCCAATAAAATAGTCGTTCAAAAACTACTTTACTGGATCCGGAAAAATCTGTAATTGACGCCTAATAGCTCAAGATTGTAAATTCGGTACGGCGGTTGCGCTGATGTTCTTCTTCGGTTTTTGCATTTGGAATGATAAGCTGCCGCTCTCCATATCCTTTTGCAGTCAGCCGTTCTGCATCTATCCCTTTGAGATTCAGATATTTTATAGCAGATTCGGCCCTGTTCTGAGAAAGGGTCATGTTGTAAGCATCCGTAGCACGGGCATCGGTATGAGAGCTAAGCTCAATATTCATGGTCGGATTGTCTTTCAGTATCTGCACCAGCTTGTCAAGCTCTACCGCGGCATCCGGACGAATGTTGTACTTATTTAAATCGTAATAAATATTATCAAGTACAAAAGTCTTGTTCAGTTCCAGCCTGTCAAGTTTAATGGAAACCTGAAAAGTAGTATCCGTAACAGCTTTAGTCAGGAAAATAGGAGGAATACTTCTGCCATTCATCGAAAACGGTTCCCTTTTGCTGATGAAGCCCTTACGTTCCACAAGCAGGACATAGGATCTGCCTTCTTCCACCGGCTGTGTTCCAAATTTTCCAGCAGCGTTTGTCCTGAGCTGAGCAATTTGCGTATCCGAGGTATCAGGCAGGATATGAACTACCGCCGAATCGATCGGTGTCGGATTTGTTGAATTGTCATATACATCACCCGCAAGGAAATAACGCACTGATTTCAGTTTGCCTTCGATGTAATATGGATTTTGAGGGTTCAACGGATCCATCGGGTCTTTTACCGCGATCGTACTGTCGGCTGCTTTTGGTTTGAAGAAGTAATAAATGTCATCGTCTCCCTTACCGCCTTCACGGTTGGAAGCAAAAAAACCCTGGTCTTTATCTTTGAAGAAAACCAGGCCAAAATCATCCTGTGGACTATTAAAGGGCAAACCAAGATTTTCGATGGTGATGATCCCCTGGGTCCTGGTCGCAGTAAAAAGATCCAGTTTTCCCAAACCTGGATGTCCGTCGGAAGCAAAATAAAGAACGCCGCCTTCGGCAACATATGGGAACATCTCGTCACCCGCAGTATTGATGTCACGGCCCATATTCACAGGCTTGCTGAAGCGTCCTGAAGCGTCAATATTGGTTCTGTATAAATCGATTCCGCCCGCACCACCGGCACGGTTTGATGCGAAGTATAATGTCTTTCCATCTCGTGAAAACGAAGGAGAACCATCCCAGGCCAACGAATCATTAATCGGCAGCATGGCCGGAGGGGTCCACTGACCGTTAATATTCCGGCTCTGGTACAAATCGACATCTGCTGTTCCTTTCTTCTTGCCTGTGTTACCACGGGCAAAAATCAATGTTTTCCCGTCAGGGCTGAATGCGGGAGAACCTTCGTTGGCCTCAGGATCAAAGATTTCCTTGCTGAATAGTTCTGCCGTTCCCTGCGTTTCTCCCGCGTCTTTGCCTATTGCGATTTTATAAAGGCCAAGCATTGGCTGACCGTTATTTTTATATACTTTTTCTTTCTTTGAAGAAGAAAAAACCAGTTCGTTCCCCAATACAGTAGGGGAGAACTCAGAGCTTGTCCCGTTGAACGGAATATTTTTCAGCTGGACTTCCGGCATTTTTTCAATGCGGAGCTTATCTGTAATTTTTAGGATCTCAACTTCTCGAAGTGCTCTTTCCTGTAAGTTCTTGGGACTGGCCGGTGCTTTTGCAAACAAGGCAAACTGATTGGACGCTTCCTGATACTGGCCTGTTGTTTTTAAAGCATAAGCATATTGAAACTGTGCTTCCGGATTGGTGATCCCGCCATCCAGCGCTTTTTTATAGTACGGTATGGATTCTTTGAAACGATTGGACAGCCGATAGGACTCGGCGATCAGGAAACTTGTCTGTAAAGGTTCATAGTTAGCCTGCTCTGCTTTCTGCAAACCTTTAATAGCAAGGTCATATTCCCCGTTATCAAATTTTTTAACTCCGTCTTTATATGCCTGCATGGCAGAATTACAACCGGTCAGGAGCGTGCCTAATACCAGGATATTAATAGCGAGGGTAAAATAACACCGCAATATTTTCATAAGGTTATGTATAAATGCTAACGAATTGATAGGCGTTTATGGGTTACAAAAGACAATACTACTAAAACAACGTTTGGAAATAAAATTCTGGATATGCGTGGTAAAATTTTTTATTTAAAAGTTAATTAATGCTCCCAAAATAGTCATTCATTATTATAAAATAGTTACGACAACCTAATTATTGACAAATCATATTCTTTTATTAATGGTGCGGGGTTAAAGATCGCCATGATTTTTAAGAATTATTTGTTCCTGAAAACGAAATATGCAGGGATCAATATTTATGATGAGGTAAAATTATTTGGTTTAAACTGTTGGAAACAAGTTGGCATAAAACCGGCATAGCGCTCTGAAAGAGCTTAAAACGTATAGAAGAAAGAAACAAATGTAGCCGGTCTGAACCGGCGATAAATAAAAAATAGTATTAACATTTTGTAAATCAGCCACAGTCTGTTACTTTTGCAGTCCGATTTTTCGGGAAAACTGTTTTTAAAACAATCGGTTAGTTGATTAACTAGATCAAAATCAATTTATTAAATGCCAACTATTTCACAATTAGTCCGTAAAGGTAGAGAGACCATTACATGGAAATCCAAGTCACCGGCTTTGGATTCTTGCCCTCAGCGTCGTGGAGTATGTACTCGTGTATATACCACAACGCCAAAGAAACCGAACTCAGCGCTTCGTAAGGTTGCACGTGTTCGTCTTTCGAACAACAAAGAAGTGAATGCCTACATCCCGGGTGAAGGCCATAACTTGCAGGAGCACTCGATCGTTTTGATCCGTGGTGGTCGTGTTAAAGATTTACCAGGTGTGCGTTACCATATTATCCGTGGTGCATTGGATACAGCTGGTGTTAACGGACGTAAACAACGTCGTTCTAAATACGGTGCAAAACGCCCTAAACCAGGACAAGTTGCAGCACCGGTAAAAGGTAAGAAAAAATAAAAAGTAACTCTCTCTGCTTTTATTAAAGATCTATTCTGATAAATAAAAGGGAAGTAATCCTGGATTCTGTTCAGGGTGAATAAGTTGCAAAACGAAACCTCGTGTAAAACATTAAGTACAAAAATGAGAAAGTCCAAACCAAAGAAAAGATATATCCTGCCTGATCCTAAGTTCAGAGATGTACAGGTTACAAAATTTGTAAACAACCTGATGCTTCAAGGCAAGAAAAGCATTGCTTTCACAATTTTTTATGACGCATTAGAAGTGGTTGAGAAAAAAACCAGCGAAAGTGGTCTTGAAACCTGGAAAAAAGCATTGAACAATGTAACTCCATCTGTTGAAGTAAAAAGCCGTCGTGTTGGTGGTGCTACTTTCCAGGTTCCAACTGAAGTACGTCCGGAACGTAAGCAGGCTTTGGGTATGAAATGGTTGATCAACTACGCTCGTAAGCGTGGCGAAAAAACGATGGTGGACCGTTTGGCTGGCGAAATCGTTGCTGCTGCTAAAGGCGAAGGAGCTGCTGTTAAGAAAAAAGACGATACGCACCGTATGGCGGATGCGAACAAAGCATTCTCGCATTTCCGTTTCTAGGAAATATCCTTCGGGAAGAATATTTAAAAAGGGTTCTGGTTTTAAACCAGAACCCTTTTTTCGTTTAAAGGCCTCAAATTGATCTTTAATTTTCACTAAAATATTAAAGTGGAAAACACATACTTTGGGTTAAACCATTCAAGTGTCAATAACTTTTCAAAATTGTTTGTGTGCTTAAAATGATATAAGTGCAATTGCGTATATGATCTCACTCGAATGAATGTTCGCGTTCGAAGTAAAATTTATTGTCGCGTAATCTTAACTGTAACTGAGCCTCAAAATTTTACTATGTTTTGAATTGATTGAACCGGAAGTCCGCAACTTTCAGTTTTTTTATTATTTCTTTAAAAAATAACTTTCCTATTCATTGTTTTTATAATCAACTATTTATACTTTTGCACTCTGATTTTTTTGCAGTGGTGTGAAAATGCCGATGCTAATCATCAGAGCTTCTTCTGGAATTGAATTGCACAACGAATATAAATAACATCACCATTTGCCATGGCACGTGATCTAAGATTAACAAGAAATATTGGTATTGCTGCGCACATTGATGCGGGTAAAACTACCACAACCGAGCGTATTCTTTATTACGCTGGAGTAAGCCACAAAATTGGAGAAGTACATGATGGTGCTGCTACAATGGACTGGATGGAGCAGGAGCAGGAGCGTGGTATTACCATTACTTCGGCTGCTACAACAGTAGATTGGACTTACCGTAATGAAAAATACCATATCAACATTATCGATACACCGGGTCACGTTGACTTTACTGTTGAGGTAAACCGTTCTCTTCGCGTATTGGATGGATTGGTTTTCTTATTCAGTGCGGTAGATGGTGTTGAGCCACAGTCAGAAACTAACTGGCGTCTGGCAAATAACTATAACGTAGCACGTATCGGTTTCGTTAACAAAATGGACCGTTCTGGCGCTGACTTCCTTAAAGTTTGCGGACAGGTGAAGGACATGCTGGGAAGTTACGCTGTACCTCTTCAGTTACCAATCGGTGCTGAAGATACGTTCAGAGGCGTAGTGGACCTGGTTAACTTCCGTGGTATCGAATGGAATGAAGAAGACAAAGGAATGACTTTCAGAGAAGTTCCTATTCCTGAGGATATGTTGGAAGAAGCAACAGAGTGGAGAGAAAAACTTCTTGAAGCTGTTGCTGAGTTTGACGACACTTTGATGGAAAAATATTTTGAAGATCCAACTTCAATCTCAGAAGACGAAATTCTTGCAGCTTTGCGCGCAGCGACAATCAGCATGAAAATCGTTCCTATGGTTTGCGGTTCTTCTTTCAAAAACAAAGGTGTTCAAACGATGCTTGATTATGTGATGGCTATTTTGCCTTCTCCACAAGATCGTGAAAGCATCATCGGAACTGATCCACGTACGGGGCTTGAAATTTCACGCCAGCCAACGGATGCAGATCCTTTCTGTGCACTAGCGTTTAAAATTGCAACTGACCCTTATGTAGGACGCCTTTGCTTTATTCGTTCTTATTCAGGATACCTGGATTCAGGTTCTTATGTATTGAACAACCGTTCAGGAAATAAAGAGCGTATCTCCCGTATTTTCCAAATGCACGCTAACAAGCAAAATCAGATTGATCGTCTTGAAGCGGGTGATATTGGAGCGGTAGTAGGTTTCAAAGATATTAAAACTGGAGATACTTTATCTGACGAAAAGAACCCGATCGTTCTTGAATCAATGGTATTCCCTGAGCCGGTAATTGGTTACGCAATCGAGCCTAAGAAAGCTGCGGATAGCGATAACTTCTCTAAGGCGATCACCAAATTGATCGAAGAAGATCCTACGTTACAAGTTGAAAGTAACGAAGAAACTGGTCAAACGATCATCAAAGGAATGGGAGAGCTTCACCTTGAAATTATCATCGACCGTATGCGTCGTGAATTCAAAGTGGAAGTAAACCAGGGAGCACCTCAGGTTGCTTACAAAGAGATCCTTACGAAGAACTACGAACACCGTGAAGTTTACAAGAAACAAACGGGTGGTCGCGGTAAGTTTGCCGATATCCTTTTTGAAATCGGACCGAGAGACGATAATGAAGAAGGACAAGAGCCAAAAACTGGTTTGCAGTTCGTTAACCAGATTGTAGGTGGTACTATTCCTCGTGAATTTATCGCTCCTATCCAGAAAGGTTTCGAAGCATCTATGTCAAATGGTGCGCTTGCAGGATATCCTTTGGATTCGATGAAAGTGCGTTTGTACCACGGTTCATTCCACGATGTCGATTCAGATGCACTATCTTTCGAATTGGCAGCTAAGATTGGTTTCAGAGAATCGGCACGTCATGCAGGTTCTAAGTTGATGGAGCCTATCATGCACGTAGAAGTCCTTACGCCTGATGAATACACTGGACCGATCACTGGTGACCTTAACCGTCGTCGTGGTATCATGAGAGGTATGGATTCACGTAATGGTGCTCAGGTTATCAAAGCGGACGTTCCTTTGTCAGAATTGTTCGGTTATGTTACCGATCTTCGTACCATGTCATCAGGTCGCGCTACTGCTTCTCTGACATTCGCTTACTACGAAGTTGTTCCTCAGCATATCTCTGATACTGTTATCGAGAAAGCAAAAGGATTGGTTAAAGCTTAATAAAGATATTAGCCACTGCTCTGAAAAGGGCAGTGGCTGAAAATATTTAAGCCAGTGAAGTAAATGGTTCTTTCGCTGGTGGATTGTCGGGATTAGTTCCCATCAAGTTTTTCAAGAACCGGAAATAAGCAAATAAGATGAATCAAAAAATTCGTATCAAATTGCGGTCATTCGATCACAACTTAGTTGACAAATCAGCTGAGAAGATTGTTAAGGCTGTTAAGGCAACTGGTGCCGTTGTTAGTGGTCCAATTCCTTTGCCAACTAAAACAGAAAAATTCACTGTTTTACGTTCTCCTCACGTGAACAAAAAATCTCGTGAACAATTCCAGCTTTGTACTTACAAACGTCTGGTAGACATTTTCTCTACAAGTGCTAAAACTGTTGATGCACTGATGAAGCTTGAATTGCCAAGCGGAGTTGACGTAGAGATCAAAGTTTAGTGATTCTTACAGGTTTATTTATTTAAACCTATTATATAATTGGATGAAGGTCCGGAATTCTGGAAACCACATCTGAGCTCATTCAGGTAATAATTCGAATGTTTTTTTGTGTTCGATCAATACCAGGAATTAACTGAGGTCAGATGTTTAGTACATCTGACCTTTTTTGCTGATTATCAGTGAGAAATAATAAAATACCGCTTTGATATAAAATTTCAAATTTCTATCTTTGCAGTCCGTTTTAAGGAATTGGGTTTTACCTGCTAATTTAAATTAATTACGATGTCTGGTTTAATAGGTAAAAAAATCGGAATGACTAGTTTGTACAATGCTGACGGGCAGGCTCTGGCATGTACTGTGATTCAAGCTGGTCCTTGTGTTGTTACACAAGTTAGGTCCGAGGAAAAGGATGGGTATAAAGCCCTCCAATTAGGTTTTGGCGAGAGAAAAGAGAAAAACTCTACTCAGCCGTTAATAGGTCACTTCAAAAAGGCCGGAACAACTCCAAAGCACAAGCTGGTTGAGTTCAAGGAATTTGAAGTGGAGCATGAACTTGGAACTTCACTATCAGTACAAGATGTATTTGAGGAAGGTGAATTCGTAGATGTAGTTGGTTCTGCCAAAGGCCGCGGTTTTCAGGGTGTTGTAAAACGCCATGGTTTCGCAGGGGTTGGCGGACAAACTCACGGTCAGCATAACCGTGCACGTCACCCAGGTTCGATTGGTGCTTGTTCGTTCCCTTCACGCGTATTTAAAGGCATTCGTATGGGTGGGCGCATGGGTAACAATCGTGTAAAAATTCAGAATTTGCGTATTCTGAAAGTGATACCTGAGCAAAACTTGCTAGTAGTAAGTGGCTCAGTACCGGGTTCAAAGAATTCATTTCTAATCATTGAGAAATAGTACCATGGAACTGTCCGTATTAAATATAAAAGGAGAAGATACCGGCAAGAAGGTAAGTGTGTCTGAAGAAATTTTCGGAATCGAACCTAACGAGCATGCGATCTATCTCGATGTGAAATTGTACTTGGCCAATCAGCGCCAGGGTACTCACAAGTCAAAAGAACGTGCTGAGATCAATCACTCAACGCGTAAAATCAAGCGTCAAAAAGGTACAGGTGGAGCTCGTGCAGGTAGCATTAAGTCTCCGGTATTCGTAGGTGGTGGTCGTATATTCGGTCCTCGCCCTCGTAACTATACTTTCAAGATCAACAGAAAAGTGAAAACGTTAGCGCGTATTTCTGCTCTTTCTGCGAAAGCGAAAATTGACGCAATATCTGTTTTGGAAGCATTCACTTTTGATGCACCAAAAACGAAGTCATATCTGACTGTACTTAATTCACTTTCGTTAGTGAACACAAAAACATTGTTGATCCTTCCTGAAGTTGATAGCAATGTGTACCTGTCAAGCAGAAACATTCCGAAAGCGAAAGTTACTACTGTTGATTTGGTAAATACATATGATCTGATGAATGCAGACCGCCTTTTAATAAGTGAATCTGCTCTGTCTAATTTGGAAACCCTATTAAACAAATAGTGATGAGTGTACTGAAACGACCGATTATAACAGAAAAGGTAACGGCTCAGGGTGGTCAGGGAAAGTATGCCTTTGAAGTAACATTGACTTCAAATAAGGTTGAAATCAAAAAGGCTATCGAGAAACTGTTTGGGGTTACCGTAGAGAGCGTTCATACAATGCGCAGCATTGGTAAAAGCAAATCCCGCACTTCGGGAGGAAAGTTTGTAAGTGGAAAAACGTCAACCATTAAGAAAGCTATTGTAACAGTAGCTGAAGGTGAGATCATCGACATTTACGGTGAAGCTTAGAATTTTGGTTGATCTATTCAAATCTTAGAAGAGTTTAAGTATAGCAATGGCAGTTAAAAAATTAAAACCGACAAGTGCTGGTCAACGTTTTCGCATGGCTCCTGCTTTTGAGGAGATCACAGCGTCAAAACCTGAAAAGAGCCTATTAGAGCCTGTTAAAAGAACAGGTGGTCGTAATAGCTCCGGACATCGTACCATGCGTCATATAGGTGGTGGTCACAAACGCAGATACCGTGTTATCGATTTCAAAAGAAATCGTTTTGATGCACCAGCAACAGTTCTTACAATTGAATACGATCCAAACCGCTCAGCACGTATCGCTCTGGTACAATATGCAGATGACGAAAAAAGATACGTAATCGCTCCAAACGGATTGAAAGTAGGACAAGTAATTGTTTCAGGAAGTTCAGTAGCACCAGAAATGGGAAATGCACTTCCTCTAGGTTCAATGCCAATTGGTACAATTGTTCACAATATTGAATTGACACCTGGTAAAGGCGGTCAGTTTGCAAGAAGCGCAGGAGCTTATGCTCAGCTTGTAGCGCGTGAAGGTAAGTACGCAGTAATTAAAATGCCATCAGGCGAAATGCGTATGATTCTTTCAACTTGTATCGCAACGGTTGGAACAGTTTCCAATTCAAGTCACATGAATGTGAATTACGGTAAAGCAGGCCGTAAACGTTGGTTAGGTCGTCGCCCAAGAGTTCGTGGTGTTGCTATGAACCCAGTCGATCACCCAATGGGTGGTGGTGAAGGCCGCTCATCAGGAGGCCAGCCTAGATCAAGAAACGGACAGTTCTCTAAAGGACTTAAGACTCGTGATCGCAATAAGCATTCTGAGAAATTGATTATCAGCCGTCGTAAAAAATAATAGAATAATATGGCACGCTCATTAAAAAAAGGACCATACATCGACTTTCGTCTGGACATCAAGATTCAGGCGATGAACAGCGCAGCTCGTAAGTCGGTAATTAAGACATGGTCAAGACGCTCAATGATCTCTCCGGATTTTATTGGACATACATTCGCAGTTCACAACGGTAACAAATTTATACCGGTTTATGTAACTGAAAACATGGTAGGACACAAATTAGGAGAGTTTTCGCCAACGCGTAACTTCCGTGGTCACACCGCCAAAAAAGATAAAGGTAGAAAATAATTAGTCGACGATAGCTGGGTTTCTTAAACAGAAACCAGCCTATATCTGAAAGAACATGGAAGCAAGAGCTATATTAAGAAATGTGCCTACTTCTCCTCGTAAGATGAGATTAGTAGCCGACATGATTCGCGGACAAAAGGTCAGCAAAGCGTTGGCGCTGTTAAAGTTTCAACCAAGAGCTTCTTCACCAATTTTGCACAAAGTTTTACTTTCTGCGGTTGCTAACTGGCAACAATTGAATGAAGATGCAAAGCTGGAAGACGCTGATCTTTATGTTAAAACCGTATTTATTGACGGTGGACGTATGTTGAAGCGTTTGCGCCCTGCACCGCAAGGAAGAGCACACAGAATCCGTAAACGTTCAAACCACATTACACTTGTGGTTGATGACAAAGCGGAAGTTGCTACAACGGATGTTGCCGCAAGCGTGGAAAACAAAGTAATCACCGAATCATAAGTAAACGATCTATTTCGAATGGGACAAAAGGTTAATCCTATAGGTCTGAGACTAGGAATTGTTAGAGGCTGGGACTCTAGCTGGTATGGAGGAAAAGATTTTTCTGACAAACTTGTTGAAGACGAAAAAATTCGTAACTATATAAAAGCACGTATCCCAAAAGGATCAATCTCTAAAGTAGTTATCGAGCGTACACTGAAACGCATCACGCTTACAATTCACACGGCTCGTCCGGGTATCGTAATTGGTAAAGGTGGTAGTGAGGTTGACAAGATCAAAGAAGAGCTTAAGAAAATCACAGGAAAAGACGTTCAGATTAACATCTACGAAATCAAACGTCCTGAGATTGATGCTAAATTAGTTGGAGAAGCAATCGCACAACAACTACAGGCTCGTATCTCTTACCGTCGTGCAATGAAGCAGTCAATCGCTTCTGCTATGCGTGTAGGAACTCAAGGTATCAAAATTCGTCTTGCGGGACGTTTGGGTGGAGCTGAAATGGCTCGTACTGAAGAGTACAAAGAAGGACGTATTCCTCTACATACATTGAGAGCGGATATTGACTATGCAATCTCGGAAGCTCAAACAATCTATGGTAAAATAGGTATCAAAGTTTGGATCTTCAAAGGTGAATTGTACGGAAAGCGTGATTTGACTCCAAGTGCTGCAACAGCTGCTGCTGACAGAAGCGACAGAGGAACCGGATCAGGCGGCGGAAACGACCGTAACAAGGACAGAAGAGGTGGTCGCGGCGGAAACGATAGTAACCGTGGCGGTGGTAGCGAAGGCGGCGGCGGAAGTGAAGCTGATCGTCGTAAGAGAAGTAGAAATAAGAAGAAGTAATCAGACATTTTCCGATTTTGTTAAATCGGTTCAAATAGATTAGAATCATGTTACAGCCGAAAAGAACAAAATTTCGCAAGCAACAAAAAAACAAAGGTTCAGAAAAGGGACTAGCCACTCGTGGCGCTGAAATCGCTTTCGGATCTTTCGCAATCAAGTCGCTTGAGCCAGGCTGGCTAACAGCACGTCAGATAGAAGCAGCGCGTATTTCAGTTACCCGTGCTATGAAACGTGAAGGCCAGGTATGGATTCGTGTGTTCCCTGACAAGCCTATTACGAAGAAACCTGCAGAGGTTCGTATGGGTAAAGGTAAAGGAGCTCCTGAGTATTGGGTAGCCCCAATCAAGCCGGGAACAATCATCTTCGAAGCAACCGGTGTTCCACTGGAAACTGCAAACGAAGCATTGCGTCTGGCTGCACAAAAGCTGCCAGTTAAAACAAAGTTCGTGGTACGTCGGGATTATCAAGAATAGACCAACCCCGAACGTATCTAAGAACGCTAATTATTAAAAGCAATGACTAGTAAAGAAATACAAGACCTGTCGCAGGATCAGCTGAAAGAACAGATCGCACAAGAAAGAGAGCGCTTACTTCGTTTGAAATTCGCGCACGCTATTTCACCGATCGAAAACCCTTTGCGTATTCGCGCCTCGCGTAAGGAAATTGCAAAACTATTGACCGAACTGTCGGCTAAAACTAACCAACAGTAAATCAGTTTAAGAAATTATGGAGGCAACAGAAAGAAATTTACGGAAAGAAAGAGTCGGTAAAGTAGTGAGCAACAAAATGGAGAAATCCTGTGTGATCACTGTTGAGCGTAAAGTTAAGCACGAGAAATACGGTAAGTTTATGACTAAAACTACCAAATTGATGGTGCATGACGAGAATAACCAGGTTGGTATCGGTGATACGATCAAAGTTATGGAAACGCGTCCGCTTAGTAAGAATAAGCGTTGGAGATTAGTAGAAATCCTTGAAAAAGCTAAGTAACAAATGGTACAGCAAGAATCAAGACTGTCGGTAGCAGACAACAGTGGGGCGAAGGAAGTACTCGTTATTCGTGTACTTGGCGGAACTGGCAAACGCTATGCTTCAGTAGGCGATAAGATCGTCGTAACAGTAAAGTCTGCTCTTTCTTCGAGCAGCATGAAAAAAGGAACGGTTTCAAAAGCCGTGGTTGTACGGACTAAAAAGGAAGTACGCCGCAAGGATGGTACATACATTCGCTTTGAAGATAATGCAGCCGTTTTACTTAACAACAACGACGAACCACGTGGCTCACGTATCTTCGGTCCAGTAGCGCGTGAATTGCGTGAAAAACAATTTATGAAGATTGTTTCCCTGGCACCGGAAGTGTTGTAAGAAATAAAAACAAAAGTATTTCTTTAGAACCGATAAGAGAATACCTCAAATGGAAAGCAAAAATAAAAACGTACCCGCAAAATTCCACATCCGCAAAGGAGATACTGTAAAGGTAATTTCCGGAAACGCGAAAGGTGAAACAGGGGTTATTAAATCTGTGCTTGTTGAGAAATCAAGAGCAACTGTGGAAGGTGTTAATTTGATTACGAAACACGTAAAACCAAATGCACAAAACCCACAGGGAAGTATCGAAAAACGTGAAGGTGCTATACATGTCAGCAACCTGATGGTAATCGATCCAAAAACTGGCGAAGCGACTCGTACAGGGCGTAAAGCGAACGATAAAGGAAAGTTACAGCGGTTCTCTAAAAAATCAGGAGACTTTTTATAAGTCTCCCGGTTTAAGGACCAGTTGTTAGTTTTATATACGAAGCGCGTGGGTCGGCAATCCACATAATTAACTCAGAAATATGGCACAGCCAAGATTAAAAGAAAAGTATGTTAGCGAAATAGTTTCGCAACTGAGAGAGAAGTTCGAGTACAAGTCTGTAATGCAGGTGCCTCGTTTGACTAAAATTGTTATCAACAAAGGTATCGGCGCTGCCGTATCTGACAAGAAATTGGTTGATACAGGCGTAGAAGAATTAGGATTGATTACAGGACAAAAAGCAATTGCTACCATTTCTAAAAAGGCGGTTTCCAACTTTAAGTTGCGCGAAAACATGCCGATTGGAGCAAAAGTAACACTACGCGGAGATCGTATGTACGAATTCCTTGACCGTTTGACTGCTATTGCAATGCCACGTGTACGTGACTTCAAAGGGATCAGCGACAAAGGATTTGACGGTCGTGGAAATTATACTTTTGGTGTGAAAGAACAAATTATCTTCCCTGAAATCTCTATCGAAAAGGTAAACAAGATTACAGGTATGGATATCACATTTGTTACTTCAACCAATTCAGACGAAGAAAGTTATGAATTGTTGAAAGCACTTGGTATGCCTTTCACAAATGCGAACAAACAAGGATAATTCTTAAGACTAAGATATTTACCGACAATGGCAAAAGAATCAGTAAAAGCACGGGAAAGAAAAAGACAAGCTTTAGTAGCTCGTTATGCTGAAAAGCGTAAAACATTAAAGGCTGCTGAGGATTGGGTTGGCCTAGATAAATTACCCCGTAATTCATCGCCTGTACGTCTGCACAATCGTTGCAAGTTAACAGGAAGACCTCGTGGATATATGCGTAAATTCGGAATTTCACGAGTTACGTTCCGGGAAATGGCCTCAGATGGTAAAATTCCGGGTGTTACAAAATCAAGTTGGTAGGAATACTTTCAATTCTGATTTCAATTACTTAACTTTGCACTCCCGTTTTAAGGGCGTGTTTAAACTAGGCATAAAAAATGTTAACGGATCCCATAGCAGATTATCTGACGAGACTCAGAAACGCCATCAAAGCGAAGCACAGGGTTGTTGAGATACCTGCATCCAACATAAAAAAAGAAATAACGAAGGTACTTTTTGATAAAGGGTATATCCAGAGTTATAAATTTGACGAAGTCGGCCCTCAGGGTGTGATCAAGATAGCCTTGAAATACAATCCTGTTACGAAGCAAAATGCAATTGTGAAATTGCAGCGTGTAAGTAAGCCAGGGTTACGCAAGTACTCCGGGACATCTACACTACCTCGCGTTTTGGGTGGTCTTGGAACTGTAATTATCTCAACATCGAAAGGTGTAATGACGGATAAGGAAGCCAAAACACTGAATGTAGGTGGAGAGGTGTTATGTTTCGTGTACTAATATTTTAAAGTTATTCAGGAAATGTCACGAATAGGAAATAAATTAATCACTATACCGGCAGGCGTTACGATCTCAGTATCTGACGACAACCTGGTATCAGTTAAGGGTCCAAAAGGAACACTTACTCAGTCTGTTGACAGCGATATCGCCATCGAGATCGAAGGAAACGAATTGAAAGTTAAGCGTCCTAGCGAACAAAAGCGTCACAAGGCGTTGCACGGCTTGTACCGTTCACTTATCAATAACATGGTTATCGGTGTTGAAGCAGGTTACAAGAAAGAAATGGAAATCATCGGTGTTGGTTACAAAGCCAGTGCCGTTGGTAACGTTTTAGAACTACAGTTGGGTTATTCGCATAATATTTTTATGTCGATTCCAGAAGAGCTAAAACTTACAACCACTTCTGAAAAAGGTCAGAATCCAAAAGTAATTTTGGAAGGTATTGACAAAGAATTGATAGGTTCTGTCGCTGCTAAAATTAAGTCTCTACGTAAAGTAGAACCTTATAAAGGTAAGGGTATTCGTTTTGTTGGTGAAATTGTTCGCCGCAAAGCTGGTAAGTCTGCTAAGAAATAGTGCGTAGCCACAGGATGATTTTGTTAACTAAGTTTAGATAAGATTTAAAATGGCTACCTCAAAAGTAGATAGAAGACAACGCCTTAAATATCACATCCGTAAGAAAGTGAAAGGTAGTGCTGAACGTCCCCGCCTGTCGGTGTTCCGTTCAAACACTAGCATCTATGCTCAAATCATTGATGATGTTCAAGGAATAACCCTGGTAAGTGCTTCGACGCTTGACCTTGGTGAAAGAAAAGAAAGTTCTAACGTAGAGGCAGCTCTTGCAGTTGGAAAGAAGATTGCCGAAAAGGCGCAGGCAGCAGGTATTCTTGCGGTAGTATTTGACCGTAACGGATATTTGTACCATGGTAAAGTTAAAGCATTGGCCGAAGGAGCTCGCGAGGGTGGCCTGAAATTCTAAGAATAAGCAAAGACTATGTCTACAAATACAAAACCTTCAAAGGTTAACGAATCGGATCTGAAAGAACGCGTTGTAGCGATCAATCGGGTAGCAAAAGTAGTAAAAGGCGGTCGTCGTTTTAGTTTCTCTGCCATTGTGGTTGTGGGTGACGGAAAAGGTGTGGTAGGTCATGGACTAGGTAAGGCAAATGAAGTAACAGATGCTATTGCCAAAGGAATTGATGATGCTAAAAAGAATTTGATTCAAATTCCTATGTTGAAAAACACGGTTCCTCATGCGATGGAAGGTAAATTCAGCGGCGGGTTTGTTTTGATCAAACCAGCAGCTCCTGGTACAGGAGTTCTTGCGGGTGGTCCTATGCGCGCCGTTCTTGAAAGTGCCGGTATCAAAGACGTCCTTGCTAAGTCAAAAGGTTCTTCTAATCCGCACAACGTTATCAAAGCTACAATTGACGCTCTTCTGAAAATGAGAGCTCCTCATCAGGTTGCTTTCCAACGTGGAGTTAAATTGGACAAAGTATTCAACGGATAATCCTTTACGGGGTTATCCTTTATCTGAGAGTAATTATGTCAAAAGTACGTATTACACAAGTTAAGAGTGTTATCGACCGTCCGGAGAGACAAAAGTTGACTATCAAAGCGTTAGGCTTGGGTAAGATCAACCGTTCGGTTGAACAGGAAAATACCGACGCTATCGCGGGTATGATCCGTAAGGTGAGTCACTTGGTTACAGTAGAAGAAATTTAATAAATACGAAAAGTATGAATCTTAGTTCATTAAAACCGGCAGCTGGATCCGTTAAGATCGGAAAACGTGTCGGACGTGGTCAGGGATCCGGTTTAGGCGGAACTTCTGCACGTGGACATAAAGGAGCTCAGTCTCGTTCAGGTTATAGCCGTAAGGTAGGTTTTGAAGGTGGTCAGATGCCTCTTCAGCGTCGTTTGCCTAAATTCGGTTTTAACAACATCAACAGAGTTGAGTATAAAGCATTGAATCTTGATGCAATACAGGCTCTTGTTGAGAAAACAAACGCTACTGTTATTACGCTTGAATTGATTCGTGAAAACGGACTTTGTGCGAAAAAAGACCTTGTTAAAATCCTTAACCGTGGAGAAATTACATCTGCTGTTGAAGTCCATGCAAACGGTTTTTCTGCATCAGCCATCGAAGCGATAGAAAAAGCAGGTGGTAAAGCAGTTAAGTTGTAACCCTGTTGGTTCAGTTCTAAACCGTGTATGTTTGATTATCGAACAGATAATGTAAGCCCCATAACATGAAACGATTTTTTGAGACGATAAAACATATATTTTCGATTGAGGAGTTGAGAACCAGAATTCTCAACACTCTTTTGTTTATAACAATATTCCGTTTAGGGTCTTATGTAGCTTTGCCTGGTGTAGAACCGGATCAGATGAACTTTTCATCACAGGGTTTATTAGGTCTTCTCGATACCTTTTTAGGTGGGGCTTTCAGTAAAGCTTCCATCTTTGCTTTGGGTATCATGCCTTATATCTCTGCTTCGATCGCAATTCAGCTTCTGACTATGGCTTTGCCGTATTTTCAGAAGATGCAGAAAGAAGGAGAGTCCGGGCGCAAGAAGTTAAACCAAATTACAAGGGTTCTTACCATTGTTGTTACACTGGTACAAGGAACAGCTTATTTGAATACGACTGTTCCTGACGAAGCTCTTTTGGTCTCACGCAGCCTGTTTTCTATATCCTCGGTGTTCGTGCTTGCAGCAGGTACAATGTTTTGTATGTGGCTGGGAGAACGTATTACTGATAAAGGTGTAGGTAATGGTATCTCCATGTTGATCATGATTGGTATTGTTTCCCGCTTTCCGGGTGCAATACTTAAGGAGTTTTCTTCAAGAGGAACAGGAGGAATCTTACTTTTTGTATTAGAAATTGTAGCCTTGTATTTCGTTATCATGGGCGCTGTTATGTTAACGCAGGCAGTACGCCGTATTCCGATACAATATGCTAAGCAGGTAGTTGGTAACCGCGTAATGGGTGGCCAACGTCAATATCTCCCTTTGAAATTGAATGCAGCTGGTGTTATGCCAATCATTTTCGCTCAGGCGTTGATGTTCATTCCTTCACTTGGAGCGTCTTATTTTGCAGAAAAAAGTGACTTCGCAAGTAATGTTGCCACTATTTTTGCAAACTATACAACCTGGCAGTACAATTTGTTGTTTGCATTTTTAATCATCGTATTTACTTTCTTCTACACTGCAATCTCGGTTAACCCGCAGCAAATTGCAGATGATATGAAAAGAGGTGGTGGTTTCATCCCAGGTGTAAAACCTGGTCAGCAGACTTCTGAATATATTAGTTCGGTTCTGGACCGCATCACTTTTCCGGGTTCACTGATGTTAGCTCTTGTAGCAACACTGCCTGCTTTTGCTAGTTTGGCTGGTGTATCAACGGATTTTGCTCACTTCTTTGGAGGGACTTCATTACTGATTATGGTAGGTGTTGTTCTGGATACGTTGCAGCAAGTAGAAAGTTATCTTCTGATGCGGAGATATGAAGGCCTTATGAAATCAGGACGTGTAAAAGGTAGAACTGAAAGTGTTGCTATCTGATTTGGAATGATTTATTTGAAAACAGAGGAGGAAATAACCCTCATAAAAGAAAGTGCTCAGGTTTTAGGAAAGGCACATGCCGAAGTGGCACAATGGATCAAACCAGGTATCACTACTAAGAAGCTTGACACAATCGCTGAGGATTATATCAGAAGCTACGGAGGAATTCCTTCTTTTAAAGGTTTCAATAATTTCCCAGCTTCTCTATGTATGTCTGTCAACGAGGTAGTTGTTCACGGAATTCCGGGGAATTATGAACTAAAAGACGGAGACATTGTTTCAATTGATTGCGGTGTTAAGTTAAATGGATTCCACAGCGACAGTGCTTATACATATCCTGTGGGTGAAGTATCGAAAGAGGTAATGGATCTTTTGACTGCAACCAAAAAGTCTCTTTATAAGGGAATTGAGCAAGCAGTTGACGGGTTAAGAATCGGTGACATCGGATACGCAGTTCAGCATTATTGCGAAGAAAGAGGTTATACAGTGGTTCGTGAACTTGTAGGTCATGGCGTTGGAAAAGAGCTCCATGAAGCACCGGAAGTTCCTAATTACGGAAAAAGAGGAAAAGGATTACGTTTGAAAGAAGGAATGGTTCTGGCTATCGAGCCGATGATCAACTTGGGAACCAAGTCGGTTATGCAGGAAAAAGATGGCTGGACAATCAGAACAACGGATCGGAAATACTCAGCTCATTTTGAACATACTGTTGCAGTGCGTAAAGGAAAAGCTGAAATTCTTACCACTTTTGATTATATAGAACAAGTCACGGCGAATACCAGCCTAATGGTTGAAGTAAAGTAATAAAAGCTACGAATGGCAAAACAAGCATCAATTGAACAGGACGGAGTAATTTTAGAAGCGCTCTCTAATGCAATGTTTCGTGTAGTATTGGAAAATAAGCACGAGGTTATCGCACACATTTCAGGTAAAATGAGGATGCACTATATTAAAATTTTACCTGGTGACCGTGTAAAGCTTGAAATGTCTCCATACGACTTATCGAAAGCGAGAATTGTATACCGCTACAAATAAGCTAAGAGTTTGAATAGATTAGTTTAGGAAATAACTATTGTAAGTAAGATGAAAGTTAAAGCATCAGTTAAAAAGCGCAGTGTAGACTGCAAAGTCATACGCCGGAAGGGTAAGGTCTACGTAATTAATAAGAAGAACCCACGGTATAAACAAAGACAAGGTTAATAAATTATGGCACGTATTTCAGGAGTTGATATCCCCGACCGTAAAAGAGGCGAAATTGCCTTAACTTACATTTTTGGAATTGGTCGCAGTACTGCGAAGAAGATTCTGGACAAAGCAGGTGTGGATCTGGATAAAAAGGTACTTGACTGGTCAGATGAAGAGTCAGGGGCTATTCGTTCTGTTATTGCAGGCGAATATAAAGTTGAGGGAGCACTAAAGTCGGAGGTTCAATTGAGTATCAAACGCTTAATGGATATTGCATGTTACCGTGGCCTTCGTCATCGTAAGGGATTGCCATTGCGCGGACAGAGAACCAAGAATAACTCTCGTACTCGTAAGGGTAAACGCAAGACAATCGCGAACAAGAAAAAGGCTACTAAATAAACAATGAGTGTGGCATCACAGCCACATCTTATTCCATAAGCAATGGCACAAAATAAAAGAAAAGACAAGGCAAAGAAGAGAGTGGTTGTAGTAGAGTCGGTGGGTCAAGTACACATCAGAGCTTCTTTCAACAACATCATTATCTCTATCACTAACAGCAATGGACAGGTGATCTCATGGGCTTCGGCCGGTAAAATGGGATTCCGTGGTTCTAAGAAAAACACTCCTTATGCAGCCCAGACTGCGGCGCAGAACTGTGCTCAGGTAGCGTTTGACCTTGGAATGCGTAAAGCTGAAATTTTTGTTAAAGGACCTGGTTCAGGTCGTGAGTCGGCGATTCGTACGATTCAGAATGCAGGAATTGAAGTAACCACGATCCGTGACATTACTCCGCTTCCTCACAACGGATGTCGTCCTCCGAAAAGAAGAAGAGTTTAGTTTATTTTTTATACCAATGATTCCTTCATTCGTAATTTGGACACTGGGGTTACAGAATGGTTATCATTAACATTACAAACAAATAGTATCAAATGGCTCGTTACACAGGTCCCAAATCCAAGATTGCAAGACGCTACGGAGAACCAATTTTAGGCCCTAGCAAAGCGCTTGCAAAGAAAAATTACCCTCCCGGAGTACACGGAAAGGGTCGCCGTTCCAAAAAATCGGAATACGCTTTACAGTTAATGGAAAAGCAAAAAGTGAAGTTTATCTATGGTATTCTTGAAAGACAGTTTCGTAATCTTTTCGAAAAAGCGTCTGTAAAAGAAGGTTTGACCGGAGAAAACTTACTTCGTTTCTGCGAAGCTCGTCTTGATAACACAGTTTATCGTTTAGGTATCGCACCTACAAGACGTGCAGCTCGTCAGTTAGTTTCTCACAAACATATTCTTGTTGACGGAGAAATCGTTAATATCCCTTCATATTCTTTGCGTCCGGGACAAACTGTTACCGTTCGTGAAAAATCTAAATCTCTTGAGGCTGTTTCGGATAGCTTAGCTGGCCACAGTTCTAAAGGTTTTAACTGGTTAGAATGGAATGGACAAGAGCTATCAGGTACGTTTGTAACGTTCCCAGACCGCGAGCAGATTCCTGAAAATATCAACGAGCAACTTATCGTTGAGTTGTACTCGAAATAATAAATAATCTTCAAAATTTTATGAGCACGCTTCATTTTTGGAGCGTGCTTGTAGCCGAAAAACGGCAATATTTGCGATCGCAAAGGTAACGGTAGCGTGATCAACTATCATTTACTACTATAAAAGGAGCAAGGACTATGTCAATATTAGCTTTCCAAATGCCTGATAAGGTCGTCATGGAAAAAGCAGACGACTTTCACGGGTTGTTTGAATTTAAGCCTTTAGAGAAAGGGTATGGCGTAACAATCGGTAATGCATTACGCAGGATTCTTCTTTCATCTTTGGAAGGCTATGCCATCACGAGCGTGAAGTTCCCAGGTGTTCTTCATGAATTTTCGTCCATTGAAGGTATTGTTGAGGATGTAACAGAAATCATCCTGAACCTTAAGATGGTTCGATTTAAAAAAGTATCGGATTTAAATGAAAGCAGAATCGTTGTTAATCTTAAAAATGTTTCGGTGATCACTGCCGGAGACATCAGCAAGTTTACCAGCGCTTTCGAAGTTCTAAATCCTGATCAAGTAATTTGTCACATTGACGACAACAAGGAGTTCGAAATGGAGCTTTTGTTGGATAAAGGAAGAGGATACGTCCCTGCGGATGAGCCAAGAGCAAACGAATTGCCATTTGGATACATCGCAATGGATTCGATCTATACGCCGATCAAAAATGTAAAATACAGCGTTGAAAATACTCGTGTAGAACAACGTACCGATTACGAACGCCTTTTAATAGATATTCAGACTGACGGGTCAATCCACCCGGAAGATGCTTTGAAAGGAGCTGCTAATATTTTGATTCAACACTTTATGCTATTCTCTGATCAGACAATGACGTTTGAGAAACAGAAAGCTGAAGAAGATAACCAGGTTGATGAAGAAATGTTGCGTATGAGAAAATTGCTTAAAACTTCATTGTCGGAGTTGGATCTTTCAGTTCGTGCTTACAACTGTTTGAAGTCTGCTGATGTGAAATCTTTAGGCGATTTAGTAAGACTGGAGATTTCGGACATGATGAAGTTCCGTAACTTCGGTAAAAAATCTCTGACAGAGTTGGAGCAGCTTGTAGCTGACAAACAACTCGTATTTGGAATGGATGTCGCCAAGTATCGTTTGGACGAAGAATAGTTTAAGTATTCCATCATAAGTATGTATTCTGTAGCGCGTAGAGACTGCGCAGCTCGAAGCAACTAAACAAAACAAAAATGAGACACGGAAATAAGATAAATCATTTAGGAAGAACACATTCTCACCGCAAAGCAATGCTTGCGAATATGGCTTCTTCTTTGATTTTACACAAAAGAATTGAAACTACGCTTGCAAAAGCGAAAGAACTTAAAAAGTTTGTTGAGCCTTTGTTGACACGTGCCAAAGAAGATACAACGCACAATCGTCGTATTGCTTTCGGTTACCTGAACGATAAAGAATCAGTTAAAGAACTTTTCGGAACTGTTTCTGATAAAATTGCAGATCGTCCGGGAGGATATACCCGTATCATCAAATTGGGTAACCGTTTGGGTGATGCAGCAGAAATGTCTCTAATGGAACTTGTAGATTTTAATGACGCATTACTACTTGCTAACGCAGATAAGCCTGTGAAAACACGTCGTAGCCGTCGTGGTGGAAAGAAAGAAGGCGGATCAGAAACACCGGCAGTAGAAGCAGCACCAGCTGCACCTAAGGCTGATTTCCCGATCGTAGCTGAAGACGAAACACCGGAAGCTCCAAAAGCGGAGTCTGATGAATCTCAAGAAGATGCTAAAAGCGAATAGTATTGTGCAAAGCATCAGATAAATATTAATTAAAAGGGTTAAACGTTTTCGTTTAACCCTTTTTTTTGACTAAAAATACATACTTTTGCAGCGCCAAAATCAATAGCATGATGGATTTAGCTCTTACGGATTAATTTTGAACTGCTTTAATCGTAGGAGTGTTATAACTAGCAAATCGATTTAACCATATATGAATCAAAAGAAAGAAGCTTTATTACTGCTGGAAGACGGAACAGCATATAGAGGGTTAGCTTTAGGGATAGACGGCACAACCGGTGGCGAGATCTGCTTTAACACGGGAATGACGGGGTATCAGGAAATATATACTGACCCTTCCTATTTTGGACAAATCATAGTTAACACCAATTCACATATCGGGAATTACGGTGTTCAGCTGGAAGACGAAGAAGAGTCTAGCTCGATTAAAATTAAGGGGATGGTATGTAATACTTTCTCGACGATTTATTCGCGCGACACAGCTGATTTCTCGTTGCAGGAATATTTTGAAAGAGCGAAGATCGTTGGTGTGAGTAATGTCGATACAAGACACATCGTGCGCCATGTTCGTCAAAAAGGTGTAATGAACGCAATTATTTCCTCTCAGATATTGGATGAGAAGGAATTGATGGACGAGCTGCACAAGGTTCCATCTATGGATGGTCTTGAATTATCGTCTCAGGTTACTACAGAGCAAGCGTACTTTATGGGCGCCGAGGCTGGCAGTAAGTGGAGAATTGCCGTCATGGATTATGGTATCAAAAAAAGTATCCTGGAAAACCTTACTAAACGAGGATGTTACTGCAAGGTTTTTCCTGCGCAGACGTCCTTCGAAGAAGTGATGGCCTGGGGACCGGATGGGTTTTTTATCTCAAACGGGCCGGGTGATCCTTCAGCTATGCCTTATGCAATTAAGACAGTAGACGAAATGGTGAAAACGGGGAAACCCCTGTTCGGGATCTGTCTTGGACACCAGTTGCTTGCACTATCAAGTGGTATTAACACTTACAAGATGCATCACGGACACCGTGGGCTAAACCACCCGGTTAAGAACCTGATTACGGGTATGTGCGAGATCACGTCCCAGAACCACGGATTTGCCGTTAATCCGGATGAGATTCAGAGCCACCCTGATGTAGAGATCACCCATGTGAACTTAAATGATAAGACAATAGAAGGAATTCGCCGCAAAGATTATCCTGCATTCTCGGTTCAGTACCATCCTGAGGCATCGCCAGGACCGCATGATTCCCGCTACTTGTTCGATGAATTTACAAAGCTGTTATCTGCTATATAGTTAGGAAATAAGTATCATAAAAAAACCCGCTGAGCGTCAGCGGTTTTTTTTATGATATTCGATATTAAAGATTTTTCTCAATAAGCTTTCTGAATTCTGCTTCTTCCATAAAGCCGTCTTTCCGAAGAATCATTTTTCCTTTTTTATAAAATAGAAAAGCAGGTATTGCATCTATTCCTAACTCCTTGGCAAGCGCTTTATTCTGGTCATAATGAATCGTTTCAATTTTTGCCTGTGATTTGTATTCGTCGGCTAGCTTATGAACAGTCGGCAGCATCTTGGTACATGGCGCACACCAGGGAGCATAAAAGTCGATCATAACCAATTGATCTGAATTAATCAGGGTTTTGAAATCTGTGCTGCTGATGCCCTTATCAGCAGCTTCTCCGTTTTCAGGTGCGTCAATCAATTTTCCTGAAGAGGTCCATTTCATATAACCGCCCTGCATCTCGTAAACGTTGGCGAATCCTTTTTCATGAAGCACCTTGGCGGCCGCCGCGCTTCTTCCACCTGAAAGGCAGTAGACAAATACAGGTTTATTTTTATCGAGCTTTTCGACCTGGTCTTTAAAAGCCGGGTTTTTGTAGTCGATATTTTCAGCTTTTTCAAGGTGGCCCTGACTGTATTCTCCGGGTGTTCTTACGTCTATCAATTGTGCCTCATCACTCGTATTGAGCTTCTTTTGAAATTCGTCGGTTGTTAACTGAGTCTGCGCCAGTGACGCCGAGGCGGTTAGCAATATGCCGAGAATTGGTATGAGAATCCTTTTCATAACTAAAATTTTAATTTTATGATTATGTAAATTTACGCTAAAATGGATTGACGGCTCACGTATGACATTTTTTTTGTGTTATTTTGTAACGTTAATATATCCATTTCAAATCAAACCCAAAGCTGCAAATGAGTACAATTCAGTCAGTACATGCAAGACAAATTCTGGATTCAAGAGGAAACCCTACAGTAGAAGTAGATATTCGTACCGAAAATGGTTATTTAGGACGTGCTGCGGTACCTTCCGGAGCATCAACAGGTAAACATGAAGCAGTAGAACTTCGCGATGACGACAAGAGCGTTTACGTTGGAAAAGGAGTTTTGAAAGCTGTTGAAAATGTTAATGATATCATTTTCCCTGAATTGATCGGCGCTTCTGTTTTCGAACAAAACCTGATTGATAAAATAATGCTTGAACTGGATGGTACGCCAAACAAAAGCAAGCTTGGAGCAAACGCAATTCTTGGTGTTTCTTTGGCTGTTGCGAAAGCTGCTGCTCAGGAGGCCGGTCTTCCGTTATATCGTTACATTGGCGGTGTAAATGCAAATACACTTCCGGTTCCAATGATGAACATCCTTAATGGTGGAAGTCATGCGGACAACTCAATCGATTTTCAGGAATTTATGATCCTTCCTGCGAAGGCTGATACATTCTCAGAATCGCTTCGTATGGGTGTTGAAGTATTCCATACTTTAAAGACCGTATTGAAAAGCAAAGGATATTCTACCAATGTTGGTGACGAAGGTGGTTTTGCACCAAACATCAAATCAAATGAAGAAGCGATCGAAATCGTTATTCAGGCGATTGAAAAAGCAGGTTACAAACCAGGTGAAGATATTTTCATCGCTATGGACGCTGCTGTTTCTGAATTCTACGAAGATGGTTTCTATCACTTCAAAAAATCAGATGGCCGCAAACTGACATCTCCTGAAATGGCTGACTACTGGACACAGTGGGTTGCTAAATATCCGATTATCTCGATTGAAGATGGTATGGACGAAGATGACTGGACAGGTTGGAAAACACTTACTGAGTCTATCGGTTCTAAATGTCAGCTGGTTGGAGATGATTTGTTTGTAACGAACGTAACCCGTTTGCAACAAGGAATCGAGTCTCAGATCGCTAACGCTGTCCTGGTTAAAGTAAACCAGATCGGTTCATTGACTGAAACGATCGATACTGTAAATCTTGCGAAAAGAAACAGTTACAAAACAATCATGTCTCACCGTTCAGGAGAAACTGAGGATGCAACAATTGCTGACCTTGCAGTGGCTCTGAACACAGGACAGATCAAAACAGGTTCTGCTTCCCGTTCAGATCGTATGGCGAAATACAATCAACTTCTTCGTATTGAAGAAGAATTGGGAGAAAGCGCTTACTTCCCAGGATTGAAATTCTAATTAAAATAATAAAACCGGAGCTCATGCTCCGGTTTTCTCTTTTCCCGGCATGATCGATTTCAAAAAACTTTGGCTAAACATGCGGAAATTCTATACTGCCACCCTCGTGGTTTGGTTGGTATGGATCTTGTTTTTAGACAACAATAACATCGGCGTCGTTTTGTCCAATCGGGTCAAAATGAAGGAGCTTGAAAAAGAAAAAGCCATTCTCCAGGATAAAATCAAACAGGTAGTGCGGGAACGTAACGAGGTTTTCGGAAATCCGAAAATGCTTGAAAAATGGGCGCGCGAAAAATACTACATGCGAAAGCCCCACGAGGATGTATACGTCATCGTGGATGAAAACAATCAACCCATAGAAAGCCGCAAAGAGGAATAAGCGCTATCACGCAAATGGTATCTTGTATACTCGCAGCAAACACAACTGGCAGCCTGGCTGTTCACTCTAAAAAACTGTTTATTTCCGCTTCACATTGATCAACGTACTTTTTATTTGTTTGGGTAATATCTGCCGTTCTCCGGTAGCCGAGGGCGTCTTCAGGAGTCTTGTTAGAAAAAAAGGTCTTGAACACCTCATCCGATGTGATTCTGCAGGCACTGGGGCCTACCACATTGGCAGTCTGGCTGATAAACGAATGCGCAAAGTATCTTTGGACCAGGGCATCGCGCTTACACATAAAGCAAGGCAATTGACATTCGAAGACTTTATCAATTTCAATTATATTGTAGCCATGGACGAAGCCAATTTCGAAAATATTCGGAAGGAGAGCTTTCGTTCTTTCGGATTTTATTTGCCGGAAGATCAGTTATATTTATACAGGATGTTTGATCCTGAACGCGGAGAGGCCGTTATTGTACCCGACCCTTATTACCAAGAGCTTTCAGCTTTTGATGAGGTGTTCCGCATTGTGACAAGAAGTGGGACGGCTTTTCTTGATTTTTTGATAGAAAAACATAATCTGGTTGAAAGGAGCATGGAGTTGCACGAGCCTGAGACCGGATCTTAAATATAAGGTTGAATTTTAAACAGATAACACATTGGGAAAAAAAGTAATTCTTATCATCATGGACGGCTGGGGAATTGCCAAAGCCGGAGAAGAAAATCGCTCAGCGATCCTTGCTGCTAAAACTCCGTTTTATGACAGTATCCTGCAAAATTATCCTCACAGCAAGCTAGAGGCAAGTGGCCTTGCTGTTGGTTTGCCGGATGGTCAGATGGGCAACTCTGAAGTTGGACATACCAATCTGGGTGCCGGTCGTGTAGTTTACCAGGATCTTGTTAAGATAAATCTGGCTGTTTCTTCCGGCACGCTTGCCGAAGAGCAGGTTTTGGTAGACGCCTTTACTTTTGCCAAGGGAAATAATAAGAAAGTACATTTTATAGGATTGGTTTCTGACGGCGGTGTTCACTCGCACATTGACCATGTTAAAGGTCTGTGTAAAATTGCTGCTGAGAAGGGTTTAAGCAACGTGTTTGTTCATGCTTTTACTGACGGCAGGGATACAGATCCAAAAAGTGGTTTAGGTTTTCTTACTGAGCTACAGGAAACAATGGCTGCAACGACGGGCCGGATTGCCAGCGTGACGGGCCGCTATTATGCCATGGACCGCGACAAGCGCTGGGAACGTGTAAAACTTGCTTACGATGCCATGGTGCATGGAGAAGGTAAACACGTTGCTGCAGACGGTATCCTTTCAGCGATTGAAGAGTCTTATGAAGAGGGTGTTACAGATGAGTTCATTCAGCCGATTATCGCTACAAATGCTGATGGCTCGCCCTTGGCTTTGATCGAAGAAGATGATGTGGTTGTTTGTTTTAATTTCCGTACCGACCGGGGCCGCGAGATCACCGAGGCGCTCACCCAGCAAGACTTCCACGAGCAGAATATGCATAAGCTGAACCTGCGTTATATTACAATGACAAATTATGATGATACCTATAAAAATGTGTCAGTCATTTTTGATAAGGATAACCTGAATAATACGTTGGGAGAAGTTCTGGAAGCTGCGGGCAAAAAACAGATCCGTATAGCCGAAACAGAAAAATATCCGCACGTCACCTTTTTCTTTTCAGGTGGTCGCGAAAAACCGTTCGATGGAGAGAGCCGTTTATTAAGCCCGTCCCCGAAAGTCGCAACTTATGATCTACAGCCGGAAATGTCTGCATTTGGGCTGCGCGACCTAATCGTACCGGAATTGATCAAAGAAGATGTGGATTTTGTCTGCCTTAATTTTGCCAATGCTGATATGGTAGGCCATACAGGCGTATTCGAGGCTGCGGTGAAGGCTTGTGAAACAGTCGACCAATGTGTTCAGGCTGTTGTTACTACTGGTTTGGAGCATGGTTACACTTCCATAATTATTGCTGATCATGGAAACTCCGATTATATGGCCAACGATGACGGATCGCCAAATACGGCACACTCTCTGAATCTGGTACCGTGTATTTTGGTTGATAACGATTATCAGAAACCCATCAAAAATGGAAAGCTTGCCGATATGGCGCCTACAATCCTTGAATTAATGGGAATTGCAAAACCATTTGAAATGACAGGCGAAAGCATTTTGTAAACTATACAAGTGCAAAAGATGTTATTTTTGTCAGAGAGTCTGTGTTCACAGGCTCTCTGATTTTATTTATGGGTTTCTATGGCTTATGCTATCAAAAATAATATGATTACAAGATATAAACACGCTTCTTTCACTTACGCTGTAAAATTCCTTTCCCTCGCTGCATTTATTTTTCTTATGGGATGCGACCAGCCTCAGGAAAAGGCTCCCGGCAAAAAAGTTTATTACGACCTGAAAAATTTCATTGAAACTCAGGAGACGTTCCTTTCTGAGCAAAAACCAACAGTGGATAAGATCATGTCTGTTTCCGGCAAAAATGAGGCAAGGTCAACGAAGGAGATCGATTGGAAAAAGGAACTGGAACTCTTTATTCAGGCTGATATCAATAAGCCGGCATACAGTAAAAGTTACGCCGTCAGTCGCCCTGATTCTCTGACTTCGGTGTATACTTTAAAAACAGATGAAGACATACCCGTAAAGGCGCTGAAGATTGTACTCGACAAAGTAACTAAAAATCCTGTTTTCATTAAGGCGTTGCTCCGTTCCGAAAACAAGTTATATCAGTCGGAGAAGAATATCGAAATGAATTACAAAAGCGAATCAAATCAATGGCATCTGACGTCATATTCAATACAAGGATTTCAAAAGCTGGCGATGATGGATAAAAAGGATTTCGATATCAAAGCGACGTTGAAATACTAATAATCTATCCTGTACATTTTGTCCTATTTTGCCCTACTTTGTGTATGGCTACCACAAAAGTTTTTACTAAATCCGGGCATTAAATGAAAGGTTAAAAACTATCGTTTATGCGCCCTAATCATAAGCTAACCGTTAAAATGCGCTGTTTGAGCGCATTTTATTTTTTTGTAGAACTAGGTTTCAATTTTTTGTAAAGCATTTTATGGATCTGAGAGAGATGAGGAATGATATTGGTGATATTATCTTCGAAGTCTAACTTGAATCTAAAGTAAATCTAACATTACAAAACTTAAATAAACCTATTCTCAATGCAATCACAACCAGAACAACAAAAAAACAAGCAGACAATAGCATGGGCAATGGTCGTTGTCCTTGGTCTTGCGACAGCCATGTTTGGCTATCTTTTCACCACTCAAAAAAATGAGCTGACACAGCAGGAATCAATGGTCGTTGAAAAAGCCAGAGAACTTGCATTAACAAAAACAAAACTAGATTCTATTTCTACAGTCCTTGATGCAAAAATTGCAGAAATTGAAAAACTTGGTGGCGATGTTTCAGAACTTACCAAGGTAAAAGAGCAGCTTGAAAAAGATAAGCTTGCATTCCGCAGAAGCAATAAAGTTGAAACAGGAAAATACCTGGCTAAGATTAAGGAATATGAAAAGTTCTTGGCTGAGAAGGACGAGGTTATCGCTCAGTTAAGATTAGAAAATGAGCAGTTGACCGCTTCAAATGATTCGCTAAGTACACATGTCGGAACATTGACAAGCGAACGTCAGCGATTGGTACAGCGTCAGGCAGAACTTACAGACTCAGTAGTGACGTTCACTGCTGCAAACAAGGAGCTTTCAGCGAAAGTAAGTCAGGCAGCAGCACTTAAAGCGCAGAACCTTAAAGTGCTTACTGTAAATTCAAGAGGAAAAACAAAAGACAAAGAAGAATATAAAGCAAAACGTGTTGACAAGTTGAAACTGGTTTTCAACCTACCTGAAAATGCACTTACAGCACAAGAGTCAAAAGATATTTACCTACGTGTTCTGGATCCTCAGGGAGCAGTTGTTGCAGATGACGCAACGGGTTCAGGAGAATTTGAAGTAGATGGTTCGCCGTCAAAATTCACAGCACGTGAGTCAGTAGCATACCAAAACAACAACCAGAAAGTTGAAATGTTGTATGACAACGCTCAGCTTCGCCCAGGAAAATACAGCGTGGAACTTTATTCAGAAGGTTATAAAATCGGTGGAACAAACTTCACGATCAAATAATAACTCTGACAGTGTTTTAGCTTAGCAACAAAAATGAGTCCGGTCTTCACCGGACTCATTTTTGTTGCTAAGCTTTTGCAGTATCACTGCTCATTCTGATCACGGATTATTTTAATGAAACGCTGCAACTCTTCTGCGCGTTCAGGGCTTACTTCCGGATAATCCATATCCATCTTCTTTAATTCTTCAATAATAATTTCACCAACGATCAGCCGTGTATTCTTTTTATCATCCGCCGGGATTACAAACCAAGGCGATTTTTTAGTTGCCGTTTCATTAATGGCATCCTGATATGCTTGTTGATATTCATCCCACTGATCCCGCACTTTAACGTCCTGCTCTTCAAACTTCCAGTTTTTGTTCGGATCCTCAATACGTTCAATCAGCCGGTCTGCCTGCTCCTTCTTTGATACATTCAGGAAAAACTTTATAACCCTGATTCCATTCCGGTAAAGGTACTTTTCCAGGTTTTTTATATCAGAATACCGCTGGTCCCAAACTTTCCCAAGATCCTCGGTCAGTTCAACTGGCAGGCGCTGGGCATTTTTCAGAATGTCCGGATCTACTTTTACTACCAATACTTCTTCATAGTAACTCCGGTTGAAGATCGTGATCGTTCCACGCTGAGGAAGCACATTGTTCGTCCTCCAGAGAAAATCGTGTCCCAGTTCAGTGTCAGTGGGCCGCTTGAAAGAGTGAATCTTAACGCCAACAGGGTTCACTCCTGAAAGAACATGTTTAATTGTACCATCTTTTCCGGCTGCATCCATGGCCTGAAAAATGATCAGAAGTCCATATCGGTTGTGGGCATACATTTTACTTTGAAGCTCGTCAAGCTGTTCGACAAAGTCAGCAAGCATCGATTCGTATTCTGCTTTGTCATCATAAATATCTTTAAAAGTCGTACTGGCTTTCTTGATATCAAATTTTTCGGTGCCGTCGACACGGAAAGTCCCCGACTTAAAATTAGACATGTTCCTGGATCGTTAATTGAATGACTTGTGATTAGGCCGTCAATTTACGATTTTTAGCATCCAGGTCAAGCCATTTACAAGGTTAACAGATATTGTTTCAGTTTTTCGAAAGCTCGGCCTCTGTGGCTCAATTCGCTTTTCTCCTGCATGGTCATTTCTGCGAAAGTCCTGTCGTGTCCTTCGGGAATGAAAATCGGATTGTAACCAAAACCATGATTTCCCCGCTTCTCCCTTGATATTGTACCTTCAATCACACCTTCAAACTGACGATATTCCCCTGCGATAACCAGGGTAATCACGCAAATAAACCGGGCAGACAGGTCTTTATGGCCCTCCAGGTTTTTCAACAGCACATCCATATTCAGGTTTGCATCGCGCTCCGGGCCACCATAATAGGCAGAATGAACGCCAGGTTCTCCACTGAGTGTATCTACTTCGAGTCCTGAGTCATCCGCAAAACAATTAATACCATATTTTTCCCATATGTATTCAGCCTTTTCAAAAGAGTTTTCGGGAATGGTATCATGAGTTTCCGGAATTTCTTCATCACATCCTATTTCACGGAGTGTCGTTAATAAAAATGATTCGCCCAACAGGTCCTGGACTTCTTCCAGTTTGTGGGCATTGTTGGTCGCAAAACAAAGTTCCATAGTTTATCTTTTTATCGTACGTGAACACCTAATAAAAACGGCTGCATCCAGAAGAGGCAGCCGTTTTTAACATGATCGTTTTTTTAAAATTATCTGGCTGGTGCCGGAGCCGGAGCAGGCGTTGGTTTTGCACCTTTTGTAAAGTCTACCAACTCAACGTCGAACAACAGTACCGAGTTGCCTGGAATTGCTCCCGGAGAACCGTCCACACCATAGGCAAGACCTGAAGGAATGATTAAAGTCCGTTTTCCTCCTTTTTTCATTAACATAATTCCTTCTTCCCAACCTGGAATCACCATGCCGACACCAACCTGGAAGTCAATCGGCTTGCCCTGGTTTTTAGAGCTGTCAAATACTTTGCCGTCCAAAAGTTTACCTGTGTAGTGTACCTTTACATTGTCTCCTTGTGACGGGTTTTCACCTGTACCCACCACCTCGTCAACGTAATACAGACCAGAAGCCGTGTGCTGGGCTTTTGCGGTCAGGTTATTTTTGGTAAGATATTCCTGAATTACTTTTTCATCGATTGCTTTCTGTTTCACGCCAGCTTCCGACTGTTGTTTCTGGAATTCTTCAGAAGTCAGAACGCTTAAAACTTTAACAGTAAAAGTGATTTCTGAACCTTTTTTGATCATCGGAGGCAAAGGCTGCATCATTTTTGCAAATAAAGTATCTGCATTGATAAAGAATTTAGCACTGTCACCGGTTGCCAGCATAGCAAGTCCCTCTTCAAAACTTCCTTTAAAAGGAGGTGCCTGAAGTACAAGTTTCACTGGTGTTTTTTCTTTGTAAGTATCACGCAGCGTTGAGTCAGCTCCATTTTTAAGAACCAGATGAAACGACATGATATCACCAAGTTTCGCTTTGCGGGCCTCTTCGTTGTGCTCAAAGATCTGGTATTTCAGACCTGTGTCCGTCACTTTTGTCTTATACTTGTCGCAGGCTGTTGCGAGAATAGTTATGCCTAGTACACAACCGATTGTTTTAAGATTCATTGGAATGTATTAATTAAAAAAATATTTATGTGAATATGATAGGATTAGTCAACCCGTAAAAGTTCGTCCTTATAGGTTGGGAGAATGGATAAAAACAGATCAACCGTTTCTGTAATCGACGTCTCGGCTCTTCCGCCGGATGCATTTCTGTGCCCGCCCCCGCTGAAATAGGTGCTGGAAACGTCCCGAACTGAAAACTCACCTACGGACCGGAAAGAGATTTTAACTTCTCCTTTTCTTTCGATGAACAGCGCGGACATGACCACATTTTCGACTTGCAGACCATAGTTGACGATACCTTCAGTTTCGCCTGTACTTGAATTAAATCTTTGCAGTTCCGCCTCAGTCAGTACCATATAAGCAGTACGGAATTCAGGAAGTACGATTAATTTCTGGGACAATACATAACCTAAAAACTGGAGGCGCGAAAGTGGTGAATTGTCATAGATCAGTCTGTGCACTCTGCTGGAATCAAAGCCTGTAAGCATCAGGTCTGCTACGGCCAGATGCACAGCCGATGTGACATTGCCATGACGGAAGGAACCAGTATCTGTCATAATTCCGGCATAGAGACATTCCGCCATCGCTATGTCGAAGATATCAGTCGTTGGCACATCTCCTTCTATTTCCTTTATCAGCGCATAAACCAACTGTGCTGTTGCGGCTGCACCGGTATCCCAGATCATCCATTTGGCAAAATGTTCAGGTTCCAAATGATGATCGATCATCAGTTTCGGTGCTTTTGCATCCTGAACTACCTTGCCAAGATCTTTTAAACGCGACAATGCCGAAAAATCCAGGCAGCAAATTAACGTTGCTTCGTCTATTTTTCTTTTCGCCTTACTCATTTCCCCAGACTTCTCATACACCATAACATCACTCATTCCGGGAAGCCAGCGAAGGTTAGCAGCGTAATCGGTCGGGCTTATAACAGTGACGGTATGGCCTTTTCTGGATAAATAACTTCCCCATCCAAGCGAAGAGCCCAGCGCGTCTGCGTCAGGATCCCTGTGCATCGTGATAACGATTTTTTGGGGAGTAGACAGAAAAGCAACAAGCTCTTCAATGGTTTGATTCACAGTTATTTAATTCAAAAAGAAAACTTGGACCCGGCATTTGAATCACAAAATTAACAAAACTGTTGGGATTTGCTTAATATTGAGTACTAAAGGCTTAATACTACTTTTATCTTTTTGAGCGGAAACAAGGTTCAAGGCAGAATTGATAGGTATAAAAAATAAAATTGTAGTTTTACAGCCAAATAAATTATAGCAAACTGTATGTCAACCAATAAGACTTTCACGATGATCAAACCTGATGCCGTAGCAGACGGACACTCAGGTTCTATTATTCAAATAATCGAGGCAGCGGGATTCCGTGTGGTGGCCTTAAAGAAAACAAAATTAACACCGGAACGTGCAGGTGAGTTTTATGCAGTTCATCAGGAAAGACCTTTCTACAATGATTTGTGTGCATACATGTCGTCAGGAGCAATTGTTGCAATGATACTTGAAAAGGAAAATGCTGTGGCCGATTTTCGTACCCTGATCGGCGCGACGAATCCGGCTAATGCCAATGAAGGAACGATCCGCAAATTGTTTGCAAAATCAATGGAAGCTAACGCGATTCATGGTTCGGATTCAGATGAAAATGCCGGGATTGAAGGAAACTTTTTCTTTGCGCACACGGAACAGTTTTAAGCCACAATGCTTTAAAAAAGTAAAGGCCGGACGCTAACGTCCGGCCTTTACTTTTTAACTTGAAAAATTACCTGACAGGTAATGGTACCAGCACTTTGCTTACTACCTGGATCATGCCGTTGTCGGCATTCAAATTTTTGGTAGTCACCTGAGCGCCGTTGATCAGCAATGCAGGATCTGATACCGTGGCTTTTTTTACGATGAGGCTGTCACCTTCAATATAACCTGCATAGGTTTGTGCGACAAGCTCCTCATATTTTAACTTACCTTTGAGAGTATGTTTATAAATAAATTTTCTGGCGAGCGTATCCGGTAATGCGTTGACCATCGCAGCAGTAATACCCGAATTAACGAAAGCGGCATTGTTTGGTGCAAAGAAGGTTAGATTTTCTGTTCTGAATGCATCACCCATACCGTTGTCCAGTATGATCTCTCTCAGGATTGAAAATTCATCATTTTGCAGAATAACATCCGTTATAGTTTTTGGTTTAACGATATCGTCTTCATTTTCTTTGCAGGAGGTTACAATGCCGGAAAATACTGTTATAGACAAAAAAAATGCCATGTAACGCCCTATAAAGTTGATTTTTTTCATAGCTTCGAATTGGTTTAATTTTTTTGTAAAACTAATTTTTTTTAATCCTAACCCCAAGTTAACATGTTAAAATTTAAATTTCTGGCCGCTTGCTGTGCCGTGATTTTGTTTACAAGTTCTGCGTTTCTTGCCATCAGGGAAGACAGCATTGTAACTAAAAAGAAGACTGTAAAATTGTTCAATGGTAAAGATTTAACCGGCTGGAAAATCAACGGAACCGAAAAATGGTATGCCGAAAAAGGTGAACTGATCTGTGAAAGTGGTCCTGATAAAGAATACGGTTATCTCACCACAGATAAATTTTATAAGGATTTTGACCTTTCCCTAAAATTTAAACAGGAGGCAAATGGAAACAGCGGCGTCTTTTTCAGATCCACTGTTGAAGGTACAAAAGTGGCAGGCTGGCAGGTTGAAGTCGCTCCGCCAAACCATGATACCGGCGGCGTTTACGAATCTTACGGCCGCGAATGGCTGGTGAAAATTCCTGACGAAAAGGAAGGTTTCCTTAAAATGGGAGAGTGGAATACGTTAAGAATACGTGTCGTTGGTCCAAAAGTTCAGACCTGGCTGAACGGTAATGCCATGGTTGACTTCGACGATGCGAAAATCGGGGCAGCCAATGGTTCCATAGCACTTCAGATTCACTCCGGAGGCGGAATTAAGGTTCGCTGGAAAGATCTTATCCTCGAAGAGCTGTAAATAGGCTGCCCGATTCATTTCCATACATCCGTGGTTCATGCTGCATTACCATGCAGTTCGTCGGAATTTGATAAAAATAAGGCTCCATAGCTGATAGATTTGTTTCGATGAAAGACAAAGTATATCAGTGGTGGAGCTTTTTTATGTTCAGCTTTTGAACAAAGGGTATACAACAATAGCATTCTCCACGTAGCGCGCGACAAAAGTTTGGGAATAACGTATGGATAACAAAAAAAAACCTTTGCGCATGACGGGTACTTCACTCGAAGGAAAGGATTTCAGCAATATGGATCTTGAAGGAGCGGACTTTAGCTTTTCAAGTCTGGAAGGAATTAATTTTGACGGGTCGAATCTCCGAAATGCGAAGATCCGTTTTGCCTCACTCGAAAGAGCTACATTCAGAAATGCAGATCTTACGAATGCAGACATGAGTTTTAGCAGTCTGACCGATTCGGATATGACGGGGGCTAAAATTGAAGGAGCAAATTTTAGTTTTTCTTCTCAGGGCAAGTCTTTCAATTGGCAGGACCTGAAACTGATCGGTCTTATCCAGAGCCAAAGCTGGGTCGGAACGTTCGTTGCTATTATAATCGGTGCGCTTATGCTTTATGGGACCAGCGCTATTCTATTTTTCACGATTGAAATGGTATATACGTCAGATCCCGTCCGGGTTCAGCTGAATCAATATTTAATAGCGCAAAATATTATTGGTGGTGTATTTACGGTTCTTATAGCACAAAAACTCGCAGTATGGCTGGACTCGGCGATTGACAAAATTTTTGTCAGACACCTGGTGTTAAGCATAGTTATAACTCTTTTTCATTTAGGGCTGTCGGTTGGTATGTATTTTGCCTTTGGCAGACCAATATTTACTGCACTTGAAATTCACTATCCGGGAGAAGCCCCGCAAAATAGCAATTGGTACTGGTATACACTTGGTCCTATACTGATTGCAAATGTATTTTATTATCTGGCAAGACAAGGCAGACAGCTATCACGAAAAATCTCGGATCAGGAATATCAGTTATTAAATCTGGAAAAGCTGAAAACACGGGCAGAACTGGACGCACTGCAGGCGCGGATTAACCCTCATTTTTTATACAATTCTCTTAACAGCATTGCCAGTCTTGTGCACGACGATCCGGATAAGGCTGAGGAAATGACTTTATTGCTGTCGAAACTTTTTCGGTATACTACAGGCAGAAAAAACAGGGATTATTTTGACACCATTGAAAATGAGCTCGAAATGGTGCAAACATACCTCCAGGTCGAAAAAGTGAGATTTGGTGACCGGCTTCAGTTTGAAGTTGAAGTGACCAATGATGATCTCAAACTTCTTCAGGTGCCAAAATTTATCCTTCAGCCCATCGTGGAAAACGCCATTAAACACGGCATTGCCAGGCTCGCCGACCAGGGCAGGATTGTAGTCAAAATATATGAAGAAAATGGCTGGCTGCATCTTTGTGTCCACGACAACGGTCCATCATTTTCGGATACCATGGGAGCTGGATACGGGATAAGGAGCATTCAGGAAAAATTGAAATTATTATATGGCAACGACGCTAAGCTTGAGCTGCACAACGAGCCGGGCAAATCGGTAAATATTTCCATTTTGAAAACTGTCATTGAAAAAGACAGGGAAGAAAATGAGTAGCTGTTTTACTTTTATAACCAATGTAAAACGATTGTTAAGATACACGGCTTAAATAATACGAAATAATAACAACCATGAATTTCCCTCTTAGAACGATATTGATCGACGATGAGCCATTGGCGCTAAGCCGCCTGAGGCGATTGCTTGATAAGCATCAGGAAACTTTCGTTATCGTCGCAGAAGCAAAAAATGGTGCCGAGGGGCTGCTTGAAATCGATAAGCACACGCCGGATGTGATCTTTCTTGATATCGAGATGCCGCTTTTGAACGGTTTTGAAATGTTGTCAAAACTTACAAAAATGCCGCTGGTCGTTTTTTCAACTGCATATGATCAATACGCGATCCGGGCTTTTGAAGAAAATTCTGTTGACTATTTGTTAAAGCCCGTCGAAAACGACCGTTTATTAAAAACGATTGATAAGATCAGAAATATTCTCCAGGCCGGTTTCAAGACGGGCCAAAGCCATAATCCATACTCAGACAACCTTCTGCGCCTGCTGGAAGAGATGAAACCAAAGAAGGAAATATTTTCACTATCGGTAAAGTCCGGTGACAAAATTCTGCTCATTCCATTGACTGAAATAACGCATTTTGAAGCGGAGGAAAAATATGTTTTCCTCAATACCCTCGATGGTCAGAAATACCTGCTGAACTATACACTTACCTCACTCGAAGAAAAGCTCCCTGTCCATTTCCTGCGGATCAGCCGGGCGGGGATCATAAATTCCCATCATATTAAAGAGATCCAAAAGCATTTCAATGGAAAATACGTCGTCGTAATGCGCGACAAGAAGGTCTCTCAGCTGCAAAGCGGAAGTACCTATGGTGAAGTGATCCGCCATCTTCTTGATAATTAATAACCTTGTAACCGGAAGACCTCTTTAAAATATTGATTTTGAAGACGGCATACTTATTCCTAAATTGCGCCCTTGTTAAAATCTGACGCCTGAGTTTTTGCTTTAATCTACTGTTTATCAGTACATTTGTGTTATAAGCTCAAATTTTTGTCATTGATGGCTGACAATTTTCGGCACAGTTGCATCATAATCTGCGTACATGAAAGAAGCAGATGGTATCAATTGCATGTCGAATTTAAAAAAACATGAGATAGAATTTATAAGATCGGCGTATAATGGTTCGTTTGTTTTTGTTAAAAAAGGTTAAAAGAGTTCAGATATAATGAAAGAACTCATTGATTCGGGCAATCTGCCGAAGCACATAGCCGTTATCATGGATGGTAATGGCCGGTGGGCACAGAACCAGGGAGCCGCACGTGTTTTCGGCCATCGTAATGCCATTAAGGCAGTAAGAGAGGTCACCGAAGGTTGTGCAGAGCTCGGAGTATCCTTCCTGACGCTTTATGCATTTTCAACGGAAAACTGGGCCCGGCCACAGTTTGAAGTTCGCGCTTTAATGGAATTGCTTGTACAGTCTATCCGTAATGAGCTTCCGACCATGCAAAAAAACAATGTGCGGTTGGATACCATTGGTGATATGGCAAGCCTTCCAGGAAGTTGTCAAAACCAGCTTGCAGAGGCGGTTGAGGCTACCCGTCAGAATACAGGACTTAACCTGATCCTGGCGCTGGGTTACAGTGGTAAGTGGGACATTTTGCAGGCGACAAAAAAGATCGCTGCTGAGGTACAGAATGGTAATATCAAGCCGGAAGACATCAACGAAAATTTGTTGAATAAGCATCTTTCTACAGAAGACAGGCCGGAAGTGGACCTGATGTTACGGACTGGTGGCGACCACCGGATCAGTAACTTTCTTTTGTGGCAGCTGGCATATGCTGAATTGTATTTTTACAAAGACCTTTTTTGGCCGGATTTCCGCAGGGATCATCTGTATGAAGCAATTTTGGCATACCAGAAAACGGAACGGCGTTTTGGGAAAACCGGTGAACAAGTTAAAGCGAATGGAGCTAAGTAGAATTATATGAACCTGGTGAGAAACTTTATAAAAACATTCGTACAGAGTAATTGGGCATTAACAGGGATCCTGTTATGCTGGTGTTTTTCGGTTGAGGCGCAAAAAATAGGATTAGGGAGTAATGCAAAACCCACTGTCTCGTCTGCCAATTTGGGAATTGATCCCGCCAATCCAAAAGAATATACTATTGCAGAAGTAACGGTTTCAGGAACACAGTTTCTGGATCCCAATTCCATGGTTTCAATCTCGGGATTGAAACCTGGTGACAAAATCCGTGTTCCCGGTCCCGCGATCCCATCTTCGATCAAAAGAATGATGGACTTTGGTACTTTAGATGACGTTGAAATTGCGGCAACTAAAGTAGAAGGTGAGAAGATCTGGCTGAATATCCATATCAAGGAGCGTCCAAGACTTTATAAAGTATCATTTTCCGGAGTTCGCAAAGGCGAAAGAGAGACTTTGAATGATAAGGTAAAACTGATCAAAGGCCGTGTGATTACGCCAACCGTGATAAAAAACACGCAGCTGGTGATCAAGAAGTATTATATGGATAAAGGTTTTTATAATGCCAAAGTAAAGGTGTTGCAAATTCCTGATTCGACACGTGGACAGGCAACGCTTAACTTTACGATTACAAAAGGTAGTAAGGTTAAAATCGATCAGATTAATATCGAGGGAAATACAGATATCAGTAGTGCTACGCTGAAACGTAAAATGAAAGGAACCAAGCAGAAACGCATTGGCCGCTTGTTCAATCCTTCTAAATATATACCAAAAAAGTACGAAGAGGATAAAGAAAAACTGATCGGATATTACCGTAAAAATGGGTACCGTGATGCAACCATCGAGTTTGATACCATTAAGAGCAATGGCGAAACGATCAGCATCAATATGAAAATTGATGAAGGCAGAAAGTACTTTTACCGCAATATCACATGGACTGGTAACTATTTGTATCCTTCTAAGGCGCTGGGTGAAAAATTAGGGATCAACAAAGGTGATGTTTACAATCCTGAGGAACTTGACAAAAAAATCAACGGGATTCCAGGTAATGATATCAGCTCGATATACATGGATGACGGTTACTTGTATTTCCGTATCGAGCCTACTGAAAAAGCTGTTGAAGGTGACTCGATTGATGTTGAACTCCGAATGTTTGAGGGTAAGCAGGCAACGATCAACCGTATCATTTTAAATGGTAATACCAAAACAAGTGACCGTGTTGTGTTGCGTGAACTTTTCACACTGCCTGGACAGAAATTCAGCAAGACAGAAATTATCAACACACAGCGCCAATTGTCTCAGATGGGTTATTTCAACCCGGAGAAAATTGCTCCTAACCCTATTCCGAATCCTCAGGACGGGACGGTGGATATCGAATGGAATGTAGAAGAGAAACCTTCTGACCAGATCGAACTTTCCGGTGGATGGGGTGGATACATCGGATTTGTAGGTACGCTTGGACTTGTCTTTAATAACTTTTCATTGCGGAACATTCCTAACAGAGAGACCTGGAGACCGCTGCCATCAGGTGATGGACAAAAACTGTCGCTGCGTTTTCAGGCCAATGGAAAGCAGTACCAGACTTATTCGATGTCGTTCAGTGAACCATGGTTAGGCGGAAAGAAACCAATCAATTTCGGGGTTTCACTTCAGCACACCGTTTATCGTGTGGCCAATTATAACAGCATTTACTCAAGTGGTGGAAGCGGAAGTCTTAGTTACCGTGGCGGATACTACAATACCGGTATCACATTCTCTCTTGGACGTCGTTTGAAAGAGCCGGATCGTAACCTTGTTCTGACACATTCTTTGTCATACCAGCGTTATCGTTTAGATAGTCTGGATATCTTCCGAATCGGTTACAACAACGGGGTTTCCAACAATGTTTCCTTCAATACAACAATTTCAAGAAATACGCTAAGCGATTTCCAGTTTCCACGAAGCGGGTCGAACATATCATTGAGTATGACACTGACGCCTCCTTATTCTGCCCTGCGTAAGAATGATTACAAGGATATCAGTGATACTTACCGTTGGGTTGAATACCACAAGTGGATGTTTGATGCAACATACTATGCAACCATCACGGGTAAACTTGTCCTAAGTGCCAGGACCCACATGGGGTATCTGGGCAGATACAACAAAAAACTTGATTTCAGTAAGTTTGGCCGGTTTATTGTCGGTGGTTCAGGATTGGCCGGACAAGGTTCATTCTCTCTTGCTGACCAGGATATTATTGGTTTAAGAGGTTATGAAGACCAAAAAGTCGGTCCTCTGACCCAGGCCGGATATCCGGCATCAGGTGGTGGTATTGTTTATAACAAATATGTGATGGAACTTCGTTATCCGGTTTCACTAAATCCTCAGGCAACCATTTTCATTCTCGGCTTCGCAGAGGGTGGTAATAACTGGGGAAGTTATAAAGAGTTTAATCCTTTCGAACTGAAGAGGTCTGCCGGTGTGGGTGCCCGTATCTTTATGCCAGCATTTGGTCTTCTTGGTATTGACTGGGGTTATGGTTTTGACGCCATTCAGGGGCAGACCAAGAAAAGTGGTGCGCAGTTCCACTTTACAATTGGTCAGCAGATCAGATAATATAATAGGTCGCTTTTCGTTAAACAAGTTTAAATTATTAGTGGCTGGGCATGAAGAACATCATAATTTTACTAGTTTTGTCCATTCTTTCGATCGGACAGGGAATGGCCCAGAAATTCGGTTATACTGATATGGAGTACATTACCAGTAAAATGCCGGAATATCAGCAGGCACAAACGGAGATGAAGAAGTTTTCCGAAAAATGGGCCAAGGAAATTCAGGACAAGTTTGCAGAGGTGAATAGAATGCAGCGTGCTTATATGGCCGAAGAAGTGCTGCTGACAGATGATCTTAAAAGAAAGCGCCAGGCCGAAATTAAAGAGAAAGAGCTGGAAGCGAGAGAGTATAACAGCAAGATTTTTGGTATGGAGGGTTTACTTTTCCAGAAGAAGAAGGAGCTGATGAAACCGGTGATGGAGAAAGTGCAGCGGGCGGTTTCCAAGATATGTATGCAGAAACGGCTTGATTTTATGTTTGACAAATCCAGTGATGTCGGCATGATTTTTTCAAACCCCAAGCACGATTATTCTGACTACATTATGGAGGAGCTGGGTATTGATGCCCAACCTGCGAAAGGTATTGCAAAAGAAAAGACAGTGAAGGAAGAATCAACGGTAGCACCAAAAGAGAGCTCCCCTAAACAAAAAAGTACAACCAATAAACTTAAATAGTAAAAAAACAATGAAACAAAAATTGATAGTGTTTATGGTCGCAATGGCCATGCTTAGTACTCCACTTTTGGCACAAACTACTCCTGCTGCAAGCGGTCTTACTAAAATTGGATACACCAATGTTGACTATGTGATCAGCAAGCTGCCTGAGAGCAAAGTAATGCAAAATCAGATTGAAGTAACAAAAGCTCAGCTTGACAAAGCAATTGGCGAAACTTATAAAGAAGCGCAGGAGAAATACGAGGCTTATCAGAAAAACGGTGCCCAGATGACTGACGTGATCCGTGCTGATAAAGAAAAAGAATTGCAAAATCTTCAGACCCGTATCCAGGAAATGCAAACCAACGCGCAGCAATCTTTGCAGACTAAACAACAGCAGTTGCTTGAGCCAATTCTGACAAAGGTTAACAACGCGATTCAGGATGTTGGAAAAGAGAATGGGTTCCTTTATATCCTTAATATGGATGCAGGGCAAGGAACAACGCCAATTATTTTGTTTGCTGCTTCTGAAGAGAACAATGCAACCAATTTGATTCTTAGAAAATTAGGTGTTGACCCTGACAAAGTTGAAGCTGCTGCTCCGGCCGGAAAAGCGGTAAATACAACACCAGCCACTTCGCCTGCGGCAACTAAGCCAGCAACGTCGACGCCTGCTGCTACGCCTAAAAAGAAATAACAGTAAGTTTTAAGAATAAATATTCTACCGGGGAATAGTCTTTTATAGATTGTTCCCCGGTATTTGTTTTAGCAGGTTTTTATTACATCTGCATTTGCATCTGCTGGTTCGCAATTAATTTAGTCAGGCAGCGTATTTAAAAAATGCAAAACGGAGACAACAGTTTATGCTGTAAAAAGAGCGTTTTAAAAAAACAGAAGTATTCAGAACGTTAAGCATACAGGATTTGTTAATTTTGCGTTATGGAATCTGCATCCCTAAGCTCATAAAATAAATTATATTTCTGCAATTATGGTTTTAAAAAATATCCTATACTTCCTCATACTCTTGTCCACCGTATTTAGTGCGTATCCGGTTTTAGCTCAGGACAATTCTCAAAATAGCGGAAGCAGTTCCACGCTTCAGCTGGTCTTCCCTAAGGAGGCAGAATGGAATACTTTGGAGGAAGGGAAGGAGATTAATTTTCATTTGCAGGTAAAAGGAGGGAAGAGTGATTCTATTCGGTACAGCATTTCGAGCGGCTTCAAAAAAGATATGAAGTTTGATTCCCTGGGCCATTTTGTCTGGACACCGACTTATGATATGGCTGACCGTATCAATACAGTAAAGTTGTGGCCAATTGTTTTCGAAGCAACCAATCAGGCGGGTGAAACCGTATCTCAGCAAATTGCCTTTAAAATTCTGCATGTAAACCGCCCACCGGAAGTGGATGAACTGAAGCCATTTTATGTCCAGTACAAAACGCAGAATACCTATCAGATCGATATGAATTCGGTACGCGATCCGGATGGTGATCCGGTTGTTTTTATTCCTGTTTTGGATGGTATGCCCGAAACAATGAAAATGACAGCAGGCGGGGAGATCATTTGGGACCCTTCCATTACTCAATTCAATTTATTAAAAAAAGGTCCAAGATATATCGAATTTTACGTCGAAGACCAGCCCTCTAAAACCCGTACCAAAGGACGCCTGAAGCTGGAAGTTACGCAGATGGACCTGGAACCGGACTTCAAGATTGTTCCGCAAAACCAGCTGGTGCGCAGTAAGGAAAATAACCGCATTAACCTAAAATTCACGTTATCGGATCCAAACGGTGACGATGATATCTCAGAATTCGGCTTCGTGTCAGAAAATAAAAATGTACCATCTTCCGCACTTGTGAAAAATGCCCAGACAAGTTATGAGTTCATTTGGGAACCGGGTTATGACTTTGTAAAAGATCCATTTGATTCGTTGGCTTTTAATATCACATTTTATGTGCTGGATAAGGCGCAGAATAAAAAGGAGAGAACTTTACGTTTTCTGATTGAAAACACGGTGAACGAGTCGGAACGCGATGCCTATGTTTATGGTCTGTATCGGGGCGGATTGATCAACGCATGGAGTCTGCTTGAACAGATGAAGGAAAAGGAAGGTGAGCTGAAAAGAGCTTACGGACGAGCGAAAAAAGGAAAAAGAAGCCGCTCCCTGATCAATGCTTCGCTGGGTGCCACGACAGGTCTTGCACCGGTAATTGCTAAAACAAATCAGGATACAAGAGGATATATCACAACGCTGGGCGGGACGACTGTTGCAACATTAGGAACGCTGGAAGCGACTGAAGTGATCGGGAAATCGACCAATGGACTGCTTGATCGTTTTAATTATGTGATGCAGAAGAAAAACGAACTTCAAAATAAAGGAGACGTGTTCGCCCGTGAATATGCCCAGAAGTCTGCCAGACGGTCACCGGATTTTGTCCGTAAGCTGGATGAATTTAAAGCGCTGATGAACCTGAGCGGCCTTGTCGCTCTCGAGCTGGATGCGAACTGGGAAAATAAGAAGGCGGCCGGTTACGACGAAAAGAAGATCGATGCTGCGATCAAAAAGACATTTAAAGATTTTATGCCTTTGGAAAAAGATGAATGATCTGATTGCATGATTAATATTCATACTAACAAAAAAGAGAGCTTAAAGGCTCTCTTTTTTGTTTTCTTCCGGACGTGGATAAATATCGCGCGGCTCGTTTTCTTCAGGACTGTCGTTAGGTAGCAAATCGTCGTTCACAGCTTCTTCCGACACCCGTTGCACTGTTTCATGATCCGTGAAGGTTGGCTCGGTGTCAAGTGGCAAATGAGGTTCTGTTGTTGATTCCTGATCTTCTGCTTTTGGCGGATGCTGGCTGCTATCATCATCAAGGTTATAAAATTGGCCCTGAAAGATCAGGATACTGCAGACACCTAAAAATATACATGAATCGGCAATGTTAAAGATCGGCGTAGAATAATATTGTCCGCCCCAGAGAGGCACCCATTCCGGGATGAATCCCTCCCAGAAATCAACGAAGATCATATCGATAACCTGCCCGTGAAACCAGGGCGTCGGCGATCCGTAAGGAGCATTGTCAAGAAAAACACCGTAAAAAGTACTGTCAATAACATTTCCCACAGCACCAGCCAGAATCATCGACAGTGCCCATAATAAGCCTTTTGATGCCCCGCTCCGCGCTAGATGGACCAGATACCAGCCGATCGCACACATGGCAAGCAGCCTGAATAATGTCAGAAACAATTTCCCGTATTCATGCCCGAGCTGCATACCAAACGCCATGCCGGGATTAAGTACATAATGCAATTTAAGCCAGTTGCCGATCAACGCAATTTGCCCTGAAAAACCTGGTTCCATATATTTATAGACCAAGAGTTTGGACAATTGATCCACTGCAATTAATAAAACACTGAACAGTAAATACTTACTGGGATTTTTTGGTTGATTCATTCCGGAATTATTACAATTAAAATCGTTGTGACTGCAAAAATAGCAAGTTCCTTATAAAGAACTCAATCCTCTTCTTTGCATTTCACTTTTTACCAGAAGGTATTCCCTGCTGCTCTGGCCGGCAATGGATGTGTTTTCTTCTGCACGGCGAATCAAATAGGGCATGACAGCGTTAATCGGGCCATAAGGCACATACTTGGCAACGTTATATCCAACTTTGGCGAGGTTATAAGAAATATTGTCGCTCATCCCCAAAAGCTGAGCAAACCAGACCCGGCTATCATCATTCTTAAGGCCTAGTTTTTTCATTTTGCAGGTACAATACTGAGAGCTATATTCATTATGGGTACCGAGGCAAATCGAAATATGCTCCACATTTTCAAGGCAGAAATCGATCGACGCGTTGTAGTCCTTATCTGTCGCTTCTTTTGAAGTATGGATCGGATTAAAATATTCCTGTTCACGCGCACGGATTCTTTCCTTCTCCATATATGCGCCGCGAACCAGCTTTCCGCCGAGGATATATCCTTTTTGTCTGGCTGTCAGATATGCACTTTTCAGGGCTGCCAGCGTTTCATGCCTGTAAAACTGGTAGGTATTATAAACGATGGCTCTTTCTTTATTATACTTTTCCATCATTTCATAAGTCAGGTCGTCAATGACGCCCTGAAGCCAGCTTTCTTCAGCATCTACAAAAATCCTGACGTTGAGTTTGTATGAAAGCGAGCAAAGTTTTTCCAGTCTGTCTTTAACACGGGCAAAAGCCTCTGTTTCAGCCTGTGACAACGAATCTTTACGCTGTACTTTTTCCAGCAGATCTGATGACGCAATACCGGTAACCTTAAAAACAGAAAATGGAATATCGTTCGATTCGGACGCTTTCTGAATTGTTCGCAAAATTTCAGCTGCCGTTGAATCAAAACTTTTTTCGTTGTCTTCCCCTTCAACGGAGTAGTCAAGTATCGTTCCAACGCCTGAATTGGCTAATGTTGAAATGGTATGCTGGCAGTCACTAATTGTCTCACCGCCACAGAATTGTTCAAAAATAGTAGCACGGATAAGATTTTTTATAGGTAAGTTAAGCTTTAGAGCGATCTTTATAAAAAAAGTGCCTAAATTTACCACTCGAGCCTGATTCATTAAGCTAAATAGCCAGTAGGTTTTCCTGAGTTGAGAATCTGATTTTGAAGCAAATGCTATCGAAGTGTCTTCAAAAAATACAGGTATTTGATCTTTTTGTGAAGCGTAAGCCATTTTTAAGTTTATCATAAGTGGGTTTCCGCATGGTTTTAAGTAAACCGAATTGGACAAAAGTAATACAAATACTATGCCGCTTACTTTTGGAGGATCAAATGTACGGCAATCCGTTAAATACGCATAATACCGAGTCGAAATATTATAGTTATCTTATTGTTTTATTAAGGACAAGTTTTTGAATATGAATGCTTCTCTAGATATCCTTCCGCTTAGCAGTTGGATCAATACCGAAGGAAAACCTTTGGTAATCGCCGGACCTTGCAGTGCAGAGACCGAGGAACAAATGTTGGAAACCGCAAGCCAGATCAAAAAAGAAGGATTTGCACACGTACTTCGTGCGGGAATTTGGAAGCCAAGAACGCGTCCCGGAAGTTTTGAAGGGATGGGTGAAGCTGCTTTGCCATGGCTACAAGCTGCAAAAAAAGAAACCGGATTACCTGTTGCTATTGAAGTAGCAAATCCTCAGCATATAGAATTGGCTTTAAAATATGGTGTAGATATTCTTTGGGTTGGTGCCCGTACTACGGTTAACCCATTCAATGTTCAGGAATTGGCTGAGGCGCTGAGAGGTGTAGATGTACCTGTCCTTGTGAAAAACCCTGTTAACCCTGATCTTCAGCTTTGGATCGGTGCTTTGGAACGTTTAAACCAGGCAGGTGTTAAAAAACTTGGTGCTATACATCGTGGTTTTTCTAATGCACAGGAAACGAAATATCGTAACTCTCCCATGTGGAATATTGCGATTGAATTGAAAACATTATTTCCTGAACTTCCGGTGATCGGCGATCCAAGTCACATGGCTGGAAAGCGTTCATTGTTATTCGAAATCGCACAGCGTGCACTTGACCTTAACTACGACGGTTTGATTATTGAATCTCACCGCGATCCTGATAAGGCCTGGTCTGATGCTTCACAGCAATTGACTCCACCTGCTTTGGCGGAAATGCTGCATGAATTGCACGTTCGTAAGGAAAATTATCCAACAGACTACCAGTCTCAACTGGAAGTAGTTCGTGGGAAAATCGATAACCTTGACCGCGAATTGCTTGAAAATCTTGCAAACCGTATGTCTTTGGTTGAAAAACTTGCTGAGTACAAACGTGATAATAACGTTGCAGCTTACCAGGTTGATCGTTTCCGCGAAGTATTGGATACCCGTGCGGCCTGGGGAAAGAGCCTGAATCTGTACCCGGCACTTGTTGACGAGCTTTTCAAACTTGTTCATATGGAGTCGATCCGCAAACAAACAGAAGTGATGAATCAGATCAATGCTTAATGGTTGATTAGGTGTTTTAATAAATAATAAAAACGGGTCACTTTCTTCAAGAAAGTGACCTGTTTTTATTTAGAGTTTGTTTGAAATTATAGATGACTGATACTTATTAGTTGGTATAATAGTAAGAAAACATACTATTGTAAATCTGGTTTGTTCGGGCATCTGTGAAGCTTGCCTTTTTTATAATTACTCGGTTGTTTGAATCATACTCATACGTAAAACTTGTCGTTCCAATATATAATTTACCAGGTTGAGATGCAGAATATGCATTCCAGCCATTACTGTAAATCAAATCATAATTTCTGGTAGAAGCTGTTTTCATAGAGGCAACCTCGTTTCTGCTGTTATAAGTGTAGTTAGTTGTTGTTGTGAAAATAAATTTGGGAGTACTTTGCACAACAGCAACTTCTCCTTTCGGAATATCGTGGCAAATGAAAACAGAGTCAGCTGTTATTGAAATTCTGTTTTGACCGTCATAGGTAAAGGTGCGCTTCGTCAGCCACAAAGGATAGCGAAAATAATAACTTCCGTCAGCATACAACCAATGGTTTTTTATTTCCTTTTTAGTCAATAGATTATTGTTGTATATAGAGCTGTCTGACATAGATACTATGCCCCCGGGATAACCGAATTGAGTGAACTTGATTAATTTATTGGACCCATCAAAAGTATAAAGCCGATAATAACTCCATGTTTTTGTGTTCATAAGAATTTCCGGACTTTCCCTGAATCCCTTGATAGGGCTACTTTTTGACGATTTTTCAAGTATTATTACCCCGTCAGAATCCAGTTCACTATTAATTGTTACGCTGTCATCAGGCAAATAGCGCAGTTCGGTGATTTTGTTGACATAAGGCTCTGTCGGATTGGGAATGTTTTCTTTTTTGCAAGAGCTAAACCATAGCGAGGTGATGTAAATCAATACGATAGAGAAGTTTTTCATTGCATGATGTAAGAGTGGCTAATATTTATTTGTCACTTCAATAATACAATTATTTGACTAAATATTATAAATAAATTTATTCTATATTTCTCTGTCCAGTATCTTATTAATTTCTCTCGCCCATATCCTATATGCTTTATTATTCAAATGCGTTTTATCGACCGCAAATTCCAATTTAAGGCCGGTTGAATCTGATAAATATCGATTTAAATCGAGATATTCGATTCTGTTTCGCTGACAATAGGCAATCAGAAAATTGTTCAGTTCGATGACCTGGGCTTTGCTAACCGGGTCATTTTGCTCAAACAATGTCAGTGTTACTACCGGCTTTATTTTGTTTCGTAGCAATTTTTCCAGAATAGCCTGATAATTTTCCTGTATTTTCTTTTGCGATACACCGATGGTTATGTCATTAATTCCCGCTTCCACAAAACAAATTTCAGGGTGCCTTTCGATGACATTTCCCTGCAGGAGCCCCAGAAAATGATAAGTACATAACCCCGGGAAGCCGCTGTTCAGCACGTCCGTTCTTCCTAAAAGTTCAACCCATTTCCCCTGAGCCGTCAAAGAGTTGCCAAACATGACGATTTTTGAATCACCTCTCAGTGCGACGAATTTTTGTATCACCTTATCCCGAAAAATGTATGTGCAGCACATTAGGCACAGCACATTCATCAACAGTGAAAGAGGAAGCAATAATCTGTTTTTCATTAGTTTCAATATTTTTAACTGTCTGACTTCTTTGATAGGCGGAATCGCCGGCATGGACATCCGGAGCTGAAATGTGTCTTTTGATCAGTCTTTCTTTGCCCGAGTTTCGAATATATCGTCCGTATGCTAATCAGCTATTCCTATTGACCAAAGATTTGCCTAAACTTGTGTTTCACCCGCAATATCGTTATACTCAATATACTCAGATGCATATGCTTTCAACAACAAAAATCATCAAAAAACTTGGTTTGCCTGGTCTGCTTTTCCTATGGGGCGTAGTTGCTCAGGCACAAGATATCAAAATTGATACTGTGAAAGCAGGCGCATTTGATATGGGTAAAATGTGGACTTTTGATACTCCGCCTGCGGAATATTTCAAGACGACATACAACTTCACACCGGATGAAAAGTGGTTTGAAAAAGCAAGGTTATCTGCACTGCGTTTCGCTACCTATTGCTCAGCTTCCTTTGTTTCTGAAAATGGGCTTGTTATGACAAACCATCATTGTGCACGCGAGTCGGGTGTGGCTGTACAGAAGAAAGGTGAAGATTTTTTGGCAAACGGGTTTTATGCTGCGAAGCCAGGAGATGAAAGAAGAGTGCCGGATCTTTTTGTCGATCAACTGGTTAAAATTGAAGATATCAGCGAGCGGATCAGGAAAATCGAAGATCAGGGTGAATCCGTTACTGAACGTGTCAAACTTCGGGATCAGGCTTTTGAAACTATCAAAAAGGAATACCAATCAAAAGAGGGCTGGCAAGGGCTGGAGATTGAAACGGTTAGCTTTTACAGCGGCGGCCGCTACTCGCTGTATGGTTTCAAACGATATAATGATGTTCGGGTTGTTTTCATGCCAGAGCTTCAAATGGGTTTTTTCGGTGGTGACGCTGATAATTTCACCTATCCGCGTTATAACCTCGATTGCTCATTTTTTCGAGTGTATAACGATGACGGAAAGCCTTTGCATACCGACAATTATTATAAATTCAATACCGATGGCGTGAAGGACGGCGAACCTGTTTTCGTTGTAGGCAATCCCGGAAGCACCGGGCGTTTGCGTACTGTCGACGAGCTGGAATTTGACCGTGACCTGGTGATGCCTTTCACGTTGCAGTTGCTCCGAAACCGCTCGCTGGCTTTGCAGGATTATAATAAAACGGCTAAGAGCGATAGTATTCTGAATGAGATTTTCAGCTACGAAAATAGTTATAAAGCATACGCAGGCCGGCTTGAGGGACTGAGAGATCCTATACTGATGGCTCGTAAGCGTGATTTTGAAAATACCTTTAAAAAAGCGGTACGGGAGAACCCGAAACTGGCTTCTAACTATGGTATGTGGGACGACATCTCCGAAAACGTAAGGATCTTGCGTACCGTCCGTAACGATATATCCATTATGCAGCCCAATCCGCTGTCGCGCGGAGAGCTGTTGGCATTTGCCCAGCAACTGGTCGATTTTGCTACCCTGGCTCAAACAAACCCGGACCGCGCTGCTACTTTAAAAGGAACATTAAAAGCGTTCAAACCGGCTATCCCATCGCTGGAAGAAGCATATCTGACTGCGCATTTTGAAGAGGCAATGACTTTCCTTGGCAAACAGGATGAATATGTAAAAATCGCTCTGAATGGAAAAATGCCGAAAGAGGCAGCGGCTGCGGCATTAAGGAATACAAAACTCAGTGATGATGCTTATGTAAATAAATTACTCGACGGAGGTGCAACAGCCATAGCGGCTTCCGAAGATCCGCTGATCATGCTTGCAATTATTTCGCAGCCGAGGTTTATGGATGCCGCTACCGCAGCCCGCGATGCCAATGCCAGACTGAATGTTGAACGCAGTAATTTAGGACGTTTGCTGTATGATGTTTACGGTACCAATATCCCTCCTGATGCAACATTTTCTTTGCGGATCAGCGACGGTGTCGTAAAATCTTTTGAATACAATGGTACAACAGCACCTGTGAAAACAACTTATTTCGGGATGTATGATCGTTATGAATCCAATAATGGTGTATTCCCGTGGTCGTTGCCCAAGCGCTGGCTGAACCCACCGGCAGCATTATTGAGAGCACCCGTCAATTTTATTTCTACAAATGATATCATTGGAGGGAATTCCGGATCACCGATGGTAAACCGCAAACTGGAAGCTGTGGGTTTGATTTTTGACGGAAATGTTGAGAGTCTGCCCGGCTATTTCATCTTTGCTCCGGATGCCGGAAACAGGACCGTTTCCGTGCACGCAGGCGGTATGGTCGCTGCGATGAAATACATCTATAAAGCAGACCGTCTGGTGAATGAGCTGACCAAATAAAATTGCACTTAACAAGGTTGATCGTATGCCCCCTCCCCTAAGTTGAAGCACCTGCGGCATCGGGCTTCATAGAGATCTGTTTCTCCAAGAAGTACCTTTTCATTAGAAGCAGAGAGCCTGTAGGAGTGGGATGCGACTTCCCCGCAAACCATGCATATTGCATGAACTTTGGTAACATATTCTGCAATCGACATCAGCTGGGGCATACATCCGAATGGCTTTCCGAGGTAATCCATATCCAGTCCGGCGATGATCACGCGTTTGCCTGCATTGGCAAGCCGGTCACAAACAGCAACAATTGATTCATCAAAAAACTGTGCTTCGTCCAGTCCGATAACTTCGGCCTCATCCGCCAGTGTTATAATTTCCGATGAAAGACCCACCGGAATGGCCTCAATGGAATTCTCGTTGTGGGAAACAATGTTCTCTAGATGATATCGTTTATCCAGAGCAGGTTTAAAGATCTTTATTTTTTGGCGTGCAATTTTGGCGCGGTTCAGTCTTCGGATCAATTCCTCCGTTTTACCAGAGAACATGGATCCGCAGATGACCTCAATCCATCCGGCACGAGGTAATTGTTGATGTCTTGTGTAAGAAGGCTCAATGAACATGATAGCCGTGAAATAAGTTGAATCTATAATCGACTGCCCGGGCAGCCATTTTTTAATTATCTTTACAAAGCAAACATATTTTTTAAACACTCTTGTTACAAAGCTCTTATTCGTTATGCCGAATAGTTTGAACACAAATGCACTTAACCAATATGCAGCGCGATTTACGGCTACTGTCCTGAATGAAGCGTATCGTAACCAAGCTGTAATAAAAGGGTCTGAATTATTGAAACTTACACCTGTCCGTCAGGTAAATCTGGGAATTCTGAACCGTTTGTTCGACCAATGGAAAAATTCGGCGCTGGCGTTTCGAAGCATATATTTTGATTTTGAAAATGAAGATGTAAAAACGGCGCTTCAAAGTTTCATGAATACGGTCTCTCAGCACATCGCTGTTAAACGCAACGATCTGGAGCCTCTGTTTATTGAATCGGTGAAAGATACGATCACGCTTTTATATGCACCTGAAAGTTACTTTGAGGAAAAGCTCAGAGCCATGCCTGAGTCGACCTTCAGACCTGAGAATGCACAGCAGCTGATTAAATATACCCAGATCCATAATGGTATGGCGCAGGCATTGTCTCAGCGTCTCGAAGACAGCAGTTCTGATTCTGTGTACATGACTCAGGTTATCGGGTGGTTATACGAAATAAAAAGTAATACCGAGCTTCTGGACGATATAACTCCGTTTGTCAGCCAGTTCTCTGAAATATTGCCGCTCGATTCTTCCGAATTGTTGCCCGCCAATCCAACATCCGGCTTTGCCTCATCAGGTAAGAATGAACCGAAATCTTTTTTTGACTCAGCGTTCTCGGAAATCGATCCTAAGAAACCTGTGAGCATTCCAACAGCTCCTTCGGTGACACCGCGTGCTGAACCGGGACTGGCTATCCTTTCGGAAATTGTTTCTAAAACAAATTCCACAGAAAGAGATTCTTTGAATAACCGCTTTAAGGTCGATGTTCCGAAGCAGTCGGAAGAAAGTCGTTACGGTAATGTTCAGGTAAAAGTTGAAAACATTGCCGGTTCCATTCCATTAGGACAGCGTTTCATGTTTGTCAACCAGCTATTCAGTAAGAATGCTGAACATTTTGATAAGGCCATATATGAACTTGATCTGGTCAAAAGCTACGAGGAGGCTGAAAACCTGATCTGGCATCGGTATGCCTCTAAGTATGCCTGGGATGTAAACGGAGAAGCCGTTCAGGCCTTGCTGGCGATCGTGAAACGGAAATTCAGTTCGTAGGGTAACTGATTAAATATTTACTGGCGGTTAAATGAAAGAGCAATCCGGACATTTATCTCGACAGAAAAACTTCCTTCAATATTTCGTTATCTTTCTGATATTATCATCCAAGACCTTCGCCGACGGGAATCCATTCCCCGTCGGTGCAAAAGCCTGGGGGCTGGCCAATGCGACAATTGCGCATGCTGACTATTATTCAATAGGAAATAATGTGGCAGGGCTTGGCGGTATCAAAACTGCTGCGATTTTCTCTACTTACAGTTCTGTATATCACTTTGATGGAATAAATACCTTGGGTGTCGGGGCTGTAATGCCGGTGACTGAAGAACTTGGTATCGGCCTCTCCATACAGCGATTTGGTGACAAGATCTACAATCAGATTTCCATCGGCGCAGGTGCAGGGCATAAGATTGGCAGGTTCAGTCTCGGTTTGAAGATCATTTATCTTCAGACTGCCATCAACGCTTCCGCAATAACATTTAGTAAAAAGGCAGTCGTCGTGGAATTCGGAGGTATTGTGATGCTTTCTTCAAAATTTTATCTTGGCGCCAGTATGTTTAACTTAACCCAGGCCACTTATTCGGATGTTTTACATGAAAAGGTTAATACAGTTTTGAGAGCTGGTTTTTTGTATAAACCTTCAAAAAAAGTCGGGCTTAGCGCAGAGATGGAAAAGGTATCAAGCGATCCGCTGAGCTTAAAAATCGGGCTGGAATATGAAGTGGTTAAAAGGTTTTTCCTGCGGACAGGAATAAATACCACGCCGCAGACGAATCATTTTGGTATAGGCTTCAAAGGAAAACAATTTAATCTTGACTTTGCCACACAAACGCATCCTCATTTAGGATGGTCGCATCATTTTTCCTTGTGTTATCATTTTGTGGATCATACGGACAACTAGGAACGTGTTTTTCTTACTTTCTGATCAGATCAAGGAACATGGCGCTGGCCTCGTTCAAAGCTTCCGGATTCAATTTTAATGGTTCCTGCTTTTCATCAGCGAAAGCCACCAGTTTTTCCGTCGGCATATTGCCTACCAGGTCATCCTGCGCCATCGGGCAACCTCCGTAACCTAACAAAGCGCCATCGAAGCGGCGGCAGCCAGCATCATAGGCAGTTTCTATTTTTGTTTTCCAGTCTTCGGGTTTGGTATGAAAATGGGCACCGAATTCCAGGTCCGGATAGGAGGAAATCAGATTGGTAAAAAGCGCGCTTATATCTTCTGGTTTTGCAACACCGACCGTATCTGATAATGAAAATGTCCTGACACCGGAGTCAGCAATTTTTTTTATCCAATGTAAAACAATTTCCGGACTCCAGCGGTCGCCATAAGGATTCCCAAATCCCATGGAAATATATATGACCAGCTCCTTATTGTTTTGGGTGCATAAGGATTGGATGGTTTCCACCCGCCGCAGCGATGCTTCGATAGTCGCGTTTGTATTTCTTAGCTGGAAAGTTTCGGAGACAGAAAATGGATAACCCAGATACGTGATCTGATCAAAAGCACATGCTTCCGCAGCTCCCCGCTCATTGGCTACAATGGAAAGTAATTTGGTCGAAGTCGAGGAAAGGTCCAGTTTCGGAATCAGTGCAGCCGTATCACTAACCTGAGGCATGGCCTTCGCTGAAACAAAACTGCCGAAATCCAGCGTGTCGAAACCAACCTGAAGAAGTTTATTCAGATAGTCTGTTTTCTTAACAGTGGGGATAAATGGATAATGGCCTTGCCACGCATCACGCGGACATTCGATCAGGTTCATAGGCATCTGCTATGTGTGTGTGGAAAAAGGATTTACCGGCCAGTATTTATAACTTCACCCGGTAAATCCTTTTTTAAATTACTTCAGAATCGGAGCAAGATCTTTTTCATTTTCAGCAAGCCACGCCGTAATATCTTCAACGATCTGGCGGATACCAATTTTCGGCTCCCATCCGGTCATAGCAGTTACTTTCGTGTTGTCTGTCAGGTATAAACGTATGTCTGCGGTACGGGTTTCCGGCACGACTTTGATCGGAATCGTTTTGCCGGTTACCTCCTGACAAATTTTTGTCAGTTCCTGTAATGAAGCACTGCTTTGCAACCCACCACCGGCATTCAGGATCTCTCCGTTAACCTTGTCAAGATTGTGCAGCTGCCAGTCGATCAGGCGATAAAGATCTGCCACATGCAGCATATCGCGCATTTGTTTGCCGGTTCCGCCATATCCAAAGTAGCCTAACTGCTGCTCAAAATAGTGTTTTGCGATCCACAACACCATAACGCCCTGATCCACTTTCCCCATTTGCCATGGGCCGGTGATCACGCCGCAGCGGTTGATCACTGTGCGTAGATTATAAAATTCGTTATATTCCTGAATGATCAGTTCAGAAGCAAGTTTAGTCGTACCGTACAAAGAACGGGCACCGTTCAGCGGGAAGTCTTCGGCAATTCCCTTTGACGAAACACCTGGCACCGGCTGGTCATCAGCCAGAGAGAAACGGGTTTCCTCTTCAACAAAGTTCAGTGTTTCAATCGTTTTTATAGGATAAACACGACTTGTTGAAAGGAAAATAAAACCTGCCTTATGCTTCAGTGCATAGTTCAGGCAATTTACCGTTCCGACAAGGTTTGTGTTAATCAGGTAATCAGGTGTTCCATCCAGCCCAGCCAGGACGGAAGGTTCGGCCGAGGCTTCAATAACCGTATCAACCGCCGGGAACGCATCGAAATCTTCTTTGTTTCTGATATCGCCATGCACAAATTCTACCCCGGCTTCTTTTAAGCGGCTTAGGTTCAGTTCTGAACCGCGACGTTTCAGGTTGTCTAACGCAAAGATCTGGTAATCCGGATAATTTAATTTCAGTGATATAGCCAGTGCAGATCCAACAAAGCCGGCACCACCGGTAATAAGTATTTTCATGAATAATATGAGTATATGAACGATTGAACAGATGTGTGTTCGTTTCAGACTTCAAAGTTAGGATCATTCGGCATATTTGAAGGGATAAGTTATTTTTTTTATGCAGCGGTTACCGGACACCTTTATGCGATTTATTACAAAATAAATTTTTTAGTATAAAGTAAGTAACTAGAATTGATATCTTTAACACACAGTAGATTCCTTGCCACGAAATCTTGTGTTAGTCCGTACAGGATTTAAATTCGTTAGCCGCCTATGAGATTTTTTACTTCCTGCCTTCTTCTTATTCTGGGTATTGCGGGCAACAGCCTCGCACAGCTGGCTGATTCCAAGCCAATGGTTCCCGAACATGTTCCCGAGTATCCCTGGGCTCTGTACAAAGCTGCGACAATCGACGCCCAGAATCTTTACAATGGCCGCCTTTATTATATCTACGACTCACGCGACGAAGAGTTTCAGTTTTTTGACAGCAGGAAGCTGGTGAAAGGGATTGTTTATTATGATGGCCAGCGTTACGAAAACATACCGATGATGTATGATATTGTTCGCGACGAGCTGATTATCACCCATGCCAATGGTTATGAGAATATACTCCTGCAATCCCCGAAGATCAAATATTTTTCTTTGCATGACCATCATTTTAAACGTTTCGAGTCAGGACGGGAAATTAATGCGGACATGAAAACTGGATTTTATGATGAGGTTTATACCGGTAAAACCAGAACATTGGTACGGCGTACTAAACAGCGACAGGAAAAAATTGTCGAAAAAAAGGTAACTGCGCAGTTCTCACCCAAGAATTTTTATTACGTTTTTAAAGACGATCGATATTATCAGGTTCATTCCAGGAAATCGTTTTTTGCACTTTTTCCTGAACAAAAAAGAGAATTGCGAAAAGAACTGCGTGAAAAGAATATCCGGTTCCGCAAGAACCGCGAAGCTGCTATTGTCACCATGGTTGCCCGTTATGATGAACTAACTAAACGATGAAAATATTCAGAAACTTTACGCTGCTTCTTTCTCTGATTCTCTTCTCTCAGTTTAGCTGGGGGCAGACGGTTGCGGAACCACGCATCTCGATGCGCCTGGACTCTGCCCGTTTTAACGATTTTGTAAGGGATGTAGAAAAACAAACCGGATACTATTTCTATTACGATGCAGCCAGGTTCGACAGCCTGACCATCGATCTGGAAGTTAAGGACCAAACCATCCGGACTGTGCTCGACCAGGTTTTTCGGGGGTCGGATTTTACCTTTGCAATTGATGCATACAAACGTGTATACATTACGGAAGGTCAGAAGATTATTACGCAGCTGCAGCCAGGATTGTTCAATCCAAACAGCGCTGATGGAAATGAGATCGTCACCTATGCCACACCTGATAATGCCGCACAGGAAAAATTACTCTCAACCGCGGAGAGCAAGGTGCATGAAGTTGGTATCAAAAGGTATAAGATCACACCGGGAAATGCTACGCTGACCGGCTATATCAGGAGTGCAGTCACCGGCGAACCTGTGGTTGGCGCAGCGGTTTTTATTGAATCGCCATCCATTGGTGTTACCACGGATGCGCTGGGTTTTTATGCACTGACAATGCCGCGGGGCAAGCAAAAGCTGAAAATTAAGAGTTTTGGTATGCGGGAAACGCAGCGGCAGATCATCTTTTATTCTGATGGTAAACTGGACGTTGAAATGCGGGAAAGTGTAATTGCCCTGAAAGAGGTCTCCGTGAAGGCGGGCATGGATAAAAACGTTGTGGGCACACAGATGGGCCAGGTCAAGCTGACAATTAAAAACTTAAAACAGGTTCCCACCGTTTTTGGAGAAACAGACCTTTTGAGAACAGTAATGACTTTACCCGGTGTAAAATCTGTTGGAGAGAACAGTACGGGACTTAACGTTCGCGGCGGTTCGACAGATCAGAACCTAATTCAATTCAACGATGCCGTCATTTATAATCCTTCCCATCTTTTCGGATTTTTCTCGGCGTTTAATCCTGACATTCTTAAAGATGTCGAATTGTATAAAAGCACGATTCCTTCAAAATTCGGAGGGAGGTTGTCGTCGGTTCTGGACATCAATAGCCGCGATGGAAATAAAAAGAAATTCGTTGCCTCGGGAGGCATCGGTCTGGTTACCGGAAGGCTTACTGTGGAAGGGCCTATTATTAAAGACAAAACCTCATTTATTATTGGTGGACGTTCTACGTATTCGAGTTGGCTGCTTAAACGTCTCGATGATAATAAATACAACCAGAGCTCGGCATCTTTTTATGATGTGAATGCCAACATCACGCATGAGATCAACGAAAAAAACAGCATTTATCTGACCGGCTATATGAGCAAGGACAGGTTCAAATTGTTTGGAGATACTACCTATTCGTACCAGAATCAGCTTGCTTCTATCAAATGGAAACACACTTTCAACACAAAATTATACGGAGAGTTTACTGCGTCTCACAGTAAATACAACTACCAGATGGAAAGCCAGGGATTGCCTCTCAATGCTTTCGATCTGAAATTTGACATCAATCAGTCACAGTTTAAGGCCGATTTTAATTATGTGCTGCACCCCAAACATACACTGGATTTTGGGGTCAGCTCAATTTATTACAGACTGCATCCGGGACGTTTCTCGCCAAAAGGGGAGCAGTCGCTGGTCATTCAGGAACAGCTTGGGCAGGAGCAGGCGTTGGAAAGCGCGGTTTACCTGGAAGATAAATTTGAGGTGAGCCCGAGGCTTTCCGTAACAGCCGGTCTGCGATATTCATTTTATCAGTATTTGGGTCCCAGAACGGTAAATAAATATGTTCCCGGTTTTCCGATCGATAAGATCTATGAAGATGGTACGCAGGATTATGCTTCAGGGAAAAAAATTAAAGGTTACGGAGGCCCCGAATACCGTCTTTCTCTCCGTTACACCATCTATGACAACCTTGCTTTAAAAGTGAGTTATAATACCCTTAGGCAATACATCCACCTTTTGACCAACACAATGACGGTTTCGCCGACGGATATCTGGAAGCTGAGCGACCAGTTTATCAAGCCGCAGACGGGGGACCAGATATCGGTAGGGTTATATAAGAATTTAAGAGGAAATAAGATAGAAGTATCCCTGGAAGGGTATTATAAAAATATCCAGAATTTCCTTGACTACAAAGGTGGTGACTCGCTGATTATGAACCCAAGGATCGAGGCCGCCGTGCTGGGAACCCGGGGCAAAGCATATGGGGTGGAGTTTATGGTGAAAAAGATGACCGGTAAGCTGAACGGATGGCTGGGTTATACATATTCCCGGACATTGCTTCGGGCACTTGACCGGGAATCGCCGGATGCGCCGAACAAGGGAAATTATTATCCCAGTAATTATGATAAGCCGCATGATTTTACAATGATCAGCAACTATCGGTTTTCGCACAGGTTCAGCCTTTCCTTCAACTTTACTTATAGCACAGGCCGTCCCTATACACCGCCGATCGGCAAGTACATCATCGATGGTGCACAGCGGGTCTATTACGCCGACCGCAACCAGTTCAGAATTCCTGACTATTACAGAACGGATATAGCAGTTAACATTGAAGGAAACCACAGGATCAAAAAGCTGGCACACAGCTCCTGGACTTTGGCAGTTTATAATGTTTTAGGAAGAAAAAATCCGTCGTCTGTCTACTTTCAGACCCAGAATGGAATGGTTAACGGTTATCAGCTTTCCATTTTCGGACAGCCTATACCGACGGTTACCTATAATTTCAGATTTTAAGACATGACCATAAAAAGAATTTTCGGCTTGCTGGTCAGTTTTTGTTGCTTGTCACTGATACTTCCCGGCTGTGTGGAACCTTTTTCTCCGCCGGAAGTGAATACTGATGAGGGATATCTGGTAGTGGACGGATTCCTGAACATGGGCGCAGATACAAGTTTGATCATGTTGAGCCATACGCAAAGTGCCAGCCTAAAAACCGGCGTCCTGATGGAGCCGGGTGCAAAAATCAGTGCAGAACAAGAAAACGGGGCCAGCTTCGCCTTCATCGAAAAAGGAAATGGTTCATACTTTCTGCCCCCTGCTAAGTTGAGCATGTCAGGGAAATACCGGTTGAAAATTGAAACCTCAAATGGAAAAGAGTACCTTTCTGACTATGTCGCAGTTGCAGATACTCCGCCGATTGATAGCGTGGCGCTTGTGCCTGATACAAGGCAGGAAGCTGCATTTATGCAGGTTAACACGCATGATCCGCAAAATAAGACCCGTTTCTATAGATGGAAATTTGAAGAAACATGGGAGTATCGCGCTCCGCTCTATTCGTCTCTTGAACTTGCAAATGGACTGATTGTCGCGCGGAAGCTGGACATCAATACCTGTTACCGGACGATAAAGTCAGGCAATATCTTGCTGGGCTCGACCATCAAACTGTCTCAGGATGTGATTAAAAACCTGCCTTTGACAACCGTACTATACAGTTCAGGAAAGCTGCTGATCAAGTATAGCTTACTGGTAAAACAATATGGATTGACACAGGATGCATTTGAATACTGGACCAGTCTTGCAAAAACAACGGAGGGTACCGGAAGCCTTTTTGATCCTCTGCCTTCGCAGGTTACCGGCAATATCAGGTGTACTTCGGATGCACAGGAGCTGGTATTTGGTTATTTCAGTGCGGCTGTGGAGCAGAAGAAACGCGTATTTTTTACACCAGGTCTTGGATCTTTCCCGCAATGCGAATCCCAAAAAATCAGCATTGCGGATGCCTTGGTGACCTCAGCCATTTTATTGAATTATTCAGGTGAAAGACCTGATTCGGTTTTTACAGCGAGTGAAACCTGCGCCGATTGCCGTGCGCAGGGAGGTGTTTTAAAACGTCCGTCTTTTTGGTGATGATTTAATGGAACAGATATGAAAAGATATTGCCTTTGGTTAGTCTGGTTGCTCAGCTGCACGTTTCTGATAAACGCGTGTGTTGAACCATTTTCTCCTCCCGAAGTAAATTCGGACGAGGGATATCTGGTGATCGATGGATTCTTAAATGTCGGTTCCGATACTACAAAAATTGAATTGAGCCGTACCCAGAATGCAAATGCTGTAACGCCGGTTCTGAAAGAATCAGGCGCGTCGGTCCAGGTTGAACAGGAAAATGGAGGAACGTATGTTTTCTCAGAAATTGGCAACGGTTCCTACATCCTTCCTCCGCAACAATATAACCGAACGGCCAAATACCGGCTGCGGGTTAAGACGTTCCGGGGAAGCGAATACCTGTCTGACTATGTAGAAGTTAAAAGCACGCCTCCAATTGATGGGATTGAAGGAAAAATCGATTCGCGCCAGGACGCGATGGTCATGCAGGTCAACACACATGATGCGTCAAATCAGACACGTTTCTATCGTTGGAAATTTGAGGAAACCTGGGAGTACAGAGCTGCTTTTTATTCCGGCCTGGAAATCGTCAAAAATGCTTCCGGAAATGGCTACGAAATTATCGCGCGCAAACAGGACGTGAACCTGTGCTGGCGTTCACTGAAATCCGCCAATATCCTGCTGGGTTCAACCATAAAGCTCTCGCAGGATATTATCAAAGATTTGCCTTTAACGACAGTTCCTATTGCTTCCAATAAGCTTTACATTAAATACAGCATCCTTGTTAAGCAATATGGCCTGACACAGGATGCCTTTGAGTATTGGACCAGCCTGGCTAAAACGACAGAAGGGACCGGCAGTCTGTTCGATCCTCTGCCTTCGCAGATCACTGGTAATATCAAAAGTACAACCCGGCCCCAGGAACTGGTCTTTGGATATTTCAGCGCGTCCATCGAGCAGAAAAAACGCGTTTTCCTTACACCAAATCTGGGGTCGTATCCAAGATGCAACGCTCCCGACACACTTTCAATTCCTGAAGCCCTGGGAATGCCTGGTTCAATACTTACTAATTATGTTGGTCCCAGGTCCGAAGCGGTCCTGACCACAAGTTCTTATTGTGCCGATTGCAGAGCGCAGGGCGGTACTATTATAAAACCTTCTTTCTGGGAATAATGAAAAATATACCTACTTATCGCGTATACAAAAAATTTGAGCATTTGATCGCAGCCATCCTGGTTTTCCTATTTTCTGCTCAAACAATACAGGCGCAGAATAATTCAGGAGATGCTATTCCTATGAAGTTTAGCCAGTATAGCCAGCGTGCTATTCAGGAAAAACTGTATCTGCATATTGATCGTAGCTTTTACCTGGTAGGGGAAACCATGTGGTTTAAAGCTTACAATGTGAATGCGGCTACCAACAAGTACATGGATCTAAGTAAAGTTGCTTATCTGGAAGTGATGGATAAAGAACAAAATGCGCTGGTTCAGACTAAATTTTCACTTTTGGATGGTAAGGGCAACGGATCATTGGTATTACCATCGGCGCTCGTGAGCGGAAACTATAAGGTGAGGTGTTATACAAACTGGATGAAAAATTTCAGTTCTGATTTCTTCTTCGAAACAGAAATATCAGTCGTTAATCCTTTTGTCAGGTTTGATCCCGCCCCCGATGAAAAAGAAGCGCTATCCTACGATGTGCAGTTTTTTCCGGAAGGGGGATATCTGGTGAGAAATATGGAAAGCAGGGTCGCAGTCCGCGCAATAGCAAGTGACGGCAAAGGTTTCAATTTCAAAGGTGCGCTGATCAACCAGCAAAACGATACTCTGGTAAGATTTGAATCCAGAAAATTCGGGATTGGCAGTTTTACTTTTAAACCAGAAGGTGGAAATAATTATAAGGCTGTGGTCTGGGATAGCAAAGGTAAGCCGGGTACATATCCGCTGCCTGAAATTAAGGAGCAGGGTTATGTCATGCAGTTGAGAGAGGTTTCTGCGGATCAGATCAGTGTCACGGTGACGGGAGCAGGTCTGGAAAATGTAACGCTGTTTGCGAATACGCACCAGGAAAACAAGTTTTCTGAAACGAAAGGGTTGGTGGACGGAAAAGCCATTTTTATTATCGACAAAAATAAGCTCGGAGAAGGTATCAGCCAGCTTACGATTTTTAGTGCATCAGGCAAACCCGTCTGTGAACGGTTGTTTTTTAAACGTCCTGCGAATGATCTGATCATTGATGGAAAAGTCAGTAAAGAACAATACGTCACCCGTGACAGAGTGCTCATGGATTTGAGTGCCAGTTCCGGCGGCGGAATTACTGAAATGTCCGACTTATCAGTTTCCGTTTTTCTGGCCGATTCTATTCAGGTACCGGATCATCAAGACATCAGCAGTTACCTGTTTTTGAGTTCTGATTTAAAGGGAAATGTAGAATCGCCTGAATATTATTCCCGGAGAAATAACAAAGATGTTGACACAGATCTTGATAACCTGATGCTGACACACGGATGGCGGAGATTCAAATGGGAAAATGTTTTTCAGGAGAACGCATCGTATTCAAATCTTCCTGAATTCGATGGTCATTTTATTTTTGGAAAAGTAATCAATACGCTGACCGGTGAACCAGCAAAAAATGTAGACGCTTTTCTGGCTGCCCCTGACGCTCCGGCCAGGTTATATCTTGCAAGAAGTAATGACAAAGGTGAGGTGCGTTTTGAAGTAAAGGAATTTGTTGGGCCCAAGGAACTAACTATTCAGACAAATCTTCGTCAGGACAGCACATACCGTTTTGAAATGGCCAATCCATTTTCGAAGGCACCGTTAAATTCGGGCTTGTCTGCTTTCCGGTTTGACAAAACACTGGAAAACACGCTGCTCACCCGCTCTGTTAATATGCAAACTACCAATGCATTCCTGCCAAAATGGTACAAAGAGGCTAAATACGTGTTTTCTGATTCCCTTGCCTTTTTCGGTGCGCCGGATGAAAAATACTTCCTGGACGATTTCACCCGGTTTCCAACCATGGAAGAGGTCATGCGGGAATACGTCCGGGGGGTTATGGTAAGACGCCGGCAGAAAGAATTTCACTTTGTCATGATGGACAAGCTTTTTCCCCAAACATTTTTTAACGACGACCCGTTGATTTTGCTGGATGGTATTCCTATTTTTAATACCGATAAGATCATGGCTTTTGATCCGTTGAAAGTGAAGAAGATAGAATTGATGAGTGCCCGCTATTTTCTGGGCCTCGGTGTCTTCACCGGGATTGTAAGTCTGTCAACTTATCGTGGCGATCTTGCTGGTTTTGAACTGGATCCTCGTATCTTAGTGATGCCATATGAAGGCCCGCAGGTCAGGCGGGAATTCTACGCGCCAAAATACGACACACCAGTATCGGTGCAAAGCAGAATCCCTGATTTCAGGAATTTGCTTCACTGGGCACCTGATGTTGCAACAGACGCGCAGGGTAAATCGCAAATCAGTTTTTACACATCCGATCAGGCAGGACATTATAGGGTCATAGTACAGGGAATGACCAAAAGTGGTTTGGTTGGCAGTAAAACTTTCAGTTTTGAGGTTACACGCAGAAATTTATAATAATAGATCTTACAGTGTCGTCCACCCAAACATAGTATTGTGCTATGTCTCAACTTGAAAACCCGGATCGTTTCCGGGTTTTTCTTTTTTGAAAGACTAGATGTAAAACTCAGAGGTATGTTTGATTTCTTTCAAAACGAATGTACTGTTCAATACTCCGATGTTGTCAATTTTTGACAACTTGTACTTTACAAAATCATGATACTCATCCAGGCTTCTGACATTGATCTTCAGTAGAAAATCAACCTGTCCGGCCATATGATAACATTCCTGTACTTCATCCAGATTCTGTATCTCCTGCTCAAATTTTTCGATAAATGCTTCGTTATGGTAACGCATGGATACCTGGCAGATCGTTGTTATGGGTCTGTTGATCAGCTTTTTGTCAAGGATTGCTACATACTGTTTTATAAAACCCAGATTTTCCAGCCTACGTATTCTTTCATAAATAGGGGAAATGGTCAGGTTTAGCAATGTGGCAATTTCTTTGGTCGTTTTTTTTGCATCCTTTTGTAAAATCCTAAGGATCCTGGTGTCTGTTTTATCGATCTCTTCCATAATGGCACAATATTTCCTGCTTTTATAAAACAGAATAATGATTAAAAGTAAAGTTTACTTCTATTGACTAATATTTCAGTAATGTTTATCAAATTTGATAGTAAATATTTAAAATATTGTCTTAAAATGCAAAATTGCAAGTGATTTATACTTTATAAATGCCTTGTGAAATGAAAACTGAAAGCATATTAGTGATCGGAGCAAATGGCCAGATCGGATCCGTTCTGGTGGAATATTTGCGTGGTATTTATGGCGACAACAAGGTGATCGCATCCGACCTTCGGGCTAATGCGGATCGTCAGGATTACTTTGAAGTACTTGACGCAACGGATGGCAAAGCTTTGCAGCAGATTGTAAAACGCCATCGCATTACCCAGATTTATCATCTGGCTGCCATCTTGTCGGCAAAAGGCGAACAGGACCCTTTGAATACCTGGCAGATCAACATGCAGACTTACTTCAACGTGCTGGAGGCTGCCCGTGAACTAGGTGTGAAAAAAATATTTTATCCAAGCTCTATTGCGGTTTTTGGAGAGCATGTGCATGGCTCCGCAGACCAGTTCTCCTATCTGGACCCGTCTACCGTTTATGGGATCAGTAAAGCGGCTGGTGAAAACTGGTCGAATTATTATTTCACAAGGTATGGCATGGACATCCGCTCGCTCCGTTATCCGGGTATTATCAGTTACCAGTCGATGCCTGGTGGCGGGACTACGGATTATGCCGTGGATATTTATCATAAAGCGGTTAAAGGCGAACCGTTTGAGTGCTTCCTGAAAGAAGATGCAACACTTCCTATGATTTACATGTGCGATGCGCTGGACGCTACGGTTCGTCTGATGGAGGCACCTTCGGAAAAGATTAGTGTGCGGACGGGTTATAACCTGGCTGGTATGAGCTTTTCGCCAAAAGAGATATACGAGAGCATCTGTAAGATTATTCCTGGATTTGAAATCAGCTACAAACCTGACTACCGGCAGGCCATAGCAGAGTCCTGGCCTTCGGCAATTGATGATACTGAGGCCAGAAAGGACTGGGGATGGCGCCCGGCATATTCTCTTGATAAAATGACAGAGGAAATGATTCTGGAATTAAGAAAAAAATATGAAATAGTAAGAAGCTGATCTTCTGCAGTGATTCATTCAAACTGACATAATATGTACGGAAATATTAAAGAACAACTTCAGGGCGAACTTGAAGGAATCAAAGAAGCCGGACTTTACAAAACGGAAAGGATTATTGTAACACCTCAGGCAGCGCAGATTGCAACTGATAACGGCAAGGAAGTGCTAAACTTCTGTGCTAACAATTATCTGGGCTTGTCTTCACATCCTGATGTGATCGAAGCTGGTATCGAAGCGATACGCACACATGGATTTGGAATGTCCTCCGTTCGTTTTATTTGCGGAACGCAGGATATTCATAAAGAACTGGAAAGGAAGACAGCCGAATTCCTGGGTACAGAAGATTGTATCTTATATGCCGCAGCTTTTGATGCAAACGGAGGTTTGTTCGAGCCGTTGCTTGGTGAGCAGGATGCTATTATTTCTGACGAGCTCAATCATGCGTCGTTGATCGATGGAATTCGTTTGTGTAAAGCAAAACGTTTCCGATATAAACATAACAATCTGGAAGATCTCGAACAGCAGCTGAAGGATGCACAGGGGAGCCGACGCATCCTGATCGTTACAGACGGCGTCTTTTCGATGGACGGAACGATTGCGCAACTGGATAAGATCTGTGATCTGGCAGAACAATATGCTGCAATGGTGATGATCGACGAGTGCCATGCTTCTGGATTTATAGGCAAAACTGGCCGCGGAACGCATGAATTTCGTAATGTGATGGGCCGTATCGATATCATTACAGGAACCTATGGCAAGGCACTTGGCGGTGCTTCCGGAGGGTTTACTGCGGCGAAAAAGGAAATTGTTGAGATCCTGCGTCAGCGTTCACGTCCGTATTTGTTTTCAAATACACTTGCGCCGTCGATTGTAGGTGCTTCTATTAAAGTGCTGGATTTACTTACAGGTTCAACTGCGCTGCGGGATAAGCTTGAAAACAGTACAAAATACTTCCGTGAAGAAATGACCAAAGCGGGTTTTGATATTCTCCCGGGAGAACACCCAATCGTTCCTATCATGTTATATGATGCGAAGTTAGCGCAGGAATTTGCAGCCAGACTCTTGGATGAGGGTATATATGTGATCGGGTTTTTCTATCCGGTTGTTCCACAAGGTAAGGCCCGGATTCGTGTTCAGATTTCGGCAGGCCACGAACAGCACCATCTGGAAAAAGCCGTTGCGGCGTTTACGAAAGTTGGGAAAGCGCTGGGTGTGATTTAACAGCATTTTATAGTAAAGCAAATAAGCCGGATACTACCAAAAGTATCCGGCTTATTCGTTTATTGCTGAAGGTTATTCTGTTGCTGCTCAGGTTCAAGCAGCTGAACTTCCACGTGCAGGGAACGCAGCGTAGCGTTTCCATACTGTGTCACCATGGCCACATCCGCTGCATCACGTCCATGTGCTATTTCAATACGGTAACCTTCCGTTTTTTCCTGTACGGCATCAAACGTATACCAGTCGCCACCGATATAAACTTCAAACCAGGCGTGAAGATCCATTTCTTTCAGTCTGTCAAGGTATCCAACCGTCATACGGGTTGGGATGCATAGATTACGGCAAAGCGCAATCGCCAGATGGGTGAAGTCACGGCAAACGCCAATCCTGTTTCTGGCAACATCCAGGGCAGTTGTACTGGCATCTGTAACGCCGTACTGATACTTAAGGTTTTGATGAATCCAGCTGCGTATGGCTTCCACCTGTTCATAACCAGGAACCAGGTTTCCCGCAATTTCCATGGCAAGCATGTTAATTTCATGCAGATCAGATTCACAATAGCGGCTTGGCAAAATATAATGCATGATGTCATCAGGCAAATCGCCAACAAGCATAAATGGCGGTGCAGGATTCGGGATCACTTTGGTTGCATTGACCTGAGCTTCCACTTCCGTAGTAATGGTAACCTGGCCTACCGGTAAAATCGTGCGCTGGCAGGGATTGCCATAGATATCGGTATATTCTGAAAATGGTACAGGTGGCTCGATGTTAAATCCCTCCTTGATAATCGACTGTCCTTCCTGACGCCGCGGACGTAGCATTGTAGTAACTGTTGTGGGCGCATATACGTCGTACGTAAATATGCTGCGTCCCTTCATTTTCATGTAATGATCGTTTAAGTAAAGTTTAGTAAATATAGAAAGCTTTCCTGAACGAAATCTGTGTAGAAATTGCTTTTTCGAAATTTTCCTTATACAGGTTCTTAAACAACTATGCCAGGTGAAGGGATGCCTACACGTCTGTAAACGAACAGCTTAAATTTGTTATAAATTATTCAGACATCGTTTTATTCCGGCACTTTTTTTCAATTTTCAAGGTCGATTTTATAAGCCACATTAGATTAATATTAAATTCTTTGAGACCTGATCTAATTTTACTAGATTTCCGTTTTCCATTACATGGTGGCGCAATCTTCTATGCTTATTGCAAAGCAAGCGCCTTAGTCGTTAAAATTTAAAGTTTATTCTTATGGCAATTACAAAGTGGATAGTAGACCCGGTACACTCAGAGGTACAATTTAAAATCAAACACCTGGTTATCTCAACGATCACAGGTTCTTTTAACAATTTTGAAGGCGGCGCAACCTCTGATCTGAATAATTTTGAAAATGCTGAAATTCATTTTTCGCTGGATGTGAACAGTATCGATACAAATCAGGATATGCGTGATGCTCACCTTAAATCAGCTGACTTTTTTGATGCTGAACAATTTCCTCATATTACTTTTCAGTCGAATTATTTTCATAAGGTAAAAGGAGACAACTATAAGCTTTCTGGTTTGTTAACGCTGAAAGGTATCACTCAGCCGATAGAGCTTGATGCTGAATATGGAGGATCTGAGCGCGATTCGGATGGTAACATCAGAATTGGTTTTGAAGTAGAAGGACGAATCAGCCGCCAGGAGTTTGGCTTGAATTATATGCAGCTGACCGAAACCGGTGGTCTGCTCATTGGAGAAGATGTCAAACTTCTTGCAAATATTCAATTGGTAAAACAAAGTTAAAATGCCCTTTTAATTGAAGAAAGCCTGTTCTGCTCATGGAGGACAGGCCTTCTTGTTTTTATCGGGTTTGATAGGTGTCCAGATGCGGAGGTGAGAATAAATTCTATCAGCGGGCATTAGCCGTGTATTTACTAACTTACCCATGATAAAAATCAACTGAACCTAAATCCAGCTTTATCCCTATGAGATCAAATCTTTACTTTCTGAATTTCTTACTTTTTTTCGTTTGCCTGACAGGAAATACATTTTCGCAGGTACAGTCAAATCCAGCCTGGCTCCGGATCTTCAACGGAAAAGATCTGAAAGGGTGGGATACGTACCTGCGCCAGCCTGAAGGCAGCAGCGAAAAACCTTTTGGCCTCAATAACGATCCCCTGAAAGTTTTCACAGTTTCTGATCAATCCATTCATGTATCGGGTCAGGTGTGGGGAGGTGTCAGCACGAAAGAGGAATACGAAAACTATCATTTGAGATTCAAAGTAAGATGGGGCGAAAAAAAATGGTATCCAGCTCCTAATGACCGCACCAAACGTGATGCCGGTTTGCTTTACCATGCCACTAAGCCTTACAGCTTTGCCTATAACAACTGGCTGCGAAGCAGTGAAATGCAGATTCAGGAAGGAGAAATTGGTGACTTTTTCGGTGTCGGTGCCGGTTCCGCAGAATTTCCAATGCGTAAAACTGAGGTTGAAGGAAAGTCTTTGGACCAGTATTATCCAGACGCGCCCTTAAAAAGAAATGCGGATGCAGTCGGCGGTGGCCGGGTCTACCGCTCAGGAAACTTTGAGGTTGCACATGGCCAGTGGAATGTTTGCGAATTGATCACCCGCGGTGCCGATGCCGTGTACATCGTTAATGGTTATGTTGTAAACAGACTTTTCAATACTTACCGCGATTCGGTTCATTTTCAGACAACCCGGGGGAAAATCCAGTTTCAATCCGAAGGGGCGGAAGTTTTTTATAAAGATATTGAACTGCGTCCGGTCAATTTTGCCCGCAAAAATATTCCTCATCTTACGGCTGATCAAAAAGTTATTAATAATGTCAATAGTGAAAAGCCGCAGCTTCTTACCGTAAAAAACGTTGGAGAAGCGGTCGAGCTGGTAGCAGTGGAAATTATTGGAGATTCCAGTGATCTGTTTTATTTAACCCTGCCCGCTTTCCCATTAACTTTGGAAAAAGGAAAATCATTAACCCTGCCCGTTTTCGTAAAACCGGGAGCGCCGTCAAAGATGCATGTCAAAATGCACCTGGAAACTGTACTAGGTCCGGTTGCAGGCTTTGAAGTCATGTTGGAAAACAACTGACAGTTGGTTGTACCCGCTCATTTTTAATAAATCCTTCCATATCTTTACCGCTTACCATAGCTTTCCCGATTTCATGAAACTCCTCAAAATCCTTCTATATTTTATTGGTTCACTGTTACTTATTTTACTGGTAATGGTTGCCACCATGGTCACTACCGTTGACCGGACACCCTATCAGGAGATGCCCTATTATAAACAATGGAAAGACAATATTGGAAGTGTTAATCAGGTGCCGGTTGAAGATTCTATTTCCGGAAAACTCGGTGCGGGCTGGGCTAAGGTCAACATCACACCCGAAACGCCAGGACCCATGGCAGGATATGGAAAGCGGAAAGGTGCTCATTATGAGGCCGTCCATGATTCCATTTATGTGCGGACCATTGTAGTTGACAATGGAATCACGAAAGCCGCGATTGTCACAGCTGATATGCTCATTGTGCCGCCGAACGTTACGGAACGTGTAAAAGCATTGCTGCCAACCGTTGGATTTACATTTGATCAGGTCTACTTCGGAGCGATTCACAGTCATAATAGTCTCGGCGGCTGGTATAATACCATTACAGGTAAACTTTTCGCAGGAGCCTACGATGCGCAGACGGTCGAAAATATTTCACAGGCCATCGTAAGATCAATCGCTGAGGCAAACAGAAATCTCGGGCCCGCTACGATCGGTTTTGGAGAAGTGAAGGACACTTTGGATATTCGCAACCGGCTGGTAGGCGAGGAGGGAATACTTGATCCCTGGGTCCGGAATCTTGAATTTATTAAAGCAAATGGGAAAAAAGCACTGATAACCTCTTATGCCGCACATTCCACTGTACTTAATGCCAAAACCATGCAATTGTCCAGAGATTACGCCGGCGCTTTGGTTGATGACCTGGAAAACGGAGAGACGGACTTTGCCGTTTATATGGCGGGTGCTGTTGGAAGTATGGGCCCGATTGAAAAAGGAAAAGATGATTTCGACGAAGTTAAAAATCAGGCTGGTGGCGTCGAAAAGGCGGTTCAGTCTATTTTAGGAAGCTTTCAGAAACAGCCGGATATCCTTCGTTCCTTTACCGTTCCGCTGCCTTTACGAGATCCTACACCAAAACTGACCCCCAAATTCGCGTTGCGAAGCTGGGTGTTTCGCTGGGCCTTTGGCGACGTTCCTTCTTATGTTAAAGCGCTTCGTATCGGTAATGTTCTGATGGTAGGTATGCCCTGTGATTTTTCTGGTGAACTGATGCCAGAGCTCACAGCCTATGCTGCAAAAAAGGGGCTGCATTTGATGGTTACAAGTTTCAATGGAGGATATGTTGGGTATATTACCAATGATAAGTACTTTGATAGAGACCTGTATGAGACGACAACCATGAGCTGGTTTGGTCCTTATAACGGAACTTATTTTCAGGAAGTAATCAAAGATCTGATTGACAAAAGCTAGTTGGTAAGAATTGATTTTGTTGTTTCTAAATCAGATTTTATCCACTAAAGCCCGACAGCATATTTAAGATAACTGCCTGCTGAACCTTTAAAATCTCTGATCAATGAAATATCTGCTGACCTTATTGGTTTGTACTTTTTTAATTAAAACAGTTCATGCGCAGGCCCCAATGAAACTTGCCATTGCCGGCCTTAGTCATGGACATGTCGGCTGGGCTTTTAGCCGTCAGGATAAAAAAGATACCGAGCTCGTCGGGATTTATGAGCCTGATCAGGAACTCGCTGATCGTATTGCTGTCAGGTACAAACTGGATAAAAAGCTATTTTATACTGATTTGAATAAAATGCTTGATCAGACCAAACCCGATGCGGTTTCTGCTTTTGGAGCCATAAATGAACATATCAATATTGTTCGCGCCTGTGCGCCCAGGAAAATTCATGTCATGGTGGAAAAACCACTTGCAACAACCTATGCGGATGCCAAAGAAATCCAAAATCTTGCAGTGAAAAACAACATCAAGGTTTTGACCAACTTCGAAACTTCATGGTATGCCAGTAACCAGTATGTAAATGACCTTGTGCAGGATGGAAAATTAGGTGAAATAAGAAAAGTGATGGTCAATGACGGGCACCAGGGTCCAAAAGAAATTGGTGTAGGAAAGGAATTTTTCTCCATCCTGACCGATCCGGTAAAAAATGGCGCTGGCGCTTTGGTCGATTTTGGATGTTACGGCGCTAACCTGATGACCTGGCTGATGAAAGGGGAAAAGCCGCTTTCAGTAACTGCGGTAACACATCAGAACAAACCGGATATTTATCAGAAAGTTGAGGACGAAGCATCCATTATTTTACAATATCCCAGAGCCCAATGTATTATTCAAGGTTCCTGGAATTGGTCCTTTGCCAGAAAAGACATGGAGGTATATGGAACAAAAGGATATGCCGTGGCGGTCGACCCAACAACGATCAGGGAACGATTGCAGGAAAAAACGCCTGAAGAACGAAAAAAGATCGATCCCAGGCCCGCTCCCTTTACCGATCCTTTCTCAGTTTTGTCTGACGTCGTGCAGGGTCGTTTAAAGCTGGATAAAAATGATTTATATGAATTAGCCGTTAACGTAACGGTAGTTGAAATCCTGGAAGCAGCCAAAGTTTCTGCCAAAACCGGAAAAACGATTTTGTTAAAATAAATTTTAATTAAAGATACCTACGTGCACGTAAACCCTTCTTCACCAGAACCCAAACCTGTCAGCTTTTCGCAGACAACGCTGACAGAATTAATGATTCCTTCCTATGCCAACTTTGGCGGGAAAATCCACGGAGGTATTTTACTTTCCCTGATCGATAAGGTGGCCTATGCCTGCGCCTCCCGGCATGCTGCTACGTATTGTGTAACGGTTTCGGTAGATGGTGTCGATTTTTTGAAACCGGTTGAAGTGGGCGATCTGGTTTCCCTTATGGCCTCCGTTAATTATGTGGGCCGCACTTCCCTGGTCATCGGTATCAAGGTCATTGCTGAGAATGTGAGAAATGGTACGCAGCGGCATACCAATACTTCCTATGTAACGATGGTTGCTAAAGGAGACGATGACAAGCCTGCAGTAGTTCCGCCGTTATTACTGGAAAGCGAGGCCGATGGCAGACGCTTTCTGGAAGCCATGAAGCGTCGGGAATTGAGAGAAAAGTACAAGGATGCGTTCGATAATGAAAAAAACCGCATTGCTCTCGACGAAAATCTTGACAAGCTGGCCAGTCAAAGATGCGTCATTGGCTGGTGAACCATTACTCAATACCGTCTGAGACATATAAGAAAATCCAACTTTTTACTTTCATTCAGGATGACATTTTCGGTCAAAACAGAATGAAGTGTGCAAAATAATGCTGGCTTTTCTTATATGTCTGAGCGGAAAGATATCCGGATATCAAAAGCCAAATAAACCTCCTTTTTTAGTTCTTGATGTAGATTTCCCGAACAACATCCCAAAGACGCCTCTCACCACTTCCCGTCCGATCTGCTTGGCAAGTGGAGATGCCAGTGCTTCCTCAAACATCCCTTTTTCCTGCTTGCCACCACCTTTTGCGATCGTTGTCTGTTCTTTTACTTCTGCTTCCTGTCGCGCTTGTTCTTCCAATCGTTTGGTCAGTATCTCATATGCACTTTCAGGATCGATCGGGTCTTTGTATTTAAGATATACATCAGACTGCCGAACATGATTTTCATAATCAGCCTGTGTCAACGGACCCATGACTGAAGTTGGCGGAAGTAAATGTGTCGCTGCCACTTCCGTCGGGATACCCTTATCGTTTAGAACAGTTATCAACGCCTGACCAATACCAAGCGTTGTCAAAACCTGATCAATCGAATAATAATCTGATCTTGGATATGTTTTTACTGTTTGTTTCAACGCATCTGCATCTTGCGGAGTAAACGCCCGAAGTACATGCTGTACCCGGTTTCCCAATTGGGATAAAACAGAAACGGGAATATCCTGGGCCATTTGCGTGCAAAAGAAAATGCCGACCCCTTTTGACCGGATCAAACGTACTACCTGTTCGATCTGATCCAAAAATGCTTTTGGTGCATCCTTGAATAGTAAATGGGCTTCATCCAGAAAAAATACCAGCTTAGGTTTGTCAAGATCACCCGCTTCTGGCAGGGTTTGGTATAGCTCCGCCAGAAGGCTGAGCATGAATGTCGAGAAAAGTGCCGGTTTGTCCTGAACATCTGAGATGTTCAAAAGACTGATCACACCTTGTCCGTCCACTTTGTTGATCAGGTCTGAGATGTCAAAAGACTTTTCTCCAAAAATGGTTCCTACCCCTTGCTGCTCCAGCGCGACGATCTTGCGCAGAATTGTTCCTGCCGTCGAAGAAGAAATAGACCCGTAGTCTGACTTTATTTCCGCAGCACCCGGACCTTCTGAAAGATAACTCAAAACTTTCTTCAGGTCATTTAGATCAACCATCGGAAGCTTTTTATCATCCGCATATTTAAAAAGAATGGCTAACACCCCGGATTGTGTATCGTTCAGTTCAAATATTTTTGATAATAATATGGGTCCGAACTCAAGAATGGTCGCACGCATCTGGGCGCCTTTTTCTCCGCTCAAAGAATAAAGCTCCACCGGAAAACCTTTGGCTTCAAATGGTGTTCCTAAAATGGCCGACCGCTCTTCGATCGCTGCATTGGATGACCCCGGCTTGGCTATCCCAGACAGGTCTCCTTTGATATCCGACATGAATACCGGAACGCCGGCCGCAGAAAGCTGTTCAGCAAGAACCTGAAGTGTGCGTGTTTTTCCTGAGCCTGTCGCACCTGCGACCAATCCGTGGCGGTTCATCATGCGCAGGGGCAGATTAACTTTTGCCTCTGTAATTATTTCTCCGTCGAGAATGGCCGATCCAAGATGTATCGCCGGTTTATCGGTTTTATACGAATTCTGAATGGCGGTAATGAATTGCTCTCTTTTTGACACAGGGTGTATGTAGTTATTGTTAATAATGGTCTAATTTACTAAAATTAAATATTTTGTCGTGACTATACGCGTGGTCAGCGATTAATATGCTAATATATTAATCTGGCAAGAACTTTTATTATTTTTCGTAGTAGTTTGTTTTTGCGAAATATTATTAGGTATTTTGACTTTAACACTATGTTAATATTCTGAAATAACTTAATTTAATTACAATATTTGCCGCCTATGCTTAGTCGAGTTGCCAATTCAATCTATTGGATGAATCGTTATATGGAACGGGTTGAAAATTATGCCCGTTTTGTCGGAGTAAATTTTAATCTAGCACTTGACCTTCCGCCAGACGTGGATGAGCAATGGGAGCCGCTTCTGATTGCCACTGCCGATCACTTTCTTTTTTATAAACATTACGACAAGCCGACCAAAGAAGATGTGATTCATTTCATGACCTTCGATAAGCGAAATCCTAATTCTATTGTAAGCTGTCTCTATGAAGCAAGGGAAAATGCCCGGACCATCCGTGAGACAATTTCCAAAGAGATGTGGGAAAGTATCAATGCATTCTACCTGACCATTCGCGGAACCTCACCCGATGATTTCAGGAATATGGATCATATGCAGACTTTTTTTACGGATATCCGTAAAAACTGCCAGCTTTTCCATGGTGTCGTGGATGCGTCCATTACCCGTAATGAAGCCTGGCATTTTGGTCGTCTTGGGAGGCATATTGAGCGTGCTGATAAATGTTCAAGGTTTCTTGATGTAAAATATTTTACACTTTTACAGGACACAGGTACCAACGGATCGACCCTGGACCTGATGATGTGGACAGCAGTTTTGAAATCTGTCAGTGCCTATAATATGTATCGTCAGACACACCGCGCCTTGACCCCAATGAACATTGTCGCGTTTTTGATTCTTGATAAATTATTTCCCCGGTCCATAGCCTATTCCGTTCGGCAGGCAGAACTTTCCTTATATGCGATTGCAGGCTCAATTCCTGAACGCGGGCATACAAACCCTGCTGAGCGTGCATTGAGTAAGATGCGCAGCGAATTGGAATTTACCGAGGTGGAAGATGTTTTCAAAATGGGTCTCCATAAATATCTCGATCGTTTTCAAACGAATAACAACGAAGTCGATAATGCAATTTTCGATATGTATTTCGGATTGGAATCTGAAAAATTGCAAAGCCAGTCGATGGGACAAACCTCCGGACATTTTAAGAGTCAGTGGATGAACTGAACCAATTGTATTTGAACAGGGGTTTTAATATTACTTCATAGCATTATCTTCTTTGCTATAATCCGGGAAGCTCCATGAATCTGAAAGTGCGTCATTCACTCGAATATAGTTACGATTTCCCAGTTGAACTGGATTCTCATACACTCTATCTCTATCCAAAAGCATACCCTCACCAGCGCGTATTACATTACTCGCTGGTGATTAATCCTGTTCCTTCCAATATCATAAAAAATGTAGATGCCGAGGGAAATGTCCAGCAGGTTGTTCACTTTTTTCAAGGTTCGACCACCAAGCTGACAGTGCAGGCAGAAATGACCGTCTGTTCAGATGTTGTCAATGTATTCGATTTTGTACTTTTCCCTTTTATTACCAAAAATATTCCGTTTTTGTACGATAACCGGATTTATAAATATCTGATCCCATATCTAAACCGCGAGGATGTTACTACTTATGTTGAACAATTTGCCAGGACAATCGCGGCAGAAGTAAATTGGGAGACTGTCCCTTTTCTGGTTGAACTCAGTAAGTTTATTGCAGAAACTTTTACCTACCAAAACAGGGAATTTGGCGTAGCATATCCGCCGGATGCGACGCTGCGGGACAAAATTGGTTCCTGCCGCGACTATTCCCGCCTATTCATTGCAGCTTGCAGGAGCCTCGGCATAGCTGCCCGTTTTGTAAGCGGCTACCTGTATGGTAATTTAATGCAGGCACATGAACTTCATGCCTGGGTCGAGGTTTATCTTCCTGGCGCAGGATGGCGTGGATTTGATCCGACAGAAGGGAAAGTGATTGCCAACAATCACATAAGCCTGGGCGCTTCTGCGGACTTTGACCAGCTAGCACCTGTTATGGGATTTTTCAGAGGTTCGGCTCAGTCGTCTCTTCTGACCCATGTAGACATTGAGTTAGTATAATTTAAACAAACCTGTTGCTCAAATCTTGTATAGTTTTATCAAATATTCCGGTAGACCGCGGGAAATTTGCTATTTTTGTATCGTAACAAACAGAGGAAAACCAGATCGTGACGTTAATCAAATCTATATCAGGAATCAGAGGGATAATAGGAGGGAAATCCGGAGATGCACTGACTCCAATTGATGTTGTTAAGTTTGCTGCTGCATATGGCACTTGGTTGAGGAGGACAAATCCACAAAATTTAAAAGTTGTTATCGGACGTGACGCCAGGCTTTCGGGTGAAATGGTCAGCCGTTTGGTAGCAGGTACATTGCAGGGCGTTGGTTTAAGCGTCATTGATTTAGGGCTTTCTACAACACCAACAGTAGAGATTGCAGTCACAGCGGAGGAAGCAGCGGGAGGAATTATCCTTACGGCCAGCCATAATCCGATCCAGTGGAATGCATTAAAATTGCTTAACCACGAAGGAGAATTCATCTCCGAGGATGAAGGAACAGAAATTCTAAGGATTGCTGATGAAGAAGATTTCCTTTTTCCGGATGTGAAAAAACTGGGAAGTTATCGTGCAGACGATACCTACCTCCAAAAACATATCGATCATATTCTTTCCCTGTCCCTGGTGGATGTGGAAGCAATAAAAGCGGCAAATTTCAAAATTGTAGTAGACGCTGTAAATTCAACAGGCGGAATTGTGGTTCCGATGCTGCTCGAAGCGCTGGGGGTTGAAACAAAAAATATTAAAAAATTACATTGCGAGCCTACTGGTAATTTTGCACATAATCCGGAACCGCTTCCGGAACATCTGCGTGATATCAGCAAAGAACTAAAAGATGGTTCGTTCAATCTTGGTATCGTGGTAGATCCGGATGTAGACCGGTTAGCATTGATCTGCGAAGATGGGTCGCCCTTTGGTGAAGAGTATACACTGGTTGCAGTTGCAGACTATGTTTTGAAAAATACTCCCGGAAATACCGTTTCCAATCTGTCTTCTACGGCGGCTTTAAAAGACGTAACACTTAAAGCGGGTGCGGAATACTTTGCTTCCGCAGTTGGGGAGGTGAACGTAGTAACTACCATGAAGGCAAATCATGCCATTATTGGCGGTGAAGGAAATGGCGGTGTTATTTATCCTGAAAGTCATTATGGTCGTGATGCGTTGGTGGGCATTGCATTGTTTTTAACGCACCTTGCCAAATTTGGTAAAACGGCCTCCGTACTGCGCAAGTCGTATCCGAGTTATTATATTTCCAAAAACAAAATTGAATTAACGCCGGATATCAATGTTGATAATATCCTGAGCCGCATTCAGACAAAATATTCGAAACAGCCATTGAGCACAATTGATGGCGTAAGAATTGAATTCAACCGTGAATGGGTTCATTTGCGTAAATCAAATACCGAACCCATTATCCGGATTTATTCTGAATCCGAAACGTTGACAACAGCAGTGAATCTGGCCAATAAAATCATTTCTGATATCAAGGAAATAATTTCAGAACCGAAAAATAAATAATGAAAGCCTATTTTGACAATGCTGCCACGACCCGTCTGGATCAGGAAGTTCTGGAAACCATGCTGCCTCTGATGACGGAGACGTTTGGTAATCCTTCTTCAATCCATTCATATGGCCGTGCAGTTCGTTCTGCTTTGGAAAGAGCACGTAAAAGTGTGGCAGGCATATTAAATGCAGCACCGGCAGAAATATTTTTTACCTCCGGCGGAACAGAAGCAGATAATACAGCGATTCGTTCAAGTATAGAAACGTTTGGGTTAAAACATGCCATTACTTCAAAAATTGAACACCACGCGGTGCTTCACACTTTGGAACATTTGGCAAAAACAGGAAAGATTGAATTAAGTTTTGTCAATCTGAATGAAAAGGGTGAGGTAGACTTAACTCATTTAGAAACACTCTTACAAACATATTCCCGCTCGCTTGTTTCCTTAATGCACGGAAATAATGAAATTGGAAATTTGCTGGATTTGGATGCAGTCGGTGATTTGTGCAAACATTATGATGCGGTTTTTCATAGTGATACAGTACAGACCATGGGTCATTATAAACATGATTTGCAGCAATTGAAAACCAATTTCATCGTTGGTTCGGCTCATAAATTTCATGGTCCGAAAGGTATCGGGTTTTTATACGTTCAGCCCGGAACGAAGATTTTTCCTTTCGTTCACGGTGGTGCGCAGGAGCGTAACATGCGTGGCGGTACAGAAAATGTATACGGGATTGTAGGTTTAGCAAAAGCATTGGAAATTGCTTATCGTGATATGGATCAGCACAGTGCACATATTGAAGGACTTAAAACCAGAATGATCCATAAACTTACTGAAAGTATTGAAGGTGTTTCTTTCAATGGAAAATCAGCTTTTCTGGATGACAGTTTATATACAGTTTTGAGCGTAAGTCTCCCACCTTCGGGTTTGAATGATATGCTGCTTTTCAACATGGATATTGCTGGTGTCGCGGTTTCAGGAGGAAGCGCCTGTGCCAGCGGAACAGATGTGGGATCACACGTTTTAACTGAAATTCAGATCAATCCGGATAGAGCAAATGTTCGTTTTTCGTTCGGGAAATATAATACAGCAGAGGAGGTTGATTTCGCAGTTGATACATTGGCTGAGCTTTATCGTAAAGAATCGGTGATGTTATAAAAAACTGATAAAATATTTAAGTCTATAAACAAAAGAAGTCAACTTTGGGGTTGACTTCTTTTGTTTATAGACTCTTAATAAAAAACATTTATCCTGGACAAAATCATCAATTGAGCATGACAATCCCTGACAACAAATGATAATTTCCTGACTACCTGTGACCAGGAAAATTACGCCTTCCGAACCATATCTTCCAGTGCCTCGATCCAGATATCGCTGTCGTTCAGGCTCTCGACCAATTGCCAGTGTTCTCCACCTTCCTTCTCAAATATTTCTTTATATTCTTCACCGACTTCAATGGTTGTTTCCAAACAATCAGCTACAAAAGCAGGGGAGAATGCCAGGACACTTTTAACACCTTTTTTCGCCAATTCAGGAATAAGCTCATCAGTGTAAGGTTTTATCCATGGCGTTTTTCCAAGTCTTGATTGAAAAGCTACGGTATATTTTCCTTCCGGAATTCCCATGCCATTTACAAAAAGTCGGGTTGTTTCGTAACATTGCGCGCGGTAACAATGCTGGTTTTTCTCGTTTAAAGTATCGCAGCAGGTACCAAACTGACAATAATTCGCTACGTCGCCTTTTGTGATTTGTCTTTCGGGGATTCCGTGGTAACTGAAAACAAAATGGTCATACTCGCGCTGAGCCATGTATTTTTTGCCAAGATTAACAAAACCTTCAACAAATTTTGGATGGTCCAGGAAGCGGTTGATAAACTTGATCTCGGGTAAAACTTCCCAATCTTTCACTACTTCCATTACTTTCTTATAAACAGAACCTGTGGAGGCAGAAGCATATTGCGGGAAGAATGGAATGACGATAATTTCAGAAAGACAAAGTTTTCTGAGTTCGTTCAGGCCATTTTCTATACTCGGACTCTGGTAACGCATAGCCAGTTTGACCACGAAATCATCACCTAAAACTTTCTGTAATTTTTTCTCAACCGACTCACCGTAAATTTTCAACGGCGATCCTTCAGGTGTCCAGAGCTCACGATAAATTTTGGCAGATTTTGGAGCACGGAATGGTGCAATGATCAAATTAATCAGCAGCCAGCGATTCAGATACGGAATGTCGATAACGCGTTCATCCATTAAAAATTCACGCAGGTATTTTCTTACGTCAGGAACGGAAGGGCTATCCGGTGTGCCAAGGTTTACGATCAAAACGCCTGTTTTTCCGACAGGTTTTTCTTTTTGTAAAGATGGATTTATCAGCGTTTCGGTATTCATTTTAAATTGATTTTTACAACGGGATTCATTCTGTTATAACTATACCGGCAATCTACAAAGTTCAGTGCTGACAAGTTTTTATGCGTTCAGACCCAGCAATATTTCTTTAAGTACAGCCTGGGCAGACCATTCCCGGTTCGCAGCCTGCTCGATCACCAGAGAACGGGGACCATCCAATACTTCATCAGCCACTTTCATATTACGTCTGAGCGGAAGGCAATGCATGAATTTTCCGTTATCTGTTAATGCCATTTTCGCTTCTGTGATCATCCAGGAAGGATCTTGCGTCAAAACCTGTCCATAATGAGTATAGGATGACCAGTTCTTTCCATAAACAAAATCAGCTCCTTCCAATGCTTTATCCTGATCGTAAATAACCTGTCCTTTGCCAACAAATTTGGGGTCCAGGTCATATCCTTCCGGATGCGTAATTACCAATTCCACATTCATTGGATTCATCCATTCGCAGAAAGAATTTGCCACCGCCTGAGGCAATGCTTTGAAATGGGGTAGCCAGGTTAAAACGACTTTCGGACGTTCTTTGATCTTGAATTCTTCAATGGTAATACAGTCTGCCAGAGATTGCAGCGGATGGCGTGTTGCCGATTCCAGATTTACGATCGGAACCTCAGCGTATTTTTTGAATTGTTGAAAAACAGTTTCGGCATAGTCCTTTTCGCGGTCTTCAAGCTCAGCGAAGGAACGGATTGCGATGATGTTGCAGTATCGTCCCATGATGGCCGCTGCTTCTTTTACGTGTTCTGCCTTGGTACCGTTCATGATGACACCTTCTTCCATTTCAAGTCCCCAGCTGTCCTGTCCAACGTTCATGACGATCACATTCAATCCCAGGTTGGCAGCCGCTTTCTGGGTGCTGATGCGGGTACGCAAGCTTGAATTGAAGAACATCAAACCGATTGTTTTGTGCTTGCCAAGTGTTTCATCGGCAAAAGGATTACGTTTCGCCTCAATCCCGCTCGTGATGAGGTGATTAAGATCTGATACGTCTGCAAGTGAAAGAAAATGTTTCATTAATATTATTGATTTAAACGCAGAGGTAAAGGAGTTTTAGCGCTGAGTTTTAAGAGTTTTATTTTTATGTTTTGAGTTCGAATGGTTAATTTTATCCATTTAAACTTATAGTTTTTGAGTATTATTTTATCAGGTTTTAAGGCTGGAAATTATTCACAACTCTCCGAATACCTGATTTTAGTGACATTACATTAAAATTAATAAGTAAGCCAACTTTGCAATTTGATAATCTGAGGTAGGTTAGTGTTTGTGCAAGATGTACCTGATCAAGTGATTCAACTGCCTTCAGCTCTACTATTATCTTTCTTTCGACAAATAAATCAATTCTGAAACCCGACTCCAAAGTTATCGTTTCATAAACAACCGGCAAAACCTTTTGCTTCTCAACAAATAAACCAGCTTTTACCAACTCATAAAACAAACATTCAGTGTAAACAGATTCTAATAATCCGGGTCCTAAGGCGGTATGAATTTTGTAAGAGTACTTTAAAATCAAACCCGTTATGTCATTTTCTAATAACTCTTCACTCAACTCAGTTCTCATATTTTCGTAAAGATTTGTTGAAAAATATCAATAAATTCCAACGTTGAGCTACTCAAAAAAAAGAAAACGACCAGTCTCAATAAAAATACTCCCAGAACTCCGCGTCAAACTCCCTTTAACTCTGCGTTTAAACAAACACGCAAGGCTTCTAAAAACAAATCAGCCTCTAACTTACCCAATGCAAGCGAAGGCAACAACCGAATTGTATTAGCTCCGGCAACACCTGTGAACATTTTATGCTCAAATAATAATTTATTCCGAAGATTCTTAACCGGGAAATTGTATTCAATTCCGATCATTAAACCACGTCCCCGAAGTTCTTTATATCCACCAATTTCTTTGATGCCATTCATCAGATATTCTCCGATTTCCGCAGCATTGCCCAAAAGATTCTCGTTTTTCATGATGTCAAGCACAGCAATGCCAGCTGCACAAGCCATGTGATTTCCACCAAAAGTAGTACCCAGCAAACCGTAACTGGCTTTAAATTTCGGAGAGATCAAAACACCACCGATTGGGAAGCCATTACCCATACCTTTCGCCATTGTCATCAGATCCGGGTGAATTCCGCTGAACTGATGAGAGAAAAACTTACCTGTACGGCCATAACCACACTGTACACTGTCAAGAATTAAAACCGCTCCGGTTTCATCGCAACGCTTACGCAACGCCTGAAGAAACTCGTCACTGCTCACCTGAATCCCGCCAACACCCTGAATTCCTTCCACAATTACTGCACAAACTTCATCCGTTATACCTTCTTGAAGTGCGTCAACGTTATTGAATGGAAGAAAAGTAACGTGTTTACTATAATTAACAGGAGCAACGATTGATGGATTATCAGTCGCAGCAACAGCGCCAGCTGTACGTCCGTGAAATGCTTTTGTAAAAGCAACAACTTTCGAACGGCCAGTATGAAATGAAGCCAGTTTCAAAGCATTTTCATTCGCTTCGGCTCCTGAGTTCACAAGGAAAAGTTTATAATCAGGATAACCTGAAAGATCTCCAAGTTTTTCTGCCAATTCTTCCTGCAACGAAATTTTTACAGAATTCGAGTAAAAGTTAATTGCATGAAGTTGCTTGGTCAGCATATCGACATAGTATGGATGACAATGGCCAACCGAAATCACTGCATGACCGCCGTAAAGATCCAGGTATTTGGTACCATTCGTATCCCATAAATAGCTGCCTTCAGCCTTAACCGGCTCTATATCGTAAAGTGGATAAACATCAAATAAATGTGACATAGTAATATTTTTTTAAACGCAGAGGAAATGGAGTTTTGGCCGGAGTGCCGCAGAGAAAAGTTTCAGCGTCCTCTGCGCTCAACTCCCTAACTCTGCGTTTAAACAAAAATCAGAATGATGGTGCCTTCAACCTCAGTCCAGCATCTTCCGATAATCCGAAAATCAGGTTCAGGTTTTGAACTGCCTGGCCCGAAGCGCCTTTTGTCAAATTATCAATGATACTACTGATCAGTAACTGACCGTCATGCACCTCCAGATGGATGAAACATTTATTGGTATTAACAACCTGCTTTACATCAATCGGCCAATCGCTGACATGGGTAAAAGGATGTTCAGCATAATAATTTTTATAAAGTGCTTTCGCTTCTTCAATTGTTCCGGAATAAGGCGTGTAAACATTAGCCATAATCCCACGGGTAAAATCGCCACGATAAGGAACGAAATTTACTGCCTTGTCAAAGCCGGCCTGCAATTTTCTCAGACTCATTTTAATTTCAGTCAAATGTTGGTGACTGAAAGCCTTGTAGATCGACAGGTTATTATTTCTCCACGAGAAATGCGTCGTTGCACTTAGTGACTGACCCGCTCCCGTACTTCCTGTCACAGCACTTACATGAACATCTTCTTTCAGCAAACCAGCGTCAGCCAACGGTAAAATCGCCAGTTCAATACTTGTCGCAAAACAGCCTGGGTTAGCAATTTTGTTTGAAGATTTTATTTTCTCCTTTTGAAGTTCAGGTAAACCGTATGTAAAACCATTGGATTCATCACGGAAATCAGTACTTAAATCAATGATTTTGACTGCTTCCGGAACATTATATTCATCCAGAAACTTCTTCGACTCTCCATGACCTGAGCATAGGAAAATAGCATTCAGACTTTCCTGATTTAACAAGGTTTGAATATCCTCTCCGGAAAATGTCAGTTCCGTATCACCCAACAAATCTGTATGCGTAGCGTAAACCGGTTTCCCGATCTGGCTTTTACTATGTGCAAAGGCAATATTTACGTTCGGGTGGTTAATGACAATTCTCAATAATTCTCCTCCTGTATAACCCGCGGCACCGATGATGCCTATGTTAATGGAGTTTATTAGTTTATTAGTTAATGAGTTCATGAGTTGGAATTGGAGTTATTTTGAGGGTTACGAATTTTTTTAATCAGAGAGATTAACATCGCTTTAATCTCTCTGATTTCTGAATTTCGTTTGTCAAACATTTTTATCGAAATATAGTTTAAGTCTTTGCTAAGAAGAAGATAGTATTCTGTTTCATGCAATGAACCTAACGAGATTTGGAAAAAATTAGCAATGTCAAGCATGCTATTTTTACCACATCCCTCGGCTAAGTTTGCTGAGATAGAAACTGTCGCTCGACGCATCTGCGAAGTAAGTCCAAATATCTCAGTTTTTGGAAAGTCATTGGTAAGTTGATATACCGCAAGAACAAATTGGTGAGATTTCTGCCAGACTTTCAAATCTTGATAATTTTGCATAGACTTTACTCCTAAACTTTAAACTCTTCAACTTTTAACTCTCTTGAGACTCGCTTACTTTCTGATAAATCATCACCTGATTCGAAGCCACTTTTGAGAATCCTCTCACATCATCACCCGTCCAAGCATTGTTCATTTCACCATAACTTCCGAATTTCGAAGACATCAAATCAAACGGAGATTCAATTCCTTCTACGTAGAAACGGTATGGCGCAAGATGTACATGCACTTTTCCAGTCACATGAGATTGCGTATCGGATAAGAAAGACTCAATATTACGCATCACAGGTTCTGTAAACTGGCCTTTGTGAAGAAGCGTCCCGTAGGTATTGGAAAGTTGTTCTTTCCAGTAAAGCTGCTGCTCGCTCAAAACGTGTTTTTCAAGTGTGTGGTGCGCTTTGATGATGATTAAAGGCGCTGCGGCTTCAAAACCAACACGACCTTTGATACCAATAATCGTATCACCCACGTGAATATCACGGCCAATCCCGAAAGGCTGCGCAATGGCTGCCAATTTCTGGATTGCCTGAACCGGGTTTTCAAAAGTTTCGCCCGCAACACCTTTTAATTCACCTTGAACAAAGTCCAAAGTGATCGTTTCAGGTTCTGTTTTAGAAACCTGTGTTGGCCATGCTTCTTCCGGAAGATATTTTTCAGAAGTCAAAGTTTCTTTGCCACCAACCGAAGTTCCCCAAAGTCCTTTGTTGATGCTGTATGCGGCCTTGGTCCATTCGCGGCCAACACCTTTTTTAGTCAGGTATTCAATTTCAGCCTCACGTGAAAGTTTTAGATCACGGATTGGTGTAATAATTTCAGCTTCCGGAATGATTATACGGAACGCCATATCAAAACGAACCTGGTCATTTCCTGCTCCAGTACTTCCGTGTGCAATCGCAGTCGCACCGATTTCTTTAGCATATTCAGCAACCGCAACTGCCTGAAAAACACGCTCAGCACTTACAGAAAGTGGATAAGTATTGTTTTTTAAAACATTACCAAAAATCAGATATTTGATACAATCGTTGTAGTAATCGGCTGTTTTTGAAATAGTAGCATGACTTTTCACACCTAACGAATAGGCATTCGCTTCAATAGTTTTAAGGTCTTCTTCTGTGAAACCACCGGTGTCAACCAAAACTGAATAAACTTCATAGCCCTTGTCTTCGGCTAAATACTTTACACAAAATGAGGTATCCAATCCTCCACTAAACGCTAATACTACTTTGGGCTGTGACATTCTATTTATTAATATGATTCTTGTTCTATTTAAAACTACTTAAATGTTAATTATTAACTTTATTCGATTTTGGTTTTGGAATCGAATAATGCTTCTTTTCATAATCAATCGCTAAAATTGTAATTGCCTCCAAAACATCCATAGCTCTTCTTCTTTCGTCGGTATTCTCTATTAAATCAGCATCGACCAAAGCATCAATTATATTACTTGCATACTCAAAATCAGACTGATTATTAATCGATTTGATTACTATCTCGTCCAGATTGATTGATAGTTTTTTGGTTTCCATTTAGTGTGTAAAAGTACTTAAGTATTCCCGAATTGGGAAAAGCTTGTTCCCTTATTGCTATTATAATTCAGGATATAACAAAAAATACCTCGCATCGGAGTTTAAAGGCTGCCGGGCGAGGTATTTAGGATGATATAATAATCAATAATATGATTGCTGTACTTAGTGTACGAGCATCGCCTCGGCATTTTTCTTTTTAGCACGTTCTTCCCTTCGCAATAGAATGCGTTGTTTAATACGCATCCAGCGCTCGTAAAGACTCGACTCTTTCAAGAAATCCCATGAATCTTTTTCATGTTTTGCCTCAACTTCTTTGTGGTCTTCAGGATTGTACATCATACCCGTACATAAGCAGTGTTTTCTGCCGGTACGTGTCAGTACGTCATAATTTACACAGCTTGCGCAGCCTTTCCAGAACGCATCATCCGCAGGCAGTTCGCTGAAAGTAACAGGCTCGTAACCCAGATCCGAATTGATCTTCATTACAGGCAGGCTGGTCGTGATGCCAATAATTTTAGCATCAGGGTATTTTTTCCGGGAAAGTTCAAATGCTTTTTGTTTGATCGCTTTTGCCATCCCGCTCTGACGGAAGTCCGGATGCACGATCAGGCCGGAGTTAGCCACGAACTTTCCGTGTTCCCAGGTTTCGATATAACAGAAACCAACCCACACCCCGGTATCAGTAGTCGCAATAATCGCTTTTCCTTCTACCATTTTTTCCATGATATAAACAGGAGAGCGTTTTGCTATACCAGTACCACGTTTTTTGGCACTCTCTTCCATTTCTGCACAAATCGTTTCTGCAAAATGGAGATGGTTTTCATTGGCAGCTTGTACAATAAACTTACTGCCTACTACTTCGGTATTTTTCATTGATGACTTGACTGACGAAAAATTGTTCGAAACAAAAATTAAATTCCCAGAAAACTACGATGGGACGTTTCAAAAATTTAAATAAGATGGGGATAGAAGTTTTACCACATAGGTAAACAAGAGTTAGACGGTCCTGGGGGACCTAAACCTGAAAGGTGTAGTATGAAGCACAGTATGTATTCCGTTGCTATTCATTTGACTTTATTGGTCCGTCTAAGAGGATGCAAATTTTGTAAAAAAAAATGTTACTTGAAAGAAACAGGGATTATATTTTTATAGTTCGTTCGTTAGAAAAAATATTCCGGCATAACGACAAATTTTCTAGCTTGCATTAGTCTTATGATTTTGATTGAAATTTTTGAATGACAACCCTGACAGCTGACGATCTTCTTTACGGATACATCAACGGAATTTTCCCCATGGCTGAGCCGGATGGAACGATTTATTGGTATTCTCCCGATCCCAGGGCCATTATTCCCATAGACTCTTACAAACCGCATAAGTCACTGCGACCGGTACTAAATAAAAAGACATTTGATATTCGGGTTGATTTTGATTTTGAAGGTGTCATGCGTGGTTGTGCCGCGCCACGGGCAATGGACGAAGGTACATGGATATCAGAAGATATTATTTTTGCTTACAGCAATTTGCACAAGCTGGGATACGCGCACAGTGTTGAAGCTTATCTTGAAAATGAATTAGTCGGAGGTTTGTATGGTGTCTCCATCGGCGGCGTATTCTTCGGTGAATCTATGTTTTATAAGGCACCCAATGCTTCAAAAGTCGCCTTTCATTTTTTGATTGAAATCCTTAAAGTAAACGGGTATCAATTGCTGGATACTCAGTTTATCAATGACAATGTTTTAAGATATGGCGCGATCGAAATTCCCCGTAACGATTATATGGAAATGTTGAAAAAAGCGCTTCAATTAAACAGGTCATTTCTCCTAAATCCTTTGCAAAATCCTTCCCCCAAACATTCTGCTTTTTAATAACCGTGTAACTCAGTAATTTTAGCCTGTAAAGTTTTCTCTGAGTAAGCAGTAATTTAAGTATTCTCAAAGTGTCAAAACCAATTCTTGTTATCAAGTTCGGGACTGCGTCAATCACGCTTCCTTCCGGTGAGCCCGATGTATCGATTATTTCAGAAGTTGCCCGTCAGGTTTCTTTATTGCACCCCAGATACCGAATCATCATTGTTTCATCAGGAGCAGTAGGTGCCGGCAAGGCTTATATCAATGATTATAAAGGCACGATGACGCAGCGGAAAGCGGCTGCGTCAGTTGGCAATCCTTTACTGGTTGGATTATACGCTAATTATTTTGCTCCTAACGGAATTTTCATTGCGCAAAGCCTTTGTGAGCGCCAGCATTTTGCAAACCGTAACAAGTTTTTACAGCTTAAAAATACATTTGAAGAATTATGGCAGAACAATATCATCCCGATTGTCAATGAAAATGACGTTGTCAGTGACCGTGAGCTAAAGTTTTCGGATAATGATGAACTGGCCACTTTACTGGCAGTTGGTTTCGGAGCGGAAACATTGATGTTCTGTACTTCAGTTGGTGGATTACTGGATGAAGCAGGAAATATTATCGGGAACGTATCCAATGTGAATGAGGTTTTCAAATTTGTAAGGACAGACAAATCATTTCTCGGACTGGGGGGAATGGCTTCAAAACTGACATTCGCCAAACTTGCGACCCGCATGGGCATCAAGGTTTTCATTTTTGGAATGAAACAGCAGGACGAATTATTAAAAGCGCTTGATGGAAAAGCAGGTACCGAAATGAGTCCTGAAAAAAGTACCCTGTCGGCAAGAAACCGCTGGCTTGGAAGCGGAGGACTGGTTTCAGGCAGATTGCAGGTGGATGAAGGTGCAACGAAGGCATTATTGAAAAGAAAAAGCTTACTTGCTGTTGGTGTAAAAGAAGTAACCGGAGATTTTGAAGCGGGAGAGATTATCGAAATTTATTCTCCCGAGCAGGAAATGATCGCCGTTGCCAGAGCACGTGAAACATCCGGTGCTATAAAAGTGAATTTGAAAACATTGAATTTTGAAGTGGCGCATGCCAACGATATCGTTTTATTATAATGGAACTGGAATCTATAATACCTCTTTTAAAAGCTACTAAGGATGCCTCAGTGGCAGTTCGGAAATTATCTGACAAGCAGAGAGCGGATCTGCTTAATGCCTTGGCAGAAAAAGTTTTGGCTAATAAGGCCAACATCATCATAGAAAACCAAAAGGATCTGGTATTGATGGATGATGCCGATCCCAAAAAAGATCGTCTGCTTTTGAATGATAAAAGGATTATAGATTTAGCGCAAAGTTTGCGTGATGTGGCTGCTTTGCCGGATCCAACGGGAGAAGTTTTGTTGGAGAAAACCATCGAGCAGGGTATGTCTTTGCAAAAACTGACTGTGCCACTTGGCGTGGTTGGCGTTATTTATGAATCCCGGCCAAATGTTACACTGGATGTCGCTTCACTTTGTCTGCGTTCCGGAAATGCCTGTGTCTTAAAAGGTGGAAAAGAAGCACATTTTTCCAACACTTACCTGGTAAGCCTGATTCACGAAAGCCTTGCTGAAATGGGGATTGATCAGGCTGCGGTAATGCTTCTGCCTACTGATCGGAAATTTGTCAATGAGCTGCTAACGGCGACAAAATACGTGGATATTATTATTCCACGCGGCTCGGAAGGACTTATCCAATTTGTTCGTAAAAATTCATTGGTACCAACCATTGAAACCGGGGCAGGTGTTTGTCATACTTATGTAGAAAAAACGGCAGATCTTGAAAAGGCCAAAAATATTGTAGTAAATGCAAAAGTGTCCCGCCCTTCGGCTTGTAATGCGCTGGATACGGTTTTAGTAGATAGGGAAGTAGCTGCCGCATTTCTGCCAACACTGAAAGACGATTTTATCAACTGGAACATTGAAGTTTTTGCAGATGAGACTTCTTTTGATATTCTTCAAAAAGCAGAATATCCATTTTTGCAAAAAGCGGAACCAGAAGATTTTGGAAGAGAATTTCTGGATTATAAATGCTCTATCAAAATTGTCGATGGCCTAGATGCAGCGATTGATCATATCTATAATTTTTCATCGAGTCACTCCGAAGCGATTATTTCAAAAGATGCTACTGCGATTGAAAAATTCCTGAATGAAGTGGATGCGGCGGCAGTTTATGCTAATGCATCAACGCGCTTCACCGATGGTGGTGTATTTGCTTTGGGTGCTGAAATTGGAATTTCAACACAAAAACTACACGCTCGTGGTCCGTTTGCTTTGGAAAAACTGGTGACGGAAAAGTGGGTTGTGAGAGGGGATGGACAGATTAGAGCATAATAAACTAATAATTCAAATGAGTATGGTGTAAGCCAATTCATTTTTTTTGCCACGATTACACGAATTTTCACTAATATTAATCTAATGTATTTGTGAAAATTTGTGTATTCGTGGCATTTTTTCTTTTTATACCTTTGCCCAAAATATTGTTGTACCAGATAGCCCAAATATGTCTTCTTTAACTGACTCTGAAAAAATCCAACATCTAACGCAGGAAGTAATTTCATTACTCAAAAGATTGATTGAAACTCAGTCTTTCAGCAGAGAAGAAGAGCATACTGCGGCATTGATCCAGGATTTTTTCAAACAAAAAGAGTTTCCTTTTCAGACTAAGAAGAATAATATCTGGGCTTACAACAAATGTTTTGACGCTGCAAAACCAACAGTTCTTTTAAATTCCCACCATGATACGGTGAAGCCTAATAAATCCTGGACACTTGATCCCTTTCAGGCCTTGGTGGAAGGAGATAAGCTTTTTGGCTTAGGAAGCAATGATGCCGGAGGGTGTCTGGTATCACTAATCGCTACATTCTGTCATTTTTATGATCGTGAAGATCTGACCTATAATATTGTTATCGCAGCCACGGCAGAGGAAGAAGTTTCAGGGAAAGAAGGTTTGGAAATTGTTGTCCCTGAACTTCCGGAAATCTCATTTGCCATTGTGGGCGAACCTACTGAAATGCATTTGGCGGTAGCGGAGAAAGGTTTACTGGTACTGGATTGTACTGCAAAAGGAAAATCAGGGCATGCTGCCAGGGAAGAAGGTGATAATGCGATATATAAAGCGATCCGGGATATTGAGTGGATCCGGAATTACAAATTCCCAAAAGTTTCCCCGACTTTGGGGCCAATAAAAATGTCTGTAACAATCATTAATGCCGGAACACAGCATAATGTGGTTCCGGATACCTGTGTTTTTACGATTGATGTAAGAGCGACGGATCAATATACGCTGGAAGAAATCATTGAAGTAATTCAGGAAAATATTCAATCAGATGTAAGTGCGCGTTCGATTCGCCTTCGTCCTTCGAGTATTCCTATGGAACATCCGATCGTACAAGCAGGTTTGAAAAGAGGAAGAACAGCTTATGGCTCACCAACCACGTCGGATCAGGCATTGCTTGATTGTCCTTCATTGAAAATGGGGCCGGGACATTCGGAGCGTTCGCACACAGCTGACGAATTTATTTATCTGCATGAAATTGAGGCTGGTATTTTGCAATATATAAGCATGTTGGAAGAGGTTGTGACTATCTAGTTTGACATTAACACGTATTGATTATGCTTTTTTTAAAAGAGGAGGACGTTGCTAAATTTGATACAGTGCAGTTTCTGTATATCAAAACTTCTTTGAAAGGAAATATTTTCGAAATCACACTTAGCCGCCCGGAAAAGCGAAATGCCTTCACACCAACGATGGCCAATGAAATTGCATTTGCATTGGCTTATGCTAAAAATCAAATTGAGATTCGTTGTATTATTATCAAAGCGAAAGGTCCGGTTTTCTGTGCCGGCGCTGATCTTAATGCTTTTCACGATCCAACAGCAGATCAGAAAAATCAAACACTTCCCGAGTCAATAGAAGAAGTAAGATTGGGTGACGCTTTTGCACATTTATATAAACCGTGTATTGCACAGGTTGAAGGTCCTGTTTTTGCAGGAGGGTTTTTAATAATCTGCGGATGCACTTTTGTTGTGAGCGTAGCAGAAGCAAATTTCAGCTTACCCGAAGTAAAAAGAGGAATTTGGCCCATGCAGGTTATGGCCTCATTACTGGAAATTATCCCAAAAAGAAAAATACTTGAAATGTCGATAACCGGAAAAAGTTATTCGGCTGAAGAAGCGCTCCATTTAGGTTTGGTCACCCAAATTGTGGAAAAGGAAGTTATAGAAGAGGAAGTTCATAAACTTGCTGCTATCATTTGCTCAAATGCTCCATATGCCATAAAATCAGGAATTGAAGCACTTCAAAATTTATCAACAATACACGAAGATAAACGTCACAGTTATCTAAAATCTGAATTAAATAGTCTCTTAAATTCCGAAGACGCCAAAGAAGGCACAGCCGCATTTAAAGAAAAACGAGCTCCAATCTGGAAAGGAAAGTAACAGAATTACCAAAAACTTATACCTGGCCAACGCCGAGTGCTGATAGCCGGCCGCCGAAAGCCAATAAATTAGCTTCCCGGAACGATCTCAATTTCTTCCCCGTATTTGTTATGGAATTTGAAATCGATAACACCTAATGAAGTATCCTTGATCAGTTTCACCCATGTTCTGTACTGGAAAAACCATTTCACCTGCTCGGAAATAATTCCCTTTGTAAAGTAAGCATAGATAAACGGATGAAGCGCAATGGTAATGCCGCGTTCATTTTGTTTTGAAAGAATATAATCCAGGTTTGACAAGATAATATCTGTTACCAGGATACTCGCCTGGATCGTTCCCGTACCGCCGCAAGTAGGGCAGGTTTCGCGGGTGACGATATTCATTTCGGGTCTTACACGCTGACGTGTGATTTGCAGTAATCCAAATTTTGAAAGCGGAAGAACCGTATACTTTGAACGGTCGCCTTTCATTTCGTCGCGCATCATGTCAAAAAGAACGCGTTTGTTTTCCGCTTTCTTCATGTCGATGAAATCGACAACGATAATGCCACCCATATCGCGAAGGCGCAACTGGCGGGCAATTTCTTTCGCCGCTTCAATGTTTACGCTGAGCGCAGTAGCCTCCTGATCTTCTTCCGAATTGGACTTATTTCCACTGTTCACGTCAATGACGTGGAGCGCTTCCGTATGTTCAATGATCAGATAACCACCGTTTGGCAAACTTACAGAACGGCCAAAGAGCGATTTGATCTGTTTCTCTAAACCGAATTGTTCAAATATCTTATTCTTGCCATTATGCAGTTTCAGAATATTTTCTTTGTCCGGCGCAATGTTGTGGATATAAGCCTTGATATCTTCGTACACCTCTTTCGAATCTACCGTAATACTGTCGAATGATTCGTTCAGCATGTCACGGATAATTGAAGAAGCACGATTCATTTCACCGATCACACGGTCGCGAGGCTTGGCATCACGTAGTGCTTTGATACCATTTTCCCACTTATCAAGACAGTCCTGAAGATCTTTATTCAGTTCATCCACATCTTTTCCAGTAGCAACGGTGCGAATAATCACACCGAAATTGGCTGGTTTGATGGAAGACATCAGGCGCTGCAGACGCGTTCTTTCCTGTTTGTCAGTAATCTTTTTAGAAAGGTTTACTGAGTTTGAAAAAGGAACCAGTACGATATACCTCCCGGCAATAGAAATATCACAGGATAACCGCGGCCCTTTCGTAGAAATTGGTTCTTTAACGATCTGAACAAGGATCGGCTGGTTTTTGGAAAGTACTTTATCAATCTTGCCAAGTTTTTCGATTTCAGGTTCCATTTTGAAGTTATTCAACTTCCCTGAATTGACGCGCTTGGAGATTACATCTTTGGTTAACTTATTGAGCGAGTTAATATTAGGTCCTAAATCCAGATAATGCAAAAAAGCATCCTTCTCAAATCCCACGTCTACAAATGCGGCATTGAGCCCAGGCACGAGCTTCCTCACTGTACCAAGGTAAATATCACCAACGGTAAAGCTCTGATCCGGTGTTTCGACGTGGTATTCTAACAGACGTTTATCCTGCAAAAGGGCAATACGTTCTCCCTTTTGAGTAGAATTTATTAGTAATTCGTTACTCAATGTTCAACCAACAAAATGGCTATATAAAGTTAATACTCAACCTCCTGCTCTACTATTTAAAGACAGGCAACATATATCTCGTAAGAGATAATATGACCGGATTCATATCATTGAACTCCGGTCATATATCAATTATTTCTTCTTATGTCTATTTTTTCTAAGACGTTTCTTTCTCTTGTGAGTTGAAATCTTATGTCTCTTTCTTTTCTTTCCGCAAGGCATAAATTTATGTCGTTTATATAATAAAAAATAATTGTTTTACTTATTTAATTGTTCAGGCGTTCCTGAAGTTCCACAATCGCCTGCTGGATTACCGGATCTTTCTCCTCTTTCTTCACCTCTGCCAGCACTTTACGAGCTTCTTCTTTATTTCCCAGCTCCACAAGCGTAAGTCCTAAATAAAACTTCGCTTTTGTATTTGCCGGATTATTTGTCAGGATCTGCTTAAACCGGTCTGCTGCTTTCGAGTACTGATTCGAACGCATTGACAGAATACCAAGATTAAACAAAGCCAGCTCATTTGTCGGATCTGTATCAAGAACTTCACGCAACATCAAAATTCCCTGCATCGGGTTTTCGGTGTTTACGTAAGTCATAGCCATATTTGCTTTTGCAGCCAATAATCCAGGATTTTTTTCAATTGCTTTTCCGTAGAACTCACGTGTCTTACTACCCAGGTTTTTCGCCTTGGCATCATCCACTGCAAATCCGTATGCTTCATAGTAACGGTCACCTGCCCGTGCGATGTTTTCGACTGAAGGAGACAACTTAGCTACCAGTTCGGCATAATGGGCAGCACTGTCAAACTTTTGCAGCTTTGCAAAAGTATCGGACAATTTTAATCCTGCAGCTATTTTTTCTTTTCCACCTGCCTGATTGAAGCCACTTCTCTGCTGGTCAACATTTTTTTGCTGTTCAGGGGATAAAGTGGCTCCATCATGCATGTTTGAGGGAGTTTCTGACGCCGCAGCGCCGGAAGCCGGAGCTTTCGCAGCCGAAGCACCAGGTGCCGCCGCTACTTCACTCTTCTCGGTGTCCACTTCTTTTGCTTTTGTATTCACGACCACCTTCGGAAGACTGTAAAGTGTTCCTACCAGGGCTAATGCCAATACACAAGAAAGAATTATAGACTTTTTCATACTGTTTTAATCAAACCTAATTAAGGCAAATTATTTTTCAGCCAGATCTTTCAATTTGTCACTCACTTTCACTTGCTCAACAAAAACTTTTGCTGGCTTGAAGCTAGGTACAAAATGCTCGTCAATGATCATTGAGGTACCTTGTGAGATATTACGAGCTACTTTACGGGCACGCTTTTTATTGATAAAGCTACCAAAACCTCTAACATATAGATTTTCACCCTCTGCAAGCGAGTCCTTTACCACGGTGAAAAACGATTCTAACGTTTGTTGAACATCGCCCTTGTCTACACCTGTTTTCTCGGAAATTTGTGCGATTACGTCTGCCTTAGTCACTTTGATTGTTTACTTTAAGTGGATATTATTTCGTTTATTTATTTCCTCCTCTAATTTTTGGGAACACAAAGGTAGGGTAATTTTACCATAATTTAAAAGGTTAGCATTTTCATTTTTTTTCTAATTCACTAAAAAACAGCGTACATAAGTCAAAACGTTATGCTACCCGATCATTTACAACTACTTGAATTTAACGCAAAACTTAAATCCTGGTATCTCGAAAACCACCGCCCGCTGTTGTGGAGACAAACAACGGACCCATATAAAATTTGGCTTTCGGAGATTATTTTACAACAAACCCGTGTCGCACAGGGAACTCCCTATTATGAAAAGTTCCTGATTAACTATCCGACAGTTTTTGATTTGGCTGCTGCTGATGAGCGTGACGTACTCAGACTCTGGCAGGGTTTGGGATACTATTCCCGCGCGAGGAATATGCATCATACGGCCAGGTATATTGTAGAGACGCTGGGCGGTAAATTTCCGGAAAATGCTGTACATCTTGCCAAGCTCAAAGGTTTAGGAGCTTATACGGCTGCTGCCATTGCTTCTTTTGCTTTCAATGAAGCGGTGCCGGCCATTGATGGAAATGTCTACCGGGTGATGTCGCGCTTGTTCGGGATATTTACCGATATATTAAGCTCGGGTGCTAAAACTGAGTTTACAAGCCTCGCAAGGCAGATCATTTCGAAGGACGATCCGGCGACCTACAATCAGGCGATGATCGAGTTTGGTGCACTGCAGTGTGTGCCGGTTTCGCCAGATTGTTCAGTATGTCCCTTTTCATACATGTGTTATGCGTATGCATTCGATATGCAGAACCAGCTGCCGGTAAAAATGAAAAAGAATGCGGCTAGAAACCGTTATTTTAATTATTTTATTTTGCAAAAAGGCGAGCTGCTTGCAATGCATGAACGGCTGAAAAAGGATATCTGGAAAGGATTGTATGATTTTTATTTGATCGAATCGCCCTCAGATGTAAACGGTCCTGACGATTTGCCGGAAAATAGTTACCTGGAAGTATGGAAGAAAAAAGGACAGCTGCGCGAGGTTTTGAAAGTGTATACCCACTTACTAACCCATCAAAGGTTAGCAGTAAGATTCTGGTGGGTAATTATACCAGAAAACGAAGTTTTGGAATTGCCGGAAGACATGGCTTTTTATACTAAAAGTCAGGTTGAAGAACTACCAAAACCAATTTTAATAGACACGGTTTTAAAAGAAGAAATGTATCTATAGTTTTTTTTGCCACGGCTACACGAATTTTTCACGAATAAGCCAATCCAGCATTCGTGCAAAATTTGTGCATTCGTGACCAAGTTATTTTTCAATATCGCATGAGTAAGGTTTAATCTTATTTGGTTTTTTATAATATAAATTTGTACTGAACAAATAATGATTCGATCAGGATGGCGAAGATCAATTTAAATAAAGAACAAATTGAAGCCTATCAAAGAGATGGCTTCCTGGTTGTCGAAAAACTCTTTTCTCAGGAAGAAATTGACAAACTATATAACAGTGCGATTGAAAACTCCATCATGCAGAAAAATGCCATGGATTTGAACGATCAAGCTGGTAAGAAGACAAAACTTTCACTTTGGTTTACTCCCGGAAATGATGTTTTTGGTTATCTTATCCGCAGCGAGCGCATGGTAAATTCAGTTGCTCAGCTGTTAGGACAGGACAGCGCGGTTTGTCATTTTCATACCAAACTGATGCAGAAGGAGCCCAAAGTTGGCGGCGCCTGGGAATGGCATCAGGATTATGGTTATTGGTATAAAAATCAATTTCTCTTCCCCGATCAGATGATGAGTGTAATGATTGCACTGACACATGCTGATCAGGAAAACGGATGTCTGCAGGTAATCAGGGGATCGCATAAATTAGGCAGGGTCAACCATGGTTTCGCAGGGGAACAGGTTGGGGCGGATATGACAATGGTCAACAATGCGCTGCAATCAATGGATCTTATTTATTGTGAAATTGAACCCGGCGACGCATTGTTTTTCCATAGCAATCTGATGCATCGCTCTGAAGCTAACTTATCTGATAAACCACGGTGGTCACTAATCTCATGTTATAACGCGCAATCCAATCTTGCATATGCTGAAACCTCCACGTCCTGGCGTATTCCTGTGGATATCGTACCGGATCATGCTATTACCGAATGGAATGCAATTCCATTTGAAAATGCCGATTTTCTAAAAAAAGAAAATGATCCTGCACTTAAGACAACGGGGTGGGAGGAAAAGGTCAAGACCAGATAAAAAACCAGGTACCACTAATAATAAAGTGCTCCTAACGACAGTAATTATTCCTAAAACCTGACCAATCTTTATGCAGAAAATAGCCATGCTCGGTTCCGGATTTATCGGGCGTTTTTATGCAGAGTCTATCCATGGCCAGCGCGGCCGGGACCGTGTTGTGGCCATATATGCACGGCGGGAAGAAAGTGCCAGGAAATTTGCCGGCGAATATGGCTGTGATTTTTGGTCTGTCAATATGGAGGAAATTATCTCCAGTCCGAGTGTAAATATGGTTTGCATTGCCTTGCCGAATTATTTGCACGAGCAAGCCGTGATGCTTTGTGCTAAACATCAAAAAGCGGTGGTTTGTACGAAACCGCTGGGAAGAAATGCTGATGAGGCACTTCGTATGATGCAGGCAGTGGAGGAGGCCGGAATTTTCGCTGGCTACCTGGAAGATCTTTGTTACAGTCCCAAATTTTTGAAAGCATTGGAAAGTGTCAGATCCGGTTCTCTCGGACGAATAATCTGGGCAAAGTCCAGAGAAGCACATCCCGGTCCTCACAGTGAATGGTTCTGGGATATAGAGCAGGCAGGCGGCGGATGCATTCTTGATCTGGGCTGTCATTGCATTGAAATTTCCAGGAATTTTATCGGGAAAGATATTCGCCCGGTGGAAGTCATGTGCTGGGCAGATACACAGGTAAAACCAATTGATGCAGAAGATCACGCAATTGCCCTCGTTAAATATGAAAATGGAGCAATCGGGCAATTTGAAGTCAGCTGGACTTTCCGTGGCGGTATGGATCTGCGGGATGAAGTCATGGGAACAGAAGGAACGATCTGGATAAATAATTTCCTTCGCACGGGGTTTGAAATGTATACCTCCGGCAGCGGCGGCGACTATGTGGCCGAAAAGGCGGAAAGCAAGAGCGGATGGTTATTTCCGGTAGGAGATGAAGTCAACGAGCTCGGATACAACCATATGTTTACCGACATGTTCAATGCAGCGGAGCAGAGCCGGCAGCCGGCCGAGACATTTTATGATGGTTATGTTGTCAATGCTGTCATCGATGCAGCATATCGTTCTTCAAAATCAAAGTTATGGGAGCCTGTTGAATTGTCTGTCTGGCGTGGCCGGGAAGGCCTTACCAAACCATCAAACTATGTCGATTATGATGCGCATTACTACCTGATCAAACAGGAAGTGACTCATGACGGGAGAAATAAACTGATATTAAAAGATAAGATATCAGGGAAAATCAGTGAAAGAGATCTTTAATATGTTTGTCCTGGATTCTACTGCAGTCCCTGGCTGTTATTTATGCGAAATTTGAATTTGCATATTTGAACTAATATCCGGTATATTGAATTTAATTATCCACAATCATCACAAGCGCACAAAATCATGGCAAGTGTTAACAAAGTAATCCTTATCGGCAATTTAGGCAGCGATCCGGAAGTCAGGTATCTGGAGAGCGGATCAGCGGTAGCAAAATTCAGTATCGCTACAACGGAAGCTTACACAAACAAAAGCGGAGAAAGAGTTGAAAACACAGAATGGCACCGCATTGAGTTATGGGAAGGACTTGCAAAAGTCGCTGAAAAATATCTTAAAAAAGGCAATTCTGTATATATAGAAGGTCGGCTTCGAACGGATAACTGGACGGATAAAGAAGGTGTTCAGAAGTCGGGTGTAACAATTCGTGCAAACAGCATGACGTTGCTGGGAGGCCCTAACAACGGTGGAGCTGAAAACAATAACTCCGGAAATCCGGGTTATGCGCAGTCTTCTGCTCCAAGACAAAACCAGGCACCAAGAGCATCAGATCCTATTCCGCCGTCTATGGCAGCAGGAAATGATGACGATGATCTTCCATTTTAGAAGCCAGAGGATACTACCTGAATCTCATGTTTTTTGAGCCAGTATGCTTTTAAATAACAGGATTTTCAGGTAGAATTCTTATCTTGAGTTTATTATGAACTTTTCAATCTTTTTGTGAAAGAAACTGCTGATAGTGACGATCCTTTGTCTCGAAAGCGTACTGGGATAAACTATCCCGTTAAAAGTGCGCTTCCATTACTGGCCGGTATGGTCATACCCATTGACAGCTCTGCTGTTTACGAATTAATTCTTGTCTTCTTTCTTTTGGCTGTTTCTCTTTTTCTTTCAGGAATCAGAGCTTCTTATGCAACAGCCGGCGCGATGGAAAACCCCTGGGAACGTAAAAGTATTTCAGAGAATCATCTGCCTACACGTATTCAGCAATTAGCACTTTCAATTATTCAGCGCGGCGTTACGCTTCTTGCGCTATTGCTGGCTGCAAGATTTGCCTGGTTGCAGATTCAGAATAATGAAGAAACTGTTTTTCACTGGATCTCGCTGGGAGCACTGGCTTTCTGGATATGGCTCGATGTAATGGTCAGGTTTTTTTCTGCACGAAATGCGCCGGAAGTCATTCCGAAAATTGCGGGAACAACACAGCTGATCATAAAGGTCTGTGAGCCTTTAACAAAACCGATCACGCGGCTTGGCTACTTTTTTGGAATACTAACCCCTGAGGGTTCTGAGATATCCACGGAGCGACTTGAAGCGAAGGCGGAAAGTGAAGAAGAAACCGATCTGTTGCGGGGACTTGCAAATTTCAGGCAGACCAATGCACGCAAAGCGATGCAGCCACGGGTCAACATTACGGCTTTCGATATTGAATTGAATTTCCATGAACTAATGGATAAGATAAATAAGTCAGGATATTCACGCGTTCCGGTTTTCAGAGACAATCTGGATAGTGTGGAGGGGACGTTGAATGTAAAAGATCTATTGCCATACCTCCATCACAATGAGCATTTCAACTGGCAGAAGCTTTTACGCGAACCTTACCTGATCCCTGAAAGTAAGCGGCTGGATGATCTGATGAAAGAGTTTCAAAACCGCCGCGTCCATATGGCGATCGTGATTGATGAGTATGGCGGAACGAGCGGGCTGATCACCCTTGAAGATATTATCGAAGAAATCTTTGGTGATATCAATGATGAATATGATGAAGAAGAAGAAGTCAATTATACAAAAGTTGATGAAAATACCTACGTATTTGAAGGCAAGGTTTTGATTAACGATTTGTGCCGGATTCTCGATCTCGAATCGGATTATTTTGATGAAGTACGCGGCAACAGCGAATCGCTTGCCGGACTTTTGCTTGAACTCTTTTCCAGATTGCCAAGAACCGGAGAAATCGCCACGCATCGGGAGATCACCTTCAAGGTACAATCAGCAGATAAGAAAAGAATTAAAAAAGTAAGGGTTTTAGTAGGTTGATTTTGCTGGAAATACAATGTTCTGATGCCCTTTTGAATCATAAACAGTAATACTGCGGACCCTGCTTTTTGAAACAGTTAGTATGCGGGATGATTGAGACAAATATCCTGAACCATAATGCCATTCATGAAGCTGTTTATGCCCATCCCGGAACAATATTATTGCTTTTGTGGCATTCGCTGCCGGCTGAATGGTAACCAGGTCTGTCAATTTGCGCTCAGTTGTAAAAGCTTTCAACTGAGCGTTATTTTGCGCTGCAAGAATCAACTTTTTTCCGTCGGCGAATGCTAATTCTGCAAGACCTTTTCCATCTGCTTCAACCAGAAAACCACTAAGCGCAGGGGAGAGCGGCTTGAAGTTCCCTTTACCGTCTCCCGTTAATACCAATCCATTAAAAGCGTCCAGCCTTCCGCTGATGGATTCAGGTGCATAGGAATTTCCCGTCAACACCAGGTCCGGATGTCCGTCATCGTTGTAGTCACTGGAAGTGATGCCATAGACAGGGCCAAGCTGTGCAGGGATAGGAAGCGGCCTGATCGTAAATTTACCATTTCCTGAATTTTCAATCATGACACTTCTCATTTCAGCGCAGGTAAGGCGTAATGCGTCATCGAGTTCTTCTTTTTTGAAAATATCAGTAATACTGGCTTTCGCGTAGTCGCCATAATATACAAACTGCTTTTTCAGGAAGTTCATCTGACTTGTCATCTCATCTCTTGGATGAACAGGGTAGAGATTGTTGCCCAGATATTGGGAAATCACCGGATCCATTGTGCCATTTTTATCAAAATCTTTCGCAAACATGGTCAGCGGCTTATCAGGCAATGGGCGCCCCTCCGAGTTCAGACCTACATTTCCTACAATGTAATCTGGATCTCCATCTTCATCAAAATCGCCGGAGATGATACTATTCCACCAGCCTGAGGAGCCTGCCAGGCCCGTTGAAGATGTGATGTTAACCAGCCTTCCATTTTTGTTTTTCAGGAAAGTAACCGGCATCCATTCGCCGGTCAGGATCAGGTCGGTCCAGCCATCCTGGTCAAAGTCGGTCCAGACAGAAGAGGTGACCATGCCGATATGACTTAATTCAGGGCAGGTCTGGGAAGTGATATCGGTGAATTTCCCTTTATCATTCCTTAATATAATACTTTCAGGAGATGCCGGATATTGGCCGGGTACCAGCCTGCCGCCGACAAAAAGATCCAGGTCTCCGTCTTTATCAAAATCAGCTGCACTGACCGATGAACCGCTTGTTGTATTGATGGGCAGGGCTGAAAAATCAGGTCGGAAATTTGCCTTCCCATCATTCAAATAAAGCCGGTCCTGATAATATTTCGATTCATTCGGGAATTCACTGCTTCCGCTGACTATGTATAAATCCAGATCGCCATCTCCATCTGCATCAAATAACAGGGATCCCATATCCTCCTCAAATTTTTGCCCGGTTGTTATAGGCCGGTGTGAAAAATGCTTATCAGTTTTTTGAAAAAATAAGCTTCCCGGATGACGGAATGACCCGCCGATATAAAAATCCTCTCTGCCATCTCCATCCATATCTCCCACGGCAATACCCGGCCCGTTTTGAGATAACAGGTGCGGCAGAAGCGGCTGTATTTTAAAATCGATGTAAAGGTCCTCGGTGTGTTTGTAATCAATGCCAAAGCTTTGTGCAGCTTCCTTAAATAGTACTGGCGGTTCTATTTCCGGAGACTTGTGTTTTGACACAGCATTTTTATATTCAATCTCTAATACCTGATCCGCAGCAATATTTTTTAAAACCTCAGCCTTCTGATCTGGCCAGACCACACAGACAGAATCAAGCTTTTGTTTATTCCCTAATCCAAAATGGACGATATTTTCAACTGTCGACTGATAGCCACGATAGGGCGAATGTTCAGTAACCTGTTTTTCATTCTGAGCATAGACACTTACTTTGGCGCCGAAGCCGAATGGATTTTCAGGTGTTCCTTTTAAACTGATACGTATGAAATGATGGTCAGGTAATTTTTCAGAATTGTTTTTATATAAAAATGCCTCCCGATCAATGTTATTGATGACCAGGTCCAGATCTCCATCATTGTCAAGGTCTGCATAAGCAGCGCCGTTAGAAAAGGATGGCGTATCAAATCCCCATTTTTCCGACTGATTTTGAAAGGTTAGATCTCCGTTGTTTTTAAACAGGTAATTTGCCACATGAGCACCTTCTACCTCTTTCAAAGCTTTAATTGTGGGTGTGTTATCCAGGCTTCCGGACTGTATCTGCTGCTGGTATTGGGCCATGCGATAGACTACAAAGTCTCGGTTTGTGATATCTTTGGGATAGCCATTTGTGATCATCAGATCCCGCTTACCGTCATTGTCATAGTCCGCAAGCAGTGCGCTCCAGCTCCAGTCCGTTGCTTGGATTCCCGAAAATCTTCCGATCTCACTGAAAAAGGGATGATCTGTTCCGGGGCGGTTACCATTGTTGTGCTGCAAGGTATTTCGCATAAACTGAGGCTGATAACCCATCCGCTGTTCAGATAAAAACCGGTCATAGTTCATCAGGCCGAACATATTTTTCCTGCGGACATTTCCTTCCGGCAACATGTCAAGTGTTATAAAATCGACGAGCCCGTCGTTGTCAATATCAGCGGCATCGTTCCCCATAGCTGAATAACTCTGATGCCTGAAATAGTCAGTAATCTCATTTTTGAAGGTGCCATCCTGCTGATTGATGTAAAGCAGATCATTGGAAAGATAATCATTTGAAACGTAGACATCCGGCCAGCCGTCTGCATTGATATCAACCACAGCGACGCCAAGACCGAACCCTTCAGTCAGGATGTTGGCATCCCTGGAGACATTGGTAAATATGGGTTTCCCGTTTTTTATACCATCATTTCTAAACAATTGATCCGTACTCTGCGCAGAGCCGTCCGTCAGTTTGGCGCGGATCACATTAGGGCCTTTGCGCTCCATGACATTTGTAACCAGGAATACATCAAGGTCACCATCACGGTCATAATCAAAGAAGGCCGCCTGGGTCGTGTTTCCGGCAAAATCCAGCCCATATTCTTTTGCCTCTTCAGTGAATTTATTATTTCCCTGATTAATGTACAGGAGGTTTGGCAGCGGTGATACCGGCGTTTTGACAGGGCCGGCCCGGCAGATATAAATATCGAGCAGGCCATCGGAGTTAATATCAACCATAGCGATTCCCCGGGCCCAGCTGTCTGGAAGTGTTATTCCTGAGGATGCCGTAATATCCTCGAATACCATTTTTCCTTTATTTAAATAAAGCTTGCTTTCGGCCATGTTTCCTCCAAGAATAACATCCTGAAGACCGTCATTGTTGATGTCTCCTATGCCTACGCCACCGCCGTTGTAAAAATATTCATACGTCAGGATGTTCAGTTTTTCATCCTCCTTAAGGTTATTAGAGAATTTGATTCCTGTGTCCTCAGATGATAACAATTCAAACAATACATCGTCATTTTGCTTCTTGCAGCTTAAAATAATGAGGCTGATTAACGAAAATAAGATCAGTTTTTGAATCATTTCAAGGCTGAGATAGAATCAGGAAGAATCCTGGAGAAAAAGCGGATTTCGTAAAGTTTTTGATTTTTTCCGGGAAGATAGGGCTTTTGATCTTTCTTTAAAATGAGTTGGTCTTCGGTCAGCTTCAATATTTTGTAACCGTTCAAAAAGGAACCTGCTGAGTCCAGGTATACCAACGAGTCAGATGAGACTAGCCGATAATTGTATTGACGGAACTCCGCTTTTCTGCGCTCAAAAACTTCATTCTTATCATTGTATTCAAAGTTTGACCAATGCTCATCCTGTGAGTTATTGGTGTGCGAAAAGCCATTGACAAAGTTGGCTATGGAATCAGTTTTCCATGTGCCCTGGATCTGTTTTTCCTTCGACGTGCACTGTGTCAAAAGAGAAATCAACAGGATGGCTGTAAATGCTTTTTTCACGGTATTTTATCAATTCAGTTTGAAATGGAGAAAGAAGTCAACCCGGTAGTAACTGCTATCGTTGGGTTGACTTCTTTCCAAACACGCCGGAACAATTCCTGACCTGTTAGTAACAATCGTTAATAATTACTATTCTGTATCAATATACCATTGCTCAGATCCACTTCCCGCTGAGGGATTGGGAAATAATAATGTTTAGGTTTAACGAAATTACGACTTGGCTTATACGGTCCGCGGGCTATTTTGTAATGGGCTGTTATGTCAATCAATCCTGCCTTATCCCAGCGCATCAGATCCTGATGACGTTCGTTTTCACCGGCAAGTTCAACACGGCGTTCATGCATAATGTCTTTCATCGTAGCACCTGTGATCTCTTTCACACCTGCTCTTTTTCTGACTGCGTTAAGTTCTGCATCGCCGCTCTGTCCTGAGCGGATCTTGGCTTCCGCAGCCAGAAGATACACGTCTGCCGAACGCAAGAAAGGCGCATTCAGGCTCTGGTCCATATCGCCTGTGGCGGTAAACTGAGAATATTTCCTGAAAGCAAATCCGGTAACACGTGTCATATCTGCCGTGAATTCAGTTTCCCCGAGGGCGCCGCGTTCTACTTTGTCACCAGGGCTGAAAATAGAATAGGCTTTACGCGGATCTCCCTGTTCAAATTCGTTGACCAGATCCTGGATCGGCTCGTGAAATCCCCAGCCGCCAAAAGTCTGGGGAGTATGGTAATAGGCAGGGGAATTGTCGGTGGTCCAGCCTGTTTCGTATTGCAGTGAAAACAAGGTTTCCGAATTGTTTTCAGTAACCAGTTCGAAATTCTGATTAAATCCGGTTGCCAGTTTGTAAGCTGCATTCGAAGTGACCTTTGAACTTGTTTCAATCGCCTTGGTCCAGTTTTCCTGGTATACGTATAATTTCGCAAGAAAGCCATAGGCAGCTCCCTGCGTGGCGCGTCCTGCTTCGGCAGCATCATAGGTAACAGGAAGCAATGCTGCGGCTTTTTGAAAATCTGCTTCGGCTTGTGCTCTTACCTGTGCAAGGCTTGATTTAGGTTTGTTATACGTTTGGTTCAACGCATCCTCTTCCAGCAAAATCGGCACTTCACCATAAATAAGCGATAGGCGCCAGTACACAAATCCACGCAAAAAATATGCTTCCCCCATGCTTCTGTTACGCAGCGCTTCGGTCATCGCTACCTTTGGCGCATTGATCAGCACTGCATTTGCTCGTGAGATTACCTCATACTTCGTCGACCAGGTTGCCAGGATATGCGAATTGGAAGCATCGAAGGTAAACATTTCCAGGGCCGTTTCGTCGGCATGGTCACCAGCCCGGTTCATATCATCGGAGCAGTTATCAAAGGTATATTCTGTGTGTGCAAATCCATCTTCATTCAGCAACGGGGCATAAATGGCATTTGTCGCAGCCACGACGTCGTCGCCATTACGCCAATATTGCTGAGAAGTAACCTGCCCATAGGGTGTTGTCTCCAACAGGTTGTCCTGGCAACTGAATAACGTTGCAAGAAATATATATCCGGCTATTGTAGTAATCTTTTTCATAATCAAATAAAGTCTGCTGGTATAAAGATCTGAACGTTGGAACTAGAATGACAAGGAAGCACCGATTGTCCAGGTTCTTGCCAGAGGATATTGAGCATAATCCACATTAAGTTGATTGTACTGTCCTGTTCCGCCGCTAACATATCCCAGTTCCGGGTTCAATCCTGAATATTTTGTAAAGGTGATAATGTTCTGGCCTGTAACGTAAATTCTGGCCTGAGACATTTTAAGCTTTCCAATGATGGATTTTGGCAAAGTGTATCCCAGCGTCATATTTTTTAAACGAAGAAAATCACCTTTTTCAACGAACAGGTCCGAAGGGCGGAAGTTACGGTTTGCGTTATCGATGCTCACTCTCGGGACGGAGTTACTTGTGCCGTCGCCATTCCAGCGGCCCATTGCATCAGCATAAAGGTTGAAGGAATAACTTGCATCAAGTCCCTGCATGCGGTCGGCGTTATAAATAGAAACACCACCGACACCTACAAAAAACAGGTTAAAATCAAAACCTTTGTAATTAACACCTGCCGAAAATCCATAATTGACCTTCGGCTGCGGGCTTCCTATGATGGTTCGGTCCTGGTCATCAATAACACCGTCGTTGTTCAGATCTACAAACCGGACATCGCCAGGCTGTATCTGGCCATCCGCACGGCGCGAGTCGTTTGCAATATTTTTGTCAGAATCAATCTGTCCCTGATTTTGGTAAAGCCCTCCGGTTTTATAGCCGTAAAAAGTACCATATGGTTGTCCTTCATAGGTTCTGACGATTTCCTGTTGCCCGCGTCCATAGAGCTGGGTGGCAAGAAAGCCGCCCGGTGTAGCTAGTTTTGTTATCTTGTTTTTTATAAAAGTTGCGTTACCACTGAAATTAAAAGTGAAGTCGCCAAGGGTATGGCGATAAGATGCCTCCAGCTCCAGACCCTGATTTCTGAGTTCACCGATATTCTGGTCAGGAATGGTCGACGTGCCAATCGTTCCTATCGAAGGAGGTGCCAAAAGCATCTTTTTAGTATCCTTGATAAAATAATTGGCCGACAGGTACAGACTGTTTTTCATAAGTCCCGCTTCCAATCCGAAATTGCTCATTTCGGCAGTTTCCCAGCCGATATTAACATTCGCAAGTCTGCTTTGGGCCGAACCTGCAATCTGATTCTGAACACCGCCATTGCCAAAGGCATAACGGTATGAAGAGTTGATCAAAGCCAGATACTGCAGTGAGGCTACATTTTGATTACCCAGCTGTCCCCAGCCTCCGGTGATCTTGAAGTTGCTGAAAACCGGAAGTGCATTTTTGAAAAAAGCTTCTTCTGAAATTCTCCATCCTGCTGAAAAGGCAGGGAAGTATCCCCATTGATTGCCCGGCGCAAATTTAGACGAACCATCACTGCGGACCGTTGCGGTGAATAAATAGCGGTCTTTGAATGAATAGTTGACACGTCCGAAAACGGATGAAAGCGCATCGTAGCTACGCCCGCCATTTCCGCCATCGCTGAGTGGTATGGACACAATCGTGCTGGCATACTGCATATAACGCAAAGAAGGATCTTCACTGGCAAAATCGCGTCCGCGCTGATTTGCGTAGATATCATTGAATGTCTGAGAGGTATATCCTCCTACAACGTTTAAGGCATGCTGGCCAAACTTTTTGTCATATGATAAAAAGTACTCCTGCAAAAAAGACCAGTTTTTGTCGTGGCTCAGACCCAGCTGATTGTACGCGTTGGTTCTGAACTGATCATTAATTTTGACATCAAATGTATGGCTTTCGCTGAAGGTCGCATCCATGGCAACATTTGCCCGGAGTTTTAAGCCTTCGATAATCTCGAGCTCACCCGTTACACTGCCCAGAAAGCGGTTCCGTACATTGTCTGTGTCCTGATTGTCCACCGTGAAAACCGGATTGTTAATATCTCCGAAAGCACCGATTCCTTGTGTGGAGCTATACGACCCGTCCGCATTTTTAACCGGCAATCCCGGATGAAAACGTATGGCGCTCCAGAGCAGACCCGTCTGGGAAGAACGGGTATCGGGAGAACTGTTATGGGTATTCGTAAACTGGAAGTTCTGGCCGATTTTAATTTTTGATCCGATTTTATGGTCCGAATTGATACGGAAATTCAATCGTTTGTAGTTTGATTTTTCGATGATACCCTTCTCGTTGTAATACCCTCCTGAAATTGAAAACGAAGAGTATTTACCTCCACCGCGTATGGATGCGTCATAATTGTGGGTTGTGCCTTGTCTCAACAATTCATCCTGCCAGTTTGTAAGCTGCGTTTGATATTTTGTATCCTGCCAGATAGCCGGAATCGGCAGGCCATCGTTCTGGTATGCTTCTCTTTTTAGCATCGCCAGCGACGGTGCGTCAAGCACATCAAGGGTTTTGATCCTGTTGGTCACGCCGACATATGCGTTTACGGAAAGAGCGATGGGATTGTCAAATTTTCCACGTTTGGTTGTGATGATGATAACGCCATTCGCAGCTCTTGTACCATAGATAGCGGATGCCGAAGCGTCTTTCAAAATCTCTATGGATTCGATATCATTCGGGTTAACATCGTTCATACTTCCTGATGGAACACCGTCAATCACGACCAGCGGGGAAGCATTGTTAACTGTCCCAAAACCGCGGATCTGTATCGTTCCGGCATCTCCAGGAGCACCCCCGTTGCGTACAATATTAACACCGGCGGCTCGGCCCTGAAGTGCCTGCTGAGCACCACCTGACGGCAGGTTCTGGAAGTCGGCACCCTTGACGGAGGACACTGCCCCGGTCACATCTTTCTTTTCCTGCGTACCATATCCAACAACAACCACTTCGTTTAAGGCGCTCACATCGGGAACAAGCGACAGGCTGATAACGTCGCTTTTATCCAAAGGGATTTCCTGACTAACATACCCTATAAAAGAGAATTTCAGTGCTGTAGCAGCGTCAGCGACCATAAGCTGATATTCCCCTTTCTCATTGGTCGATGTGCCTATCTGTGTGCCCACGACAAGGATATTAACACCTGGTAATCCTTCTCCTTTTTCATCTGTAACCTTACCGGATATTTTACGCTCGGCAGATTTCCCCGGAAAAATCAATTCCTGGGTCTGCATGGATGTTCCGGCGGCTTTTTTTCTAAGCAGAATGCGCGTGCTGCCTACGACCTCATAGGAAACATTCAAAGGCGTCAGGATCTGGTCCAGCACTTTGTATAATGGCCCTTTTAATTCTTTTAACGACGTGCTTTGCGCATTTTGGATGCTGCTGGTACTATATACAAATTTTACATCGGCTTGTTTCTCGATCAGGTTCAGCACCTTTTTTATTTCCATCGATTCGGTCTTAAGCGAAACTTCCCTGCTGAGCAGTTCCTGCCCGCGCACGGTATGCGCCATTGAAATACCACAGCACAAAATCGCAATGAAAAGTTGTTTGATTCCTGTGCGCATGATCCGGTAAACAACTTTTTTTAAAGGTATTTTTTTATTCATAACTTAAAGATATTAGTGGTAACGAAATGCAAAAACATATAAAACTGCCGATTGCCAGTATCGAATGAGCCCTCCGGTGCCGTTAAAGGATGGCGAGTAATTTTATTAATTATCTTGAACATCCTTCTCCGCGTACAAAAAGCGTAGTCCCACGTCTTTCATACGTTGCATTGACCGATTTGCAAATCAGGTCCAGCTGCTCAAACAAAGACAGCGCAGTAAGATCACCTGTGAACAGGCATGTTTCGACCGGATCATTTTCAATGACAATGTCAATTCCATACGCTTTTTCAAGTATTAAGAATGCGTCTTTCACGGGTGTTTCACTAAAAGTAAACCCTTGAACTGGGGGCACTTCGGTCTGATTTAAAATAGGATTGGCGACAATTGCCAGTTCCATTTTTCTGGACTTTTTATCGAAGACTATTTTTTGGTTTCTTGTCAGGATCACGCCATTGCTGCTGGCAGAGGATTTTTCGGCAACTTCATAAACGGAAACGCGGCCGGTTGCAACCTGGACCTCAATCGAACGTGCATCATCATACGATCTGACTGTAAAGCTGGTTCCAAGAACCTGAGTTATCAGATTTCCTGTTGAAACGATAAATGGTTTTGAAGGATTTCTTTTGATCTGAAAGAATGCTTCGCCATGCAGATACACGAGTCGCTTACTTTTTCCGAAATGTTCAGGATAGCTCAGACTGCTCTTTTTTTGAAGAATAACAATACTTCCATCTTCAAGTGGTATTCTTTGCGGAATGTCAGAGGTATTTTTAATTTCTACAACACCTTCGTTGTCAAAAGTCCGGATTTCTGATCTGGCATATCCATTCATATGCCTGATTCCAAACCAAAGGCCTGTGGCCAGGATCAAACTTGCTGCAATACCTGTCAGCCATGGGGAAAATGGAAAAATAAAACCTGTGCCTGCTGTGCTTTTGCTAATTTTCTGTTTGATTCGTTTCCCTATTTTATCTTTTTCAAATTCAAAAACGGGAGATTCGTCAAAAGGCATATTGTCCAGATATTCCTGAACAAATTTTTCCTCTGCCGGTGTATTGTCGCCGGCAAGGTATCTTTTCAGGATTATATCAAATTCAAACTGATTCATTCTATTCTTCTCGTATCTTAATTAGGTGTGTGATAGATCGAAAGATGGTCTTTCAAAATCTTGAGAGATTTGGTGATATGATATTCCACCGATTTTTCGGACAGATTCATATCTTTTGCAATCTCTTTGACCGACTGGTTTTCGAAACGGCTCAACTGGAAAATTTTACTGGTTTTCTCAGGCAGCTTTTTTAAGGCATTATCCAGGGCAGCGGATAGATCAGTAAATTCTACATCGTGTTCTGTGATAGAAGTCTCCTGCATTTTCTGAAGAAGAATATATTCTTTGTACTTCCTCCAGGTAATTTTCGATTTGATGAAATTTGTAATCAGATGTTTCATCGACAAAACCATATAGGAACTCAGATGCCTGATATTGCTTTCCATTCTGCGGTTCCAGATGCTTTCAAACAGATCGTGTACCAGTTCTTCAGCTTCTTCACGCGTGCCGGTCTGGTGGTAAGCGATGCAGAACAGTTTATACCAATAGCGGTCATAGATTTCCCCGAAAGCAGATTTGCTTCCTTCCATCAGTTTAATAACCAGCTGTTCATCGGTTAATAACTTCGTCATCCGGGGCTATGAAATGAGAATACATCAGATGGTCAAACATAAGGCAAAAATCCCTAACGTGTTTTAAGAATATTTTAAAATTATTTTTTATATGCCCTGTGCTGATTATAATTTTTAAAAAATACCCGCTGTTGTACGTATTTGATTGCCAGCGAAATAGCTGAAAACCGTGCCGGACTATTATTTCAACCATAATGTCACATATAATCACAAAAATGCCCCCAACAAGTGTCTAACTTTTTGGGGGCAATGCAGATTTAACGGGGCATTTTGTTAATCATGAAACGCTGATTGCAAATTATGCGGCAACGTTCTCTTTTGTCATTTTACTTTTAAGGAACTGGTAGATCATCGGTAAGATGGAGAATCCGATAATTCCGAAAATAACCAATTCGAAATTCTTTTTAACGATGTCCATGTTTCCGAAGAAGTAGCCCAAAAGTGTTAAGGAAGGTACCCAAAGAACTGCTCCAAGTACACAGTAACCAATATATTTTGAATAATTCATACTGCCAGCACCTGCAACAAAAGGAGCGACTGTACGAACGATCGGGATAAAACGCGCCATGATCACGGTACTTCCTCCATGTTTTTCATAGAACGCTTCTGTTTTTTCAAGATATTCTCTTTTCAGGAATAATATCCTTTCACGTTTTTTTATCTCACCGCCAAACTTTTTACCCATGAAATAATTGACATTATCACCCAATAGTGCAGCGATGATCAGAATGACAATGATAAGAAAAACGTTCAACCCTGTTCCCTCGTTGGCAGCAATTGCTCCGGCTGCAAAAAGTAGGGAATCTCCGGGTAACAATGGCATAATTACCAAACCGGTTTCTGTAAAGACAATCAAAAATAAGATGACATAGGTAAGTGTGCCATATTCCTGCACAATGTCAAAAAGATGCTTATCCAGATGGAGGAAAAAATCAATAAACTGAGTTAAAAATTCCATTGTTTTTTTAGTTTAACCGATTAGTTATAAATATGAACATTGAGCTTTAAAACAGTTATTTTGAATCAATTTTCCACTCTTTCTTTGTTTTTCCATTGAGGAAATGTGTGAAAGTGTCGCCGCGAAGGCCGAGGCGGATGGTCTCAAGCGGGATGAGTTCGCTTGGGGCAATATTGCCTAGATTTACATTGGCGCCTAAAAGTTTTACGAACCAGACCTGCTGTGATTTTTGCGGCGCTTCCCACAACATTTTTTCAAACGGCACTTGTGTAAGGATCTCTTCGACCAGGCCCTGACGAACTTCGCCGCTTGCTCTGAAAAGCCCAACATTTCCAGACTCTCTCGCTTCGCCAATTACCTTCCAGGCACCAGCTTCGAGCTCAGATTGGATAAGCTGTATCCACTTATAGGGAGGAATTATTTTATTTTCGTCCTTTGAGCCCACTTCTGACAAAACCGTTACCTGCTGAGCGAGTTTACGGATATATTCACATTTTACATCCTGCGCCATTTCTATTGAGCCATCAGAAACTTCCGCATATTTCAGGTCATATTTATCGAGCAGCTTGCGGTAGTCATCAAACTGATTTCTTACAACGAATGCTTCAAACAAGGTTCCCCCAAAATAGACCGGGATCCCGGCATTTTTATATACCGCTAATTTCTCATCAAGGTTGGATGTTACATAGGAAGTTGCCCAGCCCAGCTTTACGATATCTATAAATGCGGAGGCACTGGACAGCATATCTTCGGTTTCCCTGATACTAAGCCCTTTATCCATAACCATCGTAATTCCCTTTTCACGAGGCTTTTCAGAACGGGAAGGAACTTGTGATAACGTAAAATTCATATTTGGATACTCTTTTAAGTCTTCGAAAAACTCGGGCAAAGGTAGCAATTACCTTTGATACGTAGCAATAAAATCACTAGTATTGACTTATTGTAATAGTTAAATCTACGATAATTACTATTTTACAAATATATCCGGCTTTATATTTCGATACTTAACCACGTGATAGAATGAAGGACGCTGAAAATAGTCAGGAGAAAAGTAATATTACAAGGCTTGGATACATGCAGACTTTCATTGGTCAGCCGATGCAGGAAAGTCTGTCGCCGGTAGGAAGATGGCTGAATGGAAAGCTGCTCGATATTCAGGACAGTTTTATGAAAGTTGAATTTCTAGTGCGTGAGGATATGTCAAATCCGATGGGGGTGCTGCATGGAGGTATCGCGGCGACCATCCTTGACGATGTGGTCGGAACGATGGTTTATGCACTTGGCCGTGAATTCGCTTACACATCAGTCAATCTGAACTGCGATTTTTTACATGCAGCTAAAACCGGCGATACCGTTGTCGCGGAGGCAAAAGTCATCCGTGCCGGGAAAAATATTATTCATGTGGAAGGTGTGATATGGAATCAGGCAGGTTTGATAATTGCGAAATGCACCAGCAATTTAATTCAAACCAGCCTGAAAATTCCTTTTTGATCAGAGATATCCCTGCGCCTGCAATTGGAACAGTTCGGCATATTTGCCGTCAAGGTTCAGCAATTCTTCGTGTGAGCCAAACTCGATCAGTTTTCCTTTTTCCATGAAGAGAATTCGGTCTGCCATTCTCACGGTTGAAAACCTGTGGGAGATCAGCACCGCCATTTTTCCATGAATTAATTCACTGAATCGTTGAAATACTTTATGCTCTGCCCTGGCATCAAGGGCGGACGTAGGTTCATCAAGGACTATAAGCTGGGCATCGCGCATATAAGCCCGTGCCAGTGCGATTTTCTGCCACTGGCCTCCGGACAGCTCGGTGCCTTCCTTGAATCGTTTACCCAAAACCTGTTCAAAACCATTAGGCAGCTGCTCGATCACTTCATTGGCCATACTCATCGCCGAAGCCAGTTCAATGGCCGTTTTGTCGTCAATATTATCAATATCACCGACGGCGATATTATCCGAAACGGTCATTTCGTAGCGAATATAATCCTGAAAAATAATCCCGATATTGGCTCTTAAATCAGCTAATTTGTATTCAAGAATATCAATTCCATCGATTAATATTCTTCCTTCGGTTGGTTTGTACAGGCACGCCAGAAGTTTGACCAGGGTTGTTTTGCCTGCTCCATTTTCACCAACCAGCGCTAGTTTTTCGCCAGAGTTCAATGTGAAAGATAGATTTCTGATTGCCCAGAAATCACTTTCAGGATATTTGAAACTGACATTATCAAAAACAACTCCTTTTTGGATCGGCCTTGGAATGCTGTGTCCGTTTTCATTCGCCAGAATGGTTGGTTCAATTTCAAAAAAATCGAATAGGTCTTTGAGATAGAGCGCGTTTTCAGCAATGCCGGAAAACCGGCTCATAATGCCTTGCAGCATTCCATGCATCCTTTGGAAAGATCCTGAAAGAAATGTCATGGTACCAATTGTGATCAATCCGGCAAGGGTTTGTATCAATACGAAAACATAAGCGGCATAATAGGCCAGGGTGCCGATTGCTGATAGAACATATCCCCAGCCCGCGCGGCTTATGGCTATTTTGCGGTTTGCTGAATAATATTCTTCGGATAGTTCTTTGAAACGTTTTGCCAGATAATTTTCAAGCCCAAACACTTTGACTTCCTTGGCCGTTTCTGCACTTGAACCCAGATAGCGCAGATAGTCCAGTTCGCGTCGTTCCGGCGTCCAGCTTCTGGTCAGGGAATAGGTTCGTTCATTGAAATGTGTTTCTCCTAAAAAAGAGGGAATAACGGCGATAATGAGTATTAAAATTAGCCATGGGTTAAAAATAACCAATCCGGCTCCTAAGGAGAGCAAAGTTAAAATATCCTGTATCTGTGCCAGCGTCTGAGATAACAACACAGTACGGCCAGCCGTCTGGCGGCGTGCACGTTCCAGTTTATCATAGAAAACAGGATTTTCGAACTGATATAAATCCAGTTTGGCGGCATGATGTACCAGGTCGACGGATGTCTTATTTGCTACCAGATCGCCTAAGAGGCTATCAAACAGGTTAATGCAGCGATTTAAAAGATCAGAAATAATAGTTAAGCCTAGTTCTGCACCGACAAGCAGCCACAAATAATCATGAGGATCGGAGCGATGATCAATTAGCCGGACGACTTCATCAATAATTTCTTTCCCGATGTAAAGCATGATCAAGGGAAGTCCGGATTTGATCAGACGGAAAATAATATTCCCAAACGTGAGGAGTTTGTTTGTTTCCCAGACCAGACGGAAGAAACGAGGAAGGTTTTGTAACGCTGAAAAGCGCTTTTTAAAGGACTCTGAGGATTCTTTTTTTGTTTTAAACGACTTAGATGCCGGAATTTTCTTCAATAGTTATAATAAGTATGGTGACTTTCTGTAAATCATTTTGTTACGAAAAAAGTTCTGTACCCGATCAATTGCTTTTACGCTTAATTTAATCGCATCGTTTGTTTCGACCTGAGGACTTTAGTATCCTAACTATTACCTTTGTCAAATGGAAAAAAACTTCAAAGACTTACCTGAAAGTCGCCAGCAACAGCTCATGGCATTTGACCGCTTGCTTACCATTATGGATGAACTTCGGGAACAATGCCCCTGGGACCGGAAACAAACTCTGGAAAGTTTGCGGCACCTGACCATCGAGGAAACGTACGAGCTGTCGGACGCGATTCTTGAAAATGACCTGACGGAGATAAAAAAGGAGCTGGGAGATGTGCTTTTACATATTGTTTTCTATGCCAAAATCGCGTCGGAGCATGCGGATGCTGAGAAGAATTTTGATATCGCCGATGTGTTGACGGGAATTTGTGAAAAACTGATTTCGCGGCATCCTCATATTTATGGAGACGCAAAAGCCGATACCGAGGAGCAGGTGAAGCAAAATTGGGAGAAGCTCAAACTGAAGGAAGGAAATAAATCCGTTTTGTCAGGCGTACCGGCGTCGCTGCCTGCACTGGTGAAAGCAATGCGTATCCAGGAAAAGGCCCGTGGAGCAGGATTTGACTGGGATGAAAAACAGCAGGTTTGGGCAAAAGTGGAAGAGGAATTACAAGAATTCAAAGATCATTTTAATATAGAAACGCAGGATGTAATCGATCATAAAGAAGCTGAAGGAGAGTTTGGCGATTTGCTTTTTTCCCTGGTTAATTATTCAAGGTTTGTTGAAATTAACCCCGAGACGGCATTGGAGCGAACAAACAAAAAATTTATCCGCCGGTTTCAATATATGGAAGAAGCATCGAAGTCGGATGGAAAAAGTTTGACTGAAATGACACTTGCGGAGATGGATGAATATTGGAATAGGGCGAAGGTATTGAAGGTTTAAATGTGTTGTTTAAGGTGATTTTGTGCGGTTAATTCAAACAATTATTCAAAGTTAGAATATGATTTGTCTTAAAAATATTTGTTGTTGATATTGTATGAAGTTTCAGTTTACTGAATATCGCTTATCAACTAACACACACTTAAAATGTACATTGAAGAAAGAATTGCACAATTAGAAATGGTATCCGTGGATCAGGGAAAGCAGATTGAAATGATTGCAGACGGGTTAGGGAAACTGACAATCGAGATGCATAAGGGTTTTGCTGAATCTAAAAAGCAAAACGCGCTATTGCGTCATGATATATCACTTTTGCAAAAGGATATGTCCGGCCAAACAAAGGATGTTGAATCTTTAAAATCCGACGTATTTGGCTTAAAGGAGGACATGAGCGTGTTGAAGGAAGACGTAAGCAATTTGAAGGAAGACGTAAGCGTGTTGAAGGAAGACGTAAGCAATTTAAAGGAAGACGTAAGCATTTTAAAGGAAGACGTAAGCATTTTGAAGGAAGACGTAAGCATTTTGAAGGAAGACGTAAGCATTTTGAAGGCGGACGTAAGCATTTTGAAGGAAGACGTAAACACGTTAAAAATCGACGTTGCCGTTATCCAACAGGATTTAAAAGATATCCGTCATGAAATGGACGAGCGTTTTAATTTTATAGATAGAAGATTTGACAAGATGGAAAGTAACTTTAATGGAAAATTTGACTTACTTGTCGAACTCATTAAAGCGAAATAGGATTAGTAAATGTCTTCACATCATATCATCAGAGAAAAGCAGGAACCTGCACTTATCATTGCCAACGGAGAAGCCTGTAGTGAAGAGTTATTAGGCCAGTTGCTAGAATGGAGTCCTCTGGTTCTGGTTTTGGATCACGCCATTTACAGGGTCCTTGAGCTGGGAATTAAGGTTGATGTCTGGTTGGGCGATTTCGATCAGAATCACGATTTTGAGGAAATCCGGTCTCGGCAGGATCCCCTGAAGATTGTGCATACACCCGACCAGGAAAAAACCGATCTGGAAAAAGCCATTGATTATTTAGTTGATGAGGGTTTTCCTGCCGCCAATATTGTATGGGCAACCGGGCGCCGCGCTGATCATGCGATTACGAATATCACCAACCTGGTTCGTTATAAAGAACTGATCCGTCTTGTTTTATTTGATGACTATTCAAAGATTTTTCCATTATCGGGAATTTTTGAAAAGTGGTATGTGGCCGGTACGCCAGTTTCACTCATTCCCGTAGGAGTAGTTGAAGGAATTGAGACAACAGGTTTGAAATATAATTTGAGTGATGAGACCCTGACCCTGGGGCATCGTACCGGAAATAGCAATGAGGCGGAAACCGACGGTTTGGTACGAATTTCCGCCCGCAAAGGAGATTTGCTAATTATGGAATGCTGGGATTAATCACTCAGATACTTTTTGACTCCACATAAAAATTACGATCAACGGTGAGTGAATTTCCGCCTTTCGTTTTTAATGATTTCCAATCTGTTGTCGGATAGACAACCTGGTCTTTTCCATCTGCAATTTTAATTTTGACCGGCATGTCAAAACCTGCAACAACATTCGTCCACCGATACTGAACTGCATCACCTTTGAAAGAATATTCCAGAACCGGAATCCGGGTGTCTCTTAGATACTGATCAAAGATTTTGCTTATATCACGACCTGCATTTTTACTTACATAATCTTCAATTTGCCTGGATTCAACCGTCTGGTGGTAAAATGTTTTGTTAAGTCCCCGTAAGATCTGGCGCCATTTCTCGTCATTATTTACAACCTGGCGAATGGTGTGCAGCATATTTCCACCCTTATAATACATATCCCGAGAACCTTCCTGATTGACGTGATATGTGCCGATAATCGGAATGTCATTCGCAATCAGGGCACGGGTGCCAATGACATAATCTGCACCGGCCTGCTTCCCGAAATAAAATTCAGTGTATAGATTTTCCGAGTAGTTCGTGAAGCTTTCGTGGATCCACATGTCGGCAACATCCTTGTACGTAATATTGTTAGCAAACCATTCATGGCCGCTCTCATGAATGATAATAAAGTCCCACTTCAGCCCCCAGCCGGTTTTTGACAAATCCCTGCCCAGATATCCCATCTTGTAACCATTGCCATAAGTCACCGAGCTTTGGTGTTCCATACCTAAGTAAGGCACTTCTACCAGTTTATAACCATCTTCATAAAATGGATAAGGTCCAAACCAGTGTTCAAAAGCTTTCAGCATTTTATGAGCCTGGTCAAACTGAACTTTTGCTTTCTCGAGGTTTTCGGGATATACATAAAAACTTACCGGCAGATCTCCCTTTTCGCCCTTGTATACTTCACTCCAGCTTACGTAGGGAGCCACGTTCATGTTCACACCATAATTGTTGATTGGGTTTACAACTGCCCAATTGAACGTATGGGTGCCGTTAGTGTTCTCAACAACGCTGCGAAGTTTCCCATTTGAAACGTCCGTTACAGCCTTTGGAACTGTGATGCTTACCATCATACTGTCGGGTTCGTCGTACATATGATCCTTGCATGGCCACCAGACACTTGAACCAAGTCCCTGACAGGACGTCGAGATAATGGTATTGCCTTTTCCGTCCGGAACCCACTGAACTCCTCCGTCCCATGGCGGACGTTTTGCCAATCGGGGTTTTCCAGAGTAAAAAACTTCTATGGATTCTGCCTTACCCTTTTCTTGTTTCTTCACAAGTGTAATGAAAAATGCGTTTCCATCTCTTTTGTAAGATAAAGCCTGGCCATTCTGTATTACCTTTTCGATTTGAAGTGGTTCCTGCAGGTCTACCTGGATAACCTGTTGCGGTTCGAGGACTTTGTAGTTGATCACGGTACTTCCGGAGATCGTACTATCCCTGGCATTGGGCGTAACACTTAAATGATAATAGGTAAGGTCCCACCAGGCGCGCTCGGGGGTAATGGCTCCGCGGAGTGTGTCCGCATGTGTAAAAGTAGTTTGTTTCTGGGCGCTGGCGACAAACGGACTTAATATCAGGCAAAAAGAAAGAATTTTTTTTAACATTAACAGGAGATTTAGGTATTGTATTAGGTGTATTATTCTTCAAAAACTTCCATAACATTTAATTCGGGACCTCCGCCCCGGTTTGCCGAACCAGCGGCGATATAAACTTTCTTATGAAGAGAAACAGCTTGCGTTCCATGTCTTCCCTGCTGCATGGACGGAAGTTTCTCCCATTTCTGAGTTTTAGTATTGAATGCTTCAACTTCATTGTGCGCTTCCACATGGGCATCGCTTTCACCGCCTATGATCAGTATTTTTTTGCCGAAGGCAACAGCTGTATGTCCTGCTCGTTTGGTGGGAATATTGTTAGACGCGTCGAGTGTTGACCACTTTCCGGTTTTGAAATCGTAGACGTCTACTTCACTTATTGTGGTATTGAGGACCTGATTGATTCTGGCGGTAGAAAGGCGGCCGCCTGCCAGGTAAAGTTTATTGTCAACAACAGCGACCTGTATATGGTCGCGTGGTCGGGGAGCCTCGGCCAATTGCTTCCAGGTATTCGTTGCGGGATCAAATTCATCAAACCAGGTTACCTGCCCGTCCCAGTGACCATCCTGAATTCCACAGACAAGATATATTTTATCATTCATTGCAAACGCACCGCCAGCACCACGCCTTCGGTTTTCTGGAATCTCAGCGCCTTTCCGCCATTGATTTTTGATGGGATTGAATATATAAATATTAGGAATGGGGACTTCGTGTGGATAACTTCCCGTGAAAGCGCCCAACACGTAAATTTCATCCTTAAAAGAAACAGCCTGAAAGTGGCTCATTTCCATAGGGGTGTTGCTGAGCGTTACCCAGGCATCTTTTTTCAGATCATACTCATCTACGGATTTTAGTCCGCGGCCACCTAACAGATAAAGTTTTCCATTGGCATAGGACATGGCATTTTCGTGCCTTTTAACCGGGAGATTTTCCGGTTCGACAGCGCGCCAGGATTGGCCTTGAGCCCGAAAGGTCACCAGATTGATGACCAGCAATAATATGATGATGTTGTAAAAAATGCTTTTCATAAATTGTCCTGATATAAATATTTCCGGACATCAATCGACGCCCGGAAAACTATTAACTACCATCAAGGTACAATTTATTTTATAATTTCGAATTATCAGCAGGTCCCATCTGTTCTGGCGAATTTTGGGAAACTACCGGTCAATTTTTGCTGATCGTTTTTAATGCCGGACTTTCAAAATTTAGCTTTTTTAAGCCGTTCTGAACATCAGGATTGCTCATAAATAATTTCCATAATAATCCGGTGCGGTAATTTTCTATCATCACGATTATGGGTCCCTGGTCGATCGCCAGATGAGACTTGGCATACCAGTCCTGTGACTCATTAAAAGCGTCTGTAAAACCATATTCACTCCATATTTTATCTCCTAAATCGTCGTAAAAATGACGTAAAGCTTTCATAGAGTGCTCAGGAGTATAGGGAAATGATGATAAGGCAGCGGTGGGCGTGATGGTGCCAAAGTCGTTTGTAGGAGAAAATGCATTGTAACCATCGTAGGTGTCGCTGGCTGTTAACCCCCAACTGTTTTCACCATACCCTTTAAACTTTCCAGGATTAGTTACACAATGTTTGTAGTTGATCATCGTATGATTCACATTTTGCTCCCAATAATCTGCATACTGATCTTTTAAATTTCTGGGATCGAGGCCCAGGAACGAATAATGCGCGAAAAACATAGGGCCGCCAAAGTCAAAACCCAGCGGAAGTTTTATGCCATAAAATTCTTTACCATTTTTGAAATGATCACTTTGTGCCCAGCACTTGTTGTAAACCTGTGCGGTAATCGGATAGCGCGGAGAGGAAGCTGCCAGGATATACGTGATCAGCGTCTCGTTATAGCCCCGCAATTCGAAGTTCATTGCCCAGCCATTGTTGGGGCTCCAATGCCAAAACAACTGGTCAGGATTTCCTCTTGTGTACCAATCCCATTCTGCCTCTTCCCAGATCCCGGTAATGCGGTTTCTCAAATCACGTTCAGTATTATTGTTCCCATTGAAATACTGCTTGGCACAAAGAAGTCCCTGGAACAAAAACGACGATTCAACAAGATCGCCACCGTCGTCTTTACGCCCGAATGGAATAATCTTTCCAGTGCCACCATTGAGCCAATGAGGAAAAATGCCATGGTAATGATCGGCCTTGGATAAAAATTTAACCATCTTCAGTAACCGGTTTGAAACAGAATCTCTTGGAACCCAACCACGCTCCGCAGCGACGATCATAGCCATAATTCCGAAACCGGTACCTCCTGTTGTTACAACTTCGTTTCCGTAGTCGAACGCGACGTTACTGCGCTCTCTGGCCATGCCACTAACCGGGTGTCCAAAGTCCCAGAAGTAGCGGAAGGTTTGTTTTTGTACCAATTCCAATAATGCCGTGTCAGCCAGATTTTTCGGGCGGTTCGCTGCATTAAAAGTGACCGGAACCTTTGTGTTTTTTTTCTTTTGCGCCGCGCTGTCAGTTGTTGAAAACACAATGCAAGCTAAAATGCTTAGGTGAAAGAGTAAATATTTCATGATGTTCTTATTTGATTTCTATATTGTGGTAGTCGCTGTTTCTACTTTAAATACGGGCTCTGAAATCCGAGGCTGCTTATCCCGCTTTTTATTTCAGGGCTGCTCATGAAAAGTTTCCAAAGTAACTGACTCCGGTAGTTTTCAATCATAATAATGATCGGGCCTTGATCGATAGCCAGGTATGAGGTCGCGAACCAGGGTTGCTGTAAAGAAAATGCGTCGTGAAAACCATAATCACCCCAAATTTTATCTCCCAATTTGTAATAGAAAAATTTCAGGGCTCTCATCGATTCGACCGGGGTATAAGGGAAAGAAGATAATGCCGCACTAGGCGTGATAACTCCCTTATCACTTGTCGGAGAGTTGGCATTGTATCCATCCGGTACATCGCTGGCAGTTAATCCCCAGCAATTCTCGCCGTAACCGTAATATTTGAGCGGGTTGGTTTTGCAATAGTTATAATTGATCAGCGTATGGATCCGATTCTGATCCAGATAATTGGTATACAGATCGGTAAGCCCTGTCGGATTCAGTCCTAAAAATGAATAATGTGAAAAAAATAAAGGTCCGCCGTATGCACTGCCCAAAGGCAGTTTCAAGCCGTAGTAATTATTGCCGTTGACAAACGAACCATTACCTGTCCAGCCATTGTCATACACAATTTTTGGAATAGGATGGGTCGGGGACGAGGCAGCGAGCGCATACGTTATGAGGCATTCATTCCAACCCTTAACCGGCAGATTCATATCCCAGCCATAGTTCGGGCTCCAATGCCAGTAAAGTACGTTTTCATTATTTTTTCTAAACCAATCCCATTCTACACCCTGCCAGATCTCATTAATGTCATTTCTTAAAGTGATTTCCGACGGCTCGTTTTCGTTGAAATATTGACGCGCTGTCAATAGCCCCTGAATCAAAAATGAAGTTTCAACCAGATCAGCACCGTCATCTTTTGTGCTGAACGGAACCACATCGCCAGTTGCTCCATTTAGCCAGTGTGGAAAAGCACCGTGAAATTTCCGTGCATCGGTTTTCAGAAATGTAACTATTTTCCGTAATCGCTCTAATCCTTGCTCCCTTGTGATAAACCCTCGTTCTACCGCAACTGGAATGGTCATGATACCGAATCCGCTTCCGCCTGAAGTAACCACGTCGCCCGAAGTATTTCGCTCTCTTGCCAGCCCGCTTACCGGATGAGCAAAATCCCAGAAATATTTGAAAGTCTGTTTTTGTACCAGTGTTAGCAGTGCTTCATCCGAAATCCTCGGAAATTTATCCGTTGAATCAATTTCAAAAGTGGAAGGCTTAATCACTTCAGGTGCCTCAGCCTTATCATTTTTACAACCAAAAGCTGCAGCGACCAGGATCAGTAACAGAAGATAATTTTTCACAATAAAACTGTTAGTTTAGAAGATGAAGTAGTTTTTTAGAACGGCAAAAACATAAATAGCCCGCAGAACGATGTTCCGGATATCAGTAACCTGATTTCTTTCATCACCCTGCGGGCCGGTATGGAATTATGTTATATTAATAGCCTGTATTTTGTGTCAGAACACCACCGCTAAGGTCGATCTCTGTTTGTGGAATTGGCCAGACTTCATTTTTGTTTGCAACCCAGCCTTTCGGGCCAAAAACTTCAGTTCCTCTTCCCTGACGAATCACGTCGAAATAACGATCATATTCCAAAGCCAGCTCTGACTGACGTTCACGCCAGATCGCTTTTTGTAAAGTAGCTTTGTCAGTTGCCGTGACTTTTGGCAAAATCGACGCATTGCTACCTCTCGCTCTGGCACGAACCAATTCAAGTGAAGCCAGGGCTTCAGTTGTTTTACCTAATTCGTTAGCTGCCTCCGCATTCATCAGCAATACATCTGCATAACGGATGACGCGTACATTTTGCTGGGCTCCTTCATTAAAGCCAGAAACGAACAGGTTGAAAGGAACATACGATTTCTGGTTGTACATCGGGTTGTCACCTGTTGCAGGAATAACATCCCCCTCAGGAGTGGTCTCTCCCCGGAAAATAATGGTTGCATCTCTCCGCGGATCCCCCGTTTCATAACTTGCAGCCAACTCTTTTGTAGGAACATTAAAACCCCATCCGCCACCAACAACACCTCTTACTCCTTGAACCTGAGAGTACTGTGAGTTCGAAGCGTCTTTGTTTTCAAGTACCAGTTCGTTCTGGATTTCAAAAATGGATTCGGATGAATTCTCATTTTTAATCCTGAACAATTGTTCATAATTCGGGAAAAGAGAATATTGTCCGGAAGCTATTACCTGGGAAGTCAGATCGTATACCTGCTGCCATTTTTGCTGATACATGGATACTTTTGCATGCAAAGAAAGTGCAGCTCCTTTTGTTACCCGGCCCAAATCTGTTGCTCCATAGGTTGCAGGCAGCACTGCAGCTGCTTCTGTCAGGTCTTTTTCAACAGCAGCATAAACTTCTGTTTTGGCTGTCCGTGGGATGTTATACTCTTCGGTTCCTGCAGGTACTGTCAGTCGCAAAGGCACATCGCCGAATGCACGTACCAGTCGGAAGTAAGAATATGCGCGGATAAACTTAGCTTCGGCAAGGTATCGATCCTTCAAGGCGGCCGTCATTTCGATAGCGGGCACATTGTCCAGAATCTGGTTCGCATAATTGATATTCTGATACTGAGCACTCCAGAATGCACCTAACTGTCCTTCCGTTGAACCCACCGAGAAATTGTCATAGGTATTAAAGAAAGTGGCATCGGATGCGCTGCTGCCTTTTTCTGTCTCATCTGATCCAATACTTTCCACAGCTATTGCTCCAAATGCAGTGTTTCCAAAGGATCTGAGATTGGCATACATTGCATTAACTGCTTTTGTAGCATCACCTTCATTCTGCCAAAAAACGTCACCTGCCTGCTTGCCTTGCGGGTCTGTGTCAAGAAAGCTTTCCTGACAGGCAGACGGCATCATCAGCAGAGAAGCCAGGCCGGCATATAGCCCTAGTTTCCCTAGTCTGGATTTAAAATTTATATTTTTCATATTCTTGTTTGTCTTAGAAAGTAACATTGATACCAAAGTTGTAAGTCGCTGACAATGGATAAACGTTGGCATCTATACCCGCCTGAGTTGGTTTGTTGTCAGTAGCTGTAATTTCTGGTGAAAGGCCTTTGTATTTGAAAAAGTTAAGTGCATTCTGCGCATTGGCATAAATTCTTAGTTTTTTCAGTTTTAATCGTTCGGTTACTTTCGCTGGCAGGCTGTATCCCAGCTGCGCATTTCTAACCCTGAAATAGCTTCCGCTCTGTACGAAAAACGAATTTGGAAGATAGTTGGTGCCTCCACCGATGTTTGCTGAAGGATAGGCGTTCGAAGTTCCTTCACCATGCCAGCGGTTATCGAAATAGTCTTTCGTGAAATTTTCATTTCCATATCGCCATCCAACATTAGCATTGTAGATGTCTACTTTGGCTACACCTTGAAAATCCAGCATCAGATCAAACCATTTGTAGTTCCAGCTTGTGTTGATACCATAAGTATACTTCGGATTTGGATTTCCGATAACCTGGCGGTCAAGACCGGTGATATTTCCATCCGGAGTGCCGGCAGAACCACTGATGTCCCTGTATCTGAAATCGCCTGGTTTAGCCGTTTTCTGTGCCGATCCGTCAATTTCTGCCTGATTCTGGAAAATTCCATCGACAATATAGCCATAGAATGAACCGATAGGATCACCGACTCTGGTTCTGGTAGCCAGCGCTCCGCCTGTCAGACCTACGCCACCATCATAAATAGGATTAGCTCCTGTTGATACGGCAAGCACTTTATTATTATTCACACTACCATTAACACCAATACTGTAAGTAAGATCTTCTCCTATCTGAGCATTCCAGTTGATGGCGGCCTCGAAACCTTTGTTCTGGAAGTCAGCCTGGTTTCCGATAATTTTTCCACTGGCTGTTCCGATTGATGTAAGCACGGGAAGGTCGAAAATCGCGCGCTCGGTTTTTTTGGTATAATAATCCAATTCAAAACTTAGGCGATTTTTCAGCATACTTGCTTCAATACCTATGTCTGTACCTACGCCGCGTTCCCAAACGGTAACAGGAGGAATAATAGAATTGATACTTGCACCCGTATTGACGGTTCCGCCATAAATTGCTGCAAGACTACCTCCCGATGCTACCGTCAGCGTAGACAAGTTTGAAGGGACAGAAGCGTTTCCGATCTTACCCCAGCTTGCGCGTAACTTCAGGTTGTCAAATACTTTCTGGTCACCCATGAACGCCTCGTTGCTGATCACCCAGCCGGCACCTACGGATGGGAAATAACCCCAGGCGTTGCCACCCTGGTAAAACTTCGACGAACCATCGGCTCTCAATGACGCATTGATCAGGTAACGGTCAGAAAATCCATAATTGACACGTCCAAAATATGATGAATAAGTGGCAAGATCTCCTTCGTCTGTAACGTTCCGGCCATCGACATTACCCAGCGTAAGGTACAGGTCTCCTTCGCTCGCATAAGGTACATCTCTCGCTGAGGCTGTCAACTTATATGATTGATCGCGTTGAGCCGACTGTCCAAGAAGAGCTGTGATCGAATGTTTGCCAATTTCTTTGGTATAAGTCAGTGTGTTTTCAAAAATCCAGTAGCGGGCCTGAGGACGCGTAAAGGTCAGGAGGCTGTTGGTATTGCGTTGCGCCACAGTGGCAGCATACACAGGCACATAAGATCTTGTTTCATCTTGTGAGTAACGACCACCCAGACTGGTTTTAAAAGTGAAGTTTTTCAGGAAAGACAATTCTGCATAAGCATTTGCAGTCAGAAGGGTCTTTTTCGTGTTTTGATTAAAATAATCAATTGTAACCTGAGGATTAAAATTAGCACCGTCACCCAGGTTCAGTTTGGATGGGTCGCCATACGTCCCATCCGCATTGTATACAGATAAGACAGGCGCTGCTGCATAAAGTTGTCTGAAGATTCCACCTGCCTCATCTTGTGATTTACTGAATGCGCCCGTCGCAGTATAACCAACTTTCAGGTTTTTTGACACCTGGAAATCATTCTGAAAACGTGCGGTATATCTTTTGAAATTATTTTTTTCAACAATACCATCTTGCTTCAGATAACCAAGCGATAAATTGTATGTCGATTTTTCGCCGCCGCCGCTGACCGAGATCTGATGGTTTGTGATGAAAGCATCACGAAGGATTTGTTTATACCAGTCCGTTCCTTCTCCGTAGTTCGATGGATTCAAAATACTTTGGCCGCCGTTTGTTGCACTTAGTTCATTAACCATTGTGGCATACTCGTTCGCATTTGCCATTTTGATCTGGTTAGTCACTTTTTGTACGCCGACAAAACCATTGTAATCAACCACCGGATTTCCGGACTTTCCTTTTTTCGTTGTGATCAGGACCACACCATTTGCAGCGCGCACACCATAGATCGATTGGCTCGAGGCATCTTTCAAAATATTCATGCTTTCAATATCCGCGGAATTCAAAAAGCTGATATCGTCAAACCAGACACCATCAACGACATAAAGCGGGTTAGGGCTTCCATAAGCAGTACCGACACCACGAATACGAATTTGAGGTGCAGCGCCTGGTTTTCCTGAATTGGTAACCTGTACCCCGGCAACTTTTCCCTGAAGTCCACTAACAGGGTTAATGGAAGATTGTTTGGAAATTTCAGCCCCCTTAATCGACACTACGGAACCCGTTACGTCGACTTTTCTTTGTGAACCGTAACCTACAACAACCACTTCATTCAATGCTCTTGCATCTTCCTGAAGCGCTACATTAAGTACGGAATTAGTACCGACTGTTATTTCCTGAGATACCATCCCGATCATTGAAACAACAAGAACAGAACTTGAAGATGGGACCTTAATATTAAAACTACCGTCTACGTCAGTAGGAACTCCGGTAGTTGTTCCTTTTAGTAATACACTTGCTCCTGGCAGTCCGGAGCCATCTGATGCTGAAGTGACCTTACCTGTTATGTTGATTTCTTGTGCGATAGCGAACGTCGTTACACACACAAACAGAATCAGCAAGTACAGCGATCGTACATTTGCTTTCATTGGTCTTTAGTTAGGTATTGAACTTTAAGAAGATTAAATTGACTTCAAAACTAATACCTAATTACAGCCAATGTCAAAAATACCACTACATCACCACTACATCAATGAGAATAATGCAACAAAATTTATAAATTAATTGCAAAATTATTGGTTTTGTCTCTTTTCTTCAGACGTCCATCATATACTCCGTTAGGTTCAAGTCGTTGTCTAACCCCAGTTTTTTGCGGAGTCTGTAACGTTTAATTTCAATACCGCGGACAGAAATACCCAATACCGGGGCCATTTCTTTACTGGAAAGATTCATTCGCAGACAGGCGGCGAGCCTTAGCTCTGAAGGTGATATGGCAGGACAGATATTCTTTAGTCTTTTAAAGAATTCATCATGTACTTCGCTGAAATTTTCCTCGAACAATACCCAATCCTCTTTACCTGCAACATTTCTTTCGATACTATTCAATAGTTTTTGATAATGAATATTTGGCAACTGTTGTCCAAGCTCTTGCTTAACCTGCTGTAATTCGTCCCGGATCTCCTGGAGTATTTCGTTTTTGCGGACCACGTTAATGGCAACATTACTCAGCTGCTGGCTTTTGTTCTTGATCTCGCTTTGCAGATTCTCATTCCTCATCTCAATAATTTTCCGCTCATTGATCAGTTTTTGCTGACGGAGTTTTTCTTCCTGTTCCTTTAACAATCGTTGCCGATGTCTGACCAGGCGCTTTTCCTGAATAACAAGTATACCTGTTAACAAGGCGGCAGCAAGCATGATAAAAATGAGCCTGGCCCATACGGTCTCATACCAAAAGGGCGCAACAACAAAATGGTAATCTGTGATCACCCCACTCAGGTTACTCCTGATCTCGAATGTATACTTGTCGGAAGACAAATTGGTATATTCCACATAACTTTTGTCTGTCCATTCTGACCATTGATCTGACAATCCTTTGAGCCGGTATTTATATTGTACATCCTGATCAAAAACCGGAAGTGCATAAGCAATACGGATAGACCTGACGCCAACCGGCAAAGTAGTTTCCCCTTTTGTATTAAATACATCTGATAGATTCCGGAGGTTAGAAACCTTTCTGATCGTCGGTGCTATTGTCGCCGTCGCTGGTTTTTGTGACACTTTCCGGTTATACAATGCATAGCCGTTGTCAAGACAAAAGAAATAGAAGTCGTTCGAGAGCGGAATTATAGTTTCGCTATTCCTCACCAGAGATAACTGTAATATTTCTGGTACATAACTTCTGTAAAAATTGATCCGGTTAAGGTAGATCTTGAACCAGTCCTGGTCCTTTCCTGAGCGGATTTTAAATTCTTCTTCTCCGTTTATTTTAAGATTTTTATAAGGTATAAGCTTACCATTAACATCCGGTTCGAAAAATATATTTCCCGTTCTGACCAGAACATTTCCCCGCCATGGCGTTATTTCAATCGAGAACTCACTTGGGATATCCACTGGAGCTTTATATTCTTTCCAGGAAACAGCAGAATCCAATGCCGCGTTTAAGGAAATATGGTAAAGGCCACGGTAAGCATGGGCAATCCAAAAAGAGCCGTCTTTGGTCTGAACAATTTGTTTAGCCGGAATCCTCGGCATTCCCTTCACAGCAGATTGGTAGGTCCACCGGCCCAGTAAATTTTTTTTATACAAATGAATTCCTGTATAGGATCCCTGCAATAACATGGTGTCATTTTTTGACACGACTGGTAGAAATTGCCAGCCACCGTTGACCGGAGATATCTTTTGAATACCATTTTCTTCAATCAGAAAAGTTGCATCATTATGACCGCATAAAAGCTGATTGTTCATTACTTTTAAAGTCCAGGTTTGGCCTTCCAGACCGCGGATCGGGCTGAATGGCTCAGCAGACAGCCATTTTTTTACAAAAACGCCATTGTTGGATCCAACATATAATTTCCCGTCCCAAACTGCGGCAGCATAGGTGGACCCAAGCGGATTGTCATTAGTCTGATAAGAAATAAAGGGTGAAGCAAGTTTAACGAGATCGATACCCTGATCAAGCCCAAGCCATAGATGCCGGTTCCGGTCTTCAAAAAGAGAGAGTATAGTATTATTTTGTAATCCATTTTCTTTCTTAAAATGAAATTTCAAATTGCCGTTTCTATCGATGACATACAAACCTTTGGATATTGAGCCCAAAGCAAAACTGCTGTCTGTGCTCAACAGAACGGCCTTATTAATAATATTCTGTTTAAACTCCTGGGCCAGGGGTACTTTCCATTCTGAGAATTGTTTGTCATCGTAGATGAACAAGCCGTGTTTGGTGGTTGTCACTAAAATCCTGTTTCCGGCAAAGGGCAGAATTCCCGAAACGACCATCGACGCGAAAAATCCGGAGCCTTTTAACATGACAAATTTGTCGCCAACGAGCTCATACAATCCTTTGTTCAAAAACTGGACATACAGTCTGCCATTCACATGGCGCATGAACATAAAATTGTCTTTCGTTTTCAGTTCAGTGATCTTCTTGCCATCGTACCGGTAGATTTTGGCGAAAGACTGGAAATATATATTTTCCCCGGCTTTCACAATATGCCAGATCTCCTCGGTTTGTAAACTTTTAAAATGAGCACCATTGCTCAAAGAATGATAGATCAACCGGCCTTTGGACGTTTTCTGCCAATAGCCAAATTCAGAATATCCGCCCACATATACTCTCGATTCGCCGTTTGGCATTGTGTCGCATAAGACTGCCCGGACAATTTGCCTGTTTGGGAACGGATAAAGTTTCCATGCTGCACCATCGTATTCCAGTAATCCATCTGAATTTGCAGTATAAATAATATGGTCAGCGCTCTGATCGATCGCCCAGTTTTGGTTGTGGGCCTTATAAGTGGTATTGAAAAAGTTAACAAGTGGAGGTGTCTCCTGAGCATAACCAGGAAAGAGTTGGATAAATATGAGTATAAAAGTCCCAATCCATGCAACCTTATTTTTTACTAAAATACAGTAAAAGGAAGCGATAAAGCCGATTCCTTTTTCCTCGGTGAAAGTCATTTTTACTTGTTTTTATAAATATTTCAACTAATTATTTAAGGAAAGATACGTTATTCGTACTCGAAAGAAATAACGCATGAAAATGAAAAACGTACTTTTTTTAACGCTATTAGTGTCATCCATCGCAGAGGCGCAGGTCAGAACAGGCGATGGAAATAACAAAACAGATATCCGTTATAGTCTCAATCCATCCGGATCACATTATGTAAAGTTCACATTTACAAACCAGGTATGGCTTAGGTTTAACGAGAATAATCCTGGTACTACGGTATTGAGCGATCCTGCCGCGCAAACTTTTGACATCGGATTACGGCGAACGCGCATGCAATTGTTTGGTCAGCTTACAGACAAAGTATTTTTTTATACACAGTTTGGTCTAAACAACTTTAATAAAACAAATGGTTTCCCCGGATACAATACTTCCGGAACACCAAGCAACAGAAAAGTAGCTGCCTTTTTTCATGATGCGGTAGGAGAGTATGAGATACAGCGAAAGGGAAACGGGTTTATCCGTCTTGGTGCAGGTTTGACGATCGTGAATGGTTTGTCGCGGTTTTCGCAGCCGAGCATCGGAACCATCATGACCATGGACGTCCCTGTTTTTGCCCAGGCCACTGTTGATCAAACAGATCAGTTTTCCCGAAAACTTGCCTTATATAGCCGCGGTCAGGTTGGGAAAGTCAATTACCGTATCAGTATTGCTGATCCGTTTCCGATCGAAACAAGCGGAGCCGTTCCGGCAGCATTAGGTCCAAACGCCGTTTTTGCGCAGAAAAAGCACAGAATGCAGTTTGACGGACTGTTGATTTACAATCTTTTTGACACTGAAGATAACACAACGCCTGGTTATATGACCGGTACTTACCTGGGAAAACGAAAAGTCTGGAATATTGAGGCTGGTTTTATAGGACAGAAAAATGCCACATGGAGAAAAGAAGATGTTGACACTTTGTACAGCAGCATGAATCTGTGGTCGGTTGCTTCGTATCTGGATATGCCCTTAAATAGTCAGAAAGGAACTGCGATATCTGCCTATCTGGGGTATTTTCATACAGATTACGGAAAAGGATATCTTCGTTATAACGGAAGTATGAACCCTGCAACAGGGACTGCGATGCCCATTACAGGGGTAAGCGGTACTCATGGCAATGCATATCCGATGTTTGGGACAGGCGATGTTGCCTATGCTCAGGCAGGATATAAATTCAAAGAAGGGCTGCTTGGCAGCCAGGGAACGCTGATGCCATTTGCATCTTTCCAGCATTCCTCCTATGAGCGCCTGAAAGATCCGATGCAACTTTACAACCTCGGAGTGAACTGGATCATCAAAGGAAATAATGCGAAGCTGACTTTAAATTATGAAAACCGGCCGGTCTATAAAAATGAAGCTGTGGCTGATAAACTGGTAAAAGAAGGAAGGAAAGGATCCTGGATTCTGCAATACCAGATTTCGATCTAGGGTATTTTGCAAAAATGTCAAGAGAAGTCAACCTGCAGGATGTTGACTTCTCTTTTTTGATTATACGGCAAGCGCACCGTTCATGGCCCTCACGGCCTCGGCTGATTTTTCATATGCTGCTTTCTCAGCATCGCTCAGCCTTAGGTTGATAATTTTTTCCCATCCGTTACGGCCCAGAACGACGGGTACGCCCATGCATATGTCTTTCTGGCCATATTCGCCGTTCAGATACACGCCGCAGGGGACAATCCTTTTTTGGTTGCGCACAATGCTTTCAACCATCATGGCCGCCGCAGCGCCTGGTGCATACCAAGCAGATGTACCTATTAATTTGGTTAAAGTCGCTCCGCCCACCATGGTATCTGCTGCAACCTGTTCCAGCTTTTCAGCAGAAAGGAAACGGCTTACCGGTATCCCGTTGTAGGTAGCCAGGCGGGTCAATGGTATCATCGTCGTATCACCATGACCACCGATAACCATACCATGAATATCACTTGGAGAAACATCCATCGCCAGGGCGAGGTAGGTTTTGAATCGTGCGCTGTCTAAAGCGCCACCCATTCCGATGATGCGTTTTTTGGGAATGTCAGCTTCTTTGAAAGCCAGATAGGTCATGGTATCCATTGGATTGGAAACCACAATAATGATAGCTTTTGGGGAGTATTTTAAAATATTTTCAGTTACTGATTTTACGATTCCTGCATTGATACCGATCAGCTCTTCACGCGTCATACCAGGTTTGCGCGGGATGCCTGAGGTAATGACTACCACGTCGGATCCTTTGGTTTTTTCATAGTCATTGGTTGATCCGACAGGCTTGGTGTTAAACCCAAGTAAAGCAGCTGTTTGATACATATCCAGAGATTTTCCTTCACTCACACCTTCTTTAATATCCAACAACACTAATTCTTCCGCCAATTCGCGACGAATAATATTGTCGGCTGTGGTTGCACCCACGGCGCCAGCGCCTACGACAGTAATCTTCATAAAAAAATGTATTTAATTGTGTAAAAATTAATGTTTTGAAATATACGCTAAAAATAGGTTACTTAATTTTTTAAAACCACTAAGAGGTAAAATTTTGTGTGAAATCTCGTTTGCTTCAATCCGTAATGCAATTTTTTACGTAAATAGATAGTTATATTGGCATTTCAAACCACTTTTTCTTTACTTAGAAAAATGAATAACGAATCATTGATAGCAAAGATCTTAAAATCTGTTTTTTTCAAAAGGGCTACCGGCAAAGCGGGAAGATATGCGAGTAATACAAGCCGTCTTATAGAATTAGCAAAGGAAGTGGCCGGTAAGCTGAAGCATGTAGGCTTCAGGGGAAACCTGGCAGAATTTCAAGGCAGTGTAGGATTACTGGTACGGATGATTAAAGCCTATTCGTCGGGTTCATACAAAGCGCTGCCATGGAAAAGTCTCGTTTCAATCGTTGCTGTTCTGATCTATTTCGTTTCCCCGATCGATCTTATTCCTGATTTTCTGCCAGTTATAGGTATTGCAGATGACGTCGCACTTGTTTTGTGGCTTATAAAGACTCTGGGCAGCGATATCGAGAAATTCAGTGCCTGGGAAAAGAGCAGCAAAACAATTAATATCGGATAAAGTGCCTGATTATTTTAGGTCTTTTCCAAAAAATAAGTATTTTTGTAAACATATAATCAAAGAATAGATATGGAATCAGTAACTGTTTTAGGTGGAATTATGGGGTTGGGCGGACAAGAGATCTTTTTGGTAGCCTTGTTCGTTTTGCTATTCTTCGGTGCGAAGAAAATTCCTGAATTGATGCGTGGTTTAGGCCAGGGTATCAATGAATTTAAGAATGCTACTAAAGACGTAAAAGAGAATATTGAGAAAAGCATGGAAGATACTACAAAGTAATCTTTGTAATCTTTCCATTCTATTTAGTACATAACAGAGCCGTTTAGTAGAACACTTAAATGGCTCTGATTCTTTATTTGTTACCCGCCAAAAATAATTACGTTGAAAGAGTACCCGACGCTGACCGAAATACAAAATGATTTGCGTGGAGGAGGTTTAACCTGCGTGCAGTTGGTAAATCATTATTTGGAAAGGATTGAGTCCAATGCCCATCTAAATGCCTTCGTTGAAGTTTATTCAGAGGAAGCGCTTCACTTTGCAGCTGAGATCGATGAGAAGATCCGGAACGGTACCGCAGGCAGACTTGCCGGGCTGGTTCTAGGTTTAAAAGATGTGCTGGCTCACAAAGGACATGGCCTTCAGGCTGGAAGTCAGATTTTAAATACCTATCATTCCCCATATACGGCAACGGCAGTGCAACGCCTTCTGGATGAAGATGCCATTGTCATTGGTCGCCAGAATTGCGACGAATTTGCTATGGGGTCCTCTAATGAAAACTCATCTTTTGGCCCGGTATTAAATGCTGCTAATACTTCCAAAGTACCTGGCGGCTCTTCAGGTGGATCCGCAGTTGCCGTTCAGGCAGGTTTGTGCCATGCTTCTTTAGGTAGCGACACAGGTGGTTCTGTACGTCAGCCTGCGGCTTTTTGTGGTGTCGTAGGTGTAAAGCCTTCATATGGGCGTGTTTCGCGCTGGGGCCTGATCGCTTATGCTTCTTCGTTTGACTGCATTGGCCCGATCACCAAAACTGTCGAAGATGCAGCCTTAATACTAGAGGTAATGGCTGGTGCTGACGATTATGACAGCACAGTTTCTGCCAAGGCAGTTCCGGCCTATACAAAAAACCTTTCGTGGACCGGCAAAGCTAGGATCGGATACATCCGGGATACTATTGAAAATGAAGCGATAGATTCTGAGGTTCGTCAGCAGACACTTGATGTCTTGAACCGTCTGCGTGCTCAGGGGCATGAGGTGACAGCTGTGGAAATGCCGCTGTTGGATTATTTGTTACCAACATATTATATTCTTACCACTGCTGAGGCAAGTTCAAATTTATCTCGGTTTGATGGTGTGCGTTATGGAAGCAGATCCGAAAAAACAGGTGACCTGGAAGCACTTTATAAAAATACGAGGACAGAAGGTTTTGGTGAAGAAGTGAGGAGAAGAATACTGTTAGGTACTTTTGTTTTGAGTGCAAATTATTATGACGCATACTATACCAAGGCGCAACGCGTTAGAAGATTGGTGCGTGAAGAAACGGAAAGATTTTTTGAGCAGTTTGATTTCCTGATTTCGCCGGTTACTCCGACTACTGCTTTTACCATTGGAGAAAAGACAGAGGATCCTTTACAGATGTATCTGGCCGATATATTTACTGTTCAGGCTAATGTTGTAGGTAATCCTGCAATTTCTATCCCGAATGGATCCGACAAAAATGGCATGCCAATAGGGATACAGATTATGGCTCCTTTCTTTAAAGAAGAAAAGATGTTATCCTTTGCTAATCATCTTTCATTAACTTTGAAAGAAAATATAACAGTATAACTTAAGCCGGGACAGATAATTTTTTTCCTGGTTTTTCGTAAATATTAATTGAACCCTAGTTTGTCCGGTCTTTATTTACCCAAATTATTAAATAAAATAACCGTGCCTTTGAGCGTGATTTTCTTAAAAATATTTTGAGAAAATTGTAAAAAGTTTGTCAGGTTTAGCCTAAGGTATTCATCATCAGACATTGACTATTTGATAACAGGAATTGATAACCCATCAAAAAGCTTTAATTAATGAGGATTTCAAAAAGAGTATTGTGGCTTGGAGCCGTGTGTGTGGGGTTGTGGAATTCGCCGGTTATGGCGACAATACAAAAAGAGAAATTAGAATTTATTGGGCCGGATACGCTCGGGATTGCAGCCGTTGCTGATGAAAATGCAGAAGCTCCTTCTTTACCGGATGTTGAAGAGATAGGATTGACACCAGCAGTGCCGGAAGCTTTGTTAAGAGAGCGCTTCGCAAAGCTGGAGAAATCGATTCCGCTGACTTATCACAAATCGTCTCATGAGTTTGTCGAGTATTTTATCTACAAAAAAACGAAGTTTACAATCAGTATGATGGAGAAAATGCCATTGTACTTTCCGTTATTCGAAAAAACACTTCAGAAATATGGTCTTCCGACAGAACTAAAATATCTGTCCATGATTGAATCGGGATTAAATCCAACAGCATTATCACGTGTCAGAGCAGGCGGACTGTGGCAGTTCATGCCGGCTACCGGCCGCGAGTTCGGGTTATACCAGGACAGTTATATAGATGAACGTTTTGAGCCTGTAAAGGCAACAGAGGCAGCTTGTAAATATCTTAAGCAACTTTACAATATTTTTGGAGACTGGGAATTGGCGCTGGCGTCTTATAATACCGGCCCTGGTAACGTAAAGCGGGCCATGCGCCGTTCACATGGGACAACGTTCTGGGGAATTTATAACGCATTGCCGAAAGAGACAAGATCGTACGTTCCGCAATATGTGGCGATGAACTACATGATGAACTACGGAAACGATCACGGCGTGTATGCACAGAATACCGAATACCAGATCCCCAATGACACGATACACATTAACGGATATATTAATCTTGCTACATTTTGCCAGCAAAGCGGAATTGAATTCGAAGAATTGAATAAGCTGAACCCGCAGCTGACAAAAACAATGTTGCCGGAACATACACGTGGTTTTGTTCTCAAAGTGCCGAGTGTTAAATATACCTACCTGGTCAGTAATAGAGCCATGATCATGGATTCCTGTACACGCAGATATATTCCTGCTGGTGCGGTGCTGGCAGGTCTTGATTCAGCAAAGGGTGCATTTCCTTATGCTTACGTCGATGGAAATGAAGAAAGTGATGAATTTGCAGGCAATACCAAAATCGTATCAAAAAAATCTACGCATACGGTCAGGAGAGGAGAGACATTACAGTCTGTTTCCAGAAAATACCGTGTACAGGTTGCAGAGCTAAAAAGATGGAATCGAATTCGCCGAAATGCTTTGCAAAGAGGCCAGCATCTCGTTGTATACAAAGAGGTGAAGGTTACCGTAAGACCTACCTTGGTTGCAGCCGGAAAGGTACAGAAAGAGCAGGTAAAAACTGATTCTATTTCTGAAACTGCGGTAGCTTCGAATGAAGACGCAGATGATAACAGTGATGAGGGTCAGGAATCAGCATTAAGTTCTAAAATAAAGCAGAAGAAATCTTCCCATATCGTAAAACGTGGAGAAACACTTGAATCCATCTCGAAGAAATATGGTGTAGAAATTTCAGAATTAAAGAGATGGAATAACATCCCCAGAAGTGCAATCAGAGGCGGACAGAAATTAATTGTTTACAAAGAGGTTAAGGAGTTGGCGCCTGCAACGCTGGCGTCTTCTGCAAAATCGCAGCAAGCACAAAAAGAAGAACAAAGAAGATCCAGGCATATCAAAATGCGGTACCACACGGTGCAGCATGGTGACACGCTTTGGAACATATCACAACGTTATGGATTGCCGATCGACTACTTGAAAAGGGCGAATAAAATTCGCGGAAATGAAATTAAACCTGGTATGAAACTCATTGTTTCAAGCTAGAACATGCAATTTTAACGCACATACTATACATATATGATTGCCTACGTTGACGGAACAGTAACTTATAAAGATCCTGCATTTGCCGTTATTGATGTCCAGGGTTTGGGTTATGAAGTTCGTATCTCATTGCAGACTTACACTGCTATGCCGGATGTTGGCAAGCGGTGCAAATTAGTAACCTATCTAAACATCAGGGAGGATGCTCATGTGCTTTTCGGTTTTCTGGAAAGTGATGAAAAAAGCCTCTTTCTGGACTTGATCAGTATTTCGGGAGTTGGGCCTTCGACTGCTTTAGTCATGCTTTCCTCTCTTTCGTCGCCTGAGATCCGCCAGGGAATCATCGATGAAAATTTACGGCTCATACAGTCTATTAAAGGCATTGGATTAAAAACAGCCCAGCGAGTAATTCTTGAATTAAGTGATAAGATGCGTAAGGATGCAATGCTTACTACAGGTGTGAAAACGCCTGCAAGTTCGAATAATGCGTTAAAAAGCGAAGCTTTGGCTGCCTTGGTTACACTTGGTATTCCAAAAGTGACTGCTGAAAAAAGTCTGGATGCTATTATCAAACGGGAAGGGTATGATATGACAGTTGAGCAGTTAATAAAATTAGCGCTTCGCTAGCAGAGCATGATAAGGTCGCACGGGTATATGAAAAAGATTTTTACCGTTTCATCGGATATGTTGACATTGATTATTGCAGAAACCCTCAAAAAATAAAGTATTAAGCTTTGTCATCAACGGTTTACTCATCCCTCTTTAAGGCTATCACGATATCATCCGGAGCGCTGCTGCTGGCAACTGCTTCTTTTGATAATGTCGAATATGGGTCAGAAGCACTTGCCGACTGGGCGGTGCAGGCAGATACCATTCCGGACACCACCCGCAAAAATGTTGATCGCTCAGGCAATCAGCTGATTATGCGCTGGAAGGACTTTTATTCTAATAAATTCGCTCAGCCCAGGCCGCGCTCTCCGTTTTACCTGAGAGATCCGGCTAACATTTCAACGAATATTTTACTGGACAGTACTGGCAAGATCGCCGTAACGGAAAATATCCAGACCCCAAGCGGAAGCCTTGATTACCGCGCACCGGAGAGTATGGATATGGAAACGTACGATAAAGCGTTAGAAGACCGTGCTTTTAAAAGCCTGCTGCGGGAATATTCATCCAGACAGGACGGAAAAAGTGCAATGGGTGCAAGGGGCCTTTTGCCAAAACTGGATGTTCCCCCGGCACTTTCCAAAATTCTCGGAGATAATTTTCTTGATTTCAAACCGACAGGTTTCGTAGCGCTGGATATTGGCGTAATGAACCAGTTTATTGATAATCCGGCTCTTCCTATCCGTCAGAGGCGCAACACCAACTTCATCTTTAACGAACAGATTGCAATTAATTTTAATGCAAATCTGGGCGACAGGCTTGGTTTTCTTACCAACTTTGATACCAAGGCAAGTTTCAATTTTGAGAACGCGCTAAAATTAAATTATAAAAATCCGGAAGAAAGTTTTCTTCGCAAAGTGGAAGCCGGAAATATCAACTGGGCCATAAACAGCCAGCTTATTCCTGGTGTTCAGAATTTGTTCGGTTTGAAAACGGATTTCCAGTTTGGTCGACTGAGTGCAACTTTTGTTGCCTCTCAACAGCGGTCAAGTAAGGAAAGGATCGTCCTGCGCGGCGGTGCTCAAAGCAGGGAGTTTGAAATCCGTGTAGATAATTACGACGAAAACCGTAACTTTTTCCTATCTCAGTATTTTCGGAACAAGTACGAAAGTGCCCTTCGGAATACGCCGCAGATTACTTCCGGGGTGACTATCACCAGAATGGAGGTATATGTTACAAACAGAACTACGACAACAGAATCTTTAAGGAATATTGTCGGTTTTACGGATCTTGGTGAGCCAACGCCTTATAAAACCGGAAACCCGAACTTACAGCCAATCCGGGCAAACCAGCCTGCTGACAATGCAACAAACGGATTATACAAAGCACTGACAGACAACCCTGCTTTCCGCCAGGTAGATAATGCCAACTCTGCAATAACCAATCTCGGGTTTGAGAAAACGGTGGATTATGAGCTTTTAAGGGGTGCAAAAAGACTTGTTGCTGAAAGAGAATACACGTTCAGTCCGCAACTGGGATTTATTTCGCTTACAACACCTTTGCGAAACGATGAAGTGCTGGCCGTCGCCTATGAGTATACCTACAACGGGCGGTCATATAAAGTAGGGGAGCTGACTGAGGATTATCAAAACAGGAAAGACGACGAAGTGATCGCCTTGAAACTCATCAAATCATCGACAATCCGGAATAATACGAAACTTCCGATGTGGGATCTGATGATGAAAAACGTCTATACACTGGGAACGAGTTCTATTGACAAGACGGGCTTTCAGCTTCGTATTATCTATAAAGACGATTTAACGGGTATTGATAACCCAAATTTGCAGGAAAGCAATCTGGCCAACATACCTCTGATCCGCGTCATGGGTCTTGACCGCTTGAACCCGGTTAATGATTTGCAGCCCGACGGTAATTTTGACTTTGTCGATGGTGTGACTATTGATACTAAAACAGGCCGTGTATTTTTCCCCGTCCTTGAGCCTTTTGGTTCAAATCTTAATGCAAGGTTAAGCGACGATGCGTTCAGAAAGAAGTATGTTTTTGATGAGTTGTACCGCACGACGATGATCGATGCGCAGCAGGTCACTGAACGTAATAAATTCTATATCAAAGGATCTTATCAGTCTAGCGGCGGTGCCGAAGTTTCCCTGCCCTACGGCGTTTTGGAAACATCAGTTACGGTTACTTCCGGCGGTGTGCCGCTTTCAGCCGGTTCTGATTATATCGTAGAAGCACAGATAGGCCGGGTTCGTATCCTGAATAGCAGCGTCATGAATTCGGGAAGGGAGATTGTCATCGAGTATGAGCGCCCGGATATGTTCCAGAATCAGATTCGTACATTGCTTGGTACACATCTCGACTACGTCGTGAACCGTGATATCAGTTTAGGGTTCACAGCCATCAGATATAAGGAAAAACCAGCTGGGTTTCTTACGCGTGTAGCAATAGGTAATGAGCCTGTTAACAACACGATGCTGGGCTTTAATGTCAATATCCGTAAAAACGTGCCATTTCTGACACGTTGGCTGGACGCACTTCCGTTGCTGCAAACGAAAGAAATGTCAAGTATACAGTTCAAAGCTGAATTTGCACAATTGCTTCCCGGTGTTTCGAAGGAAGTCAATAACCGTTCACTTATTGACGATTTCGAGTCTACCAGAACGATTTACGATCTGGCCCGCCAGCCACAAAAATGGCGTTTGTCAACCGTTCCACCACAATACCGCCAGGGGTTTGATGGAAAGACGCTGGACTATGGTTACAAACGTGCCAAAATTTCCGCTTATGTAATTGATAACCTTTTTGGCGGGGTGGCAGGACTAGGGGGAGCGGCGCAGTCGCCTACAAATATCACAGATGAAGACCGGAAGAATGTTTACGAAAAACTATATCTTCCAAAGGATATTTTTCCAAACCGCTCGGTGGCGGGTCTGATCAACTATCCTCAGAATGTATTGGATATTGCCTATTATCCTACCGAACGCGGGATGTATAATTACAACACAGACCTGGATGCGAACGGTCGTTTGAAAAATCCAAGACAAAACTTTGGCGGACTCAGCCGTGCGATCACTTCCGACAATGACTTTGATAACGCCAATATTGAAAGCATTGAATTCTGGATGCTTGATCCATTTGTTACCGGTCCTAACGGGGTCATTCGTGATGGTTCGCCGAATCCGCAAAACAATACAACAGGAGGTAAACTGGTCTTTAATCTGGGTGATATTTCAGAAGACGTCATACCGGATGAACGCTACAACTTTGAAAACGGACTGCCGCTTACAGAAAAGATTGTAGGTGAAAATGTGGAACAAACCGTCTGGGGGCAGGTTACCAAATCTCAATATCTGATCAATGCGTTCAGCAATGAAGCTGGTGCACGTCAAAAACAGGATGTTGGTCTGGATGGTTTAAGCAACGAGGAAGAAAGAACATTTTTTAAGGAATATCTTGACCGACTGCCTGCCAATCTTTCCGCTGAAGCCAGGGCCAGAATACTTGCTGATCCATCGGGTGATGATTTTAAATATTTCTTGGGTGAAGAGCAGGATGCGGAGGATTTAAAAATTCTTGAACGGTATAAAGATTATATCGGGATGGAGAATAATTCGCCGGAAAGTCTTGGAAATTCTTCTCAGGTAACGCCTGCATCAGGAAGTATTCCTGATGGGGAGGATATGAACGTTGATAATACGATCAACGACAATGAAGCGTATTATGAATACTCCATTGACCTGAAACCCAATCAGCTTGCTGTTGGAAATGGTTTTATCGTGGATAAGACCACAACAACCAGTGATGCCGGCACACAAAACTGGTATTTGTTCCGGGTGCCGATTAAAGAATTCACAGGTCAGGTGGGAACAATAAATGGTTTCAAATCCATCCGTTTCATGCGCATGTACCTGGCAGATTTTCAACAACCCGTTGTCCTTCGTTTTGCCCAGCTTCAGATGATCGGACAGCAATACAGAAAGTATACTTACAATCTTGATGCAGCTGGTTTACAGGAAGTGCCGGAGCCTTACGATGCGAAGTTTACCGTCGGTACTGTAAGTATCGAGGAAAATGGCGTAGCGGTGAATCCTGCGAACAGCACCGACAAAAAGTACATTTATCAATTGCCTCCGGGCTGGGAGCGGGATCAGGATTTTACACAAAGACCAAGTTTACAGCTGAATGAGCAGTCGATGAGCCTTTGTGTGACCAACCTTCGCGACGGTGATTCGAGAGCGGTTTTCAAAAATGTAAATCTTGACCTTTTGTTCCGTAAGCGCCTGCGGATGTATATCCATATGCAGAACGATGACAATGAGAGCGGAATGGTCGGTGCGTTTATGAGACTGGGTACGGATCTTACTCAAAATTACTACGAGATCGATATTTCAGGCTTACAGTCAACACGTGAAAACACCGCAGTCCGTGAAGAAATATGGCCGGAAAACAATGAGTTGAATATCGCACTGGATGATTTGATCCGGGCTAAGGCAGAACGTAACCGCAGCATTGATAAAAATCAAAGTATCCCTTATACCATTACGACCAGCGATGGCCGGTATAAAATAACCGTTGTGGGAAATCCGGATCTGAGTGCTGTCCGTGTGATGATGATCGGTATGCGCAATCCAAAATCATCAGATGAACGTGCAAAAAGTTTTTGTATCTGGACGGATGAAATGCATGCGGAAGGTTTTGACGACAAGGGTGGCTGGGCAGCGATCGCTCAGTTGAACGCAAAGCTGGCCGACTTTGCTACAGTGACAGCCTCTGGCCGCGTGGAGACTTTCGGATTCGGAAGCGTTCAGCAAAGGATCGGGGAGCGGTCTCGTAACCTGACGACAGAATATGGTTTCTCTTCTAATATTGCCGTAGAAAAACTGTTACCTCAGCAATGGGGATTCAGCATTCCGTTGTTTGTAAGTTATGACAGAAGAAACGTGAAACCACATTTTGATCCGCTTGATCCGGATACCCCGCTGTCTACCTCTTTGGGCAATCTCCGGTCAGACGAAGAGCGGGATGGGTACAGGCGGCTCGTTGAAGAAAATGCGGTCAGGCGCGGAATAAATTTCTCTAATGTCAGAAAAATAAAAATGAAGCCCGGGGCGAAAAATCATTTCTATGATTTTGAGAATTTTGCCTTCACCTATGCATTCAGCGATGACACGAGAAGAAATATCCTTACGCAGGAATATTCTCAGCGAATGTACAAGGGTGGGATCGCCTACATTTACAGCAGCCAGCCAAAACCATTTGAACCGTTCAAGAAAATGAAGGCTACAAACCGTTACGCTGAATTTGTGAGGGATTTTAATGTTACGCTTCTCCCGAACATGGTATCGGTGCGTGCGGATGTCGATCGCCGTTTTGCAAGAACCCAGCTTCGTAATTCAGACCTGACCACGGAAGGTATGACGCCAATGTTTGAGAAATATTTCTGGTTTAACCGATATTATGATTTCGGTTGGAACCTGACAAAAAACATGACGCTGATGTACAATGCTTCTGCGAACGCGATCATTGATGAGCCACAAGGGGATTTGAACACAGAACAAAAAAGAGATTCACTCTGGAGCAACTTCAAAAGCCTGGGAAGGATCAAAAATTTTGACCAGAAGATCAAACTTACTTATCGTTTGCCGCTGGACAAAATTCCATTGCTTGACTGGATGACTGCGGATTATTCGCATGCCGTAGGTTACAACTACCAGGCCAATGCATTTGGTCTGATGGATGCCGATAGCTTGCCGTTTGGAGATATCATCAGAAACAGCCGGGAAAGAGGAATAACAGGTAAGGTGGATTTTGTAATGCTTTACAATAAGTTACGATACTTGAAATTTGCCAATACGCCATCGTCGCAACGTAAGAATTTTGCCCGAAGCCCCGGTGATATCGAGGATATTGATCTTCGTACTACTGATCTTTTGAAAAACATCACCAGGGTTTTGATGACAGTCCGGGGTATCAATGTCAGTTATTCCGTTCAGGAGACAACGGCGCTTCCGGGATATCTGCGTGCTCCGAAATACTTTGGTCTGGATAACGCGAATGCGCCAGGCCTTGGGTTTGTGCTGGGCCAGCAAGACAGGAATTTTCAGACCAAAGCGGCTGCAAATGGCTGGATAACAAAAAGTAAAGAGCAGAATCAGCCGTTCCAGCAAACGATTGCCAGGAATTTCGCTGCCAATACTTCCCTGGAACCATTCAAAGATTTCAGAATGCAGATTGAAGTAAGGCTGACTCGTCAGGATGCGTATCAGGAATTTTACCGTCCTGATTCGACTGATGGTTTTGCCCACCAGAATCCATTGAGGAACGGGCAGTTTAGCATGTCATTCATGTCGTTTAGAACAGCTTTTGCCAAGATCAGAAAAGATAACTCTTCACCAGTTTTTGACAAGTTCAGGTCATACCGCGCTATTTTACGCGATCGCCTGAATGCGGAAAATCTTAGTGGCGGAGGTGAATACAATGAAAACTCTCAGGATGTCCTGATCTCATCATTCTTTGCGGCTTACACAGGCAAAGACCCGAAAACGGTCCGGACAAATCCATTCCTGAAATTCCCGATGCCAAACTGGGATATCAATTACGACGGTCTGGCCCGGATTCCGGCATTCAAAAGATTGTTCAGCAGCTTTACAATGAAGCATCGGTATTCATCGACTTACAGTGTGGGTAATTTCACTTCGAACCTGGATTATGAAGCACTTTATGTAAACCTTGCAGTGACGGGTTACCCATTATCTTCGAAGACGAATTACCTAGGTCAGTATGTGCCGGTATTCTCGATGAGCACGATCACACTTTCTGAGAAATTTGCTCCGCTGGTAGGCGTAACGTTCCGTACCCAAAGCAGGATCACCGGAAGTATCGACTACAACCGTGACCGGACTGTGGCGCTTAATCTTTCAAATGCTCAGGTGGCCGAACTTTTCAACCAGGATGTAACTGTTAATATCGGGTTCACGAAAAACAATGTCCCGCTTCCATTCAAGATCAACGGCGTCAAGAAGAAACTTAAAAATGATATGACGATGCAGCTTGGTCTGACTTTCCGCGATACGCGCCATATTCAGCGGAAGTTTGATGGCGAAAACATTCCGATCGCGGGTAATATCAACTTCCAGCTTCACCCGACGATCAATTATGTTGTGAATAACAGATTAAGCTGCCAGTTTTATTTTGACAGGACATTTAACGACCCGCTGGTATCCAACTCGTTTTACCGGTCGAGTACCTCCGGAGGGGTTCAGCTGAAGTTCAATCTGGCCGAATAAAATTCGATTTGGAAAATACAAACTACATCCTGTAATTTGCGTCTGAAATACGGTTCAAAACTTACTCTAATTATATATCATGAATTTCCCTTCAGAACTAAAGTACACAGAAGATCACGAATGGATCCGTATTGAAGGAGATACGGCATTTATCGGAATTACAGATCATGCTCAGAAAGAACTGGGTGATATCGTGTATGTAGACATTAATACGGTTGGGGATTCACTCGGTAAGGGGGAAGTCTTTGGCTCAGTTGAAGCGGTTAAAACAGTTTCGGATTTGTTTATTCCGGTTGCAGGAACGGTAACAGAAGTAAACGACGAGTTGGACAGTGAACCTGAATTGGTAAACTCTGATCCTTACGGACGCGGATGGATGGTTAAAATAACTTTGGCTAATCCTGACGATACCGAAGGGCTCCTCTCTGTTGAGGATTACAAACAATTCATTGGTGCCTGATGAAGATTTAAAGCTCCGAAGGGAGCTTTTTTTTTGCCTGTTAAAAAAGATGATATTTAAATAAAGAATTATTCACCCGAATCAGACGGAGATTTTCTTCGTTTGTTCAACGGATAATTCATGTATGGCGGTCACAATAATTTATGAAAGTATTAATTCGATCGGTTCAAATCGTAGATAAAAAATCGCCTTTTAACGGGCAGGTTAAAGATATACTGATCTGTGATGGAAGAATAACGCAAATAGGAGAAGCACTTTCTGATCATGAGGCTGACGTAAAGGAAGGGAGCGGGCTGTGTGTTTCGGCCGGATGGGTAGACATGCGGGTTGCCTCCCGCGATCCAGGTTTTGAGCATAAGGAAGATCTGGACTCAATCCGCCAGGCGGCCGAACATGGTGGATTTACAGAAATTGTGCTGCTGCCAAATTCGGAGCCTGTTGTCCATAGTAAAGACACTTTAAATTACATTAAAAATTCCGGCCGTGGTGGGTTGGTCAATCTACATGTGGCTGCGGCGGTAACACGCAATGCCCAGGGTGTAGACTTCACAGAAATGATAGATCTGCATACAGCAGGTGCCATTGCGTTCACAGACGGAGATCATCCGGTACAGAACGCTGATCTTTTTCTGAAGACAATTTTATATCTGCAGCCGTTAAATGCGTTGCTGATGAATCGTCCGGAAGATCGCCAGCTCACTGTGTTCGGGCAGATGCATGAAGGGATTACAAGTACACTGATCGGGATGAAAGGTATGCCTTCACTGGCAGAAGAAATGATGCTGAACCGGGATTTGAAATTGCTGGAATATGCACTGGAAAAATCATCGTTCGAATTAACCGGTCAGCCGATACTTCACATTTCACTTATTTCTACACGTGAAGCTGTTGAGCTGATTCGTGCTGCCAAGAAAAAAGGGTTGCCAGTAAGTTGTGACGTTGCGGCTCATCAGCTCGCTTTCGAAGACAAAGACCTGATTGATTTTGATACCAATTTAAAGGTCAATCCTCCTTTCCGGTCAGCATCAGATCACGACGCGATCCGGCAGGGTTTGGCCGACGGGACAATCGATGGTATCGTTTCGGATCACACGCCGCATGATGAGGAAAGTAAAAACCTGGAATTTGATCATGCAGACTTTGGTATCACGGGTCTGGAAACAGCATTCTCACTAGCATCGATGCACAGCGGATTGCCGGCAGTCGATATTGTTGAGAAACTTACAACACAGCCAAGGCACATATTGAGGCTGGGTGAGATCGTCATCACCGAGGGTTCAACGGCCAACCTAACCTTCTTTGAACCGGAAACAGAGTGGGTTTTTGAGAAAACTTATTCGAAATCAAAAAATACACCATTTCTTGGTCGAAAGTTGAAAGGCGCCGTTCGCGGTGTGTATAACAATGGCCGTCTGGCTTGGTATTAAGTTCATTTTTGAATGAGCGATTAACAGACCGGGTTTCCGGTTTGTTAATCGCTCATGCTACCATTACATTTCATGAAATCATTATTAGAGTATTTTGATAAGCCGCTATTAAAAGTGTCGCTGGTTTTTGGTCTGATCACGGGAATTCTGGCCTTTGCTTTTTTTCTGGGTCTTTATGCCATCGGTATTGTGCCGCTTGGCAATAACAAAGTGATGGATATGGGAATTCATGTGATCATGATCGCAGGAGCATGCTGGTATTTTCGTAAAAAAGTAGGCAACGGATTCATGCATTTATGGGAAGCCCTTACGATCGGTTATGTGGTCAACACGGTCGGAGCTTTTATAAACGGCTGGATGATATATCTGTTCATTACGTATATTGATCCGGCAGTTTTTACAAATTACCTGCAGGAAATGGGTACGTTGCTGATGTCGGGGAAAGATGAACTGGTTAAGAATATCGGGAATACCGAATTTTTGAAGATGTACGCCAGTATTCAGGCCATGGAACCGTCGGAAGTGATTACTGACGAAATCAGTAAAAAAACGGTCATGGGTATTATTCCGATATTGATCATATCACTGATATTCAGGAAACAGGATTATGGAGTATTTCACAATAAATCCTAAATTTACTGTTCAAGACAATCATAACCTCTTCATTCGCTAAAATTGCACACAGATCAATATGGAAGAACAAGCATCTACTGCACGCACAGCTCTTAAATATGGAATTTTAACATCGGTTGCGATCATCATTTATACCACGATCATATTTGTATCCGGGCAGTCGCAGAACAAGTGGCTGGGTATGGTATCTTATGTGATCATGATTGTCGGCATTATCCTGGCTATGAAAGAATACCGGGAAACGAATAAAGGTTTTATGGGATATGGCGAGGGGTTAGGATTGGGAAGTCTTGTCTCTGCCATACTTGGTTTTTTTTCGTCTATGTTTTCCATGTTTTATATTCGTTTTATCGACACCACGATCAGAACCCAGATACTGGATAAGGCGAGGGCTGATATGGAAGCACAAGGATTAGACGATTCTCAGATCGACAATTATATGCAGCTTTCTGAAAAATTCAGTTCACCCGGAATAATGTTTGCTGCAGGTGTTTTCGGTTTCTTAATATTAGGTTTTATTTTTTCACTCATTATTGCTGCGGTCCTTCGCCGTGAAAAACCGGTGTTCGAATAATCATTTCAGGTTTTTCAGAGCAGACTGCGTTTGAAATATATTGAGTGATGTTCCGTTGTCTTAGATATTTTAGGTTTGTAATTCTTTTTTATTCAGATAAGTGTTTGCAATTTTTCAAAAGGAGATCGGTAATTTTTTCAATTCGCTCGTAGCCTACATGGTGATGGCGGTTTTCCTGGTTGCCGTTGGATTGATCGTATGGGTATTTCCGGACTCGAATGTTCTGGATTATGGCTATGCCGATCTCAATGCTTTTTTTAGCCTTGCACCTTATGTACTGCTATTTCTGATTCCAGCGATTACGATGCGTTCCCTGGCAGAGGAAAGCCGGACAGGAACACTCGAATTGCTGCTGACCAAACCAATCAGGAACTGGGAACTCATCCTGGGTAAGTTTTTTGCAAACTGGATATTGGTATTGCTCACCATCCTGCCTACCGTTCTCTATTACATCAGTATCTACAAGTTGGGCAATCCTGTGGGGAATATTGATTCGGCTGCCGTTTTTGGCTCTTATATCGGACTCTTCCTGTTTAGCGGAGTTTTGGTATCTATGGGAATCTGGTCCTCATCCCTTAATGAAAATCAGATCGTTGCTTTCATCCTCGGCGTGTTTCTGGCATTCATCTGGTATGTTGGCTTTGGATCAATTTCAGCCTTACTGGGTAGCGGTTTTGCTGCCGACATATTTTCCTGGACTGCACTCGACGAACAATACCGCGCTTTGGGTAAAGGACTGGTAGATTCAAGAAATGTAATTTATCTTTTCAGTCTGATGATATTCTTTCTTTTTCTGACCTACTGGCGCGTAGAGCTGCTACGGAAATAGACAGATGAAATTAAAACTAGACTTTGCTGAGAAAATCAGATCAATGTAAGGTTACCATTAATCCGGCCAGATTAACGGGTTCAATAGCACTTTTTATATTAAATTTTGGTCTTTGTCCTTCCTTAACAAAAGTTTTTCACATTCTCTTCAATGCTTACTCATTTGAATTGATCTAAGAATCTGCTTTTCACGTATATAATAAAAAGCACACTAAGATGATCAACGCAACCAGCTGGATGAATGAGGCTTCGCCACACGCATCGTATAGTACTTTGGATAAGAGTCAAAGGCAGGTAATTATATATTTGCCGGTTGATCAGATGTTAGGAAATTTTGTTAGCTTGCCAATAAGAAATGTTAAATTTAATGTTAAGCAACTCTTGGCGACTGGCAAAGTAAAATATTCGGAAGAAGAACTTGTAGTTGCTCTCAAAAGGAATGAGAGGGCTGCATTTGAATTCCTCTACGATCACTACTCTGGGGCATTATTTAATATAATATGCAAAACATTGCGTGATGAGGAACGGGCTGCTGACGTTCTGCAGGAATCTTTTTTGAAGATCTGGAAGAATATTGCCTCGTATAATCCCGAAAAAGGCAGGCTCTTCACATGGATCCTAAATATTGCCCGTAACGGTGCAATAGACGCTGCCCGTGTTGAGGGTAGAAAACCGATCATGGATGATATTGATGATCGGGCTGCGCTGAATGAGCGGGACACGAGTGAAGAGTTAAGCACAGCAAGTTCGGAAATAAAATCTGTCGTTAGTATGCTTCGGCCTGAACGGAAAATTTTAATTGATATGGCCTATTTTCAGGGTTATACACATGAAGAAATTTCCGAAGAATTAAAGATCCCGCTTGGAACGGTGAAATCGAGAATCCGAACAGCATTACAAGAGTTAAAACAATACTTTGCAGTATGAATATCCAAGCCTACATAGAGTCCGGTATATTAGAGGAATATGTATTGGGCACCGTTTCTCCTCAGGAGAAGCAGGAAGTGGAGTGTATGTCTCATATTTACCCTGAGATAAAAGAAGAGTTGATGCGCACTGAAAGCGCTTTGGAGCAATATGCACTGAAACATCAGACACCACCACCCGCTTCTTTGAAAGAGACGCTTTTTGCTCAGATGAATTTCGATGAGGTTGCAAAAGAACCAGAATCTAACGGATCTGCCAGTGTTGAGCCAGCTTTGGCTCGGGCTGATGATAATATAAAAATGTTGCCGGTCGACAATGCTTCACAGGCAGAAACGCAGCCGGTATCCGGCGAAGAATTATTTACAGGACCAACTGCCGGTAGCGGTGGGACAACTGTCATTTATCCTTCCTGGGCCAAATTTGCTGTGGCTGCATCGATCCTGTTCGCGGTTTTGTTCGGATGGTCTGCATTACAAATGTCGGAAGTCAAGAAACAGAATGAGCAGTATGCCGCGGAGATGGATGTTTTGAAGGCTGATGTAGATGTTATCAAAAGCGACTCGGAATATAAAAATGCGCTGGCAAGTTTGTATAGAAATCCAAATCACAAAGTCGTGAGAATGGCTGGACTGGAAAAATCCCCGGGAAGCGCGGTGGCGGCAATCTGGGATACCAAAACGAACGATGTTCTGCTCGATGTTCAAAACCTTCCGGCGACTCCGGCGGGTAAGCAATATCAGCTATGGACGATCGTGGATGGGAAACCTGTTGATATGGGCGTTCTGGATCAGGAGTTTTCAAATAAGGTGCTGAAAATGAAACAGGCAAATCCCGGAGCTGTTGCCTTCGCAATCACGCTGGAAAAGACAGGCGGGAGCCCAAGCCCAACCATGGAAGATATGTTCGTGATGGGGAAAGTTTAAAGGGATTCCAGTATATAACACAAAAAAACACCCGTATCAGGATTTCCGATACGGGTGTTTTTTTGTGTTATATTATAAAGTCAGCAACCGCTGATTCGCAACCGATTTTTATTTACCACCTTTTGCCTGTTTTAGCGCCTGCGTTGTTGTATAGTATTTTGAGATCATATTAGGAACTTCCCATTCAGGCAGTTTTCCGGCTTTCAAATACTCCATATATTTATTGGCAACTTGCGCAAAGTGTGATTCGTGTCCGGTATCGTATTTGGCTGGAATACTGATTTCCCAGCCTTTTGCATTTTTCTTCAATTCGATACCCGGGAATTTATCCTGAACCTTTTTGAAACCAGCTGTTAATGCTTCTTCGTATCCTTTTTCTTTTGACACCTGTTCGATGTAAAGTACCGGTTTATACTTCTGGTCTTTCCCCTGGCGGACGATCAGGTTGGCTTTGGAGCCTTTCATGATAGAATAGTGCGTATCACCGGTCCCCTCAGGTGCCTGAAAATTCCAGATTACTGAAACTTTCGCATGAACGCCTTTCAGTGTATAATTGATCTCACCATTTGAGTATACATTCAAGGTGCTGTCTTTAACATCTTTTTTCAAAAATTCAGGATAAGTATCCTGCTTTGTTACCAGCTTAAATTGTGATGGCGTAAGCCTGGTTGCGGAGCGTTTTGTAGAAAGGAGTTTTATATCCTTCTGATAATCCAGCGTCACGTTTGGGAAACAGCTCCATTGTACCAGATCAACTAAATGCGTGGTGACATCAACCATCCCTTCTCCTTGCTGGTCAACATCAAAAAACCAGGTAGGACGAACGAGCGCTTCTCCTGAAATATATTTGAAAAAATGGTGAACGCTTTCCTTTGCCACGGCCGGATCGGATGGAGTTCCTTTCTGCAGTGCACCAAAAATATCAGGAAGTTCTGCTAATTCACGCTGCAAAGTATTGGTTATCTCATAACGCTCTGTCATGATATCGTAGAGTAAAACCTTGTTTTTCTCCGCGCTTGTGAAAGCTTCCTTTAAAAGATCAAAACCAGCAGCGTCAATAGCCATCGGTTTATCTGCCAAAACATTCAAACTTGCATCAACAGACTTTTTAATGAAATCAGTTTTTTTCTGGTTATTCCCGGCCAGAACGACCACATTGCCTTTCTTTTCGGAAAGCATTTTTTCTAAAAAATCGGGACCCGTATAGACCTTTTCTTCCCATTTGGTCGGATCTTCTGCTCGGGTATTGTACTTTTCAACCTTGTCAAGATATGCTTTGACATCAGGACCTTCGGATGCATACACATGCACCAGCGGATTGACATCTGAATACATTGACTTTTGAACCAAAGCCGCATGAAAATGACCTGGTTCAACCACGATCAGACTTAACGGTTTTTCTTCCTTCTGTTCTGATTTTTCTTCCTTTTTAGTAGTACATCCCTGATTCAATGCGATAATACCGGTTAAAGCGATTGTCAAAAGTTTTCCCTTCATGTAATCCTGATTGACAGTGGAAAGTTGAAATTGAATAATTTATCATGGTCAGCCGACGGGCTGCACGATTTTACATATAAGACGAATTTTAAGATAATCTCCCCGCACTGTCTTTGTCAATATATAAAATCGCATCCGGGTGTGTGCGCAGGATCGTAGAAGGATAGTGCTCGCTGATATCATCTTCCAAAGTATGCAGGATCGCAGCCGCTTTTTTTGGTCCCGGCACCATGGCATAGGCATAAGTCGCTTTTAAAAGCGCAGGAATGGTGATTGTCAGCGCAGTAGAGGGAACTTCGTTGAATGAATTGAAGCAGGCGTCGTTTACCTGCTGTTGCCTGCAGGCATCATCCAGACTGACCTGTTTTACGACAAGCTGATCGTTAAAAAAAGCAACATGCGGATCGTTGAATGCCAGATGACAGTTTTCTCCTATACCCAGGCACACAATATCGGTAGGGAAATCTGCCAGGAGGCTGGCATACCGGTTACATTCTGCTTCTATATCCGCCGCATTCCCATTCAGATAGTGAACAGAATGAAGGGGTATTTTATCGAACAGCCGCGTCTTTAAGAAATAGCCAAAATTTTGGGGTGCATCATTCGGAAGTCCTACATACTCGTCCATATGAAAGGCGTTAACCCGTTCCCACGCAATGTCTTTCTCCTCAGATAAGGCAGCAAGAAATTCATTCTGCGAAGGTGCTGAAGCAAATATGATGTTGATGAATTCTCTGGTTTTTAATAACGCCCTGATTTTGGCAGCAATGGTTTCAGCAGCCTGCAACCCCAATTCTTGTCTGTTGTCAAAAATTTTTACTTCTAAGTTCCCTGCTTTCATTTTATCCTATTGGTTTGGTTCGGTTAAACGGAGCGTCAAGTGGTTTTTCGGGGATTTATATCTCATGATATTTTTATTATACACCAGCAAGACTCCCCGTAATGCAACCTTTACTCAGCGTCCAAAGCGTCGTATATCACGCGTCCGCCGATGATGGTTTTTTCAATCTCAATATTGTCATCAAAAATGACAACGTCGGCATCTTTTCCGGCAGTAAGTGACCCTTTCCGGTGATGTACATTCATGATTCGGGCAGGCGTCAGTGTGATCATTTTTACAGCTTCCGGCAGTGAAACATCAGCCATCCTGATCATATTCCGAACCAGCCGATCGGCCGTTGCAACACTTCCCGCGAAGGAGGACCGATCAGGCAGCTTGGCTACTCCATCTTCAACAATCACCTTTAAACCTGTTTTCAAAGGGCCCAGCACACTGTCACCTTCCGGCATTCCTGCTGCACGCATTGCATCGGTAATTAAAACAATACGGTCTGGTCCCTTGATTTTCATAATTAACTTCAACAAGGGAGCAGGTAGGTGAATGCCGTCTGCTATGATTTCAACATCCATCGCGTCGATAAGGAAAGCGCTTTCAATCACGCCGGCGAAACGAAAGGCATTTTTACGGGTAACACCAGACATCCCGGAATACAGATGGGTAGCCAGCGTATACCCGTTTTCGAAACCTTCCAGCACTTCTTCATATATGGCGTCGGTATGAGCCAGTGCTGCTAAAACCCCTTTTGTCCCCAAATACTTTGCGAATTCTATCGCACCTTTCAGCTCGGGCGCCGCACTCCATCGGACGATGGACGATGAATGGGCGAGTACTTCCTGATACTCCACAGGATCAGGATCACGGATGTAACGCGGATCCTGAGCGCCACGCTGGTTCATGGCGAAGTAAGGCCCCTCAAGGTGCATACCTAAAAACTGCGCTCCCTTTATATTTTTCTGATGGGCGGTTTCATAGAGATCAAGGGTTGTCAGTAAATCATCTTTTTCGCTGGTCAATGTGGTCGGAACCATGGCTGTTGTTCCATATTGCGCATGGGTTTCGGCAATGGTCAGAAACGCTTCTTCGGTGCCGTCCATAAAATCAGAACCGCCGCCACCGTGAATATGGATGTCTATAAAACCAGGTGCGATGTATTTTCCGTTTGCATCAATACTGAAAGCATTTGATACTTCGATATTTTTCTCACTCACTTCCAAAATTCTGCCGTTTTCAATGATAAGACATCCGTTCTCGATCACCCGGTGTGGCGTCAGAATTTTTCCGTTAATGATTTTAGTTAAAGCCATTCTCTAATTATTTATTCGGACGGTTGTTTTAAAGGATCCATTTCCGGAGCTGATGGCCTCTTATGGCATAAAATACCAGATATAGATAACAAGGAAAAAGTACCCAGTAAGCAGTCCTGACATCATATAAATCTGCAATGTATCCATAAAGCAACGGCATCAGGGCGTTTCCGCACAACCCCATGATCATGATCGATGCACCCAGTTTTGTAAACCTGCCCAGGTCATCAAGTGCGAGTGGCCAGATACCTGCCCATACCAGTGAATTTGCCAAACCCAAAAGCACGACAAACCAGATAGAAATGTCGGTAGTGTGCCCTAGGAAATTGATCTGACCATGCGTAAAGATGATGAGTAATGTGAATAAGATGCCCAGGATCGTGCATACCCTCAACGCGTTAACCTGGCTGATTACTTTCGGGATCAGGGAGATACCAATCAGATAACCACAAATCGTACAAAACAAAGTGTAGGAAGGAAAAACCTTAGCTTCCAGTAAATCGATTCCCATCGAATTGGCATAACTGATGATGGTATCAATGGCAATGACCTGGGTTCCGACATGCAGGAAAATAGCGATCGCGCCAAGAACCAGATGCGGAAACTGAAATATACTTGTCCTGGAAGCATTGGCGCTGGCAACGGCTTCACTTTCATGTTCAGTATCGATCTCAGGCAATGGCGATTTATAGACCAAAAACCCAAGTACAACAAGAAAACTTCCCAAGCCGATGTATGGATTAATAACCCTGCGGATTAATTCGTCCAGTGCGGCACTTTTTTCTGTTGCCGGCATTGTCCCCAGCTGAGCGAACAAATCGGTATCGGTCGGGCGGAGGATCACGGCGGCAAACACAATGGGAGACAAGATTCCTGCCGCCTTGTTACAAATTCCCATGATACTGATCCGCTGTGCTGCTCTTTCCTTGGATCCAAGAATGGTAATGTATGGATTAGCAGCTGTCTGCAAGATGGCCAGGCCGATTCCTATCGTAAATAATCCGAGCAGGAAAATCTCATAGGTTCTGGACATGGCCGCAGGGACAAAGATGAATGCACCCATGGCCATAAACCAGAAACCGATCATCATTCCTTTTTTGAAACCCACCGTCTTAAGCAAGAATGAGGCAGGTACCGACATGACGAAATATGCAATATAAAAGGCAAAAGCGACGAGATATGCCTGGAAACTGGTCAGCTCGCAGGCAATTTTAAAATAGGGTATAAGAATGGAATTGACCCACGAAACAAAACCAAAAATGAAAAACATCAAACCGATGATGACGATAGAAATCATCGTGTCGTTCCTGCTCAACTGGTTCGTTTGAATGGCTGTGTCCCGGACGTTCATCTTTTTAATTTTAAGTTAATCAAATTGTCGGTTCCCAACCCTTCGCGTAGGTACGTTTCCACAATTTCTCTGCTTCCTTGTTATTTTTGATATGTCCGTTTTTAGAGTCAATTTCAAGCGACCCACCGGACCGGACTGCAATGTTTCCCAGCTGGCAAAGTAATGTACTCTGATGGCCTCCAACAATTTCTGCATTGACGGTGATACCTTTTTTAATCCCATCGAAAAAATTCTGGATATGGATCGCGTCTAATGCCTGAGAAGGATCCATTTTATTTCTCGGATCAATCTTGTAATCGTTCTTAACGTCCTTTACCAGTTTGTTTTCCAGGTCATACACTTTGTAGGAGTTTCCTGGTTCAATCTGGATTGAGCCTGTTTCACCATAAAAAACCACACCTACACTGGCGCCTTCATTGGTCCTGCCGTTGCAGCTCCTGCCTTCCCAGGTCATGCCTTTGTCGTTGCCGAAATCCCAGCTTATTACTTGTGTATCAGGTGCTTGCCAATCGTCTTTATAACGATAACGCCCACCCGATGAAGTGACATGGGTGGGGTATTCTACGCCCAGACCCCAGCGCATTAAATCGACCATATGCGTTCCGTTATTCAATGCTTCCCCGGTGCCCCAGTTCCAGAGCCAGTGCCAGTTATAATGAACGATGTTGTCTTTGTACGCAGTTCTTGGCGCCGGTCCCTGCCAGAGTTCAAAATCAAGCCAGGATGGAACTGCCACTTCCTTTCCGATGCCGATCGACGCGCGGTTGTTGGTATACCAGCCTTTTGCAAAATAAGGCCGGCCAATGGACCCGTCAATAACTTCCTTCACACCGGCAGCCACATTAGGCCATGATCGCCGCTGATTACCCATCTGAATAACATTTTTGTATTTTTTTGCAGCAGCAACCAGAAGTTCTCCTTCGTTTGGGTTGTGACTGCATGGTTTTTCAAGGTATACATGTTTGCCAGCTTTCGATGCGAGAATTGCAGCAGGTGCATGCCAGTGATCCGGCGCTGCGACGACAAGGGCGTCCATATCCTTATCTTCAAGCGCTTTTCTGAAATCCGGCTGGTTTTTGGGTTTTGAACCTGAAAGCTCTTCCACTTTGGCGATACACTTAGCCGAAGCCCGGGAATCCACATCGGAAATGTAAATTACTTCGCAGTTTGGCTGTAAAGCATAATTGCTGGCAAGTGCGAATCCACGACTGTTTACACCCATGATCCCGACGCGCACCTTTTCATTGGCACCGACAATTTTAGCATAACTTTTCGGGCTGAATCCGGGCAAAATCCCTCCGAATGAAAGTAAAGCAGTGCCTGCCAGAGTATTCTTAATAAAATCTCTCCTGGAGTTTCCCGGATTTTGATCCGGCGAAATGGTAAGATCCTTATTGAAGTCGTCAGTATCTTGCATAGTACCAAGCGTTTTAGGTTTTTAAATCAGGTTATCGGCCATGATTATTCCGGCCTAAGGTATAACTTACAAAGTGCAGGAAAGCGGATAAATACTTGTGAAACCCGGCTTTCAAAGCACGTATTAAGCAACAGAATCGGGGCAGTTTAGGTCAGACACAACTATATCATACCTTTTACGTATCAGGCTATACGCCTTTATTTCGAAGATTTTCGGATTTTTGCCTTTGACAAAACACTTTCAAGAGAAACACTTTTTCCTCCCTGACGTTTACTTTCATCGGCAGCCTCCATAAAAGCAAAAATCTCAATGGTTTCTTCCTGTGTTACGGGTACAACGCCAGTTTTGAAATACCTGATGATATCAGCCAGCAATGGCTCGTAACCTGCATAAGGACCTAGAATTTTATTACCGTCCCGGGTGAAGACTGTTCCGCCATAATCGTGTTTTCCCGTCCTTGTTCCGCGGAATGTTCCGGTTCTCCCATCTTTCCAGATACCCACAACAATATCCGTGTCTGGTGTGCTCACCCGGGTTACACTTGTACAGCCTGTTCCCATGACGGTGTATAAGGTTTCCACGCCATGTATTCCATACCAAAAAAAGTCAGGATGTGTTTTTTCCAGAACAGCAGGACTAAAAGTATCAGCACCCAGCACTTTTGTTTTATCGATTTCCTCTATGCCTTTAATATAACGAAGCGATGACGCTGAAAAAACGGGTATGTTGTATTTTTTTGAAGCTTCAAATATTGCAATCGTGTCAGACAAAGTCCCGGCTACCGGTTTGTCTATAAACATTCTTTTACCAGCTTTGAAAACTTCAAGAGCCTGTTCCAGGTGAAGCCTTCCGTCGTTGGTTTCAAGCAAAACAACATCTACTTTTGACAGAAGGTCTTGAATCGAAGCAGAAATTTCGACACCTAGTTTCTTTACGTCTTCGGTGTAGCCGGCAATTCTTTTCACGCTGGATTCAATGTCTTTGCTGCCCTGCGGATATGCGGCTACTACTTTGTAACCATCATAAACCGGGTCTGGCGAAGCAGCATTCAGCGCCTTGGCAAAGGCTACGCTATGAGAGGTGTCTAGTCCGATGATACCGACTTTTTTTCCATCCACAGGTTTACCCAAGGCCGGTAACGAATCAACTAACTGTAATGCAATGCCTGAAACAATGGTGGTTTTAATGAATGATCTCCGGTTGTAAGAATTCATCAAGAAAAAGATATAGGTTTAGGAATAGCTCCGAAAATCATCAATTTCGGGTACGTACCCGTAAATATACAAACAAATTAGAAAATGCCGTATTCTTTTAAAATTAAATAATAAAATTTTGCAGACCTTGATCCGTAGCTTCTGATCATGTTGAAGCTAACAAAAAAACCAGGATTTTGTCTGTGTTTTAATTCTGGTAAAATTCATGATTTTCCTTTGTGATGATATCTATTGGCATATACTGAATTTTTTCAACAACATTGCCCAAAACCAGCGTCTGATGTAAGGCCATGACTGCTCGGTATGCCTGTTCTTCTGGTTTATGACAAATCAGAAAGTCGATAATGTTATTGTTTAGAAATTGCAGGTTTTCTTTAATAAAATCATAACCGATCAAAGCGATGTTGTTTTTATTGCTTTTTTGTAAAAAAGTAGCAACAGTAAAAACCCTGGAATTGGTTACAAAAATGGCTTCTATATCTTCGTTTGCATGAAATACGGATGTCAGATGTCTGGCAACAGATAAGTAATCCGTTTCCCTGATATCGATCCGAACAATCTCATTTTCCATGTGGTTGTCTTTAAAATATGCTCTGAAGCCTTCTTCAATCTGGAGGTAATTGTAGTTTTCAATTTCTTTCGAGATATTGACTACCAAAACCTTGTTTTTGATTTTTAGTCTGTAAGTCAGGAGTTTAGCGCCTACATATCCGCTTTTTAACAAATGCGGTCCGATATAGGCAAGGCTGCGCTGTCCAGGGATATTAGAATCAATGAAGACATAGGGAATTTTTAATTTCTGACACTCCTCTGTAAAACGCCTGGACTGCTCAATAAAGGACGGTGAAAGCAAGACACCCTGGACGCCTTTTTCAAGAATTAATTTGCATTGGATAACAAAGGAATCTGCATCACTGAGATCAAAGAAGAATGGAATTGTTTGAATTCCATATTTTTTTATTTCAGCATCTGCTCGCTGCATGCCACGCAAAGGAGCATCCCAGAAATCGGTTTCTTCAGAAACGCGCGGAATGAGAACGGCTAGGACAATGATGTTTTTTGATGCCAGACGGCTTGCGAGGATATTAGGCTGATAATCCAGTTCCTTGATGATCTCATTAATTTTCTTTTTTGTTTTTTCTGAAACACCGGTACGGTTATGGATTACCCGGTCGACCGTAGCGATGGAAACATTGGCCCGGCGCGCTATTTCCTTTACACCGAAATATATAGAGTCTTTTTCCATTCAGATAGAAATTATTAATAATACGACCGCTTGGATGCGTCGATTATCAAAACCAGTGCATAACTAGATTAGATCGAATGTAACGAGCCTTTTCTAAATAACAAAAAAGATAAGTCTGGTAAGGCTATGTGTTTGATGAAATTTGAGTATTTCATGTTCCTATTCAACAGGCTTGGCAGCCTGTCTTTTTATATGAATGTATTTTGAAATAATCCTTAGTATCCCTATGACAGGGTTCAAGAACTCCGGCAGACTGGCAGTTATACATCGGCTGGCGATGTCCCGATCAGAAAGTAAATGGACTTCATTTCACCTCTGATCATTCTGATTATAACATACCTTACAAATTTTCCATCTTTGTAACCGCAATATCTGCATCCTCATAGGGTAGATAAATTTTAAACAAGCTGAGAAAGTTCTTTTGCCTATGCGGAATTGTGTTAAAGTGTCCATGTTCGTTTGCGCCATTATTTCAGCAATAACTACTGCTGCCTCTTTTGGGCAAGCGGAAAAAAGAAAATTAATTTTTGCTGACAACTTTGATAAGTCACTGGATACCAGTAACTGGATTCCTGAAATTGCTCAGCAGCCACATTCTTCCGTAACTGTCGGCCAGGGTCAGCTCATTCTGGACACGCAGGGAGGGGTCACGGTCTGGCTTAGTAAATATTTAGACGGAAATATCGAAATCCGGTATGACTGGACCGTTGTTGTTGACGGCCGCAAAAACGACCGCCTGTCAGATCTGAACCAGTTTTGGATGGCGCATGATCCTGAAAATCCGAATTTATTTACAAGAAAAGGTGTCCTTGAAGAATACGATTCACTTGCGCTGTATTATGTAGGGATGGGTGGAAATACAAATACAACCACCCGCTTTCGGAAATATCCGGGAAATGGCACGCGTGTTTTAGTCCGGGAATATCTGGACCCGGAACATTTATTGGCACCCAATCATACATACAAAATCAAAATTCTCGTAAAAAACGGCGTTTCAGAATTTTGGGTAGATGGCGTGCGTTATTTCTATTTTAAAGATCCGGCTCCGTTGACAAAAGGTTATTTTGGATTCCGGTCCACAAAGTCAAGACATTTCATCGACAATTTTCAGGTTTACCGGTTAGAATAAAATTTATTAACTTATATAGCCTATATAATTTATAGATTATTAAATTTGCCAACTAAATATCATAACAGATTGGCAGATTCGATTCAACAGGAGCAACATTTACTTTATGCTTTGTCGCAAAGCGATGAGGATGCTTTTGCTGAAATCTATAAAAAGTATTGGAAATTACTTCATGATATTGCTTACAAACGCCTGGGTGATGAGGATCAGGCAAAGGATGTGGTTCAGGATATTTTCGTAGGTCTTTGGGATCAGCGCGAAAATCTGGCGATCGATAATCTAAAAGCCTATCTTCAGACTGCTGCCCGGTATCAGGTTTATAATCTGATTGCAAAACAGAAGGTCAACGACACTTACTTTAAATATCTTTCGTCATTCGAAACGTATTTTGGTGCAGCAGACCAAAATGTAATCTATTCGGAATTACAGGAAAAGTTTGGCTTAGTTCTGAAGAACATGCCAATAAAAAGAAGAGCCGTTTTTGCGCTCCGGTATGAAGAAGGTATGACTACCCAGGCGATTGCAGAAAAATTGCAAATCACACAGAAAACAGTGCAAAATCAATTGATCAAAGCGGTCGATACGATTAGAGATGCTTTGCTGATTTTATTTATCATGATCGGATATTTACTTCGTTGATCATGCCAGGTATAACTAAGCAGTAGGTTCTTCCTTCTGCTGCTCACGCATTTCTTTCCTGAAACCCAATGGCTCCGGGCTCCGGCTTCTGGTGTTTTCTTTTACATTACTACTTAACGGAATAAAGATTCTCTGCCTCAAATTGACTTTTTGCTGGTGATAAGCTTACTGAAAAAAAAGTTTTTTGAAACCCTGCATAGGACTTTTGCCATTCAGTTTGACTAGTTAGTATATAGACTAATTGTCAAATGAATAAACAGATACTTGTAAAACTGATAACCAGATATTTAAATAATCAAACTACGCCGGAGGAAGATGATGTTCTGAAAGCGTATGATGATTCATTTGATAAAGAAGCTGCACGTGCGCTTTCTGAAAGTCAAGAAGTAAAGCTGGAAAATGAGATTTTTCAACGTATCACTTCCAGAATTGGAAATGACAGGCATGAAAAAGTAATTCGTCGAAATCGGTTCAGAACGTTGCTTACGGCTGCTTCGGTTTTGCTTGCTGTTGGCTTTGCATGGCTTTCTTACATGCACTGGAACTCCATCCTGAATATCGTTTCTCCGGTTCAATATACCGAGCTGGTGGTTCGATCCGGAAAACTTTCAAAAATCACGCTGGCCGATGGTACGCGAGTCACGCTTAATGCAGGCAGTAAACTCAGGTATCCTGACAGATTTCGGGAAGCTCTCCGGGAAGTTCGCTTGGAGGGTGAAGGATTTTTTGAGGTGACCAGAAATCCCGACCGGCCTTTTGTCGTCCGGACCGAAAAACTGCACGTTCAGGTATTAGGAACAAGCTTCAATATCCGCTCATATAAGGAAGACAAGCGCATGGAAGTTTCGGTGATGACCGGAAAAGTGGCAGTTGATTCCGATAAAAAAGGGGAATCGGTCTTATTGGCTCCTCAGCAAAAAGCAAGTTATATCGTGGCAACAGGAGCGTTGGAAAAGGCGCAGTGTGAAAGTGCCGATGAAATAGCCTGGCAAAATGGCGTGCTGAACTTCCGGAATAACTCGATGAAGGAAGTTGCGCGTGTCCTTGAAAGGAAATTTGATATACGTATTAAGCTGAATGCCAAGATGGAAAACTGTAACGTATATGCTCAGATCGGTAACGAGCCGGTGGATTTGACGCTAAGAGCGCTGACCCGTCTGATGAATGCGAAACTTAAAAAAGTCGATGATATTTACCACATCACAGGTGCTGGCTGCACATCCATTTAAACTAAAATGAAAAAACAGAATCCCCCTTAACTAAAAAACTCCCTGCTGAAACAGGGAGCAAATCAAATGCATAAGGTAACTGTGAAAATGTCGGCCTCGGAAACCAATACTTTTTCACCCATCATGAACACCTAATTTAATTTTAAAAGTATGAAATCAAAATCGTTTACTAAACGATCTTATCTTTTTGCGATGAGGATATCCGCTGTTTTTATACTGATAACGACGATTGCCAGTGCAGTCGCGTGGTCGGACACTGCTCAGGCACAAAAAATCCTTGAACAGAAAACATCATTTTCGGTTCAGAATAAATCCCTGCCGGAAGCATTAGATCAATTGTCTGCCCAGACAAAAGTGAAATTTATGTATGCTGCGGAAGTCTTGAAAAAAACGGGCAAAGTTTCTGTTAATGCGAAAAACCAGACTGTCAGATCGATCTTGTCAGGGATCTTAAAACCCAATCATCTGGATTATGAGGTGGAAGGAAATTATGTTCTGATCAAAACGGAACATGTTAAAGCAGTCCCTGCGAAACCTAACGTTGCAGCGCTGGCCATTGCTGTACAGGATATCCTGATCAAAGGCAGGGTTACCGATGAAAAAGGGGAAGCTTTGCCTGGTGTCAACGTACTTGTAAAAAGCAGTAAAGTCGGTACTTCGACCGATATTAACGGGGATTTTCAGCTAAATGGGCCTGAAAACGGAACCCTCGTATTTTCCTTTGTCGGTTATAAAGCGCAGGAGGTAACGATCAGGAATAGTGATAATATTGCAGTAAGTCTCGCTCCTGATCAAAGCGTGCTTGATGAAGTTGTGGTGGTAGGGTATGGCACGCAGAAAAGAAACAGTCTGACCAATGCTGTATCCACTATTTCGGGAGAAGATGTTGCCCGTCGGCCAGTTTCCAATATCCAGCAGTCTTTTCAGGGGCTTATGCCTGGTGTTGCGGTGAATGATCTGGGTGGCTCACCCGGGAAATCCAGTGCAACGATCCGGGTGAGAGGGATTACTACGTTTAACATCAACAGCAACAGTACGAGTGGTTACGATCTTGGAAAAAATGACGCCCTTATCATTGTTGATGGTATAGAACAGCAGCTGAGTGATATTAATCCGGATGACATCGAGTCTGTTTCCGTTTTAAAAGATGCTGCTTCAACGGCGATATATGGTTCTCGTGCCACAAATGGTGTAGTTTTGATCACCACGAAAAGGGCGAAAGGAAGTAAGATTCAGGTAGATTACCATGGATATTATGCGCTTCAGAAATCTAACAACGTTCCCAAAATGATGGGCCTGGAAGCGTATATGCGTGAGCAGGTCTCAGCGTTCACCAATGCGGGAGCGCCTGTTCCGGCGCGTTTTTCAGAGGAATCAATCCAGGCTTATGTTCATGCGACAGATCGCGAAAAATATCCATTGCCGAATACCTGGTTTGAAACTTTACTACGCACTGCACCACAGCAAAATCACAGCTTATCGATTGCAGGCGGAAGCGACGTTCTGCGGACACGCCTGAGCATCCGTTATCAGGATCAGGACGGGGTGATTCAAAATTTTGGCAATAAAATCGGTGAGTTCAGGCTGAATTCTGACTACGAGGTTTCAAAGAGAATCCGGGTTAGTGCGGACATTAATTACCGTTACAACAGTACTGAAAATCCAACGACAAACACGGATGCAAGTACCGGAGCGATAACCCAGCCTTTAAACAATTTCTTCCACGGTTCTTTGTGGGCTGTTCCCAAGTATGCCGACGGAACTTATGGTTTGAGCACGCAGGGGAATAATCCTTTGATGTTTCTGGAAATCGGAGGACAATCATTGCAAAAAACAGATTACCTGGCGGGTTATGTAAAAGGGGAGTTTGAAATCCTGGATGGTTTAACTTTCTCAACACAAATTGCCGGAAGAGGACTTTTTACTCAACAGAAAAACTACACGAATTCGTACGTCAATACCGACAAGAATACCAATATTACAAAAACAATTGCGATCAATAACTTGTATGAAAACAGGAATAACCTGCGTGAATACACGATTAATAATCTTTTAACCTATGAAAAAGGTTTTGCAAATCATAACCTGAAAGCGTTGGTCGGTTATTCGCAGATCGGCAATACGCAGACATTTCTTCAGGCATACCGTGAACGTTTTTTCAGCAATGATATCGGTTCAATCGGGCAGGGTGCAAATGATGCGACAAAAAATAATGCTGGAAGAGATGCTGTTTATGGTCTGAGGTCATTTTTTGGGCGTATTAACTATGATTATGATGGCAAATATTTACTGGAAGTAAATGGTCGGTATGACGGATCATCGAAATTTACAGGCTCAAAACAATACAGTTTCTTTCCTTCGTTTTCTGCCGGATGGCGTATTTCGAAAGAGAAATTCTGGCAGGGAATCGAAAGCACGGTTAATGATCTGAAGTTCAGGGGTTCCTGGGGTATTACCGGAAATCAGTCGGTCGACCTGTACAGCTATTATGCTGCATTGACAGCTGCCGGATATAGCTTTGGCGGTCTTCCTGTGCAGGGATACCGACAGAATACGCTCGAAAATACGAGCCTTGGGTGGGAATCGACAACCCAGCTGGATTTAGGTTTGGATGCATCGTTCCTTCGTAAAAAATTAAATCTTACCATTGATTATTACCGCAAACAAACCGATGATATTTTGTTGAACCTCGATATTCCTTCCACGATCGGGTTGACGGCGCCGCCGCAAAATGCAGGTTCAGTCGAGAATAAAGGCTGGGAGTTCAGTCTGAACTACCGCGGAACGCCAACAGCAGCAGGTTTCCGGTATAACGTTGGTGGAAATTTAAGTATTAATCAAAATCTGGTAACAGACCTGAAAGGAACAGGTCCCTACATTACCGGTTCTGATATTGATCCACGTTATATCATCAAAAAAGGATTACCGATCAATACGCTTTGGGGATATAAAACAGACGGGTTGTTTCAAACGCAACAGGAAATTATTGATTACAAGGCTACCTATGCTGCCAATACAAAACCCGGAGATGTTAAATATGTTGATTTGAACGGCGATGGGAAAATCGATGCGAATGATATGACCAACATAGGCAATTCATTTCCTAAATATACTTTCGGGGTGAATGCTGACTTTTCTTTCAAGAATTTTGACCTGAATATTCTTTTTCAGGGTGCCGCAAAGGTGGATTCGAGACTGGCAGGTGCTTTGGCTGAAATGGGAAATCAGGAAGGTTTTACACATGAAATATATACCAACAATTACTGGACTCCTGAAAACACGAATGCGCGTTTTCCACGTCCCGTTAAATATGATCTGCGTAATGTGGCTACCTCCGACAGACTGGTTTTGGATGGTTCATATTTAAGGCTAAAAAATGTGCAGCTTGCATACAATATTCCCTCGCTTGTCACCCGGAAAATACATTTGAACAAGGTCCGCTTTTATGTTTCTGCGACCAATTTATTTACGATATCAAAACTGAACGAGTGGAATCTTGATCCGGAAGCACCATCCGGACGCGCAGTATATTATCCGCAGACCGCGTTGTATACGGCTGGACTAAACCTTCAATTCTGATCGAAAATTCTAAGTCTGAATGATTATGAAAAAGTATAAAATAAAAACACTGATCCTGTCTGCTTTGGCCATGAGCGCCGGCCTTTTGATTTCCTGCGACAATGATCTGCTGGAAACCGTTCCAAACGACCGCCTTTCTGTTGATGTTTTCTGGAAAACGGAAAATGATGCAAAACTGGCCGTCAACGCGCTCTATCTGGATCTTGACAGCACCAATATTGTAACCTGGGACGCGCTGACGGAAATTGCTCACACCAATCAGAATTTTGACGTGCAGGCTTATATTGAACTGGGTTCTTATGATGCGACCAGTTCAAAACCTTACAACGAATGGCGTAGGGCTTATCGGGGTATTCGTGCCGCCAGTTATTTTCTGGAAAATGTAGATAAAGTTTCTTCGGCGAATACCGCCCTGATCAATCAGCTGAAAGGTGAGGCAAAAACGTTGCGTGCGTATCAATACATCAAACTCGCCGGATTCTTTGGCGACGTTCCACTGGTTACTACTTCGATCACGATTGATGAGGGAAGAGCATTAAAACGCACCCCTGTTTCCGAAATATGGGATTTCGTAGATAAGGAACTCACTGATGCGGCAGCTCTTTTGCCAGTTGCTTATCCGGCCGCGGACAAGGGCAGGGTAACAAAAGGTGCGGCTCTGGGATTGGCTGCCAGGGCTAACCTCTTTGCAGGCCGATTCCAGAAAGCGGCGGACGCGGCGGATCTGGTCATTAAGTCCGGTGTGTATAGTTTATACGAATCATACGAAAAATTGTTCAGTTATGCTGCGGAGAACAACAAGGAAGTGCTTCTCGACAGGCAGTTTATCAAAGACACCTATCGGATTAATCCGTTCTTTTTACTGGGTCCATACAGCCAGAAAAACAGTACAAGCAGTTACGTACCTACCAAAGCCCTGGTCGACATGTATGAGACCCTGGGTGGGAAAAAGATCACAGAGGCTGGCAGCGGGTATAATGCAGCCACGCCATATCTAAACCGGGATCCGCGTTTAAAATATTCTGTCTTCCTTGAAGGCGATATCCTACCAAGCGGGATAACTTTTAAGCCACAGCCATCCAGCGGCACGGCAGATGCGATAGGCAGCACTTACATCGCTTCAACAACTGGTTTTAATATCAAGAAATATGTGCTAAATGACGATTTTACGGATCCGTCAAACGGCGGAATTAATATCATCCTTTTACGTTATGCAGAAGTTTTACTTACTTATGCAGAGGCAAAAATTGAATTAGGCCAGACTGACGCATCGGTGATCAGTGCGATCAACGTGGTCAGAAATGGGAGAAGTGATGTTAAACAGCCGTCAGTAACCAGTACTTCGCAAGCTGAGTTGCGTGAAATCGTCCGTCGGGAAAGAACGGTCGAGCTGGCTTTTGAAGGGCAGCATCTATTCGATATCCGCCGGTGGAAAACAGCTGAAAAGGTAATGCCGGGACCTGTCTACGGAATTACATATAAAGATGCAAACGGCGCTTTGGTAACCGTTCAGGTCGTGGCGGTCAACAAGGTTTTTGATGTTGCACGTCATTATTTGTGGCCCATTCCTCAAAAAGAAAGGGATTTGAATCCATTGTTAACACAAAATACAGGTTGGTAATATGCACTTTATTAAGAAAGTAAAATTCGTCCTTTTATCCCTTTTTGTTTTTGGGATAACACTTTTGATGGTAGCCATGGCACCAGTGCCCGCTTCCAAAACGCCTAATATTGTCCTGTTTTTCATTGACGATATGGGTTATGGAGATTTGTCTGTTACCGGTGCATTGGGATACAAAACCCCGAATATCGATAAACTGGCCGCAGAAGGAACCCGGTTCACAAACTTCATGGCAGCGCAGGCAGTGTGCAGCGCTTCCCGTGCCGCGTTGCTGACGGGTTGTTATCCCAACCGGGTTGGTGTCTTTGGTGCATTCGGCCCGAAGGAGAAAGTCGGGCTGAATCCGAAAGAAGAAACGATCGCTGAAGTTTTGAAAGCAAATGGTTATGCGACGGGGATTTTTGGTAAATGGCATTTAGGCAGTGACTCCATTTTTCTACCTTTGCAGCAAGGCTTTGATGAATATTATGGCGTCCCGTATTCTCATGATATGTGGCCTCTGCATCCTTGGCAGGAAAAGGCACAGTATCCACCGCTTTTCTGGATTGAAGGAAACAAGCAGGTAAAAGAAATCAGGAATCTGGATGATGCTGCTTCCATAACACCAACTGTCACCGAACGTGCCGTTTCTTTTATCAGAAAAAATAAGAAAAAACCGTTCTTTTTATATGTACCCGAACCGATGCCGCACGTGCCGCTGGCTGCCTCTGCTAACTTCAGAGGCAAAAGCGAAAGGGGGCTTTTCGGTGATGTGATCTCAGAACTGGATTGGTCTGTCGGCCAGGTCATGAAAGAGCTGAAAACACAGGGGCTGGACGATAACACGATCGTGATTTTTACAAGTGATAACGGTCCCTGGCTAAACTATGGAGATCATGCGGGTTCGGCAGGCGGTTTTCGTGAAGGAAAAGGAACTTCATACGAAGGTGGTCAGCGTGTACCGGCAATTATACGTTGGCCGGGTGTTGTGCCTGCGGGACGAATTTCAAATAAATTGTTATCAAACATCGATATTCTGCCCACTCTGGCCAGGCTGACCGGCTCAAAATTACCCAAAGAAAAAATTGACGGGATGGACTTTGTCGATTTGCTGAAAGGCGACGATACGAAAACACCACGCGAAAACTTACTTTATTATTATCGTAAAAACAGTCTGGAGGCAGTGCGTAAACACGACTGGAAATTGGTTTTCTCACATCCGGGACGTACTTATGAAGGTTCCCTGCCGGGTAAAAACGGTCAGCCGGGACCTGCTCCTGAAAACCACCCGATCCCGCTTGCCTTGTATAACCTGGCCCGTGACCCCGGCGAGCGGTATAACGTGTATGAGCAAAATCCTGAGATCGTAGCTGAGCTGGAAAAAATTGCCGAAGCCGCCAGAGAAGATTTAGGAGATGATCTTCAACAACGCGCCGGGAAAAATAACAGACCGTTAGGGTCTGCGGAAATGAAGTAAAAAAATGTTAGCAGATAATCCCTTTCATGAAAAGCTGTTTAAAAAACTAAAATATTTTTAAAACCAGCTTGTTTGTATCAAAACAAAATCTTTACTTTGTCTATCAAATAAGTAGAGTATATTGTTTAGTTGTGATTTTTACATACGGTATTCAATAAGATTTTTGATTGAAGATATAGATCCATTCCTGATACCCGGGAGACAGCACAAACCGGACTTGCCGGATTTTCGGTGGTTGTCAATTCAAGCATGCCCGGCTGGGCTGTCACGGGGTATCAGGATTGGTAAATTTATCAGGATTGACTGCACAATAAACGTCAGAAATTTCTTCCTTTACAGATTAATAACTGATTGCGGAAACGAGCGTTTTAAGGCTGACTTTCTCAGCAGGCATCAGGACATCAATACAATAGATACAGACATAAACTTTTTCAGCAAGATGTCTGATCTGTTTTACTACGATTAAGTAATAATAATGAAAAAATTCCTACTCCTGGTTCCTTTGTTCATTTTTGTTTTTTCCGGAAACCTATCTGCACAAAGCGGCAAATCAAAACGTCCAAACATCATTTTTATTCTGGCCGATGACCTGGGTTACGGTGACGTCGGTTTTAATGGTCAGAAACTCATCAAAACTCCAAACATAGACAGGCTGGCGGCTGAAGGTATCAGGTTTCCTCAATTTTATGCGGGAACCTCCGTTTGCGCACCATCCCGTTCCTCGCTGCTGAGTGGAAAACATACCGGTCATACATACATACGTGGTAACAAGGGTGTCGATCCGGAAGGCCAGGAGCCTATCGCTGACTCGGTAGTCACGATTGCGGAAGTTTTGAAAAAAGCAGGATATACAACAGCTGCGTATGGAAAGTGGGGATTGGGCCCGGTTGGTTCCTACGGCGACCCAAACAAGCAGGGGTTTGATCACTTTTATGGCTATAATTGCCAAAGCCTGGCGCATCGCTATTACCCTGATCATTTGTGGGATAATCAAAAAAGGGTTGTATTGGAGGAGAATCAGAACCTGATCAGTAACAAGCAATATGCGCCTGACCTGATTCAGAAACAAGCGCTGGACTTTGTTGATTCGAGGAATTCTAAACAACCATTTTTCTTATTTCTTCCCTATATACTGCCTCACGCGGAACTGATTGTTCCGGAAGATAGTATTTTTCAATATTATAAGGGGAAATTTGAAGAAGAACCTTATAAAGGGGCCGATTATGGACCTGGCGCCAAAGACGGTGGATATGCTTCGCAGAAATATCCGCATGCTGCGTTTGCAGCAATGGTTTCACGGCTGGACTTATACGTGGGCCAGATTCTGGACAAACTAAAAGAAAAGGGACTGGATAAGAATACCCTTGTCATCTTCACAAGTGATAACGGTCCGCATGTGGAAGGTGGCGCTGATCCCACATTCTTCCATAGCAGCGGTGGGTTCAAAGGGGTGAAAAGGGACCTTTATGAGGGAGGAATTCGTGAGCCATTTGCTGCCCGGTGGCCTGGTATCATCAAGCCGGGAACTGCCAGTCATTTTGTTGGTGCATTCTGGGACATCCTGCCTACATTCGCAGAACTGGCCGGAGCGAAGATACCCGTAAATATCGACGGAATTTCTTTCGTCCCCGCGCTGACAGGGAAAGGCGTTCAGCAGAAGCATGACCATTTGTACTGGGAATTTCATGAACAGGGCGGTCGCCAGGCTGTGAGACAGGGGAATTGGAAAGCAGTAAAATTAAATGCGGCCGAAAAACCGAATGGCCCCGTGGAGCTTTACGATCTTTCCAAAGATTCGGGAGAAAGAATAAATGTTGCTTCCAGGTTTCCTGACAAAGCAAAAGAGTTAGGTAAAATTATGAAACATTCGCATATCCCCTCCGCGATATTCCCTTTTGGAAAAGAAGGAAAATAGATCGCCGGGATTTGTGACAGCATGATTCAACGATCATGGAAATTAGTATCAAAGCGGATCTGCTTTGGTACTTTTATTTTTTTGAACGGGCTTTATTGATTCTACGCCAACCACTGGAATGTATCCTTTCGTACCGTCAGCAAGTTTAACCCTGAATCCTTTTGACAGCTCACCCAAAATCCTGACCGTATCGTTTTTGGAAAGGATACGAATCTTTTCGGCGTTAGAAAAGGCAGGTGAAAAATACAAGTTTGCTTTTGACCGGAGCCTTACGGTATCTCCCAGCCATTTCGATGTTACCGGAAGACCCGGCAATTTTTCCTTTTTGTCGTTAATAAATGGAAAGGGATCTACTGCGCCTGAACCGCGTGCATAGATCCCAAAGTGCAGGTGTGGGGTTGTGGTAATGGCATTTCCGGTGTTGCCTACCAAACCCAGCGTATCGCCCCGAACGACACGCTGCCCAACTGAAACCAACTGGCTGTCCAGGTGTGCATAATACAACGAATAAGGACTTCCGTTTGGCGAGAGAAACACAATTTTTCCGCCGAGGTTGTTTGTTCCTGTTTGGGTAATAAAACCATTATCAGAAGCAACGACTGGTGTGCCGCGCGGTGCCTTGATATCGATGCCTTCATGTGAACGGACTCCGCCATCTCGTTGTGCGCCCCAAAAACTGATCAGATTTTGCATGCCATAACTGGCGATAGGGAAAGTTAAGGAAGGCAATGTGGTCAGCGCTAATGAAACTTTCAGGGTTTCATTCAGGCCTGTCTGCAAACGCAGCAACAGCGTATCGCCTCCGTGATCTGATAAGACAAGTTCATTTTCTCCTGTTTTCAGATACTCGATCCGCTGTGGTTTGCCATTCGTTTTGATCCTGTAAAGTTCCATGAAGAATTTGGAAGCCGAGTCTTCTGTATTTTTGGAAGGTGTAATGACCAGCTTTCTTCCTTCGGGTATTTTCAAACGGATGGACTGTGCGGGTATAGAGTCACCCAGGAAAAATCTTTCCTGATATGGAGCTGTTGAAAAGAGTGCGTCGGTTAAAACGCTCCTGCTTACCCGAAACCAGGTTTGTCCGGCCACCGATTTTTCAAGCTTTGCCTTGTACAGTTCCTGCTCATAATGCTCCTGCGGTGTCACAGGAAACCAGTGAGACACCGGTACAGGCTTGCAACCGGATAGATAAACAATACCCAACGCTACCGATAAGCACCTGATCGCAAGTTTTGAAACATGATTTGTTATTGCCATACTACGGATGGTAATAAATTCATGCCATGAGAACCCTAATTAAAAGCTTATTATACCCGGAAATAAATGGTTTCGGTAGCCTTGTCCTCGTCACCGTCAGGTGAAATATTGTAGGCTGTTATGATCAGACTGTTATCATCGACCAGCTCGACCACGGTCCGCCAGCCCCAGGGTTCCGGAATCTCTGCACCTCCGTAACTTCCCAGCACTGAAAAGCCATTTCCGGTCATGTTTCCCTCAGACAGCATAATACCTGTTCCCATATGAAAACTGTCAACCCAGGAACTCTGAACTTTGTCATTGGAAAGATCAAAACCGTACGTAACAATTCCTTCAAAGGATGCGCCGGAAAGACTTCCCTGGTATTCATGTATAAGAAATCGGCCTCCGAGAATGGGTCTGATCACGCCTTTCATCAAAGATTCATCGGCGACGACCCCAGGTTCGAACCAGGTTTTGGTCATTCCTTCCCAATGGCCGGTTAATGCATGAAGTTTTTGATGAATACCGGATTCAAGCGAAATTTCAAATTTGCTCTTGCTCATAATTTTTTGTTTTCAGGAACGCTGACTTGGGTCGCCTTCGCCCGGCCTTTGTCAGACAAGGCATGCACCGAAGATCTTTTCATTGCTTTTATAAAGTCGACTTTTTTAAAGCGTAAAGCACTCCAGTCTTCATCAATCGCCACCATCCTGACTGGCTCCAGCTCGTAAGCGCCCATTATCGTCCAGCCCGTGTCTCGGTTGAAATCGCACTTGTATCGTTTGGAAGTGCCTTTTGGATAACACATCCATAACAAAGCATCTCCTTTTAAAAGGTGTGCAATCAAAGGAATGACTGCATCGATCTCACTTTGCTTTGTTACAAAAATGATGATGAATTCAATTTCTTCTAAATCCAGTAATGACGTGACTACGACCGTCTCCTCCATTATACTTTCCACATGAACCTGAAAAGACAAAGGCGCGTTGAGAATGACCACTTCTTTCTGGTTTTTGAGATTTAGTTTTTTAAAAACAGCATCCATCATTAATTGTTCAGATTCTTGTTTGAAATTTACGGTATTTTCCGGTAAAAAACATATTCGGATTTGAATACGTTTTCGCGCTAATAGACATAAATACATATAGCATTAATCTGTTTCGTTACAGGACAAAATTAAGTATATTGGACATTCCAAATACTTGTAAAGAAAATCTCCGCCCTCAGAATTGGAGAAGCGTTTTATATTAGTCATGACTTTAATAAAAAATGATGGTACAATTAGCCCTTTTAATTACAAACAGGCACCGTTTGTTGAGCGTGGCCGCTATCCTTGATGTTTTCGAATCTGTCAATCGTTTTTACGAATCCCGGAACGAACCTACTTTTTTTGAGATAAAATTATTAAGTCTTATCCCGGATTCCCAGGTTATGACATTTGGGAAATATAAACTTAACCTGCCCACAGTGACAGAAAAGCAGGATCTGATATTGATTCCGGCTTTTGAATCGGATGTTACCAAAGAAGCTGTGGGAGAAAATCTGAGTTTGATTCCATGGCTGCAATGGCAATATGAGCAGGGAGCGGAAATTGGCAGTTTTTGCACCGGTGCTTTTCTGCTGGCGGCAACGGGTCTGCTGGATGGAAAGAGCGCAACGACGCATGTCAACGCAACGGCCAGTTTTGCTGCTGCTTTTCCGGCCGTGCGTCTGTATGGCGACGCTGTCATTACTGGAGAAGGGGGAATTTATACGAGCGGAGGTGCGACAAGCAGTTTTCAGTTAATGCTTCATCTGATCAAGTTATATTGCGGGAGAGAAGTTACCATTCACATCGCCAAGTTGTTTGCCATCGACATGGATCGTGAGCAGCAGGCGTATTTTGGTACGTTTCAGCCTCCGCAAAATCATGGTGACAACATTGTTTCGATGGCACAGAAGAGAATTGAAAACGCCTATCAGGATGTCAGCACGATAGAAGAAATGATTCAGGATATTCCAGCCAGCCGCAGGAATGTAGTGCGGCGGTTTAAACTTGCCACGGGCGTGACACCCATTGAATATCTGCAAAAAACGAGAATAGAAGCAGCTAAAAAGTTGCTTGAGCAGACGGACCAGAGCGTCTTGGAAGTAATGCTAAATTCGGGATACAATGACCTAAAGGCATTCAGGCAGCTGTTTAAAAAAAGTGCAGGGATGACGCCGAAATCATACCGGGAAAAATTTAATGCCGGCAGAATGGAAAGTCTGGCTTTCACCGGGAAATAATAAATCCGGTTCGCCTTCCAATTTATCAAGGGATCGGTGTGTAATTTACAGCAGCAGCCGTCAATCGAACTCAATTTTTGATATCCTGGATCCGGTAATTAATTATATCTTTTACTTCACTGATCTGCGCCGCGTTTCAGCGGGCTTGCCTCTGTTTTATAGAAGCTCATAGGACATACATACAGTCTCATTTTTGCGCTTTGTCCCGCATTCATACATCTCTGAAATACTTCACCCATTTGATCAGTTCCAAATCTGATGTTTGAAACCGAACATTTTTGTCATCCTTATCGAATGGTATTAAAACCCTTTTTGCTTTGAAATATCAGGATATCGAAATGTATCAAAACAATATAAAATTTTGATTTGTAATATATTGTTAAAATAAAAAATATGTATATTTGATATGTATAATCTAATATGCATATAATATTTCGAAAACGATAATAATTTCTCTATCGAAAAAATAGAATAATTTTAGTAACGCTGAGAGCGTCCCGTAAGAATATCAATATCACACACACTGAATTAGAAATTATGATATACAATTCCTCCTGAAGCGCCCGCATCAGTTTATATTTTACTGCCCCTGATGATGGTTATGCAGCCAGCCTTTTCATAGGGCATCTACCTCCAATACTTTACGAATCGCTATTTCTCTAAATCTAAACAGGGATTGCATGATTACGCCCTGGAAGCCGGATCAGATCATCCTGGCTTACCTGATCAAGAAGAATTTCTATCAAACGAAAAGTTTCTATACACAACATTCAGAAAAATTGAAGTCTTATCCTCCTACATTTTAACATCAGAGTTATGAAATCAAAAGTTCTATTCTTCCTTTTATTTTTATCAGCAATATCTTTCTGCAATGTTTTTGGGCAGGCTGACCCAGGCTCTGCCGGGATGACATTCAGCAAATCAATTGTGCAGGTCGGCGAAGTCGTGACTTTGCAGGTGCAGATCGGTAATTATTCAGGCGGACTTTTCGCAGGAAAAGCGCTTTCTCCCTATGACGCAACATTTACCGTAACGATTCCGTCTATTATAAAAGTGAACGGACCGCTGGACTTTTCAAATCTTCCTTTTCCGGTTACGATTGCAAGTCAGCTTCCTAACTCAGTTGGTGCTACGGTTATTCTTTTTGTGGTTCCAAATGGAATACCTAAAGGTGTGAGTGGTTTTATATCTATTCCCCTGATTGGTGTGAAAGACCATGTAAATATTGTTTATGCAACTGTAAAGACCGATGCGAATCTTGGAAATCCCTCCTCTGGGAATGTTACCCCGTCAAATGATCTCCAGTCCTCACCGGTAACCATATGCATGCCTCTTCCTGTCAAACTGGTTTCATTTCAGGTGACAAGGGAAAATATGCAGGCAAATCTCGTTTGGTCCACTTCGGAAGAAACAAACAGCGAGCGTTTTGAGATTGAGCATAGCCTGAATGGGAAAGAATGGGAAATGATAGGTTTTGTCGCAGCACAAGGCGACACAAAAGTGAAAAAAGAATATGTCTTCAATCATAAAAATGCATCTGGCGGAGATCATTATTACCGCTTAAAAATGATAGACAGAGATCTGACATTTGCATATGGGCCCATCCGCAGCATCCGGTTTGACAAAATAGTGCTTGATATTTATCCAAATCCGGTTAGTGAGGTGCTGACAATTAATTCAGGGCAATGGGAAAAAGTGGCGAACATTCAATTACTGAGCCAGCGCGGAAGCGCTGTTTACAATTCGGGAAACAGGCCTTTGAACCGTGTGGATGTCAAAAATTTAGATGCAGGGATATATCTTGTAAAAATCACGACAATTGATGGTGTAGCAACTTTACATAAGGTAATGGTTGGCAGATGACCGAATCTGTTTTCCAGGGAAAAATGAACCGCCCGGTGGCGGTTCATTTTTATAATTTATGCTTGTTTGGCAAGCTGTATATTTGCAACGATTTTTATCTTCTCGCCCAGGGCAAGTCCACCCGTTTCAGTTAGTGAATTGAACGTAACGCCGAATTCCTTTCTGTCTATGGTTCCGGTAACTTCAAATCCAACTTTTATGTTTCCATAATTGTCTTTTTCAGTTCCTCCATATTCTGCATCCAGCGCTACTTCTTTTGTAATGCCTTTGATAGTCAGGTTTCCAACGAGACTATACACGTCATCTTTGACTTTTTTAAATGATGTTGAAACAAATGTAAATTGCGGATGTTCTTCTGTTTCAAAAAAGTCTGCTGCTCTTAAATGTTCGTCACGTCCTGGCTGGCCGGTATCTACGCTGTTTGAATCGATGGAAAATTCCACCTTTGCATTTTCGAACTGGTCGTCTTCGGTTGTTGCATGTCCGCTAAACGATTTGAAAGAGCCTGTCACGGTTGAAATAACAAGATGTTTTACTTTGAAGAGAACTTCTGAATGTAAGTTGTCTACATTCCAGGTTGTTTGAGACATATCTTTGACTGATTATTTTTTGTAATAAAATGATATCAGTCCAAAGTTAAAGTGAGAAGACATCCGATATCCCGCACTATCCAAAAGCATAGTAACATATACTCTTTCAGTTACATATTATATCGGTATTGTATTATTCATGCCGGGATCTATGAGGCACTGGTTAAATCAAGGAGTAAACCGGCATTCTGGTAAGCATATCCATATACATCATTATTGAAGAAAATCCAGACATTGTATCCCTCTGATTCCCATTTTTTTAATTTTCGGGCATACTCAGCGAGGCATTCATCATCATAGGCTGAAGCATACAGCTGTCCAGGACCATGTAGCCTCAGGTAGATATCAGGGGCCGTAGGTACTTCAAGATAAGGATAGTATAGAGACTGTGCGAAAACGAGCGAAATACTGAATGTTTTCATCAGAAAGAGACTCTCATCTGAAAACCATGATTCGTGACGGACTTCCATGGCAAAACGAAAGTCTTTTTTTGTTTTAAGAATTTGGTAGAAAGCTTTCGTGACATCAGCATTGAAACGCAGGGTATCGGGCAGTTGAATCAACACAGGGCCAAGACGATGGTTAATTTCATCAAATAGGCTGCAAAACCGATCAACAGGCTCCTGAGCATCGTGAAGTTTTTTCATATGACTTAGAAACCTGCTCATTTTCGGGCAGAAAACGAAATCTTCCGGAACTTCTGCAAGCCAGTTTTGCAGCGAAGTCTGTTTAGGCAGACGGTAAAAACTAGTATTGATCTCAGCAGTTTTGAATTGTTTGGAATAAAAACGCAAATAATGAGCCGGTCGCAGTCCGGCAGGGTAATAGAGTCCGGCCCAATGTTTATAACTCCATCCGGAAGTACCGATATGAATTCTTTTTTCTCCGGCCATACCTGTGTATTTTTTTCAGCTTTCATTGAAAAATATCCTGCCAGAGATCAACTGCCTATATGCTAGATATGGCCTTTTTTCATTTCTTTCACAGCGAAATCGACTGCCCTTGCTGTCAACGCCATGTAGGTAAGTGAAGGATTCTGTGTTGCGCTTGAAACCATGGAAGCGCCATCCGTGACGAATACGTTGGCGCAATGGTGCATTTGGTTCCACTTGTTCAGAATAGACTTTTTCGGGTCTTTACCCATTCTGGCACCACCCATTTCATGATTTTCACTACCGGGATTTCGTTTTGTGTCGGCAGTTTTAATGTTTTTGAAACCAGCTTTATCGAACATTTCAGACAGTTCAACATAGAAGTCCTGAACCATTTTCATGTCGTTATCATCAAAATCAACATTCATCCGTAATAGAGGAATGCCCCATTTGTCTATTTGTGTTTTATCAAGTGCTATAAAATTGGTTTCCTTCATCAAAGTTTCACCCATCATTTGAGCTCCGGCACTCCATCCGCCAGACTCAGGCTTCAATAAATTCGCCTTCAAAGATTCTCCAAGCAGACCGTCCGTAGTATTACCCATTTTGTTTGAAGAAAACGAAGCGGCGTAACCCCTCAGAAAATCGGTTTCCTGTTTGAAAACATTTCGGAAACGTGGAATATAAGCGGCATTTGGCCTTTTGCCATCCGTTGTGGAATCCAGGAAGCCATCGTATTCCGCAGTAACGCGCCCACGATAGTTATGAAAACCGATGTATTTTCCCAAAACACCGCTGTCATTTCCCAGACCAGTTGGAAAACGGTTGGAGGTAGAATTCAATAGGATCAGATTGGAATTGATAGCCGAAGCATTCAGGAAAATTATTCTGGCATAATACTCCGTCATCTCTTTGGTATTGGTGTCTACGACCCGAATCCCGGAAGCCTTTTTTTTCTTTTCATCATATATAATAGAATGTACGACAGAATTTGGCTGGACATTGAGGTTACCAGTTCGCTCCGCCCACGGGATTGTTGATGAATTGCTGCTGAAATAACCACCAAACGGACAGCCGCGCTGGCAAATATTGCGATGCTGGCATTTGGCCCGACCTTGTTGGGTATGAATGGGCTGCGGGTCCGTAATATGTGCGGCCCTTCCAATAATGACAGGACGGGTATTTTTGTAATGGATTGCAGATTGTTCGCTGAAATGTTTTTCAACACAGGTAAGGTCATGCGGAGGCAAAAACTCGCCATCCGGCAATTGTGCCAATCCATCCTTATTCCCCGATATGCCTGCAAATTTTTCGACATAACTATACCAGGGAGCCAGATCTGCATACCGGATCGGCCAATCAATAGCAAAACCATCTCTTGCCGGGCCATCGAAATCATAGTCAGACCAGCGCTGGGTTTGCCGTGCCCATAACAGTGAACGGCCGCCGACCTGATATCCGCGCATCCAGTCGAATGGTTTGTCCTGAATGTATGGATGCTCCGCATCTTTCATAACAAAATGAACAGAGTCTTCTCTGAAAATATAATGTTTGCTGGCAATTGGATTTTGTTCACGAAGTGCCAGGGTAGGTTGCCCCAGATGTGGAAATTCCCAGGGCTGCATGTTGGTCGTTGGATAGTCAACAATATGTTTTACGTCTTTTCCCCGATCCAGGATAAGCGTTTTTAGGCCTTTGTCAGTAAGCTCTTTGGCAGCCCAGCCGCCGCTTATTCCGGTTCCGATCACGATCGCGTCAAAAGTACGCGCCTTGACTGAATCGATATTAAGATTTGACATTTCAGAAATTGTTCATGAATGATAGACTCCCTAAATATTACAATCAGGTTATTTGTATTAAAAGAAATATAATTGAGGAATTACTCTAAGAACAATAAAGGTTTTTGAGCCATATTAGTCGAGGAATACGCAGAACCTTCCGTATTGTACACATATGCCATATTATCTTACGAATGGATTATTAGGTCCTCATGAAGTCTCTTGTGGAATTAATAAAATTGTTTATACATAAATTGTTCTGATCCTTTCGTATGTTTTGTCCTAGAATTCAAATGATTATCCATACTCCCTAAGCTGCCTTGGAGTCTGCTGTTTTCAGCAAATAAACTCGATCAAACTTCTGTGGAGCTCTTCGTTTCCAGCCTGAACCGCACCTCACAATTATCCCGGCTCCCTGGGAGCCACCTGTTTCCAGCAAATAACACGACCAAACTTCTGTGGAGCTCCCCGTTTCCAGCCTGAACCGCACCTCACAGTTATCCGAGCTCCCTGGGAGCCACCTGTTTCTAGCAAATAAATACGGCCAGGTTTCTTTGGGCTCCTTTGGAGCCTCCTGAGAACAATCCGAAAACCTGCCTTCTGAACAGCATTTTCTCATTCCTTATATATAGGAAGCAAAACCGTATTTAAATCTGATATCCATATTACACAGATTATCCAAAGTTCAAACCCGCTATCATACCCAGCTTCCCACAACCATAAAAGAACCTGCAACCGCATTCCGGTCCATTGCAGCCCCATTTCCATACCCTAACCCAGCCGCTTAAAAAAACTTCAAAATATTTTCGGGGCAGATTTTGCTCATTTTGAGCTTTT